>OLOS01000050.1_pt1 | contig 134799 bp, 112 predicted proteins | sample 1672631 | NCBI WGS metagenome assembly OLOS01 (sample SAMEA3136707, study PRJEB25190) | human gut metagenome | biome: human gut; feature: human-associated habitat; material: faeces | place: Austria | collected 2013
CTCCCACAAAGTGGGACGCACAGCTGACGGAAAGCAATTTTCAAACACACCCTAGAAGCTGCCCCTCCGGAACCCCGCGTCCGTCCCGCCGCCGCCCGCCCTGCCCCGTTTCGCAGACGTAGCCTCCCCGCCACCCATCCCTCATTCATGAAATTTGCATCAAAACAGCAGACAAACCCAAAAAAAGATGGTATAATATCGCCAGACATTACGCTGCGCCAATTCGTTGATACGTCAAAGTGCGACAGAGACAGGGCCGCAGGGAAAAGGAGGTCAGACAAAATGATATGGGCAAAAGAGGAAACAATGTCCAGAGCGGAAATTGAAGCCATTCAGTTAACCCGCCTGAAGGAAGCGGTGACCCGCAACTATGAGAGGGTGCCCGCTTACCGTGCCAAGATGGAAGCTGCCGGTGTGAAGCCGGAAGACATACAGACCCTGAAGGACCTGGAAAAACTTCCATTTACAACAAAGCAGGATATGAGGGACAACTATCCTTACGGCCTGTTCGCAGTGCCCAGGAAACAGCTGCGCAGGATTCACGCGTCCAGCGGCACGACCGGCAAGCCGACGGTCGTGGGTTATACGGAAAATGACCTGGAAGTATGGAAGGAGTGCGTGGCCAGGCTTGCGGTGGCTGGGGGCGCGACGGATGAGGATATTGCCCAGATCTGTTTTGGCTATGGCATGTTTACCGGCGCCCTCGGCCTTCACAACGGATTGGAAAAGGTGGGCGCGGCCATTGTGCCTTCCTCCACCGGCAATACCCAGAAGCAGCTTATGTACATGAAGGACTTTGAGACCACGCTGTTAGTGGCGACCCCATCCTATGCCATGCGGATTGCGGAGGTGGCCCTGGAGATGGGGATTGACCCCAAAAAGGACCTGCATGTAAAAAGCCTGGTGCTGGGAAGCGAACTGATGACCGAGGCCATGCGGGGCGAACTGCACAAGGTCTGGGGGGAGGATGTGAACCTGACCCAGAACTACGGCATGAGCGAACTCATGGGACCGGGGGTATCGGGGGAATGTCTTGAGCTTAAGGGCATGCACATCAACGAGGACCATTTTATCGCCGAGGTAATTGACCCCAAGACAGGACAGGTGCTTCCGGCGGGTGAGAAGGGCGAGTTGGTCATTACCTGCATCAGCAAGGAGGCGCTTCCTTTAATCCGCTACCGTACCAGGGATATTACACGGCTCATGTATGAGCCATGTCCATGCGGCCGCACCACGGCCAGGATGGAGAACCTGTCAGGCCGCACGGATGATATGCTGAAGATCCGCGGCGTCAATGTGTTCCCGAGCCAGATTGAGGAAGTCCTGATTAACACGGAAGGAATTGGACCCAACTACGAGATTGTGGTGGACAGGAAGAACCATTCCGACCTCCTTACCATAAAAGTAGAAGTAGAGGCAGAGAGCATGATGGACTCCTACGCTGCCCTGGAGAAGCTGGATTACAGCCTGCGGGAGAAAATGCGCCTGATGCTGGGCCTGGATGCCAAGATACAGCTGGTATCCCCCAATACCCTCCAGCGTTTTGAGGGTAAGGCCAAACGGGTAACAGACCTTCGCGCTGACAAGGACGGGGTCTGATAAAATGCAGGCAGATACATACCATTGGAGATTACAGTGAAAGGAAGGAAGATAAAGTGTCTGAGAAAAAAATTTTACTTGGCAATGAAGCCATTGCAAGAGGCGCCTATGAGGCGGGGGTAAAGGTTTCGGCCGCATATCCGGGAACGCCCAGTACGGAAGTGAGCGAGTCCCTGGCGCAGTATGATGAGATTTACGCGGAGTGGGCCCCCAATGAGAAGGTGGCAACAGAGGTGGCAATCGGCGCATCCATAGCAGGCGTGCGTTCCATGTGCGTCATGAAGCACGTGGGGATGAATGTGGCTGCGGACCCGCTTTATACAGCGGCCTACACCGGCGTGAGAGGCGGAATGGTGCTGGTGGTGGCGGATGATCCCGGCATGTACAGTTCCCAGAATGAACAGGACAGCCGTATGGTCGCAAGGGCTGCCATGGTTCCTGTGGTGGAGCCTTCCGACAGCGCGGAAGCAAAAGAGTTCATGAAATATGCTTATGATTTAAGCGAAAAATACGACACCCCGGTCCTTCTGCGAAGCACCACCAGGCTGTCCCATTCCCAGGGACTGGTAGAACTGGAGGACAGGGCGGAACCCTTTGATATCCCGTATGAAAGGGATGTTGCCAAATATGTGATGATGCCCGGCAATGCAATCAAGCGCCATGTGGTGGTGGAAGCGCGTATGAGACAGCTGGCAGAGGATGCGGATGGTCTTCCCATCAACCGGGTGGAATACAACGACCTGTCCGTGGGCTTCATCACCAGCGGGATTGCATACAACTATGTGAAGGAGGCAATGCCTGAGGCGTCCGTGTTAAAGCTGGGGCTTTTGAATCCGCTTCCAAGAAAGCTTATTGAGGAATTTGCGGCAAAGGTGGATAAGCTTTACATATTCGAGGAGCTGGAGCCGGTTGTGGAGGAACAGGTCAAGGCCTGGGGAATCCAGAAAGCGGTAGGCAAGGAGATATTCACGGTCCAGGGCGAGTACAGCGCCAACCTGATCCGTGAGCGGGTGCTGGGCCAGACACTGGAGGTTGACCCTGCGGCCCAGGTTCCTGCAAGGCCGCCCATCCTCTGTCCGGGATGTCCCCACAGAAGCGTGTACACCGTGCTGAACAAACTGAAGATCCACGCGGCAGGGGATATCGGCTGCTATACATTAGGCGCGGTGGCGCCCCTTAGTGTCATTGACACCACCATCTGCATGGGCGCCAGCATCAGCACCCTTCACGGTATGGAGAAGGCAAAGGGCAAGGATTACATCCACAACTGGGTAGCCGTGATCGGCGACTCCACCTTCATGCATACGGGAATCAACTCGCTGATGAACATGGTCTACAACCAGGCCACCGGCACGGTCATCATCCTGGATAACTCCACCACAGGAATGACAGGTCATCAGGACCACGCAGCCACCGGCAAGACCTTAAAGGGCCAGGTGGTGCCTGCCATCAATATCACAGGGCTGTGTAAATCCCTGGGCATTGAACATGTCTATGAGGTGGATGCATTTGACCAGAAGGAACTGGAAACAGTCATCAAGCGCGAGGTGGCAAGGGAAGCTGTCTCCGTCATCATCACAAAGGCACCCTGCGCCCTGTTAAAAGGCATCAGATTCCCCAACAAGTGCAGGCCGCTGTCCGACCGGTGTAAGAAGTGCGGCGCATGCTTAAGGCCCGGATGTCCGGCCCTCACCAAGAATGAGGACGGGACCATTTCCATTGATGAAACCATGTGTAATGGCTGCGGCCTGTGCATGCAGCTTTGTAAATTCGATGCAATCGAGCAGATAAAGGCGGGTGAATAATATGACTTCAAAGAATATCATGATTGTAGGCGTTGGCGGCCAGGGGACCCTTCTTACCAGCCGTATCCTTGGAAAGCTTGCAATCAATGCGGGATATGATGTAAAATTATCCGAAGTACACGGCATGGCCCAGAGGGGCGGCAGCGTGGTGACCTTCGTGCGTTATGGTGACAAGGTAAATGAACCCATTGTGGAGGAGGGACAGGCGGACGTGCTCATTGCATTTGAGCGCCTGGAAGCGCTGCGCTATCTGCATTTCCTTAAAAAGGACGGCGTGGTGATTGTCAATGACTGGCGCATCGACCCCATCACGGTGGTGACAGGGGTGGCTGCTTATCCTGAGGATGTGATTGAGACACTGAAGGAGAAACGCAGGGCCATTGTGGTGGAAGCCACGGCCGAGGCCAAGAAGCTGGGCGCCCCAAAGGCATTTAACATCATTGTCCTGGGAGCGGCGGCAAAGCACATGGGCTTTGAGAAGGAAGACTGGCTGCGCGTGATTGAGACAACCGTACCGCCAAAGACCATTGAAGTGAATAAGCAGGCCTTTGAGATTGGATATGCGCTTTCACTGTAGCGGTACGGCTGGCAGATTAAAAATATCCTAAAAAATACGGAGGGTTTACAGTCAGATGATTTGGAATGAGGCAAAGGAATGTATGAGCAGGGATGAGATGACAAACCTGCAGGGCGCAAGGCTTTCAAAGCTGGTGGACCGTGTGTACCACAACGTGGAGTATTACAGGAAGAAAATGCAGGCAGAGGGCCTGGAACCAGGCGACATCAAGGGAATCGAGGACCTGGATAAGCTGCCGTTCACCACCAAGGATGATTTGAGGGATACCTATCCCTTCGGCATGTTCGCAGTGGATAATTCCCAGATTACCCGCATCCATGCATCCAGCGGCACCACGGGAAAGGCGACCGTGGTGGGATATACGAGGAAGGATATTGATGTGTGGAGCGAGTGTGTGGCAAGATGCATCACCATGGCTGGCCTGGGCAAGGAGGACACCATACAGGTGGCTTATGGATACGGCCTGTTCACAGGCGGCCTGGGCGCCCATTACGGGGCAGAGGAAATGGGAGCCACGGTTGTGCCCATGTCCACTGGCAACACCAAGAAGCTGGTGACCATGATGGTGGATTTCGGGGTGACGGGAATCATGTGTACCCCTTCCTACCTGCTGCACATCGCGGAAACCATTGAGGAGATGGGGGTAAGGGACCAGATTAAGCTGAAGGCGTCCATCAACGGGGCCGAGCCATGGACCGACGGGATGAGGGCCCAGATTGAGCATCAGCTGGGAATCCATGCCCACGATATCTATGGCCTGAGCGAAATCATGGGTCCGGGTGTGGCGACGGACTGCCAGTTCCACCGGGGACTTCACATCCATGAGGACCATTTCCTGCCTGAAATCGTGGACCAGAAGACCCTGAAACCATTGCGGGACGGCATGGAAGGCGAACTGGTCATCTCCACCCTGACCAAGGAGGGTCTGCCGCTTATCCGTTACCGCACTAAGGATCTGACCAGCATTAATCACGAAGTCTGCGAATGCGGCAGGACCACTGCCAGGATTGCAAGGTTCACGGGAAGGACCGACGACATGCTGATCATCCGCGGCGTCAATGTATTCCCGTCCCAGATTGAATCCGCCCTTCTGGAAATGGGCGGCACCACTCCCCATTACCTCCTGATTGTTGACCGGATTAATAACCTGGATACACTGGAAGTGCAGGTGGAGGTGGAAGAGCGTTTCTTCTCCGATGAGATCCGGGAACTGGAGAACCTGACGGGCAAGATTGCCCATGTCATCCAGAACGCCATCGGGCTGGCCGTCAAGGTGAAGCTGGTGGAGCCAAAGAGCATTGAACGCAGCATGGGAAAGACAAAGCATGTAATTGATAACAGGAAACTGATTTAGGAAAGGCAGGTATGGATATGTTTGTAAAGCAATTGTCTGTATTCATTGAGAACCGCGAAGGAAGGCTGGAGCAGGTAACAGAAGTGCTGAAGGAGGAGAACATTAACATCCTGTCGCTGAGCATGGCTGATACCACGGAGTACGGTATGCTGAGGATGATTGTATCCGACCCTGAGAAGGCCAAGGACGGCCTGAGGAACAAAGGTTTTTCCGCCATGCTGACCGATGTGCTGGCAGTGAAGCTGGAGGACAAGGTGGGCGAGATGCACAAGATGACCCATATACTGTGCAGCCAGGGACTGAACATTGAATATATGTATGCCCTGGCATCCGCAAACAGGCGTGCCATGATTGTAAAGGCATCCGACGGGGCGGCGGCGGCAAAGGCCATTGAGGACGGCGGACTGGTGCTGTACACCAATGAGGAGATGTGCTGGTAGGTGTGGATTGTATTAAATTGAAAAGGGCTGGGCCTGGACAGGATGATCTGTCAGGGCTCAGCCCCTTTTTTGTCCCGTCAGCAGGCCGGCCGGGGATATGAGGGCTAATAATTTTTTGCGTATTTTCCAGGTGACTGTCCAATGGTTTTTTTAAAGGTCTTGATAAAATAAGCATTGTTTCCAAAGCCGACCTCTTCCCCTGCGCGCTGGACAGAATAGCCTTTGCGTAACAGGATGCAGGCTTCACGTATACGGTAGTTTGTGACATAGGAACCCACGCTGAAGCCGGTCAGGGCTTTAAAATGCCTGCAGAGATAGTATTTGCTTATGAAGAATTTCTGGCTCAATTCCTCCAGGCGGATTTCCTCCATATAGTGATTATGGATATAATCAAAAATAGGCTTGATGGAGTTGTACTCATTTTTCAGGGACAGCCCCACAACAGACTCCCTCTGTCTGATCAGGTTGCTGATATACAGCATAAGATTAACAAATGCCATATTCTGGCGCAGGTCATCGCCGAATCCGCCGCCGTTGGGCATGCAGTTTGCCAGGAGGTTATTGAAATAGTGAAACTGCTCTTCACTTAGAAGCTGTGCAATATAGTCAAAGTTGCCGAAAATGGATACTATGTCGGTCTGCGTACTGGACAGCATCTTAAGTGTCTCGGAAGAAAAGTGAAGGACGTATTTTTCATAAGAGGATATATCGGCAATGCATTGATGGAGTACGTATTTATTTAAAACAAAGAGCATGGCATGGCAGAGAGGGTACGCGTGTCCGTTTATCATGTAGGTCCCGCCGTCGCTCAGTCCGAATAAAAGTTCGTATTCATCATGGAAGTGCGGTTCGCTAAGAGATTTATGGTGAAGAGATTCCTTGACAATCGTGTAGGGTATTTTCATGCGGCAGTGCTCCTTTCGGTTAGCCGGTTCCTGGATCATAAAAGAGATTGCTTTTAACAGTAAGATTATAACATGAAATGCGCCCTGCTGAAAGAGGGGGGATTTTTTGCATGGGAAATGTTGGGGTTTTTTATGGCAATATAGAACAACAAATTGTCAACATCGGGATATTTTTTAGAAATAAAACTTGTTAGTATTAGATTATCAGAATAAATCCGGATTTGATGAAGTGAAAGGCAGAGGTGCAGGATTAATGAGAAGAATGAAGGTTGGTAATACAGGGATGGAGGCATCCGTGATTTCCATGGGAACACTGTCCATTGGCGGTGACGGCGTGTGGGGGGCAAATGACGATACCGTGTCAATCCGCACAATACACCGTGCATTGGAGCTTGGTATTGACTGGTTTGACAGTTCTAATTTTTATGGGTTTGGCCACGCGGAGGAGGTGTTGGGGCAGGCGCTGCAGGGCCGCAGGGATAAGTGTTTCATATCGACAAAATGCGGCTTGGAGTGGGATACCGGCGAGGGCTCTCCTTTTTTTACAAGGGATGGGCATCAGATATACCGCAACCTTTCCCCAATGGCTGTCCGGCGCAGCCTGGAAGGGTCCCTGAGACGCTTGAAAACAGATTACATTGATCTCTATATCACACACTGGCAGTCGGTCCCTCCGGCATTTACCCCGATTGAAGAGACAATGGGAACCTTGATGGACCTGAAAAAAGAGGGGAAAATCAGGGCAATAGGGGCCTCCAATGTGACGGCGGAGGATATCCGGGAGTACTTAAAGTACGGACAGCTGGACCTAATCCAGGAGCGTTACAGCATGCTGGATCCAACCAGCTACGACCGGTTAAACGGCCTGTGCCTGGAACACAATATAACATATCAGGCATACTCCGTGCTGGAAAGAGGGCTTCTCACAGGAGCTTACACCATGGAGAGCAAGGTGACGCCAGGAGACGCCAGGAATGAATGGAGTGTATGGTATCAGCCAAAGCGCAGAAAGAGGATAATTGACCTGATTGAGGCATGGAAACCATTGTGCGATAAGTATGGGACGACCCAGGCGGGCCTGACCATTGCATGGACGCTCCAACAGGCGCCAAATATCAATGTGGATGCAGGATCGCGCAGGGTGGAAGCAATTGAACAGAATGCCAGGGGCGGCGGGTTCCTGATAGAAGACGGCGATCTGTCCATGATGAACGCAATGATTAAGACCGTGCTGGATGAAGAGGGAATCGTGGGTGGAAACCCGGCGGGCAAGTAAATGAATGTACAAAGGAGAGGTAAGATTATGATGAAAAGAATCCATAGGATGATAACAGCGGCAGCAGTGGTAGTATGTATGGCGGCAGTGACAGCATGCGGGAATTCAGCGCCGAAGGAAAATGCACCGGCTACAGGCGGTGCGGCGTCAGAGACACAGGCAGCAGCCAGTTCAGGGGAAACGGCCGGTTCAGGGGAAACCGCAAAAGAGAAGATTGAGGTAAAGCTGGGATTTGCAGAATCAGAAAACAGCGTTCACTATAAAGGATACCAGTATATGTGTGACAAGATTACGGAGGCGACACAGGGACAGATTACTTTTAAATTATACCCCAGCAACTCCCTGGGAAATGAGCGCGATCTGTATGAAGGGTGCCAGTTGGGGACTGTTGACGCATGTATCATTACGAATGCCGTCCTGACGAACTTCATCCCGGAGGCCGCGGTTTTAGACCAGCCGTTCCTGTTTGACGACTATGATCAGGCATGGAAATTTATAGACGGCCCATTCGGCGATTATGTGGAAGACAAGGCGGAGGCCGGCGGGGTCAAAATCGTTGGGTGGATGGATTCCGGATTCCGTTCCCTGTTTACAAAAAAGAATGTGGATTCCGTGGCTTCCTTAAAAGGATTGAAAATCCGGACCATGGAGAATGAATACCATATGGCAGCATACAATGCCCTTGGCTGTATTGCAACCCCGATGGCTTCCGGCGATGTGTTTACCGCCCTGCAGCAGGGAACCATTGATGGGGCAGAGAATACCATTCCTACCATTGTGGCAAGTAAATTTAATGAAGTATGTAATTATGTCTGCAACCAGCCGGTGATATTCGCTTATCAGCTCCTTGTGTTTTCTGATGATCTGTGGGCTAAGATCCCGGAAGAATATCATGACGCGGTAATTGCTGCAGCGGCTGAGGGCTGCCAGTACCAGAGAACCCTGTTGAGGGATTCCGTGGCAGATTTCAGGACCGATCTGGAAAGCCAGGGAGTGACATTCTTTGACCTGGACCTGGACGAACTGAAGAGCCGCACACAGGAGGCCATGAAGCAGTTCAGTTTTGATGAGGAAGCTTTGAAACTGATGAATGAGGAGCTTGCCAAGCTGCAGTAAGGGGCGGTTATACGAGGATATATGAGGAGAGGACCAACATGAGAGAATTAAAAAATATAATTAAAGGGGCCAGTAAGTTAGAAGAATTAATGGTGGTTATGATTTTCATTATAATGAGCCTGGCATCCTTTGTTCAGGTCCTGAATAGAAATTTCTTTCATCTGCCCATAGGATGGCTGGAGGAGCTTGCACGGTATTGTCAGGTATATCTTGCGCTGCTGGCAATGGAATTAGGCTTGCGGGACGGTTCCCAGATGGCATTGACCACAGTGGTGGACAGGCTTCATGGCAGGATAAAAGAAGTGGCTGCCATAGTTGCGAAGCTGGTGGTGGTCCTGTTTTCAGCACTTATGTTTACTCAGGCCATCCTGATTATTCAGGGGCAGATGTCTAACTGGCAGAAGTCCCCGGCATTAAAGATACCCATGTTCATTCCATATCTAGCCCTGCCGGTCAGCTTTGGTATTGCCTCGGTAGTGGAAACAGGAATACTTATTGTCATGGTACGTAAATTATTCGGGAAGAAAGAGACTGGGGAGGAGAATATATGATGGGGCAGGTTGCGTTTTCTCTGTTTGGGATATTGGTAATCCTTCTTTTGATAGGAGTGCCTATCTCTGTTTCTGTGGGAGCGGCCGCGGCCGCCACAATACTGTTTTGTTATCCGGACCTTCCTGTCATGGTCATTGCTCAGAGATTGTTCACGTCCATGGATAATGTTTCAATCATGGCCATACCCTTCTTTGTCCTGGCGGGAAACCTGATGACCAACGGCGGTATTTCTAAAATGATTGTTGAATTTGTCAACTGCTTTGTGGGAAATATCCGGGGCGGATTGGGATATGCGGCAATTGTGGCCTGTGCGTTTTTCGCCGCCCTGTCTGGTTCCGCACCGGCCACGGTCCTGGCAATCGGTTCCATGCTGTATCCGGAGATGGTGAAGCTGGGGTATCCAAAGGAACGCTGCGCTGGATTGCTGGCTGTGTCCGGCGGTCTGGGGCCGGTAATCCCTCCAAGCATCATCATGGTTGTCTACTGTACCTTGACAGGAGCGTCTGTCACAAATATGTTCACAGTGGGTATCTTCGTTGGGATACTGATTGCATTGATCCTGTCGGCAGAGGTGTTTTACTTTTCACACCGTGAGGCATGGCCGAGGATGGACGGTAAGTTGGATTACAGCCAGATTTGGAAAAAATTTGTACGTGCGTTTCCAGCCCTGCTGATGCCGGTCATCATCCTTGGTTCGATTTACAGCGGGTTGATGACCCCCACTGAATCTTCGGCAACGGCCGTATTATATGCGTTCCTGATTGGGGTATTCGTTTACCGGCAGCTTAAAATACGCGATCTTCCTAAAATCATACTGAATTCTGCCAAAAGCGCGGGAATGATTCTCTTCATTATTGCAACAGCATCAAGCTTTTCCTGGCTGTTTACCTATTCTGACATGTCGGATGCCATGGTGTCTGGAATCGTTGCCCTGAACATGAGTCCCAAGCTGTTTTGTGTGCTTATTGCGGTTTTGCTTCTTTTCTTTGGAACCTTTCTGGAAGGAACGGCAATCTGCGTATTGTTGGTACCGGTTTTATGGCCGGTGGCAATGTCCATGGGGCTGACGGCAATTGAATTTGGCCTGATTGTGTGCCTGGCCGGCGTGATTGGCGCAATGACGCCGCCTGTGGCGGTAAATATCTTTTCGGCATGTTCCATATCGAAACTGTCCATTGGCGAGGTTACAAGAGGCGAGCTTCCCTTTTTTATGGGGTTTGTAATGGTATTGCTGTTAATTGCGCTATTCCCATCGTTCTTTACATTTATGATTGCATGACCTGAAAGGCTGGCTTCTTTCCGGAAAACCATAAGAAATAATATTGACACCTTCAACGTTTTGTGAGGGGTGACAAACCCATGAATATCAAAGTATAGGTACGTATTGAAAGGCGTTCTACGGGAGTAGGGCGCCTTTTGTCATGGACATTACCTTTTGTTGACGGTGCCAGTGAGGCAGGTATGAAAGCGATGATGGAATATCGATATGTACCTTGTAAAACAATAGGAACATTTTTAAGGTGAAGTGTATCCCACTCTGTGGGATGCACAACTGACAGAAAAGCCTGTCCAATCATGCTTGTGCCGGCAAATCCTTAACCAGCTGGGTGCCGCTTTTTATAAAACCGCTGGCAGTCACATGGGCTACCGGATTGCCTAAGTCATCGGATACGTCCACCAGGTAATAGCAGGTGCTCCGTCCTTCTTTAACCTTGCGGGCCTCGGCAACCAGGCGGGTGCCTTTTGCAGTGCCAAGGTATGTAATCTGGGAAGTGGTGGACACGTTAAGCGGTTTATTCCAGTTGGAGGCCACTGCGAAGGTAAAATCAGCCAGGGTAAAGATGGCGCCGCCCATGACGGTTCCTCCCGCATTGAGGTGATGTGGTTGTATTTCCAACGAACATTTTGCATATCCATCATCTACTTCATCGATGACAACCCCGTTTTCAGTGGCAAAACGGTCATTTGCAAAGACCTTTTGTATCTGTTCCAGTTTCTGTGCGTTCATGTTTTTCTCCTCCGCTGAAAATAATCTAAAGAACACTATAAACCAAGGCTGCAGGGGTTGTCAATGCCGTGAAACGCATAATCAGGGATATATAATGAAAAAGGGTCATGAAAAAGGGGGTTCCAACCGGAACCCCCGTGTATTAATATCAGCTGTCAGTCCAGCTATTTAGTTGTTGCACCCACATCCGCCTGCATCTACTGCAACCGGCGCCTGGGCAGCGCCGCCGCGGGGCTGAGGGAATCCACAGGGCCTTCCCCAGCTTGCGTCATTGAAGCCTTCCCAGTATCCGTTGCGGAAGCCTTCCCTATATGCCCTGCGTCTCTCACCTGCACAGATGTCACGTCTGCAGCCACAGCCACAGCCGCTGTTATTGCCACAGCCGCAGCCACAGCCGCTGTTATTGCCGCAACCGCAGCCGCTGTTGTTATTGCCGCAACCGCAGCCGCTGTTGTTATTGCTGCATCCACAGCCGCAGCCGCTGTTATTGCCACAACCGCATCCACTATTGTTATTACCGCAGCCGCAGCCACAGCCGATATTTCCACAACCAAATCCACAACAGCAACGATTACATCTACATCCACATCCAAATCTAAAACAACACATATATCGCATCTCCTTTTTTATTGGTTTGTACTATATCATATGGGACAGTCAGACAAAGTGTTACTGATTGTTTCAGGGGATTATTCTGTCACGGTCCTTTGGGAACCACATAAACTATTAATAAAGAAAAGTTAATGGAAGGAGTTTCCATCATATGGACTCTTATACAGATGTAAGGGGACAGTGCTGCGGCTGCGGCTGCAGACACGTGTCCTGTAACACCTCCGGCCCTAATAGCTGCGGTTCTTTCAGGCAGACGGATTATCCGGATATGAACACATTTCCCTGGGCTGTAAACAATGATTATAATGTAGCTCCTGCTGAATCATTCATGGGCGTACAGTACCCTGATATGAATCAGATGGACTGTGTGTCAACGGAGCCGGGCTGTCTGGAACAGCAGCACCCGGTTGCAATGGCCTATGTTCCGTGGCAGCAGTGGCAGACCACCTATGCCCCTGAAAGGGGACTGGTACAGGGGACCATTTTCCCTGACCTGGATCTTCAGTTTAATTATGGGAGGTGCGGCAGATGACCAACTTCGATTATAATGTTTCACAGGGAGCCATGCTGCGTCAGGTAGATGAGGCAGGGTTTGCCGTGGTTGACGCCAACCTCTATTTAGACACCCATCCCTGTGATGCGGCGGCCATTGATTACTATAATCAGATGGTGGCGGCATACCGGAGTGCGGCAGCGGCTTATGAAGCGCAGTTCGGCCCCCTGACCGCCAGCGCCAACAAGGATACTGAATACTGGTCCTGGGTCAGCGATCCATGGCCATGGGAAGGAGTGTGCTCATAAATGTGGATATATGAAAAAAGACTGGAATTTCCTGTTAATATTAAAGAACCTAACGCACAGATGGCACAGTTCATCATGTCCCAGTATGGCGGCCCTGACGGGGAAATGGGCGCGTCCATGCGTTATCTGTCCCAGCGTTACACCATGCCGTACAAAGAGTGCAAGGCAGCGCTCACGGATATAGGAACAGAGGAGCTTGCCCACCTGGAGATAGTGGCAGCCATCGTCCATCAGCTGACCAGGAACCTGACGGCAGAGCAGCTGGTAGAACAGGGCTTTGGCCCTTACTATATTGACCATGCAACCGGAATCTGGCCACAGGCAGCAGGCGGAATCCCGTTTAACGCATGTGAGTTCCAGTCCAAAGGCGATGTGATTACGGACCTCCATGAGGATCTGGCTGCGGAACAGAAGGCCAGAAGCACCTATGACAACATCCTCCGTGTTGTTAAGGACTATGACGTATGCGAGCCGATTAAGTTCCTGAGGGCGCGCGAGGTGGTCCATTACCAGCGGTTTGGGGAGTGCCTGAGGATTACCCAGGATAAACTGGACAGCCGGAATTTCTATGCGTTTAACCCTGAGTTTGATATGCATACCGATCCCTGCCAGCAGTAAGGGACAGATAGCGGACCAGATAACGGACTAATAGCGGACCAGATACGGACCAGATACGGACCAGGGGGAAATGGGGATGCAGGAGGCAGAAATGCCTTTATGGCATCCCCATTTTCTATCTGCGGGAGCAGACCGCTGCCTGTGCAGACTGCTGCCTGAGAAAACTGCAGCCGGAAATGCTGTCTGGTGAAAATACTGTCAGGCGTCCTGACCTACAGCCATGGGCGCATGATATCTTGCAGATACTGGAAAACTCAGTTATAATTCTAAGGAGTAAGATGTCAGGGGAAACTATAAGGAGGAGCAGCTTGAACGTTCAGGAAATATTCGGGATTTTGGGAATTGAAGAGACAAGGAATGAAAATGAAATCCGGGCAGCCTACCGGAAGCTTCTGTTAACTTCTAATCCGGAGGATGACGCAGAAGGGTTTAAACGGCTGAGACGGGCCTATGAGGAAGCGGTTGATTATGCCAGGACACCTGCGGATGAGGAAATACAAAGTGCAGGGTGGATGGAGGAGAACGGGCCGGAAGGCATTTTCCTGAGACAGCTGGCTGACATTTACACCAGCCTGCCCAGGCGTCTGGATCTGGCGGAATGGGACAGCCTTTTAAGGGAGCCGGTGCTTGGGGCCGTGGACAGCGGGGAAACAGTCAAATGGGCCATGTTCTCATATCTGTCTGAACACTTCAGATTGCCTGTAAAAATATGGAAAACCTTGGATGGGGTCTTTCATATCGAAAAGAACGGACCGGAGTTCCGGGAGCATCTGCCCGAGGGGTTCGTGGATTTCATGCTGGAGCGGCTGGAGACGGAAGATGGGCGGGAATTCCCCATGGACAGGCTTCAGGGAGACACGCAGGCTGATTATGATGGTTTCATCAGCGCTCTTTTTACACTGAGGAACCAGGAGAGGCCAGGTACACCGGAGGAATTGGAGGAGAGGGGCAGGGCGCTGCAGCATCTGGCGTCGCTGGGCATAGACCATCCATGGTATGGTGTGGAGCAGGCTGAATATCTGGCCCTGACAGGGAAGACGGAGGAGGCTGCCGGGATGGCCCGTTCCCTGATCATGGAAAACCGGGAGGATGAGCAGGTTTACATGCCGGTGGTTTCCATCCTTATAAGCTGCGGCTGCCGCACAGAGGCCAGAGGGCTGTATGCAGCCTATCTGTGCGGGAAGAGAAAGACGTCCGATGGGGCTTACGAAGCCCTTATGGGTCTGGCCAGGCTGGACGCAGAGGAGGGGAATTGGGAAAAGGCCAGGGAACATGTGTGGAATGCCGGGAAGCTGGAACGCACCGAGGAGGCGCGCAGGCTTTTGGGACAGGCGGACCAGGAGATAATCCGCCTTTACACATCCAGGACAGAAGGACTTAATCAGGAGGAGACCCTGCTTCTTGCGCGCTGCTTTGTCCATTCAGAACAGGGCGGGGAGGGAAGGCGGTTCTTTGAGGCCCATCCGGAATATATCGCGGACACGCCGGATTTTCATGAGCAGATGGCGATGCTTAACATGCTGGACGGCAGGAGCGGGGAGGCGCTTGAGGAGATAGGGCTGTGGCGCAAGCGTCTTAAGCAGGAAAACGGCGGTCAGGAAAACGTTGGTCAGGAAAACGTCGGTCAGGAAAACGGTGATCAGAAGTCTGGAAGCCAGGAAGCCGGCGGCCAGAAAGCTGACAGCCAGGAAAACGGCGGCCAGAAGGCCAGCCAGGCCAGAAGCTTCCACGTGGAAGGCCGCGTATGGCGGGACCTCTATCATCAGGAGATAAGGCGGGAAGGCAGGAACCGGGAGCAGGCCGCGGGCTTTTCGGACCGGGCGCTGGCTGCCCACAGCCAGGCTGTCCTGCTGGAACCGGATAACGTGGACTACAGGCTGTACAAGGTGATGGTCTTGCGGGACAGACAGGATTACCAGGAGATGGAAAAGCAGTGCAGGGAAATCCTCCAGCTGGATGACGGGGTCTACTGGGCCATCTTTTATCTTCAGGAGGCATGCGAAAGGCTGGGCAAGGACCAGGAGGTGGTGGACGCTTTCCTGCGGGCCAGGGAGATATATGACGGACACCCGGAGATATACATAAGGGCAGTAAGGGTATTTAAGGCATACGGAAAGTATGAAAATGCCCTGAGGGTCATCGATGACGCGGGACAGGCCGGGGTAAACAGCAGTGAGCTGCTGGTAGAGCGGATCGGGGTGCTGGACAGGCTGGCAAAAGACGCGGAGGACTGGCGCCGGGCGGACCGGTATGCGGCGGCGGTCATCCGCCACCTGGAACAGAATAAGGAATCTAGGGAATTACTGGCAGATGCCTACCTGAAGCGGGCATTCCTGAATGACAGCGGCAACCAATTCAACAAATATAAGAAGCTGGGGCTGGACTGCAGGTATGCGGAAATCTCGCTGAGGCTCCGGGAATCGCTGTCAGCCAGATACGCACTGGGAAGATACTGGATTGAATATGGGAACCGTCCAAAACAGGCGTACCTGCATTTGAAGCAATGTGAGAAGCAGGGGATGGATTACGAGAGGCTGTATTATTATATTGCCAGGTGCCATGAGCGGTTCAGGGAATGGGACAAGGCCATCGGATACTATGATAAGGCGCTTCAAAAGAACCCGGAATCCTCCAACTGCTATTGGAGGCTCAGCGTGCTCTACAAGCAGAAATACACCAGGACACTACAGAACGAATATGGGGAAAAAGCCCTGTATTACACCAACCTGCTGGAAGAAAAGTTCGGCCCGGGGGCAGAAAACTTCAGGCGGCGTGCGGATATCTACCTGCACATGAAGGAATATGACAAGGCCCTTAAGGAGATTGAACAGGGCATTGAAATGGACGGGGACAGCGGCATGTGGCTTTTAAAGGGAAAAATCCTCCGGGTCCTGGGAAGATATGAGGAAGCCATTGGGTGCTGTGGGAAAAGCCTGGAAGCCAGCGACCAGTTCGGGGCGGATGAAGAGGAATGCTTTAAGCGGGTATTCCAGTGCTTTCTCAGAATGAAACAGATTGACCAGGGAATTGAATATTTTACAAAAGCCCTGGACAGGAACCTGACAGCGGACGGCCGGGAAAAATGCCTGGAAAACCTGATGGACCTGGAGGCAGAGGCCGGGCGCCACGACAAGGCCCTTGGGTGGATAAGGGAGCAATATGGAAGCACGGACCTGGATAAAAGGTGCTGTGATGATTGGGAGGAAGAAGGAAAACGGATTGAGGCCGTATTGAATATCTGGCTGAAATTCCGGAAAAACCCCGGCGGGGAAATCTGGGATAAATGCCGTGAGGCAGAGGGCATTGCACGGGAGGCGCTGGCGGATGAAGCAGGAGACAAAGAAGGCCGGGCCTTAGTGTGCCAGAACGTGGGGGAGGCATGGTATTATCTCGGCAATCTGGATAAGGCCCTGGATTACCTCTCAAAAGCCTATGACATAGCCAGCCGGATGAAGAAATACGGCTATTACCGGAGCCTGACCAAGATGCTCATACGGACCCATTACTGGAGGAATGACCTTAAGGAAGCCAGGAAATTCGGGGATTTATACAGGGCCAGGCTGGAGTCGGACTACACGGAGTGTTCCGACCTGGGCCTCTCCATGGAGGAACTGCTGACCAGGCCGACCACGGAGTCCAGGCAGGTGCTTTATAATCTGTTCTGCTGGTCCTATTTCACGGGACGCCATGATGAGGCCCGGGAATATTTCCGGCTGATGGATGAGGAGCGGGGGATGTGCTGGTGGTGCGATGAGGACGGGTGTACGGAACTTTTGGAAGCCAGGGGATTCCTGCTCATGCTGGACCATAAGAAGGAGGAGGCGCTTATGGCATTTGCCCGGGCAGACCAGGTCATCTGGCTGGGATGCAATAAAGATGCCCGGATGGCTGTTAAAATGCTGGAAAAGGAGACGTGCATACAATGATAATCGGAATAGACCTGGGGACAACCAACAGCCTGGCCGCCTGCTTTGTGGATGGCCGGGCGTGCATCATCCCCAACCGCCTGAGGAAGAACCTGACCCCGTCCGTGGTGGCGGTGGATGGGAAGGCGCAGATACTGGTAGGGGAGACTGCCCGGGAATACGGCCTCCTTCATCCGGAGCGGACAGCGGAATTATTCAAACGTTTCATGGGAAGTGAACGCCAATATGACCTGGGCGGGCACAAGTTCCGGCCGGAAGACCTGTCCGCCATGGTCCTGCGTTCCCTGAAGGAGGATGCGGAAAGCTTTTTGGGCGAACAGGTCCAGGAGGCGGTCATAAGCGTGCCCGCGTATTTTGACGACAAGCGCAGAAGGGCCACGAAACTGGCCGGGGAACTGGCAGGGCTTAAGGTGGAGCGGATTATCAGCGAACCAACGGCCGCCGCCATCACATACGGCCTGTACGATAAAACAGAGAATACAAGATTCCTGGTGTTTGACCTGGGCGGCGGCACCTTTGACGTGTCCATCCTGGAACTTAGCGGCCCAATCCTTGAGGTACGGGCCGTGGCCGGGGACAACTATCTTGGGGGCGAGGATTTTACCAGGATATTGGAACAGGAGTTTTATGAAAGGAACGGGCTTAAGGAGGATGGGCTGGAATGGAAGGAGCGGGCGGCTGTCCATGAGGCGGCGGAGAACTCCAAGAAACGGTTCAGCCTGGAAGAAACTGTAAAGATGCGCTGCAGGATAAAGGGGGAGGAAAAGGACCTGTCCATGAATCTTACGGAATATGGGAAGCTCTGCCAGCCGCTTCTGGAGCGCATACGCAGGCCCATCCAGAAGAGCATCACGGACGCGCATCTGAAGCTGCAGGACATTGACCAGGTCGTGTTGGTGGGCGGAGCCACGCGCATGCCGGTGGTTAAGGATTTCGTGGTGAAGCTGTTCCATAAGTTCCCGGATGTGTCCGTGCACCCGGATGAGGCCGTGGCATTGGGGGCCGCCATCCAGGGAGCCATGAAAAGCAGGAACAGGGAGGTCAGGGAAATGATCCTGACCGACGTATGCGCGTTTACCCTGGGAACCGAGGTGGCGCGGGAACGCCGGGAAGGCGTCTATGAGGCCGGGCATTTCTGCCCAATCATTGAGCGCAATACGGTCATTCCTGCCAGCCGCACGGAACGTTTTTACACAATCCGCAATAACCAGGACAGGATACGCATTGAAGTGTACCAGGGGGAGAGCCGCCTCACCGCCAACAACCTGCTGCTGGGAAGCCTGGATATCCAGGTGCCGAAGAACACGGCGGGGGCAGAGGCGGTGGACGTGACCTATACCTATGACATCAATTCCATCCTGGAGGTGGAGGTGAAGGTGGTTTCCACCGGGAAAGTGAAGAAACAGATCATCAAGGGCAGGCATAACACCATGACGGACGAGGAAATCAAGGCCAGGATGGAGGCACTTTCCTATCTGAAGATTCCTCCCAGGGACCAGGAAGAAAACCGGCTCCTGCTTTTATTGGGGGAGCAGTGCTATGAGAAGAGCACGGGGGAACGGAGGAGCCGGATTGAAAGCTTGATGCAGGCATTTGAAGCAGCACTGGACAGCCGGGACGGGGAGCGCATACGGGAGACCGGGGACAGGCTGAAGGCGTGTCTGGATGGGTGAGCGGATGCGGAAAAGGAATGGAATCTATGGCCCGGAGGGCAGTTTGGTCCATGGATTCATTGGAAATCATGATAATTCATGGCGATATACGGTGATTCATGATGATTTATGGTAATTCATAGTAATTCATAGTAATTCATAGTAATTCATAGTAATTCGTACTAATTTGTTGCGTTTTGTGCATTTAAGGATACAAAAGTCTTCTGTGATTTTATCTGATTGCAGGAGGCTTTTTTATTACCTATCATGATTATTGTTGGACTGGGGAAGGCCGGGGATTGCTGCATTACCGGATGGGTCCCCCTTATTATGAAACAATTATTACATCGATTGCCAAGAAATTGAATCCTAAATTATAAAAATATGTAAAAATTAGGAACTAACAGTAAAAAAACACTTAAAATAATAGTTAAAATACATAAAAAACAGCTTGTAAAACAGAGAAATATATGATATTATGATTGCATCAATTAGCAATCGATTGCAAAAACTAAAAAGTGAGGGAGTAATATGGGTATCGATGTTATAATCGGAATTATTATGTTTCTGTCTTTTGTGGGAATGATATGGTATTGTGTCAAGGGCCTTAACCTGATGGTGGGGTTTGCGCTTATGGCAACCTTCTGGACGGTGTTATCCCTGCTTGGCAACCTGCTGAATCCCACGACCGTGATGGAAGGGAAAAGCCTCATTGATGTGCTTACGTACGTTTATGCAGACGGTCCGGCGGGATATGCCAAATCCATTCTGGTCAACGTGTTTTTCGGAGCGTTTTTTGGAAGGATACTGGTGGATACCGGAATCGCTGCAACCTTAATCCGGAAGGTGGTTGAGCTGGGCGGTGATAAGCCGAGGATTACCATGGCGCTTGTCTGTATCGTTACTGCAATCATCTTCATGTCAATGACGGGAATCGGTCCGGTTATTTCCATCGCCGTGATTGTCCTGCCAATCCTACTGTCTTTGGGGGTTCCCTCACCGGTGGCGCTGTTCAGCTTCATGGGTTCCATCATGGCCGGGATTTTTGCCAATGTGGTTAATTTCAACCAGTTCCAGACCATATACGCGGGCTTCGAACCAGCTGCCGAAAGCTATACATACAATGATTATTTCCGGATTGGGATGCTGTGCATGATAGTTGCGCTTGTGGTGGTATTGATTGTTGCCAACCTGTCCATGAGCAAAGGGGCATCCCATGGCTGGGCCGTATCGTCTGCATCCGTGAGGGAGGATGCCCCGGTCATATCATGGATATCGGTCATACTTCCTGTTCTCGGCGTGGTTCTGTTTAAGGTACCGATTATCCTGGGATTCTGCCTTTCAGGCGTCTACGCATTACTGACAACGGGAAAACTGAAAGGTTCGTATGGGGGCGTATGTCAGATCCTGGCTAAGCTGTTTACCGAAGGGGCCATTGATGTGGCGCCCATGGTAGGCTTCCTGCTCACCCTTGCGATGTTTAATAATGCGGCAGCATTTGCGGCCCCTTACTTTACCTCCATACTGGGCGGGTTCATTCCAAGGACAGCCATTACCCTGTGTATCGCGTTTGCAGTCCTTACCCCGCTGGGCTTTTTCCGCGGCCCTATGAACCTGGTGGGATGCGGGACGGCAATCCTGGCGGTCGTCATAGCCATACTTCCAGGCGCGCCGGTGGCATTCCTGTATCCGCTGTTCGCCATCACCACCATTGCGCCCCAACATCTGGATATTACTCAGTCATGGGTTGCGTGGGGATTCGGATATACCAAGGTTTCAGCAAAGGATTATATGAAAATGTCCATACCTGCGGGCTGGATTGTGGGAATCATCTGCTGCTGCGCCGTGTATGTGATGTATGGCGGGCTGATGTGACTGGAATGACATCTGTTTTGTGAAAGGAGAACTGTTTAAGATGAAAAAAGCATTGATTAAACTTCCGAGGAACCGTGTAAGAAGAAATTATTTAGGCGGGGCTGGGATTGACCGGCTTCACGGGGAACCGGTATGTGTTGATAACGACAGGCCCGAGGAGTGGCTGGGGTCCATGGTTGAAGCTGTGAATCCGGGCATGGATGTAATTGAGCATGAAGGACTGATTCAGGTTGATACGGATGAAGGGAAACGGTACCTGAGGGATGTGGTAGATGGGGAAAAGGAATACTATCTGGGGGACTGCATGCGCAAAGATGGAAGCTGGCAGCTGAGTTTCCTCTATAAAATCCTGGATTCCTCCATGCGGCTTCACATACAGGCTCACCCCACGTCGGACTTTGCCAGGTCCGTCATGGGGAAGCGGTATGGCAAGCTGGAATGCTATTATATCCTGAGGGTGCGCGAGGATATTGAACCGTATATCTATCTGGGGTTCCAGCACTCCCCTTCCAGGGAAGAATGGAAGGATATCATAGAGACCCAGGATAAGGAACGGATGGAGGCGTGTTTTGAGAAGATACCGGTAAAGCCCGGGGAGGTATGGTATATTCCGGGAGGAATGCCCCATGCCATCGGAGAGGGGATTACGCTGCTGGAAATCATGGAACCCTCCGACCTGGTGGTCCGGTGTGAATTTGAACGCGAAGGCATCATCGTTCCCAAGGAAGGACGGTTCATGGGAAGGGATATTGACTTCTGTCTGGATATCTTTGACTACAATGAATATTCAAAAGAGGATATAGTCAGGAAATGTAAGGTCAGCCCGGTTGTGCTCAAAGACAACCCGGAATATAAAGAATTGCTTCTGATAAATGAAACATTCACGCCCTGCTTTTATGTGGGGAAGATAGAAGTGATGAAGGACTCCGTCATCAGCCATCACGGCCGATTTACCATTGGCCTCGTGACACGCGGGGCGTGCGTCATGGAAGCGGACGGATGCAGGATGGCCCTCAGACAGGGGGACAGCTTCGCAATTGCAGCATCGGTACAGAATTACAAGGTGGATGTTGAGGATGGCGCGGAGTTATGCATGGTCTATCCGGGAAATGATATGAAAATGGATATATAGATGATTGGATGGTTTGCGGATGCTGCCTGCCTGGGGATTGCCCGGCAGGCAGCATCCGTTTATATATAGGGTATCCAATTATACATGGGGAGGACATCCGTTTAAGCAAGCCGCACCAGTTCGCCGCCAATCAGCTTCACATCCTCCTCCTGGTGGGTGGAGAGTATCAGGATCCGTCCGTCCCGTTTTTCACGGATATACGCAATGACACTGTGTTTCAGTTCCTCGTCCATCCCTGTAAAAGGCTCGTCCATGATAAGGATATCCGATGGGGTGAGCAATGCCCTGTAAACCGCAACCCGCCTTTTCATGCCGCCGCTTAAGGTGGATACGGGGCGGTCCAGGCATTCCTCGGGCAATAACTTTCCCATCTCCCACCTGACGCGGGACGCCTTTATGGAGCGTCCTGCGCACATCGTCACATTCTCCAGAGGGGAAAAGGATTCGCACAGCCTGTCCTCCTGGAATACGGCCGATATGGAGGGGGAGGTCCGGCCATGGCTGGCGTCCCGGCTGTCCCCGGTGTCCACGTTCCTTCCGGCATCCGCCACGGATATCCCTATGGTACCCGTGTCCGGTTTCTCCAGTCCCATGAGAATCCGCATCAGCGTGGTCTTGCCTGACCCGGAAGGGCTCATAAGACAGTAACAGCCGTTATCCCGGAAGGTCATGCTGATATTCTGAAGGACGGGCATGCCGTTATATGATTTTGAAATATGCTTCAGTTCAATCATTCTCTCTGTGGCTCCTAACTTTCTAAATGCATCTAATGCTTTACTTTACCCAAAAGATACAGGAAAAGGCGTTCAAAAACAGCACTTGCGATGATGATGACAAAGGTCCAGGCAAACAGCCCGGCGGTATCCAGATAAAGCTTGGAGTAATAGAGCTGTTCGCCGATGGAACCTTCCGGTATGCCGATTACCTCGGCGGCCACGCCGGATTTCCAGCTCATTCCCAACGCGGTCCTGCATCCGCTGATGAGGTAGGGCAGCACTGCGGGAATATAGATATAACGTACCTGCTTCCACAGGGGCATCCGGAATACCAGGGCCATCTCCAGAAGCTTCCTGTCCGTGTGCTCAAGGCCGGACAGGGTACTTACGTATATCATGGGGACCACAACCAGAAAGGAGGTAAATACAGCCAGGTTATGGGAACCAATCCAGATAAGGGCGAGTATGACAAAGGAAGCCACGGGCACTGATTTGATCAGCATCATCATTGGCTCCAGCAGATCCTTTACCAGAGGAACCGCATAGGCCAGGCAGCCTAACAGGATACTGAGGATGAAGGCCCCCAGGAATCCGATGCTTATCTTGGCAAAGGAGTTGAAGACAGAGGCCCAGAAGGAACTGTCGCGGACAAGCTCCAGGAGGGCCTTTACCATATCCACAGGCCCCACAAATATGATATTGTTGTGTATCAGCATATTGGCTGCCTGCCACACTGCAATCCAGAACAGCCAGATGAAATATTTCCGTATACGGGTGTTTTGATTCATGAAAAATGTCTCCCCCAACCAGTCATATGGTATCCGCCCCTGGGGGCCTTCACGCTCTAAGGCATGTAATAAAAGTCATCCCCAGGCATCTGGCCGCCGATGGATTTGGCATCCTGTTCCATGAGGATGGAGAGGTATCCGCTTAATGCATCCTTCATCTCCTGTCCTGTAATGCATACGATGTTGCAGTAGGGAAGGGCCTTCTGGGCGATGGGGGCTTTCTCCACAATGCCCTGGGCAGCGATAAGGGCTGCTGCTTCCTCCGGATGTCCGGAAGTAAACAGGGCGGATTCCGCATGGTCTTTCAGGAAATCCTCAATGGGCGAACGGTTCTCCCGGAGGAAGTCGCTGCGCACCAGGGTGACGCCTGTTACCAGCATGCTGCCGCTGTCCTTGTTCAGCATATCCCACTGCTCCGTCAGGTCCAGCACGGTTTTCAGATCCTCATTCTGGATGCAGGCGGCTGTGGCAAAGGGCTGGGGAAGCACTCCGATGGCGCTGGAATCCTGCTTTAAGATAGAGGCAACCTCGGTGGCTTCAGACTTAAACTGGAGGTCCACATCGCCGGAACCGAGGCCATTTTCCTTTAAGAGGTAATTCATCACATATTCCGGCGTGGTGCCCTTGCCGGTCATGTAAATGGTCCGCCCCTTAAGGTCTGCCATGGATGTGATGGAATCGTCTGATGCAACCACATACAGGACGCCCAGGGTGTTGATGTCCAGGACCGTCACATTTCCCTGGGTCTTGGCGTAGAGGACGCTGGCCACGTTGGCCGGCACCAGGGCGATGTCCAGGTCACCGTTTGCAATCTTGCCCACCAGCTCGTCCGCCTTGCCGGTCATGGTAAATTCATATACATTGGAGGTTTCGCCCTTGGCGGCCTTGTCCATCAGGGATACCAGGCCCATGGAGGTGGGGCCTTTTAGGGAACCCACGCGGATTCCGGCCTGGCAGGTCAGTTTCGGCTCATCCCCGGATCCGTCCGCGGTAAGCTCCTTGGCAGACCCGGCCGGACTGTCAGACCCGCTTTCCTCAGAAGATCCGGTATCCTCTGACCCGCTGCTTCCGGTCTCCTGGGAATCAGGGGCAGGGGTTTCTGCCTGTGTGGCGCTGGCGGCAGTGTCCTTGGCAGCGGAACCCTGTCCGGATCCGCCGCATCCGCCAAGCATCAGGGAAGCGCCCAGGAATGCGGTTAAAAGTATGGAAATGGAACGTTTCATAATACAATCTCTCCTCTCATAAATATCCTTTACTATAGCACAACAGGCCCTCCTTTTCTATAAAATATTTGAGAAATATTATTGATATAAATATCACAATATGAGATAATGGAGATACCGTTTGGGGTGAACTCATAATACACGCAGATAGTGGAGGAATAAGGGATGAAAGTAACGATTTGTATTGGAAGTGCCTGTCATTTAAAAGGGTCCAGGGAGATTATCGCAAAGCTTCAGAAGCTGGTTGCTGAGAATGGCCTGTCTGACCAGGTGGATTTAAACGGCGCATTCTGCACAGGCAACTGTGACCACGGCGTATGTGTGACCGTGGAGGGCGAACTCTATTCACTGAAACCGGAAGATACCGAGGAATTTTTCGAGAATGAGATAAAAGGGAGACTTTGATTATGGGCATGGAAATCATTGATTTCAAAGCCACAAAGTGCAAGCACTGCTACAAATGCGTCCGCTACTGCGATGTGAAGGCCATCCAGGTAAAGGATGAGCGGGCGGTCATCATGCCTGACAGATGTATACTTTGCGGACATTGTCTCAAGATATGTCCCCAGTCCGCCAAGACCCTCCGGAGCGATCTGGATATGGTAAAGGGGTTCCTGCGGGAAGGCATGCGGGTAGTGGTATCCATTGCGCCGGCTTACATGGGACTTTTAAAATATAAGACAATCGGGCAGGTGCGCGGAGCGCTGATGCGCCTTGGGTTTGAGGATGTGAGGGAAACCTCGGAGGGCGCCGCCTTCGTGACGGCTGAATACGCCAGAATCCTCAGGGAACATAAGATGGATAACATCATTACCACCTGCTGTCCAAGCGTTAATGACCTGGTGGAGATTTATTATCCCCAGCTGGTACCGTACCTTGCTCCGGTGGTGTCCCCTATGATTGCCCACGGAAAGCTTCTGAAGGAAGAGCTTGGGCGGGACGTGAGGGTGGTGTTCCTGGGACCGTGCATTGCCAAGAAAAAGGAGTCCAAGGATCCGCGGCATGAAGGTTATATTGATGCCGTGCTGAATTTTAATGATATCAACAAGTGGCTGGAGGAAGAGGACATTGTCATCGAGGACTGTGAGGACCGGCCATTTACAGCATTTGACCCCAAGGTCAACCGCCTGTATCCGGTGACCAACGGAGTGGTAAGCTCCGTGCTGGCAACCGAGGAGGAGAGCGACGGCTACCGCAAGTTCTATGTCCATGGCGTGGCCAACTGCATAGATCTGTGCAAGAGCATGGCCCGGGGCGAGATTAACGGATGCTTCATCGAGATGAATATGTGTTCCGGCGGATGTATCAAGGGACCTACGGTAAATGACGAATTCATTTCCAGGTTCAAGGTCAAGCTGGACATGGAGGAGAGCATTGCGCGGGAACCGGCGGAGCAGCGCCAGATGGAGCCGGTGTGGGAGAACGTGCATTTCGGCAAGCGGTTTGAGGACCACTCCCCCAGGGATACACAGCCCACGGAAGAGCAGATACGTGAAATCCTGCGCATGACCAACAAGCTTAAGCCGGAAGACGAGCTGAACTGCGGCGCCTGCGGCTATCCTACCTGCCGTGAGAAGGCCATTGCCGTATTCCAGCACAAGGCGGAGGTGAGCATGTGCATCCCGTTCATGCATGAGAAGGCGGAATCCATGGCCAACCTGGTAATGGAGACTTCACCCAACATCGTGCTGATCGTGGGGGACGACATGCGTATCCTGGAGTACTCGGATGTGGGTGAGAAGTATTTTGGCAAGACACGTTCCGAGGCCCTTAAGATGTACCTGTACGAGCTGATTGACCCGGCTAATTTCCAGTGGGTGTTCGACACGCACCAGAACATCCATGGCAAGAGGGTGAACTATCCGGAATACAACCTTTCCACCTTACAGAACATTGTATACATAGAAAAGGAAAATGCAGTCCTTGCCACCTTCATCGATATCACCAGGGAGGAAGAGCTGGCCAAGGAAGAGTACGAGAAGAAACTGGAAACCATTGACCTGGCCCAGAAGATAATCCATAAACAGATGATGGTGGCCCAGGAGATAGCCGGACTCTTAGGCGAGACAACGGCCGAGACCAAGACCACCCTGACCAAGCTCTGCCATTCCCTGCTGGAGGATGGAAGCGACGGCATCTACGGGGGCGGTGAGGAAGACATCGCGCTTCCGGACGTGCACCTTGGCAGCGGGGCAAGGCCCTTAAGCGGCGTCATGACGCCGGGGAATACCGGGGCCGGCGCGGGGACGGCAGGAATGGCAGGCGGTGCCGGGCTGGCAGGAAACGCCGGAACGTCAGGCAGCTCCGGAACAGCAGGAAGTGCTGCGGTACCTGACCAGAAAAAGGGCTATGTCCATATCGGAAGCGCGGCTCCCGCAGGCAGGAAGACAGGGTACGTCCATCTGAACAGCGCTGATTTGAAGAAACCAGGCGGCAACGGAGGTAGATAATGGGAATTACAGTGGATGTTGCTTATAAAAGCCTGAATAAATATACCGAAATCCTCTGTGGGGACAAGGTAGAACTGCTTCAGACCGCGGATTCCAACATCATGATCCTGGCCGACGGCATGGGCAGCGGCGTCAAGGCCAATATTCTGTCCACCCTGACTTCCAAGATATTAGGAACCATGTTCCTCAATGGCGCCACGTTGGAAGAATGTGTGGATACCATCAGTGAGACACTTCCAATCTGCCAGGTAAGGCAGGTGGCTTACTCCACCTTCAGCATCCTTCAGGTGTATCACAACGGGGACGCTTACCTGGTGGAATATGACAACCCGGGCTGCATTTTTATACGGGACGGCAGGCTCATGGAGATACCGAGGAATGTCCGCGTCATCCAGGGCAAGGAGATTAACGAATACAGGTTCAAGGTACAGAAGGGTGATGCCCTGATTCTCATGAGTGACGGAACCATCCACGCGGGGGTGGGCGAGCTGTTGAACTTTGGCTGGCTGTGGCAGGACATTGCGGATTACGCGGTGCGCCAGTATCCCCTTACTGTATCCGCCATGCGTCTGGCTGCGTCCATCAGCAGGGCATGTGATGAGCTTTACCAGTTCAGGCCGGGTGACGATACAACGGTGGCCTGTATGCGCATCATTGACAGCAAGCCCGTGCATCTGATGACCGGACCCGCGCGCAACCCGGAGGACGATGTGCGGATGGTCCATGAATTCCTGGCGGATTCCAATGCCAAGACCATTGTGTGCGGCGGGACCAGCGCAACCATCGTGTCCAGGGTGATGGGGAAAAAGCTGGATGTTTCCCTGGATTATGTGGACCCGGAGATTCCGCCCATTGCATATATGGACGGTGTTGACCTGGTGACCGAAGGCGTGCTGACACTGAACCGCGTGCTTCAGCTGCTGCGCAGATATGTGAAGAATGAGACTGTATCGGAAGAGTTTTTCCAGGAACTGGATAAGCCCAACGGCGGCTCCATGGTGGCCAAGGTATTGATTGAGGATTGTACCGAGGTACACCTCTATGTGGGAAAAGCAATCAACAGCGCCTACCAGAATCCGGGCCTGCCATTTGACCTGGGCATCCGCCAGAACCTGGTGGAACAGCTTAAGCATGTGATAGAAGAGATGGGGAAAACCGTGGTGGTAACCTATTATTAGGATTGTACCTTAATAAATACTTGCATTTTCAGTATAAATATAGTAGATTTTCAGGTGTTGATATAAAATTAACAATCTGGTGTGTGCCAGACAGATACCGGGGATGATTCCGCCGGGACCTGCCCGGCGCAGCGCCAGGTGCTCATAATGAGGAGGAGAAGAAATGGTAACCAATGATGCGACAATCCTGCGTCTGAAGCATGATGTTCTCTATGAAGTGGCCAAGGCTGCATGGGATGGGAATCTGGAAGAAAAGCGGGACGGGATTCCTTACTCCATGATTCCGGGACCTCAGGCAACCTACCGCTGCTGTATCTACAAGGAGAGGGAAATCATCAAGCAGAGGGTACGCCTTGCCGAGGGGAAATGTCCGGCCGGCAAAGACACTTCCAATGTGGTACAGGTCATCAATGCGGCATGCGAGGAGTGTCCCATTGCTTCCTATATAGTAACTGACAACTGCCGCAAGTGTATGGGTAAGGCCTGTCAGAATTCCTGTAACTTCGGGGCAATCAGCATGGGCCGTGAACGCGCCTATATTGACCCTGCCAAGTGTAAGGAGTGCGGCAAATGTTCCCAGGCCTGTCCCTACAACGCAATTGCCCATCTGGAGCGCCCCTGTAAGAAAATCTGTCCGGTGGACGCCATCACATATGATGAATACGGCATCTGTGTGATTGATGAGAAGAAATGCATCCAGTGCGGAGCCTGCATCCACAGCTGTCCCTTTGGCGCCATCGGTTCCAAGACATTCATGGTGGATGTGATTCGTCTGATTAAGGCTGGAAAGCGCGTGGTTGCCATGGTGGCCCCTGCCACCGAAGGCCAGTTCGGGCCTGACATTACCATGGCCAGCTGGAAGATAGCCCTTAAGCAGCTGGGATTTGCCGATATGGTGGAGGTCGGCCTGGGCGGCGACATGACAGCTGCCTACGAGGCAGAAGAGTGGGCAAAGGCCCATAAGGAAGGCAAGAAGATGACCACTTCCTGCTGTCCCGCATTTGTCAATATGATTAAGCAGCATTTCCCGATGTTGCTGGAGAACATGTCCACCACCGTATCCCCCATGTGTGCTGTCTCCAGGATGATAAAGAGCCAGAACCCGGAAACCATAACCGTGTTCATCGGGCCGTGTATTGCCAAGAAGAGCGAAAGCCTGGACCTGAACATAGAAGGCAATGCGGACTATGCCATGACCTTCGGGGAAATCCGCGCCATGATGCGCGCAAAAGGCGTGGAACTGCAGCCGGCTGAGAATGACTACCAGGAAAGCTCCGTATTCGGCAAACGCTTTGGCAATGGCGGAGGCGTTACCGCGGCAGTGCTCCAGTGCCTGGAGGAGATGGAAGAGAGCACCGACATCAAGGTGGCCCGCTGCAATGGCGCCGCAGAGTGCAAGAAAGCCCTGCTGCTCATGAAGGTGGGAAGGCTTCCGGAGGACTTTGTGGAGGGCATGGCCTGCGTGGGCGGCTGCGTGGGCGGTCCCAGCCGTCATAAGACGGAAGTGGAAGCCAAGAAGGCAAGGGACCAGCTGATTGGCGCGGCTGAGGAAAGGCGCGTGCTGGAGAATCTGAAGAAGTATCCGATGGATGAGTTTTCCATGCATCGGCATTAAGAAACCTTGGCCTCGGGAGATGAGTCTCCCGGGGCTTTTGATATATCTGGGATTAATATGAAGTAATGTTTGGATGGGGATTATTAACCACCGGTTAAATTGAAGTACCTAATTATGATAACTGACCCTATTAAGATAAGATACCGCAGCAGTAAAAGGCGAACCAAGTGCCAGGAGGGTGGATAAATGATTACGCCCTGGGAGCCATGAAAACAGCAATGACAGGATAGACGCGCATCTAAGAACAGGACTCGCGGTCAGGGCAATCTCCAAAGAGGTGGTTGCTAAGGCTGGTCATGAAAACTGACATGCGACATATCAAGGCCGGCAGATTCCCGAATCCGCTTGAACCCTAGTTTGCAGCTGGGGTCTGATTCGGAGTATCTATAAATTGCTATTATTAAAAAGATCCCGAGCAATTTTAATAAAATCGTGAGCATAGGAGGGAAGATAACTTCCGTGTCTGGAAGCTACAACAAAGTCGGATAAGGTCTGGGGTTCACCGAAACTGTAGCAGTCAATGGATTTGGTGAAATGGTGGTGCATGAGATGGGTCTCGAATATAAATGAGGCTCCATAGCCAACGGAAACCAGTTCCATGATTGCAGGCAGACTGCTGGTTGTCATGACATTTTCAAAGTTTAGACCTATGTTGCTGAAATAACGGCTGGTAATCTGTCGTGTTCTCTGTTCGGGCATCAGTTGGAGAATCAATTCGTTTTTCAATAGTTTTGGATCTAATCGTGGATATCTGCTGGAGGGATTGGGCTGTGCATACCTGCCAAGCGGGTGATCTTTGCAGAGGCAGATGAGCATTTCTTCTTTACGTATGGTGTCATAATCGATTAATGGATTCAGCGTTTCCGGCTTGCTGTAAAATGCGATTTCAGCTTTTCCTTCTAATAAAAGTTTGTCATTTTCGTCAGAACTTCCCTCAAAGACATTTATTTTAATATTGGGGTGTTCAGCCTGAAATACAGGTAATGTAGCCGGAAGCATGTAGGTGCACCGCATGCGGGGAAAGGCTACGTTGAGAACACCTACATCTTTTTTCAGGATGTCGGCAAGCTCGATGTCCAAATTTGATTTCAAAAGAAGGATTTCCCTTGCCGTATCTACGTATTTTTGTCCGGCAAAAGTCAGGATGTACTTATTTCCAAGTTTTCTAAAAAGTTTTTGGCCAAGGTCGTGTTCCAGGTTTGCAAGAAATTTACTTAATGTGGGCTGACTTACATAAAGAGATTCTGCAGCTTTGGTAATGTTCTGATATTTTTCAATTGCAAGGACGTAATTCAATTCTCGAAAATCCATGAAATGATTCCTTTCTGTAAAATTATTAATGTGTAGATAAATATAAAACGTTTAACGATATATTGATTATAATCGTTTTATTTTGTGTTGACAAGAAATAGTTACAAACTATAGTTTTTATGAAAAATAGGTATATTTAGTAAATTGGAATATTAAGTAAATATTAGAAAGAAGTTGGCTAAAATCAACAAAAAATCGAGTTTAAGCATGTAAAAAATAGATATAAGCATAGTTTCAATGAATGAAATAAATTAAAAATATGAATTTTACACATTGTATTTAGAGATATACAATATGGATATAGAAAACAGATTTGGCCAGTCTGAATCGATAATCAGAGAAAGGATAGATAAGAATGAAATTATATGATTCGGGTGTGTTCCTTCTGGAGGGTGAAAGGGTTGTTGGAGAAAATGAAGCCCCAAGAGAACTTTTGGAAAAAAAGGAACAGTATAAAGAAGGTACGATTTCCTATGGTATTCTGCAGGATCACAACACCGGAACAAGTAAAGAGAATTTAAAAATCCGGTTTGATGCAATTACCAGCCACGATCTGACTTATGTGGGGATTATCCAGACAGCGCGTGCATCAGGGATGGAGCGGTTTCCGATTCCTTATGTTCTGACCTGCTGTCATAACAGTTTGTGTGCAGTGGGAGGTACGATCAATGAAGATGATCATGTGTTTGGATTAACTGCCGCAAAAAAATATGGCGGAATTTACCTTCCGCCGCATATGGGTGTGATTCATCAATATATGCGGGAAACGGAAGCGGGATGCGGCAAGATGATTCTCGGCTCTGATTCACATACACGTTACGGAGCCATTGGAACCATGGCTGTTGGAGAAGGCGGAGGGGAACTGGTAAAGCAGATTTTGGAAGAGACATGGGATATTAAGTATCCGGAAGTCATTGCTGTATATTTAGACGGAAAACCCAATCCGGGAGTCGGGCCGCAGGATATTGCGATTGCGATTGTTACAGCGGTTTTTAAGAATGGATATGTGAAGAATAAGGTGATGGAATTTGTCGGACCCGGTGTTTCGTCAATGAGTACGGATTACAGAAATGGTATTGACGTAATGACTACGGAAACCACCTGTCTTTCCTCAATCTGGAGAACCGATGAAGATACGAAAAAGTATTTGGCTGCTCATGGAAGAGGCGGCGAATATAAAAAACTTGAGCCTCAAAAGATCGCATATTATGAAGGGTGCATTTACATCGACCTGTCTGCCATACACAGTATGATTGCATTGCCGTTCCATCCTTCAAACGGATATGAAATTCGTGCGTTAAATGAAAATCTGGATGACATTCTCCACGAAGTGGAAGAAAATGCGAAAAAATTAATTAAAAATCCGGAGCTGCAGTTGAACCTTAGAGGGAAAATCCATGATGGAGCCTTGTATGCGGATCAGGGAACAATTGCAGGCTGTTCCGGAGGAACGTATTCAAACATTATGGAGGCTGCTTATCTGCTGGAAAATAAATCCACAGGAAATGACGCGTTTAATTTGAGTGTCTATCCAAGCTCTCAGGCAGTTATGATGGATCTCTTAAGGAAGGGAGCAATTGAAACATTAACCGCTGCCGGAGCGACCATTCGTACTGCATTTTGCGGACCGTGTTTTGGCGCGGGAGATACACCGGCGCACGGACAGTTTGCAGTTAGACATACCACAAGAAACTTCCCCAACCGTGAGGGATCTAAGCCGGGTAATGGACAGATTGCAAGTGTGGCCTTGATGGATGCGCGTTCTGTTGCGGCGACTTCCGCCAACCGGGGAAGAATCACAGCGGCGGATGAATTGGGATATGTGTATGAGTGTCCTGAGTACCATTATGATTCCAAAGTGTATGCCAACAGAGTGTATCAGGGATTTGGAAAGGGCAATCCGGAAGAGGAACTGATCTGTGGTCCCAATATTAAGGCCTGGCCCCAGCTTCCGGAGTTGAATGAGAATATGCTTCTAAAGGTATGCGCGTATATCACGGATCCTGTAACAACAACGGATGAACTTATCCCGTCCGGAGAAACAGGTTCCTTTCAATCCAATCCTATGGGGCTGGCTGAGTTTACATTAAGCAGACGGGCGCCGGAGTACGTAGGGAAAGCAAAAGCGGTTATGAATAACGAAAAGGCAAGAAAAGAAGGGAACTGTCCTGAAGAAGTCAGGGAAATTCTTGATAAAATACATACCATACCGGGATATGAAAAAGTAGAGGATGAGTCAATTGATCTTTCAAGTACAATCTACGCGGTAAAGCCGGGTGACGGTTCGGCACGTGAACAGGCGGCGTCCTGCCAGAGAGTGCTTCTTGGCGGAGCGAATATCTCGGTGGAATACGCCACAAAGCGATACCGCTCGAACTTGATTAACTGGGGAATGGTACCCTTTATTTTAAATGATCCTGCCGGTTTTTCAGAGGATGATTATATATTTGTACCTGATATTAAAAAGGCGCTTAACACCGACATGAAGGAAATTACGGCATTTATTATTGGTGATAAAATAAGAAAATTATCACTGGCAATTGAGCCGCTGACAGAGGAAGAAAAAGAAATAATCCGCTGTGGTTCTCTGATTAATTACAACCGTAAACATAATTCTGTTCAGTTGCAGCAGGAGGAAATCTAATGTTAAATAAAGAAACAGGGTTATTCCATATTCCTGTCACTATTATGCGGGGCGGAACAAGCAAAGGGGTTTATATTTTAGAGAGCGATCTTCCGGATGACCGCGAAAAATGGGATGACGTGCTGCTTAGAATGATGGGAAGTCCGGATAAGAACCAGATAGACGGACTGGGCGGCGGACAGTCCGTAACGAGTAAGGTGGCCATTGTAAGTCCTTCCAACAGACCTGACGCAGATGTAGATTATACATTTGCACAGGTATCCGTGGATAAACCAATCGTAAGCTACAAAGGAAACTGCGGTAATATTTCATCGGGTGTTGGGCCGTTTGCCATTGAAAAAGGCTTGATTAAAGCGCAGAATGATAAAACATCAGTCAGAATATATAATACGAATACGGATAAGCTGATTGTTGCCGACATCAGGACATCAGATGGAAATGTGGTATATGACGGTGATTTCAGTATAGCAGGAGTGCCGGGTAAGGCCGCGCCGGTAAAACTTAAATTTGTAAATCCGGCGGGAACATTGGGAAAGGGACTGCTGCCCACAGGAAACGCAGTTGACGTACTGGAAGTTCCGGGACTGGGAAACGTAGAAGTTTCCATCATTGACGCGGCAAACCCTCTTGTGTTTGTGAAGGCGCAGGACATAGGGCTGACGGGAAAGGAACTTCCGGATGATGTGAATGCAGATGAGGAAGTACTTGCTTTATTAGAAAAGATCCGGGGGCTTGCGGCAGTGAAGCTGGGATTGATTGACGATTACCGGAAATCCGCCTGGGAGACTCCTGGAATCCCTAAAATAACATTTGTGGCGCAGCCCAAAGAGTATAAGACCATGGGCGGAGAGACTGTGGCGCAGGAGAGTATTGATCTGGTTTCCAGAATGATGTCCATGCAGAAAGCACATCCCAGCTACGCCATGACGGGCGCCATGTGTACCGCGGCAGCGGCTGTGGTTCCCGGCAGCATAGTGAATCAGGTGTGTTCAGAACATATGGATACGCAGTATATACGAATTGGGCATCCCGGTGGTATATTAGAATGCGGGGTTGACTTTCAGCAGCATAATAAGATTCCCGAAATCGAAGATACGTTTGGATTTCGCACTGCGAATCTGATTATGGAAGGGGTAGCAAGGGTACGGTTTTAGCCGGAACAAGAATCGCTATTTAAAATGTGTGGAGGAAATATATTATGAGTCTGTCAATTGTTTCGCTTATTGTGCTTGTAGTGGTAGTGGCAATAGGTTTTATAAGGAAAGTAAATCTGGGGTTCCTTTCTATCGGTGTTGCATTTGCGCTGGGAACATTTGGGGGCATGTCGGCAAAAGAGATTGTGTCAGGATTCAGCAGTTCCATGTTTGTGACTCTGGTGGGTGTTACATTCCTGTTTGGCATGGCATCCAATAATGGAACATTGGATCTGTTTTCTAAGAAGGTGGTTGCACTTGTAGGAAAACGGACAATCCTGATTCCCATTCTGATGTTTTTTTTGTCGGCATTCATTTCAGCAATCGGTCCGGGGCATATTGCGGCGGGCATTTTGATGACAACATTTGCCATGTATCTGGCCTTTGAAATGGATATCAATCCTATGGCAACGTCTCTTTATGCAAAACTGGGGGCGAATGCCGGATGCGCATCGGTTCTCTCTTTGACGGGCGTTTTAGCTAAAAATCTTTCGGAGCCTCTGGGTTACAGCGGATTTGGCCTTCATCTGTTTTTGTCAACACTGCTTTCGGGGTTCTTGTTTACACTTGTTGTATACATACTGTATAAAGGCTATAAAGTAAAAGCGGACAATCCGCTGAAGCTTTCAGACATTCCAAAGTTTAATCGTGACCAGCTGCTTACGATTGTGGCAATCGTTGTAATGGTTGTATGCTGTATCGGATTTAAGCTTGACACAGGCCTGTTTGCATTTGCCACGGCTGCTGTTTTAGTTCTTCTTGGCGTTGTTGATGAAAAGAAAGCAATAAAAGGAATTCCGTGGGGGACGCTTGTGTTTATATGTGGAGTTGGCGTCCTGATTCATGTGATTGATACACTGGGCGGTATTACCCTGGTTTCCGATTTCCTGACAGGATTTATGATTGAAAAGACAGCGGTTCCCATACTGGCGGCCACCTCGGGAATCCTGTCCTGGGTCAGCTCTACAACGGGGGTTGTTATGCCCACTTTATATCCGATTGCGGCAGAGGTGTGCGAAAAGTTTGGAAGCGGCGTCAATTACGTGGAGCTGATTTCAGCAATCACAGCTACATCATTTGCAGCGGCAATCAGCCCCTTATCTACCGGAGGCGCAATTATTATGTCGTCTTATTCCGCGGCAAGAGAAACCAGTACGGCTGAACTGAACAAGATGTTCCGGACGCTGTTCCTTCTCTCGGTGGGAAATGTACTTTTAAATGTAATTCTTTCCGCGCTTGGTGTGTTTAATCTTGGCGGGTTGTTTTATTAAAGTTTCAAGGAAGGTGAAAAGATGAAGATTGACAAAGCGGCAATTGCCGGAACGCTTGAGTCCAGCGATTGTATGGTGACGGTTGAACCGGGCAGCGGCAGTGTGGAACTGGAGCTTGAAAGTGTGGTTATGAATCAGTTCGGAGAGCAGATACAGGAAGTGGTCAGGGAGACATTGGAGCGCCTGGATGTGAAAGATGTATTTATCAGGATTGTGGACAAAGGAGCGTTAGATTGTACAATTAAGGCACGTGTGGAGTGCGCTGTGTACAGAAGCGCCGGACAGACAACAAATGTGCCATGGGGAGGTGCGGTTCGGTAATGAATCCAAATAAAAAAAGACTCAGAAGAACAATGATGTTTTTAAACGCGCAGAAACCAGGGCTGATTAAGGATCCATATATTTATAAACCGGACAGTATCATGCTTGACCTTGAGGATGCTGTGGCGGAAAAAGAAAAAGACGCGGCCCGTTTTTCATTGTATCATGCCCTGCGGGAAATCAATTACAGGGGCATCGAGTGTATTGTAAGAATCAATGGTCTTGATTCAGGTCTCTGGAAAGAGGATATCCGGTGTGCGGTATCCGGGGGAGCGGACGGTATCCGCATTCCGAAAACAGAGACTGCAAAGGATGTGAAACAGGTAGAAAAGGCGGTGGAAGAGGCGGAAAACGAATTTGGGGTCGAGCCGGGAAAGGTTTTGGTTATGGCGGCTTTAGAATCCGCAAAGGGTGTGTTAAACGCGCTGGATATCTGCAATGCTTCGGAACGCCTGTTTGGAATCGCTCTTTCCGGAGGAGATTACACAAAAGATCTTCAGACAAGAATTACTGGTACCGGGGTGGAACTTATGGGAGCAAGGCAGCACATGATTATAGCTGCCCGGGCCGCAGGCGTACAATGTTTTGACACCGTGTATACCGATCTGGACGATATGGAAGGTTTCAAAAAGGATGTAGAAACAATCCATTTGATGGGATTTGACGGAAAATCCGTCATTAACCCGCGGCAGATTGCCCCGGTTCATGAAATATATACACCGACACAAAAGGAGATTGTTTTTTCACAGAAGGTAGTAAAAGAAATAGAAGAAAAAAAGAAGCTGGGAATCGGTGTTTTTACAGTGGATGGAAAAATGATAGATATTGCCTTTTATGACGGAGCAAAGCGGACCATTGAACTGGCAAAAGCGTCAGGAGTTTTGAAGGAGGAATTTTGAGATGTTAAATGCAGTAGGACGTGAAATTCCGGATGAAATTCTTAAATTGACGGGAAAGGAACCGTTTCAGGGCAACAACTATAAAGAAGGTGTTGAGTACAGAAAACAGGGACCCATTGTAAAACCTGTCATGGACCACAATACAAGTAAAATGGTTTCTTCCATTCGGGAAGCCCTTGAAAAATGCGGCGCTCATGATGGTATGACACTTGGATTTCATCATCATTTCCGGGAAGGGGATCTCATAGTCAACATGGTCATGAAGGAAGTCCATGATATGGGAATCAGGGATGTGACAATTTGTGCAAGTTCTCTTGGAAAAGCACATGATCCGTTACTGGAATATATCGAGGATGGGACAATTACCGGAATCGAATCATCAGGAGTCAGAGGTAAAATCGGAGAGGCCATCTCACATGGAAAGCTGAAAAAGCCTGCAATCATGCGTTCCCACGGAGGCCGTGTGCGGGCAATCCAGAGTGGGGAGACAATCATAGACATATCATTTATCGGAGCGCCCACATGTGATGATTATGGTAACTGCAAAGGCATTGGAGGAAAGAGCGACTGCGGCGTGCTGTCATATTCCTTTGTTGACGGACAGCATGCCAATAAAGTGGTTGCGGTTACGGACTGTCTTGTTCCCTTCCCCAATTTTCCGGCGGATGTTGCCATGACAAGAGTGGATTATGTGTGCGTGGTGGATGCCATAGGCATTCCGGAAAAGATTGCCACAGGGGCGGCAAAGCCAACAACGGACACCAGAAAAATCATGATGGCAGATTACTGCACCCAGGTGGTAATTAATACGCCATATTTTAAAGAAGGATTTTCTTATCAGACCGGAGTAGGAGGAGCGTCCATTGCTTCTGCCGCATTGCTTGCCAAAATTATGGAGGAACGCGGGATTAAGATGGGATTTGCTGTGGGCGGTATGAGCAAAGGAATGGTCGATATGCTGGATAAAGGTCTTGTAGGAAAATTACTTGATACCCAGGACTTTGACTTGTTTGCCGTTAATTCCGTAAAGCATCCGAATCATCACAGAATCAGCGCGGGCGCTTACGCCAATCCGTTTAACAAAGGCTCTTTCGTTAACAAACTGGACTATGTGGTATTGGCGGCATTGGAAGTTGACACACATTTCAACTGTAATGTGGTAGTTGGTTCAGATGGGATCATTACAGGCGCCCAGGGGGGACATCCTGATGCCGCCCAGGGCGCAAAATGCACAATCGTCATATGCCCGCTCCTTCAGGGAAGGATTCCTGCAATCTGTACGGATGTGACAACAGTGACAACCCCGGGAGAAAGCATTGATGTGGTAGTAACCGATTATGGGGTGGCGGTCAATCCGGCCAGACAGGACCTGTTGGAGGCGTTAAAGAAGGCCGATTGTGTTCCTTTAAGGACAATTGAAGAATTAAGGGATATCGCGTATGATATCGTAGGCACTCCCCAGCCGGTTAAATTTGGTGAACGAATCGTAGGTATTATTGAGGGCCGCGACGGAACCATTATGGATGTTGTGCGAGAGGTGAAATAGAAATGGATTATATGGTGGAGGGTATTTCTGAAAAAGACAGTAAAATGAATCTTGCAGTGGCCCGGCTCCTGGAACAGGAAGGAATCCAAAGGGACGGCAATCTGGATTATACGTGTGTCATCTTAGATGATTTGGGAAATCCGGTGGCCACGGGAAGCTGCTTTGGAAATACGCTCCGCTGTATGGCGGTGGATCACCGCTATCAGGGGAGAGGGCTTTTGAACCTGTTGATCCGGCATCTGACCGAGTATCAGATATCCAGGGGATATACCCATCTGTTTATTTATACGAAAATAAGGGAGGCCCGTTTCTTTCAGAATCTGGGGTTTTATGAAATTGCAAATGTGGATGGGATGGTTACCTTCCTGGAGAACAGGAAAAATGGATTTTCCAAGTATTTAGACAGTTTGAAGCGGGAGAGTCATGATGCTGGGGCTTTGGGAACGCAGGCTGGAGCAGTCGTCATGAACGCCAATCCATTTACAATGGGGCACCTGTTTCTTGTTGAGGAGGCGGCAAAAAAGTGTGATATCCTTCATGTTTTTGTGGTAAGTGAAGACTGCAGCATGTTTCCGTTTTCTGTCCGGCAGGACCTGGTAAAAAAGGGAACTGCGCATCTGAAAAATGTGATTTGTCATGCAAGCGGACCGTATATGATTTCACAGGGAACATTTCCCAGTTATTTTCTTAAAGAAGAGGCGGTTGTATGTGAGGCTCACGCAAAACTGGACATTGCAATATTTGAAAGAATTGCCGGAGAACTTGGCGTTACCAATCGATTTGTGGGAGAAGAAAAGAAAAGTACGGTAACGGCCATGTACAATCGTGTCATGCTGGAACAGCTGAATAAGGCGGGCATTAAAGCAGAAGAAATCCCGCGGAAAAAGATAAATGAGGAAGTAATCAGCGCCAGCAGGGTGAGGCAGTGGATTCACGATGGACAGCTGGAACGCGTTTGTCCATTTGTTCCGAAACCAACATGGGAATATCTTCGCTCAGAGGAGGCGCGTCCGGTGCTGGAAGCAATACAAAAGGCGCGGGAAGTCATACACTACTGATTAAAAAGAGGTGTGAAGATGGAAATCAGAAAAGTACAGGTTACAGACATGATGGCGGCGAGGGAAGCAAGAGCATTCCGCCAGCAGGAATTAATACGGAAATATGAAAAAAACTTAATCTGTTTTACTCTGAATATTGCGGGGCCGGTGAAAAATTCTGATTTGATTCAGCAAACCTTCGAAGAGGGAGCAGCATGTATTTTTAATCAGTTAAGAGTCAGAGGAATCGCGGTTCTTTTTTATGAAAAGACACATAAGGCCACGGGAAGTGAAGCGTTTATTGTTGTGGATTGCGATATAATAGAAATAAAATGTATCATGTCGGAAATAGAAGACACGCATCCCCTGGGAAGACTTTTTGATATTGATGTTTTGGCTTGTGACGGAACAAAGATGGAACGGGGAGAAGTGGGGCTGGGTGAACGCAGATGTCTGATCTGCGGCGGCCCTGTTCATCGGTGTTCTTCCCGCAGGGTCCATCCGTTAGAGGAACTTCAGAAGAAAACGGTTCAGATGATGGAAGAATACTTTTTGAATCATTTTGTAGATAAGATAGCGGGTTTCGCAATGAAGGCGCTGCTTTACGAAGTTTCTGTATCACCAAAACCGGGATTGGTGGATCGTTTTAATAATGGATCGCATCGTGACATGGATTTTTATTCTTTTGTGGATAGTGCGGCAGCTCTTATTCCACATTTCAAATCAATGGTCCGAACCGGCATTGAAACCGCCATGGAACCACCAGAGAAAACATTTCGGAAATTGCAGTATGAAGGAGTGAATGCTGAATGTGCAATGTTTGATGCAACCCAAAATGTGAATACCCATAAAGGAGCTATTTTCTCAATGGGCATCATTTGCGGCGCCATTGGAAGAATAAAAGGGAACAAGGGAAAACTTACAGCAGAACAGATTTTGGGGGAATGCGGCGCCCTGTCGAAACCATATGCAGAGTTTGTTTTTGACCATATAGAGCAGCAGCGTCCCACTGCGGGATGTCAGCTTTATAAGAAATATGGAATAAAGGGCGTCAGAGGAGAAGCGGCGGATGGATTTCCCGCCGTTCTCCATGCCGGTCTTCCAATATTGAAAAAGGCGTTGGCAGAAGGCTGTACAAAGGATGAAGCGGGAAGCATTACGCTTCTCTACTTATTGTCGGAAGCGGTTGATACGAATATCATTGCAAGATCGGATTATTCCACGTATATAGATGTGAAAAAGCAGCTGAATGAAATTCTCAATCAGGAGAAATATCCGGCTGCGGCAATCATAAAAGATTTGGATCATCAGTTTATAAGTAAAAACCTATCACCGGGAGGGGCGGCCGACCTGTTGGCAATTTGCTGGTTCTTATATTTTATCGGATGTGATGATGGGGAGTGAATTGAATTTTTGCTGAAATACCAGATAAGAAAAAGAGGGTCATCGTTATCCGTCTATTTTCTGGCAATCCTTTTTGTATGGTTCCATACCTGCGATTCAGGGAAGTACAGAAGAGATTGGATGAACTGCTGCGTAAAAGGATGGTGGCCCTCGCCGTGTATGACATGGTCTTTCGGAAGTGCCAAAGGATATGTTACCAATATGTTGTATAAAGCTGAAGGAGTCATGGGAGTGTGCGCGGTGATGTAAGCGGACAGGAAGTCTTGGATAAGGTGGGGCTGGTATAAATGCAGCAGTAGGCTCAGTATTTCTGGATTAGCATCTATTCCGCCGCAGCGCCGCATTAAGCTGCGGTAGTTTAGATAACGCTTGTGGTTTTTGAGGGAAAATTGAGTGAATTTGCGGTCTGAAAATGGGTGTTTTTCAGGGCGTGAGAAATAGATGCATTGGCCCTGGGAGATGAGTCTTCCAGGGCTTTTTAGATATCTGGGGTCAATATAAAGTAATGTTTGGATGGAGATTATTAACCACCAGTTAAATTGCAGTCCCTAATTACGATACCCCTATTGTTGTAATTTACTTATGTGTTTTAACATGCTACTATATATTTATACATATCAACATACTTTATTTACATTATTCTGGAGGTGATGCCATGAATTACGGATATAGCTTCGCAATCCTATGGACTGGAATGATGATAGGGGGTTTTATCGGATTTTTGTCAGAACTATGTTGGAAGTATGGTTTTTGCCATCTTTATCATACAAGCGATAATATTCTATCGCTGTCCCAATTTCTATACTTTTTCTTTTGCTGTCAAAGGTAAGATATCAGAGCATTGTCTTTATTGTTCAGAACCACTATATTAATTCACTTCGTTATTGTATGAGGGCCTTAGATACGTTTAGTATCAGGCAGACAGAGGCGGAAAAGACGCTTTTGGGAGAGCTGTTACTTTGTAATGAAATAACATATGATTGATAAGTAATACATAAGTAGACTGTATGGTTATTCTGGCTATATTGTCTACTTATACATTAAGGACAAAGATTTTTATCTATTGCAAATATAATATTTAAATAATACTGTAAGGATTAATGGGTATTAGTATCTACAGTCAGCAGAAACGTCATAACTGTTATCTGATCTGTAAGTATTATCCGGGGTGCGAATATGGGATATAAATTTAATATAGGTTCATTCAATTTATATAAATATTCTTATAAGAGCGATAATGAAATACGAAAAGACATACGCAGGATAGCAAGTATCATACGAGATGATTTTGATGTTGTTGCGTTGCAGGAGGTTTTTTCTGAAAGTGCATTTAAGCTATTGTTGAGGGCATTAGGGGGCAATTGGGAAGGAAGATGGGCAAGTCCTAAAACCTCCATTGACGCGAATAAAGATTCCGCAAAAAAACCCATGAATTCACAAGCAGCAGAGGGATACGCCTTCCTTTGGAAGAAACGGCGGTTTAAGTTATTTGAGCAGGCAAAGGCGTATGGTAAAAAAATTTCTGAGCCACGGATATACAGCGAATATTCCGTTGATAAGCGGGTAAACAGGCTATTGCGGGATCCGATGTGGATAAGATTGGTGCCGGTTCATGGCCCGTACATAGAAATCAGGTTGTTTAATACCCACATCCGATTTTCAAAAGATGGAGCTTCCGAACAAAATGACGATATGGGACAAATATCAGGCGATGCAGGCGGTTTAAGCAGGAACGAAGCAAGGAAACAGGAACTCAATGTTTTGATTAAAGAAATCATGAGCAGGAATAATGGAGGGAATGCTTCCAACCGTCCGGTATATTGTTTTTTAGTGGGAGACTATAATCTAAATATAGATAGACCGGGAAATGATTCGCCCTATCTTCCGGAGGTTGTAATGATACAGGATGGAAAAGCCACGATGCGGTATGTAACGGTCCAGTCCGAAAAAACCACATTGAAGCAGCCGTCCAGTGTGGACGGGACAACGATTGATAAATATTCAAGTAATTACGATCACTTCACGTATGATGAACATTTGATGATTGATATACGGCAACTTAAGATAGAACCATCCCGTATAGACACATTGTCACAAGAATGGTGTGAGAATCAGAATGTAGCGAAACATAGACAAGAAGTTTCAGACCATGTGCCGATAAAGCTAAGAGTAACCATAGGATAGGGGATAAATATGTTTGGACAGAGGAAAAAAGAATTAGAGTTAATACAAAAAATATTGGATGCTTTTGAAAAATCCCAGAGTAATCATGAGCTGGCGTTAAATTCCTTCCATCAGTTTGTTTCACAGAATACGCAAAAGGAGGAAGTAGAGGAACTGATTGACAGTAAAGTGGCTGCGTATGCTTTGAATCTCTGTATGGTATCGGTATCTCAAATTGTAGACTATAACGATGAGAATATTCTTGAACAGGAATATGAAACCATATTGAATAACCTGAATCTGGAGCACATGCCAAAAGATGAGGAACTGCTTCTTGTATTAAAGCAGCTGTTTGATACCATTACTTTTTTCAGGATACAGGAAGGCGATAAAAGATTAATTGAGAAAGCCTATCAGCAGAAGATGAAGGATGCAATCTGGGCCAGTGTGCCTGGTTTAGGATTGCTTGTTGCTGGAGGAAATCCCGTTACAATGGCACTGTCTCTGGCCTCCCAGGTTGGAATTGGCTACATGAATTATCGTAAGGTGAAAGCTGATAATCAATTAGGAAAGGAATGCAAGGAATGGGAATTACAAAGAGTTGCCATAGAGCAATTTAATGGTCTGCGAAGAGAGCTGTTTGATGCTGCATGGCGGCTGGCTGCAAAATATAGGTTTAAAGATGAATACCGGCTTACAGAACGTCAAATAACACAGTATAACCGGATTTTGATGGATGGTGATAATTATAGAAGACATGACAGGTTACTGGCTATCAAAGAAAATTTTGAGGCATACCCTCCCTTTTGGTATTATTTAGGACATGCTGCAAATTTAATAGCGCAGGAGGAAAATAAGCTGGGTGGGGATAAAGAAATCCACGAAAAATATCAGAAGCTGGCCCGTGAACATTTTGACAGATATATGACCGACAATGTGTGCCCATTATTGAGGGAGGATCATATTACATCTTCTTGTGCGTTGGAATATAATGACCTGCTTGATCCTGTAAAGGACAGGCAAAAAATCTGGGATAATCTGGAGCTGGCAATAAAGTTGTCCGGTAAGGAATGCGATATTTTACAGTTGTGCTGTATGGATTATTTAAAGATAAAGGACTACAGATCCGCAGTAGATATTTTGAAGTATCTTGTGAATGAGGAATATAACACTATTATCAATGCACAGATTTTAAGTAGTATCCTGGTTATCGGTTATATGAAGCAGTTAGATATAGGCATTGATTTTTCGTTAGAATATAAAATGCTCTCTAAAAAGGTAAATAAGGAACTGCTATTTCCAATGCCAACACAAGAGTGTAATGAATTAAAGGAACTAGAAAATAATTTTTTAAATAACCAACGGAAAATTTTATCTTCAAAATATGGCTATGTAATTAAGCACTATATTCAGAAAAAGCAGGTGGAATTTAACCGGGCAATTCCTGAACCGTATGAAAACCGGGAATATCCGGATTCATTTTATCTAGATGATGAGGATAGCTGTGAAAAGCGTTTCAATGAATACAAGAAGGCTTTGATTAGCCAGGATAATCGAATTGTATTTGGTAAGCGTCTGTCAGATTCGGATTTTGTACTTGTGTATCTGGATATATTTAACAGCATTGTGAATGATTTAAGCAGGATTCTCCCGGATGATAGTGATAAGGATGATGTAATTGAAAGGCTGGTTAACTTATTAAAAGATAAAATCCTGGCTCAAAAGGAATGTCTTAATAGTATGATTTTTGGCCCTGATAAGGAATTTTCTGTAGAAGCATTGGATAATTTGTTTGATATGTCTTTTGGGAAATTCACAGAAGAATTTTTTGCAGAATACCTGTATATTATTGATAGGTATGTTGAAACTTTGGATTCTATGGAAGCATTTTCTCTTAAAGACACAATGCTGTTGAATTTCTGTGATGATTATGGTATTCCAGAGTACAAAGCATTTCTAGGTACTACAGGCAGCATGTATAGTGAAGATACTGGAGAGCATGTTTATTTTGAAGGTAATATTTTGGGTGAGGAATTTGTTAAAAAAGAACAGCAGGACAAATTATTAAAAAGAATGGTAAAGATGCTAAATGAACATGTGGCTGAAATACTCTGTTGCGAAACAAGGAAAAAAGAAAATAACTTTATGTACACGCGGGAAGATTCAAATAAGAAAAGTTATAATGAGTATTTAAAAAAGCATTATAAGAAAGATTCCAAATTTGTAGGCACGATAGCTGCGATTTTGGAAGATAAGTCAATTATGTTTCCAAAGAATCTTATTTTTACTACAGAGGGAATCGTAATAGAAAAGCTCCCTCTATTCACAACGAAATATCCATATGCAGAGGTTAGATATAATGGAGATGATGGATTGTTGGTATTTGGTACAGGTGATAAACCGGAAAAATATGACAATCCCAATATAAATCTTAATGTATTAAATAAAGTAATTCAATCTTTTGCGGAGATGGTGCAGGAGGTTGAAAACAATTTGGACGATGTAGACAGTACAGATTGTCTGGACGATTTAGATGGTTTAGATAGCTTAGTCCAATATCGAACATTTAATCAAGATTTGTATCTGGAAACAGAAATGGAGGATAAGCTGTAAAAGGTTTCAAAAGGATGACTTGAATTAGGGCTTTGTAAAGCATCGTAAGCCGCTGTGTTGGCTTTTTAGGCAAGATAAGGCCATACCACAATAAATCTGGCTAAATTGAGCCAAGTAAGAGCGTGATTGATTTTTAGGAAGTAGGGCTGATATTCCATACTGACTTCATATCCGCAAAACTGATATATTCTACGTTCGACTTGTGTGCAGGTTAAAGGGCAGTACACCCAAGGGTGTCCTATCCGGCCACAAACGCCCCAATGTGGGCGTTCAGACTGTAGACAAAGCGGCTCTAGGATGCAAATCCCAGAGCCGCTTTGTCTACAGTCTGAAGTGTCGAAGACATTTATTTACTATATATTTCTTTTCAAAAATCCATGAAACAGTTTTGACTGTTTTATTTTTTTGTAAGATGATAAGATTATGTCATCAGAAAGAGATAAGATAAACAGATACAGATAAGAAACACAGGGAGGAGTGGCAAGATGATTTGGAATGAGTTGGACAGCAGGCTGATTACCGTTTCCATGGATGTGGATTCTAAGGATGGGATTATGGAAAACATGGGTGGCCGGTTTGTAGAGCTGGGATATTGCAGGTCCAGTTACATTCAGGCGCTTAAGGACAGGGAGATGGAGTTCCCTACAGGCATCGATATTGATGGTGTGGGGGTTGCCATGCCTCATACAGATGTCAGCCATGTGAACCGGGCGGGGATTGGCATTGCAACACTGAAAAAGCCGGTTGCCTTTGTCCATATGGCGACGGATGATACGCCGGTTCCGGTCAGGGTGGTATTTATGCTGGCGGTGGATGATCCGCAAAAGCATCTGGAAAAGATACAGGATATACTGGCTGTAATACAGGATAAAAAAACACTGGAAATAATCATGACGGCAGAAAGACCGGAAGATGTAATCAATATCATAAAAGAGAAGGAGAATGGGAAATGAAAAAGAAAGTAATCGTAGCATGCGGCGGGGCAGTGGCAACTTCAACAATCGCAGCGAACAAGGTGGTGGAACTGGGGAAGAAGAACGGTATCGATATTGATATCTGCCAGGTAAGGATATCTGAGATAGAGTCCAACCTTTCGGGGGCAAGTCTGATTGTCACCACATCCAAGGTTAAGAGGGATTATGGGGTCCCGCTGATTACCGGAATGCCATTTATCTCGGGAATCGGCGTGGACAAGACAGAAAAGGCAATCCTTGATGTCCTGAAGGCTGATTGAAGGACATACTGCCGGTTTGTGCACAGGAGGGAATTATGGGAATTTTTGGAGATATGATTCAGTACATAATTGACATGGGAGCTTCTGTCATGCTCCCAATTGTAATCGCGATATTAAGTATGATTGTAGGGGTAAAGGCAGGGAAGGCAATCCGCTCCGGACTTATGATTGGTGTTGGTTTTGTGGGACTTTCCCTGATTGTGGACATGATGAACGCCCAGTTAGGACCGGCGGCCAAAGCCATGTCGGAGAATTTCGGCCTTACCCTGAGCGTGGTGGATATCGGATGGCCGGGCGCATCCCCCATGACCTGGGCCTCCAACATCGCCACCGTGGCCATCCCCATCGCCATTGCTGTGAACCTGGTCATGCTGTTCCTGAAGCTGACAAAGACAGTCAATATAGATATATGGAATATCTGGCACATGACCTTTACAGGAGCCATCGCCTATACGGTTACGGGAAGCTTTGCAATCGGCATCCTGGGCGTGGTGGTACACGCGGCTGTTTCATACAAATTCGGTGATTTGTGGGCACCCCTGATGGAAGATTATTTTGAACTTGACGGCATCACGGTTCCTCATGGTACGGCGGCGTATATGGCTCCGGTTGCCTGTGTGTTTGAGTATTTTCTGGATAAGATACCGGGAATCAATAAGATTGACATTTCCGCGGATACACTCCAGGAAAAGGTGGGAGTACTGGGAGAACCCATTGTCATCGGAGGCCTTTTGGGCGCAATCGTGGGATTCCTGGCCGGATACAGTCCGCAGGAAGCGCTGCCTCTGGGTATCAAGATGTCAGCTGTCATGGTGCTGATGCCTAAGGTGGTAAAATGTATCATGGACGGCCTGCTTCCTTTATCAGAGAGGGCGAAGCAGCTGTTATCAGAAAAATTTGGGGACTCGGATTTTTATATCGGTCTGGATCCGGCCATCCTGCTGGGAGATGCCCAGGTGGTCACCACAGGGCTCATCTTCATCCCCTTGACGATACTCATTGCAGTTATCGTTCCGGGAAATAATGTACTGCCTTTTGGTGATTTGGCTACCATCGGATTTTTCATTGCCATTGCATGTGCGGTACATAAGGGAAATATATTCAGAACTCTTATATCAGGCAGCGCCATTATGTATATGACCATTTGGATTGCCAATCAGACCATACCGTGGGTGACAAAGTTAGCCGAGACAACCAACATGACCAACGGCGTGAACCAACTGGCGGCGCTGGACCAGGGCGGCTGCCCCATCACTTACATATTCACACAGATTTTTGAGCGCAGCAATCTGATAGGAATGGCAGTGATTGCAGCCATCTATGCCATATGTATGGTATTTGCAGTCAGGCTGTCCAGGCAGAGGGCCAACGCATTGGATGCAGGGTAAAGAAATAGAATGATGGAAACAGGTAAGAAGGGGATGAAAAATCTGCTTCTTATCTGTATCGTTTGGAAAAATGAAATACAGCTATGCTTCAGGGGAGATTTGATGAAAAGATATGTGATATTTGATATAGACGGCACACTAAACCGGACGGATTTATATGCAGTGGAGGCATACCAGAAAGCGCTTGCCAAGAGAAACTGGAATATTGGGCGGGAAGAAATCATTTCCTGTATCGGTTTGAGCCCATCGGCAATCGTTAACAGGCTGTTCGGCAGTCTGGAAAATGATGAACTGGAAACCTGGAGAAGGGATATCCGGGAGTATGAATCTATACTGATGAAAGACAGGGCCAGGCCCTTTGACGGCGTGGAACAGACTTTGGCCGCGCTTAAGCAGGCAGGATACGGGCTTGCCATCTGCTCCAATGCATTTGCAGGTCACATAGAATCTGTACTGACCGCCATCGGACTTTGTCAGTATTTTGATACAATCGGTTCGTTGGATCTGGGGGCGGATAAGATAGAGGTAATCAGGAAATTGTCACACCACACAGGATGGGATAAGGCATGCATGGTGGGAGACCGCATATTTGACATCCAGGCTGCAAGGGCCAATGGTATTCCCTTCATCGGATGCGAATATGGTTATGCTCCGGAGGAGATACAGGATGCGGATGTTGTCGTACGGGAAGCGGCAGAAATCTATGGTGCGGTGGAAACATTGATTTGAATGCAGATGGGATTGGCGCTGATATGGGATGCTGATTGATATCCATATGGCTAATTGTAATTAGAGGGGGATACAATGAACAAACGGACAAAGGTTATTGTGGGTGAACTGCTGAAGACGGAAAAGCCTCTGACCATCGCTGGTCTGGCAAAGAAATTCAAGGTGTCGGAACGCACCATCCGTAACGATTTAAACAGTATTAATGACTGGCTTGACCAGAATGGTTTAAGCCTGATCACACTGGGAAGCAGCGGCAGGATTGACTATAAACCGGAGATGGAGGAGGTACAGAAATTTGTACTGGAAAATGATTTCTACTCCTACAAGCTCTCCAAAGAGGAGCGGAAGATGCTGATGGCCGCCATCCTGGTTTCCTCCTCCCAATACACAACCCTGGCCAGTATGGCGGATCTGCTGTTTGTCAGCCGTGTTACGGTCATCAATGATCTGGATGAAGTAAAGCGGCTCATATCAGAGCAGGGGCTGCAGGTGATTTCCCATTCCAACAAGGGACTGCGCGTGGAAGGGCCGGAGAGCAGAAAACGCAGGATGCTCCTTCTTATGAACCGTTCCCAAAGGGAGTTCGGACAGCTGGATTTCGCGGGAACTACCCTGAGTCACCTCATGGGGGCACAGGGGGAGGAACAGGAAATCATTCGGAAAATCATCAGTGAACAGGAACATGCAAATAAGAGCTTTTTGACAGATGATTCCTTCCATGAGCTGATGGTGTACCTTGGTATCCTGCTGAAACGGGTACGGCAGGGGGAGTTTGTGGAGCCGCAGAAGGATATCCATAATGTACGTTACCCCATGGCGGCCGGAATCCTCAGATACCTGTCCCAATACTGCCAGGTTGTGGTGACGGAGGAAGAAGTCCGTTACCTTGGGACACTGCTGGCCAGCCTGCGGTATCTGAAAAAAGACGACTTTAACAGTGATATTGTAAAGACCCAGCTTATAACCAGACAGTTCATAGAGGCAGTATCCAGAACACTGGAACTGGATTTTAATGATGACTATGTGTTTTATGAAAATTTGTCCAACCATCTCCAGTCCATTTTTGAGTCCTCGGATATCCTTTTCAGGGAAAATCCGGTGCTTCGGCAAATCCTGGATAAAAACAGGCAGATTGAGGCAGCGGTGGATACGAATAAGGATATTATTGAGAAGTATATACGCAGGCCCTTAAGCGGGGTGGAACTTACCTATATTGCGGTGCATATCTGCGCGGCCATTGAGCGGAAAAAGAACCGGGAGGTTGCCTTCCATGTGATTCTGGTCTGCCATGGAGGAATTGGGACTTCCCAGCTCCTGCTGGAACGCCTGAAGAAGTATTTTAATTTCCATATTGTGGATGTGATGTCGGCTCATGAAGTGAAGAGGATTAATAAGGACCAGGCTGATATGGTGATTTCTACGGTCCGCCTTCCGGACTGTGAACTTGACTGCGTGGTGGTGACTCCTTCCCTGGATGATACGGACTACCTGAAGGTGGGCCGTCTGATTGACGATATAAGGAGCCGCAAGAACCTGCCGCCCAGGATGGAGAAACGGGAAATCACGGCAAAGGGGCTTATGAACCGGTTGAAACCCCTTATCCGGGATTATAAGGATGGGAATGTGGAAATCCTTCTGGAAAAGATAGAGGATGCGGTGAACCAGTATTTCTGCGTAGAGGAGGATCATGGCGTCCAGTTCGCTCCCCTGCTTCATCATCTGCTGACAGCGGACCGGATTAGGCTGGATGTGGAATGCGGCGACTGGAGGGAAGCCGTGCGTGCATCTGCGGAATGTCTGTTGAGGGATGGAGTCATTGAAGGGCGGTACATAGACGCCATGATACACAACATAGAGGAGAATGGTCCATATGTGGTGATAAGTCCCGGATTTGCGATGCCTCATGATGCGGTGGATGCAGGTTCCCTGAAGGTGGGGATGAACCTGATCCGGCTAAAGGAACCGGTCCTGTTCGGGGATGAGGAATCGGTGCCGGTGCGGTTTGTATGCTGTTTAAGCGCCGTGGACCATGACCGCCATCTGAAGGCGTTCTTCCACCTGGTGAACCTGCTGCAGGATCCGCAGTTTAAAGAAATGCTGGAACAGGCCGGATCCAGCGCAGAGGCGGCTGACGGCATCCGGAAGTTCGAATATATGCTGGATGACTGAAAATGAATGTGAAGCGTGAGGATGGTAAAAAATCCTGCAAATTTGTGTGAAATACATTTGACTGTTTTTGACCGTGGCCCTTTGTTATGATTAAGTCATAAAAGAGAGAAAGGAACGGTGAAACAAGAATGAAAGCAGGAGTTGTACATGCAAAAAACGATATCCGTTTTGAAGAAACCGGGACCCCAAAGCCGGGAAAAGGACAGGTGAAAATCAAGGTTAAATATACCGGGATCTGCGGCTCGGACGTGCCACGGGTAAACGGGGATGCCTGCCACTTCTTTCCCAATATCCTGGGGCATGAATTCTCCGGGACTGTAGTTGAGACGGGGGATGGAGTGGAATCACTTAAGGCAGGCGACCGGGTTGCAGGCGTGCCGCTGGTGCCGTGCATGAAGTGTGAGGACTGTCTTAAGGGAGATTATTCCCTGTGCAGGCACTACAGCTTCATTGGCTCCAGGGAGTTTGGAAGCTTTGCAGAGTATGTGGTGGTGCCTGAGAAGAACGCGGTAAAGTTCGGTGAGGACGTAAGCTTTGAACAGGGAGCCTTCTTTGAACCGGCCACGGTTGCCCTTCATGGACTGATGCGCTTGGATTATAAGGGCGGAAAGACGGTAGCCATACTTGGGGGCGGGACCATCGGACTGTTTACGATGCAGTGGGCAAAGATATTCGGCGCGTCCAAGGTGGTTGTATTCGATATCACACCGGAACGTCTGGAACTTGCAAAAAAACTGGGGGCGGACGCTGTGGTGGATACCAGGGAAGAGGATTACCTGAAAAAAGCCATGGATCTTACCGGAGGAACTGGTTATGATTATGTGTATGAAACAGCCGGAAACACAGCTACAATCAAGATGGCATTTGGGCTGGCTGCCAACAAGGCAGGTGTATGCCTGATTGGAACGCCTACCAGGGAACTGTCATTCAGTGTTGTCGAGTGGGAGAACATGAACCGGAAGGAATTCATGCTTACAGGGTCATGGATGTCCTACAGCGCTCCGTTCCCGGGAAAGGAGTGGGAACTGGCGGCCTACTATTTCCAGACTGGCCAACTGAAATTCGATGATTCCCTCATCTTTAAAAAGGTGCCGTTAGATCGGATTGCGGAGGCTTTTGAGATGTATAAGGTGCCAGGTACAGTGAAGGGAAAGATACTGGTTGACAGTGAGCAGAAGGAGGCGTAAGGATGATCATAACGCTTACGCTGAACGCAGCGGTAGACAAAGCATACCATATATCCGGAGTGGTGGAGCCGGGGACCGTCATGAGGGTACATACATGCAGGAACACGGCAGGGGGAAAGGGACTCAATGTGGCCAGGGTTATTAAGCTCTGCGGTGAGGATGTAATGCCGTCAGGCCTGGCAGGAGGAAAAACCGGGGCGCTTTTGGAACAGCTGACCTATCGGGACGGATTAAACGGAAGATTTGTCCATGTAGATGCAGAGACCAGATGCTGCATTAATATTCTGGACGAGAAGAACCGATCCACTGAGTTTCTGGAGCCGGGAGAGATGGTCACTGCCCAGGAGATGGAGCGCTTCATGCAGGAGTTTGAAAAAATCTGCACGGATGCAGAGGTAGTAACCATGTCCGGAAGCGTTCCCCAGGGAGTCAGGAAGGATATATACCGGATTCTGGTAGAACGGGTGAAAAGCTGGGGGAAAAAGGTCATCCTGGACACCAGCGGAGAACTGCTAAAGGAAGGGATTGAGGCCGCTCCGGATATGATAAAACCGAACCAGGAGGAACTTTCCATGCTTCTTGGGCGGCCGGTGACAACCCTCGACGATGTAAAAGCCGCGGCTATGGAGCTTTACAATAAGGGAATCGGACATGTGGTTGTTTCACTGGGGAGGGATGGAGCGCTTCTGGTATGTGACCAGGGGATTTTACATGGAATACCACCCAGGATTAAGGCCGTGAATACAGTTGGGTGTGGAGATTCCATGGTAGGGGCGTTTGCGGTTGCTTTCCGCAGGGGGTATGGGCCGAAGGAAAGCCTGAAATATGCGGTTGCCGTGTCGGCTGCCAATGCCCTGAGTAATCAGACCGGTCATTTTGAGCCGGAGGAACTGGAGCGGATTTATCCTGGTGTCAGAATACAGGACCTGACAGTTTCAGAATCATTGAGTGATTGAAAATAGCAGGAGGACGAGAGATTATGCCATTGGTTACAACAAAAAAGATGCTTCTGGATGCCCAGGAAGGACAATATGCCGTAGGCGCGTTTAACGTAGAAAACATGGAAATGGTCATGGCCGTCATTGAAGCGGCGGAGGAGCTTCATTCACCGGTCATCATGCAGACCACCCCATCCACCGTGAAGTACGCAGGACTGGATTATTACCTTGCGAATGTAAAGGCCGCCGCTGAACGCGCCAGTATCCCGGTGGCGCTCCACCTGGACCATGGTTCCAGCTATGGGCTGGCCATGCAGGCCCTGCGTATAGGCTATACATCCATTATGATTGATGGATCACATGAAAGCTTTGAGGATAATATTGCGGTAACAAAGTCCGTGGCCGATGCGTGCGCACCGTCGGGAATCCCGGTGGAAGCGGAGCTTGGCAAGGTAGGGGGGAAGGAAGACGACCTGGACGGAGGCGAAGGTGATGGTTATACAGATCCGGAGCAGGCAAGGGAATTTGTAGGGCGCACCGGTGCGACATCATTGGCAGTTGCCATCGGCACGGCCCATGGCCTTTACAAAGGGGAACCAAAGCTGGATCAGGAGCGGCTGTCGGAAATCCGCAGGGTGGTATCCGTACCGCTTGTGCTTCATGGAGCGTCCGGAGTTCCGGACGAAGCGGTCAGGGAGTCAATCCGCCGCGGAATATGCAAGGTTAATTATGCCACAGAACTGCGCATTGCTTACAGTGATGGTGTGAAAGGCGTATTAAATAATAATCCAGATACCATTGATCCCAAAAAATACGGGATGGCGGGCAAGGAGCATGTAAAAGCATTTGTCATGGAAAAAATGAAAAACTGCGGTTGTGCCGGAAAAGCAGTATAGGCATCAAGGGAGCGCATATGAAGTGGACATTGAATAATTTTTACCTTAATGTGGAATTTTCTGATGTGGGTGGCGCCCTGTCCTCCATTAAGGACCAGGATGGGACCGAGTATCTGTGGGAAGGCGATTCCCGGTACTGGAGCGGACAGGCGCCGGTATTGTTCCCAATCTGCGGCAGTTTAAGAAAGGATGAGGCATGGCTTTTAAACGGGGATAGGGTCCATATGCCCCGGCATGGAATCGTGAGGAAGAAAATGTTTACCTGCGATTTCTGTAATGAGGATACCCTCCAGTTTTCCATAAAAAGCGATGAAGCCATGTATGACATGTTTCCTTATCATTTTAAATTGATTATTTCCTACCGTCTGTCGGGAAAGAAAATAACGGTCCGGTATACAATCATCAATGAGGATACCAGGGAAATGCCTTTTTTCATAGGAGGCCATCCGGGCTTTAAGTGTCCCATCCTGCCGGAAGAACAGTTTGAGGATTACCAGATTGAGTTTGAACATGAGGAGACACTTGATATACCGGAACCGGTAACGGAAACAGGATTGATCCATATCAATCAAAGGAAACCTCTGGTTCACCGATTGCGGGTCCTTCCTCTGACCCATGAACTGTTCTATGAAGACGCACTGATACTGGACCGGCTTCTTTCAAGACGGGTAAGGCTGTGCCACAGGTACAACAAAAGGGGAGTTGAAATAGATTTCCGGGAGTTTCCATACCTGATACTGTGGTCTGCCGCCAATGACGGTCCGTTTGTGGCCATGGAGCCGTGGAGTGGTCTGTCCACCTGTGATGACGAGGATGACTTATTTGAACACAAAAGAGGAATGCAGAAGGCTGCTCCAGGGGAGCTGAAGCAGCTGGAATTCTCAATCACGGTACTTTAATAGGCGGTATAAACTGCCGACAGGCTGGGAATTGATATGGATTCCTGTTCAGCAGGGGGATTCCCACAGATGGGTATGTGGAACGGTGTCCGGATATGACAATTGAGAAGTGAGATATTGAGGATAACATGGCATCTATTCCGCCGCAGCATCACATTAAGCTACGGTAGTTTAGATGCCACTTGTGGTTTTTGAAGAGAAATGGTGGATGAAACCACAAAATGTGGTGGATTTTGAGAAAAAGTTGAGTGGTATTGCGGCCTGGAAAGAGGTGTTTTTCAGGGCGTGGGAAATAGATGTCTTGGCCCTGGGAGATGAGTCTCCTGGGGCTTTTTGTATTTGTTGATGTAGTGATTAATATGTAAGAGGGTGAATGCTTTACAGGTACGCTTTTTAGTAAGCTGGATTAAGAAAAATAATCAATACTGATATTTTGTCATAAAGATAGCAAATAAATGTTTGCATTTTTTCTTGAGTGAATATTGATTTGTATCATGTGATAGTACTACAGTCAACAGTTTAAATGCCTTTTCTGGGCATTTGAAAAATAATGTGAACGAGTGGCAATAATCGTGACAACGATATTTGACATTTAATTTTGAAATAACATTGGAATAAAATAGCCATTGTATGCTAGTATTGGTGGGGGGATTTATGTTAAAATAGTTTGAGGGGTTTTGCAGAACGAAATAGTGAATGAAAGGATTTGGAAAAGTTATATATAAAGAGTTTAGGGGAGAGGATAAGTATGAAAAAAGATGATAATAAATATTTTTGGGAATATTTTAGTAATGCAAATATTGAGCAAGAGAAACTGGAGGAAATCATTAGAGCATACTCTCACTTTTTATCTATTAGTAATTCTGATTTTAAATATAATGAAACATATTTACCTAGCTTCTGTTATGAATTTCTGAATTTTAAAGAAAAAGGTACATTGAAGTATAATTTCCTTATAGAATGTATAAAAGAAATTTCAAATGAGTTTATATTAATGTTGGATAATAAGAGAAAAATATCACTAGAAATAGATAACTATTGGTATATGCAGTTAGGAGAGAAGCCGCAATCTTTGTATAAAGAGATGACTTCTATAAATATTAATAATGTCGGTAGTGATTTTGTGGATGTAAAGTGTACATATATAGATGAACTTGGAAGAAGAAACATATATACTGAACGTTTTCAGTTAATTAGTAATGGGCAATTAGCGTCTGAGAAAGTTGAAAATTGTAAAAATGAGATAATAAAATTCTTGTCTGAGTTTTGCTGTGAAGGAGAATATGATGAAAATATATGATTATGCATTAAGTGATAAAAATATATATCTGGCCATATATTGCCTGGATTCATATATTTTTAATCCAGAATTATTGTCACATGAGGATAGAAAACTACTAGATCAGCTTAGGGATAAATTTAATGAACAAATCATTAAAGAAACAGTAAAAATAGTGAAGGCAAGAATTAAAGAGTTATTGATGAATCCTGACGAGTTTATAAATGCCGAAGTTTATTTTAAACCTAAAAAGGTACAGGATGATGATATTATATTTAGACCTTTACATGTAGCAGGAATTATTGAACAATTAGCAATAGTGGCTCTACTTAATGTATTCATTTATGAGATTCCAAATGAAGACAACAAATTAGTTTTATCTAATTTTAGTAGACTTATCCCAAGTAATTTTTTTGGAAATAGAGTTTCGGTTAAACCTGAAGAGTTATTTAAACCATGGAATGAACAATATAAAGAATATACACAACAGGCAAATGAAAAGTTCGAACAGTATTATGAATCAAAAGAATATTCTCATGAAGTAAAATTGGATTTACAGAATTTCTTTCCATCAGTAAGCCCAGTTATTTTATACAATTATGTTATGGATAAAATGCCTGTATCAATTATAGGAGAAGATAGAAAGACAATAGAGATAATATTAGTAAAACTTTTAATTTCTAAAATTATAAATTTAAAGTCTAAAAAGGAATTAGAAAAGTATTATGGTGAAACATTTGGCTTTGAAGGCCCCTATTTTACTTTAGGAATAGCACAAGGCCTTCCACAATCATACTTTTTGGGAAATATATGTATGATAGAAATAGCCCAGGTTTTTGATACAGTATTTGAAGGAGTGAGTTTATACTATGTTGATGATTCTGTTTTATTTACAAGAGGAATAACAAAAACAATTTTTGAAGAGAGATTGGAAGAAATTAATCGAAAAATTGAAGAAGGATTTAGGAGATATAAAGAGACGCCTGAAAATAATCTACGTTTGTATAATGAAGAGTTGTCATCGTTCTTAAATAATACGGATATTTATTATGGCATTAGAGTTCACAATCAAGGTGATAAAAGTACATTTACTGAAATTGCCACAGCAAGTCAAGGAGAAATATATTTAAAATGTTTAAGTCGAGAAGTTTCTAAAACTGCTTTTGATATGTACTCTACTTATTCGGATGAAGAAGATTTGATTATAAGAAATAGAATCAAAACTTTAGTTACAGCGATTAACAAAGAAAAGACAATTATAGAGGACAAAATATCTCAAACAAACGATATAGTAGAAGTAGAGAAATTAGAAAACTACAGAGATAAATTAATTCGGTATTATAAATATTTTGAGTATCGGAAAATAAAAATAAATCTTAGAACAGATGAGAATATTGAAGATGCAGAACGCATAGTTTACCATGCAAGAATATCTGGAAACAAGATTTCAAAAGATACTTTTATAAAGGATTATAAAGAAGGAATATGGGAAGTAGCATTATCTATTTTATTGAAATATACGAGAGATAAAAAAAGACGACAAAAACTACGCAATTATTTAATTACGATAAATGAAACTATATTTAAATTTACGAACAAAACATCATCTTATTTATATAAAGCGAATCAGTATTTCATTGAAGGAAAAGATGAATATGTTTTTACAACTTGTAAGTATGATTCTTTGGAAGAAAAAGTAAAAAAGAATTTAGCTACTTTCGATAAAAAGCATACGCAATATATTATTAGGTATATACAGGAAAAACTTATACCTAAAGAAAATACAAAAATACTGTTGGATTCTGAATTGTTGTCGGCAGATTTTAAAGAGATGATATCCTTAGTAGATGCCAATACAAATGAGCTTCAAAGAATGATGTTGAATGCTCAATTTTCGCAAGCCTTGAATTACGAAATTAGCGATAATTTTATATTGGCGAAGAGGGTAAAGAAACCAATACTATATGGTGAGTTAAGAGTGCTGATTTTTTTGCGCAATAGATATTGCAATATAGAAAGATTTTTGGATAGGAAATTTGATTTGACTCAAGATCAAAACTTACAAAAGATAGATTATTCAATATTTGAAGTACTGGATTGTTTTAAATCATATATTAAGCAGCCAGACTTAATCGATAATTTGGTACTTATACATCAATATACTTGTGACGTTTGGAAGAATGGTTCAAAATTTTTATATTTTTATACTCTGCATAATCAAGAACATGCGGTAGATTTAATAAAGAATATCATAAAGATAGAGAAAGCCATTGATTATATACAGATATCCTCTAATGATTATTATATTCTTTTTATAGCATGTTATCTGCATGATATATCCATGGTTAAGATACCATCTGCTGATACTTTTTTGCTTAATACAGATGAGGCTGATAGGATATGTTTTAAGTTTATGGATAATGTTAAAGATTATTTAGCGAAAAAAAGGGATACTAATGAGTTTAAATGTTTATTACATGAATACTATCGACACATTGATCAGTTCTATGAAACGAATATAAGGAGTAGTCATGCCTTAGATAGTGCAAAGGAAATTAGGACAAGGAGTGACTTGGATTTTTTAGAACAATGTTTACGAGAAACCATAGCTCAGGTATCGGAAGGGCATGGGCAAAGGGCAGAAGATGTATATAATATCCAGTCAAACGCAAAAAACAGTTTAGTTAGTTTGAAATTCAATAAAATATTATTGCGTTTGGCTGACTTATTGGATATGAGTTGCTACAGGGTTTCTAGACCAATTTTAAATCATAATATAGAGCAGATGTCATCTGAGTCAGCGTTCCATTGGATTTCACATATGATTACTGAAAAATATGAGTTGGAAACAGAATATGAATTGAAAAAAGAAGATACAAGTGGTAGCTATTTAGATCCAGATAGTATTATTGAAAATGTTAATTTACATATATATGTAGATATATCACAGTTATCTAAAGTACCAAACAAATTCAAATGTAAAAAGGTGAGAATAAATACACGATCATTAACAGATGAAGGTTTTGAATTAATTTGCGGTCAGAAATGTGAAGATGGCGAGTGTAATTTTTTGTGCAAGTGGTTTGTTACTAAGAATTGGTATCTAGTAGAAGAACTGGCAGCGCTTAAAGAATACCTTGATAGAAATTCTGGTACATTTTATGAATCAAACTTTAAAATAACATTACATATAAAAAATAAAACATGTTTGGAACCACGACAATTTGAAATAATTAAGAAAAAAATATCTTGATTTACAGCATCTGTTCTACCGCAGCACTACATTAAGCTGCGGTAGTTTAGATGCTACTTGTGGTTTAACAATCCAATCAGTATATCCGCTTATACCATACCAATCCATTGCGATTTATGCAACAAAATCAGGATGATGTGGGCAGCGCCCACAATCCGGTCTATACATATCTAATTCATATCAAAGGAGATCCGTATTAGGAAGCCTTTTGCTGACGGCTGGCGTTACGGTATCTTCATGTCAGCCATTACAATTCATCATCATCCATTGTTTAAGATCCATATACCACTCCTTCCCAATAGGAAGTTTTGTTCCGTCTAAGAGCGTGGCCTGGTAGCGGCAGATTTCCCGAAGATGGGAAGAATTTACAAGATAGCTTTTGTGTATCCGAAGAAAGGGAGGGGACGTCAGCTTCTTCAAAGTGCTACGGCAGGAAAAGAAACCTGAGGTGGTAAAAATCTGACACACATTGTTATCAGCTTTAATATATCGTATCTCCTCTGGCAGCAGGTAGTGGATGCTTCCGGTTAAACTGCGGAAAGCCTGTTTTTTTGCCTCCGTGGTGTGTATCGGGGGACGGGAACAGGATGGCAATTCAAATATCCTGGACTGTGCGTCTGACTGTGGCATGGGTTTTGCGTGGTTTGCATTGGCATGGAGCAACAGGAGATGGTCATTCTTTTGGCGCCAGACAAGCGTAAAGTGGATTCTCGAAACCTGCCTATTGATGGTTGCCGTGAAGCGCCCATATGTTATCCATAGACGGCGTTCATGGGATAATAATGCATACTCTTCTTCTGTAATACTTATGGGGAGCTGTTCTTGTATTTCTTCCTTTACACTTTCCAGAAAAGCGGTAATCCCTTTCATGTAAAGCGGTTCATAATCGCCCACCCAGACAAAGTCCCCGTCCAGCATTTCCAAAAACGGGTCAATCTGTTTACTGATGAAATAGTGAATGGCCTCTTTTGTCCTATCAATAACCTCCTGTTCAGTATAGCGATGGTATTTCACTCCGTTTCCTCCTGTGCTGTGATTTCGTATTTTTATTATAATCCAATGTTGCTTAGAATGCAATTGAATGAAAGCAATAAAATTCCGTTTGCCAATAATAATTACCGTTTACATATAACATTGACGATTTTAAAAAGCAGTGGTAAAATAAAGATAATGTTTTTTGTTCCGGCACAGTGGGAATGGAGCGTGAGCGCGAATGAAGCAGTCATTATGGGAAGGGACAGATCTTAACATTAAGACATCATTATCAAAGGAACAGTTACAGCAGGAAAATCAACGATTAAAGGCATTGTCAGAATTAGACGGACTGACAGGAATATATAACCGCATAACGATTGAACGGAAAATCAATGAGGCATTGGCCGCAAAACATAGCGGTGCCATGCTGCTCTTTGATTTGAATAATTTTAAAGATGTCAATGACCAGTATGGGCATATTGCAGGTGATGAACTGTTGCAGAATGTAGCTTATATCCTGAAAAAAACAATGGGGAATAATATGGTGGCCCGCACCGGTGGGGATGAGTTTGTCATATTTTATCCCAATACCCTGGATATGGAAGAACTTGAACAGAAAAGACAGATGTTACAAAAACGGTTGGGACAGATAAAGATAAAAAACTCGAAACACTTTACATTGTCAGCGTCCTTCGGTGACGCTGTTTATATGGAGCGGGATGATTACATAAAGATGTTCAGCCGGGCTGACAAGTTATTGCTGCAAAATAAACAGGCACTTCACCATGTCCGTGCGCCGAAATCTCAAATGGCTGATCGGTTGAACAAAAGGGTTGAAATGGATACGAAACTCATTCGGTACGATTTACAGGAAAGTACTCCTGTGGAAGGGGCTTATTATCTGAGCTATGAGGTGTTTCAAGGCATATACCGCTTCCTGGAACGTGCCTTATGCCGTCAGGGTCATAAGGATGATTTGAAATCCTTTTATGTTATCTTATTTACACTGACAGAAAAGGAAGGGGGGATCCTGAAACCAGAGTACCGGGAGCAGGAGATGCTCTTGCTGAAGACCCAGATTCATGATAGTTTGCGGAGAAATGATGTATTTGTGCAGTACAGCAGTTGTCAATATCTGGTATTAGTGTCCGATGCGGATGCTGCAGGGGTAGAATTGATTTCAAGACGTGTTAAGGAACGGTTTTATGGAAATCAGCCAAAAAATACAGCGGATGTTATTTTACAACACAGCTTTCCACTACAGGCAAGCGAAACAAGGGGCAGCTAATCCGAATCAACGGCAGTTGGGATGGATGAGGCTGTGAAAAAAAGTTGAATTAACTGTTTTTCCGGCCCTTTGTCAATCGTTGGGGTGGGATTTGTCAAAATCCCGCCCCAGTTTTATGATATCTTGGCATGTGCATTAGTCAAACCGCATACCGCCAAATATATGAATCAATTCTGACTGGTTTTTCAAATGAAGCTTTTTAAGAAGGGCCGACTTTTGGTTATAGATTGTTTTTGGGGTTGACTTAAGTTTAATATCCCCGCCCAGCATCATTTTGAAAACAGAGTGTTCCGCGTCAGACAGATCAGAGAGTATGAGGGCGTTAATCATCAAATGATTTTCCAGTAAAGGCCTCAAAATAGGTTACGATATCCCGCAGTACGGAAGTATAGGTAAGAAAATCAATGTTCCCGTTTACCGATATGGCACACAGACGGTCTGAGACCGGAAGGAACTCTAGAATATCAGTCTGCCCATTGCGGAGGGTAAACGTCAGTGCCATGAAGGGGGCGGTGTTTACTATATCAGAGGATTCCATCAGGCCGGCAGCGGGGATGGCAGTGATGTGTTTATGGAAATCCGCCAGCATCTGGTAATCATAAACCTGGTTCCCTGCCCTGCCTTCCAGATAAATGCCGTCGCCTGAGATTTGGATTTCCTGCGATTCCCCATTCTTTGAGATGGTTAAGGAGGAAATATCAGCCAGATTTCTGGAATACACGGAATTACTTAAGAATTCCATATAGTCCTGTGTCATGAAGCTTACAAGCCCTGCGGGAATGCTGCAGATTTGTGAAGTTTGCCTGGACATACAGTACCAACGGTCGCCGTCAGCAGGTGAAAAGTAAGAGACGTATTCGTTTCCGTCAATTACGGCCGTCAGGGTTATGGATGGATGGTCCAAACCATATTCACTTGGTGATGCAAAATCAGACAGGAAAGTATCTGGAACCAGTTTTAGAAATGGTTCCATTATTTTTTTATAAGCAGTCTGCCAGTCCAGAGGAAGCTGTACCGGTTCTGACAGGTGATAGAGGCTTCCGGAATCATCGGCGCCCCGGAGGATGGACCACGTGCGCCCGTCACAGGTTACCTGCAGCTTTTCAAGCTTTTCAAGCTGGTCCGCTGCAAGCGGGGGATATAAATCTAAAATCCTGAGCTGGGAAAGGGACTGGGTTAACATGGAGGTATCATCCGGGCTGATAAGATAAACGGTGTCATCATGTTCCGTCTTTGCATAACAGGAGCCATCGATTGGATTCTTATTACCAAGATAGAACCGCATGGTTTCCCCCTGGGCGGGAATCAGACTGATGGATGAAGAGGGGGTATCAAGTCCATATTGGGATAAAGAGTAATCTGTATCCTGTGAGGGGTGAATGATCCGCAATGCGGACAGATGGCATATTTTGTATACAAGGGCAGAAAGCTTTTGCTGGGAGTAACCATCTGACGCCTGATTAAGGAGTTCAATTCCGGTCGGATGCAGAATCAATCCGATTGAATCAGTGGAGTGGTTGATGGCAATAGCATTGATGCTGCTTACAGGGAAATCTGTTATAGGCGGTAGTTCAGGGCTGTCCAGGTGGCCCTGGCTGGAATGGAACAAGAGAAACAGCAGCAGGAAGACAAGGCCTATGGACAGGCCGGACAATACATGATTCCATTTTTTGATTGTACTCATAGATGTTTCCTCCGCCTGCGGATGCATATACCGGTTATGAAAACACTGGCTGGAAGGACCATGATGAATACAGTAGCCATAACAGCCCCCTGATAGGACAATACGGTTATGGGCTTCTGGTCCAGGGATTTTACCGGTATGTTCAGTTGAAAATCAGTTTCAGTACACCAGTTTACGGCCTGTAAAAGAAAGTCACGGTTAGCGGTGCTGGGTGAATCCATCTGGAAATCGTTATAAATTCCTTTGCTGCCGATGACTATCATCCGGGCGGTATTACCGGCTGACAATTGCTTTTCAGCAGAGAGCGCGAGGGTAAAAGGGCCATTTCCTCCGCTCTTTTGGGTGTTTTTTACCGTCGCATTGGGTGAAGAATAAAGTATTTTGGATGTAGTCACAGTACCTTGCCGGATGAAAAGCTGGTTTAATGGCGTACAGACAGGGAGGATGGGGTAGATACGGGAGTTCCCTAATGTCTGGTTTATGGGATGGGAAGCATAGACAGGTACGATATGGGTTGCATTTGTATCCGCATTAAGCCTGGAATCCTCTATTATCCCATTGGTTGTCCCAATCCCCCATTCTTCCAGATAACCGGAGAGTGTGGGAAGAAGTTCAGCGGTATCTGGTGGAAGGAAGGCCAGAATCCGGCCTCCGCATGTAAGGTACTGCTCTAATTTCCCAATCTCCATATCGGAAAAGTCCCTGGACGGTGCGGCGAGAATAAACAGGGAGGTATCCTCCTGAATATCCTGAAGGGATAGCGCTGTATGGTCAATATGGTAGTTATTCTGTTCAAAAAGGTTGATGAGGGCATCGGAGGGCTTTTCGCCATGTCCGTCAGAAAAACTGACAATTCCAACCTGCTCCCGTGAAACATAGAGTATGGCACTGGTCAGCATCTGTTCGGCGGCTATGCCGGTAACTGTCCCGGAAGGGCCGGTCGTAAACATATCCTCAAGCGCAAGGACCTTTGTTGCAGAGGGACCGGAGACAACCATATTGTCCATGGCGGCACTATATCCTTTGTTTTTTAAATCCTCTGCAATGGCAGGGTTTATATAAGGGTCTATATATCCTACCTCCAGATTGGAACCGGCGGTATCATACCGGTCCAGGATTTCGCGCATAATTGGCAGAAAGGCTTCCCTGGAATTTAATACGGTTATGGTAACGGGTGATGTCAGGGATGAAACTGTGTCCTTCGTGGTATCGGTCAGATGGTAGAAATGGCTGGCTGTCATATCAAGCCTGAGTCCGAATTGTTTTTCAGCATGGTCAGCGGCTATGTTAGACAGTATCATAACTGCGGCTGCCAGTAATGCTGCACTTTTGATATAAAAGGCCGATGTGAATGGTTTCATTTCATTCCCCTCCTAGCAGATGCGGCACCGTTCCTGCATCAATATGGTAAAAAAGAGAAACAGGAAAGCAATGCTGATGTAATAGGTGACAGAGGTCAAGGACAGGAGTCCCATGGAAAATTCCATGAATTTCGATGATAAGGACAGATAGGAAGCCAGCGCCTTGAGGGGGGATGAGGACAGGAAGGTTCCTATATATCCGATGAGCCATAACCCCATAAGGATGCTGTAGCTGATGACCCCGGCCACCACCTGGCTGTCAGTGACGGAACTTATGAACAGACCAATGGATATGAAGGCCGATGCGGCCAAAATAGTTCCGGCCAGGCTGCCTGACAGGAGATAAGGGTCAAATTGTCCATAGGCGGCAAGAATTGCGCCATATATCAGGCTGACAGACTGTCCGATGGCAAAGACCGTGAGGACAGCCAGGAATTTCCCTGTTACAATTCCAGGGCCGGATACGGGAGAGGACATTAAAAGCTGGTTGGTTCCTGTTTTCTGTTCCTCTGCAAAAGAACGCATGGTCAGCATGGGAAGAAGGAACATGCCCACTTGGACCATGGATGAAAAATAATTTTTCATATCCCCGTTACCTGACAGCAGGTTTCCAGTCACAAAGTAATATCCGCTGATCATCAGGAATATGGACAGATAAACATAACCGGACATGGTATGGAAATATCCGCCCAGCTCTTTACGATAAATTGCTTTCATGGGAAGCCTCCTTATGACGTCTGTCCTGGGTAAGCTGCAGAAATACCTGTTCCAGCCCTTGCTCTAATGGTTTCAGTACATAGATGGATGCCCCGGCTTCCTGGATCAGCAAAGGAAGTTTCTGATAGAAAAGGCTTTCATCATCAGGGGAGAGGATATAATCCCATCTTCCTTCCAGGACAGACCCGCAGCTTTCCACATTCCATAGGCCGCATTCATGGGCCAGACGGGGAAGGAGTATCTTCGGGAGCGCAGAAGTACACAGGTAAATACGGCTGGCGGAATCTCCGGCATGAAGCAGCCTTTCCGGTGTATCATCAGCAACCAGATGGCCGTTGCTTAGTATGATGATACGGCTGCAGACAGCCGTAATCTCGGAAAGGATATGGGAACTGAGTATGATGGTACGCTCTTTTCCCAGTTCTGATATGACATTGCGCAGCTCGATGATCTGTCCGGGATCCATCCCGACCGTCGGCTCGTCCAGAATGATGAGGGGAGGATTGCCGAGAATGGCCTGGGCAAACCCCACCCTCTGGCGATAGCCCTTTGAAAGGTTTTCAATCAGACGGTGTCTGACACCCGTTATATTCAGTTTCCTGCATGCATCATCCACTGCTTCAGGGCAGTCAGCAGCGGGGATAGCCCGGAGCCGTGACGCGAATGTCAACTGTTCTTCTACCGTCATGTCAGGATAAACAGGAGGAATCTCAGGAAGATATCCAAGCTTTCCTTTGGCTTGTTCCGGAGCCGTTGCAATATCGGCCCCATCTATCAGGACCTGTCCCGAGGATGCGGCCAGGCACCCGGTCATGATACCCATGGTTGTGGATTTTCCGGAACCGTTATGGCCTAAGAGACCTACTATTTCTCCGCGGCCCACGGAAAAGCTGATATCCTCAATTGCCATGGATTTCCCATAATATTTTGTGAGGGATTGAACTTCAAGCATTATCTGCAGTACTCCTTTGCTCATTATCAGATTGTGTTAACGGCTGCTCAGGTAATATGGAGGGATGATACTGTGAACAAAACTGTTTTGGCGAGATTCCATAAGTATTACGGAAGGTGTGGTAAAAACGGCTGGGACTGCAAAAACCAGATTCGTATGCAATATCTGTCACGGAATAGTCTGAGTGCAGAAGCAGGTTGATGGCGTAATTGAGCCTCTGCCTGTTCAGGTAAACCGTTGGCGCCATGTCAAAACAGCGTTTAAAGGTACGGCAGATATGTTCCTTACTATATCCGGTGTGTTCACAGAAGAAATCCAGCCCCTCGCTGCGGTGTTCACCGGTCTGCCACAGGGTAAGGGCGGAAGCCAGCCATTGGGGGATGGACTGGTGGATATGATTGGAATGTAAAGAGGGCAGGAAATAGTGGGTAACCACATCAAAGAGTATGCTGCGCAGGGTAGTCCTGATTTTTTCACATTCATTGGGGGGGATGGTGTTAAGCAGCTGCATCTTTTCCTGGATATTTAAAAGCTCCGGTCGGCTTAGCTGGACAGGAGGAACGTAGGGCAGCTGTTTTAAACCATCCCGTTCTTTTTCATTGCATAGGTAGTCAAACAGTGCGTCAATCGTTGCGGAGGGAAACGCCAGATTGATATGGGCATTGTCCTTCCCTGACTTGGAATGGATATCACCGGGACGGATTAACGCCATCCCTCCGGGCTGCAGGGTGAAACGGTTCCCGCATATCTGCAGGTTCAGGTTTCTGTAAGTTACAAGGACAATCTCATAGAAATCATGGACCTGAGGATATTGGGAAGGGTCAAGCTGTGTATGGAAGCGGTAGTGTGACTCGGTGCGGGGGTCTATGAGATTTATATCATTGATAATATTCAATATAAAATATACTCCTGTTTTTTGTTATATATCAATATATAGCACAAATTTGATAAAATGCAAGAGGTATTTTTAAAGGCTTTGCGGTATACTTGGGACATAACGGAGAAAGGGGACGGATATATGGCTGAGATTAAACTGGGATTGGGATTATACCGCCATATGCTGACAGATGAATACTTTGCCTTTGCCAGGCAATGTGGCTGTACCCATCTGATTGTCCATCTGGCTGATTACTATTCAAATCAGATTGTCACGGCAACAAATGATAAAGTGAATTACGGGGAGGCAAAGGCCCTGGAAGGGATTTGGGAGGAAGACTCGATGATTGCCCTTCAGGAAAAAGCGGGGCAGCACGGCCTGACTATTTATGGGATTGAGAATTTCAGTCCGGCGGACTGGTATGATGTCCTGCTGGATGGCCCGGAAAGGGCGCGTCAGATGGAACATCTTAAGGAAATCATATGCAATGCGGGGAAGGCAGGAATTCATTCCTTTGGATATAATTTCAGTCTGGCAGGCGTATGGGGGCACCAGAAAGAACGCTCATGCCGCGGCGGGGCGTATGGGACATGTTTCGACGCATCCAGGATTAAGGTGGATTCACCAATTCCAAAAGGCGAAATCTGGAATATGACCTATGCCAAATCCGACGGCAGCGCTATTGCTCCGGTTTCTTCCGAAGAACTTTGGGACAGGCTGGAACGTTTCCTTAGGGAGATACTTCCTGTAGCTGAAGAGGCAGGGGTGGAGATGGCCCTGCATCCGGATGATCCGCCATTTGAAGGGTTGAGACAGACGCCCCGGCTGGTATATCAGCCTGAGTTATATCAGAAGGTAATTGATATCAGCAGCAGCCCATCCAACAAATTGGAATTCTGTATGGGCAGTATCCAGGAGATGACCCATGGAAATATCTACGATGCCATAAGGCAATATGGCGGGCAAAAGCGTATCAGCTATATACATTTTAGGAATGTAAAAGGGAAAGTCCCTAAATACAATGAAGTATTTGTCGACGACGGGGACATTGATATGCTTAAAGCACTGGCCCTGTTGGAACAGTGCGGATTCGATGGCGTAATCGTGCCGGACCATACGCCGGAAATATTATGCGGTGCGCCATGGCATGCGGGAATGGCATTTGCACTGGGATATATGAGGTCTGCCATGCAGATGATGGAACGGGGACTGATGATGCATGTACTGGAAGAAGGTGAGGGGAGACATGAATGACGGAATGATGGAAGCATTTGGACTGAAAGGCCATGTTGCACTTATCACGGGAGGGGGAAGCGGTCTGGGACTGGCCATGGCAGAGTGTCTTGCGGCAGCGGGCGCCCAGGTGGTGATAGCAGGACGGCGCAGGCAGGTATTGGATGATGCCTGTGCCCATCTGGGTGACAGCGTTGCCGGCATTGAATATGATGTGACGGATACTGGCAGGGCAGGGGAAATCATAAAGGAAATCGTAAACCGTTATGGAAGGCTTGATATCCTGATTAACAATGCGGGGGTACATTGCAAAAAGGCTGTGGAGGATGTGACAAGAGAGGATCTGCAGTCCGTACTGGATGTCCATCTCTTCGGCGCTTACGCCCTTACCCAGGCGGCGATTCCATACATGAGGGCGAATAAGCAGGGGAGTGTCATTTTCATCTCGTCCATGTCCGCGGTTATGGGAATGACGAATGTAACTGCCTATTCCGCAGCAAAGGCAGCTGTCCTGGGGCTGGTAAAAACCATATCAGGAGAAGTTGCAAAAGACGGCATAAGGGTCAATGCAATTGTACCGGGCTTTATTGATACGCCTATGTTCCATCAGGCAACAGACAAAGACCCGGAGCGCCAGAAAAAAATTCTGGGCCATACGCCCATGGAATGCTATGGATTGCCAAAGGATGTTGGATGGGCGGCAGTTTATCTTTCAGGAGCGGCTTCCAGATTTGTGACAGGAACAGCGCTGATGGTTGACGGGGGATGTTCAATCGGTTTCTGATTCTATTTAGAAAACGATGCAAATTTATCATAACAAACAAGGAGGAAAAAAAGTGAAAAAGAGAATGGTGATGGTTCTTATGGCGGCAATGACAGTATCCATGTTATCCGGATGCGGTTCAAAGGGAACAGGCGCGCCTGCAGCAGGGGAGGCCAGGACAGAGGCGGCAGATGCAGGTGACAAAAAAGGAGACGATACAAAAACAGAAGCGCCTGAAGCGGTTGAAAAAGTATCCATTAAGTTTGGGAATACCCAGGGGGAAGAGGATATCCAGACCAAATCGCTTCATGAGGTAGCAGACCGGTTGTCAAAGGCTTCAGGAGGTGGGTTCACGGCTGAAGTTTACGGAAGTTCAGCCTTAGGGGATACGGATGATTTAACAGAACAGGCGATGCAGGGAGCTGCTATCCTTACCATATCCGATCCCAGCCGTCTCGCATCCTTTGTAAAAGATTACGGTATGCTTCAGATGCCGTATCTTTTAGATGATTATACCCAGCTGGATAAAATCATGGAAACGGATTTATATGCTAAGTGGGAACAGGAATTCTCAGATCAGGGAATCTGGCTGGTTACATCCAACTGGTTTTCAGGTACCAGAAACTTCTGCCTGAACAAAGAAGTGAAAAAACCGGAGGATCTGTCAGGGCAGCGTATCCGGACCATTGGAAATGAATTGTGTACGTCTTCCGTGGATGCCATGGGAGCAGTTGCAACGCCTATGAGCTGGAGCGAAGTGTACACTTCCATTCAGCAGAAGGCATTGGATGGTGCGGAGGTTCAGACCCCATCCTTCTATGCCACACGCCTGTGGGAAGTATGCAGCTATATTAATAAAACAGAGCATTTCCAGCTCATTGGTTCTGCTGTCACCGGGACAAAGTTCAGGGATTCCCTGTCAGATGAATATAGGGAACTGTTTACCGATACCTTTAAGGAGGTGGGTACTGAATATCAGACAAAATGCGCCGACCTATCAGAGCAGTATGAGAAGGAAATGGTTGAAAAATATGGCGTTACCATTAATGATGATGTGGATGTCGAGGCATTTAAGGCGGCAACCGCCCCTGTATATGATAAGCTTGGATATAAGGAAGTAAGGGAGCAGCTGATGGCTGAGATGAAGTAGGAACCGGTAAGGCCGGTAACATACCGGCGGGCGGAGCCCTGGAAAATGTGGAAAGCATGGATTTTTCAGGCTCCGCCTTTTGTTTCTGCTTAATTATGGAGGGATACAGATGAAAAAATTATACCGGGGTTTTTGTAAACTGGAGGAAATCATAAGCTGTGTATTTTTCTTTAGCATGGTGCTGCTGGTATTTCTGTCAGCCATTGCCAGGCTGATCCAGCATCCGTTGGCCTGGAGCATTGATGTGTCGCAGCTGCTTTTGGCCTGGACCGCATTCCTGGGAGCCGATGTGGCGTTCAGGCGGGGAAAACTGGTGGGCCTGGACCTGCTCACAAGAAAGATGCCCCATAGGGTTCAGGATGGTCTGACGCTTGTGATTCAGGTCCTTATCCTGATTGCATTTATCATTTTTATTATTTTTGGGTTCAGACTTAGTGCAGATAGCTGGAAGCGCGCATTTCAGACGCTTCCAATCAGTTATTCCTATGTTACACTGAGCCTTCCGGTTTCTTCTGTATTCATGACAGTGACAGCCATCCTTAAAATCAGGGAAACCGTGAAGCGCCTGACCGGCAGGGGAGCAGCAGGCATGGAAGGGGGAAATGCATAATGTCAGTGCTATTAGTATCATTTTTGTTTCTGCTTGTAATAGGAATGCCCGTTGCTTTCGTAATAGGAATATCGGGCCTGGCATTTTTTGCCGTGACACCGGACATTCCATTTTCCATAACGGTTCAGAGAATTGTAGCCCAGACCCAGTCCTATTCCTTTCTGGCAGTCCCGTTTTTTATTTTTGCCGGGAATTTGATGAACGAGTCGGGAATCACCAAGCGTATCCTTAAGTTTGCTTCCCTTCTTACACGGCGCATGTATGGCGGTATGGCACAGGTGTCGGTTGTCATGAGCACAATGATGGGAGGGGTCTCGGGGTCTGCCACGGCAGATGCCGCGATGGAGACAAGGATTCTGGGCCCGGAAATGATGAAACGTGGATATAGCAAAGGATATATTACAGCAGTTAACTGTCTGACTGGCCTGATAACAGCGACCATACCTCCCAGCCTGGGATTGATCCTATATGGTTTTATCGGCGAGGTTTCAATCGGACGGCTGTTTTGTGCAGGAATAGTACCAGGCGTCATCATGATGTTTGTATTAATGCTGACAGTGAAGATTACATCCACCAAAAAGGGATTTGAGAAGCCAGGTCCAGAGATACCGAGGATTACATGGGGGGAGGTATGGCATGGACTGCGGGAATCCATCTGGGCGCTGATGTTTCCTGTCATCCTGATTGTAGGAATCCGCTTTGGGGTCTGTACGCCTTCTGAGGCAGGAGCATTTGCTGTTATCTATGCAATCCTGGTTGGGGCATTTGTATATCACGAGTTTACGGTTAAGGGATTTATAGGGGCGCTGAGGACCTCCCTTATGGATACTGCGGCGGTAATGCTGATTATCACACTGTCAGGTCCTTTCAGTTATGCGGTTACGTATGTAAACCTGCCGCAGAAGCTGGCGTCATTTATTTTTGGAATTACAGAGAATCCACAGATTCTTGTTATCGTAATCCTGATTTTCCTGTTTGTTGCAGGGATGTTCCTGGACAGTAACGTGAATTTCCTGCTTTTGACGCCTATTTTCCTTCCAATGGTAACAAAACTGGGAGTTGATCCGGTACACTTTGGAGTACTGATGGCCACCATCGTTACCATGGGGGTGATGACTCCGCCCGTGGGATCCGCCTTATATACGGTATGCGGGATACTGGACTGTCCCATAGAGGAATATACAAAAGAAGCCCTGCCCTTCTTTCTGGCAATCATGCTTGAGATGATTGTCCTGGTATTCTTCCCGCAGATTGTGCTGTTCCTGCCCAATCTTGTATATGGCGTCTGATGAATGAGGAGGAGTGGTATGAGGAGATTCATGGATGAAGATTTTATGCTTTATAATGATACGGCTAAGAGACTGTATCACCGATATGCGCAAACCCTGCCCATATTCGACTATCACTGCCATCTGAGCGCAAGGGAAATCTATGAGAACAGGCCAGCGGAAAATATTGCCCAGTTATGGCTGGGGGGTGACCATTATAAGTGGAGGGCCATGAGGGCCAATGGAATCAGCGAAGAACGGATTACAGGAAGCGCCAGTGATTATGAGAAGTTTGAGGCCTATGCAGAAACGCTGCCATATGCAGCGGGGAATCCCCTGTATCATTGGAGCCATCTGGAATTGCAGCGGTATTTTCATATTGATAAGGTATTAGGACCGTCAACCTGCCGGGAAATATGGGAGGAGGCCAATGCAGCCATACAGTCAGGCGGTTTTACACCCAGAAGATTGATTATGTCATCCAATGTTTATGGTATGTGTACCACAGAGGACCCGGCCGATTCGCTGAAGTATCATAGGAAGCTGGCAGAGGAGGGCTTTCCTGTAAAAGTACTTCCTGCAATGAGGCCTGACAGTGCGCTGGAGATAGAAAAGAAACCGTGGCGTGATTATATGAGAAAGCTTGGCAGCGTGTCCGGCGTGGAGATACGTAGCTTTCAAGATTTGAAAAATGCGTTAGAAATCAGGATGGATGCATTCGGTGCAAGTGGATGTGTGGCGGCAGACCATGGGTTTGAACGGTTTATGTGGGCGCCGGTTCCTGAAGCTGCGGCAGAGGAGATTTTTAGGAGGGCAATTGAAGGAGAAGACCTGGGGCAGGAGGAAGTGGATGCCTATAAGTCAGCACTGATGGTCTGGCTGGGCCGGGAATACAGCCGGAGGAAATGGGCAATGGAACTTCATATGGGACCGGTCCGTTCACGCAATACCAGGATGGTAGCTTGTGTAGGGGAAGCCACGGGATTTGACTCAATCGGGGATCATCCCTTGGCGGTTCCCCTGGCCGCCTATATGGATGAATTGGAAAAAACACGGCAGCTTCCGAAAACCATCCTGTTTTCCATCAATAACCGGGACAATATGGTTCTGGCAACCATGGCCGGTAATTTCCAGGATAGCAGTGTTCCATCCAAGATTCAGATGGGAACAGCCTGGTGGTTCCAGGATCATCGTGATGGGATGGAAGAGCAGATGAAGAATCTTGCCAACGAGGGGCTGTTGGGCAGGTTTATCGGAATGCTGACAGACAGCAGAAGCTTCCTGTCCTATCCGCGTCATGAATATTTCCGCCGTATTTTGTGCAATTTAGTTGGAAATTGGGTGGAAATGGGAGAATTTCCGGAGGATGAGACCATATTGAAAAAAATGATTTCAGATATCAGCTTTTACAATGCGAAAGCATATTTTGATGTATGAATACATGGTTTAAAACGGAGGATATCAGATGAAAAGCTGGAATAATGAGGAAGATATGTTCAGCCTCATGAAGGAAAAACTGTATACCCCGGTAGTGGGGGACATCCTGGACGTGATGGGATATACACATCAGTTCCTACCGCAGTATATACGGCCGCTGAAGGAACATATGAAACTGGCGGGGAAGGCGTGTACGGTTTTGGAATGCGATGTGTTCAGCCCGCAGAAAAAACCATTTGGCCTGCTGACGGAAGCCCTGGACCAGCTGGAAAAGAATGAGATATATATTGCCACCGGCGCGCATAACAGCGCTTTATGGGGAGAACTTTTGACAGCAGCAGCAAAAATGAGGGGAGCGTCCGGGGCAGTACTGGATGGCTGCCATAGGGATACACCACAGGTCCTTGCGCAGGATTTTCCTGTCTTTAGTCAAGGATGCTGGGCGCAGGACTCCAGTATCCGTACATATGTGTTGGAGTTCAGATGCCCGATTGAAATCGGACAGGTGACGGTTATGGACGGGGATATTATATTTGGGGATATAGATGGCGTTCTTGTAATCCCCAGGCAGGTACATGAGGAAGTGATTGAAAAAGCACTGGAAAAAGCTGCTGGTGAAAAGAGGGTCCGTAAGGCGATTGAGGAAGGAATGTCGGCCACGGAAGCATTTGCACATTTTGGGATATTATAAATTTGAAACTCAAGGCCCTGGGAGAGAAACCTCCTGGGGTTTTTGTCAAATTTGAAGGCTGCTAAGCAATCAGGATTTTGGAGGAAAAGATAAAAGAATCCTTGGAACGCCACATGCCTGATTCTGATTAGGCATAAACATAAGGGCAGGACCGTGCGGTTTGCCAGGTCCGCCGTGGATTTGTAGACGGATTATATTTTGAGGCCCTGGAAGATTTAATTGACTTTTAATCAAAAGCAATTAAAATGTAAGTAAGAGACAGAGGAGGTGAATATATGGCAAGTATGAGGGATGTTGCCAAGCTGGCTAATGTAGGTCTTGGAACGGTATCCAGAATGTTGAATGACAGCGGATATGTATCGGATGAGACACGAAGCAGGATCGAAGCAGCCATGAAGACATTGGATTATACGCCGAACGAGCTTGCAAGGAATCTGTATCATAAGAGGACGGGAATCATAGCGGTCCTTGTGCCAAATGCATCCAATCCGTTCTTTGCGGAATTCGTTGACCATGTGGAGTCTGAACTATATAAGGCCGGCTTTAAGATGATGCTCTGCACCACGGAAAAGGAATTTAATGCGGAGTTGGAATATCTGGATATGCTGAACCGGCATATCGTGGATGGTGTCATTACAGGAGCCCATTCACTGGCAGTGGAAGAGTACAGGAAAATCCATAAACCGATTGTTGCATTGGACAGGTATCTGGGCGAGGATATCCCTGTTATCGCAGTGAACCACAAAGAGGGCGGAAGGCTTGCAGCGAAGACACTGATTGATAACGGATGCAGGAAGGTGCTTCATTTCCGCGGCAAGGTAACGGTGGAATCACCATATCATGACAGGCATTTTGAATTTGCCCGTATCATGAAGGAGAATGGGATATATACGTATGATTATGAACTGGGCAGGAACCGTCTGGATTCAGAATATTACAAGAAAGCCGTGAAAGACGTATTCGCAAAGGGAATCGAATTTGACGGTGTATTTGGCGTGGACAGACCGGTCATTGAATGCATGAATGAAACCATAAGAAGACACCGCAGGGTCCCGGAGGATGTGAAGTTCGTGGCATATGACGGCACTTTCATCACGGAGATGGTGGAGCCGTCCCTTACGGCAATCGTCCAGCCGATTGAAGAACTTGCAAAAGAGTCTGTGCGGCTTGTCTGTAATCTGGTAAATGGAAAAGTTTATAAAAATAAGCAGGTAAGCCTCGAAGTGGAGTTGCGCAAAGGAGGGTCAACTATAGTATGAATGTTAAAAGTGCACAAAACGGCCTGGATATTTTCTTGTATTATAAACAAAGTGAAGCCTGAAGTGAAAAATAGTATTGACTTATGCAAAACAGGGCGTATAATGTGTTTATAGAAAGCAGTTGCCTTATTTTTTTTCACAAACATGGAACGGGTTCCATTTCCGGAAAACAAATAAGGCACATAATTTTTCACAAATGTGGAACGGGTTCCACCTGGGTAAAAAGTCATTCATCATTAAATCAAAACAGAGGAGGAGAACAATGAAAAAGAAGATTTTCAGTATCATGCTTGCAGCAGCAATGGCAGGGACAATGGTAGTTGGATGCGGCTCAAACAACAGCGCAGGCGGGTCCAGGAAAGCAGATAAGAACAGCATCACGGTTCTGGTGGAAAGCGGTTCCCCCGCAGAAGCCCTTGCAAAAGAGACAGCAGAGGCATTTAAGGAAGAAACCGGGTGCGAGGTAATCATTGATGCGGTGGCTTACACGGGAATGTATGACAAACTTTCCACGGAGATTAAAGCCAAGCAGGCGGCACATGACGTGGCCTGTATGGATGTGGTCTGGCTGGCATCCTTTGCAGACGCCATAGAAGCGGTGAATGATGCGGATACAAGTGATTTTCTTCCCACCTTACAGGAAAGCGGGACCATCGACGGCAATCTCCTTGGATATCCCATGTGGGTGAATGCGAAGATACTGATTTACAGAAAAGACCTTATTCCGGAGGAGAAGGTCCCAACCACATGGGAGGAGTACCAGACCCTTGCCAGGGAACTGAAGACAGACGACATGAGCGGCACCACTGTTTTCGGCAGCGGTTCCGACGCCGTATGTTCATTCCTGGATTTCGCATGCCAGGCAGGCGCCGAAGGACTGGTGTTTGATAAGGACGGCAATGTGAACATTACGGACCAGGCATATGTGGACGCACTGAATTTCATGGTTGGGAATGCAGGTGCGGATTATACACCGGCAGATTCACTGGCAACGGCTGCCACGGAGTCCCAGGAACTTTTTACCAACGGAAAAACCGCAATGCAGCTCAACTGGAGCCATCAGTACCCGGCCGCAGTAAAGGCCCTTGGGGCGGATAAGGTAGGCTGTGCGCCGATGATTGGCGGCAGCGCGGGCATTGGGGCAACAACAGGCCCCTGGTATGAATGTGTCATGAAGAATTCCGAAAATAAGGAGATGGCTAAAAAATACGTTGAATTCATGTATGGCCACAATGCAGACTACATGAATCTCACCTTAAAGATTGCCGGAAGGACCTCCGTATATGAAGAAGCCGGAAAGGAAGCTGGCAATGAGCATACAGCAGCGGTCCTTGAAACATTAAGCGCGCCGCAGTCACAGGCAAGACCCATGGTGACTACGTGGTCACAGATTGAAGAGGTTCTCATTGGCGTTGTAGAGTCCAGTTTAGGCGGGGCAGATGTAAACGCCACATTGGAGGCGGCAAAGACTGAAATTGAATTAATTGGCAGATAAATTGGCAGATAGTCTTTTAAAAGGTGGTAAATGGGAATGAGATTGATTTCAAGAAAAACTTTATTATTATTCTTCCTGCCGGGTGCACTTTTTATGGGCGCATTTCTCATATATCCAATCATTACAATGGTAATTGACAGTTTCTATGAAATCGGGATTACAGGCAGTAAATCATTGGTCGGCCTGGATAATTATATCCGCGCATTTACCGCCGGAGGTTTTTTAAAACAGTTAAGGAATACCTTGATTTATATTGTAGTAGCCGTTGGTGTTGAGACGGTGGTTGGTTTACTGTTTGCCTTATTTTTTGAATTGGATTATAAAGGAAGTAAAATCATCCGTTCATTCATGATGGCGCCTCTGATGATAGCGCCGTTGGTGGCCGGCCTTACCTGGAAATTAATGATGAGCTCCAGCTTTGGCATCATCAACGAGCTTTTGACGAGGATTGGGATTTTATCAAGCAGCAGCGATATTCTCTGGCTGGCAGACGAACGATGGTCCTTACTTGCATGCTGCATTGCGGATATCTGGCTCACGACACCGTTTATGATGCTGATGATACTGGCCGGATTGCAGGGGCTGGATACCAGCATGTTAGAAGCCGCCAGAATAGACGGGGCAGGTATGCTTGCACAGGTATTTACGATTAAGCTTCCCGTAATCAAACCGGTTTTACTGACTGCCCTGTCAGTTAGGATCATTGACGCCGCCAGAACCTTTGACATCATCTGGGCTATGACGGAAGGCGGTCCCAACCGCTCTTCAGAAACAATCAGCATCATTATCTACAAGACCCTGACCCGGTATAACGACACCGGTTATGCAAGTGCGATGGCAGTGGTATTTATTGCAGTCTTAGTCATATTCACACTGGTATTCATGCAGAGCTTGTGGAACCCGAAGAAGCAGGGCCGCTAACGGTTGGCAGGAGGTGTAAAAAAGTGGTAAAAAAAGGTGATATTGGGAAAATGCTGGGAATCGGTTTGTCCGTAATCCTTACTGCGTGCTGGCTTTTTCCATACATATATGTCATTTGTTGTTCATTTAAACCCGGAACAGAAGTGATTGCAGTTCCGCCAAGCTTTTTCCCAAAGGTATTTTCCGTTGAAAGCTTCTCGGATCTGCTCCAAAGGATGGATGCAGTGAAATATCTGTTAAACAGTTTGAGTGTTTCGCTGGCAAGCACCATCATCGCATTGTTCCTGGGCGCCCTTGCGGCATATGCAATCCAGCGTTCGGGTGCGAAGCTATCCATTGTATTGGTGGTTCTGGTCCTGTGCTTAAAGATGATTCCTACTTCAAGCATCGTAGTGCCGATTTATGAACTGATTTGTAATCTGGGCCTATATGATACAAGGATTGCGTTGGTTATTGTGTATGCCGCCATTAACATGCCCTTTGTCATGTGGACCATGTTAAGCTTTTATGAGGGAATCCCCACAACGCTGGATGAGGCTGCATTTGTGGACGGCGCAAGCAGTTTACAGACATTTAGCAAGGTCATCCTGCCAATCTGTAAGCCGGGATTGGCCACGGCATTCATATTTACCTTGTTCCTTGCATGGAATGATTTCCTCATTGCGTTACTGCTGACCAGCACGGATGCAAAGACATTCACGGTTGGATTGGCAGGATTCCTGTCGGCATACAATTTGGATTTGGGACCCATGTGTGCAGGAGCATTTTTGTTCAGTTTCCCGGTGATGATCATCTCCCTTGCAGCCCAGAAGTATATAGTGCAGGGAATGACGGCCGGGGCAGTAAAAGGTTAAGCGGAGGAGTCTTATGTCGAAAGAATTAATGCTGCAGAATATTGAAAAGGCCCAGCATGAGATAGACAGTAAAAAGAATATTGTGAAAAATGGAAAAATGCGCCAGCGCTATCATTTCATGGCGCAGACCGGATGGCTGAACGACCCCAATGGATTGATTTATTTCCGTGGGAAATATCACATCTTTTATCAGTATAATCCATATGAGGGATTCTGGGGCAGTATCCACTGGGGACATGCAATCAGTGACGATATGATGCACTGGGAGTATCTGCCATTGGCATTGGCGCCCAGTGAGACATATGATGACCATCCCCGGGGCGGATGCTTTTCCGGCAGTGCGGCCCAGCATGATGGCAAGCTGTTCCTGATGTATACGGGGGCTGCCAATGAAGGCGATGGGGTTGGGCAGACACAGTGCATTGCATACAGCGAGGACGGGATCCATTTTGAAAAATATGAGGGAAACCCGGTCCTGACAGCCCCGGAAGGTGTTCCGGTGAATCAGTTCAGGGACTCAAAGGTATGGAAGCATGGGGATACTTATTATATGGTATGCGGCGCAAGCCGCGACCATAAGGCTCAGGCGCTGCTTTACCGGTCGGATGATATGTTCCACTGGACCTTTTTCAATGTACTGGCCGAGAGCCGCGGGGAATGGGGGCATATGTGGGAATGCCCGGACTTTTATCCCATGGGTGATAAATATGTCCTGATGTTTTCGCCCATGGGTGTGGGTGAACATACCTCTGTGTATCTGGTGGGGGATTTTGATTATCAGACAGGCAGGTTCAGTCATTATATAAGCGGTGAGGTTGATTGGGGATTTGACTATTATGCGCCCCAGTCCTTCCTGGCGCCGGATGGAAGGCGGATTATCATAGGATGGGCCAATGAATGGGAGTGGATGCCGTTATGGAAGGACTGGGGACCGACGTACAAGGAAGGCTGGTGCGGTTTTTTCAATATTCCAAGGGAAGTCAGGATGATGGAGAATGGAACATTGCAGTTCCTTCCGGTTGCCGAGACAGAAATCTTAAGACAGGATCCAATCTGCCAGGATATGTTTGTGGTAACAGAAGCAGAGGCCGAACTGAAAGCCGGGGACGGCGTGGCATTTGAACTGAAGATGAAGATTGACCTTGAGGAAACAGATGCAGATATGCTGGAATTAATCCTGCGCAGCGGTGAGGGAAAAAAGACAGTCTGCCTGTTTGATTTTAAGAATGCACAGATGTCTGTGGACAGGAATGCATCCGATGGGTGGAGCAGGGGCGTTTCCAGAAGCACAATGTTCCTGAAAGGAAAAAAGGAATTGGATATCCATATCCTATCCGACCAGAGTTCCCTTGAAATTTTTGCCAATGAGTATCAGGACAATCATGCCAATAATATTTTTGCCGGAAACGCGCAGAACCGGATTTTAATCCGCACATATGGCGGCAGGGCGGTAATACGGGAGTATGAGTCCTATGGAATGAAGGATTGTTTTAGGGGAAATGACTAGAAGCGGATTAGATTGAGTATGGATGATACGGAGGGAATGATATGGCTGGCATAAATTATTATGACGTAACAGAATGGACGGTTGGCAATCCATATAAGGATATTGGGGAAGTAATCAACAGCATCATTGCAGATATCAAAAGAAGGCAACGGGATTCTGACAATGACGGAGGTGGAAAGCCGGGGGCAGTGATTTATATCCCGCCGGGTGATTATCATCTTGCCACCCAGGTGGTCATCGACATCAGCTATCTGAAAATCATGGGGTCTGGACATGGTTTTACATCTTCAAGCATACGTTTCAACACGCCGGAGGGTGAATGGCCGGATTGGCATGAGCTGTGGCCGGGCGGAAGCCGTATACTTGTGGATATTTCCCCAAAGGCGGATGACAGGGAATGGACGGGAGCCGCATTTTATGTGGAGCGCAGCGGGAATCCCAGAATCAGTTCCGTGGAGTTTGCTGATTTCTGCATTGACGGCCTTCATTTTGTGGATGACGGATCAGGAAAAGCAGACCCGGAAAATACATATACAAATGGAAAAACAGGTATCTATATTGCAAGCGCTCAGGACTCCTTCCGTATTACGGGCATGGGGATTGTGTATTTAGAGCACGGAATCACCAGTTACCACGCGGATGCACTGACAATACATGATAATTTCATAGCTGAATGCGGCAACTGTATTGAACTGCGCGGTTCGGGGCAGGCATCAAAAATAACCGATAACCTCATAGGGGCCGGGTATAAAGGGTATTCAATCTATGCCCAGAACTTTGGAGGACTTCTGGTCACGGCCAACAATATTTTTCCCCGTGGCACAAGCAGTGTCCACTTTGCAGGCGTGATGCGTTCCAGTGTTACAGGTAACCGCTTCCACTCATTTTATCCGGGAATGCTTGTATTTAAGGATGGATGCTCGGAAAACCTGGTTTCTGCCAATCATTTTTTACGGGACCATGAACCATGGGCCCCGATGCAGGGATATGATAATGGTTTGGATGACCTGTACGGTCTCCTGTATATCAGCGGTAACCATAATTCCATCATTGCCAATCATATTTCAGAAACCATAGATGCCCGGTATATTAAACCGTCCGGTGCAGCACCTGTAATCATACGCGTTGTTTCGGGCAAGGGGAATTATATTTCAGATAATCATATTGTTGCCACCACTGAAGGGCCGGAGGTACAGGCCGCAGAAGGGCCAGAGGGCCAGGCCGCAGAAGGGCCGGAGGGCCAGGCCGCAGAAGGGCCGGAGGTACAGGCCGCAGAAGGGCCGGAGGTACAGGCCGCAGAAACACAGGAGGGCCAGGACACGCAGATACCGGGGACGCAGACCCCGGAAGCCGGCTCCTGTTTCTCCGCACAGGTGGGGGCGCTGCTGACGGCTGGTGAATTGCAGGAACTTGAGGTGATAACCGTGCTGGTGGAAAGCGCGGCGTTTCAAAATACGGTTCTTGATTCAGGAAGTGACGCACAGGTCATTATGGATAGGACGGTAAATGCATTCAGGGCTACTCCGACGCCAGGGAGGAATGGTTAAACAGGCCCGGGTAGGGGGATGTATAAAAAATTTGATGTGACGTTCTTCGGACAGGTATTGGACAAGAGATATGGTTTGTCCGTACCTGTCCCTATTTTCCCATATATTCAGTGGGAGTAATCCCTTCCTGCTTTTTAAATAATTGAGAAAAGTACTTGGGATTATTTCCGCATCCAATCTGCATGGCAATGGTCTGGATGGATGCGGAAGGATTGGCTTTCATCAGGTCCTTTGCATGCTGAATCCTCATTTCCGTCAGGTAGTGGGAAAACTTTTTGCCTGTTTCCCTGTAGAATTTTTTGCTGACATAATCCACATTCATGAACAGGTGATTTTCCGCAATTCCCTTCAGGGAAAGGTTGGAATCCTGCAGGTTTTTATGTACATAATCAAAAATCTGCTGGGTCATGGAGCTGTACTGTGCGGAAATCAGCCCTGCCTGTATGATATCCTTTAATTTTGTAAGGACCATTTCCCTAAGCAGTGCCAAATCCGTTTCCCTGTCCAGCTGAATCAGCCAGTTTGTCAGTTCCAGGGTGGACTGGGATGGCTGGGAGGCTGTGATTTTGAGCAGTAAATTGCCGGTCAGCTGCTTGAGGAATTCTATGTTGCTGATTCCGTTCAACAGTTCCTCTACCTGCGCCAGTGAGTCAGTCCCGCCCTGAAGCATTTGGGTATATAATGCCTGCAGCTGTGATATCACATTGTTATAGTTGCAGGTATAGATGGCATGGAAATTGTTGATGTAGTAAATCATGCCGAAACGTTTCAGCTTACACACCGCATCCTCCAGCAGGTTTTTCAGGCTGGAGTAGGTGGTCAGCTGTGTTTCCAGGGTCACGTCCTGTTCGGGCAGGGAAAGCTGTTCTATGAAAATTCTAAGCTGCCTGCAGTTATTGCCCGTATTCTGGAAGAACAGCAGAAGGGTATGGTTTACATAAACGCCATAAATAATGGTCTGGGGCAGATTCTTTTTAACATAGTCCTTAATAAGGCCAAGAAAATGTTCCAGATTCTCAAATGCCAGATAATAGACATACAGCAGCTTATAGGATGTGAAATGAAAATCAATGTACTGTTCATAATTGTCAAGGATGGAGTCCAGCCGCCTGTCCTGGCAGATACAATCATTGAATATGCTGGACATGACATTGTGGAGGATATTGCTTTGCGCTGTGAAATGTTCCATACCGGGACGGCTGTTTAAACGGACCTGGCAGCAGTCTTTTTTGCATTGCTGGATACAATCTATGATCTGCTGGTCGTCATACGGTTTAAGGATATAGTGCTTTACACCATACTGCATGGCGGTTTTTGCGTACTCAAATTCTCCATATCCGGACAGGAGGATGAATTGAACCGGGATGCCGGCTTCGCTGGTACGCCGGATAAGATCCAGACCGCTCATTCCGGGCATGCGGATGTCGGTCAGCACGATATCCGGGGATTCGTCTAAAATCATATCGTAAGCTTCAATTCCATTGCGGCATATGCCAGTCAGTTCAATATCAAGGTCTTTCCAGTTAATGGTGGTGGACAGCGCATCGCGTATCAGGCGCTCATCATCAGCAATAATCAGTTTAAACATCAGCGTCTCCTTTGGTTTCATATGGAAGGGTAATGGATGCCACGGCGTAGGAACCCTCATTGTACAGGGTGAGGCCATAGGCGTCTCCGAATAGTATTTTAATTCTCTGGTTAATGTTCAGTAAACCGATGCCAAAACCATTTGGCTGCTTTTCCTTTTTTTCCAGTTTTTCTAAAAGTCCAGGCTCAAAATAGGAGCCTTGATTTTTCACCTGTATGGTGACGGTGCCATCTGCCAAAAGGGTATCTACAAGGATGCGGCATTCGTCCGTCATTTCCTCCATTCCATAGTGAATCGCGTTTTCCACCAGAGGCTGTATGGTGAGAGGCGGGATGGAGACATCCGTCAGAAGGGGATTTCCGTGGATTTCATATATCAGGCGGTCTTCAAAACGGACTTTCTGTATGGTCATATAGGATTCTACCAGCTCCAATTCATAGGAAAGGGAGACCAGCGGTTCCTCATGGGAAAGGGTGGCGCGCAGGAGATTGCCCAGCGCGCTGACCATCTGGGTTATGGTGGTATTACCGTGCATTTTCGCAATGCTGTTAATGGATTCCAGTGTATTATAGAGAAAATGAGGATTAATCTGGGATTCCAGAGCTTTCAGCCGGGCGTCCTTTGTAAGGATTTCATTGACATAATTAACCTTCACAAGTGTTTGTATCCGGCCGGCCATCTGGTCAAACTGCTGGTGGAGCTTGCCCAGCTCGTCTTCGCGCAGGCTGTATTCGTTTTCTTCCATGGGAAGAGGAAGCTTATCTTCACGGAAAGCCTGCATTTTTGTAATCAGGGAATTGAACTGCCCTACAATGTAGCGGATCAGGCGTGTGGAAAGAAGCACTACCAGCAGGAATCCAAGAATCAGTCCAAGAACCATGAGACCCAGGGCAAGCTTAAGGGACTGGTCAATGGAGTCAAATGGAATCAGGCTTATGTATCTGTATTCAAAGCGCGGCAGGTTTCCGATGACCGTAAAATAGGTGTGGCCGTTGGAGGTAAGAAGCTGGTAAGGCTTCGTTGAGTTGGACATAAAGTATTCGGCGTCCCCGTCGGAAAGGGCGCTTGAGGCATAGATGACCTGGTTATCCTGGTCCGTTATGATATACTCGGAGCCATTGAAGAGCGCAGACGCCTGGTTTGATGCCCTGACCGCCTGGTCTAAGTCAACTGCAATTACCAGGCTTCCCAGATTTGAGAAGGACAGGTTGTCAATCTTCAGGATACTCCTTGTGAGCAGGAGGTAATCGCCGCGCCCCCTGTAATTCCATGTGACGCCGCCTCCCATATGCTCCGCGTTTTCCCTGGCGGCCCGGATCATTTCAGGGTCTGTTTTGGACAGAAGGGCCCAGTTGGTACAGTTGGAGAAAGCGTCATTATAGAGGGAGATATAGGCCACGCCGCTGGATTTCAGGGAGGCGAAATGGCTTAGCAGTATGGTGTTCAGGGTCCGGTTGGCATTGTTCCGGACAATGGCGTCGTCGGATTCCTTCAGGGCGGTCAGCTGTTCCTGGACCGCCTGGTTGGCAATCAAGCTGGAAGAAATGGTTTCTATGTTCTGCAGCTTTTCTGATATACTGTAAGAAGAAACGGACAGATTGCCGGCAATGGTCTTAAATAGCAGTTCATTGTACATTCTGGTGCATAGATAGTTGCCGCACAGAGAACAGAACAGGATGATGATTACATTAAGCAAAATAATGGAGAACAGCTTGTTCTTCAGGGATGCGTTATTAAAGTGTTTTTTGATGGAACCCATAGTTCCCTCCTCCGTTCTTGTATTCCAACCTCATTATAATTCATTGGAAATGCAAAGGCAACCAGGGAGAGAAAGGCAGCGGTTTTTTGGTAAAGGAAACACTGTTTTTTGGGAACAGGTCGGTTTTTTGGGACAATCCAGCCGGTTTTAGGGCTAACGGCACATCCGGCATCCTGGTAAAATAAAGTCAACAAAACAAAGCATAGGAGGCGTTTCAAATGAAAAAGACAGCATTCATGTTGGCGGCTGCCATTACGGTTATGGCATGCGTCGGATGCGGCGGGGGACAGACGGCGGGACAGTCAGATTCTTCGGATGCAGTTACCCAGGCCAAGGTAAAGTCCAATGGGGCCAGCAGCAGTGAGGGAGAACTTATATTTGCCTGGTGGGGGAACCAGACGAGAAATGAGAGGACGCAGAAGGTGCTGGATTTGTATACGGAGCAGAATCCGAATATCACCTTTGACGGACAGCCATCCGAGTATTCGGATTATTGGAATAAGCTGGCGACCGCTGCGGCCGGTAATTCACTGCCGGATATCATTCAGATGGATTACAAATATCTGGACCAATATGTGAAAAATGGCTTACTGGCTGATTTGACACCGTATGTGGAGAGCGGACTTCTGGATATCTCGGACTGTAATCAGGATATTATTGCATCCGGCAAGTCGGGGGACGGCCTGTATGCCCTGTGTATCGGAATTGCCGCCCCATCGTTTGTCTACAGCAAGACCGTAACAGAGCAGGCGGGTGTGGACATCCATGAAAACATGAGTATGGATGAATTTCTGGATGCATGCAGGCAGATTTATGAAAAGACCGGATATAAGACGAATATTGCGTATGGGGACGGGGAGCAGTATGTGGAATATTTGCTGCGGTCCAAGGGCATTACCATGTTTGAGGACGGCAGGCTTGGGGGAGAAGCGTCTGATTATGTGGAATATTTTGACCTGTATGAGACGGGTACCAAAGAAGGCTGGTTATTGTCGCCCTCTGTTTTTGTGGAGCGTACCAAGACCACGGAGCTGAATCCGCTTGTTTATGGAACCAGCCCGGAGAGTATGGCCTGGTGTACCTTCCATTTCTCCAACCAGTATCCGGTTCTGGTGGAGTCCTCTGCGGAAGATAATGAGATTGGAATTACCACATGGCCTTCCAATGATGTAAAGAAGTCCAATTATTTAAAACCAAACCAGTTTTTATGCGTTTCCAGGGACGCCAGGAATCCGGAGGAGGCAATTAAGTTTATTAACTGGTTTAATAATTCCACAGAGTGCAACGATATTCTTCTGGGTGAACGCGGCGTTCCTGTATCCCAATCCGTGGCGGACGCCATAGCGTCCAAACTGCCCCAGCCGGAACAGAAGATGATTGCCTATATAAATGATGTGGCAAGCCCTAATTCTTCCCAGGTCAACCCCCCTGCCACAAGCGGGGCCAGCGAGGTGATTGATTTGCTGAACCAATTGGAGGAACAGGTATGCTATGGGCAGATGACAGCCCAGGAGGCCGGCAATGAGCTTTTTACAAGAGGCAATGAAATGATGTCAAAATAAGAATACGTCAACCATGGAAATCAGAGGTCGGGAAAACAAAATGTTTTCCCGATTAACTTTTAAGAGGGTGAATTTGAGATGAATAGAATCAAGCGACTGGCAAATCAAAAGAATACGGCGGGTTATTTTTTTACATTGCCTTTTATTATCGGTTTTTTTATGTTCCTGGTGGTACCAATGGGAATGTCCCTGTATTATTCCTTCTGTGATTATAATATCCTCTCGCCGCCTGTATTTACAGGATTGGAGAATTTTAAGCATATGCTGCGGGATGTAACCTTTTTTAAAACGCTGAAGGTGACCTTCTTCTTCGCCTTTGTGTCAGTTCCCCTTAAGCTGCTGTTTGCGCTGTTTGTGGCCATGCTTCTTCTTAAGAACTCAAAGCTTTCAGGGTTTTACAGGGCCGCTTACTACCTGCCCTCCATTATCGGCGGTTCGGTAGCTGTTTCCGTTCTTTGGAAGCGGATGTTTTCCTCGGATGGGGTAATTAATTCCCTTCTCCAGGCGGTGGGCGTCAACTGCAGCGTTTCCTGGCTGGGGAATACAAGTACGGCCATCTGGGTGCTGATCCTTCTGGTGGTATGGCAGTTTGGCTCCTCCATGCTGATTTTCCTTTCCGCGTTAAAGCAGATTCCGTCCTCGCTTTATGAGGCGGCCATGGTGGATGGCTCTGGCCCGGTATACCGTTTCTTTAAGATTACCCTTCCGCTGCTGACGCCTACCATTTTCTTTAATCTGGTGATGCAGACCATAAGCGGATTCCTGGCATTTACCCAATGCTACATCATTACAGAGGGAAAACCGTTAAATTCCACACTGCTCTATACGGTTTACATGTACCAGCAATCCTTTGAGTTCTACAATACAGGCTACGGCGCGGCCCTTGCGTGGGTCATGCTGGCAGTGATTGGACTGATTACCCTGGCCCTGTTTGCAACCAAAAAATTCTGGGTATATGAGGGAGGATTTTAGTTATGAAGTCAAAACGTATTTTATCAAATATAGTTTATAACCTGGGGGTGTTTGCCATCGGAATCGCCATGATATACCCGCTTCTGTGGATGGTCATGAGCTCCTTTAAGGAGTCCAATACCATATTTATCACCGCCAGCTCCCTGATCCCGGAAAAGTTTACGTTAGAAAATTATGTGAACGGCTGGAAGGGATTCGGAAAGGTAACATTTTCCACCTTTTTTAAGAATTCCCTCGTGATTTCAGTGGTTGCCACCTTCGGCACCGTCATGGCCTCCTCGCTGGTAGCGTATGGATTTGCCAGGTTCCAGTTTAAGGGAAAGAAAATCCTGTTTACGGCCATGTTGCTGTCCATGATGCTCCCGGCGCAGGTGTTGATGATACCGCAGTACCTGTGGTACCAGAAGCTGGGCTGGGTAGGAACCTATCTGCCTTTGATCGTGCCTTACTTTTTTGCCATCCAGGGATTCTTTGTATATCTGATGTCCAATTTCATTTCGGGCATACCCTATGAACTGGATGAAGCGGCAAAGATTGACGGCTGCTCTTACTTTGGGCTGTACCGGTATATCATTTTCCCGCTGATTAAGCCGGCTCTTGTAACCGCCTGTATTTTTTCCTTTATCTGGAGATGGGATGATTTCCTGTCCTCGCTGTTGTATGTGAGCAAGACCGCCATGTACCCGGTGAGCCTGGCGCTGAAGCTTTTCTGCGACCCGGGCGCTGCATCGGATTACGGCGCCATGTTCGCAATGGCAACTTTATCAATCCTGCCTGTGTTACTGATTTTCCTGGTATTCCAGAAACATCTGGTGGAGGGAATCAGTACATCGGGATTAAAAGGATAACAGCATGGACTCCGGAAAGATGAGGAATGAATGAGAGGGAAAGCGGATGCAGTTTATAGATGAGAGAAACGAAAAGCTGATAAAAGAGACAGGAAATCTGCGCTGGTCAGACGCGGTCTCCATAGATTGTTACCAGATGGTCTGTACCGGGGATTGTTGGAAGGATGCGGGAACCATTGGGAGTCAGGAGTGGGAGGATTTTTCAGCGGACCGTGTCTGGGGCGGGAACCATACCTATTACTGGTTCTGCACAGATATTGTGATACCGGACCATTTCCATGAAAAATGTGTGGTTTATGAGCTTAGGACCGGACGTGAGGGAAGCTGGGATGCGACGAATCCCCAGTTCCGCGTCTATTTAAACGGTGTTTTAAAACAGGGACTGGATGTGAACCACAGGGAAGTGATTCTTAGTGAAAGCGCCAGGGCAGGGGATGTTTACCGGCTGCAGCTGTCCGCCTTTACCGGCAATCAGAATATGGGCCTGCGGCTTGAATCAGAGATTAAGGTGCTTCACAGGGAGATAGAGAAATATTATTATGATTTGGCCGTGCCCCGGAATGTGCTGGAACTTTTGGAACCGGATTGTGCGGAGGCAATGGTGATCCGGCGGGCCTTGACCGCTTCCCTGAATCTTCTGGATTTGAGAAAACCGTACTCAAAGGAATTCTTTGACAGCCTGAAACAGGCCCAGGACTACATGGACCAGGAGTTTTACAAAAAGGAGTGCGGCAGACAAAAGGAAGCTGTCTATACGGTGGGGCATACCCACATTGATGTGGCATGGCTTTGGACTCTGGCGGTAACGAGGGATAAGGCGGTGAGAAGCTTTTCTTCGGCATTGGAGCTGATGCGCCAGTACCCGGAATTCATCTTTATGTCCAGCCAGCCCCAGCTTTATGAATATGTGAAGGAAAATGCTCCGGATGTGTATGCGCAGATCAGGCAGCGCGTCCGTGAAGGCCGATGGGAAGCAGAAGGCGGCATGTTTCTGGAAGCGGACTGTAATCTGTCATCCGGGGAATCCCTGATCCGGCAGTTTGTTTATGGAAAACGCTTTTTTATGGAAGAGTTTGGCGTGGATAATGAAATTCTGTGGCTACCGGATGTATTTGGCTACTCTGCTGCCTTGCCGCAGATTATGGAAAAATGTGGAATACGTTACTTTATGACCACTAAGATTAGTTGGAATGAAACAAATAAGATGCCCTATGATACCTTTTTGTGGGAAGGGATTGATGGAACCCGGATACTCACACATTTCATTTCAGCCAGGGATTATAATGCCAGCCTGCTGGTGGAAGGTAAAAAGCGTCCGCCCCATTTTACCACATACAATGGAAACCTGAACGCATCCCAGGTTAAGGGCACCTGGCAGCGTTATAGCCAGAAGGAACTGAGTGACCAGGCGCTGATGTGCTTTGGCTATGGAGATGGCGGCGGGGGACCGACCAGGGAAATGCTGGAGAACCAGCGCAGGCTGTCACAGGGGATTCCAGGCTGTTTGAGGACCCGGATGAGCACCGCAGGGGAATTCTTTGCGAAGCTTGAGCAGGAGGTATCCGGCAAAAAAGAGCTTCCGGCCTGGGTGGGGGAGCTGTACCTGGAGTATCACCGCGGCACCTACACCTCCATGGCGCGCAACAAAAAGTATAACCGCAGGGGCGAGTTCCTTCTGGAGAACCTGGAAGGCCTTGAGGCTGTTCTGGGCCTGTGGGGAGCGGAACAGGAGGATCACAGGGAGGAACTGGAAGAATTGTGGAAAATCCTTTTGCGGAACCAGTTCCATGATATCCTTCCGGGTTCATCCTGCAGGGAGGTTTATGAGGACTCGAAAAAGGAATATACAGAGCTGTTTGAGCGGGGAAATGCCCTGAAATCTGCAATGCTTAGAAAATTGACAGGAAGAATACAGGCAGAAGAAGGCAGCCTGATTGTTTATAACATGAATGCTTTTGGGAGCAGCGGGATTGTGTTCTGTCCATATCCGCAGCGAATGGTAAATCCGTCAGCATGTTCAGGCGGCGCAGCCTGTCCGATTCAGAAGACACATGATGGCAACGGGATTTTTATCACGCCCGTAATCCCGGCAAAAGGGAATATGGTTTTTAGCATACTGGATATGGAAAAAGCGCAGACTGGCGTTTCATTTGACGGTCAGCTGGTTGAAACCCCATATTTCACAGTAAAACTGAACCGCGCAGGACAGTTTACTTCATTTGTGGATAAAAGGACCGGACGTGAACTGATTAAGGCCAATGAGACCGGAAACCGTCTGGTGACTTACGAGGACCGTCCGCATTATTATGATGCTTGGGATATCAATGATTATTATACTGAAAAAGCGTATCCCATTGATACGGATGCACAGATTACAGTGTTGGAAAGCGGCCCGGTACGGACTGTGATCCGCGTGGTCCACATGTATCTGGACTCGAGAATCCAACAGGATTTAATCTTCTATTCCCAATTGGACCGCATTGACCTCCAATACCAGATTGACTGGAGGGAAAAACAGATTTTATTAAGAAACTATTTCCCTGTGAACATCCATGCGTCAGAAGCAACTTATGAAATCCAGTATGGAAATGTAAAACGCGCCACTCACCGGAATACTTCATGGGACCAGGCAAAATTCGAGGTATGTGCCCACAAATGGATTGACCTGTCCGAGGACGGTTATGGACTCAGTATTCTGAACGACTGTAAATACGGATGCGATATCCATGACGGTGTAATCGGCTTAACCCTTCTCAAATCAGCTGTTTATCCGAATCCGGATGCGGACAGGGAGCATCACGGATTTGCATATTCCCTGTGTCCTCATGAGGGCAGCTGGAAAACGGCCGGAATCATCCAGAAGGCATATGCGTTCAACAATCCAATGGAAGCCCTGGTTAAGGAGGAGAGCGGCGGTCCGGTGGTTCCCGGCCAGGCTTTTGCGGCGGTGGACAGCAGTAATGTAATCCTGGAGGTAATAAAGCCGGCAGATGATGGGAATGGGATCATCGTGAGACTTTATGAGGCGTTTAACCGGGATTGTGTTGTCCGGCTTAAGATGGCGTCACAGGTCAGAGCGGCGTTCCGGTGCAATATGCTGGAGCAGGATCAGGCTGAACTGGCTGTGGATGGGGATACGGTTCCCTTGCATGTGAAACCATATGAAATCCAGACCATACGCCTTCTTATGTAAGAATCTGGGATGAGGCAATCTTAAGACATTTATCTACACAGTTAAACGAATAGCGGCAGGAGGAATAAATTGATGGATAAGACACAAAATGAAATACAGTTTGAGACGCCGACCTACCCGGAATTGGGAAATGTTTATAAAGGGGATTACTATGAAGGGTTACCTTTTGAAAAATACATCGACTTTAAGCAGCCCATTCCTCAGCATACGCCGGAAAAGCCGGTATTTGATATCCGGGATTTTGGCGCTGTTGCACAGGAGGGAAGGCTGAATACGGAGGCATTCCAGGCCGCCGCAGATGCATGCCGCAGGGCCGGAGGGGGTACAATCCTGGTAAGGGAGGGGACCTTCCTCATGGGAACGGTGTATCTATATGATAATACAACGCTGCATATTGCCCCGGGCGCAGCAATTGCAGCGACCAGGGAGAACGCAAGGATGGACCGGGCGTTCCTGCGCGCGGAGGGAGCCTCTGGCCTGGTAATTACAGGGGGAGGAAAAGTGTGCGGGAATGGGGAATATTATGTATATGAGCCAAAACTGAAGCCAAGGATGGAACCATTGCCATACAGCCATCTGGCACCCCGGGGAACCATTGACCTGGAACTGCCGGAAACAGCGCTGCGTTATAACTACAGGCGCAGGATACGGTTTTCAGAGGATAAGTATCTGGAGGGAATCGGACCCACTTCAAGACCGGATTATATGGTATGGTTCAATGGCTGCAGGAATGTACGGATTGAAAATGTTATTTTCGAGGATGCCATGAACTGGACCCTGAACCTGTTTTGCTGTGATGATGTTCTGGTGAAGGATTTCGTAATCAACAATAACCGCCATGTGGCCAATACGGATGGAATCGATGTCACAGGAAGCAGCCATGTGGAATTGGACCACTGTTTTGTTTCTACGGCTGACGATGGGATTGTACTCAAAAACCCACAGGAGACGGGACGGGACATGGAAGATATATATATACACAACTGTCATGTAATTACCGTGATGAATGCCTTTAAGATAGGTACGGAGACAAAATACAATATTTCCAATGTACTGGTGGAAAACTGCTGCTTTTTCATGCCCGATATTTATCCGGGAAGCACATCAGGAATTTCTATCGAGTCAGCGGACGGCAGCCGGATTTCAGATATTACCGTGCGTAACATAACCATGGACAGGGTGCTTTGCCCGTTATTCCTATGTCTTAACATGCGCAATCAGTATAAGTCCGGCTATACGCCGGATGGCAGCGGAAGATATTGGGGCGGGATGATAGAGGATGTCACAATTGAGAATATAAATGCCACGGGGGTAGAAGTGCCAAGCCTGATATTTGGATTTGAGGCCCGGAACGAAGAAGGAAAAAACATCCGAAAGGCCGTTAAAAATATTAAGGTGAAATTATTTAAGGCGGTGTATTGCGATAATGAAGAAATGTTGGATATCCCACATCCGATTGAAGAATATCTATACCAATATCCGGAAAATAACACCTTTGGGGATGTGGACGCATGCGGGATATGGGCCCGCCATGTGGACGGTCTGAAGCTTGAACAGGTCGAGATAATCCCCCGCAGCTGTAATACAAGAGATAAAATCCGGCTGTATGATGTGAAATAAACCATAAACAGCACCATCCTGAATGCTGGGGGGTGCTGTTTGTTTTGTGTTATAGGGTTTTTGATTTAACCTCCCCAATCCTTCCTCTCATTAATATCCACCAGCATGGATGCCTGATTATAGTAATTTGTCATAAGCTGGGAGCGGTTGACCACGTCAAGCTTCCGGTACAGATTATTAATATGTTTCTTAACGGTATTTTCCGAGATGAAGAGTTTCTCACCAATCTGCTGATTGCTGATGCCGGAAATGATCAGCTCCATGATTTCCTCCTCCCTCTCCGTCAGGCCGTACCGCTTCATCCGGCTTTTGTCGGTTTCTTTATCATTCTTTTTTAATCCATTTGGAAAACGCATGGAAAAGCTGGCGGACAGGTGGCGGTTCAGGATTTTCAGGATTTCTATTTCCCGTTCGCCGAAGTCGCTGGTATCACGGCTTCTGAACAGTGTGATTGAACCGAACATGATCTGGTGTTCAACGATTGTGCTCCCCATGCTGTAGTAGACACCCATGGGTTCCATCCACCGCTTGTAAATCAGGGAATTTTCCCGGACAGGATTACTGACGATATCTGAGTCGCTGTAGATGATGGGCTGGTCGGTATTGAAAATCCATGCCACATAATCCGAGAACTGATACTGTTTATAATATGAAGTAATCTGCTCTACCGTCATATTTACGGATACCGGGTGGAAAAAATAGAACTGTCCGTCTTTACAGCTGCACAGATCAAAAAAGGACTTCTGGTTTGGAATCAGTCCGTCCAAATCTTCCATAAACTGTCTTTGCATCACATCCAGTGCCTCAGTGGTATGGATCTTCAGGATACAGTCATCTAACTTTCTCCAGTCTTCCTCTGTCAAAGTCACCATAATTCCCCTCTCCCATTCTGATATGCCTATTTTAGCATATAGAAACGGGAAATACAATCAAGGGGGAGTAGACGGACGTAAGGTTTATAGAACGAAAGTGTTATGGCAGGTAGTAATTTTCGTGGTACTGCCTCCGGGTAATTGTACCTTTCATATAAATCCCGTATGATGGGATTACCGAATATATTTGGAAGTGATTTAAATTGGACAGGAGGGGATTTATCATGAAAATAATTCATAGTACGCCAAAGAAGGACGGGTTCCGTATGCCGGGAGAGTTTGAACCACGCAGACAGGACTTTTTAATCTGGCCTGAGAGAACGGATACATGGAGGAACGGGGGCAAACCGGCCCAGCAGGTATTGGTGGATGTGGCAAAGGAAATCATAAAATACGATAAGCTGACCGTATTCTGTTCATCCGGTCAGTATGAGAATGCCAGGGCGCGTCTTCCGGAAGCGGTGCGGGTGGTGGAGATGTCTACGGACGACGCCTGGGCCCAGGACAAAGGGCCTTTCTATGTCATCAATGATGAAGGGGATATGCGCGGCGTCACATGGGGATGGAATGCCTACGGGGGACTGGAGGGCGGACTTTATTTCCCATGGAAGTATGATTCGGAATTTGCAGCCAAGCTGCTGGACCTGGAAGACTATGACCGGTATGATGCCAGGAAAATGGTGCTGGAGGGGGGCGCCACCCAGGTCGATGGCCAGGGAACCCTGATCATCACGGAAAACAGTGTCTTAAACAGGAACAGGAATCCTCATATGACTAAGGAACAGGTGGAGGAATACCTGAAGGAATATATGAATCTTGAAAAAGTCATCTGGTTAAAGGACGGCATGGCATTTGATGAGACAGACGGACACGTGGACGATGTATGTTTCTTTGTCAGGCCGGGGGTGGTGGCCCTCTCATGGACCGATGATGTTAATAACCCCCATTATAAACCGTTAAAGGAGGCTTATGATATCCTGAGCAGTGAAACGGATGCCAGGGGACGCAGGCTGGAGATCCATAAGATTCCCCTTCCGGATATATTACATATTACTGAGGAGGAAAATGCCGGAATCGATATCTGTGAAGCCGCGGCGTCCAGGGTTGCAGGACTTCCGCTGGCAGTCACTTATATTAACTGCTATTTCATGAACCATGCGCTGCTTGTTCCACAGTACGGGGATCCCATGGACCAGGTTGCATGCGACCTGTATGCCAAATTGATGCCTGACAGGCAGATCATTAAAATCTGGACCAGGGAATGGTCCCTTTGCGGAGGCAATATCCACTGCATGGCGTTACAGCAGCCGGATCCCGCCCCCAGACAATAGAAAGGAGGTCCATCCATGTCATATGCAGAGGAAGCTGTTACAGTGGCCGGTGCCGTTGAATATTCCGAGGAAGAACGGGAAATGGGCACGAAGGACATTAAGTCCTTATTCATTCATTACAGCGTAGTCACATTTTGGGGGATGCTGGCCCAGGCTGTCATGGTCATTGCGGAGGGAATCATCATCGGCAACGCCTTAGGACGTAGCGGCCTTGCCACCATTTCCATTGTCATGCCCATTGAGACCTTAAACCTTGCCTTGGGAACAGGGCTTGGCATTGGCATCAGCAGCCTTGCGGCGATTAAACTGGGGGACGGGGATGAGGAAGGCGCCAGGAAAACCTTCTCCACGGTCTTTTGGTTCATGGCTGTCATGATGACCGTCTTTTCAGCCCTGGTATTTTTTAATGCCAGGACCGTGGCTGCTTTTTTGGGAGCGCCTGCGGAGCTGGTTAATGAATGTGTGATTTTCATCAGGGCATTCATGTTCGGCCTTCCGTTCTGTGTGCTGGGACAGATTCTCGGTTCCGTACTCCGGGTGGACGAAAAACCGGGTATCGCCTCCTTTGCCATGGGCGCAGCGTCCATGACTGCCCTGGCAATCCTGTACTATGGGGTCATGGTGCTGAAAATCGGCATCCTTGGGGCAGGTATCTATTATGGCTGTACCCTGGGGCTTAGTTTCATGGCAATACTTTACTTTTTGTTTAATAGAGATACAATATTTAAAATACGTCTTTCCGATTTGAAGATTGACTTTTCACTGGTGGCGGCATCCTTTAAGATCGCACTTCCGTATCTGGGGTTTCAGGCAGCCATCTTCATCTCCACCCTGGTCATCAACCATCTGCTGGGAAGATACGGTTCAGACCTTGAATTGGCTGCCTTTGGCATCATCAATTCCTATATTGCCTATACGGTCATGATTTTCTCCCAGACCATGGCAAATGGCCTTCAGCCCATTGCCAGCTTCAACTATGGGGCAGGAAAGCCCGGACGTCTTTTGGAACTGCTCCGGTCGGGAATCCGGATCCATCTTCTGGTGCTGATTGTGGTGAGTCTCCCGGTGGTGATTTTTGCGCCGGCCATCATACGGCTGTTTGCAGGAGGCGACGCAGAGCTGATTGTGACAGGCGCCCGCGCCATACGCCTGTTTACATGTCTGACCAGTCTTGGTATGACTGCATATTTTATTTCCTGTTATTACCAGTCGGTGGAAAAAGTCAGGATTTCCATCATTATCGGCATAAGCCGGTATGTGGTGGTGATTCCACTGATGTTCCTGCTCTCATCCGTGTTTGGGGTCATGGGGGTCTGGTACAGCCAGTTCCTGTCGGATTTACTGGCATTTTGCCTGGCAATTGGTTTCATAGTGAAGGAGGCCGGGAATTTAAAAGCGCAGCAGTCCGGGCTATAATTTCTGAAAGGAGTTATGAACAATGAAATATGATCTGGTAATCAACGCAAAGAAAATCATTACCATGGATGAATCGAATCCAACAGCAACCTGGGTGGCCGTTAATCAGGGGAAAATTGCAGCCATCGGCTCCGGCTGTCCGGTTCCGGAGGGTGTCTCTGTCCTGAATCTGCCGGACAGCACAATCGTTACCGGTCTCATTGATTCCCATATCCACGCTTCGCTTTCCGCTGTCACGGCCAGCGCCGTTAATCTTGTCAATGCAAAGAGTGCGGCTGAGGTCCTGGAACTGGTGGAGGAACGCTGTGCTTCCTCTGAGGATGATTTAGTCCTGGCATCCGGTTACCTGCCTGTGATGATGGAGGGCGGTAATGTTCCCACACGCACGGACATCGACCGGATTTCCCATGGAAAGAAAGTCATGATCCTGAATCTGGACGGACATGGAAGCACCCTGAACACAAGGGCACTGAGCCAGCTGGTATTCCCTGAGGACCTGGATGGGGTGCATTATGACACGGGCATCATTAATTCCGATACGGCCCAGTTCATCGCGCTTATGGACATCATGGACACCATTGACGAGGAACATCTGGAAGGGATGATGGATGATTTCATCGCCAGTGCATTAAGCCTGGGGATTACGGGTTTCCATGGGCTGGAAGGGCAGTTTGTCCGCAATAATAAGGATATCCGTATCTGGCAGAAAAAACAGGATTCCATGCCCATACATATGGTTATCTATCCACAGATCTGGCGCTATGAAGATGCAGAGGAGTTCCATCTCCCGCGCCATGGCGGATGCCTTACCCTGGACGGGGCCGATGTACAGTGGACAATGGCCCTTAGCCGGCCATATGACAACCGGCCGGAAACACGGGGATTCCTTTATCACACGGATGAGGAGCTGTACCATATTGTGTCCAAAGCCCATGCGGATGGCAGGCAATGCAGTTTCCATGCCATGGGGGACCGGGCCATTGACCAGATCCTCTATATCTACCAGAGGGTAATCAAGGAACAGGGGGACAAGGGCCTGCGTCACCGCATTGAACATTTTACCCTGCCAACGGACGAACAGATCCAGATGGCTGTTGAGTTAGGGCTGGTCATATCCGCACAGCCGGAATACCTCTACCTTTATGATTTTCCCGGCGGACACCTGGAACAGTATTTTGGCAAGGAGCGGACCGCCCGCATGGAATGTTATAAGACCTGGATTGATTCCGGCCTGGTATTTGCCGGAGGTTCCGACTCGCCGATCAACGGTTTGAATCCGTTGTCGGGAATCCACTCCCTTGTGAACAGCTCCCATCCGGGGAGAAGGATGAGCGTGACGGAGGCAATCAGGTGCTATACCTGGAACTGTGCGTATGCGGCGTTTGAGGAGAAGGAACGGGGAAGTACGGAGGTTGGCAAATATGCAGATTTTACGGTCCTTGACCGGAATCCATATGAGGAGCCGGATGATATTGTCAACTTTAAGGTACAGATGACCATTGTGGATGGCAAGGTTGTCTATGAGGCTTAATGCAGCGGTTAAACCGATAGAGGAATAAATGAATGATGAATCAGGAGGAAATGGCGATATGTATGCAAATGGGGTGAGACATTTTATTGACACGCAGGATTTGACGAAAGAGGAAATCCTGGACATTGTAAATCTTTCCCTGGAGATAAAAAGAAGCATCAGGGACGGTTATTATCCGCCGCTGATGAAAAACAGGACGCTGGGAATGATTTTCCAGCAATCCTCCACCAGGACGCGGGTTTCGTTTGAAACCGCCATGGAACAGATGGGCGGACATGCCCAGTACCTGGGGCCTGGCATGATACAGCTGGGCGGCCATGAGACCATAGGGGATACGGGCAAGGTGCTGTCCCAGCTGATTGATGTGGTCATGGCCCGCGTCATTGAACATAAGACGGTTGTGGAACTGGCCCAATCCTGTTCCATACCGGTCTTAAACGGCATGTCTGATTATAACCATCCCACCCAGGAAATCGGCGACATGTGTACAATCATGGAGAACCTGCCAAGAGGTAAGAAATTAGAGGAATGCAAGGTTGTGTTCGTGGGTGACGGGACACAGGTATGCGCCTCCCTTGGCTTCATTACCACCAAGCTTGGAATGCATTTTGTCCACTATGGACCAAAGGCACATCAGTTAAATGAGCAGTATAAGGATATCCTGGAAGGAAACTGCAGGGTTTCAGGCGGGACCTGGGAAGTTACCGACAACAGGGATTCGGTGCGGGGAGCGGATTTTATCTATACGGACGTATGGTATGGATTGTATGAGAATGAGATGCCGAGGGAAGAACGGGTCCGCGTATTCCATGACTATCAGGTCAACCGGGAGCTGATGTCACTGGGGAACATCGGATGTAAATTCATGCACTGCCTGCCTGCGACCAGGGGTGAGGATGTAACGGATGAGGTAGCTGATTCTGATTCCTCCCTGTGCTGGGAGGAGGCGGGGAACCGTCTGACCGCCATGCGGGGACTGCTGGTATACTTTACCCAGTACCAGAGGGAAAATGTACCCGGAGAGCTTAAACGGATGGCTGCAAAGGAGTCATTGGAAAACTTTATGGGTGGAAGAGGAATCAGCTGATTGCATAAGGAGAAGATATGCCGAGAATCGTCATAGCGCTGGGCGGCAATGCCCTTCAGTCTAAAAACAGCCAGCCCACGGCAGAGGGCCAGCTGGAAGTGGTGAAGAAGACATGCGGATATATTGCGGATATCTGCTGTAAAGGATATGAGATTGCGATTGTACATGGAAACGGCCCGCAGGTGGGACGGATATTGCTTGCATCCGAAGCAGCCAGGGATGTGACGCCTGCAATGCCCTTTGATGTATGCGGCGCCATGTCCCAGGGGTTTATCGGTTACCATATCCAGCAGTCCTTAAAATATGAATTAAATAAAAGGAACATGAATTACCCGGTGCTATCCGTGACCACACAGATCGTGGTGGATAAGGACGACCCTGCTTTTTCAAATCCCACGAAGCCCATCGGACCTTTTTATACAAAGGAAGAGGCAGAGGCACTGGAGGCGGAAAAGGGATACAGGATGAAAGAGGACGCCGGGAGGGGATTCAGAAGGGTGGTTGCCTCACCCATTCCCAGAAGGATTGTGGAGATTGATGCAATTAAGGATTTATGGGAATCCTCCATCGTGATTTCATGCGGCGGGGGAGGGATTCCGGTGATTGAGAATATGGATGGGACACTGGAGGGGGTGGCGGCTGTCATTGATAAGGACCATGCGGCCGAATTGCTGGCCGAACGGGTGGATGCCGACATTCTGATGATATTGACAGAAGTGGAAAAGGTAGCTGTCAACTGGGGAAAACAGGACCAGAAAAACCTTGACCATCTGAACTTAAAGGATGGGATGGAATACATCCGGGATAACCAGTTTGCTCCCGGAAGCATGCTTCCTAAGGTGGAGGCCGCCATGAAATTTGTCCGCAGGTATCCGGACAGGAAGGCAATCATCACCAGCCTGGATACGGCGATAGAGGCGTTGGAAGGGACGGATGGCACAACGGTTACGTTTGCTTAAGGGCTGGAAGACTTTAATCATATTTGGATGCAATTAAAATTGAAGATGGTTTATCTGCAGACAGTATAGCCGTTATGACTATGCTGTTTTGCTTTAATTGGAGTAAAATCCTGTTAATATTGGAACATAATATGATATACTGTTTTTGAAAATGTGTTATTTTCCTATTTGTTTTAACTTCTGGCCATGGCCCGGCAATACCATGGACGGGTTGGTATGGTGCAGCTGTTTGGGGGCATGTCCGGTAACAATACAAAGAAGAACGGGGTGAATCGGGGTGAAACAGAAGAAAAACAGAGATAAGCAAACGGGGGTTCCAATCCCTGTTTCACTGTATATGGATGAGGGGATGGAGGATGGAAGCTTCTGGCACTGCTGTGACGAAATGCTTCATATGGTGCTGGCGCTTCAGGGGACTGTTTTTATCACCAACGGGGATATGGAAGAAAGGCTTTCGGAAGGGGAGCTGGTGGTGCTTAACCGGTATACCCCATTTGCGGTCAGGAAGGACAGAGGGGGAGTATTCCTTGTGTTCAAGCTGGATACGGCTTATTTCAACCGTTTTTATACGGACTTTTCCGATAATATTTACAAAAGACACGGGCTGCTGGGAGATATCAGGCTGCGGGGAATGCTTGCGGAGGTGGTTTGGAATCTGCAGACAGGAGGAACGGAGTACCGGATGCTCCTGGAGGCAGGAATCTTTCAGATTGGCCTGGAACTGGTGAAGTATTATTCAGATGAAAAGTGGAAGAATGGAAAAGAAAACAGGAACCACATTGAACGCATTGCGGCCTACATCGGGGAGCATTACCGGGAGCCCATCCTTTTGGGCGAGTTAGCCGGTCATGTACACCTGAATGAACAGTATCTGTCCAGACATTTTTCAAACCTGATGGGGATTACCATTTCGGAATATATTACGTCCCAGCGGCTGTATCACTCGCTGGAACTGCTGAAGTATACACAGGAAACGATTTTGGAAGTGGCGCTGCAGTGCGGCTTTGCAAATGCGAAATCTTATTATAAGGCATTCAGGAAACATTTTAACAGGACGCCTGCGGAGTACCGGCAGGAGCAGCAAAGGGGGACCGGGGATTTGGACGGGGGGCCGCAGCCGCTAAGCGGGAAGCCGCAGAAAGCGCTGCGCAGACAGGCGTTGGAAACACTGTATGGATACAGGGGACAGGTGACGGCACGTACGCCTTCAGAAACCATACACATTGATACCGCACAGGATAATGGATGCTTGAATAAGGTGTGGAACCGGATCCTGGCATTTGGGAAGGCGGCGGACGGCTTAAATGAGGAGACCCGGAACCAGCTGCGCATGGTGCAGCAGGAAATACCCTTTCAATATGTAAGATTCCATGGCATTCTTTCTGATGAGATGCGGATTTACCATGAAGATGAGGATGGGATCCCTTATTACAATTTTAACTATGCCGATGAACTATTGGATTTTTTACAGGAAATCGGCCTGAAGCCGTTCATGGAACTGGGATTCATGCCGGATAAGCTGTCAGCTGAACGCAAGTATATGTTTGCCTGGCGCGCCAATATCGGTAAACCTAAGGATATCATCAAGTGGGAGAATCTCATACAGGCCTTTTTGCTGCACTTGATTACACGGTATGGAAGGGATGAGGTGCGGACCTGGTATTTTGAAATCTGGAATGATCCGGACCTGATTTCCAAGCTGGATCCATCCCCTGAAAAATCAGGATATCCATTTTTGAAATCCACCTATGAAAGCATCAAGAAGGTAGACAGGGAACTTACCGTGGGTGGAATGAATACCTTTGCGGTGCTTATGACTCCGGAGATTGTCAGGGCATATATGCAATACATCAAGAGGGAAACGATAAAACTGGACTTCCTTTCCTTCAGCCTTTACGGTGTCCGGAATGAGGATGCGGTCTGGAAAGCATGGGAAGACGATGCGCTTACGAACCATACCACAGATTTCCTGCTTCCCCAAAGGATGATTGGGGATCTGTACTTTGCGGATATTGAGGAAAGCGGACAGATATTTGAACGGCTGGGACAACAGATACGGCAGTATGGTTTTCAGGGTGAACTGATTATTAATGAATGGAATCTGGTTCCGGATCCCAGGGAGGTCATTAACGATACGTGTTTCAAGGGAGCCTATTTTGCGGCAGGTATGCTGCAGATCAGCAGACAGGCTGATGCGGCGGCATACTGGACATTCAGTGATATCTTTGAGGAGGTCGCCTTTAAGGAAGAACTTTTTCATGGGGGTATCGGCTTTATCACCAGAAACGGCCTGAAGAAGCCGGTATACTATGTCTATGAACTGATGAATATGCTGCGGGACACCGTGGCTGCGTGGGGAGACTGCTTTGTTGCCACAAAATCAGAGGATGGGAGCGTGACCGTCCTGTTATTTAACTATTGCAGGCTGAAAAATTATCAGTTCAGACAGATTGAAAAGGAAGACAGGTACCATTATTTTGAGGAGGCAGACAAAGAAGTCCTGCTGAAACTTAAAGGGATGAATGGATATTACATCCGTAATACTTACCGGGTGAACCGGGAAGAAGGCTCTGTCTATGACGCATGGATCCGGATGGGGGCGCCCCGGTCCCTGAAACCGGACGGACTTCGGTTCTTGAAAAATAAGTCCCTGTACCACTTTGATACCCGGGAAGTTTATCTGACGGATCTGGCTGTGGTTCCTGTGCATCTGGAATCCCACGAAGTGATGCTGATGGAATGGCTGCCGGTACGTTGACCGGATAGCTGCGGAAATTGTTTATAATTACTATTTTTATACCCTATTTTGACTTTTCTTTAAGGAAAAGAAAAATAGGGTATTTTTTTAGGATTTTTCGTCAAAAAGGCAGGGTGTTTATTGAAAAACCAAGTCAAAAATGGAAATGTGCCATTTTCGGATATGAGATAAAATTACAGACACAAAAGTAATTACTTAAAACGGAAAAGGAGAGAATGGTATGATTCAAAATCGTGAAACGACAACTGTCCAAAGAGGAACCTATTATTGCTATTTCCTGGGGCAGAACATGCTGTATTTTATCGTAAGCTCTTTTGCGATGCTGTATTTTACAGACTACATGGGGGTGTCCGCAGCGGCAATCGGTACGATTTTCCTGGCAGCGCGGATCTGGGATGCGGTTAACGATCCCATGTTTGGTATTGTTGTTGACAAGGTGAACCGGAAACCGGGAAAGTATAAGTTCTGGATTAATATTGCATCGCTGGTACTGCCTGTGATAACACTGCTGGTATTCTGCGTGCCGGATATATCCGCCACAGGAAAACTTGTCTACATTACCATAACCTATGTTCTGTGGGGCATGACCTATACGGTCAGCGATGTCCCGGGGTTTGGGATATCCACGGCTATTTCCAATAATGTGGATGAACGGAATTCCATGCTGGCCAACAGCAGGCTCTTTGCCGTGGGAGGTTTGCTGGTCATTTCCACTGTAATCATGAAGCTGGTTTCCGGCATTGGCTGGATTGGTGCGGCGGCTGTAATTGCAGTGGCGGGGGGTATTCTGATGAACCTTATGCGCCCGGTCGTCCATGAGAAATACCAGGTGGCGGACACCGGGGTCACAATCAGACGTATTGTCGATTATGTCCTGCATAACAAATATCTCCTGATTTATTATCTGGGGATTACCCTTATGTTTTCATGCAATACAATTACAGTGGTAAGCAATTATTTTGCAATTTATAATCTTGGAAGCGAAGACTATATTGCATTGATGATGATAATATCCATTGTACCTATGCTTGCGGCGGCTGTGATTGCCCCTCCGCTAATCCGGAGATTCGGAAAATATGCCGTGACAATGGCAAGCTGTGCGGTGGGTGTCATCATATATGGCGGATTTTACATGATTGGCTATGGAAGTATTGTCATGGTGGTCATCTGTATGGGAATCGGAGGACTGGCCATCGGAATGACCAATGTGATGTATCCGATGATTACAGCGGACTGTATCGAATATGGGACCTATGTGACAGGGGAGAGGGCGACCGGGATTTCCTTTTCCATCCAGACATTTACTACAAAGCTAGGCCAGGCCGTGGCCGCAAGCCTCGGGGCGTTCCTGCTGACAGCCAGCGGCTATGTCCCCAATGTGGCCCAGGAGGCGCATACGCTGAAGGGGATTTTTTCAATGATAACATTACTGCCGGCGCTTGGGATGCTTGGCATGATGGTTATCTTCGGACTGTTCTATAAAGTACGTGAGAAAGATGTGGAACTGTATATCAAAACAAATGCACAAAATTATAAGGAATAGAAAGGGGAATGCGGCATGGCATTATTACACTGTAACTTTTTTTCAGAAACTTTATTAAAGGGAGAGAACCTGTATGTAATTATTCCGACTCCCGACTCGGATGAGCTTTTAAACAACAAAAAAGTATCCTACTTTAAAGCGGGGGCAAAATATCAGACCTTGTATCTCCTGCATGGCGGTTATGGGGATTACGCGGACTGGGTGAGATTTACCAGTATCGAGAAATATGCCCAGGAACACAAGATAGCCGTGGTGATGGCTTCAGCCGGAAATAGTTTTTATCAGGATTTAAAGAGCGGCAGATATTTCACCTATATCAGCGAGGAGGTACCTAAAATTGCCAGGGCGCTGTTCCCGCTTTCTGAGAAAAGGGAAGACAACTTCGTAGCAGGCCTGTCCATGGGAGGATACGGGGCTTATAAGCTGGCATTTTCCCATCCGGAGCGCTATGCCTGCGCCGCGAGCCTGTCCGGCGCACTGGATATCTTTGGGACAATGGACATGCAGATGAATGGGGAAGGTAATCCGATAATGGATGCGATTAAGGATGATTTGAAGGACATTGCGGGGACAGACAGCGATTTAATGTCCACACTTAAAAAATTAAAGGCCCGGGGAACGGAGCTGCCGAAACTGTATCAGGCGTGCGGTACCGAGGATTTTATATATGGGTTAAACTGCCATATCCGGGATGAAATCCGCAGTATGGGCGTGGACCTTACTTATGACGAAGAGCCGGGCGCCCATACATGGGATTACTGGGACCGGAATATCCAGAAGGTACTGGACTGGCTGCCGCTGAAACGGAATCTGGTTTAGGGAAATGGCATAGGGAGGCAGGGGAATGGCATGAAGCTGTTCCCCTTTTTTATCATTTTGTTTCAAATCCATTTAAAATACAATACCCGAGGAGTATCCCAAGGAAAGATATCTGCTGCCCCATCCTTCCCACAAATCCAATGGTCATACACAACGCGATATGATACAATGATAACCATCAAGATTAACAATCAAGAGAAAAACGAGGCTGATTATGAGAAGGAACTTTAAAAAATGGAAATATTCCATTCAGGCCAGACTTTTAATCTATTTTGCGGTCCTGGCAGCGCTCTTCCTGGTGAGCATGGCCGTGTGTTATTTTATCAGTATGAACAGCGTATACCGTCTGACAGCGGATTCGGTGGGGAATTCCCTCCGCCAGATTAACATTGATACGGACCGGGTCCTCTCGGATGCCCAGCATATGGCGGAGGTGACCTCGGAGGACAGCGATATCCAGAAGGCCCTTCGAAGGCCGCTGCCGGATACGGATAAGGAAATCTATAAGGAACGGATTAATTTCAATAATTCATTGTATTACACCTGGAGGAGTTCGGAGAATATCAACGGGATTTACGTGCTGGGGGCCAACGGGGCTATTTTCCGCAGCTATTACAGCCTTCATAAGGAGGAGTACCGGGACGAGCCGTGGTTCCGGACCGTGATGGAGACAGGTAAACCCTTATGGATGGAACCTCATGAAGGCTCCAGTGTGGCCAACAACCTGAACCTTCTGACCATCAGCATCATAGTGCCCATACATGATAAGGCATCCACGGATATACTGGGCGTCACCGTGGTGGACGTGCTGGTGGAAGACCTTAAGTCCATCCAGGACGGGGAGATGGTTTTCGGCGGGAATACCTTCATCTTAAACGAAGACGATAGGATCATATATGCCAATAATGATGAACTGTCAGAGGAAGATATAGGGACAATCAATGCAAGCATTGCAGGGCAGGACAGCCTTCATGAGGGCGACGCCCTGGAATTTGACATCGGGGGCAGGAAGTATCTGGGAGAGCTGATTCCGCTGTCTGACAGCAACTGGAAGATACTGGGACTTATATCTTATAAGGATATGTATGCAGAGGCCCAGGTGATGCGCAACACAATCCTGGTTTTCATTGTGTTTTTCGGCGGCGCATCCCTGTTCATGGCCTGGTTTGGGGCTAAGAACATCGCCGGACCGCTGGGCAGGGTCCTTGACGGCATGAGGAAGGTGGAGGATGGGGACTTCTCGGTACGGATTGAGGAGGACAGGAAGGATGAAATCGGGGATTTGATTCATGGCTTCAACCACATGGTATATAAGGTGGATGACCTGATGGCCAGGGAGAGGGACACCAGGCAGAAGCTGGTGCAGGCGGAATTTAATGCCCTCCAGGACCAGATTAAGCCGCATTTCCTGTATAACACCCTGGATTCCATCAACTGGATGGCGCGTATGAACCGGACGGATAAGGTGTCGGAGATGATTGATTCCCTGACAGGCTTTTTGCGGATCGGGCTTAGCCGGGGGAAGGATTTCATCAGCCTGGCAGAGGAAATCAGGCATGTGGAAAGCTACATTTCCATCCAGAAAATACGATATGACAGGATACTTGATTATAAGATTGATGTCAGTGAAGACCTGATGGGGTACAGGGTGATTAAGATGATCCTGCAGCCCCTGGTGGAAAATGCCATCTATCACGGGATTAAGGAAAAGGATGAGCACGGCACCATCACCATCACCGGGGAAGAGACAGAGGACCGGCTGGTTCTGTGCGTATCTGACGACGGGCTTGGTATGAAGCCGGAACGGCTGGCGCAGATCAGGGCCATGATGGCATCCGGGGCAAGGTACAATGACAATGCGTACGGGGTAATCAATGTCCAGAGGAGGATCCAGGCATATTTCGGGGAGGAATATGGTCTGGATTTCAGAAGTGAGTATACAAAGGGGACGCAGGTATATATCACATTGCCCAAGAAGGAGGAGGCAGCGCAAAATGCTTAAATTAATGATTGTGGAAGATGAGGAACTTCTGCGCATGGGGCTGGTAACCTGTGTGGATTGGGCGGACCTGGGCTATGAGATCATCGGGGAGGCAGGGGACGGCGAAAAGGCGCTGAAGCTGGTGGAACAGAATCCGCCGGATGTAATCATTACGGATATCAAGATGCCGTGGCTGAACGGCATTGATATGGCGGAGAAATTAAAGGCGGATTATCCTGGGATACGGATTGTGGTCATCAGCGGATATGATGAGTTTGAGTATGCCAGGAGGGCACTCAAGATGGGGGTATCGGAATATATCTTAAAGCCCATCAACCTGGAACAGCTAAAGAAAACCGTGGTGGAACTGCGCATGGAAATCGAGGAAGAGCGGAAGAAGGACCGGGAATTCATGGAGCTTAAGTCCATGCGGTATGAGGACATGCAGGCGCTCCGCCAGCAGATGTATACAAAGCTCCTGCTGCAGAAATGCAGTGTGGAGGAGCTGGGGGATTACATAGGACGTCTGGGTGAGCCTGTGCTGGACCGGTATTATGGAGCCGGAATCCTTGCGATTGAGGGATTCCCGGTCATCAGCATGGAGTGCGATTATCTGCATGTCATCGATATGGACAGGAGCCTGGAGGATTTTGTGAACCGTACCTTAAAAGGGCTGTACGGCGAAGACGGACAGAACGGACTTACGGTGCTGCGCGCCAATGCGGGGGAGCGGATCCTGTGCATCTGCGGTGAGTCGCCTGGGGAGGTGAAACAGGAGGGCAGACGTGTCCGGGAAGCCTTTGGGACATTTAATGAGGAGACAGGGCCGGTGGAACTGTTCTTTGGAACCATATCCAGGGGGCTGGAAGGTCTGCATCAGTCCTATCTGAATGTCAGGAAGGACAGCGAGGTCCGCTTCATGAAGAGCCTTGCGGCACCGGACAGCAGCGGTTCTGCATTTTCGTCCTTTGATTTACCGGAATTTGACAAGGAAAACCTGTTCTTTGAGATAAAAAGCGGAAGTCCCCAGGGAATTGAGGATGCGCTGAGGGAACTGCAGGATACCTTGTCGGGAAGGCAGGTCCTCTCCTATATGCAGCTGGTGCTGATCATCACCAATCTATATGGGGAATGCATCCGGCTGCCGGAGGAGGCGGGCGGGAACGCCGAAGAAATCCTGGGGGACCCAAGGCAGTATTATCAGAGGATTCTTGAGAAAAAGAAGCGCAATGACATGATTGAGGAGCTGGGCCGCGCATGCTTCTTAATCCACGCCTATTTTGAAAAGATATCCGGCAGCCGGTACAAGGGAATCATGGAGCGGGCCGCGCAGTATGTGGAAGAGCATTATTCCGAGGAAGGCCTTTCCATGGGCGATGTGGCCGCCTATGCCCATGTCAGCGTATCCTATCTGGGGATGATTATTAAGAATGAGACCGGGCAGACCTTTATCGAGTATCTGACGGGAATCAGGATAGAGAAGGCGAAGTATTTCCTTAAGCATACGAATATGAAGAATTATGAGGTGGCGATTGCCTGCGGGTATGCCACGCCGTCTTATTTCAGCACGGTGTTCAAGGGGATGTGCGGGATGACGCCGTCGGAGTACAGGAATGGGTAGGTGAGGGAAACACGCGTATGAATGCGTATGAAGACGCGCGTATGAGCGTGTGAGCGGTCATCCTGCGTTGCGTCTGGATTTTCTTTATGCTAAAATATATATGTATAATTGAATATAGAAGTAAGAGGATAGTCTGATGGTTTCCTTCGGAAATAATCGAAGGAGGATATGTAATATGGATACGCAGAATGTGTTGACATTGGTGCTGGTGATATTTGCGGCACTTGCTTACATAGATAACCATCAGAATAGAAAATAGCTATCCTCTACCGCCATAGAGGATAGCTCGTAACTATAAATTACCATAGTAATCCGAAGCGCAATCATCAGACACACCACAGTCTTTTGATTACTTCTAAGTAAATTATACACAGGGTACTTGATTTTTTCAAGTACCCTTTTGAATTTTTGTTGCCATATTGGATGCCATATCCACTACCCATTGCAAAATATTAAAAGAAAAACAGCAAATATTGAAAGCATATCCCTTTTACCAAAACAGCAGGCCCTGTTTTCTTTCCATCCATTGCTGAATTTTAAAATAAGTGTGGGAAATATTGAATTTCAATCCATAGGGGTGTCCGCTATAATAAAGCTATCAAATCAAACAGGGCAATCGAGGAGGTTCTAAATGAAAAAGAGATTAGTAAGCGTATTACTTGCGGGAGCGATGATGATTTCCATGTGTGCCTGTGGAAGCGGCGCCGGTACGGACAGTCAGGCAGCCGGGACAACCGGCGGTAACGCGGCTGGTACAGAGGCTGTGGAAGCGGCGGGGAGTGCGGCGGCCGGGAAGGGGCTGGAAGGCATGACCATCGGATTCTCCCAGTGTGACAACAGCAGTAACTGGAAGATAGTGGAAACAGAGAGCATTCAGGAGAAGGCCAAGGAGCTGGGGGTAAACCTGATTTATACGGATGCGTCCGGCAACATTGCCAAACAGGCGTCTGACATTGAAGATATGGTTTCACAGGGAGTGGAATATATCATCGTGGCTCCTCAGGAGGAGGATGGGCTGCAGTCCGCGCTTAAATCTGCCATGGACGCGGGAATCGGAGTAATCCTCATTGACCGTTCCATTAACGGCGAGGCAGGCAATGCATACACCACCAAGGTCATGTCAGACTTTGTATGGGAAGCGGAACAGGTTGCCCAAAGGGTAATCGAAGTGACCGGCGGCGAGGGCAATGTGGTCATCATCCAGGGGACCCAGGGAGCCACATCCACCACGGAGCGTCAGAAAGGATTCATGGATGCCATTGCGGATACGGACCTTAAGGTCATAAGTGACCAGGTGGCTAATTACAGCATGCCTAAGGCGCAGGAGGTAATGGAAAATGTGCTCCAGGCCCAGGGCAATGATATCGATATCGTATACTGCCACGGTGCAGACATGGCCATGGGCGCCATTGCAGCCATTAAGGCAGCCGGATTTGAGCCAGGCAAGGATATGCAGGTGGTATGCGTGGACGCGTCCAAGGATGCCATGGAAGCCCTGATTGCAGGTGAACTGCTGTGTACCTGTTCCTGCTCCCCTTACTTTGGCGAGGTGACATTTGACCTGATTGGGAAAATGGCGGCAGGGGAGACGGTGGAAGCTTCCTACATCAATGAAGATACGCTGTATGACGTCAACAATGCAGATGTGTCCCTTGGATATTAGGGCCTGTTTGAAAATAGGATAAGATTGACAATGTTTTTCTGATACGCCGGAGCAGGACTATAAAAGTAACAGACAGCCATTCTGATTATAACGGTAAGACAAAAGCACTGAATTTGGGATGGCTGTTTTTTGTACGCAAAATCAGGGAAATCACGGATAAAAACCCAGGTTTCCCATTGAAACAGACAGGGGTGAGAGGATGTCAAGAGGAAAAATCATATTATCAATGAAAGGAATCGTAAAGGAATTTCCGGGGGTGCGCGCCCTGAAAGGGGTGGATTTCTCGGTGGCGGAGGGAGAGGTCCATGCCCTGATGGGGGAAAATGGCGCCGGGAAATCCACATTGATTAAGGTGCTGACAGGATTTTACCAGAAAGATGGGGGCAGCATTGAGTTTGACGGCCGGGATATTAATCCAAGGACTGTCCTGGAGGCACAGGAGGAAGGAATCAGCACCATTTACCAGGAACTGAACCTGGTGCCGTTCCAGACCGTGTACGAGAATATGTATCTGGGCAGGGAACTGATGACCAGATACAGGACCATTGACCGGAAACGGATGATATCCGAATGCGGACATATCCTGGCTGATTTGGGAATCCATGTGGATGTGACCAGGCCGCTGTCCGACTATGGGACCGCGGTCCAGCAGATGGTGGCCATCGGGCGGGCCATTTCCGTCAAAGCCAAACTGGTCATCATGGATGAGCCTACCTCTTCCCTGGATACAAAGGAAGTGGAAGTGCTCTTCGGCGTCATCCGCAAGCTGAAGGCAAGGAATATAGCCGTTATCTTCATCAGCCACCGCCTGGATGAGATATTTGAAATCTGTGAACGGATTACAATCCTGCGGGACGGGGCGCTGACCGGTTCCGTGGACATCCATGAGATAGACCAGAGGCAGCTGATATCAGCCATGATCGGCAAGGAGGCAAAGCAGCTGGAGCGGACGAAAAAAGGGTATCTTCTGGAACAGGCACAGGTCCTGGCCAAGATGGAAGGAATCCGGCAGGGCACCAGGCTTAACGGTCTGGGGATTGAAATCAGGAAAGGCGAGGTAGTGGGGCTTGCCGGCCTTTTGGGAGCCGGGCGCACAGAGCTTGCCAAGGTACTCTTCGGTGCGGCGGTGCCGGACAAAGGAACCGTCTACTGGATGGGTAAGGAATGCAGGTTCAGATGTCCGGCAGACGCCATTGCCTCGGAGATGGGATTCTGCACAGAGGACAGGAAGGTGGAGGGAATCCTTCCCCACCTGTCGGTCAGCGAGAACCTGACCGTGGCCCTCCTTCCCAAAATCAGCCGTTTCGGAGTGATTCCCAGAAAGAGACAGGCTGAAATCGTGGATAGCTACATAAAAAGCCTGGGCATTAAAACGCCCGGACAGGGACAGGCAATCAGGACACTCAGCGGCGGAAACCAGCAGAAGGTGCTGCTGGCCAGATGGATGTGCACAGACCCTAAGCTTATCATCATGGATGAACCGACCCGCGGAATTGATGTTGGGGCAAAAGGCGAGATTGAGGCACTGATACGGGAGCTTTCGGAAAAAGGAATCAGCATCCTCATGATATCCTCTGAGATGGCGGAACTGGAGCGGAACTGTGACAGGGTGGTGGTCATCCGGGACGGACGTAAGATGGGGGAGCTTCTGGGCGATGAAATCCGGCAGGATGTCATTATGGAAATGATAGCCGGGGGAGGTGAGGACAATGAGTAATCAGGCAAGGACAAAAGCAGATAACCGGGCAATGATCCAGAAATACAGCGCATTTATCTTACTGGCAGCCATACTGCTGCTGAACATAGCGGTTACCCCCAACTTCTTCAGCGTAGGGACGGCCTGGAACATCGTGACGCAGACATGTGTGGCAATCCTTACGGGAATGGGGATGACCATGGTCATTGCCACGGGCGGGATTGACATATCCGTGGGAGCCGTCATGGCGCTGGCGGGTATTGTTTCGGCCAAGCTTCTTCCCTATGGACTGTTGGCGGCCATTCTTGGCGCGCTGGTCCTGTGTTCGGTTTCGGGCATGATAGCAGGCGTCATGGTGGGAAAACTCCGTGTGCAGCCCATGGTTGTCACCCTGGCCCTGATGATTGGAGTCCGGGGCGTGGCCCAGGTGTTAAACGATGCCAAGATATTCAACATAACAGGTCCCCACGCAGAGGCGTATAAAATGCTGGGAAGCTATAAACTCTTCGGAATACTGCCCTTCCAGATCATACCCATCGTGGCGGTAATCGCCCTGGTGTATTTCATCATGAGGAAGATGGTGCTGGGCCTGTACATACAGGCAGTGGGAGACAACCAGAGAAGCGCAAGGATGGCGGGCATCAGCGGGGCAAAGACCATCATGTTCGTCTATATGGCAAGCGCTGTGCTGGCCGGAGTGGCCGGAATCCTGGCAACCGCTAAAATCGGCGCAGCGGACGGCAATTCCCTGGGCCGTCTGGCGGAACTGGACGCAATCGCCGCGGTTGCAGTGGGCGGGACCAGTATGTCGGGAGGCCGTGTGAAGATATTCGGGACCGTGGTGGGCGCGCTGATCATGCAGCTTCTGACCATCATGGTGAACATGAATAACATTCCATATGAGTACGCCAATATCTTTAAGGCCGTGATTATCGTGGCTGCGGTGTATATTCAGCGGGAAAGGTCCGTATAAGGAGGGGCAGACGTGAATATCAAGAAGAAAACAGACCAGTTGATTCAATCCAAAAGTACCATTGCAGTGTTTTTTATCCTGTTCATCCTGTCCGGTATCCTGTTTGCGGACAGAAATTTCCTATCTTTTGCATCGGTCCAGAACCTGGTAAAAAAGGGAGCCAGCGACGGCGGTTTCCTGGCGCTGGGAATGACCTTTGTCATATTGATTGGCCAGATTGACCTGTCCGTGGGGTCCGTGCTGGCGCTGGGCGGCGTGCTTATGGCAATGTTCGGCAATGATAACATGCTCCTGGGCATAGGGCTGGGACTTCTGGCCGGCGCTGCATGCGGTTTCCTGAATGGATTCATGGTGGCTAAGATGAAGATTTCATCCTGGATTGCCACCCTGGCCATGATGCTGGCAGTGCGGGGTATGATCATGCTGATGACATCCAAAAAACCCATTCCCATCACCAATCCGGCCATATCCCTGTTGGGGGACTCAAGGCCCTTTGGAATCCATATCCTGATTATCGTGTTGGCTGTCCTTACCCTGGCCTGCATGTTCGTCAGCAGAAGGACAAAACTTGGGATGGCGCTCTATACGGTGGGCGGCAACGAGGAGGCGTCCAGGATGATGGGGCTCAAGGTAGATACGGTGAAGATTGCGGCATTTACAATCTGCGGACTCTTTGCATCCCTGTCCGGCATGCTGCTGGCCTCCAAGCTGTATACCGCCCAGCCCACGGCCGGGGACGCATGGGAGACAACTGCCATTGCCATGTGCGCGCTGGGCGGGGTGAAGCTGTCCGGAGGCGAGGGCAGGTTCAGCGGTACATTTTTCGGCATCCTCATCATTTCCATCATCAACACCATATTTAATTATGCGGGAAACTTAAATTCCTGGTGGCAGAACATTGTGATGGGGGGATTGATATTGGTATCCATCGGTCTGCAGTCCGATATCTTCCATTTTTCTAAAAAAGCAAAATGTGCGGAAGGCGTGCAGTCATAGAGGAGGGGAGTCAGATGAAGGAAGGAAAACCTAAGATCCTGGTTGTGGGAAGCATGAATATGGATTTAATCATGTACAATGTGGAGCGGATTCCGAAGATGGGCGAGTCCATTTACTGTACAGGTTATGAATATGTTACAGGCGGAAAAGGCTCGAACCAGGCTTACGCGGCATCCATGCAGGGAGCAGATGCGTATCTGGTGGGGCGGATCGGCACGGACGACAATGGCCGGGCGCTTATGAAGCAGCTGGAGGAGGCTGGAGTGGATACATCCTTTGTGGTCAGGGATGAGGGACATCTTACGGGATTGTCCACAATGAACATTGACGCGGACGGAAATTATTTTTCCATCTTTGCATCAGGGGCCAATGACCATATAAAGCCGGAGGATGTTGAAAGGGCAATGGACCAGGTGGATTTCGACATGGTGGTCATGCAGCTGGAGATGCCCCTTGAGACGGTTTACCAGACTTACGGGATGGCCAGGCAGAGGGAAATCCCGGTATTCCTGGATGCAGGCCCGGCCATGTCCATCCCCCTGGAGCGGCTGAGGGGGATTTTCATCATATCCCCCAACGAGGCTGAGACAGCTGCGCTGACAGGAATCGTGCCGGACACGAAGGCGCATACGGAGAAGGCTGCCAGATGGCTCTATGAGAAGGCGGCTCCCAGGTATGTGCTCCTGAAGCTGGGAAGCAGGGGAGCGCTGCTCTATGACGGCAGGGAAATGAAATGGGTGAAAGGGTACCATGTAGACGCCGTTGATACCACCGCGGCCGGGGATACATTCGGCGCCGCCCTGGCCGTGCAGTACTGTAAGGGGGCTGATATGGAAACGGCTATAAGGTATGGACACGCAGCGGCAGCTATCTGTGTCATGAGGAAAGGCGGGCATCCGTCCATTCCGACGGCAAAGGAAGTGGAACGGTTCCTGCTTGAAAATAAGGTTGGAAGGCGGGAGCAAAATAAGTGAGAACGAAAGGTGGGATTATCATGTTTAATCAGGAACTATATAACCGTATGGAGAAAACAGTCATAGCAGAATGCGGGGAAGCCCTGGCAGCCATACGGTACGATGAAATCCAGGCATACCTGGACGCCATATTAAAAGCCGAGAAAGTATTTTTCGTAGGCGTGGGGCGTGTTCTCCTGGCCCTCCAATGCATCGCGAAGCGGTATGCCCATCTGGGGATACGGACCGTGGTGGTGGGGGAGATTACAGAGCCGGCCATCACGGATAAGGATGTCCTTGTGGTAGGTTCGGGAAGCGGCGAAACCCTGTTTCCGGCAGGCATTGCCAGAAAGGCAAAAGCGCTGGGGGCCACGGTTGTACACATTGGAAGCAACCCCAGAAGCGGGCTTAGGGATGTGGCGGATGTGTTTGTCAGGATTCCGGTGGAGAGCAGGGCAAAAGCTGAGGATGAAATCCAATCGAAGCAGCCCATGACTTCCCTGTTTGAACAGTCCCTGCTGCTGTTTGGGGACACCACGGCCATGATGATGGTGGAGGACAGGGGGATTGACGTGGGGAAGCTTTGGCAGTATCATGCGAATCTGGAATAAAGTGGATTTGAGACAGTATATGTTTCTGGGAAAGTAAATGATTTTATTGCCGCTATATGATATGATGATACAAATGGATTTACCAGAAACGTACCCATGCTTTCATATTCCCAGATTATCAGATTCACAATCAGAATATACTTTGTTGACGCATTCTATTGGATAATATGGATTTAAGGTAAATATCATAAGATGAATATCAGGAAGTGATTGGCTATCGGTATGTCTTTGGTAATGGAATCCATATATTTTCTATAAATATTGGGAAATGCTGAATCAAGCTATAATCCCCGTACAGATGGAAAAAGCTTTGTTGATATTTAATATTTTTATAAAGGGTGATTAACTCTGACGTGAAAGTTATTAAAAGCATCCGTTCCACTGCAGCAATTCATGATGCTGCAATGGAATAGATGCTATTCGTTGTATTATAAAACAGCATTTATCATACACCATTGACACTGTTGGCGCTATATTTTAGAAATGCAGCAAAATCGCGCTGTAACAGATATATTTATATTTATGAAACGGGGGAGTATAATATTATAGGAAGATTTGAAAGGACACTCTACGTATTGTTCGTCAGGATGCGTTTGAGGGGGGACAACAATTGATATGTGGTTATTTAAGGCAGCCTTGTAAAGAGCGTTTCTTTACGAGGCTCTTTTTTTGCAGGGGGGTTATTGCTTTGGGATATTGAGAATCCTATTCCCACAAAACATGGCGGATATTCTGCATGTACGGTTATGATTGGAAATAATGATAGCCCTAAATAATCGGACAATATAAAACATTCTGCGTAGTATGAAAAGATTCTAAATCAGGGAGACTAAAATCAGGAATAATCAATTAACTTTATCAGGAATATTAATCAGGCATGTGAAGGACAATGGAGGCGTTTATGACAGAAGGATGTATTAATGAATTTCAAAGCTACCTGAGAAATGAAGAAAAAGCCGAAGCAACAATCAGTAAATACCTGCACGATGTAAAAGAGATGCTGGTCTTCATTGAGGAGATGGATTTAAACAAGGAGTCCCTTATAGAATACCGGAAGTATCTGAGCAGCCAGTACAAGCCGCAGACTGTAAATGGAAAGCTTTCAGCAATCAACGCATTTTTAAAATTTAAGGATTTATTGGAGCTTAAGGTGAAATTCTTAAAAGTACAGAAACGGGTATATGTAGACGAAAAACGGGAACTTACGGAACAGGATTTCAAAAGACTGATAGCGGCGGCCGACAGAAACGGAAATAAGCAGTTGTACTATTTAATGATGGTCTTATATGGTACAGGGATACGAATCAGTGAACTTCCCTTTGTCACAGTGGAAGCCATAGAAACTGGAAGGGCTGAAATATCCATGAAAGGAAAATACAGGGTAATCATCTTTCCTAAGAATCTGGTCCGTTTATTAAAAGAATATACAAAAGTATCCAACATAAGACAGGGCTGCATCTTCCGGACAAGAAGCGGAAGAAACCTGGACAGGAGCAATATATACCATTCCATGAAGAGACTGTGCAGGGATGCGCAGGTCCAACCATCAAAAGTATTTCCCCATAATTTCAGGCACCTTTTTGCAAAATGTTTTTATTCCATTGAAAAGAACCTGTCCCATCTTGCTGATATCCTCGGACATTCTTCAATCGAAACCACAAGGATTTATGTGGCGGCCAGTATTAAACAGTACGAAAAAATCATGGACAAGATGAGGATTGAAGTTGACAAACAAAAACCACAGAATAACTATTCTGTGGTGCCTCCATCGAAGGAAAGACCACAGAATAACTATTCTGTGGTACTTAGCAGTTACACGATTTAACAAAATCTAGTGTTGTTTGTATTTTATACCAAAATGTCGGTGGCGTCAATATACATATAGCTATTTTTTCCATACCACAAGAAGGCCGGGAGCAAAATAATGTCTAACCGGCCTTTTTGGCATGGATCCTATTTTGTTGTTTGTATCAGAATATTAAAACAATCTATTTTCGTAATGAAATTTATGACTAAAACCGTTAGGAATGTACCACAGAATAGTTATTCTGTGGTATGCATAAATATAAAGGATTTCAGAGGGCAGCCAGGTTTGAAAAAGAACTGTAACAATAGCTGTTATCTGAACTCTTTATAGGCGCATGGAAGAGGTATTGATGAATACGAAGTTTCCTAGCAAAGGCTGGATTGATATACATGCACATATATTACCAGGAGTGGATGACGGAGCCCATGATTGGGATGAAGCCATAACATTATTAAAACTGGCATATGGGCAGGGAATCCGGCACATTATAGCCACGCCGCATTTTACATGCAATCAGGACACAGGGCTGCTTCAGGAGTCATGCACCTGTCTGGATTATCATGCGAAAGCCATAGCAGACGGCTTTGGTGTCAGCCTTGGACAGGAAATAAAGTATTTTGAAAATCTCATTGAATATCTGAATCAGGGAAGGGCCCTTACACTGGCTGGCAGCAGGTATGTGTTGGTGGAGTTTGAACCGTCGGATAGTCTTGGCAGAATGAAGAGGGCTGTGCGCCAGCTGATTCAGGCATCCTATTTCCCGGTAATTGCGCATGTGGAGCGTTATAGATGCCTTTTTGAACAGGAGCGCGTACAGGAGCTGGTTGAATATGGGGCGTACCTTCAGATAAACTCCCGGAGCCTGAATGGGGGATGGATGGATAAAAAGGCCCGCTGGTGCAAAAAAAACTTAAAAAAAGGAACGATTCATTTTATTGCCACTGATATGCATAATTCATCGGACCGTTCCCCGGACATCCAGACAGCGGTTTCGTGGGTTGAACACAATATGGGGGTAAGGACATCTGACCGGATTACCAGGACGAATCCAGGGTTCATCCTGCAGGACAGATTGTTATAGCAAAAGAAAAAGTATGGAAAAGGTAACTGTAATGGAAAACAAAATGTATGAAGACAGAAATGAAGATGCAATTGAGATTGATGTGGTTGAGCTGCTGTTTGCTTTAAGAAAAAAACTATGGATGATTATTCTGGCAGCAGTGATAGGGTGTCTTGGGGCGGGGATATACAGCAAAATAATTTTAAGTCCGGTTTATACATCCACTTCCATGGTGTATGTGCTGTCAAAGGAAACAACACTCACTTCCCTGGCTGACCTGCAGATAGGAAGCCAGCTGACAAAGGATTACAGTGTAATGATTACCAGCAGGCCCGTGCTGGAAGAAGTAATCGAAAAACAGAAACTGAGTTTATCCTATAACCAGTTAAAAAGTATGATCCGCATCTCAAATCCTGCCGATACCAGAATTCTTAACATGTCTGTGTCAGATACTGATCCGGTCAGGGCAAAAGCCATTGTGGATGCAGTTGCAAAGGCATCCTCAGACTATATTGGGGATATCATGGAAATGATACCGCCAAAAATCATAGAAAATGGTGTCGTGCCTGACAACCCCACCTCCCCTAACATAAAGAAGAACGCTGCTTTGGGAGGTCTTGCTTTATCCGTGGCGGCATGTGGATTTATTGCGCTTCAGGTCATCATGAATGACACCATCCGTTCAGAGGAAGATGTATCCCGTTATCTTGGCATCAGCGTACTGGCCGTTATTCCGGAGAATAACAGCGAGGAAAAGGATGACCCGGCAAAGGGCAGTGAAGGCAGGAGAAGCAGGAAAAAACGGAAAAACCAGGCAAAAAAAGGCTGAGAGGAGAAGTAAGACGTGGAACAAATTTTGAATCTGCAGAATACAGGTGAGAAGGACTATCATTTTGAAGAGTCCATCAAGACACTGAGGACTAATTTACAGTTTTGTGGAAGCAGCCTGAAAACAATCATGTTTACAAGTTCATTGCCCAATGAAGGAAAAAGTGAAATCACTTTTTCTGTCGGAGCATCCTTTGGAAGTATAGGAAAAAAGGTTTTACTGATAGACGCGGACATACGTAAATCTGTATTCATAAAAAGATATGAAATTAAAGGTAACCCCAGCGGGCTGTCCCAATATCTCAGCGGCCAGAAGACAATGGATGATATCTGTTATGCCACTGATGTGGAGAATTTCGACATGATTCTGGCTGGTCCATATTCCCCCAATCCGGCAGAACTTTTGGAAGACCCATTATTCAATGAATTATTGGAAAAAGCCAAGGAGAAATATGATTATATCATCATAGATACGCCGCCCATGGCAAATCTTATTGATGGAGCCATTATTGCCGGTCAATGTGATGGAGCGGTCATTGTAATCGAAAGCGGTACAATCAGTTACCATCTGGCCCAGAAAGTGAAGGCACAATTGGAAAAGAGCGGATGCCGTATTCTGGGAGCGGTCCTGAACCGGGTGGGGATGGACTATGAAAATGGATATTATAAAAAATATTATAGGAAATATTATGGTAAATACGATGGGGGGGGGGGCGAAAATCAGGCTGTGGAAAACAATAGATAAAGGACAATATGAGACGGAGAAAAAACATTCGGTTCCAAAACTGTAAAAAAAGGATGGCTGCAGTCTTGGCATTGGCATCGGTTCTTACTACATTTTTTCTTTACCGGACAGGCCAGCTGTATTTGGAAAAAAGAGCATTGGCAGAAGATGTCCTGCAGTGGCATCAGGAACAGGACTTTGATGGGGAAGAAAGTAAGATAGATAGAATAGAGTATCAGGGTAAGCTTTTCCGCCGCAATACCTATGTCAAGGCAATCCTGTGCATGGGAATAGACAGGCCTGGAAGTCTGGAGGAAACCATGGTTGCCGGGTCTGGAGGCCAGGCAGATGCAATCTTCCTTGTTGCCCAGGATATAGCCAGGGATAAGGTTAAAATCCTGATGATACCAAGGGATACCATGACGGAGATAACCCTGACTGATTTAAGCGGCAATGTCCTGGGCAGGGATATACAGCACCTTGCATTAGGTTATGCCTATGGAGATGGCAGGGATAAAAGCTGCCGGTATATGAAGGAGGCTGTGAGCAATCTGTTAGGAGGACTGGCGATTGACGGGTACATGGCAATCAGCATGTCTGCCCTGCCAATCATGAATGATGGGGTGGGAGGCGTTACCGTTACCGTGGAGGAACAGGGGATGGAACGGGTGGATCCTGAATTCATTTACGGAAAGACAGTCACGCTTAAAGGCACGCAGGCAGAGGCGTATATCCGTTACAGGGATACCGGACAGGCCCAAAGTGCATTGGGACGTGCGGAACGCCAGAAGTCTTATATAGAAGGGCTGCTTCAGGCTGCAAAGATAAAGTCAGGAACAGATGACAGCTTTGTGTCCGGACTGTTAAAGGAGATGGAACCTTATATGGTGACTGACATGACAAAAGACAGGTATATGGACATGGCCCTAGCCTTTTTAGGAGGAGGCCAGGAACTGGGAGTGACAGATATGCTGACACTACCGGGAAAGGCAGTGGAGACCCCTATTTATGACGAATACCATCCTGATAAACCGCAGATTCAGCCGATTATCCTGGATATGTTTTACAGAGAGGAAACGGATGGCATGGATAAAGGAAAATAGGTATGAAAACCAATACTTATTATAAACATTCAATTTAATTCAAGAAAGGAAGGGTAAAGATTATGAGAAAAGGGATTACAACAATTGCGTTAATAGCTGCACTTGCAGCATCACAGGCAGTGATTTCCTTTGCCGCTATCAGTCCCGGTACAGGCCCGGTAATTGGTGGAGGGGATAGTGATTATGACATTGGGGAGAGGGTAGACAGTGTGTTAGGTGGAGGCGCCTCAGCAGGAAGTTCTACCGTAACCGGTTCAGGCCAGGGCTCCAATGCGGTTGGCATTGGCGTTGGCCAGGCAGTTGGGGAAACAACGGTTACAACAAACAGTAGGGGACAGGCTGTTGTGGGAAATACTGCACTTGAGTTTGTACAGGGAAGCGGCGGAGCTGTATCAGGGCTTCCTGAGACCGTAGTAAATGCCATTAATGGTATAAACAGCGGGCTGCCACTGAACCAGGTGATTTCTGATGTGGATTTAACCGGATATAACGCGTTGGTGGGGACCCATGCAATTGTGACGAAAGATGCAGTGACCAATGCAGAGAAAGCAGGACCGGTGGAAGTCCCGTTATATGTTCCGAATCTCGTTGATGGACTGGGGGAAGTGCAGGTACTCTTTTACAATAACCTGACAGGCACCTGGACCGTAATACAGCCAAGCAGGATTGATGCAGCGTCCAAGATGATTTGGTTTAATATTCCTAACTCAGGTACGCTTTCTGTAATATACAAACGATGACGCCCTGAATTACGGCACAAAAGGGGAATGTGAAAGTGAAAGGTAAAAACAAACTTGTATTAGAAAAATACCTTCCCCACAGTAAAAAGGTGAGGATGTGGATACTTTGGGGTTATGATATGGTCATGGTATGGATCTGCGCATGCCTGGCCCTGGGATTAAGATTTGACCTGAGTCTTTCCTCGGTCCCCATTGAGTATGCCAGGGAGGTATGGAAATACGGACTTTTGCAGATGGCCGTGGTGTCCCTTATATTTTATGTGGGACACCTTTACGCCATCATGTGGGGAGTTTCAGGCATCCGGGAGATGATGCAGGTCCTGCTGGCTTGCCTGGTTGCTGCTTTGGCGCAGTCCGTAGGGATTTTGTTATTTGATGCGCGTATGCCCAGGAGCTATTATGTACTGTGGTTTGTGCTGATGTCCGGAGCGGCCATGAGTGGAAGGGTCAGTTTCCAGGTACTTCAGAAAATTACGGACAGGATAAACCGCTTCCTTGAGAAAAGCATTCCGCCCCGGGTGATGATAATCGGTGCGGGAAAAGCGGGAACGCTTATACTTAGGGAAATGAAAGCCAGTGAAAAGGTCCATGGATATCCTGTCTGCTTGATTGACGATGACAAGGATAAACAGGGACGGGTCATTGACGGAGTATCCATTGTTGGCGACCGAAAGGATATAGCAAGGATTGTAAGGGAGAAGGAAATTGATGAGATTTATGTGGCTATTCCTACTGCTTCTCCTGAGGATATAAAGGATATTCTGAAAATCTGCCAGGGAACAGGGTGTCAGGTCAAAATACTTCCCGGTGTATACCAGATCATGAACGGCGAGGTTACGATTTCAAGACTCCGGAAAGTGGAGATAGAAGACCTGCTGGGAAGGGAACCGGTAAATGTTAATCTGGATGAAATCATGGGCTATGTCAAGGGAAAAGTAGTGCTGGTCACCGGTGGAGGCGGTTCCATTGGCAGTGAGCTGTGCAGGCAGCTGGCAGGCCATAAGGTAAAACAGCTTATCATATTTGACATATATGAAAATAATGCTTATGAAATCCAGCAGGAATTAAAACGTAAGTATCCCCATCTGGATCTGGTGGTACTGATTGGCTCTGTGCGCAATACGAACCGTCTTGATTACCTTTTCCGTACATACAGGCCTGATATTGTCTACCATGCAGCGGCCCATAAGCATGTGCCTTTAATGGAGGACAGCCCCAATGAAGCAATCAAGAATAATGTGTTGGGCACTTATAAAACAGCCAGGGCCGCCATTAAATATAAGGCAAAACGTTTCATACTCATCTCAACGGACAAGGCAGTGAATCCAACGAATATCATGGGGGCAAGTAAGCGCCTTTGTGAGATGGTGGTTCAGATGAGCAATCAGAAGAGCAGTACGGAATTTGTTGCGGTCCGCTTTGGCAATGTGTTAGGAAGCAACGGAAGTGTAATCCCGCTATTCAAGCAGCAGATTGAAAGCGGCGGCCCGGTGACAGTTACGCACAAGGATATCATACGCTATTTCATGACAATTCCGGAAGCAGTAAGTCTTGTAATTCAGGCTGGCGCCTATGCAAAGGGCGGAGAAATCTTTGTACTGAACATGGGCAATCCGGTCAGGATTCTGGATATGGCTGAGAACCTGATCCGTTTATCCGGTTATGAGCCATACAAAGATATAGATATCTGTTTTACCGGATTGCGTCCAGGAGAAAAACTGTATGAAGAACTCCTCATGGATGAAGAAGGATTGCAAAAGACGGTCAATGACAGGATATTCATTGGAAAACCAATTGAAATGGATTATGATCGGTTTGAAAGGGCGTTAAACCGGCTTGGGGAGGCAGCCCTTAGTGAAACAGCAAATGTGAGATGGATTGTGCATGAACTGGTACCTGAATACCATTATAAGAATATGGATTCAGACATTGCAGCTGCAGAGGCAGCTGCCAGCCGGGACTCTGCAGTTACACCTTTGAATCCGGAAAGGTTTGCAGTACATAAGAAAATAGCAATGTATAATCTGGGAGTCAAGTAGGGGAAAGGGTATGAAAGCAGAATTGTCGCTTTGCCGCATTCTGGTGTCATACCTGTTATATTGTTGAAGTTTATCTGTGGAAAGAACAGCTATATACCTTAGATTGGATCAGGGTATTGGGATGTCCATGGAATGGCGAAGCATGCCCTTTTTAATCAATACTGTCTAATTCAGGTTGTAATATCGTTGCAGAAAAGAATCCTTAATTAAATCCCGGAACAGATTTGGAGGGCAGGGATGGAACGCTGGTATGCAGTGCAGGTAAGGACCGGAAGGGAAGAAGCAGTTCTTCAGTTGAGTAAAAAGATGATAGATGGATCTGTTTTGAAGGAATGTTTCATTCCATACTACGAGCGTATGAAACGTTATCAAGGGGAATGGCATAAGGAACAATACATTTTATTTCCAGGATATATCTTCCTTGTTACAGAACAGGTGGATGAACTGTTCTGGGAACTGAAAAAAGTGCCGGGGCTTACAAAAATTCTTGGGGATGGAATGGAGTTTGTTCCTATAAAAGAGGAAGAAAAGGTGGTTCTGCAGAAGATGGGGGGGAGCGCCCATATAGCAGAAATGTCCAAGGGGATTATAGAGGGGGATAAGGTTATTATTACGTCCGGCCCATTGTCGGCATTTAAAGGAGAAATAACATATATTGACAGACATAAGCGGTTGGCGGTGATAAGGATTGAGATGTTCGGCAGGTGGCTGGATGTGAAGATAGGGCTGGAGATTGTGCATAGGGAATAGTTAGAAATACCATATCTATCAAGGACAAGAGAGGAAAACGAAATGGATACAAAGAAGTGCTATGAAACGTTTGCAAATAAGGTTTGGCTTAGTTCACCAACCATGCACGGCCCGGAATTAAAATATGTGATGGAAGCCTATGAGTCCAACTGGATGTCCACGGTAGGAGCCAACATTAATGAGGTAGAGCGTCTTACTTGCGAGAAGATTGGATGTAAATATTCAGTAGCGCTTTCTGCCGGAACAGCGGCATTACATATGGCGGTGAAGCTTGCTGGCGTAAAATCCGGGGATAAAGTTTTTTGTTCCGATTTAACCTTTGGCGCTACTGTGAATCCAGTTGTTTATGAAGGGGGGATTCCGGTGTTCATTGACACGGAGTATGACACTTGGAATATGGATCCTGTTGCACTGGAGAAGGCGTTTGAAATTTATCCGGATGTAAAGATTGTGGTAGTAGCCCATTTATATGGTACGCCAGGCAAAGTAGATGAGATTAAGTCGATATGTGATAAACATGACGCTGTGATTGTGGAGGATGCTGCTGAATCTCTTGGCGCAACATATAAAGGTGCCCAAACAGGGACCTTTGGTAGGTATAACTGTATTTCGTATAACGGAAATAAAATCATCACTGGCTCATCGGGGGGAATGCTGCTGACCGATGACCTTGATGCGGCAAATCGAGTGCGTAAATGGTCTACACAGGCTAGAGAAAACTCTCCTTGGTATCAGCATGAGGAATTAGGTTACAATTATCGGATGAGTAATTTAATAGCAGGTGTTGTACGTGGGCAGTATCCATATTTAGAGGAACATATTAAACAGAAAAAGAATATTTATGAGCGGTATAAAAAAGGATTATCAGAATTACCAGTTAGGATGAATCCGTTTGACAGCAATAAATCTGAACCTAATTTTTGGTTGAGCTGCATGTTAATTGATGAGGCAGCGATGTGTAAACAGGTCAGAGGAGATAACGAGGCTTTGTATATAAACGAACCTGGTAAAAGCTGCCCAACAGAGATTTTGGAAAATCTGGCTAAATATAATGTTGAAGGCCGTCCAATCTGGAAACCGATGCATATGCAACCCATATATAGGATGAATGGTTTTATCACTCGTGAGGGCGGCGCAAGAGCGAATACTAATGCATATATTGAAGGCAGCAATAAAGGAAGAGATGGTAAACCGTTGGATGTAGGTATGGATATATTCCAGCGGGGGTTGTGTCTGCCGAGTGATAATAAGATGACGGTCAAGCAGCAGGAGACGATTATCGAGATGATTAAGAGTTGTTTTGAATGAGGATTAGAAGGTGGAAAAGACAATACATAAAGAAAACAAGTATCATATACCTCACCATAAAGGATTCTATGAGAAATATATAAAACGTCCACAGGATTTTATCTGTGCATTATCAGCGTTAATTGTCCTATCCCCAATTATGCTGATAATAATAATTCTTGTACGTATTAAATTGGGAACACCTGTGATATTTAAACAGAAGCGTCCGGGACTGAACGGGGAGATATTCACTTTATATAAGTTCCGCACAATGACAGATGAAAGGGACGCTATGGGTAATCTTCTGCCAGATGAGGAGCGTCTTACACCGTTTGGAGCGCAAATCAGACGGCTTAGTATTGATGAGTTGCCGGAGATATGGAATATCCTTAACGGGACGCTTAGTGTTGTAGGACCACGGCCATTGTTAGTGTCATATCTGCCTCTTTATAATAAACAGCAGGCAAGAAGGCATGAAGTCAGACCAGGACTTACTGGATATGCACAGGTACATGGACGTAATTCTATTACATGGGAAGATAAGTTTGATAAAGATGTCTATTACGTGGACCATATTAGTTTTATAGGAGATTGGAAAATCGTATTTCAGACAGTGAAAACTGTTTTAAAACGTGAAGGAATTCATTCACAAACTGCAGTAACGATGGAGTCTTTTACAGGTACGCCGGAACAGATATCTATGGAAGAAGCTAGTACTTAAAAACCTGTTCAGCCGGTGAGGTACAGAAGGAGAGTTGGATGAAAATACTTTTTACCAGTGTTGGACGCCGTGTGGAATTAATGCAGTCCTTTCGCTGTGCAGCAGAAAAGTTGAAAATTGATTTAATAATTATAGGAACAGATATAACAGAAGATGCCCCGGCTTTGTATTTTTGTGATAAGACACGAATTGTATGCCGGATTAAAGATGAGCAATATATTCCAATGCTTCTTAAGCTTTGTAAAGAAGAAGAGGTGGATTGTTTGATACCGACGATTGATACTGATTTGTTGACTTTGGCAGAAAATAAGGAACAATTTGAGGCAATTGGGACAAAAGTATTAATCAGTACAGTGGATAAAGTAAAACTTTGCAGGGACAAGAATTATACAGCGGATTATTTTATTTCATTAGGATTAAAATCCCCTATGTCATTTAATACTGTGGAAAAGTATGAAACCGCTCTTAGGGCTGGGAAACAACATTTTCCGGCTTTTGTAAAACCTAAGGATGGCAGTTCAAGTATTAATGCTTACAAGGTGGATAATTTAACAGATTTAAAACTGTATGCAGAAAAAATTGAAGAGTATATTGTCCAACCATTCATAAGAGGCAGGGAATATACGGTAGATGTTTTCTGTGATTATTATGGTAATCCGGTATATATTACTCCCAGGGAGAGATTGGCTGTCCGGGCAGGGGAAGTACTTAAAACAGAGATTATCCAAGATGATACCATGATAGATGAAATGTTGATATTAATCAAAGATTTTAAACCTTGCGGACAGATAACGGTGCAGCTTATTCGTGATGAAGATACAGGAGAGGATTATTATATAGAAATTAATCCACGTTTTGGCGGTGGTGCACCTCTTAGTATGAAAGCAGGAGCTGATAGTGCAGAGGCCGTAGTTAAAATGCTTACAGGGGCAGGACTGAAGTATGTGGAAAAAGCTGCGAGGGATGGAGAAATATATAGCCGTTTTGACCAAAGTATCTGTATAAAAAAAGGAAAATCCAGGGTTGGCAGCACAGATGATTGAGATAAATAGAATCACAGATGTATTAAATCATATTGAAGGATTGAAGGCTGTGGTATTTGACCTTGATGATACTCTTTATGGAGAAAAGGAGTACATACGGAGTGGATATAGCGTAGTAGCAGAAGTCATTCCTCAGGTTGAAAATGCGGAAAGAAAGTTATGGCAGGCTTTTTTGAAAAAAAAGCCTGCCATAGATGAAGTACTTTCTTTGGAAGGTATATATACAGAAGAGAACCGTAAGAGATGTCTGATGGCATATCGTTCACATAAGCCGGATGTTCATTTGTATGATGGGGTCATGGAAGTATTGTCAAAGCTAAGAAGTAATGGATATAAGCTGGGTATCATCACAGATGGAAGACCAGAAGGACAGAGAGCGAAAATACAGGTTTTAGGATTAGAGCGGTACGTAGATAATATTATTGTTACGGATGAACTTGGCGGTGTTAAATATAGAAAGCCGAATGAAGCTGCATTCATTCAGATGGCTGATGGATTAAACGTGGCTTTTACCCAAATGTGTTATGTTGGGGATAATATTAAAAAGGATTTCATTGCACCCCAAAAGCTTGGAATTAGATCGGTGTGGTTTAGGAATAAAGATGGTCTGTATTAAGGACTGTGGCAGGACAAAGGAAAAGCAGGTAGTCAGATGGCGTTGAAGAAGCAGATATTAATTGTATCCCAAGTGATACCGCAGTGGTATGTGGATGTATTAACGGATGCATTGGGAGAAGAGGTTCATATAGATATTATTACTGGTAGTAATGTCATAGGAAATATTATTAAATCTCCAGGCCATGATGCGGATAGTTTGAAATCCAGGCTTGTATGTTGGTATAGGCATTTCCGTTTTGTAAATCAGTGGATGAAAAATAATAAAAATAGGCATTACGATTTAGTATTCGCAGTCTCAAACCCACCGATTAATTCATATCTGGGATTAAAACTTAAAAAGATGTTCCAGGCTCCTTTTATTTATATGAATTGGGATATATATCCGCAAGTGATTGAAAGTACGATAAAGAATCCGGCAGTTAAACTTATCTGCAGGCTTTGGCACAAATGGAATAATGTAAACTATCCCCGGATGAATCAAATGTTAACAATAGGGGAACAGATGGCGGTATCCATAAATAACAGCCTTAGAGAAAAAATAGAGATTACCTGTATTCCAATTGCAGCGGATATCAGGATATTACAACCGATGGAAAAACAGAAAAATCCATTTTGCCAGAAATATGGGCTATGCGATAAGTTTATTGTTCTTTATTCCGGGAAAATGGGTATGGGTCATAATATAGAAGTTATATTAGAAGCAGCCAAGGCGCTTCAAAGTATGAGGGAGATTTGCTTTGTGTTTATAGGAAATGGTCCCAAATATTCTATAGTGAATCAGTTTATTAGGGAAAATCAAACAGAAAATATAAAGCTATTTCCATTACAGCCAGATAATATATTTCCGTATTCAATGGCTTGTGGCGACATAGGGATTGTGACGCAGGAAGCGAAATTAGCCCATTTATTCATGCCTAGTAAGGTTTATAGTATGATGGCCTGTGGGGAGGCAATTGTTGGTATTTGTACAAAAAGGGATGATTTATATTCTTTGTTGGAAAAACATCCAATAGGTATTGCAGTTACAGATGAATCGTCAGATACTCTTGCCGGGGAAATCTTGCGTCTATATATGGATAGGGTGACTCTTGACCAATATAAAGAATGTGCCCAAATAACTGCGAACGAGAAATTTAGTAGTATGACAGTTACAAAACAGTATAAAGAATTATTTAAACGGTACATGTTGTAGGGGGAGGATTAATGAATATTAAGTTTGCCTTGGATGTTACCTGGGTTCGTCATAAAATTGTTGGAGGCACAGAATCATTTACCCATAACCTGCTTCAGGGTTTTATGGAGACAAAGGATATATTTTCCATGTATCTTATTGCTGCGTTAGATAATGAGCAGTATTTCAGAAAATATGAAGAGGATGACAGAATACATCTGATTATTGCACCTGTAAACTCAGCGTCTGTACCAAAGCGGATTATTTGGCAGAATCTGTATCTAAGCCACTTTCTAAAAAGGAATGGAATTGGACTTTGTTTAGAACCCGTTTATGCAAAGCCATTTTTTAATGTTAGGGGTATAAATTTCATTACAGTCATTCATGATTTGGAAGCGCTGCATTTTCCAGAAAATCATTCTTGGATGACTAACGTCTGGCTGCGTTTAAGCTGGATTAACACGGTGAGAACATCAGAACAGATTGTTTGTATTTCCAATTTTGTCCGGCAGGATATTTTGGATACATACAAAATATCCGGGGATAACCTGACTACCATATATGATCCAATTACGATAGATGTTTCTGATAAATGTGATTTTGCCAGAATGAAAATGCAATATGGAATTAATCCGGGGGAATATTATTATACGGTTTCCAAATTGAATCCACATAAGAACCTTGTAACCCTTGTTAAGGTATTTGGGGAAATTAAGAAAAAGAATATCCATGATATTCCCTGTAAGCTGGTAATTAGCGGCGTGAATGGCGGTATGGAGGAAGAATTGCGCCAAGTGGCTAAATCCTATTCGCTTACAGATGAACTCGTTTTAACTGGTTTTGTAGAAAATAACGTTCGCAATTGCCTGTATAGCAATTGTAAGGCTTTTTTGTTTCCAAGCGTTTTTGAAGGTTTTGGGATGCCCTTAGTAGAGGCAATCAGTTCAGGCGTTCCTGTAGTTACAACAAACATGGTTTGTATTCCGGAAATTACTCAAAATGCGGCAAGCTATGTGGAGAATCCCTATTCGATAGATGAATGGATAGAAAAAATAAAAAGTGCCCATGTATCAGAAGTGAGATTTGATGATGGTATCTATAAGCCGGATTACATAGCGCGCCAATATCTGGTCCTTTTAGAAAAATGTAAAACGAAAAGGCAGGGAAGAAGATGATTTCAATAAGCGGTATCGATTGCTGTGGTAAATCAACGCAAATTGAGCTTTTATGTCAAGAACTAAAAAGTAAAGGGCAAAAATGCGAGGTTGTATGGAGCCGTGGGGGATATACTCCGGGAATCCAAGTAGTAAAAAAATTATTTAGGAAAGAAAAGAATGCGAGTAAAGAAGAACGTATAAAGTATTCAGAGGAAGTAAATGGTAATCCGATAAAGAGGAAGCTTCTTTTTGTTGCTTCATTGATGGATTTGTGGCTGTATTATTCTCTGATTCTGCGATTAAAAGAAGTGTTTGGGAAAACAATAATCTGTGATCGTTATATTTGGGATACGTACATAGATTTTAAATTAAAATACCCTGAATATGATTTTGAACATGGTTTTTGGTGGAGATTAACATTGAAAACCATGCTGAAGCCCAATCCGTCAATTGTCATGTTTATACCAGCAGAGGAATCTATGCGCAGAAGTGGCTTAAAGGACGAGCCATTTCCCGAGCCTATTGAAGTTAGGCGGAAACGGATTGAAATGTATTGTTTTTTAGCCAGGAAAAATGTATGGCAGTGGAGTATTGAGGCAACAGATACGATTGGTAAAGTCTTTGAAGACATTAGAAAGGCTTGTATATGAAAATCAGTCAGATGCTTTTAAGGGAAGATTTTTATATAATAAACGAGGAAACACTGGATAATTATTACACTGAAAAAACAGGAAATACAAAGTTATATATTTATCCCCAGTTAAATGCAATTGTTACAGTTAAGCCAAGTAAAAAGGTGTTGGAATATCTTTTGTGTGAGTATAACGTTCGGAATCATGCTATGAAAAGATTTATGACTGGCCTATATGTAAGATTGTGTTTAAGCAGCTATGGATGCATGAGTTCAAAGAAGATTACAGTACATGCTACGCTTGATGATAACACGCTAATATATCCATGTAATAAAAAGTATAGGATATTTAATTTTTCAGGAAATACAGTGGAGGTTATACCCAAATATGGATTTCCGCAAGATGATTTAAAAAGAGAAATTTTTTTTCGTTCAAAAAATGAATTACCAGACTTTGTTCCCCAACTGATTTCATTTACTTCTAATCGGTATATCGAGCAAATCATAGATGGCAGGCCTCTTGCACGTATCTCTGATGATTATGACACATATGTCAAACGTACCTATAATATGCTTTATGAATTTGCAAAAGGTAGAAGGCGTATAGTCAGTGGTTCCGAATATGCAGAGAAATTATATGCTTTGGTGTGCAAACAGATAAATGATAAGGTGAAAAGACATGAGGCAGTGAAAAGTATAGCAGGTAAATTGGCATCAGTGGTAAAGACGGCGGATGAAATCATTTTGCTTTTTTCACATGGGGATTTACAGGCAGGAAATATTTGGGTTGAGAATAATACAGGAAAAATTTACATTATAGACTGGGAATCCTGGGGGGAACGAAGTATTTGGTATGATAAAGCTGTTCTGATGGAAGGACTTAGACCAAATGGAATTGATAGTTACTGTAAGATTGAGAAATCAAAGGAAAAAGAAGCATGTGTCCTTTTGGAAGATCTAATTTTTCAACTTCATGAACTGGAAACTCTGCCAGGTGACTTTGGATCTGATAAATTTGAGGAATACCTGGTTTGTTTAGAAATGCATATGAGAGGTAAAGAGTATGGCTTGTCTTGTGAATAGAATCATGTGTCAATCGCTTAATCAGGTGCAGCCGGAGGATGAAATAATCAGTGAGATTCGAAATAGGTATTCAGAAATAAAAAATCAGTTAATTGATAACGCAAAAAGAAATAAAATGATGCCTTTCATTGCAAAAATGTTATTGGATTTAGGAATTGATTCAACTTATTGGAATGACGTACTTGAAGAATACCGGTCAAGGAATAGTCTGGCAAAAGCAGAACTTATAGCTATATTGGAGCGTCTGAGACAAAATGGAATTTGTGCATATCCCATTGAAAATTTCGCATCAATATTATTGACGGGGACGGATTTAGCTATGTTTGCTTCGGGCGATATTGATGTTTATGTACAAAGCAGGGAGTATAAGAGGGTCAACATAATAATGCAGGAACTTGGGTACTTCGCTGAGAATATGTCAGAAATCCGTGGGGATTTTTACAGAAAGCCGGGGTTAGAAATTGGTTTTAATATGATGTGGACATGGCAGGCGAGGGAAAACAT
>OLOS01000051.1_pt1 | contig 134595 bp, 155 predicted proteins | sample 1672631 | NCBI WGS metagenome assembly OLOS01 (sample SAMEA3136707, study PRJEB25190) | human gut metagenome | biome: human gut; feature: human-associated habitat; material: faeces | place: Austria | collected 2013
AAGAGTCTTTTCTACTTAGCTACTTTGAAAGTGGAATTTAACTTTTCACTTCAGCTCGATATACAAATGGCCATCTTTGAGAATCGGGCATTCAAGAAAATAATCCCTAACGGATTCAATCATGCTTTTATTTTCCTGCAATTTTACCAGCTCCTTTCAGGATAGTTTTTTTGTCTTTAGCTTTCATCCGCTCAAACCAAAATGCACCACGCGTAGGCGCTCCATCGTAAACTAACGGCTTGTCTGTCACCGTCTTAGGTGCTCTCCCAACCATCACCTTGCCGTAATACAGATACCGGGCTTTCGGATCAGCGTATTGAACAAGTCCTTCTCCGATTCTTGTGGTCCTTGCACCTGCCTTGATTAAATCGCCATTCATACGAGGGGTAAGTGGGTCTGAACGTCGCAATACTTCACTGTCAACAAACTTTTGCGCTAACAAAAATGCATTTGTTTTTCTTGGTCCAAAATCAGAGCTCCAATGCACTATACCTTTGACTGTACCACCTTTACTTTTGGCAGTAATCAGTTTATCTCTTGGAGTTTCCAACGTTAAGAAGCTCCTTGAATACGGATATGTTTGGAGTAATCTCCGCATTCTTTATTCACCGTGTACGATAAAATCATGAAATATTCATCGTATTGCTCCATGATGCAGGCTGGCGTTATATCAGAGAGCTGTTTATTGCCTTTAACAATATAATCCCCTTTTGACATAATAAGCTCTGCAGGGGCATTTTCGAGCGGTATGCGGACACGAAACTCATTAGCTGATTTTACACCTTTTTCCGTTGGCGCTATTTGCAATTTCGAGTACCACGAGCAGCCACAAATGACCTGTTCAGTCCATATGTCACGCCGATTTTCTTTATCAAATACAGCGTGATATAACGTAATCGTCTCATTGCACCCCAGCATCAATAAACCCCCTTATACATAAGCCCTGTTCCTGCCAGATGCTTTGATACAATCTGACGCAGCTCTTTGTTTATAGCTGATGCTGTTTTCTCTTCCCTGAATGTGACACTGTGTCCGTCTGTTGATTCGCTTGATATGCCATTCCCCTTAACTCTGTGGTCGTTTGTAAATAGATACTCCATAAGCTCACACATACATTGTTCGATGCTGGATGTTATCGAAAGCCCTTTGATTCTTCCGAACGTATAACGGTCCAGTTCAAATCTGGCTTTTAATTCATATTTAGAAAAGGACTCTTGCGGAATAATGTCACCGTAAAAGTCCTTTGCGTAGTATTCATAAGTGGTATATGGCATTTAGCCACCTCCGTTCTTATTATGCTAGTGTGTCTGTTTCGATTGCCTTATTTGTTTTTACGACAACGCCCTCAGCAGTCGTAACACGATAACCTGCATTGATTTCTACCTGTGCAAGAGAACCGACGAATTTCTCGGAATCGATAATACGCATCTCCTCCAGATTATCAACAATGGAGAAGAATCGGTGATCGTACATAACAAAATCAACGCCCGTCAGGTCTACTGTGTGCTTTGCTCCTGCGTGGTCATAATAGACAGCTGCAGTGTTTTCCATTGCATTCGCCTCATACCATTTCATCCCCAGCCAGTATCCTACCTGTCCAGTAGCAATCATTTCGTCGTTTTTAGCAGGTGTAAACTGGTCACCGGCAGCCTCCAGCATAGCGGTAAACGTATCGACAGACGCTAATACAATATCAGCTTTAGCCTTGTTTTTACGAACGGCTTTACGTGCATTCAGAATCGCTGATTTCACATTCTTTGAAGTAATAGCGGTAGTATCTGTTAAATGTACACCTTCCGCGGTTAAACAAGCCACACCTGCTGCCTGATACCCTTCTTTAACATCGCTCAACGCCGTGGAGAATGTAGTGTCTGCGAGCGGATACGCCACTGCTCCAGCCTGCACTTTGTAGATTTTCTTTGATTTTCGGAATGAATTGTTCAGGCGGATGTCAATCAGCTCATTCTCAGCTTTCGTATCCTCGAAATCGCCAGCTGGCGTCGTTGCATCTGTTGCACCATCTGATTTCTGTTTGTAGACCTTGACCAGTCCACTGTCCGCATCCCCCTGGAAGTCCTCGTTATATGTAACACCTGGCTCCAGGATGTTGTCTGAATAGAGATTAGGCTCTACCAGAGAGCTGTATTTCTCGTCTACGTTTAAATTTCCGTATTGCATTTAATATGCCTCCTTTATCCTCGAAAATATTTATTCTTGCCGTATTTTCTGCGGCGGTATTCTTCGTCGTCTGTCATCGCAGGCGGTACATCTGCACCTTTGCCTTTAGTAATGACAATGTTTTTCTGCGATTTGAATTCTGGAACATCTTTTAACTGACTTTCCATTTCCTTCTTGATTGCTTCTTTGTCAATGACTCCTTTTTCGTCAGCGAATTTGCTGCGATCACATAGAGCAATCAGTTTCTCAAATCTATCATCACGCACTCCGAGCTCTTTCGCAATCGTCTTCGCTTCGTTGGTAACGTTCTGCATCAACTGAGCTTTTTTAAACTCATTATTTTCTTTGATGATATTGTCGATACGTTCCTGCTCGGCTTTCACTTTATTCTGCTTAGCCTCTTTGTACGCTTTTAACGCTTCATCCATCTCACTTCCGGTGATTCCTTTTTCCTTTAGAATCCCCTTTAGTGCTCCTTCCTCCGTTCTTGATTTGCGCTTTTCGATAGCCTCGGCAAGTTTGTCATAATCAAGTTCCGGAGCCTTACCGGTTGGGTCCGTTGGTGGATCCTGCGGTGGGTCTGTAGGGTCATCAGCAAATAACTGGATGTTAAGTTTGAATCTTAATAAATCTGTCATAAATCCTCCTGTTTAAGGGTGTCGCCCTATTACCTGTTTTACGTGTGTCGCACGATATTGATTTGCCTGTTTTTAAAGAGGTGTCGCCTCATAAATGTGGTCCGAAATACGGTAGCTTACGTTTGGGCGGATCATTCATGTAGCAGGTCCTTTCTTTTGTTTTTATCCCACAAAAAATGCAGGTATCGTGATATTTAACAACCCTGCAATTTAATTTAGTATCATGATAACAGTGACTTACTGTCACATAAGCGTGTTGGCACACATCACTTTATCCCCTGCCACGCTGTTTGCAATAAAAATCCTAACAAATACCAGATTTTATCCTTGATTTTTTCCATGCAAATTTCTGCGCCCATATACTCATTGTAGTTCAACGGGTCAACGCATGCAGAGGATTCGATGATTTCAAACCCATTCACGAGTACGCACCTTACCAGTGTCGTTCTGTCCCCCAATGTACTTACGTGTGTTTCTTTGATAAAGCTATCTACCATTTTAGGTCCAATGGAAACACCACTTGGCAAATCAGGGTTATCATCAACCATCAGATATGCTTTTTCAAACACTTCCTTGGGAGACCAAGAATAATAGTCATCTGAGTATCGCACTAAATAACCCTCTTTTTCTGGATTTTCATTCGCAGGGATCTGCCATCCTCTGTATTTGTTGTAATCACCCAAATTCATAGCCTCAGCACTAATAAGTTTTGTTCCGATATAGCTGTCCATATTTATCTCCTTGTGGGGTTGCCACTAAAAAAGCACCCAGTTTATGAGTGCTTAATTATTCATGAATTCGTCGTAATCTTCTTGTTTCACAGTTCCATCCTTCAAGCCTTTTAAAAGACCTTTATGTATTTCTTCGAACTGTTCGGGCGTTAAATCGCTTTTGAACAGCCTTTGTGGTTTCAGCGGTTCCGTCCATCGTGGATGAGAAAACTTCTTTTCTTGCTTACTTTCCATTCTTTTTCATCTCCTCTAACCATATCACCCATTTACCTTCGTCATTTGATAGGTGCTTCACCATAAAGTCTGCATCACGGTCAAAGAGTATTTCTTTTTCTCTTTCATTGTATGATCTGATGTCTTTTCCACTTTTTGATAAAATGTGCATTTGCACTTGTCCATCTTCATTATACATCAAATCTGTACTGGCTGATATATATTGATTGTATTTTACCGGAAAGCCTGGCTTGTGCATATTCACATAGTCTTTTATATCATCATCATGCATAAAGGAAAGAGATCTATTCACTTCTCCTTTGTAAGTCTTTGTTTTACTCAGCGCTGCGTCAAGATACCTTACAAAGCTATCTTGTTCCGGAGAAAGCTGCTGTTTATTTCTCAGCTTTTCATTGATTTTATACGAATCGCTGCTAATATAGCGATTGAGTGCTCCGTGCTCCTGCTTGGTCAATACACCTTTCTTTTTATAGCTTCCTTTTGTCCCTAACGAATCCGTATAGATGCGTTCCTTTTGCTGCCGCAGCCCCATTGCATCCGAGAATTGCACATATTCGTCCATTGTGGCACGATACCGTGCTTGCATTGTTAGGATATCAAAAGCATCGCCTTCTCCATCCTGCAGCAGCTTTATGGATTCACGCTGTGCTCGCATACGTGTTTCCAGCACTCGCTGCCGCTGTGTGGCCGTATACGCTGTATATTCTTTATCGCCGAAGGTGCGTATCTTGTCTTCTTTTTCATTTTGCTGTCTCAACCAAGAATCGGACCAATTACGTTTTGATATACCTTTGATAAATGGATAATATAGATGATAGCAGTTATTACCCAAAAGACCGTCTGCAGTACCAAGGCCACACACGGTAACGAGTTCTTCCCGGCTCCATACCTGTCCATGCCACACTTTATGTGTCGGTCTTGCATTTGCATGCCACGCTACCTCGTAATCGTTGGTGTCAAGTTGTTCTGCATTGTATTCAGCCATCTGTCCCGCAAGGTTCCCGAGGCCGGTGAAAACACTCCTGCGGCTTGCCACCACTATCCTGTTGTGGTGGCCGGATTCGTAATCAACCCAGCGGATGCCGCTGTTTGTCATTTGTCTTACAGTTTTTTTGAGTGTTGTATTGTAATCAAATGCCCCTGTCGTTATATCCGTCATAGCTTCATCCAGTGTATCTTTATAGAATTTAGATAGCTCCTTGAACACCTGGCCATTTCTATCGTTCACCACGAATCCCATTGTTTTCGTGATGTTCCTCATTTCATTTTTTGTCTGCTTTCTAGCCGCCTTTACAAGCTGCCTTACAAACGCATTCTTTTCGTACGGTATGAATGACTTTCCTGCAGCTTTATACAGAGCCTCGTTGTCTATATACTCTGTTTTCAACGCTTTATCATAGATAGAATCTATATACGCATCCGATGCATTAAGTGTTTCCTGCAGCATGTCTTTAATTTCTTGATCACTGTATCCTAAATCGGATAACCGGTTTAGCTGGAAGTCTGCTGTACGTGTAATAACTTTTGCATCTTTCAGGCGTCTTACGACATCCAGCATGATGCGTTGTTCAAGGTCTAGAAAAAAAGCTTCATTGCCATATCCGAATCGCTCGATGTCATCCGGTGTCATGGCATCACATCAGCCTGCTGAGGAAGATTCTTCAATGCCGTTTTCTCATCCTCGCCTTTCCACTTCATTCTGTATTCTAGTAAGCTCATAACGCCCATCGCAACATCCTTGCGGTCGTTCTCCTGCTCTTTTTCAGCATCAATGATAATACTATCATCCCAACTGTAAATCTCCTGTATAGCGCCTTCCGGAGTAAGCCCATAAACTGTACAGATATCATCCATTACCCGAATCAGGCAGCTTATCGCCGACTCCAGAGATTCCTGTATGTCCTTTACCAACTGATAAGACCGTTGTTTGCTGCTTTTAATTTCTTCCGCTGTCTTATCAACATTTTGTGGATCACTCAGTGTACCATATGCAAGTCCGGAATTAAACTCTATCCTTTTGAGTATCTTATCCAATCCTCGTGAAAATGATTCATCTCGTATTTCCGGACTAAAATGCTTGAATAATTTACCTCCTGTGTCAGTATATGTTTCTCCGTCATACGTCCTAAACAATCTTTCTTTTCCTTTGGGAAGTTTTTTTGTGCCGTAGATATCTTCCTCTATCATCGTGCCGTCTAGCTCGATTGCGGTTTCTTTGCTTTCGAATTCCCAATCCATACGTGAAGCCTGAACATCAGCTTCTTTGATATTTTCGATAGCTCTTGCGTACACAGACACACCTAACGGACTTTTACGCTCTATGTTATTTGCAATCGGGATTTTAAAGAAGGAAAAGAAAGGCCTGTCTACTCCAGAGATATTTATATCCGGTTCAATTTCTGACCATTCCTCTATACTATTAAGCGGGACTTCTGTCCCAAGGTTGCGTATATCATTTGTATCGATAGATACGTCTTTCGACATAAAGCATTTATTCTGGATCCTGTAGTTTTCATTGTTCTTGTAATCGTGTATCTCTAACCTGGTAAATTTTCTGTTCCCTTGGAATTTATACGACGGGAATATAATGCCGGTGATTTCACCATTATCATCGAATCGGAACGGAAGCATCTCATCCTGGTATGTAAAATCAAGGAGTATCTTACCATTGTTTACATATGGCTTAAATACCATGCCTCCTACGGAACAGGCGATTTCAACAATATTCTTTTTATTGCTTTTAAATCCATTAAGCTGCTCACTTATAAAATCAGCTCGTTCAGAACCGCTTATCTCGATTGTGTTTTCGATTGTAACAAGTCGTGCGATCTCGCTGGCAACCGATGCAGCTATATTCAATGTTTTAACATCCTTGTTTAACCAGTCTGATTCGTTGGTATAAGCTTTCTGCCACTTCCTGATAGCTTGCTTCATTTTAGGCGTTACGGCAATATTGATTCCTAATTTCTCTTTTATTCCGTCAGAGTTTAAATCCATTATTTATCACCTCTTTCCGTCGCTGGTAACAACAATCTAAGATACCGCCACATACCCATGATGTAATACCTCATGGCATCGCAGCAATGGTCGTTTGTTTTTACAACTTCCTCTTTGCCTTTATCCAGCAAATCTTTGTTGTATTTATACAATCCGAGCTCTTCTTTTAAATGTACCTGTTCATTACATATAAATAGCTTCATGAAGGAAAAAAACTTCTGCGTTCGCTCGATTCCGAGTTTAACAGAGTTTTCTGCTGGCTTTATTTTGACTCTTGGAAGTATACGTTTTATCTCCTCAGCAAGTCCTCTTGCGGATGGATCTATAAAAACAGCCTCTATCCTTTTTCCAGTCAGACGTTCGATTTCTTCATAGTATTCTTTGAAGTCTTTTGCGTATTCGCTTGGTGGCTTCTGGCGTCCACTCTCACGCCCTGAATGATAATACTCAGGTAATCCTTCTATTCGCATCTTACTTTGATTCAATCCAAACGCTTGATATGTAGTAGCATTCAATTGGCCATAATCCACACCAATTCCTATGTGTATCAAATCTTTGTAGGATGCCTTTTCTATTTCGTGTTCTTTTTTAAACATGTAATAGACAACTTCTGCCAGACCGGTACACATCCCGAGCCATACCCATTTATACATTTCTGGGTCCACCTGCAGCATAGCCTCAGCTGATTGTATCAATTTCTTTCCCAGCCACGCTACGGGTACATCTTTATAAGTGACATGTATGTGGATGGTATCAGAGCGTTTTTTCATGTTCCTCAACCATTTCATTATCGGAGCCTGTTCATTTTTGGGTGGATTGAATAGGTACATCATGCGAAAGAAATCATCATTGCCACGAACGAATGTCGCCTCGATATTTGCCAGTTCTTCAGCTCCCTCGCCTTTATCAAAAAATTCTGTCAGCTCATCCAGCACAACTAATCTAATTTGACGTTCCTCATCAATCATACCTTTTGTGTCGTCTATACTATCCGATCCTGTGAAATACAGAGTGTTACCATTGCCCTTATATGTTATCTGCATCGGGCTTTTAGTAATGGTAAATTGTTTTTTGCTTAATCCCAATCGTCCAATAGCACGTATGCACTCTTTATAAACTGTTTTACGGAGTTTATTGTGATGCTTACGCATGATAATAGCCGCTGAATCAGGCTCTGACACCAAAAGAAAATCGGAGATAATCCCCATAAAAGAAGACTTTGTGCCTGCACGTCCTGAACTAATAACCTGATGCATATGCTCACGATCATTTACCAGCGGTTGAAACTTTGGGATAACAATGTCACTGAGCTTCACCACTTTATCTTGGGAGGTCATTTATAATCGTCACCTTTTCAGCAGCTTTTCCGCTATCAGTTTCTTTATTAAGCTTATCCGTCTGTGCTCTAAGTTGTTCAAGTTGTGCTTTCTGCAGCTCTGTCGCCTCACTATAATGCTTATCCAGCCACTTTAATGCAAACTCTTTGCTGACAAGCTTTACAGTGCAGCCGTCTTTGCCTTGTTTGACCTCTTGGATTAGAGTGCCGTCAACATCGCATGATTCTTTTAGGTTTATGACGTTTATCATGAATGCGTTTCCGTTTTTATCCTGCACTTCTTCCTGCCCGAATGATAGATAATCGGTTATATCCGAATAAGCGATGTCAATCATTTTCTGGAAGTAATCTTCTGTGGAATACATGGTCTGTTTGATCTTTGCATCTTTGATTCTTTGTATCTCTTCTTTTATTCTAGCATTTCCTAGCAATCGTGGACCGTTAGCAGCTGCCGTGAAGTAGTCGCAGCTATATGCTTTTTGATATGCCTTAGTCGCATTGAACCATCTTACATAATACAAACAAAAAAGGCGCTGTTTCTCGGTCAGCTCCTCATTGTTCAGTGTTTCTATTTCCTCCGGCAGTAGCTCTGTTTTAGGCGGCTTCTCTATACCATTGTTCTGTTTAGTAACGTTATCTTTCGGAATAGTAACGTTACCTTTCAATTCCTCGTCCCAGTGATCTAATGATTTCCACCTACGAATCTGTGTATCTTGCTTACCTACAGCTTTAGCAATATCCTTTAGCAGCATCTTACCTTTGCTATCAAGATACATCCGCTTAGCTTCGTCTCTGCTGGGACTTCTTTGTCTTGGCATAGATTAACCTCCTTTCTTTCTTACGTTGCTGGCATAAGTACAGCTCCTGTCCAGTCAATTACTGTATCAGCATCTGCGTACTTTAACCTCTGCCGTGGTGCAGCACGTACATACAGCTTGTTAAATGTCTCTTTACGTACGACAAAAACCTTAGAGCCGCATTGTACAATCCAATCTCCTGCCTCCATGTTAATGATAGCGCCCTCTTTGCTCTCTACTTTGACACTGGCATATCTGGCAATGATGTTTTGCGGTGAAAACTGCTCCGCTATGACTTTCTCTCCTGTTTTTTTATTCATGTATATCACGTTATCATTCCTTTCTGGGTAAAAGAAAAGCACCTCATTGGGTGCTTAGATTCAATTATTCTTAAAATATGTTTTTGGTATACCGTTCTTTTCAAATGATTCTTCATCAAAATGCCAATCTGTAAATGTTGATCTATCCTGAAATAATTTATGTGCCTTCTGTAATTCATCACTTACTTTTTTATCATCACATTTATTAACTTTTTTAAAATGCTTCAAGGCCTCTAAATACGCTTCATTTCCTAATCGCCTTTGAGTTGCGCCTAAATGTATGACATGATGGCAATCCGGACAAACAGCTATGATTCTTTTTAAGCTCTGCACATGATTTTCATCATTGTACTCCCATTGCTCATGCGCCTCTAATTTTTCGCATTCTGCACCACAGATTTCACACTTATGATTTGCAGCTTCCCTGACGGACTTACTTATTTGATTCCATCTATTGGCTTTCAGCAATTTTCTTAAATTTTTATTCCAGCAGGTCCTAGGAATAAGTTCAATCTCTAATTTCATAATTGTTCACCTCTAATTTTATCATACTACAAAAAAAGGTAAATTAAAAGCACGCTTTCTCCTGTATCCCTTATAACGAGCAGTTCTGCGTGCTTTATTTAACAGGCGCTCGGTTAATAGCATACGTCTATGCATCCTTGGCCTCTATAGAGTTATCTGTGCCACATTGTTAAGAGGTGCGATAACTACGTTTTGATTTAAACGGCTGATGAACGCAAGATAATACCTTTTAACATCATTTAATGGCAATCCTTTGCACTTGCCAACCGTGTATTTTCATTGGAGCCAAGGCGCGGATTGAACCACGCAGGGATGTGGTTTACGTACGTCTATTGACACATCCTTCGGCATACTGTTCTCGGCATGTCAGCAAATCTTAGGAGCATGGTGTTCTCAGGCTTATACCCTACTCCCACTCAGGAACCATACTTACCCCTTCATAATTTGCTTTTTTTGGTTATTCCGCCACCAGGGCAACCAATATATCTAACAGGTGTTCTTCACAATAGAAGGTATATCCCTGCTTCGATATCTAAATGGTGGACTTTCGTGGTAACGCACCACGCTCTACTGATTTTCAGTCAGCCGCTAATCTGTCTCAGCTAAAAGTCCGCATTAGCATTTTTAAAACTTACCCTAATCTACAGGCGATATATGGGAAAGGGGGGGGAATCACCTGTAGATTACGGCAGGCATCCGAAGATGCCGCGTAAGTAAACCGTAAGGGAGAAAGTGAAGCACAAGGAAGAAAGTTACACCTCATCCCCCGTACTTCCACGCTATCATTATATCATGTCAAGCCTATCCTAAGACGGTACACTTTTACAAAATATTGCTATTTCTTGTGTATATGCGGTTGATAGCTCGCTTTGTATATTTGTTCACTGTATCTATTGAGAATCCGGTTTCACGCGCCGCTTCACGTAAGTTGTCACATTGATACTTCATCACATATACCGAAATCACTTTGCATTGCGATTCAGTTAAGCAATCCATCCAATTTCTGATTTTTTCCATACGTTGATACAATGGCTCCTGCTCCATAGCGATGGCACTTTCGTTCATGGCTGCTTGATGTTGGATACCATCTTTGCTACACTGCCCTTCTGGAGCTCGTACAATGCTGCCGCCAGGCGACTTATGGTATAGGAAATATTTTTTATCAAGTAATTCATACCACCTTGATTTTAAAAGGTAGTAACTCATGAGCTCTCCCTTTATGTATTTTTTCATATGTTTCTCTTTATCAAATTCAAATGCTTCCTCTTCCCATATCATTTGATTTTCCACCTGCCTGCTTCCAGATTATCATACAGCCCTCTTACTGTGCCGTCATACATCATTCTGCCAGTACTTAGTTTGCGATACGCTTTAGCCTCTCTCTTGTTGTGATCGACTTTGTAATAGCCTTCAAGTCCGACAATTTCAAAATAATCGTCTTTTCCGATATCTTTAAACTTCATTCAATCACCCCTTTCATTTAAAATGTAGATAAACATAAATGATAGATATAGCAGGATACATAGTGATAGATCAACCATATTTCCTTTTCAACTCCTTTTCTGCGTTTCTCCAATTTTTTATTGCCATCCGGATAAAGTACCACAACCGGCTGTTTGTATGTATATGGCCGTCTATGCTATTGTATTTTTTCATTGTCCACCTCCATATGCCTCCGGTAATGGCATCCATGCTATTACTTTCCATTTTTCCATGTCTATGCATTTATTATTGCAATACCATCGCTTGCCATATCCGTATCCCGTGAATATCTTTTCTACTTTTCGCTGTCCATATGCATTTTCCAATATTGCTAACACTGCACATCCTGCAAAGAGTGGTGCCCTTTCTTTTACCGGTATCCATTGGTTTTCAATTAGCTCAAGCGCTCGCTCATACACTTTGCTTTTCCATGTATGATCACACTTAGAATACATTGGACACTCTTCACAGATTTCATCGTGAAAATCACTTGCTGATTTTAAACAATGTAATACTATTTCTTTGTTTATTCCATTACTCATTTTCTTGCCCTTCTTGTGGTACTTCCCTGCGATAGAAACGGTTTTCTTCAAAGTCCATATAGTAACCTTCTACGCTGTTTGTTATGATATGACTTGCATACCTAATGCCTCTTACCGGTTCCCATTCTAATGGTTTAAATATGTAGATATATGACTTTGTTTTATCATCCCAAACCCACATACCTTCATGCAAATCTTCAAATTTTAGAGGTGGGTTGTCAAAATGTTCTTCGATTAACTTCTGAAGTACAGAATATTGCTTTTCGTCACAATAATCTCCATCCATTTTCACACTTGCTAACGCATATAAATATTCATCTTTAGTCATTTCATATCCCTCCTAAAATGGTAGATCATCACTTGCGATATCCAGTGTACTGTTGCTTGTAAAGTCATTAGAGCAGGACTGAGAGCTGCTGTTGTCACTCTGATAGCCCTGATTGATTCCCTGTTCTGGTACATAGGCATTGCTGTTCGCATTGCTTGCAGCAGTGCTTTTGCTTTCCAGAAACTGTACGCTGTCTGCGACAACTTCTGTTACATAAACACGTTTACCACTCTGATCATCATAGCTGCGTGTCTGGATTCTTCCTTCCACGCCGACCAGTGAGCCTTTATGTGTATACTGATGTACAATGTCTGCTGTTTTATTCCAGGCAACCGTGTTGATAAAATCAGCATCCGGCTGTCCTTCCTGCTTGAAACGGCGGGTACATGCTACAGTAAAGGAAACAACAGATGCACCATTTGCAGTCTTACGCAGTACTGGGTCTTTTACAAGCCTGCCAGCTAATACCACTCTGTTGATCATATTTCAGCCTCCAGTCCCTAACAGAAGTTGTTTGTTCTGGTACAGCTCATATGCTGTATCCCCGTTTTTATTTACAAAGTAAGGCAGCATGATTTGATCTATTGTAACCATTTCTGTTTCCAAAATTGCAAGTTGTGCGTCTAACCAATCTTTTATATTACGCCATGCCACATTTTCTGCTTTTTGATAATCGGCTTTGATTTTTTGTCGGCGAAGTACCTCCAGCATCTTATCTGTGTTTCCTGGTAACTTAACGCCCTGTATCCCCTGTGATGTTACAATCGTAAAACAGACACAGGAAATGTGACCATCATCCGAATAATCAAACATAATTTGCCTTGCTCCATGCTTTGCAAGAATAGCCTGTATATCTGCTACTGTTTGTGCAGCTGTTTTGGTCGTAGTGTAATTCTTGATTGTCATTCTTCTTCACTCTCCTCCAGCATATCGTCGATATTTGCCCTGATTTCTTCTAAAACTGAAACAGCGTATTCTCCACTGTTTTTCATGCTCCATTCACAACGTTTTATATTAAGAGCTTCTTCTCCAATGTCCACAACGATATGATATAAAACATCCTCTAAAACCTTTAAATTACTAAAACGTCTACCATCTGTATGGGTTTCTCCTACGGCCTCAATGCTTCCGATATATTCATTCATTACTTCGCGTATTACTTCGCTGCGATGCTCGATTAGCTGTTTTTCTTCTGACATTTATATTCACTCTCCTTCATTGCTTCCGATTTGCTGATGACATTAAATCTATATACGAATACGTATGGATTTGCGTGCCAACCATATTTATCAAGTTCAGATTTTTTGATTGTTGAATTCCACAGTTCACCAAATCCTTGAATAAATGTTTCTCCAACTCCCGAAATATTAGGTGTTGACATCTTCTCTATACCTTCTTACATCGCTTGTTCTTCTGTTATATCTTGCAATCTCTCAATCCGTACATCAGTAATTCGCAAAAATAACCGTGCTGCTTCTTTTGGCATATGAATAGATGGTTTCCATTTGAATGATATGCCTAAATTTTTAAGCTTCAACCATTCATTATCAGCTTTATAAAACACATCATTTCTATGTGTTACAAATGTTTCCCTCACATACAGAATATCTCCAATCAGATATGGCAGTTTAAAATATTTCCTGTTTCCATTTACATCAAAAGCTACCGTACCATATGACTTAGCATTGCCACTATCAGTTAACCATCCAATACACTTAACATCTTGTGGCAATCCTTTGATAATACGTCTTGTTACTGTCTTCCTGCCTTCTAAAATGGCCTGCACCATTTCTGTGTTAAATAATATCGGTTTCATTACCTGTCTCCTTCATGAATACAAACCAATAAGTCTTATTCCCTCTACCTCTATCTCCAAATATCGGTATAGTATCTAATGCATCAAATAATTCTTTTTGCTTTATATCCGTTTCATTCCATTTGAATATCAATGTTCCATATGGTTTAAGTACCCGCATACATTCATCAAATCCCTGTTTCAAGTATGGTTTCCATTCTTCTGGAAGCTTTCCATATTTTTTCGCCATCCAAGATTTCTCGCCGATTTTGACAAGGTGTGGTGGATCAAATACAACCATGTCATATGTGTTGTCCAGTACAGGAAGGTGTCTGAAATCCCACTGAGTATCTGGCTCTATTTTAAGCATTCTTCCATCACAAAGCGGTTCCTCTAACTTTCTAAGGTCATTGAAATGCACAAGAGGATTATTTTTATTAAAATAAAACATTTTACTTCCGCAGCAAACATCTAATATTCTTTTCATCCTATTACCTCCTTATGGTGTCCTCCATCCATGCGTCAAACTGCCCTCCCTTCCCGCATGTACCTGCGTGAGCATTTGCCTTTTTTTATCAACTTTCCATCCTGCATGAAATAGGGTCGTTGTCTTGCTCAACACATGGATGGAGGGCACCATTTTTGTTTAAAATAGACTTAATTGCTCGTGTAGTGTATGACGACCGTAAAATTTTACAAGCTCATCGTGCTTACTTGTCAAACACGATTCATACATTTCTTCATTTACTTTGTATGTCTCGTATTCATGCCCTGCCTCGATTTCGGTTTTATCAGATGGTATCAACATAAGCGTATATGTTCCTGCGTCAGCCATATAAGCAGCTTCCTTGTCTACCCACTTCACGTACTTGTCGGCTTGCACAACATCAATTACTCTGCCGTCCATGCAATATGCTCTCATTTTCGATATTCCTCCCAGGTACAACTTTTAAAGGCTGCTTTCATATTTACCCATCGACAAAAATCTTTGATTTCTTGCGTTTTTTTGTATGCTGGATTGTCAAAGTCAATATATCCCATAGCAAACGGATTGACCTTCAAGCCACGTAATGTATATACCCTCTCCAGGTCTTCCGGCACAATGTAAGGTTGTTTAAATCCCACCAGACAATAGCAAGTGATTTTGTATGGCTTTATGTATTTGAGCAGGATGTCTAATCCCTGTAGGACAATTTCTTTATCCTCGTAGTTGTCCCAAGCCACATACACCTGTTTGATTTTAACGGTTGATAATGCCTGCGCCATTTCATCGGTCATTATTCGCAAGTCAAGCCCTTGTGTAAATGAGACAGGCTGCTTATATGATTTTAAAATTTTGATATTTTCACGCCATTGTGAGCATGAAAAGAAATTGTTATCTAGCAGCATAACCCATTTGCCTTTAGGGTTTAGCTCTAATGGTTCGACTTGGTGTATCTTTCCTTCTTTGGTAGGAACCACGCAGAACGGACATTTACGAATGCATCCACGGCTCAGAAACTGTATGGAGAAATCACAATCTGGATACAGGCTGTAATCCGGTTTTGTAATTGATTCGATTTCTGGCGGTAACATACCTTTTACATCAACCCCTGTTCCACCCCGTATGATTTTCCCTGACACCGGGTAATCTAAGTATTCTGGGCTAAATGTAAATACCTTACTCTCGTACAGTATGTCTGTATCTTCTCGGTCAAATAATGGCTCATACCACGCTACATCATCACCTTGTGCTTTGTGATAGGCAGATATTTTCATGATTGCGAGATTTGGTATTTTTGAATCATTTGCCAATAGTCTTATTTTCGTATTCAACCCTCCTATATAAAATCGAACATATCCGTCTGAATGTCATTAAATTTTTCAGCCTTATCTGGACGATATTTTTTCATCATTTCATAACGCATTCTGTAATACACGTCATTCCATTTTTTAATTTTTTCTGCTTCGTACTCAGCATCGAACGGTAAACTCACACCCTGTGCTATGTACACATCCTTTAACCAATGCATAGCAGCTTTATAGCGTAATGGCTCATATTTATGCAATTTGACTAAGTTATCCTGTAGTTGTAAGGAATAAGGGCATAGGAAGCATCCTGTACGCTCGTAACCTCGCTCAGTATACGCTTTGGATAAAGGTACGTTATGCTCGCAGATAAAGTCCTCAATGTCTTTATCTGTCCAATCAATCAAAGGCATTTTTGTAATTAAACCATTTTTGTATCTAGTACAGGCTTTACCACCCTTTGCTATTCTGCTTTCTAGGTTTGTTTTACGTGTCCCCCCCTCAGCGGCTCGCTCACCCAGTAATTTGCCTAAAATGCCATTGATCTTATCGTACTTTTTAAATGAGTCTTTTTTGAGTATGTCACAGCATTTGTTGCTGACTTTGATGTCAAAATCTGGGTGTAATATATGCATGTCCTTATTGGCGATTTTTGTGCTTTTGTAACGTCCTGTATCATCACCCAGTAATTGTTGTAGATAAAAAGGATTGTCATTACGTTGCATTTTACCGATATTTTCTGATTTTAATTTTGATTTTATCGGTTTACCTTTGTTTTTTACAATCCAGTCAAACGGTCGTTTGGGATCTGGTCGGATAATCTGCACGTTGGAGTAATAGTTATCCTTTACCCATTGTACAAACTCAACTGTAGCGCCTAGCTCTATGCCAGTATTGCAAAATACAGCAGGTATGGCATTGGGTGGCAGTGTATATATTTCCTCACACATTTTTATGAGAGCAATTATAACTGTACTATCTTTGCCTCCGCTAAATGATACGTAGCACTTACCACCGGTATCGTTGTATAACGCTTCTATGCGCTCCATTGCCTTTACTATTTTTGTATTATCCGTGGTTATCTCTCTCCTTCCTCGTTATAAGCTGTTTCTAAGTTCTTCTATTTTCTTGTCGAGTTCCTCCTCACTAAATTCTGATTCAACTTTGATCAAGTCTTGATTATCCCACCATGCTGGTAGTTGTTTGCTCTCATGTTTTACGTTTACAGGCTGATTGAGGTATCCCTCAAACTTGGTGCCGAACAATGTTTCTGGCCGTAAATATTTGCACATCTCAGAATCTGTAAGCCATTCTGTACATTTTTTATCAATGACCGTTTTAAAGTCGTCGAAAGAAAAACCTTCGTTGTACCTCGCTTTTATTTTCTCCTTTGTCTTTGGAGTTTTATAGCGATACTGAGTTCCTGCTTTCTCGTTCAAATAGTCAATGATTTGTTTGTAAGGTATATTATCAATTTCTGCGTCCTTTTTACCATGAGGTACGTCGTCGGATTCGCGAGAATCAGACAATATATCTTTTTCTTTATCTTTATCTTTATCTAACTCTATATCTATATCTTTTATTACGTTACTTTTTGTTACAGGTGTGTTACATTGTAACAATTTCTGTTTTTCTCGATGCTTTGCAACTCTTTGAGCTACTTCTGATGTTGAGCCAAAACGCCCCTGCATTTCTTGCATGTATATTTGATTATCTGATTCATCCGCAATCAAATTCCATTTACGCAGCATACCTAAAGTCAATTTAACAATGTTTTCATCTTCGCTTATCTCTTCGGATATTTCCTGTTCAAAAGTCTCATAAATTCCGTCATAGATTAGCACTCCATTTGTTCTTAAACCAAGCAGCTGCATTTTTAGATAACACAGGCACATTTCCGCCCCAGAAGGAAGTTTCCTTAATGCTTTCTGCACCTTGTTTGTGAAATAATCTTCCTCCAGTTTCAAATAGTAGTAGCGTTTATTCTCTGCCAAATTACCACCTCAATCTGTTTTTTTAAAATCACAAAAGATCTGTTATATTTTTTTCTTCCGACAATAATTTTAAGTAATAAATAACAGCATCTTTTTGATCTTCTGTTAAATTTTTGTTTCGGTAAGCTCTTTTCAAACCTATTTCACACAACACATTTCCCCAAGTAGGACTGTAAAGATATTTACAAACAAGCCCTCTTTCTAATTCTGCATATATTTTTGTGTACATATAATTGCTTTTGAAAAAACTAGGATCTTCAATAAATTTTTTAATAACTTTTTTTGCTAAAAAAGGAATTTCAGCAACATCATCTATGTTATACGACACATATAGTATTTCTTTGGCTTTAGATACTTCTTCAAAATCAATGCCCGAAACAATAATGTTACATTTTTTAGTTGCTTCGTTTATTTTCTGTTTAAAATGTTTTTCTTTTATTTCACATTCATTTTTAAACGTTACGTACTCTTTTTTTAATTCTTGTAGCTCTTCTTGAGCTTTAAAAAGTCCTTTCATTTTACCTCCTATTTCAGCATATCTCGATAATAAATCGTGTCTATGCCTAATTGTTCAGCATACCATAGGGTTTTATCAATAAGTTGGCCCATTTCTTCTTTGTTCATTTTACTGGATCCGATAAATACCTTACACCGTGCCCATTTAGTGCCATTCTCGCGTTGCTCATAACCCAACACCTGTAAAGCTCTTACCTCTTGTTTTAGCGTCTCTAATGCCTCAGCAAGGCATGTTATATACTCATACTTTGCATCGGCCATCGACAATAAGATGCAGTAGATTTCCCACTCGTCTTCTGATGATGCATTTGGATGCTGTGCAATATCGTGTATAAGCGCCCATAAGTAATTATTTTGATTGATGCTTCGTTTGCTTTTGACCTCGGCTATTTCAAGGCTATACGCCTTTTTTTCTAGCCCCTGGCAGTACCGCTTATAGTTGTAATTACTTACCTCAAACGTTACCTCTAAGTTGCCATCCTCGTTGGTCACTTTGCGCAGGTAATTAGCTACTATCTTTGTTTTTGCCACAATTTACATCCTCCGCGTACAAAATCATCAGATGGCACAAACTCCTCTAATACGACCGTCATTAGTGTATTGCATATGTAATCTCCGTCGCCTACATAAACGCAATGCGCGCAGGTGTTGCAGTTCTTTTCATTGTCCATAACTATACCTCCAGATAATTGCGGCCGAACACCTCCATAAATGTGTCGTGCCCATGCAAAGCCTCAAAACGTCGCTGGCACTCTTGTTTAAGCTGTAGGTCCAGCGCTTTATCAAAATGTACTCCGTGGTCTGACATGTTGTGGTACTCCGCTGTAAGCCATACCCAGCATCCCCACTTTTCGGACTTCTTGCGGTTTGCTGTGCCGTAAAATATATGATGCTTGTGCAGCTCTAGAGTAGAGTGTGTTATATAACACTCTTTCTGGTCCTGCATGATTGATTTAGGCATTGTGATTCGCCTTTTCTTTCCCGCTTATCAATATGCGATATGCCGATATTATCTTTTCCATTTTTAATGGATCCGTAAGGTCAATATCTTGGGAAGGATATCCTGTTTTATCGGCCATCCATTGTATGATTGATTCAGAGTGTACATCAACACCTAAATCAAACAATTTATTTCTGCAGCTTTGCCACTCAACGGTTAATTGCTCCATACTCTTTTTTGGTGTCATTGGTTCTGGCGCCTTTTGTTGCTTCGGCTTTTGCTCTTCCGAAGCCTCTTTGTCTGGATCGTCTCCTGTACTGATTTTATATGCTTTCATAAGTGCGTACTTATCAGCATATGTCATAGCCTTTCCTGGCGCTTTGTCCATTGCATCAACGCCATCTCCATATGTGGTAACATCAATAAATTCTTCCGGCTTGTCTATATTGATGAATCTATATACAGTCTGTATACGCATCCATTGTGTTTCATATCCATTTTTGTTTGCCGTCGCTTTGCTTTCATACACCTTTCGCTCAAAAGGGTATGAATATATGCCGCATTTATCTTCGACTTTTTTTACTGCATCAAGGATATCTCTTTCTGACACCGCTTTATACCGCTGCTTGCCTGCATCAACCTGTAGATTCTTTGATACAGTTTCCACCATTGATTGAGCTTTAAGCATGCGCTGATAAATATTCATAGAGTGATCAAGCCCCATATCGGTTACTTCTGCTTTCAACTCCTTCATTGTTTTATCCATTTACAACACCTCTACTTTTAATCCAATGCTCTGCATATACTCCTTGGCTTGTATCCAAGCGAATTTACTGCCTGAAATCATAACTATTTCGGATACATTGCATGCATTGGGGACATCCAATATAGGACAATGCCCTTCTTTATCTTCCTGAGGTTTCTTTACTGGTTTTTCTTTCGCTTTTTGAGCTTTAATCTCACGCAGCTCCTCTGCTTTCTTTCGGATATCCATTTGACGATTATATTCATCGATCACTTTCAGACGGTCCCATGACTGCAGATAAATGGATTTCAAAAGCTCTGGGTCTTCTGCATTCATTTTATCCAACATTTCATAGTCCTTTGTGATTGCATCCAATTCGATTCGGATATCTGACTGCCACTTTTTCTTTGTGCAGGTCTTTTTCATCCAGTCTTCTTTCCAAATTCGTTCAAACGGTATCTCCATACTGCGCTCTTGCAGGAAATACTGGCGTATCTCTTCTTTCTTCTCTTTCTTGCGCTGTTCTTCAAAAACATCCAATCCGGCTAGGATATTTTCGCGAATTGCTTTAAGGCGCTTATAACGGTCCATTGTATCTTTTTCAAACGCGATTCCCTGTGCGTTAATGACCTTTTTCATTTCCTTCTTTTCGTTATTCAGTCCTTCTGCCAGCTGGTTGATATCCTTTGCGATTTTTGTGCCGTCAGCAATTTCATCCTCTGATGGCACCCACTTAAGATAGCGTTTTTCCAGCTCCTGGATGTCTTCATCAATTGCTGTAAAGTCATATGTAACCACAGACGGCCTATAAGCGATATCTGGTTTTGATAACTTAATTTCGTTCATTTTAGTCCTCCTCAAACGGATCAATTTCCCCGTTTATGATGTTTGTGATTTCCACCATTTTTTTCGCAATAGAAATATCTGTATCGCGAAAATCAAAATTAACATAATGTGATTTCAAGATCTCTTTTTCCCCTTTGTTTTCGTCAACCCACAAATGCATAATGAATTGAACCTGTTTGCATGCTCCGATACCGATTTGTAAATGGTAGCTTACGTTTTTTTTGGGTTTACTGCGTATAACATGTAGCGCTAACCACTCAGCTACAGCCTGTAATTCTCCGTACATTAAAATACCTCCTCAGTAGATCTGATATATCTCTCCACTGCTGTTTCCTTTCTTTCTTCCTCAACTTCCGCCTGCTGGTCTGCTGCTTCCTCGGCTGACGGCTCCCACTCTTCGTCGTAGTGGTCTGGATCCATGCGGTTATAGATGGTTTTCATGATGATTCTCCAGTAATACAATGGGGTCGCATATAACTCCCATACGCAGGGTGTTGTACATGCCGATAACCAGATATATAGTTAACACTGCATGACCGATTACTATGTATTCCCACACATTACTCACCCTCTGTAACTGCCAGTTCTTCGATTTCCTTTAGTGTTACACTGGATGGGTTCCACCCCTCTACAAAGTGACATGTCTTGTCAAAATCCTTTGCTCTGATTTGCGTTCGTGGTCGGGCATCCATCGCATTACAGATATCCCGGTTGATTCCGTGCCGTAACGCTCCGCATTGCTGCTTCGTCCACTGATATTTATAGACTTCTTTCACAGCCTGCAGGCGCTTATTAACGAGGTTTCCAATGTAGCCGTACTGTGTAGGGTCAATTCTTGCGTTTTTCTCCAGATGGGTTACACGTTCGTCAATTCTCTCGACCTTTGCTTTCTGGTTATGTGCTACCTCCACAAGCAAATCCAACTTTTCTTCCGGTGTTGATGGTAACCCATCTTTGATTTGCCGCTCCATTGCATTAAATGCCTGGATGTATTTGATTTTCCATTCATTGGCCAACTTTCCATTAAACCCCATGACCAGAAAGGTAAACCCATCTTTATTCATGAGATACATAGGATACTGCTTTCCTCTACTTTCGTAAGTGGTTTCGTAAAACCAGGATTTGGCGGCTGAATTTTCAGCCACGAGATTTTGAATAGACTGAATAACATTTTTATGCTGTTTGCCAAAATCCTCTGCAATCTGTAAGCTACTTACAACTGGTTGCTGATGATCGTTGTCGTATGTAATAATTATTTCTTTGTTCATATTGTCTCCTTTCTGACAATTATGTGATATGATTATATGTAATAAAGAAAGGGTGGTTAAAAATGTGTGATCCTATAAGTGATTCTTTGAAACTCATGCATGAAATTGCGCCGTCAGCTACAGAAAACGCTGTCGAAAATCTAACCGATGAGCCCACTAAATTTATCGGTAAAACGGTAACATCTTTCCTCAAAATAATATTTGAACCAATAAATATCTATGCTGAAAAGCTAGACTACAAGAGGAAAGAAAAACTTCTTAATTGGAAAGAATGCTCTAATGCAAATATTTTGGAAATAGAAGAGGACAAAAGAATAATTCCTCCTTTAGAAATAGCAGGTCCTATCATTGATGCTTCGCGTTATTATTTTGAAAACGACACACTTTCAAAAATGTTTTCAAATCTATTAGTTTCTGCCTGCAATGTAGATAAAATCAAATCTGTACATCCTGCTTACGTTAAAATTCTCGAGCAAATGTCTGCATTAGATGCGAAAATCATGAATTCATTCGACAAAAACGTTTCAAAGCCTATCGCTAAATATGTAATGGATATAGACTTAAAAGATAATCCTAAGTCTGATTTTGAAATAGCAACCAACGTGTTTTATATCGACCATGAATATGATGATATTGATGTTATGTCTGCGAGTATTACCAATCTTGAAAGACTAGGCTTATTAAAATTGGATTACTCTCATTGCTATTTAGAAAAAGACGCATATAAGATGTATGAAGAAGATCCGACTTACAAGAAATTTGCCAGTTCCAGAGTTTTACCAGAGCAAGTTGACACTTTCCAAACTCATACACAGCTTATTAAAGGAACCGCAGTTCCAACGCCTTTCGGTAACCAGTTCATTACTGCTTGTGTGAAAAAATGATTTCACTTATGTGGCTACAAAATTCATCAAACGTATTAGCCCATTTTTTATCATTGACTTTTAAATAATAAATACCTATGATGTTTCCTATCAATACGCTAACGATAACACTTCCTAGCCATGCAACTATCACGATTTCCATATCGTCACTCCCTTGCTTTTCGCATATGTATCCCTTATAATAAGATTGAATCTTTTTATAAGGGTTCTACGTTTAGATGCTCGTTCAGTTTGCCGACTTGGGAGCATCTTTTTTTAATACTCTTTTTCTCATAGAGTAGTCCTTTCTGTTTTATTGACCTTTTCCCTGTATGTGTTAATATTTACTTATACTGGGAAAGGGGGTGAGAAAAATGAATAAAGATTTTAAAGATTTTCGTAATATAATCAAAGACGAAGAGCTTCTAGCAGCGATATTCGACAAGACGCATAAGACTCCTGTGGAAATTGAAATCCCCGAAGATGAAGAAAACCTTGCCACGATTATAAAACTGGTCCATGCAGACGCCGTCAGAACTTCTATTTCAGCAGCAGTTGATATTCTTAGCATTTATCATCAATGGTTGAATGATCCAGAGGATGCATAATATCTTTAACAAGGACTTTAGCAATCTCTTTCCCATCAATCATCAACGGAATTGGCTTTTTCAAATTGGCAGATTTGGATAAAGCCTTTTTCTTTTTTCTTTTATTCATTCGCTCACTTCCTTTCCTGCTCAGCTTTCTTTTTCCTGCGCTTGATTCTGTAGTACTTGCAAAACACCTCAGTCGGAATAACCCGTTTACCGAATGGTGGCATCCTTGACTTATCAATCAATGGGTTACCGTTGTCGTCTTTGGCATTTTCTAACTCATTCATGATTGCATACGCAGTGTCTTTCTTACACACATCGCCTAGAGCTTCCATAATTCCTTTGTAGTCCAGAAATGGATAATCTAAAGGGTCGTTCATAAAGCCACCTCCTTTTGTGTCTTTTTTACGACACGATTTGGGCGAGAAAACTGCACATCTTTATAATCTAGTCCAGTTTTTCTGAGAAAGTCTGCAACTTCATTAGAATTCATTAAAGTAACATACTTTTCCTTGCATCTATATGCTGAGAAAGAACATCCGATAGATTTAGCCATTTCTTCTTGACTTATATTTTTCAAACGTCTTGCTTCAGCAATGGTCATCATTGGCATTTAATCACCTCCGTGTCTTTTAAATGACACATAAAGAATAACATCATTCCGTTGGTGTGTCAAGAAAAAGACACATTTTGTCATTTTTTTGTTGTGTTGTGTCATTTTTGTGTTAATATATAGATATAATTAAAGGAGGTACTTTATATGTCATACTTAGATTATGAGTTTTACAAATACATCGGATTAAAATTAAAAGACGCAAGAACCAAACATAAATACAGTTTAGAAGAAGTAGGTAAAAGAATCGGCAAAACAAAGAAAACTATACAAAGATATGAAACTGGCGAAGTTCGGATTGACATAGAAACCTTGGATGCACTATGCAATGTTCTTGATATTGATTGCGACGAGCTTTTAAAACAAGCCAGAATCAGTAGTGTAGAGTCAGACAATAATCATACAATCAGCACTGTAGAAGGAGCTGCTAAAATATTCATCGAACATCCTCAGGTTGCAGCATTCGGAGGATATGATATCGAAAGAATGAGCGATGATGAAAAAATCGAATTTGCAAATCAGATACTCGATAGTATAAAATTTTTCGCAAGCAAATATAAAAAATGATATTGTTACATATATAATGTAATGAATTGACATATACTTCCATTGAAGGAGGTATTTTTTTATGGAATTTAAAAAAATAATGGAGAAAGTGGAGGGTATAAAATGTCTATCAACCAAAAATATGATAGATAATGAGGGCATCGACATAATCTATGATGAAACACTTTGTTATGGGAGAGATAGCAGAATAGACAAAGGGTATGGTCAAGTGGTTATATTTATAAAACCTGGTCTGCCTGAACAGTACGAACAATTTCTACTGCTACATGAATTGGGACATTTTTACTTACATATGATGACTGGAATCTCTGACGCAGCTTTACAAATACGTAACATCCGACGCGAAGAAAATGAAGCAAACATATTTGCTTGTCTTTATTTATTAGATAATCGAATATACGATAATGAATACTATGATACTTATTTATGTAGTGTTGGTGTACCTGTTAAAATTGCTGATTATGTGCAGGAATGCATATATCAATATAAACAGGTAAAAAGATGGGGAAATAAATGGATGAGATTGGAGTGCTGAAATACAACTATTTATATTTTTTCAGACTAATGTTATAATAGGATTACATAGGAGGTGGAAGAATGGTTTTTGAATTAAATAAAACACTTTTGGGTAAAACTATCATTGATGATGAAGGTATTCTTTTAAAAAAAGAGAGAATTAGGTACAGTAGCATAATTGGTATCAAATTCAACATACTTAATACAGGATCATCGAAAATTACAATTGCATTAACAGGTGGTGAAAAAAAAGAAATTATTATACCATCTAAAAAAAATGATATAGCCCGTGCAGCTTTTGAATGGATGTTAGAGAAAACAAACCTCGAGGATGAAGAAACAGCTTATGCATTTTTTCAATATGAAATAGATCATCCCTATAGAAATGAAGATTTATTGAGCAAAGTAAGCAGCAATAGCGTTTCAGGTAAGGAAAATGAAAATATTGCAAAATGTCCAAAATGCGGTTCTCCTAGTATTTATGCTGATAGAAAAAGGTTGAGCATAGGAAGAGCCGCAATTGGTGCTGTTGTTGCTGGACCTTTGGGCTCAGCTGTCGGAGCTGTAACAAGTAAAAAAAATATATGCATTTGCATGAAGTGTGGATATAAATGGAAAATTTAAGCCATCATATAGTGTGGCATAAATTTTGGCATAAAAAAAATCAGAAAATATCGAAATTATCTATTTTTATATCAAAAAAAGCCTTTATTTATCGTATATCGCAATCAAAAATAAAATCTCATCGTCTGCACCATTTTGATAGATAAGCCGGTAAATATCGGCTTTTTTATATGGTTCACAGTATGCAGATCATTATATTCACTCTGTTTGAGACTGCTGCTGCCTTTTATATGAATAAAAATCAGGCATCGATCTCAGCATCCCAGATCAACAGCCTGATTTTCAAACGCATTCGGAGTATCTTCCCCGTTTCTTATTTTATTATATTTTCTGAACTCAAGACTAAGCTAGCGTCATATGTTTATACTTTCTCAGCCATGAGCAGCATGGATAACGGCAAGCCCATTGCATCATATACATCCGACAGTCCGATATCATAATCATATTCATTCAGCAGCTTTATGCACATACCGCTTTGTATTGTGCTATTTACAAGCTCTGAAACGGAATGCGAAAAGCTTGTGAACGTTTTGGATACATAATCTCCGGAAATATACCCCATACCGTTGTTTTCAATCCATGGCTCCTCCGTAAAATATCTGTGCTCCAGCAGTCTAACGGCATCATCACAGTAGCACTCCTCTCCCGGCAGAGGGAGCATATTCATGAATGGATGAAAATCATGAAGCAGCATAATGCCCTTTGGCTTTAGACAGTCGGACACCACCTGAAAAAGTGCGTTTACATCCTGAAACCAGGTAATTGCACCGATCGTAAACAGGATCACATCGAATTTCTGATGATATTCGCTTCCTATATCCAGAATATTCATAGCTAAAAAGCTACATGGTACATGCAGCTGCTTTGCATGCATTTGCCCCTGTGCAATCAGATTTTCTGCAATATCAAAGCCGGTACCGACTGCCCCATAGTGTCTGCAGATGGACAGCAGCTCCCTGCCGTTGCTGCAGCAAAACTGCGCAACATGTTTTCCAGTAAGATTCAGTTGATCAAGCTCAGCCTGTAACGCAGGCTGAATGTAATAAGCGGATGATGCCTGGAGGTTTTCAACAACTGCATCTCCCCAGCCATTGATTCTATTGTCGAACGCTTCCTCCCAAGCTTCCTTGTTCATTTCTATATAGCTCATGTTTTCTCTGTACTCTCTTTCCTATCATTATATTCATTTTATTTAGCCTCCTTTACCAGTATGCAAGCATAACTGATTTCTTAAATTATATCATAAATCTGGAGCATACAGCCTGGTTTTCGTAATTAGAGCTGCTGCAAACTCATCATACCTTCTATAATTTTATGCGTGTGATATAATTTTCTGAAATTTCTGCATGGAACTGGTGTTTTGCCAATACTGCAGCCCTTTCTGAACATAGGATAAGGTAGAAAACAGAGATATCTGTTTTCTGAAGCTGCAGTGATAATTTCATTCCATGATCATTTTTCATCCTGAATGATCGTTTTACCAAATCGTCTCCTCCCCTTATCATCGGATCAATTACGATTCGGGATTTCATCATTGATTCTACTCTTTCCCCTTTCCAGAAGAAAAAGAATCCTGTAACAAGAAAAATTCCTACTCCCTTATGGGGTAATCCAAAATTAGGAGAATACAACACGAATGTATTTATCAATAGCATTTGCATCCTCCTATTTGCAAACACCCTGGAGTAAGAAAGAACAAGGGAAAAGCAGCCACTGTAAAAAGTGACTGCTTTTTCAATTATAGACTTTTACGATGAAATATAATAACTGCCGCTGCCAGCTGAAGCAGGGTAACAGTAACTGCACAGACTGCAGGCTTCAGAAATTCCTGCATCGTGATGCCATCGGTAAGATAAGACTGGTACTGTGACAAAAACACAAAGGGTGAATAATCTGCCACCGCAGCAAACATCGTTATCAGCACACAGAGCAGAAACAGGCAGCCGGCACACAGCAGACTTCCGGAAACAGTCCCCTTATACACGCACCCCAGAATCATAGAGGCTGTCATCATCAAACCAAACAGCCATACCCCAGTCACAAGCGGAAACAGATGCGGCACGAGAGAGCTTTCCCAGAATACGAAATTGTACAGAAAGGTAATCAGGAATGAGCATCCCAGAGACAATGTCCACAAGCATGATATGGAAATAAATTTTGCGGCAAGAACGCTGTTGCGGGGCATCCCTTTTGCCAGCAGCGGTATCAGAACCCCCTTTCCGATTTCATTCGCCATTGAGGATGAGCACATAATAATGATTGCTATCAAGCCGATCTGCGCCGTATTTTTGAAGAACTGGAGCCAGGAATCAAGTACGACAGGCTGTGGAATCTCCATATGCATACCCTCCGGCAGAAAGCCTGCGACCAGCTCCGGTAAATAACGTGCACTGACTGGATTCATAAATCCCAGTGCTGCAAATACAATCAATAATATGACAAGCTTATAGGAACGTACTGCCTCCAGCAGCTCCTTTTTCATAAACGCTGTGAATCCCTTCATTTTGTCACCTCCAGAAAATACTGTTCCAGAGTCGGACGCATGCGCTCCAGCCTCTGCAGCCGCAGCCCCTGCGCATTTATAATAGCTAAAACCTGCTGCTGTGTTTCCATATGATCCGGCAACTGCACTGCATACGGATGTGTCTGTTGTACGGCAATGCCCCGTTTTCGCAATGCTTCCAGCAACAGCGAGCACTCCTCCTCACACTTAGTTTCCACATAAAGCGATGCAGTTCCCTTCATCTGCAGCAGCTCATGTAAATTTCCGCTTACGGCGATCTTTCCCTCATGCAGAATGGCGATGGAATCACAAATGCTTTCCACATCACTCAGGATATGTGTGGAAAACAATACCGTCGTTTTCTCTTTTGCCTTTTCCAGTATTGTCAGAATCTCCTTGCGACCCTGCGGATCCAGCGCCGATGTCGGCTCATCTGCTATCAGCAGCTTAGGCTCATTCAGCAGCCCCTGCGCAATCGCAAGGCGCTGCTTCATCCCTCTGGAAAACGTGGCACATCGTTTTTTTCCGGTCTCTGATAATCCCACCAGCTGTAATAGCTCATCAATCCGTGTCTTTGCCTTCTGCGCAGCAAGACCGGATATCTCAGCACACAGCTGCAAATACTCCCGTGCTGTCATAAAGCCGTAAAATTCAGGGACATCACTGACATAGCCGATATAACGGTTCGTTCTGGTATTTCCAAAAACAACCGGTTCCTGCATAATATACAATTCCCCGGCATCCGCCTTTTCCAGACCGAGAATCGTTTTCATTGTCGTTGTTTTTCCCGCACCGTTTTTTCCTATAAACCCGAAGATACTGTGCTGCGGTACCGTTAAATCGATGCCCTGCAAAACCTTCTGCCTTCCGAAGGCTTTATGCAGATTGCGTAGTGTTAATACATCCATTGCTACTGCTCCTCTCTGCCGATTACAAAATAGAGAATCGGCCCCAGAAACTGAAGAAACAAAATAACCGGTATCCAGATCCATTTGTTTCCAATCCTAACCTGTGGATGACGAATCAGATGAATCAATGCAAATATTGCCAGACCAAGCTCCAGCAGAATCAGCGGCAGTAATGCCGGCAGATATTCCATAAGTGTATCCATTATGCTCTCTCCTTTTCAGCCTTTAGCTTCTGCAAGCAGGCCTGATAACGCGGTTCGCCCTTCAGAAAATCGAATACAGGCGGCTGCAGCTCCTGAATCAGCGAGTCCAGAATAACCCCGCCGTCTCTGGGAGCCTGTGTGCGCAGCTGTAAAGATTCCATCCAGGCTTCCACCTCTGTAAAATACGTATCTCTATGAATCTTCATATGGGCAAGATCATAGCGGATAATCACGTCGATCAGCCGTTCCAGCATTCGCAGTGCGGACTCCTTATCCCTGCGCTGTGCATAGACCATGGCACAGGACATATAAACCATCGTGGAGGTGATGGTATGCAGTGCATCGATATGAAACAGCTTCAGCAATTCCAGCATACGGTGCATGGTCTCATCACACAGCTGCTCATCCTCCATATTCATCATCATATAGTTGGCCATATCCTGTATTACGAACAACAGATGCTGATAGATGCAGATCTGAAAGATACGGCTGGATTGCTTTGGCTTTCCCAGCATCTGATAGCATGCCGCAATCATCTCGCTGTCCTGTGCGATCGGCTTTGCCTCTTCACCGAGAAGCTGCAATGCCTTTTGCGGCTGTCTGCTGGTAATCAAATAGGTTATTTTCAAAGAAATCGCATCCTTTACCAGACTGTTTTCCTCACTTTCCGCAATCACGCGGTCACACAGCTCCTCACTGCGCTTCATAACCAGTTCTGGTTTTTCATGCAGCATGTAGTGATTGAGATAAAGCCCTGCCATCTGGAGCAGGAAGGGAAAGCAGGAATAATATTTCCGTATCAGCTCCTCACTGTGAGCATACGCATTGGCGCTGTCCCGGCTCCATTCAGCACTGAGCTGCAGATACAGCTTGTTTACAGCCTCCATACTCAGCTGCGGTTCATATCCGATCAGCTCATCCACACTGACATTAAACAAAGTGGCCAGCTGGGGCAGCAGCAGGATATCCGGCAGGGTCGTTTCGGTTTCCCACTTGGAAACACTGGATTTCGATACACCCATATAGGCAGCCAGCTCTTCCTGCGTCATGTTCGCGTCTCTTCGCAGCGCGATAAGCTTTTTTCCAAGTCGAATCGTCGTCATTGTTTATTCCTTCTTTCTGCTTTTATTATATCGTTTCCCCGCAGAGTTACAATGGCATAAAACGCAACTTCAGGAAGAAATATTTCCCAGCAAGAAACAATATATGCCGGCAATGCATACTCCTTAGTCTATCGGTTCATCAATATCAAATAGAATTTTTTCCAGACATATGCCATTCCCATTGACACATATGTGATCAGGCCTGAAATCATATAAGTATTACAAACGGCTCTCACAACATAAAAAACAGCTTCTCAGGCTGAGGCTGCTTTACAGCTTTATCTGAAGGTACAGATGTATTCTATGCTATGCATTTATGGGTGATGGGTATAAAATATCCGTTTGCTTGGCCCTGTCTGAAAAAGGTTCAAGCAACTGAAAACACTACGTCCTGCTGATAACAGACAGACGCTTTCCAACACCTGCAAAAAAGGGCACAAACGTATGATCGCGTCGTACCCTCCTCACAGCGTAATTATCCTCTAGTTAAGATAGGCGAATTCTGTTTTATAACGGCTTATAGCTCTTCACCATTGGATGCAATCACTTTTTTATACCAGTAAAAGCTTTTCTTTGGTGTACGCTCATACGTACCGTTGCCATAATCATCCAAATCCACATATACAAAGCCGTATCGCTTGGAAAATTCTGATGTTGTCTGTGATACAAGATCAATCGGACACCATGCGGTAAATCCGAATACCTCTACCCCGTCACGAATTGCTTCCTTCACCTGTGTCAACTGCTTCTGCAGGAAATCAATTCGGTAATCATCGTGAACCATACCATCGGCTTCCACCTGATCATAGGCACCGAAGCCGCACTCGGAGATAAAGATCGGCAAATGATAACGGTCATACATATGATTCAACGCAATACGCATACCGATTGGATCGATTGCCCAGTCCCACGCACTGTATTCCACATAATTGTTTTTCTCAGCACCCATTAAATTGGAGGTATGCAGCTTTAAGGAATCACCGTTATATCCTGATACAATACTGCTGTAATAGCTGAAGCTCATGAAATCAACAGTCCCCTTTTTCAATACCTCTTCATCTCCCTCCTGCATAGGAAGAACAACGTTATTCTGTTCAAAAAAGCGTTTCATATAGTATGGATATTCTCCCTTGCACTGCACATCCGGAAACAGTAAATCCATACCGGTATCAAAAAGCTGCTGCAGATTATCCTGTGGACTGCAGGTTTTCGGATAATACACCTGCTTGCTCTGCATATTCCCTACCTGCAATGTTTCATCAATTTCATGTGCTGCAAGAACACAGCGTTCTGTTGTCATATTCTGCCGCAGGCATTTTCTTTCCCTCCTGCAGTATCTATATGGAATATTTGCGGGAGAGGAAAAGATACTGACATGAGGAAAAGTAAGCTACAGCAACTACGGCTATATGTATATCCGATATACACGATACTGTGTATTTATTTACTATTATCCTATAAAACAAAAAAAGCGCTGATATAGAGCGCTTTTGTGCTTATCATGGTGCAGGAGAAGAGATTTGAACTCTCACGCGATTGCTCGCACTGCCGCCTGAAGACAGCGTGTCTGCCGTTCCACCACTCCTGCATGTTTCATGATGCTCAATTATAATACACTGAAAAAAATGATTTGTCTACCCCTAAATGGAAAAAAATCATTTTTTTACTTTACTTTCCCTGCAATGATTGCAAATGCTTGCAGGTATCCCATGTGTGCATGGCAGGACATATATTTTTCAAAACAAAAAAAGACGCTGATATAGAGCGTCTGACTCAACAAATGGTGCAGGAGAAGAGATTTGAACTCTCACGCGATTGCTCGCACTGCCGCCTGAAGACAGCGTGTCTGCCGTTCCACCACTCCTGCATGATTGAGTGCCCTACAATAATACACTAAAATCTTTATTTTGTCTACCTTAAAAACATATTTTCCCTATGAAATTTCATTTCGTTTTTCCTTACTATGATGCCTCCCCCTTGTCTGCATCATCTTACCGGATGATTTTATATGCTTCATTACCTTTTAAGCGCCAGTACCCTTTTAACCTGCGAATGCAATCACCATACGATAGCCGCTTATTCTCCAGTTTCTGCGTGTCTTTTATATAAGAAGACCTGTCTGCTTTTCTTTTATGAATTACCTAATGTTCAGAAATTTCAATAAAAGACATCAAAGAAGTTGACAGATCATGCAGTTTCACAGATTCTGTACAAAAGAACAGCCTGTGGAATGCAAGCTGTTCCATATTTATTGCGATAAAGCAAGTTGTTGAAGCATTCTTATGTTTCCTGCACGTTTTTCTTCTTCGCCAGTACTGCCTGTATGAGCATCTGCATTCAAAGAAAGCCCTATGCCTTCCTCTTTATCTATATTTTAAAGAAGGATACACGATATCTCTATTGCTTTCAAATTTTGATGCCGATGGTTGACCAGCTTTACATATGAGAAAAGGTATATACCGTTTTCTGCTTATACGGATGCCGTGCATCATAAAATGGATGCACTTCGGCATTCCTGATATTTACACCGTTTGGCAGGTCCTGTGTTTCCAGCGCCAGAGCGATAAATGCCTCTCCCCTTCGATGATGATTCAATACAAGATTCTCATCATCAAAATAATTTGCACTATACAAAACCAGAGAAGGCGCATCAGTAGTCATATCCAGACGTCTTCCACTTCCTGCATGATATAAGGTGATGCCGTTAGGCCCCAGCAAAAACGGCGTATCATATGCTCTGGTATATTGAAACTCGGGATGGCCAAGCTTATAGCGCTTTTGTATCGGTGTCAGATTCCGGAAATCAAAGGCACTTCCGGCTTCAATTTTCTCTTTTTCAAACGGATGTCCATCCGGATGAATTTTCAGTTTTTCCACACTGTCAATACGCAGGTCATGCTGCAATATGGATTCCCGCAAATTTCCCGACAGATTGAAATACATATGGGAAGTCATATTCATCAGCGATTTCTGCGGAGGTGTTCCATGGTATTCTATTATCAGATTGTTTCCACTGAGCCGATACCATATATCATAGCGGTAGGTACCCTGTGGAAATCCGTCCATGTCATGACGGCATTCCAGATGAAAATGCAGTGCCTGTTCCTCCTCTTCAACATGAAACAACTGTCTGGATATACCACCCGTACCACCATGCAGATGATGACAGCCGTTATTGATTGAAAGCTGATGAACGGTGTTCTCCATTGAATAGCTGCCATAGGCGATTCTTCCTGCCACCGGTGAGACGACTGCATTCAGATACGGCCCCTGCTGTCGCTCATAGTCCATGATATCGGGAAAAGCAGCGACCACATTCTCCATATTGCCGCTTCGATCCGAGGTTTTCAACTCCGTAATCACAGCACCGAAATTCAAAGCTGTCATATGTATAGCCTCATTCTGAATTGTATATGCATAAACAGCACCTTGTGAAAATTCTGCAACCTTTTTTTTCATGATTTACTCCATTTCTCTTTCGCATATTGCGCAGACACAAATATAAAAGGACAAATGCAGTGATATCCATGTGCATATTGCTGCATTGCACCTTCCTACACAATCGAAGCAAACGTACAGTTCATAGACCCGCAGCCTTCAGTACCTGTTTCAAATGATTTTCCATATATGCATGCAGCAAAGGATGTCCCCAGGAATACAGTCAGATGTTTCTAAAAACTTTCCACCCCGTTTTACATGACATTGCATTCTGTACCATTCCTCAGCAAAACGTAATCTCAGCCTTCACAGCTCCGCCAGTTTCCCTGCACCGTCACCAATGGATGCGATATAGAAATCCGGTTCATATCCGATTGCCTGTGTATACTCTCTGCGCACTGCAGCTGTGAAGTCCTCAATATCATCATTTCTGACAATTGCAATCGCACAGCCTCCAAATCCTGCTCCTGTCATCCGTGCCCCGATTGTCCCTGACTGGTTCCATGCACTTTCCACAAGCGTATCCAGTTCTATCCCGGTAACCTCATAATCATCACGCAGGGAGATATGAGAGGCATTCATCAAAGCACCAAATTCTTCAATATCGTTTTTTTCCAATGCCGCTATCGCTTTTTTCACACGTATGTTTTCCAGCACAGCATGACGGGCACGCTTTCTTTCCACCGGACTGGTGATGACGTGCTGCACCTTCTCAAATTCCGTTTCCTTCAGATCACATAAATTTTTAATCTTCACAACCGTTTGGATTTGGGAAAGCGCATGCTCACACTCAGCACGTCGTTCGTTATACTTGGAATCCGTCAGTCCGCGCTGCTTGTTGGTATTCATGATAATAATACTAGCCTGTTTTAGCTGAACGGGTGCATAGGTATATTCCAATGTGCCGGTATCCAGTGCGATCGCATGATCCTTTTTCCCCATTCCGATGATAAACTGATCCATGATACCACAGTTCATGCCGACAAACTGATTCTCTGCTTTTTGCGACAGCTTGATAATATCCAGCTTACTGATGGGAAGCTGAAAGGTTTCTTTCAGAATTGTTCCAGTCAGCACCTCCAGCGATGCACTGGAGGAAAGCCCTGCCCCGTTTGGTATGTTGCCTTCAATCAGTATGTTTAAACCACATGGAATTTCAAAGCCTTCCTGCTGCAGGAAGTACAGGACGCCTTTTACATAATTCGCCCAGTCATCCTTTTTATCATAGTGCAGCGTTTGCAATGCAACGTCAATAATCCCTTTCTCTTTAAAATTATTGGAAAATAAACGCATACACGAATCTGTTCGTTTTGAGACAACAGCATAGGTACCAAACGTGATGGCACATGGAAACACCATGCCGCCGTTATAGTCAGTATGCTCTCCAATCAGATTTACACGTCCCGGGGAAAAGAACAATGCCTCACCCGGTACCTCGAATATATCTGTAAATTCTTTAATCAATCGTTTTTTCATGAAGTATCCTCCTGATTTAGTCCCTGCTCAGATATACAGCCTTTTATGAGCAGGCATAGTGCTTTTTTATTGCTGAGAGACTCGCAGCACCACACCTTTCTTGAAGTGTGAACAGCTTGCGCATATCCATGCTTCTGCAGCCAACAACGGAATTGTATCCTGTTTGACAACATGCACTGACCTTAGCTTTCATCAAAAGATGAACGCCTTGTCAAATCTGTTACGCCTGCTGCTGTGCAAAAGCATGAAAACGGTTACTCCTCATATACATCATAAGCTTTCCTAACCGCACAGACCTTAACTATCTTGATAAAAAACAGCATTATTTTAAGAATATCCCCTTATTTTTGATATCAAATGCGCCAAAAACAGGATTTTATAGTATGATAGATTATAATCATAATCAATACCGGAGGCAGATATGCAGATTATAACGGATGAAACAAAAAAAGAAATAAAGGCACATGGAAGTCACACATTCCCTTTGCTGGTCAGCTATGAGAAAATAACCGCTTACGATTCCGGTTCTTTTCTCTGGCACTGGCACCCGGAAATTGAAATGACACTGATCACCGGCGGAGAAATGCTGTACAGAATCAATCATCAGGAATACCATGTCAAAAAAGGGGATGCATTGTTCTGCAATGCAAATGCCCTGCATGCGGGAACCATGTATCATGAGCAGGATTGCACCTATATTTCCGTAACCTTCGATTCCAGACTTCTGTCCGGATTTGAAGGGAGTCTGATACACAGGAAATATGTGAAGCCGCTTGTGAATGACCTCTCCCTTTCCTCCTTCTGTTTTAACGGCAGTGCACCATGGCATTCTGCTATTACTGCCGCTATTCAGCACATTGCTCTGTACGATGAGGAAAAAGCGGATGCCTATGAATTGGCAATCCTGATGGAGCTTTATACGATATTAGAAACACTGCATCTCCATATGCATCCTGCACGCAAGCTTTCAACCTCTGATATGCTGAATTACGATAGAATCCGTACCATTCTGCTGTATGTGGAAAACAATTACAACCGCGAGCTCACCCTGCATGATATTGCAGGTCAGATTCATGTCTGTAAAAACGAATGCTGCAGAATCTTTAAGAGCTATATGCATCAGTCTCTGTTTGAGTTTATTCTGGAATTTCGAATTGAGAAAAGTATCGGCTTTCTCATGAACGGCTCTTATTCCGTTTCGGAAATTTCGCAGCTGTCCGGATTCAATGACTCCAACTATTTCTCACGGGCGTTTAAAAAGCAGAAGGGATGCTCCCCTCTACAATACAGGAAAAAAATGAAAACGCAAGGCTGAAGCCTTCTGTCTCGCTATGTGGATCTGGATGATTATGGTAAAGGAAGCGGGAAACGATTGAAAAAGGATTCCTTCTATTGGTATCAGCATGTCATTAAGACAAACGGTAAAGAGCTGTAAATCGAAGGAAAGTTTATGGTTATTTGATTCAGTATCCTATGCTGCACAAGAATGTATCTGCTGCTTGCTATAAAACTTTTGCATCCTACAAAAGAAGGCTATCCCTGCATATGTTGAGCCACTCCATGTATTTCCCTTTTTCATACAGATCGTCCTCTCTTGACATATTTTAGCTCAATGTTATGATAAAGAAAAAATGGAAAGGAAGTGCTGTCATGAAATGTTCTGCCGGTATGCTGGATTTGCTGGAGGCACTTACGCTACCCGAGCAGCCTGTTTTATTTCTGAAGCTGACGATACAGCCCCATATCTGTATGGAAAGATTAAAGGATGCAGTTAGTCAGTGTATAGCGTTTCTGCCCGAGCTTGCTTTACGCTATGATAAAAAGCATAACTGCTGGAGGAAACAGAAGGACGATACTTTTTCTATGATTCAGGAGGTTGAAGACTTTGACTTTTCAAGCTGGGACATTGAGCACCATGCACAGCTCTGCATACAGATTATACATAAAGAACAGCAGGACCTTGTATGCATCGGATACAGTCATATTCTGTGTGACGGAGATGGAGCTACACAAATCCTTCGCCTGCTGACAGCCTGTTATCGCCAGGAGACTGTCTCCTTTCAAAACTGCCGAACCCCCGAATCCCTTCCGATCATAAAGCTGAAAAAAATAAAAACCAAAAGAAGAAAAACAATTCCTGCCGCACTTCCTTTTGCTCCCCATCCCCTGCATACCAGCGAGCTGCATCAAAGCATTCCACGAAAGCTGTTACAGCAAATTTGTCCATCTGCGTGTACAGTGAACGATGTTCTGCTATGTGCCTATGCCCAGACACTGCACAGCATCTCCGCAGCGAATGCCGTGACAATTCCCTGTCCGGTAAATCTTCGTTCCTATCTGCAGAAAAAGCCAAGCTGGTCCATTGCAAATTTCGTTGGAGATTTTCAGGTAACACTGCATGGTCTGGATCATCGCGACTGGCGGGAGCTGCTTGCGGATGTCCATCAACAAATGCAGGAGGAAAAGGCACGCTGTTCTGATCTGCATACCATACAGCTGTTACATCCGATTATGAAGCACCTTCCTCTTGCCGTCACAAAAGCTGTCGCAAAAGCAGGCTTTCACTCACCGGAAATCTCCTACACAAATCTGGGAAAGATCGATGCGGCATCCATCTATTTTAACGACTGCACGATTACGCAGCTGTATCTTCTGGGCAGAGCCCGCATATACCCGTCCTTTCAGATATCAGTCTCTACATGGAAGGATACCTGTACCTTAGCCTGTCATGTCACAGGAGACACGTTACAGCTAATGCATGCACAGAAAATTCTTACAACCATGTGTAGACTGCTGCATACATATGCCGGACAACCCGAATCAAAAACAGAATGACCTCTGCCATTCTGTTTTTCTATATGCAACTACGTTTCCACTTCATTATTCCACACACGATCTGCTATGTAAAAGACCTGTATACGTACAGAGGTTTCTCTCGGACATATCCATAGCAAAGCAGACTGCCGCTGCAAGCATTAAGCTAAAACGTACATACAGCATGTTGTCCTTCCATCTCTGCCATTTGAAATACTGTATTCTTCATCAAAACGAAATTGAGTCCTAAGCAACTGAGAGTCGTATCACTTTTTGATAAATGTAATGATGACACAGCATGCCATGAATATGGCAGTAAGAAGCAGAATCCAATCGTTGTGTGTAAGCAGACTGCATACAGTTAATACAAATGCGGCTGCCATTATGATTCTGTAAAATACTTTCTCTTTCATTTTCAGCTTCCCTTTCTTTGATATATACAAACGGACTTGTCCAAGCATCCGGCAGGTAACGCTTTATCACGTCCGGCCTGAGACGATCGTTTTCCCTTGCATCGCCTCGCGTTTTAAGCCCTCATCCACGCCACTTCTTCCCTGCTACCTGCAAAGCATATTCTGCTTGATCATTTCCAATGCCCTTTCAAAAGGTACGCATGATGCATATCGGTTCTTCCAAATAAAATTATTGTAATAATCATAGGTTTTCTTTGCCGGCATATAATCGTTATCCACCGTGCTGTTTGTGTAAGCAGGAACAATCATGTGAAATCCATGTTCAAATCCGCATATGATCGTTGCATTGATACAATACTCTGTCTGCAATCCTGCAATCATGATCGTATCCTCTCCTTTATCTCTTAAATATTCCGTCAGTCCTGTGTCTTTAAAAGCGCTGTTTACATTCTTATCAACTATTTTTTCTCCGCAAAGCGGCTTGAATTCATCGTATATGTCAAAGCCCTGTGCACCCTTTGTCAACGCATTTTCAGCACCATCATCGTGACGAACATACACCACCTCGACACCATGCCTTCTGGCTTGCGCTATCAATGTTTTTATGCGGCTTTCAAGAAGCTGAAATTCATATAATGCTTCATTCATAATCATTGTCTGCGTATCCACAATCAAAAGCACCATTTGTTTTCTCCATTCTCTCATAAAGACCGTAATGGCCTTTTTTCCCTTAACCTGATTATTCCTCTGCTATTATGCATTCTCACGATTTCGCCCGGAGCGCCTGTAATACCATATAGCTGCCAGCATGGAAACCAGAAAGAAGATACCCGCATACAAAAAGGATAACCGTGGTCCCGCTGCATAGATAAATCCTGCGAACAATGCCCCGGCGATCATCCCCAGACTTTTCATCGCATTGTAAAAGCCCATGACCATGCTGCTGTGCTCAGCACTGGATGCCGAAGCACAAAGATCCTGCAGTAAAGGGATATAAATAGCATTTAATGCAAAGAAGATGATATTGATAAGGATAAACGGCAGAATATCCTCCAGCATCGTTATGGCGATCAGCGTGACACCGGCTCCTCCCAGCACATAGATGACAGATTTCTTAACGTTGGTCCTCTTCATGATCCATACACAGATCGTAGTATTGGCAATCAGCGATATAAAGCCGACCACGGCCTTCAGCATACCGTTATAAGAGGAATTGAAATGAAATTGATCCTTAATAAAATAATTGAAATTCTGATCATATGCCGTTGTTGCCGTTGAGGTCAGAAAAACCGCAAAGAATAAAACAGCGAATGTCAGCGTCATAAAGCGACGGGCATCCAGAAATGCCTGAAACGGATTTGCTTCCTTCCATATGCTGACAGACCTGCCTGTTACCTCCCTATCCTCTCGCAGACATATCGCAAACAGCATACCGCACAGAATGAGGACACCGCTTTGCAATGCAAAGGTCAACGGAATGGAAACGACACCGGCAAACCCGCCGATCAGATAGCCGAAAGCCGCAAATACGGTCGTGAAGGTAGCGGATAACGCCAGATAGCGTCCCCTGTTCTCCATTGTGCTTGTATGAATGATATAGGTCAGAAAGCTGACCATAATACCACCGACAAAGAATCCCGATAAAAGGCGGGCAAGCATAATGGTGGGGAGTGTTTTCATGATGGCAAACAGCAGCTGTCCGATGCCGTAGCCCACACAGCAGATACCCAGAACCCGGTTGCTTCCCATACGCGTGACCTGCTTTGCCCAGAAGGGAGAAAACAGAAAATTGGTGAATGCCATACCGGCATACAGCATACCGAAGGAATAATCCGGTAGCTGAAGATTCTGAATGAGTGTCGGCGTAATCGGATGTGCAAAATTAGCAGCCAGACTCTCCAGAGCAACTGCGAAGAAAAACAGCTGCAAATGATATTTAGACAGAAATGATTTCATGGATGAATTGTTCATATATCGCTCCCACTTTCTACAACATGTCAAATCTTACTATGAATACGGTGGAAAATCAACTGAGAAACTACGTAAGCACATAAAAAACAGATGCCGGTTTCCAATGGAATGCATCTGCTTTTGCTTATTTCTGCTTAATATATTTCTGTTCAAACATAGAGACAGGAATCGGACGGTCGATTAAATACCCCTGCAGACCGTCACAGTCCAGCTGCTTTAAAATATCAAATTGCTCCTTTGTTTCGACTCCCTCCACAATCAGCTGCATCTGCAGATTGTGACAGATTTGAACAAGGGAGGATATCAGCATCTGTGAACGGCGGTTATTCTGCAAATCCTGCATCATACTGCGATCCAGCTTCAGCGTATCCAGCTGCGCATTGATAAATAAGGCCATATTGGAATAGCGTGCGCCGAAATCATCAATGGATATGGAATATCCCTGCCGTTTGATGCGCTCCATTATCATAATCAGAAATTCATTGTCCAGACTCTCGTCATTTTCTATGATTTCAATCTCCAGATACTGCTTGGGAACATTGTAGTTTCCCCAGATGCGTTCCAGTTCTCCCAGAAAATCCGCCATACGTAAGGTGTAGCGTGAAAAGTTCACACTCAGCGGTGTAAGTCTTCTGCCTTCCGCATGCCAGCGGCTGAGCAGTCTGCATACCTGTTCAAAAGCAAAGAAATCCACGTACCGGATCGTGCGTGCCTCCTCCAGAGATGGAATAAATTCATTGGGCATAATCAGGGTACCCGTTTCATCGTGATAACGAATCAGTGCCTCTCCTCCGATAAGCTCCTTTCTGAAATTCACCTTCGGCTGCAGATACACCTCAAAGCGCTGCTGTTCCAATGCCTGCATCAAGACGGAGCGGTCCGCAAGCTGCAAAACCGTATCGTTACAGCAGCGGTACCGGTTGGAATTTGGATTTTTCCGATAGAACTGCATTTTATCCTGATACATGTATTCATCTGCATCTGTTATCCTGGAGGATATATCCTGACAGGTGGATGTCCATATATGTCCGATTGCCCCCTTGCAATTCGCACTGCCGATGATTGCCTGCTTCAGAATTCCCACCTGCTCCAGAAATTCCTGTTCCTGCATTCCCTGAACAAACACAACGAATTCATCCCCGCCGATTCGATAGATGGCGCCGGTGTCAAACACCTTTTTCAATATGGATGCTCCTTCTGTCAGCACCTTATCTCCATAGGTATGTCCCAGATGGTCGTTGATATCCTTCAATCCGTTGATATCCATATAGACGATACCAAGGGGAATCTGCCTGCCATTGAGCTGATTCAGATCCTGAAGGTAGCGATTTCGATTATACACACCGGTTAAATCATCGTAATAGCTGTTATGCAGCAGGCGGTCGTTCAAATCCTTTTTCTCCATCGCCACACTCATGAAATAGCTGATGGTTTCCAGCATGGAGAAATTCCGCATATAGTCAGGTGCCGGATTATCCACACCGATAAATCCGATGCTTTTATTATTCTGAACGATCGGAGAAAGCGCAATGCTGTGTATATTCTGTACGTGCAGCACCTCATAGGTCTGTGGTAAGCTTTTCTGTATACGTTCCACATCCGGTATGGAAACATTTTTCCCCTGCTCGATAAAATCCTTCCAGATTGCGAGCAGCTCAACATCCATATTCTGACAGAATTCCATGGAGGATTCCACACCATGACTGCACCACTCATAGGTGTTGTTCATACATCCGTTCTGCAGCTCAAACACATAGGCGCGCTCTGCATGCATGAATTCACCGATTTCTTTCAACAGCTGATCCATATAGCTCTGCATATCATTGGATATATACATCAGACGGATACAGGACACGGTTTTCATTTCCATCTGCAAAGCCAGATTCAGACGCTCATGCTCCTGTTCCAGATTCTGACGAATCCTCATCATATCCTCAACATCGGTATAAACGACATAAACGACCGGTATGCCGTCGATCTGTTCTTCCGCAAAGGTACCGGTCATATGAATCCGCAGACAGCTCCCTCCTTTTACAGGAAGGCGGCAGAAGCATTCGTACTGCTGACTTTTGTTTCGATATGCATGCTCAACAATTTCCTTCAGCTTTTCAAAATCCTTTGGAGTCTGCTGAAAAAACAAGGTCGCACTGTCATGAAACAGGATGTGATATTCCTCTTCACTGTATCCGCACATCGTATAAAACGTATCATTTGCCCATAATGTTGAAAACTCTTCATTGAGAAGATATTTACACACGCCGATGCGCATGGCACCGAGCTGGTTTTCCGTATCTTCCTTCCAAATTTGTGTATTCATCGTATCATCCTTTTTTTACTATCCCTTGCTTTTTTATAAAAAGCATACATCCGCATATGTAATCCAAATACCGGAAGTCTTCCTATGCTTGTAACGTTTTGCCAAAGGCTTCCCTGCGGCCATGCTATCATCCATCCAGGTAGCTGATGAAATCCTTTTGATACAGGACATAATCAACTGAGGACTGCTGTCTTCCCAACTGATCTGTCCAGGAATTTTCATTCACCCGCACTCTGGTAAAGCCAAGCTGCTCATACACATGCTGTGCTCTTGTATTGTTCAGATTCACAAACAGGATAATCCTGTGACAGCCTTGCTCATGAAAGAGGGAGGATATCAGCATACTCAACAGAACTTTTCCGATTCCCTTGTTCTGCCGGGAAGCATCGCATAGCTTAATGCCTATGGCAGCTGTTGCATCAGCTTTCCATCGCACACTCATTTCGCCAATCGCGATATCGTCCATTTCTATCATCAATAAGCGATGGGATGTATCGCAGTTTTTTATCGTTTCCGCAATTTCCTGCACCGTTTCCCCTGTACCGTTTGGAAATCCTGCATGTGCCATCACCCTGCCATCATTCCACCATTGTGCAAGCTGCCCGGCATCCTGCACTACAGCATCCCGTATGGTTGAGTTTTGATATCTAAGCAGCATCTTCGTCCTCCAAGCAGTATATACGCTTATTACATGTGCAGGCATTTCTGCATACCGCTTTCATAGTGTCAGTTCTATTGTATACCGTTTTTTCCATAAAGGATACTTTTTTAAAAAAATCTTTACAGAATTGCATTTATCCACGTTTCCAGAAGGCTCATCCAGCCTTCGCATTCCGGCTGCAGCTTCTCTCCGTCGGCTCGCTGACTCAGTCTGCCGGCTGTAGACAGGCCATGTGCACCTTTATCATACATATGAAATTCACACAGCACACCCTTCTTTACCAAGGCAGAGGCAAACAGCAGAGAATTTTGTACGGAAACCGTTGGATCGGTATAGGTATGCCACAGAAAGGTTCTGGGTACATCCTTATGTACCTGCAGCTCCAGTGATACATGGTTTCGCAGCTGCTCATCCTCCGCATGCTCCTGCAATAGATTTTGTATGCTTTCCTCATGTGCATAGGCACCGGCAGTGATAACGGGATAGCATAGAATCTGGGCAAACGGACGCAGGTCCGTTCTCTGAATATATTGTGTGATTATCGGCTGATTCCAGTTTATACCAAGACTCGCCGCAAGATGTCCCCCTGCTGAGCAGCCCATAAGAAAGATACGGTCCTGACGGATATTCCAAGCCGTGCAGTTATCCTTCAACAGCTGAAACGCCGCCGCAGCCTCAAGCAGTGCCCGGGGATAGGCAGCCGGAGCACAGGAATAACGAAGCACGGCTACCTGCAAGCCCATGGCATTTAACCGTATGGCAAGCGGTTCCGCCTCCCGATCGCTGGTATAGCGGTATGCACCGCCGGGCATCAGCAGCACTGCCGGACGCCTTGTGCTGTTCAACAGCTCCTTTGATGCATCCATAAAATACGTCTGCAGGACTGCTCCTGTTGCTTTTCCCTGCAGCTGTATCTGAATCGTTTCTGTACGCATACGCTCCTCCTATACAAAAAGCCGGATATCTCCAGCAGATATTTCTTTTATTCCCTGCTTCCCTAGCGATATCGTTCCTGATCGAGAAAGAACATCGTAAAGGTTGCCCGTGACAGCAAAACATCTTCGTCATTGAAAATAAAAACCTCGTAAACTCCGGTCGTTCTGCCGGCTGATATTTTCTGTGCGATTCCGATCAGCTTGCCGCCTCTTCCCGGCTTGATATAATTGATCGTACCGGACAAGGTAACGCTGTCCCGACCCGAGGTAAAGCTCGCTGCCCCGGCTGCGGTATCTGCGAGAGAATAGAGTGCACCACCGTGTACAAAGCCATGTACATTCAAAATCTGTTCATCAATGATCATCTCAACCTTCGCATAGCCTTCCTTCACCTCCACGACCTGCATATCGTTGCTTTGCAGATATTGAGAAGAGGAATTCAGGCGCTTCTTTAATTCATCCATTGTTTCCATGGGAAAGTCTCCTTTTTTACATAATACAATACCTTCTGTATGCTCATCATTATACCACGATGACCTGAAAAAGCGCAGCTATTTACAAGTCCGATAACAAAAAACAGATGTTACTGAGTTACTTTTAAAAATAAGCAAAGCATACAGCAGGAAGCGCATGATTCATTATTGGAGAAGAAAATCCAATCATGCTCTATGTACAGGACAGTGCATGTGTTTTCGTCTTGCAGCACCGTAATCCGTGCGGTTACCTTCGGCATTTCATGTATCTGCATGCATTTCACCGAAAGGCATCTTCCTGCCGTTTTGAGAACAGCGAATTCTATCTCTGATTTTATTGTACCTACCTCGCAGATCCCCGCCTTATGCGAAGTCTATTGACATCCGGAAAAATATCTGATAGTGTCTTACTGACAGGAGGTGATCCTATGCTGACAAAAGAGCGCTTCTTTCGCATACTGGAGCTACTCGATCATAAATCATTCATTACAATACAGGAGCTGATGGAGGTTTTAAACGCAAGCAAATCCACAGTCAACCGCGATCTGATCGAGCTGGAAAAGCAGGGATTGATCCAACGGGAGCGCGGCGGTGCTATAAAAAAAGAAATGCCTGCGACACTCAGCAGTTATCGGGAGCTGCCCGTTATGGATAAAGAACATATTCACAGTGCACAAAAGGATATGATCTGCGCACAGGCAGCAGCTATCGTAAAGGACGGGGATTGTGTGTATGTGGATTCCGGTACGACCCCCAGCTATCTGATTCCATATATTGCAGGTAAAAACATCAAGCTTGTCACCTCCAGCATTTATGCATTACGCAAGCTGCCTGCCTCCTTTCCCGGCGAGCTTTTTCTGATTGGCGGAAAATACGACATGCGTTATGATATGAGTGTCGGTTACCTTACAACCGAGCATATACGTAAATTCCATTTTGACCATGCCTTCTTCAGTGCAAGCGGTGTTGAGCTGGATTCTCAGGAGGTTCTGGCTATTGATTTCACGATAAGTGAAGTGAAAAGCACCGTGCTGCAGCGCTCTCGCTCCTCCCATCTTCTGATTGACGATTCCAAGCTTTCCATACGGGCACTTTGTACATGGGCTGTGCTGTCTGATTTTCAGGATGTATACATCAATGCCTTTGAGGCCATGCGGGATATGGAGCTGCCGCAGCATTTCATCATTTGTAAATAGAACTCATTGCAGTTCTTTTTTTTTACGCTGTCATACAGTGGTAAAACAGCTGCGGCACGACTGCTTTCACAATGTCTAACACCCTTGCAGCTGCTGCATAGTATACGCTAAAGGGGGAATGACGATGCATGTACTATCTGCCCTGCTGTTTGCCGTATCTGCGAATATCGACTGTCTTGCCATAGGTCTGTCCTATGGCATCCAGTCTGTAAAAATCGATGCCCGAAGCAATTTGATCATTGCGGTGATATCCACTGCGGGTACCCTGATCTCCATGCTTGCAGGAAAACCGCTGGCAGCACTCTGCTCAGCGGATACTGCCAACCGAATCGGAGCTGTCCTGCTGATGCTGATCGGCTGTTGGATTCTGTTTCAAAATCACAGGACACAGCAGAAAAGTCTGAAGGCATATGACCGTGATGCATCCAGCAGAATCGACCAGAAGGAAGCGGTCGTTCTGGCATTTGCACTCACGATCAATAACATGGGACTGGGGATATCCGGAAGCATCACCGGGCTGCCGATTCCTGTAACCTGCCTGTTTACCTTTCTATGCTCGCTGCTGTTTATCGCTGTATCGCAGGTCGCAGGAAAAAGCTGCATAGCTTACTTAATTCATAAATATGCAAGAGATACAGCTGCGTGGATGATTATTCTGCTGGGAATTCTGGAATGCTGTATATAAAACAGCCTGCGGGGTATCAGGGTTCTTACTTCAGGGTGTTTGCAAAAGGGAGAATGCAACCCTATTGATAAATACAATAGGGTTAAATCCCTGTTTTAAATTTACTCACCATCGCGTATGAATAAAATCAGCTTCGCATACTTTTTTCATTATGAATGACAGCAGTGCCAACGAAGCAAATGCGCCCAGATACCAGACTGCCAGCACACGCAGCTGCTGTAATGCTGTATGCAGCAGCTCCTCCATCTGCACATAGGATATCCGCACAAGCAAAGGAAGTACATAGCTGATACACAAAAACAGCAAGGCCGCAAACAGGCAGCTGAGCGCTGCATTTCGAAAAGCACGATACCTCCCTGATGCAGAAACCAGCATGCTTACAAAGGATACCAGCATAGCTCCGCACAGAAGCCGGATCGTATCATTTTGCATACCGAACTGCACAAGGCGCACAGCCAGAAGGGCGGGTACGCTGAGGGATGCTCGTGTATCCTCAGCCAGTGCAGACAGACGGGTGTTCAGGTGCAGCTGACGGGTTAGAATCTGAAGCAGCAGCTTTTGCTGGGAGGCAGTTAGATTTATATTCTGAAACAGTGCCGTTTGCTCCTTTGAAAGCAAATCTGAAAACTGTGCATCCAAATCCGGAAGCTGTGCTGTTTCATCCGCTACACATTGTATAAAGGCAAGTCCGGCAGTATCCAGAAAGGATGTCCAGTCTGATTGCTTCTGAAGATTCTCCTGCAGCGTATCAAGCTGCTGCAGGATGGACTGCTCCAGAAGAAAACCGCCAGGCACCTGTTCCAGCGCATCCTTAAGCGGCTCTTTGATATCCAGATGGGAAACGACAAGCGCACTCATTCCCTGTTCCTTCACCTGCCGCAGGGTCACAGCTCCTCCCAAAAGCAATGCAGTGCAGAGAAACAGCAGCGTGCTGACCCATAAAAGAAGTCTTCTCATCCTGTCACCTCCTGGCGTTTTTTCCTGCCAGCTCCTATGTCGACTACTTCCTTCAGCTTCGGATAGGCGTATAAAAGAAACCGTTGGTAGCCGCACTGTGTTTCATTCATAAAAACACTGCGCAGACGTTTGCAGTTTCCATGGCACATCGGCTGAAATGGACAGGCAGCACACAGCTGCGGCTCTTCCCTGTATGCAAACGCCTTCGCACGGCTGCAATCACGTGCCGCAAGCAGATCGGTATCCAGAACATTGCCGCAGTGATATTCATCCAATACATAAAAATCACAGGGATACAAAGAGCCGTCGCTTTCCACAACATACTGAAACTGACACTCTCCCAGTATTCCGCAGGTACCTGGTGTTTTTCCCTGCAGGAGCAGCAGCAGGTTATCAAACAGGGCAACGCTTTGATACTGCTTGTTTTCCACATCCTGTATCCAGAGATCAAAATAGCTGCGATAAAACTGATAGAACAGCTCCGGTGTCAGTGAATATGCACTCTGTTTTTCCTGCAAAGGGGCAAGGCAGGGAATCAGCTGTACATGGGAAAAGCCGTGCTCCTTATAAAAGGCAAACAGCTTCTTCGGCTCCCTGGCCAGCTGCCTGCTTAAAACGCTCAGAATATTGAAGTCTACATGATGTCTGCGTAACAGCTGTATGGCACGCATCACGTCCGCATACGTACCGGCATTCTTGCGTTTTCGATACAAATCATGCTGCTTTCGCCATCCGTCCAGAGATACGCCGACAAGAACATTGTGCTTATGAAAAAAGGAGCACCATGCCGCATTCAGCAGACAGCCGTTGGTCTGAATGGCATACCGCACATTCTGCTTTTGCTGGCGAAGCTGTTTTACGGCATCCGCAAACTGCTCATAGAAGGGCAATCCGGCAAGCAGCGGCTCTCCGCCCTGAAAGGCGAAGGTGATATCGGCATCCCCATCTGCAGCTTGAAACACCTTCTCCAGCAATGCCACAGCTACCTCATTGCGCATACGCCCGTAGTTCGCACAGCTTCGATTTTCTGCAATATCCTTATAGAAGCAATAGGTGCAGTTCAGCTGACAGCCTGCGGATACCGGCTTGACCAGAAATGATAATGTCTTCATATGCATCCCTTCTTTCCACCGCTAAGTATAGCATGTCTTTATAGTATATCACAAGACAGCTGCTGCTTTCACCTTGAAGCAAAGCCATGAATTTCTACTACGGTTCTCACTTTCGGACGCTTCCTGCATGGTACGATACAGACTTTTCATCTGATATTTATGGATACGGTGATGTACATGTGCTGTATGAATCTTTCAATCCGCCTGGACAGGATGAAAAATTCTTTCGAATACATCACGCTTTCCTGCCCGACGGTATTTCTTTTTCGAACATTCACCGCTCTTTCGCTCTAACATGCATACGAAAGCATCAAAAAAAGATTCTTTACTGACAGTGTGCAAGATCAAAAAGGGGAATGCAATACCCCTGTAACCTATCAATGATATTTGAATACCCCCTTTTTCAAACACCAGAACGTAAGGAAACCTCACAAAAAAAGCATCCTGCTTCTTTGCATACGCCTTGAAGCACAATGCTTATTGTCTGTTATATACATCTCTTTTTTGATGCCTATGCCTCTTCGTCTTCAAACGGATAGCGCATTCCCCACTGTCTGCGTACTTCATCCATCAGGGCTACTACATCACTGGATAGCTTCAGTGTGCTGTTGTTCGCTGTTGCGCTGACGGCAGCCTCCATATCCCGTAGCTCATATACCAGTGCATCACTGCGTGTTCCCGCATCCAGTGTTTCTGTCCAGCCATCTCTTGTATAGCGAATCTGAAGGCTGTCTGCTCTTGGATATTCACGGATTTCCAGATATCCCTCTTCTCCGGCAACAATACCTACCTTTGGCAGCTTGGCTCGCATGGTTAACGTAACCGTAGCCATTTCATCCAGTGAATTGCGCAGGATGATACCGCTCATTTCATCCACACCTGTTTCAAAGGGAATCATATTCGTGAGAACGGTATCCGGCTGTGCATGCAGAAACCAGCGCACAAAGGATAACGCATAGGTACCGATATCCAAAAGGGCTCCTCCGGCAAGCTGCGGGGAAAAGAATCTGTTCGTGACATCGTATTCCTTACAGCTCCCAAAATTAACCTGTATCATTTTCAGCTTACCGATTGCGCCCTGCTCAACCAGCTCTTTTGCTTTGGCAAACACCGGCATGTGAAAAATTGTCATTGCCTCCATCAGAATCAGCTGCTTCTTTTGTGCCAGTGCCATTGCTTCCTGCAGCTGTCTGTGGTTTACTGTGATTGCCTTTTCGCAAAGTACATGCTTGCCATGCTGCAAAGCGCGCATTATATAGTCATAATGGTAGGTATGCGGTGTTGCGATATAAATAATATCCACCTGCTCATCTGCAAGCAGGCTTTCAATATCGTAACAGTGCTCAACCGTATATGCACTTGCAAATGCCGTTACCTTCTCCATGTGACGTCCAGCGACGGCATAAATCGTACCATGCTCCTTCATCAGTGCCTCGGCCATCTGTACAGCAATTGCGCCCTGACCAAGAATACCCCAGTTCCATTTTTTCATATTCTCATCCCTTTCCTGTTCACATTTTAAATACCCGCAGCATGCTGTACAATACATGCAATCTGTTATTTCTTATCAGACACTGCTTTTTTTCAATAGCTCAAAGCCCTGATCGCTAACAACCAGAATCGCGGTGACCTCTCTTGTCAGCAGGGATGTATCAACAACCCCCGCAATGCTTTTCAATGCATGATTCAGTTTCTTTGGATCCTCAACCTTATCAAACCATACATCCGCCAGTACATTGCCATGATCACTCATTACAGCACCGTACTTTCCTTCCCCATGCTTACAGACAAAGCGGCCTTGCAGCTCCTCCACGCTGCGTTTCACATAGGCTGTTGCATCCTCCAAAAGCTCCATGACAACCGGTACATGAAACTGCAGGGTGTCTGAAAGCTTGCTTTCATCAATCAGCAGCATATATTCCTCTGCCATATTGGCAATCAGCTTCTCCCGGACATGAATTCCGCCTCCGCTTTTCAGCGCATAAAATTGACGGTCTGCTTCATCACAGCCATCAAAGGCGATATCCACATGGGATATCTGACGCAGCGGAAGAAGCGGCAGTCCCAGCTTTATACAAAGCGTTTCCGTTTCCAGAGACGGCGTTACGATTTGCACCTGCTTTCCGCTTTCCTTAACAAAGCGTGCAAGATGAGCGATAGTTGATCCCCCTCCCAAGCCGATTACCATGCCGTCCTGTATATATGCCAAGGCCTTTTGTGCACAACGTTTTTTCATAATGTTCTTATCTCCTTTTCCTGTATCTCAGGGCTTGTATCCCTCTGCCCTTAGCAGGCTTCCCGTTCCTTCAGCTGCACCAGCAGCTCTTCCACCGTTTTCCTGTCGGCAATTCCCTTGGAAAATGCACTGGCACTGCCACATGCTGTTCCATAACGCAGTGCCGCAGCATAGGACTGCTCACGCAAATAACCGTATAGAAAGCCCGCAACCATGGAATCACCGGCACCGACGGAATTAACAACCTTTCCCCTGCAGGCCGGTGCATGATAAACCTCCTGTGTTTCAGTGAGCAGTAAAGCTCCCTGCTCCGCCATGGATACCAGCACATTGCGTGCACCCATCGCCTGCAGCTCCTTCGCATAGACAAGCAGATCCTCCCTGCTGGAAAGCTCTACCTCAAACATTTCCGCAAGCTCCTTATGATTGGGCTTGATCAGAAACGGATGATAGACAAGCGTGGACATCAGTGCTTCCTGCCTTGCATCCACACATACACGGATGCCGCTCCCCTGCAGATGCTGCATGATATCCGCATAGATATCCTGTGGAATACTGCCGGGTACATTCCCGGACAGCACCAGAATATCATCCTTTTTCAATCGATCCAGCTTTTTTATAAGCTGCTCCAGATGCGTATAGCGAATCTGCGGTCCCTGTCCGTTGATTTCACTTTCCTCCTGCGCATGCACCTTTACGTTGATTCTCGTAAAGCCCTGCTCCACCTTCAGAAAATCCGGCTGAATGCCCATGGCCGCAACCCCCTGTTCCAGTGCATCCCCTGTAAAGCCTGCGATAAAGCCCAATGCACAAGATTTCATCCCAAGCTGTGCCAGCATACTGGATACATTGATTCCCTTTCCCCCGAAGATCAGATCCTCCGCCTTGGTGCGCATAATTTCACCGGCTGTCAGCTCGTTTACTTCAACCACATAGTCAATTGAAGGATTTAATGTCACTGTATAGATCATTCTTCTACCTCGATAATATCCGCTTCCTCCAGATATTCCTTCTCCACACCCTTGCCTGTGATGATCGTCGCATCACTGATATCCGCCGTCGTGATAGAGGTACAGGTTCCGAATTTACCGGAATCCGCAAGCACATAGCACTTCTGCGCATGCTTCATCGCCTCCATCTTGACATACGCCTCATTGGTATCCGGTGTTGTAAAGCCGCTGTCCACCGTTATACCGTTGGTTCCGAAAAATGCCTTGTTGAAATTGTATTTCTGCAGGGAGGAAACAGCGCCGAGACCTACCACCGCTTCCGTTTTGCTTTTCAGCTCACCGGCCAGCAGGAAGGTACGAAAGCCCTGCGCAGCCAGCCGTCTTCCATGCTCCAGTCCGTTTGTCACATAAATTGCTTCCTCTTCCTTCAGATATTCCACCATGTGCAGGGTTGTGCTCCCGGCATCGATATACACAAAGTCATGCGCCTGAATCAGCGATGCGGCATAGCGTGCAATTCGCTTTTTCTCTTCCACATGCTCCTCACTGCGCGCAGCCACCTCAGTTTCATATAACCCGTATTCCTTATGCAGCAGCGTTGCACCGCCATGTACCTTTTTCAGTTTTCCCATCTTATGCAGTGCCACCAGATCCCGCCGTATGGTGGATTCACTGATGGACAGTGCCTGTGTCAGTTCCAGAACCGTGACAGTTCTCTGCTTTTGCAGAATGGACAGAATTGCCGCAAAGCGTTCTTCAGCAAGCATCGTCATTCCTCCTCTTTGTTATTAGTATACGTTCTATAATCGCCATTGTCAATCACATTCAGTCAAATTATTGCAGGAATGTTTGACCGATCATGAAAATATCTGCAGGTTTTCTTGTCTGCAGCCCGCAACAGACATCCGGTAATCTCTGGCACACGTAGAAATATGACGCTGAAAAGAATAGACCGGGGCAGCATCCGCACTCAGTCGGTGTATAGGTAACGACAGAAAAAAGAAGCAATTCCCTATGATGCCAGGGACTTTATTTCTTCATATTACAGCTTCTTCCATTCCCATAATCACGCAAAACGCCTTGTATTCATCTATAAAGAAAGCACCTATAGCTTCAACCTGACCGCCAAAGTCAGACCTCTCTATAGGTACTTTTTTTCACATTGCCTTTTTGGGAATGAGTCGAGAAGGAAGAAACGCAATCAACGCCTGTGTTGAGAGAATCTGCCTTGCTTACCATTTCCCACGATATTTTTTCTGTTTTACGGATTACTGCTTATACCTTGGAAAGGATGAAGCGGCAGCTTCCCTTGATGGTCACCTTGCCTGTATTTGCACTGGCGAATACAGAATCTCCCTTGCGGATGCTCAGCATGGTATCATCACTTTCGATACTGCCCTCACCATCCACAATGACAAAGGACGCAAAGCTTTCCTCATCCACCTTCACACTGCACTCTGTTTTCACATCATACACATAGGTTGTGAAATATTCGCAGGTGGCCATCATGGCACACTTGTAGGTACCGTAATCCTTCTCTTCACCAATCGGCTTGAAATCACTTTCCAGCGGTGTCAGATTGGAAACATCAATGGCCTTCTCAATGTGCAGCTCTCTCGGCTTTCCATCCTTACCTACGCGTCCGAAGTCATACACGCGGTAGGTCGTATTGGAATTCTGCTGAATTTCACAGATTACGATTCCTTCCCCGATCGCATGAATGGTTCCAGCTTCAATGAAGAACACATCTCCCTTGTGTACCGGTACCTTTTTCAAAACATCCAGAATGGTGTTGTCCTCAATCCGCGCACGGAATTCATCCTTTGTGATTTCCTTATTCGTTCCATAATACAGACTGGCACCCTCTTCGGCATCCAGAATATACCACATCTCTGTTTTTCCATATTCCTTTTCCACACGCAGCGCATAATCATTGTCCGGGTGAACCTGTATGGACAGATTGCCTTTTGCATCGATAAATTTAATCAGAATCGGGAAAAATTCAAATGCGTTTCCTTTGGTGCCAAGTGCATCCTTTCCCAGCTTTTCCACATACTCACTCAGTGTCAGTCCCTTGTACTCTCCACTGTCCACAATACTCTGTCCGTCCTTGTGTGTGGATAACTCCCAGCTCTCCGCCACAATATCAAGATCGGTTTTCTTGTTGTAGTTTTCCTTTAATTTCGTTCCGCCCCACAAATAATCCTTAAATGCAGGGAGCAGTCTTACCAATGCCATACTAAATTACCTCCAATTTCTTCAGGGCCTTATAAATCCCCTCTTCTTTTACGGTTCCGGTGACCATGCTTGCCACTGCGTCCAGTTTTGGATCATGCTTTCGCATCGCGACACCGTGCACCACACCAGCGAGCAGCTCTACATCGTTATCCCCATCTCCAAACGCGATCGTCGCGTCCATGGGAATGTGAAAATAATCGATGATCGCTCTGGCTCCTACTCCCTTGTGTATCGTCTTCTTTGCGATGTCAAAGGTATTGCAATTGCGGTGATAGGAACACAGATACGTTTTTTCCAGCTCTGCGCCGCTTGTTTCCAGCTGTTTTCGATTTGGGAATGTCAGTGTGATTTTTCCAATCCTGCCTCTGACATCCTCAAAGCCGCGGTATTTGACGAAGTTATCTTCCGGTATCTTAAAATTATCCATAAAATGCAGATATTCCGACTCTTTCAGATCCTTTACATAACAGAATTTCGTTCCCTCCAGTATATAATTGATAGATAAGCTATCCATATACTGAAGCAGAGACAGCAGTTCCTCATCGGAAAAAACATCGTTGTGGATTACCTTACCATGCACAGTTACATGCGCACCATTGCTTGTCACATAGCCATCCAGATGCAGATCCTTCGCTCCGTTTGGAATATAGCTCAATGCTCTTCCGGTTGCCAGCACACACAGGTATCCCAAATCCTGCAGACGGCTGATCGCAGCTTTTGTCAACTGCGTAGGAACATAGATTTCATCTCTTTCATCTACCAGCGTTCCGTCATAATCGTACAATACGAGTCCTTTTACCATAATCATCCTCCGTACAGTTTAATTATAGGAGAAACAGGTTAGGATTGCAAACAGGAATCTCGACATTTCTGAAAGAAGAGGGGTTTGCTTGAGGGGAAACATGATGATCGCAGGACATGTTGTAAACTATGTTATATGAATGCTTTGTGTATGCAAACATTCGAATCTGTTTTCCTTACATTGTGACTGTTGCATAAGACTTAATGGATTTCGTATTCTAGACTGTCCCTCGTGAATTTACTAGACATTATAAAAAAATCCCTTACAATAAAGGTTGAATAGCTGGGAGGATTTATATGAATATAAAAGCAGTATTTTTTGACATTGACGGTACCTTTTACGACCATACGACCAATCGTGTGCTGCCATCCACAAAGGAAGCAGTACGAAAGCTGAAGGAACAGGGCATCAAGGTCGCCCTATGCAGTGGAAGACCCCTGCAGCTGGCAGCTGAATTACCGGTATTCGATGAATTCTGCTGGGATGGATTCATCGGTGGGAGCGGTATTAGTGTGTATGATGAAAACAGAGAGCTGATTTGGGAAAATGCATTTACAGAAGACCAGCTGAAAAAGCTGTTTGCGATTGCAGAGAAGCACGAGCTCCCCTTGTATGTGAATGGGGAGAAAACCTTTCTGACAAGACCACTGCCTGCCAAGAAAGAATTTGTTCTGGATCTGTTTCATTTGGGCGTACCGGAAATACGAAGCTGGAATCATGAACGCGTGGATGTGCTGAGCATTTTTGAAAACCGTGATTATGACTTCCGTATGTTTCAAACGGTGGAGAACATCAGAATGCAGCCGTCCTGTGACTACATCATGGATATTTTGAAAAAAGATACCTGCAAGGCGACCGGCATCAAACAGCTGATGGCTTACTGGGGGCTGGAAAATGAAGCATATATGGCGTTTGGTGACAGTATGAATGACTGTGAAATGCTGCAGGAGGCTGCCATTGGTGTTGCCATGGGGAATGCCATGGATGCCGTAAAGGCTTATGCCGACCATATCTGCGGCAGCAGCGATACACCTGCTATCCATGACACCCTGCAGGCTTACGGACTCATTCACTAAAACAGGAGGCACAGGCTATGAAAATAAACGCTGTATTTTTTGATATCGACGGTACATTTTTCGATCATGTGAGCGGTATGGTGCTTCCGGAAACACTGACAGCCGTAAAAAAGCTAAGAGAAAACGGCTATAAGGTCTGTTTGTGCAGCGGCCGTGCCAAGGAAATGGCAGAGCAGCTGGGTGTTTTACAAATGACTGCATGGGATGGCTATGTCGGCGGTGCCGGAGTAAGTGTCTACAACGAACGTATGGAGCTGATCAGCGAGCATGCCTTTACCAGAGAACAGACGGCACGTATATTTGAGCTTGGCAGGCAGTATGATATCTGTATTCAGTCGCATGGAACGTATGAATTCATGACAAAGCCGCTGAATCCGTATGCCCGGCAAACCTTTGCGGAATTTCACTGCGAGGTTCCCGAGGTACGGGACTGGCACGAGGAGCCTCTGGTCGCCATCAGCGCATATGAGAAAAAAGGCTTTGACTGGAGTATGTTTGATGATATTGAAGGTATTGAGCTGCAGCATCCCAATGACACCTGCGTAGACTTCATGCAATGCGGCATCAATAAAGCGACCGGGATTCGGGAGCTGATGGATTTCTGGGGTTTTCCACATGATTCCTACATGGCGTTCGGTGATTCTTTGAACGATATGGAAATGATACAGGAGGCAGCGTATGGCATTGTTATGGGAAATGGAAAGGATGCCTTGAAGCCGTATGCTGATCTGGTCATCGGTCCCAGCAATGAGCCGGGAATTTATCATACCCTCAAGGAGCTGCACATGATTGATTAGGATGAGGGAACTGTATTTTCAATTCTACAATGCGGATAGAAAATCTGTATTCAAAGACAATATATGAAGAAAATCAGAGCTGTCAATGAAGGCTCTGATTTTTGTTTTTTATCAAAGAGAGAAACTCTGTTACAGGGTCTGCATATACGTGGTAAAACCAAGGATCAGCACATTGAAGAATCCATGGAGTATAGCAATCGTGTAAATAGAGAAATGATCCGGCAGCTTGATAATAAGTGCTGTAAACACTCCTCCAATCAGGAAGCTGATGATCAGCTGCAGCCTGCAGAAAAGTAACGATATGGAAAGCATTTTCCCTATTGAATACAGGTCTTTTTCATGCAGGATTCAAATACTTCCATCCTGCTGCAAATAGCGGCGGATGTCCTGAATCTGCCGTCTGGTGTCATAATACCCCATCCAGTACAGACTGCCCAGCTTCTCCAAATCCGGCTCCAGTCTTCCCACTGTAACCGGCTGTGAAGGTGCGATGACATAGACACGTTTTTGCTCCTGCAGAATTTCCAGCGCCTCGCATTGCCGATTATAATTGGCATCCATTTCCTCCAGCGCTTTCATAAATTTCGGGTACGGTCTGTAGATCGTCTTTCCCAATGGCAGCTTTCGGGTGATACTGTCCGTTTTCTTACGATAGGACAGCGGTCGCGTCCGCACGACGATAATTTTTTTATAGCCCTCCCGCAAAGCCCAGTCAAAGGGAATTTTATCACTGCAGCCACCGTCCAGATACGGATAGCCCTCCATCCATACCATTTTGGAAATAAACGGCATAGAGGCTGATGCCTGCACCGCCTGAAAGATATCGCGGCAGTGATCCTTTTCAAAATATGCCGGCTCTGCTGTTTCACAGTTAGTCGCAACAGCGATAAAGCGGCGGTCAAATTGAAAAAAACGTTTCTTATCAAACGGGTATTCCTGATCTGCCTGATGAAAGGCAAATGCAAAGCCAATCAGACCTTCCCCGTTTTGCAGTGCTTTTCTTCCCACATACCGCTTGTCATGGCGGTATTTTAAATTCATGCGGATCGATCTGCCAATCTGACCGGATACATAATTCAATCCATTCATGGCTCCTGCGGATACACCGATCGTACAGCGCAGATTGATGTTTTCCAGCATAAGAGCATCCAACACACCCTCACCATACAGTCCGCGAAATGCACCGCCCTCCAGAACAATGCAGCCTTCCTGTACCATTGTGGATGCATTCCCGTGCGGCAGCTGATGAAAGCCGGAATATATTTTATTCATTCCATCACCTCTCACAATCCCATAATGAAGCAACTGCTATCATGGCATTGGCACGGCTCATGGTTACAGTCATTCATTCGTTGGAATTTTACGTAAGCAATACTAGCACAACTCTATCCCATAGTCAAACGATAGGAAATGAAAAACCGAAAGCATCATCACCTTCGGTTCATTTATAAAATAAATATCAAACAGAGAGCTTACAAAGCTGCCTTGTTTAATCGGAATACGGACACGAACATTTCATCATACAGGAGAATATGCTCTCCCATTCTTCCTGCGCTGACCACCTCATCACGCAAAATGCGAAGTCCCGGCTTTACTCTGATCATCAACTCTGTAATTTCCTCAATGGTCTTCTGTTTTTTGCTGTGAAAAACCAGCTCTTCTCTTCCGATTTCCAGAAAAGCCTGATATAGTTCTTCCGGATAATCGCCAAGCCAAACATTTGGATAGTGCATGAGCATATGCCATGCATCATCAATCTTGATTTCTTCTTCCATATCTCACTCTCCTTGCTATATTGTATTATAGAGTAGAGAAAATATACAGAAGAAGGCTAAGGTAAATTCTGGAATATGCTTATATACTTTGTCGCGCATTCCTCATAAATATAATTCTGTACAACCGATACTTATGTGTACAGAATTAGGAATAGATTACATAAATGCAATTTTAATGGGATAAGCTCACAGTTCTGCCGCTGTCCCTGGGATATACATGCGTCACATGGTTACCCGTTATATCCCTAGATAATACAAGGTAGCTCACAGCTTTTTTCTTTCATGGACCAGTGCTTGTTTCATATTGAGATAGATACTCTTTATGTTTACTACCTGTGTATGCCGCTACTGGTCCATTATATCATATATACAATTCTTCACCTTAATACTAATATCCCTGCTTTGATGGTTTCACCTTGCATCCGCAAGTACCACAGACTTTTTTAATTCCTGTTAAGCATTTAAACGGCGAGCTCATTCAATTCATACGCATAATTCAGCTTGTCTTTTGTCCTGAATGAGCCTTGATTCTTATATCGTCCATAAATATAGCTTCTGATTTTAAAATTCAAGGGAGATATTCGTCATAATTTAGCCTTGATTTTATGAAATACAGCCTATACGATTCCAAAGAATGCTAATGCTATACTTAATGCAAATACACTAAGTAGAATTGTCGTTGTTTTTATTTTCTTTCCCAATAAGAAGTACATGATACCGAACATTGCCAAAGGTAATAAGCCTGGCATAATCTGATCAAGATAAGTCTGAAGCGGCTGTGCAAATTTACCACTACCTACCATTATTGGAAGTTGAAAGCTTACCAGTGAAGCTGTCATACATCCGATAACCATCAGACCTACAGCAGAAGCAATATAAGTAACATTATCCATGATACCTGAATTCAAAAACTGTTTAAAGAAATTAGTACCTAACTCATATCCTTTAAACAAGCATATATATCTTAAAGGAATGGTTGGTATATTAACGATTAGAAGGAATAATAATGGACCCAGAATACTGCCATTAGCAGAGAAAGAAATAGCAATACCTGCAGCGATGATACGTAAGGTTCCCCAGATCAAAGAATCACCGATACCTGCTATAGGACCCATCAAGGAGGCTCGAACAGCACTGATCGAGGTTTCATCAAAGTCAGGGTTATTTGCATTTTCTTCTTCCATGGCTGTTAGAATTCCATATAATAATGTTGATAAATGTGGAGTAATTGCCATAAATTCCACATGTCTCTGTAATGCGCGGGCACGTTTTTCCGGATCATCCGCATACAGTTTCCCTACAACTCTTGACATCGTATAGGCAGACCCTAAGTTTTGCTGTCGCTCAAAATTCCAGACAGCATCCTGTCTCCAAGACCTCCAGAAAACTCCCATCAAATCTTTTCGATCTAATTTTTTAACATCACTAGAATTCGTTTTCATCACTTAATACCTCCTCTGAAATCTTATTATTATTTGTTTGTTTAATCGTCAAAATAACACCTACAATAACACATGCCATCAATGCTACGCCGAATACCGGTATTTCCAGATATGCCGATAACAGGAAGCCACCAAAGAAGAAAGCAGCGACATCTTTACTGATAATCATTCTAACTAACATGGCGAACCCAATTGCAGGAATAATGCCCGTAGCAATCTCCAATCCATGATTTATGAATGGCGGAATAGCAGCCACGATATCTTTAATTAACGGAGCACCTAAGTAGTAAGAAACAGCTATAATTGCAGATAAGGAAACAATTTCAAAAATCCATCCAATCGTCTCTGTTCTTTCAACACCGCGAGCATCTCCTGCAGCAGCACATTTATCTGCATGACCACAGAATACAGGGGAAGTAATAAGCACTCTGAGCCCAGTTTTAATCATCAGTACCAAAGTAGCAACTGGCACTGCTAAAGCCACCGCAGCACTTGGTTCTCCACCACTGTTAATAACGAAGCTTGTCCCAATAATAGCACCTGATACCATTTCCGGAGGACAGCTTGCTCCTACCGGGAATGCTCCCAACCAGATAAGCTCCAAGGTAGCTCCTGTCATGATTCCAGTTCTGATATCCCCCAAAACCAAACCAACTAGCGGAGCCATAACGATCGGCCTGTTCCACATGGTACTGCCCACTCCATCATGAGCGAAGCCAAAAGCAGCTACCAATGTAATCAATAATGTTTGTACTAATAAATCCATCTTTTCTTACCCTTTCCTTTCATTAAATAAGTGTCATTACATCTTGCTTTGAATCATCCGGAACCATACGAACTTCCAACTCAATACCTTTATCATTCAGTTTTTTCAGCAATTCAATCTCTTCATCATTGACAGAAAGTGCTTTGGAAATCTGACGTTTTCCTGCTTCATTTTTAATGCCGCCCAGATTGATTGAAGTAATTTTGTCATAACCAAAAGCTAATCTGGATACATCTTCAATGTTTTCACAAAGTATCATTAGATTATATTTGTCTGTAACTCCGGCATTTAATGCTTTGATAGAGTCATCTATGCTTTTCATGACCAATTTCACGCCATTAGGCTTTGACAATCTTAAAGCTGTCATTCTTAATTCATCTTTAACAACAGCATCACTGGCAATTAAAATGCAGTCAGTACTGATACTTTTTGTCCAGGTAAACACAACCTGTCCATGTAATAATCTATGGTCTACACGAACTAATACAATCATATCTTATTCTCCCTTTACTAAAGCATCTCTTACAGCAATCAATTTCTGTACATTCTTTTCATCGACAGTTCCTGTCGCAATATGAGTATCTTTGACCCAGCTTCCAACAATACCGCCATCTGCTACTGCAAATTGCTTGGTACAGTTTTCAGCTGTCAAGCCGGCACCTACGATTAACGGGAAATCGCCGATAATATCTCTGAATTCCTGAATTTTTTTCATGCTGGTTTCCTGACCGGTTTCATCCTGTGAAACCGCAATTGCATCACAGCGTGTCATAGCAGTTTTCAAATCTTCTTCCAGGCTTTTTCCGGATAAGTATGGTGTATGTTTAAAACGAACACCGCCGATGATATATCCGGGATATCTTGAACGATATAATTTGATGAATTCTGCAAAGCTGATGTCTTCACGCTCAATTAAATTACCTGCAATAGCATCAATCTGCACAAAGTGTGCTTCATATTTAATAGCTAATTCAAATGTCAAAGTGTTCTGGTATAAGCAATTAACTCCATAAATGTGATCTTTGTAGTTTTCCTGAAGATATTCTAAAACTGGAATCATATGATGATAGGTTCCAAAATAGTTTTCGACTAATACCGCATCAGCACCATTGTTGTAATACGTATCGATTTCCTGCTTAGCTATTTCAAATACTTCTTCATCTGTATTTCCTTTAAGATGTAACATTCCGATAATAGGTTTTTTCCAATTAAAAGCTTCTAAAAAATTTTTATTCATTTTATTTGTCCTCCTTTTAAAGTTCTTTTATGTTGCTACATGTGTTATTACAGAATAATAAGTTTAACATCCTTTACAATGATATTTAGGCAACTATCTTGTAAAGCTTCACAATTATCCCGTAGCCAGAAATTCTTTTTTCATGTCTCTCTCTCCTTCCTTTCCTAAAAATCTTCTTCTTCCTGTTTATCTATGCTTTTTCTACAGGTGATTCCTGTTTTAGCCTCATCCATAATATGTGCCATACGCTTCTCACTGACATCATCATGATCGCCCAGCAATACACTCAGCACCAGGTTCAAATTCATACCCGACAGAATCGTTACATCGCCAAAGGCTGTCAGCTGCGATAAAGCCGTATGAACACTGCCTCCCAGAATATCAGCCAGTATGATCCATGCATCCCTGCTGTTTTCTATCTTCAAACGAAGCTGATCTGCATAATCCTGCGGATTCTGACCCGGATACAGGCAGAACACTTCCACACCCTTTGTAAGATCACCAATGATCATGGATGCGGAATGCAACATACCCTTTGCCAGCTCACCATGTGATGCCAGAATTATGTTTGCCATATCTCTCATCTCCCTTCACTTTCTTACGTAGCAAAAAGCGTGCCAACTTAGCCTGCTCCATATAAAAAAACAAAATAGCTGCCGCTTTCTGCAATTTTTCTTTCCAATCTCCCCTATAAACTCTCTCAATATGATTCTTTTTGTGAGCTATAGCACATGAGTTTCTTTTCAAAATGTATATGTATCGACGCTATCCCGCTTTTTATCGACGCTAATCCAACAGGGAAGTGCTGTTAAATAAAAAAACTCCATCATGCACACACTTTCCACCTCGGATACTGTAAACGCTCGATACCGATCGTGCATGTGAGTACCGTCTATGCTTCTGTGAAATATGCACATAAGCAGCTTCTTCTACATTTCATTATTTATAAATCGAAAGCCGTCGTATAAAGAGTACTTTCTATGTCATGCTTTCCTGTATTATCAGGCTACTATGCGCTCTGGCTTTCGAATATCATCCCATATATAAAATGAAAGCCTTTAACACAGGGATTTTCTCCCGATGTAAAGGCTTTTTGTTAACCATCGTTATGGTCTACATAATTGAAGATATACCCGATTTCCTCGACTGGAATCTCCACACCGTAATACTCCTCCACGACACTGAATGCATGCTTTACACACTGAATGAAGGCAGCTTCCTGCTGTGCAAAATCCTCGATATCTGTAAAAATCTCAATTTCTCTTCTTGTCACTAGGCGTTCAATCAGACAGCATATATGCACATACAGTCCGAAGCAGGTATTGTTGGTAAAGCGCAGTCCCAGCTCCAGCTGCAGCTTGTCAATCGCATCCGCAACATGCTCCAGAAGCTTGTTTGGATTGAGAATCGTCAGATTGTTCATAATATTTGATAAAGAAAAATTCTTCAGTATGTTTTGCTGGAAGGTCTTCATCTCCTCCTCCCGCATATAGTCCCGGAAATAGATGTTCAATGCATCCATTGTATCATTGATAATCAGGTCCTCAATCGGAATGAAACGGATTCCCTCAATATTGGGATTCAGCGTGCCTACTATGCAAATAACCTCATACGCGTCGAAAAAGGCGTCGTGCATCTGCTTCTCCAGCAAAGTATTATAATCATAGGTCAAAACCTGAATCGGAAAGTTATGCGGCAGGGAATCCGTCAGAATTGTTTTCAGCTTCTCTGCCGTATTGATCCCGCTGGCACAGGAGCATAAAATCACCTGCTCCTTTCTGCGATGCTCTACGATATGATAATGATATGCACTGTAGGTCTGCACGGCATCAAATATCTCCTGCATGCCGGCTCCCTGAATCATACCGTTTCCAACCTCAAGTGCCAGCTTGGTTGTCACATTGTTCATAATACCGATATTGGCATTCTGATTTTCTATTCCCTTATACAGGTCCTCCAAAGAGCCCATGTCCACCAATAGAAACAGTTCCTCAAAACGACCGATTTTGCTAAGATATCGGTTCAGACGCTCAATGATTTCCTGTGTCGTGACATGCAACGGCATATCGATGGAATCAAAGACATAACGCCCCAGAAATTTGTTCACGGCATCCGCAAGAGAACTGGCGGTAGAAAAGCCATGTGCGATGATGATACCGATCCGCTTGTTCAAATCCTGCATACGATTCAGCAGCTTCAGGTGCAGACACAAAATCACCGAAATCATATCCTCAAATTTCAAATCCAGATTATTTTCAAGATGCTCACGGATTTCCCCGGCAATCGCATATTCTCTGGCAAGCTTCTGCTTCAGAAATTTCTGCAGGGCTGCCATCTGCTTGCGATTCGCCTCCTGCCAGTTGCCAAGCTCCAGTGTATTCTGCATACAATCCGCAATACATGCCGTAATGGCGATCAGGTCATTGTTCACATACTTGAAGCCATAGCGCAGAGACAGCATATCGAAGATATTCGAAACAATCCCCTGAACATACTCATTTCCCGATAATGCTGCACTGCTTCGCAGCATCGTGGCCTCCTGATAAGAATGCATCGCTTTCCCTGCTTCATCAAGACAGACAGGAAACTCATGCGGGGCCTGAAATGCCGCAAGGATATGCTCCAGCAGCTGAATGATGGGGCGCTCCTTCAATACAAAGCTTTTCAGTTCATGAACAGGAATCATACGCTGACTTTCTCTGGACACCGATTTCCCGCTATCCTTTCTTTCCCGCAGCTTCTCCGGAAGATTGAACGCACGGATTTCCAGAATACTGCTTTTTTGATCAGATGCAAATAATGCATTTACACAGCTTGCCTGTATCGCATTCTTTAATTCTCCGATGTTCCCTTCGCATTCACAGCTTAACAGCAGACGGTATACAAGCGATGATATATGAATCGACTTATGAATACGCTTTTCCTCATCCTGAAATATGGAATGAATCAGCTGCAGCCGCTCGTGAGAGCCGCGCTCCGCAAGGGATGGGACAGTGACAATCATTGGAATCCTTCGCAGCAGTGTTTTTAAAAGGACCTCCTGCGGCTTCTCCGTAGTCGCAAATATCAGACGGACACTGGATGTATACCATTTTTCATTATCGCCAACCATATGATAGATGCCTTTATCCATAAACAGAAACAGCTTTTCCTGGCATTCCGCCTTCAGACAATGCACCTCATCCAAAAACAGAACACCGCCCTCTGCCAGCTTGATCAAACCGGGATTATCCCTGTCAGCTCCGGTAAACGCCCCTTTTTTATGACCAAACAGGTTGGCAGTCAGCAGCTCCGGATTGTTCGCATATTCACTGCAGTTTACAATCAGAAAATTTCTATCCTCCGCTATCAGTCCCTGATTTATTGCATACTCATACATAAGCTGCGCCAGAAAGCTTTTTCCGGTTCCTGTCGGTCCATACAGCAGAAGCGGAAGACCGGAGGGCGGATAGGATATCGTCGCCTTACACTGATTTACCAGCGAAGCCAGACTTTCATCATAGCCAATCAGCTTCTCAAAATCCTGCGGCTGATGCGGCTGCAGCGCTTTTTGTAATTCCTCAAGGGAAATGAATTCACGCTGATGCAGTGAAACACCATACATATCCTCTATCGTATCCCCGTCATAAAAAACGACCGGCCTGGTATTGATTTTAAGCAGGCGTCCTTCGGCAAACAGCTGATTGAGATACTGTGAAACCATATTGCGGCTCAGCTGCAGCTGTTCACTGATATACAGCGAGTTCCCCTGATCGCTCATTTCAAGCTTTGTAGCCTCCACCACATAGGCATATACCTTTTCCAACATACTGTTACCGACTCCCTTTCCTTATGATAAGTGTATAGGGCAAAGATTTGAAAGTCAATGTGGAAACTTATGGAAACGTGCAAATGTTGGCACGCTTTTTGCTAGGTTATAAAAAAGAGTGATAGAGGTGATGATATGACACAATTCCTGCAGCAGAATCAGACCATGAAGCAAACACACATCCTGACACACAAGAATCAGCAGGCATTAAAGATTTTGAAGATGGACAGCCGGGAATTGCTGGAGCTGATTTCCGAATGTGTACAGCGAAATCCGTTTCTTGACTTCCATCACAGTGCACAGGGTGACGATTATCTTTTGCAAAATGCGATACAACGACCATCCTTACAGGAGGATCTGTATATGCAGCTGCACACGCTGCGTGAGCCCTATGATGAAGCTATCTGCGCCTATCTGATTGAATCGCTGGATGAACACGGCTTTTTAAGCGGCTCTGTTTCCGCATATTGTGAGGACCTGCAAATTGATGAGGAGACACTGCTGGGTCAGCTTCGCATCCTGCAGGGTTTTGAGCCCTGTGGAGTTGCGGCACGCAGTATTCGCGAAGCCCTGATTCTGCAATGCAGGAAAACCCGTAATACCATGGGGGAACAAATCCTTTCAGAATATGCACAGGAGCTTGTTGAGGGTGATTTAGCGGCAATCGCAGGAGGGATGCAGCTGAGTGTCAGGGAGGTAAAGGAGGCCATTGCTTCCCTGCGCACCTGTAATCCGGATCCCTGTGCAGCGTACGCAAAAGAACACGTGGAGACGATATTGCCAGAGGTGGAAATCTGTGTACAGGATCAGCAGCTTCAAATCGTACCCATGCGCTATGGCGCTACGCTTGTGCAGGAGCAGTATGTGCAGGCAATCGAACAAAATGAGCAGCTGAAAGCCTATTTCCGTGAGGCGAATCTGCTGTTTGAAACACTGAATCGCAGAAATGCCACGCTGTTACTGATCATGAATGAGCTTGTTAGCATACAGAAGCATCATTTTCTGTTTGGGGATGAGCTGCAATCCTGCACGCTGCAGCAGCTAGCAGATCAACTCGGTCTGCATGTTTCAACCGTATCACGAGCCTTACAGCACAAATACTACCTTTTTCACGGGGAATGCTATCCCATCCGCAGCCTGCTGTGTACAGCCACTGCACAGGGTGACAGTAGTGATGCGGTACAGCGGGCAATCACAGAAATCCTGCGCCATGAGGATCCCTCACATCCGTTCTCCGATCAGCAGCTCGTCATCAAGCTGAGGACGATGGATATCAGCGTATCACGCAGAACCGTCACCAAATATCGTAAGCTTCTGCATATTCCAAGCAGTACACACAGAAAGCATACATAAAAAAAGAAAAAGCGGCAACACTTTACAGCAGAGGTGTCGCTATGAAAAAAACAAATACAGGCCATGCACAGGAGCAGCCTTTGAACTGCTGTGTCATGACCATGGGAATCAAGCATGCAGAACAGCTTGTGCTGCTGTTTGGAAAAACGCGGGTGATACAGCTTATGAATCAGCTTTCTGAACAGGCACAGCACCTGCTTCCCAAAAGAGCGCAGATTGCACAGCTTTCAGATTACCGTCTGCTTTTTCTACTACCATCCTATACACGACTGGATGCGCTGCGTCTGGTATATGACCTGGATGACTGCTGTGATGCAATCGCGCAGCAGCTGTATGCGGCACGGCTTGCTTTATCGTTCGGCATCTGCCTGCCGTATACCTTGGATACTCTGGAGGATGCCATACAGTGTGCGGAATACTGCCGCCTTCATGATCGGGACTGCGAGCGGTTTTCCACATCCTATGCCTTTTATTCCAGACAGGCCAAGGAACAGCTGCATCACCGTTACCAGCTGGAACAAAAAATTCTAAACGCCCTGCACCGACAGGAATTCGAGCTGTTTCTACAGCCGAAAGTCAATACAAAGACCCGGCAGGTCGTTGGTGCAGAGGCACTGCTTCGCTGGATTCATAACGGCGTCTGTATACCCCTGCAGGATTTTCTTCCTGTCGCAGATCAGAATACCTGCATCCGACTGCTGGACACCTATATGTTTGAACGCGTCTGTCAGCTTCTTGCACAGCGCCATGCACAGGGACAGCCGCTCCTTCCTATCAGTATTAACGTATCCAAAGCTTCCTTTGAGGACGGACACTACTATCTTGGAGAAATCCTCGATATCTGTAAACGCTATGGTGTTGATCCTTCCTTGCTGGAGCTGGAGCTGCATGAGGATATTCCCTTTGAACATAAAGAGCAGGTACAGATGTTTGTGCAAAGACTGAAGGGGGCGGGACTGCGTTGTTCCCTGGATGATTTTGGAAGCTCCCGCTGCAACCTGCATGTCCTGAGCTGGATCGATGTGGATATGGTAAAGCTGGATCATTCTTTTTTTGCCGGTCCATGGAACAGCCGCCAGCAGATACTCTTACAGCACATCATCCCTATGCTGCACAGGCTTCACATCCCCATACTTGCGGAAGGTGTGGAAACACAGGAGCAGGTACAGTTTCTCACAGACCTGCACTGCACGCTGATTCAGGGCTTTTATTACTCCCCACCGGTTTCTGTTCATCAATTCTTCCAAGAAAATGAAATTATCGAGTAATTCACTGCTGAAGCACATTCTGGCAATACGCAATGATCCAAAGAACGAAACGGCATCGATTCATGCTATCACATATACAGAGTTGCACATATAAGTATTGTCGGGTAATTTCACGGTTTATCCATTTGAACAGGAAAACCACAGAAATGTAAAAAGGAAGCACATGTCTGCCGCTAAGCGTACAGACCCTGCTTCCTTTTATTTAATTGAAATGCATTCAACTCTTACTTGTCAGAATGCTGACCTGTATGTCTCCCTGCTTACAGCTTGTCCAGCTGTTCCCCGATAATCCTCCAGGCAGTCTCATTATCCTTTGCAAAGGTTTCGGCATTCGCATGAAAATTCACCGGCATACTTCCCATATACGCCGTAAAGCCGAGACGCTGATACATGGAAATTGCTACATAGCTGTTCGTCTGTGTCGTCAGATACAGAGGATGCTCACAATGCAGACTGCTGTACAGCTGAATCGTTTTCAGCATCAATGACTTCGCAAGTCCCTTTCTCTGATGCCGTTCATCAACACCAACCCAGTGCACCCGCATACGGCGCTCACCGAAATGATATCCCTTCCAGACGGAGGATGTACCTGCAAGCTGTCCGTTTTCATCAACCACCAGAATCATATTCTGCTGAAGCTCCTTTGGTTGAGCTTCGAAGGTTTCTTCAAAATAACGTCTGCCCGCCTCCATGCTATCCAGCTGACCAAGCGATACATGCAATGCAATCCAGGCCTCCTTATAGGAAGACTCATAGGGGTGAAAGGAATACCCCTGTGCCAGTGGGATATCCGTGATCACCGGTGGCTGTGTCAATACCATCAGCACCGGATAATAGGGAATACGCTTATCTAAGGTTGTCATAGGTTCCTCCATTCATATACGCTGCATGCGTACGATTATCGCATGTATTGCGTTATGCATTGACTGCTTTACAAATTATCATCCCTTATCCTGAAAAAAGGATGCGAAGCAATCGCACCCTTATCCAAGCTCAATAGAGTAGGAATAACGCTCTCCCGGATAATAGGAAATCGTATACTCCAGAACGTTGCCTTCATGATCATAGGATACACGTTCTCTGATTAGCAGCGGATCGCCTTTTTTAATATCCAGCTTCTCCGCTTCTTCTTTTCGGGCCGTTATCGCCTTGAAATTCTCACGCGTTTTCACCGGCTTGCGGATATTCAGCTCATCCAGCAGCGCATACATGCTCCCTGTATATTTTTCATCCTCCAGCGGCAGATTTCTGTCTCTGGAAAAATAACTGACAAAATACACAATCGGCACATCATCCCCGGTCCGCACACGATCCAGCCGATACACCAGATCACCCTTTTTGCATCCGAAGATATCCGCCACATGCCGGTCTGCCTTTACAAGCTCGATATGTGCCCAGCGTGTCCCCGGCTGTATACCGCGCTCCAGCATTTCATTTGTGAAGCTTTTGATACCTGCAAGCTGCTCTTCAATTTTATTTTGAAACAGAACTCTGGTTCCCTTGCCGCGGGCACGCTCAACGAGCCCTTCACTCTCCAGCTGTGCGATTGCCTGACGCGCAGTAATTCTGGATACATGAAAGATTTCCTGCAGCTGTGCTTCACTCGGTAAGGAATCACCAGGTGCATATTCCTTTGATAAAATCTTATCCTTGATGATCTTCTTTATCTGTATATATAACGGAACGGCTCCCTTGCCAAAATCCAGCTTTTCCATGAAGTCACCTCCATGTAACTATTATATCATGTATGCGTATATTTTAGGAGTTATTTCTTACGTAAGCCTTCATAATTCCGATTTTGCTGCCGACAGACTCTCCATAAGGACGAATCGTATATTTACCGGTGCTTGCCGGAACAATGAAGGTTTCCGCATAATGGACAACAAACGGTTCGAATTTTCCTTCTTCACTTTCCACAACAGCTTCTCTTCCTTCCACAAGATTCAGCATGTTGACGGTACCGGCGGTATCATGATGGGTGATGGTTTCTGTCCAGTATCTTCTTGTTTCGATGAATTCCAGCTCATGCAGACCTGTGTGTTCTTCCACATAGTCCTCTGTGCGTTTCACCTCATGAATTGCATTTACAAGGTTTTCCTCACACCATTTTGTCGTACGGTCCCACTGAATAACCTCTTTACCATGCTCCACATGTACCGGTCTCGGGCGGCCATCCAGACCAACGCGTCCCCAGTCCCACAGCTTGAAGGTAAAGATATACGGAGTTGCACTGATTTCCAGCACCATCGCCTCACTACCGGAGCAGTGGCAGGTACCGGCAGGAATCAGGAAGTGGTCATGCTTCTTCGCAGGGAACTTATTGATGTATTTCTCTGCATCAAATTCAATTTCCCCTTTGTTTGCACGGCGTAAATCCTCAATCATCTGCTTTTGATCCACACCGTCCTTCAGACCCAGATATACACAGGCACCCTCTCCGGCATCCAGCATATAGTAGCTTTCATCCTGTGTATACTGCATACCGAACTGCTTTTTGATATATTCTGTCAGCGGATGTACCTGCAGACTCAGATTCTGTCCGCCCATGGTGTCCAGGAAGTCAAAACGAATCGGGAATTCCGCACCGAAGCGTGCATAAACCTGATCACCAAGCAGCGGCTTTGGCTGATACAGCACCAGATCCATTGCCGGAATCTCCACGACAGCATCTGCAAATTCCAGGTACAGGGAGTTTTCCTCCGGTACACCGTCAAAGCTCCATGCGAAATTGGATTTTTCACGGTCAAGATCACAGACCTCCTTCATCCACTGTCCACCCCATACACCCGGGTCGAAATACGGAACGGTACGGAACGGCTGCTGTGCAATCTGCTTCAATGCATCGCGCAGTGCAGTACCAGGAATCATTTTCGGATCATTTGCCTTATTGGTATCAATCAGCCAGTCGATATCCTCAAACACTGACATCTTGTGCTTATCGGCAATCCGCCATTCAATGAAGAATCCGCGCTTATTCTTACGCAGCGGGTCTTCGTCATAATTGCTGCACTTATAATTTCCCATACCCGCACGATAACGCATCTGAATTTCCCAGCGTGCCATATCGAAATACACCAGCTTATCGCCAGGATGTACCAGTGATGCTCCAAAGCCGTACACGATTACGAGACCATCGGCTTTTTCCACCTGCTGTTTCGCGGCCTCCAGCTTCTCCATATCAATAAAATCAGAAACCTCTCCATAATACATCTTGCCGAATACGCGGTCATCGGTAAGGATATACTTCAGCTGCTCTGTAATTGTTTTTTCTTCCTTGAATACATCTATCATATTGATCAGCACGGAAGGCTCCAGCTTTTTCAGCTCTGTAAGGATTTCCTCATCCCGTACCCCCGGATACACATCACATGTGATGACATACTTTCCGGATGGGATTTCCTTTTTCAACGTATCCAGAATATTGTTGTAGCCGACAACAGCAGCGTGCTCATGTCCTTTGATTTTTGTTGATGGAAATTTGTTGTAATTGCTTTTCATCTCTAGTCCTCTACTTTCTCAAAACGAAGGGTTCCTTCTTCTTTATATATACGATATCCAAACGGCTGACGTTCAACTGCGGCATAATCATGGCCTGCATCACATGGCCAGCAGGCACCGATTTTCATCGGCTCCTCACCGGTATTGATCAGCCGGTGTGCAAGATGTCCGTCAATATGGTGAAGAGAGCCGGGATAGGTTTTTTCTGCCCAGGTTGTCCCATCCTCATCCATCAGCATCAGCAATCCTTCTCCGGCAATGCAGAAATAAAATTCCACACATTCCCGGTTTTCATGCCAGTGTCCGCGGGTCATATTGCATTCGCCGTTTACCAGTACGGGATACAATACAGTCAGCCCCCAGTTCAGATTGCCTGCGCGTTTGTCATCCCCCTGCGTATAGTGATATACCTCATACATCAGCGTATCATCCGCAAGTGCAGATTCTGTACGATAGAAGCCTTTCGCATCCTGATACAGCTTGACGGAGGTGTTTACCTCACTGCCTCTGATTACATCCTGAAAATCATGAATGACTTTTGGTTCAATGACGTTCATTTATGAAATTCCTCCCATTCCTTTTCCTTCAGCTGCGGTCTTGATACAAACAGAAAGCGATCCGGGTCTTCAATAAACTGCGTATAGATCGGCTTGCCCGGCTCCAGATCAAATTGCGGATAGTCGTGTGCAGCTATCACGTGCAGCTTTGCATTTTTGTAGGCAGGATTTATTTCCCAGGTAATATTACCAGCCTCTACGACCGGAAAATAGGCAATTCCATGATGGGCACGCACTTCCTCATAATCAAAGCCGAAATCCCGAACACACCATGCACCGAAGGTCAGCGGCTTTTCCACATTAGCGTTAATGGTCGCATGCACCCAGCCCGGTGGAACGATGACAACTTCCCCTGCTTTCGCATGGACTGCGTAACAGTTTCCCGCATCGTCCTTTCCATATTCCTGCATATAGATAAAGGCTTCACCGTCCCATATCTCATACACCTCACAGGTTGAGGACTGGCAGGACGGGGATATTGCGTGAATATGCCCCTGGGAACGTACCGGTTCCTTTCCAAGGGTTCCCTTTGCATAGGTCACAGCACCATACAGCAGATTGCGTTCTGTAATCGCTGTGTGATCCTGCTTTCTTCCTACATCCATAACAATGCTGTAAAGAATTTCAGGACCTGTACAGGATGGATCCTGCAGGGAGGAGCGGATTGCTTCCAGCGTTCTTTTTTCCGGCTTCGGACCAAACACGTCCGGTCCATAGACAAATTCCATATCCTTCTCTCTGCTTTCAATATCAAAGCCAGGATAGAATTCCATATAACCACCTCCTAGTTGTTATATCATTATGTCATTTACACCTGTATTGTATCCTGTTTCCCTTCTTCTGTCAACCGCTAAAAAGAAAAAAACAGGCAAAATATGCATCCCTTTGCATACTGCTCACAATTCATCTGAAAAGAAAAAACCGTCACCTGAATGACAGTTAATTCTCTCTGCGAATCAATCGCATCTTAAACTTATTACGATCTCCGCGGTACTCCGCAATCGAATATTCCACTGGCTCATCCTGCTGTGTATAGGCAACCGTTTCCACATGCATCAGGACGCCGTCCTCCTCCATATTCAGAATCGTACGCTCCCGCTGACCCGCTTTTCTTGCCTCTACAGTACGATCGACATAGGCAACCTCAGTCTGATATTTCTGTGAGAAGATATCATATAAGGAAGACTGTTCGAAATCCTCCAGCTCGATATCCAAAAAGTGCTCATACGGTACGAAGGTATTGACCAGAACCATCTCCTCATGATCTGCATAACGAAGGCGCTGGAGGTGAAATACCCGTTTGCTTTTCGGATAAATCTCCACACACTCCTCCGGCAGCTCAATCACCTCACTGACAATCACTCTGGTGGATGGGGTCAGATGAAGACTGCGCATTTCCTCATCAAAGCTTCCCAGCTTCTGAAAGAAGTAGCCTTCAATTTTCGGACGTGACACAAAGGTCCCCTTTGCTTTATGCCGTGTGATGTAGCCTTCATTGATCAGTTCGGAAAAGGCCTGCCGTACAGTTGGACGCGAAATATCCAGCAGCTCACAGAACTCCGCTTCGGTCGGCAGCTTGTCCCCGGCCTGAAAAATCCCCTGCTTCAGCAGCTCCACCAGCTGTGTCTTCAGCTGAAAATATAAGGGCACCGGTGATGCCTTACTGATTGTAAACTGTTTTGCGATTCGCTCATCCATAATTGTCCGACTCCTTTTCACAATATCTTAATTATAACGGATTGACTTCTGTTTGACAACTTAAGTTCGTAATGTTATAATGTAATTACATTAAAGGAGGGTATTATATGGATATCATCAATACACTAACAGAAAAATCACTCGCCAAATATTTCGATCACACCTTTTTAAAGGCATATGCGACAAGAGCAGACTTTGAAAAGCTATGTAAAGAAGCTAGGGAGCTGGGTACTGCAATGGTCGCAATCAACTCCGCACAGGTATGCGTTTGCAAAGAGCTGCTGAAGGGATGCGATGTGCATGTGGGTGCTGCAATTTCCTTCCCGCTGGGACAGACTGTTTTGGAAATCAAGGTGGAGGAAACAAAAAAAGCAATACAGGATGGAGCTGATGAAATTGATTATGTCATCAATATCGGTGAAGCAAAGATGGGACACTGGGACTATATTGAAGAGGAAATGCGTCAGATTACAGAAATCTGTCGTGCGCATAAGGTAATCAGTAAGGTCATCTTTGAAAACTGCTATCTGGAAAAGGAAGAAATTAAAAAGCTGGCGGAAATCGCAAAAAAGGTGAAGCCGGATTATATCAAAACAAGTACAGGCTTTGGAACCGGCGGAGCTACGCTGGAGGATGTTCGTTTGATGAAGGAAACAGTCGGGGATGATGTAAAGGTCAAGGCTGCCGGAGGTGTGCGTGACTGGGAAACCTGCAAGGCTATGATTGAGGCAGGTGCTGAACGAATCGGTACCAGCAGCTCCATTGCTATTCTGGAAGGCTTCCGAAACGAAAGAGGTCAGCAGAAATGAAAACAATGGTGATTACAGGAGGTAACGGATTTATCGCATCTCTGGTAAAAGAGGCTATGCAAAGCTCCATGGAGATCATCCCACTTACAAGAAAAGAGCTGGATTTAGGGGATACTGCTGCTGTTCGCAGCTGGTTTAACACCCATGATTACGATTATGTTTTTCATACCGGAGCTATGGCACAGACAGCGGACTGTGAAAATCATCCGGAGCTGACACACCGCATCAATGTGGACGGTACAAAGGAAATCGCCAAGGCCTGTAAAGAGAAGAATGCCCGCTTGATTTTTATCAGTACAGAGCAATGTTTCAATGGCAAAACTGAGGAAGGACCGTTCACAGAGAATACACCGTTATGCTCGGTTACGGTATACGGCAATCACAAGGTGGAATGCGAAGACTTTATAACCTCCGTGCTGGAGGACTACATCATACTGCGCTTTTCCTGGATGCTTGGCATGAGTCGTCCGGGAATCAAGGCATCACCGAACATTATCCGTAACGTTATGAATGCCATGTTCTATCAGACACCTGCTAAATTTACGGTGAACGAGATTCGAGGAATGACGTATGCACAAAAGCTGGCGGATGTATTTGATAAAATTATCGAGCTGCCTTCCGGTGTCTATCATGTATCCGATACCAACACGCATAACACCTATGAGTCCGCTAAAATCGTAGCACAGAAGCTGGGATTCACACAGGAACAGATCGATGCCTGCATCCTTCCAAATCATGAGCGGTATGCAGATCGCTTCCGTGATTATCGTCTGGATACTCAAAAGCTGAAAGCACATGGAATTGATTTTGGTACCTTTGAAGAAAATGTGGATGCCTGTCTGAAGGATTTCGGCTGGCTGAAATAACACGAAAAAGAATATCCTGTTATTGGTGACAGGATATTTTTTATCAGCATACATAGAATATAGTCCGTCAAATCAGAATATACCAAAGAGTGCACTTACGAACCGCATAGGTAATCTTATCAGATTGCCTTTTTTTTCCATACGATCAAAGCGTTGATTCCATAATCCCCTTCACACTCTTTAGGCGGAAATAAATAGATAACATTTTTTCTATAAACCAGCTTGATGTCTATATATAGATACTATATTATCCGTTTTCGTATGATCTAATTCAACCTAATAAAATCAATAGATCAGCTTTTTCCCTTTCGAAATTGAACAGCTTTATGCTTAATTACAGCAAATCACTGCCTGCTATACCTTTTCTTCCTACCTTCCAGTTTCTAATGACGATTATCACTACAATTTTCATCTGAAAATGATATAATAGACTGGTAGTATATGGAGGAATGATTATGAAAATAGCATATCTGATGCATTCAGACCGGAAATACGATGAGGTTGTAGAAACGATCAATCAGCTTACCAAACAAGGGGATCACGTTTTTATCATGATAAATGATGATGATCTCAGAGAGCAGGTTCAATTTGTGTACATGGATTATTCCAGAGTACATATTTCCCACACACAGGAATTCGCTCAGGAAGGCGATATGTCAATGGCAAGGGGTACACTGATTCAAATGAAGGAAGCTGTTCAGATAGGCTTTGATTATTATATCAATTTGAATGATGGTATGATGCCGATAAAAACGAGGGAGGAAATTACCGCATTTCTGGAAGAACAGAATGGTAAGGATTTCTATTATGTGGAAACATCTGAGAAAGAGGAGCCTGCGCTGCGTAAAAAGACTTTAAAGTATTATCCCTTCACAAATCTTCTGGCCTTTCCCAGAGGAAAAGCGACACGTGCAATTACCAGAGGCTTTGGAAGCTTACTGTATGCTTTGCACATCCGCAGAACTCTGGATGATGTCATTCAAATTGGCAGTCCCTGGTTTATGCTGACGCATACCAGTGCACAGATCCTTGCAGATAATTTTGACTATTGCTCCACGACATTCAAATTATCCTGGTATGCCGAGGAAATGTATATCCCTATGATGCTGGATAAGTTTGGAAATAAATGTGTTGAGCATGTAAATAATGATTATCGTGTTGTAGGAAACGGAAAATGGGAACGCAGTCAAAACACACGCCCAACAACGCAGGAGGCGATTGACCGATATCCAGAGGCACTGTTTGCGGGTGCTATTCTCGTTGATGAAGATTTCACTCTATATGAAAAATATTTCGATGTATATAATGCTAATTTAGAAATGGAAGAATAACTGATCATCGGTTATTCTTTTTTATCGTAAATGAATATCACTTTCTAAGGTGATTCAGTCATAGTGTTCCTTTTGCCGCCTATTGTATAGCATATATTGGAAACATGTTCCGATATCATAAAGATCAGCTTTCTTTCGGCTTGTGAATGTTTAAAATGCAGAATATCAAAATACTTTTGAAGCATGATAACGCTTATACCTAGTACAAACGGAAGCACTTACCTTTTTTTGTATGAATACAGGATTGCTGTATGGATGCTGCATGAAACATAAGCATTTCATCTAATTCATTTAGCCAGGCTGGAATTGTAACATTTTACTTATCACTTTTTTGTTATAACGTTTATTAAGTTTAATGGAAGTAAGCTCAATCATCCTAATAAACACGCCATTTGCATAGTTGATCGTAAATGAATCACTCATACAGGAATTTCTTCTTTGTTTTCTTTTTCTCACATCCAAACAAAGGCCTAACACTCTTTGGCCGTCTCAATCGCCTGCTCTGATGTGTCTCCACACGTGATAGCTTCTGGCATCCGGAAACGTAACAGTATAGCGACTATCTTCTTTTTCAAATAACGCTGGATAAATCTTTTGCAGGAAAAGGAACAGCAACGCTTTTATTGGTCACAGGATTATGCAATATTCTACAGTAACCTACCTGTTGTATCTCAATAAAAGTGCCCTGTTTAAGCAGTTTCATCGTCTGCTTTGAAGTCATCCCATCATATGACTTTCCTTCGTCTTTAAATACGCTTAGATGTGTATGTCAATATTTTCATACACATTTATACACACTATAAACAGAAAAAACTTCCCATAGGAAGTTTTCATACATCAGAATTAGAAAAGGGACATTCTTAAAACCCTTTCAATTCATCAATCATTGCTAAAACATGCTTCTTCCCATTACGGAAGCTCATGAAGGACATAATGGTGAATCCACCAGATAGAATTGCACCAACCAGAGCAATCCATTTAACTACATTTCGGACTGTATCACTGATATCCGGTAAAATAGGATCTTTCATGCCGGTAAATCCCCAGACACAAAGGCCTGCAGTCACAAGGAAAATAATCCCTCCGACCTTGACCCAGCTTCCGAGCCGTCGTACCAGTATATTTTCAGACTGTATTTTCTGTTTCAATGCATCCTTCTCTGATTTCTTCATCACTTATACCTCCTGTTATAAAGAAATCATCCCCACTTGGGAGGCAGGGATGATATTTCTATTTTTTTGTTGATTAGTAAGACAGATTTGGATCGAAGAATCCAACAAGAACACCGACGATAGCTACAACAACCATCAGCAGCATAATTTTGATTGGACTAATTGCTTTCTTAGCCATTAACCACCAGCAGCCCAGTACGAACAGCAGAGTCAATACGCCAGGGAATGCGCCATCCAGTTTTTCCTGCAGTAATACAGGTACTTCCTGAGTTCCTGTAACCTTTTCGATTACTTTGGAACCTTCAATAACCATTTCTGTTTTATTCTGAATAGAAGTTGTCAGCTGTACAGAAGTAGTAATAGATACCCAAGTACCAGCCATAGCACCAACGATTACCTGACCCATAACGATTACGGATTCACGTAATGCAGTTGCCTGCTCACCAACGATAACTTCTACAGCAGAACCACCAAGTTCATAACCTTTGTTATAGATCCATTTCTGGAAGAAGATACTAGTCACGTTCCATACAACGATATAGAACAGAGGACCAATAATGGATCCGCCTTCCGCAAGACCTAATGCAATACCTAATAATACTGGAATATACGTACCAACGATCAGAGAGTCACCGATACCAGCCAAAGGACCCATCAGACCTGCACGAATACCATTGATCATTTCATCATCGATTTCTTCAGCACCGTTTGCACGAGCTTCTTCAAGACCAGCGGTAATACCAACTACGATAGAACCAATCTGAGGCTCTGTGTTGAAGAATGGATAATATGTCTGCAGCTTTTCAGCCTGCTCATCTTTCGTTTCATATAATTCCTGGATAATTGGTAACATGGACCACATGTAACCGAATGTCTGCATGTGCTCATGAGAGAAGCAAGTCAGGTTACCATAGAACCAACGCCAGAAAGAACTATTTAATGACTTTTTCGATACCTTTTTCATAATTAAATGTCCTCCTCATCATCGTCAATTCCTGCAGGACCTGCTGCAGCTCTGTTTCTAATCATTGTCATCTGATAGTTAATCAATGCAAATACAGCACCAACTGCAGTTGCAGCAATCAGCGTCAGGTGCATAGAACCTGCCAGTGTGAAACCAAATAAGAAGAAGATCAGGTCAGTTGCCTTGTTTACAACGGATTTCAGCAGGATTGCGATTCCGACTGCAGGCAGCAAGCTACCTAATGTAAACAGGGATTTCATATACCAGGAACCCATAGGCAGTGCTTCCTTGAACTGGTCAACAGCATCTGCACCATAATAAACAATCAGCATAACTGGGATGAAGGAAATCAGTAAGTGAGAGATAAGAGGGAAAATAACTTCAACCTTACCGACAATACTGAAATCTTTCTTGTCCAGACGAGCCCATCCAATGTGCTGCCAAACAAGGTTCATCATCGCAGTTCCGTAGAACTGTACAGTACCTACAGTACCAACCATAGCACCTAAAGCACCTGCAAGACCGCTTGCTTCAGAACCACCAAGGTCAAGACCCTGAGATTTTGCAAGAGCCCAAGCCAGAGGGATACCAATGTAAGAAACGGCACGTAAATCCGCTGCTACGGTACCACCTGGAGTTACCAGCGCGATATAAATAATCTGCATAGGGATTGCAATCTGAATACATCCCTTAACGTCACCAAGGATCAACCCTACAAATACGGATGCGATCAATGGTCTGTTCAATGTGTAGTTACCAACTGTAGTACCTAAACATGCAATTGTGGAGGCCGCACAACAACTCATAAGACCGAGTAAAGCAGCCTGTACCCAAGAAATCATAAATTCATCTCCTTTTCCTTTTTGAATTTATCTAATCTAATTCGAACACAAATCTCCCAATTTATTAGTATCCGAATTTAGATCTGAATTTTGGCCAGGAACCGATAGCAGTTTCTTCCAGCAGTGCAAAGAATACATCGTAACCAGCGTTTGTCATCGCTTCGCATGCTTCTGCTTCTTCCTGTGTGATGGACTGGTTCTGTCCCAGCTTGGTAGCGCCCGGACGGTCGTTGCAAGGTCCGATAACAACACGTTTTACATCACTTGGTACAAACTTGTTGTCAACCAGCAGCTCTTTCATGTCAACCGGATTCTTCGTAATCAGGAAGTATCGCTTGTTGCTGTCAAGCACCGTCTGTGCCTTCTCAAGGAAGTGTTCCTTTGTCCATACAAATACTTTTTTGTCTGTGGATGCTACGAATGACTGTTTAAGAACAGGTGTGGTAGCAGCCTTGTCGTTTACTGCGATAATACCGTCACAAGGATATTCCTTGGACCAGCGTGTGATGATCTGACCGTGAATGATACGATCGTCAACTCGTACAAAACTAATCATGATTTATGTCCTCCTTAGATTAAATTCCGATGTTTAAATATCGTCTTCCGCGTCATCGCTCTCTACCTTGAATTCAGTAAGACCGGCATGACCCTCGCTCAGCAGTGTTTCTTTCAACAGCTCTGCATCGTCAAAATTATCTTTCATCAATACGGCGGTGATTGCCAGCGGCATATTCATACCTGCAATCACTAATGTGTTTGGCATCAGGCCTTTTTCATCAAGAACAGCCAGTGCGTTGGTGAATGGAGATCCACTCAGAATGTCTGCCAGCAGAATAACACTGTCGTCTGCATTCAGCGGCTCAACCAGTGTTCTGAAGTTAGCTGCAAATTCATCAGCACTCATATCTGCCTTCAGACTTGTACTCAGGACATCGTCACGTTCCCCTGTCATCATTTTGACAGCGGAATGCAATCCCGGTGCAAATTCACCATGACTTACCATAATCACGTATTTCATTTGTCGTCCTCCTTTTTTTCACGGACACAGAACAAAACTACGGTGTGAAAGGCCAAAAAAATATTTTGGCTTCCCTACCAAATCCTTTTTCTTACCTGCCTTATGCATTTACCTATACTTAACAGTACAGATGATAATCGTGGAAAATCATCTGTTTTTTTATGCTTTTGCATAGAAAACAGGGATTTTTCAGCATGTCTCATAAGGTATACGTTTTGAAACACCAGACCATACCAGCTCTGTCTGTGTTATGGCAGCTTTCACATTTCGAAGTGACCAGCTTTCGTTGAAATGTAATCGCTTACCTCCGCTATTTACATTGTAATCTTACACCACGTTCCTCGTAATTTCAACTGTTTTGATAAATTTTTCTCACATAATTACAAATGTAATCACACATTTTAACCAAAATGTCCTATCTGAAATAGAAAAAAACGCATATTTACAGCTATTTTTAGCAGTATACACGTTTTTATGTGAATATTGTGTGAAAAATTTATCTTACAAAACTTACCAGAATACGTGCCTTCCCACAGATTTCAATGTCCGCACAGCCCGCCGGTACGAAAATATTCTCAGTAAATGCAAATGGAAGCTCTTCTCCCTGATAGCGAAGGACACAGTCTGCGGAAACATTGCTCAGACAGTAAAAGCGCTTTTCATCCTGCGGCAGCACGTAGCTTCCCGCAACATCCACCAGGCGCACACTGAATTCCCTCCGGTCAACCAGCAGCTTCTCCTGCGTGGTATCCGCATCCGTAAAAGGTGTTGCCACTTTATTACAGTGCAGTCCGAAATCTGCGACATCAAAGCTTTTATCGATATGCAGCTCTCGCTCCCTGCCATTCGCATCCTGACGATGATAATCATAAAACCGATAGGTCGTATTGGAATTCTGTCCAATCTCGAGTGCGAGAATGCCTTTTCCCAGTGCATGCAGCATACCGGCATCAATGCATACGAAATCACCGGCCTCCACCTCGACCTTGCGCACATAATCCTCGACCTGATCATTTTCGACAGCTGCTTTGATCACCGCTGCATCCGACGCAGTCGTTCCGGCCACCAGCGTAGCTCCCTTATCTGCTTCCAGAATATACCAGGATTCTGTTTTCCCTTCATCGTTTTCATGCGCTCTTGCATATTCGTCATACGGATGTACCTGAATGGATAAATCCTCTCTGGCATCCAGATATGCAAGGCGAAGCATCTGATGCAGCTGTTTTTCTCCCAGTATGGATTGCGGATCCGCCTGAATCAGCTCATCCAGCGTTTTCCCTGCATATTCTCCATTCAGTATAACGTTTTTTGCATGCGGATGGGCACTGATCTCCCAGCAGGTGCCCAGCCCTTTTTCTTCCATACCGCGCATGGTTGTCAGACGGTCGTTTGCCCATATGGTCTTATCATATACAGGCTTCAGCTTCATAGGATACATACTATCTACCTCTTTCCTTCTTCCTTTTTCAAACTGATTATACAATGGAACCAGCCGAAAAGCAACTCATTGTAATTACATTATAACATATTTTTAAGATTTTATTTGAAACCGATTGCAAGTGTATTGTTATATTGTTATAATAATTGCAGAGGGGTGAGCTTATGTACGCATCTGTAATTACTGACCAGATCGATGAGGATCTGGAAACCGCCTTACGCATAGCCAGGCTTTATGGTTATACGCACGTGGAGCTGCATAATGTGTTTGGAAAAAGTATTGAAGAATGCAGCCTGAAGGAAATCAACACCATTCGCACCTTGCTGAATACCTACGAACTCAAGGTTTCCTGTATCGCCAGTACCGTCTTCTTTCTGTGTCCGCTGATGGAGAACGATAAAGTAAGTCTGTTTAATCCGGCATTTCATGCGATTGAAGGGGATGTCCCTACACATCTTCGCTATTTGAAAAATGCATGCCGCATTGCTAAAAAGCTGAACTGTCCAAGGGTACGCATCTTTCCTTTCCGCTTTCCGGATAACCGGCCGCCTGCCTATGGCACACAGGAGCATATCGCTCTGATTATGAAAAATGTCCGACAGGCTGTGCAGATTGCGGAGGAGGAGCATGTGACGCTGGTGCTGGAAAACTGTCCGTATTCCCACCTTCCTAAGGGCCATATGAGCATTCAGATCGTGAAGGCCATAAAAAGTGACTATCTCAAGCTGCTATGGGATCCGGCAAACAGCTACCGTGCCTATAAGGAAAATGTCCCTGCGGAGTATCTGACCTTTTCACTCGAGGAGGAGCTGCATTATATCTATCCTTGGATCGATCACATCCATATTAAGGATTATGCATACAATGCCGCACTGGAAAAGCCGTTTCAGCATGTTGCCTTCGACATGGGAGATATCGACTTCATGATGATTTTTTCCAATCTGCGAAAATACGGATATGAGAATGCCGTATCGCTGGAAGCAGAGACCGATTATAATGAAACACTCGAGAGTATGAAACGCATGCAGGACTGGGTTACATTGTCCGATAATACCTGATGCCGAAAAAAAACCTGTTTTCCTTACGCAGAGCAAGCTGCCTTGAGGAACAGGTTTTTTTATAAGAAAATTTAAGTATACAAAAGCACAGATAAAACCCGCCCTTTTCAGAAGCGGGTTTCTTTTATCATCAACTCATCAGCATCTGAATGCCTAAGAAAATAAGCAGGATTATGATAGGAAGTCCCAGCAGAATGACATAGGCGAAATTCACCTTATGCACGACCTTGTTCCAGTTTTTCTCTACGAAATAATACCGGTCATCATCGGTTTTCATAATGACATCGGTCTCCATCAGATTGGCAATGGTGTATGCAATCACCGAGGTGGACAGTCGTAGATTTTTAAATGCATCGTATCCAACGGCCGTATCCGGTGTGAACGCGTAATGCTTTTTCAGAACATCCATAACCATCCTCGCCGATGTCTGCCCTGTTGTTGTTTTTTTCTTGGCCATAAAAACACTCCTTTAAGTTATTTACTATGTTGTTTGTACTCTATTCTATAACAAAAGTCACAGCTTCTGCAACACTTTTTACAACATGTGCAGCTTCCCTGCGCACTTCCTGTGCTGCCGAAGCCATACAGAAGCTGGCTTCCACCTCATGAAACAGTGGAATATCGTTGGCACCATCCCCGATGAATGCGACCTCCTCCTGTGACAGCTTCCAATACTCCAGTGCCTGTAAAAAGGATTTTCCCTTATCGATTCCCTTACGGGTGATTTCAATGTAATCAAAGGATGTCGGCAGGATTTCATAGGCATCCTGAAATTGCCTGCGCAGAATCGGCAGCCAGGTATCCCGGCGTTCCTGTGTATACGTATGGATACTGATTTTCACCACCGGCTCCTGCTTCTCCTTCAAATATCGCAACAGATCCCGATCAGCAATATCACCGAGGTAGGCAAGCTGCTCTCTTACCTCGTTCCAGTGCTCCGGTGCATACTGCTCCCTCATAAAGAAGAAGGTGCTTTGCTCATTGCAGACAAAGGGATTGATCTCATCCACATGATCCTTTAAAAACTCCATAATGCGTACTGCATCCCCGGCTTCAATGTGCTCCTCCATGACCTTCTCATCATGAATCCAGATAGATCCACCGTTATTTCCGATAATCATATCCGCAGCAAGTCTATAACGGCTGATCAGCTTCTGACAGAAGCCGTAATCCCGCCCGGTTACAATACCAAAAGCAATGCCGCGCTCTGCCAGCGTATGAATCGCCTGCACATCCTGCTGTTGTATGTTGCCATGTACATCGATCAGCGTTCCATCCAGATCACTCAGAAACAGCTTCATCATCACACACCCTGTCAATCAATCCATAATGTAAAAGTGCCTGTGCAATTCCGTTTCTGCTGCACAGCCCGCTCACATAATCCGCTGCTTCCTTCACAGCCTCTCTGGCATCCCCCATCGCAACGCCGATGCCACATGCTTTTATCATTTCCAGATCGTTGTAATCATCCCCGAAGCTGATCACATCCTGCATGCTCCAGCCCATCGCTTCACATATATGCGATACGCCCGTTGCCTTGTCATGGGCACCGTTGATATCGTAAAAGCAGGTATCAAACGGTGTAAACAAAAACTGCGGGAAGCGCTGTTTCATCATTTCCAGATCAGCATCCTCTATTTTAGCGACAGCTGCCAGGGGCATGGTATCCTGCAGATAGCCCTCGGATTCCCGCTCATCCACCAGAATATCCAGTCGTCCCAGAAAATTCTGCAGCATATTGGCAATCCGCTTATAGCCGTGATAGCAGTGTGCCGCATCCTGACACTGAAACATCAATGCATTATCCGTCTTTTTAAAGGCATGGATCAGGCTTCGTGTTTCCTCCATGGTAAAGCTGTAATGATAGAGCACCTCATGCTGTGCATTGCGCACAAATGCACCGTTGCTGCAGACGAAGTAATCAAAGCTCACCTGCTCCAGCAGACTCTGCTCCATAGCAAAAGGAGGTCTGCCACTGGCGATTGCCAACTTCACTCCCTTCCTTGAAAGCTCATTCAGAGCATGGACACACGATGCAGGAACCCTGCGGTTCCCTTTCGTTACCAGAGTTCCGTCAACATCAAATACCGCTAGTTTAATCATAGCTTCCTCCTCCAGATTTCTTTATTTATTTTTATTTTTCTTGCGTTTCTTCCACGCCAGAAAGCACTCATGCAGATAGACACCCATCTTTTTGGATACCACTACGTGCTGGCGCTCCGTTGTCAGAATATCGATATTCTTGATAATGGATTTCATGGGATCCATCGACAGAATGGAGCGAAAGCGATAATGCGCTTTTTCATATACAAAGCCGTCATCATCCACGATTGCCCGCCGCTTCACGATGGAGTCAAGTGCCATACCCGCACTGATAATGGCCATCAATGCAAGCGCAAAGCAGACATACAGCTCATCCTTCGTATTCTTTTCCATCACAAAGATACCGATGATGCCAATCACAGAAAAGCCCAGGAAAAAAATCATATACGGCAGATACTGATTTACCATGGTATAGCCGTCCTTATGCTTATTCAGATATTCCTTTCTCACCTTCTCATTGGCAAGAAACAGGCGCACATTCTGTACGGTCAGATAAATACCGTAGCACAGAACTGCTGCACAGATAATATAATCCATTGTATCAAATTTACTCATACGAACTCTCCTCACATTTCTAATTCGTATTATACACTATTTTCTCACAGAAATTAAGGAGCAGGTGATAACCGGTTACATTTGTTAATCCAGACGTTTGTATAATATACCAAGTCCCAGCGGTACAAATCCGCTCAGGCCGATCAGCGCCAGTGTTAAATCGGCCCCCAGGGAGGATACCATCGCTCCGGCTATCACCGGGGTGACCAGCAGAGAAAGTCCCACATAAAAGGCGGAGGCGATCGTCTGCCCGCTGCTTCGCAGATGAATCGGTGTTGTATCGTCCACCAGTGTTTTGCTGGTGATCATGATCAGCGGATAGGTGATGCACTGCATCAGCGTGACCACGATCATCATTTCCGGACTCTGTACAACGGCATAGCCCAGAAAGCGGATGATATACATAAAGGTACCAAACATCATCAGCTTATAATCACCGAATTTCTTCAACAGCCACGTTCCCGCAAAAAACAGCGGCAGCTCGGTAAATGCCTGGATGCTCCATCTGGCACCGACCATGCCCTCCTTCGCGCCCAGTGCCATCATTTTATCCACCGTCGTGTAGATATCCGCAGTCGCAATCACGTTGATAAACAGGAAAATCAGAACAACGACAACATATTTTTTATCCAGCAGCAGCTCCTTTAAATCCGAGGCATGAATCCCGCCGCTTTTTTCCACCTTAACCGCATCCTGCATGAACATCGTTAAAAGGATGTTTAAAACCGCAAGACCCGCAAACACATAGCCCAGTGCGGGATAGCCGTAATGCTCGACAACCAGAGCACCGATCGGACTGCCGATCATCCAGCCAATCGCACCGAATGCACGTATCGGACCAAAATTATTGCGGCAGGTTTCACTCGTTTCCAATGTCCAGGTATCCTGCACCGCCAGCGTGGTACGAAACATACCGCCAACCAGGGATATAAAAATCAGATGCAGAAAGAAATTGCGCTGTGTCACCTGATACATCACCAGCGTGGAAAGGACAAATATGATCAGACAGAGGTTAAAGAACTTCTTATCCGTTTTATACTTATCGCATAGATAACCGATAAAAAACTGCGTGATGATAGCTACAACAGCCGTACCGGACAGTATGATGCCGCGCTCCACAACATCATAGCCGACATATTCCAGAAAGGTCTGCATATAGCCGTAAGGCAATACAAAAGCGACATAGGACAGAAAGTAGAACAGGCACAGCATGGCCACGTTTTTCTTTTGACTTCGCATAGTTATTCTCCCTTTTATAGAAAAGGACCGGCGAATTTGCATCCGCCAGCCCGCATTGATGGCGTTTTCCCATCAGATATTTTCTTATCCTGTACCTGTGCTTTGCGGCGGACGACAGCCCAAGCGCTCAGGGATGGTCAGTTCCCTGTACAGGCTTTCATGGTTCAATGATTATATTATTCCATATTGGCGTGTCTTCCGAACATCGTATCGGAATCCTTGCCTCTGCGCTCCATCAGCATCATAACAGCGATATCCATGAAGATTCCCTCGCTTTGTTCAAACAGAGATCCCATCGGCTGAATGGATTTGATGTCCCCCTGCTTCGCACTTTTCGGTGAAGGTGCGCTGATTTCAATGACGACATCCGCCATATTGGCGATGCTGGAATTAGGATTGATGGTGATGAGTGCTACCCGTGCTCCCATTTCCTTTGCTTTTGCGGCATGGTTGACAAGCGATTTTGTTTCTCCGCTTCCGCTGCACACCACCAGTACGCCGCCTTCCTTGATATTCGGTGTACATGTTTCCCCAACGACATAGGACGCCACACCCATATGCATCAGGCGCATGGCAAAGCCCTTCACCTGAAAGCCGCTTCTTCCTGCACCCGCACAGAACACCTCGTCTGCCTCATCAATCAGCTGAACGAATTTCTCCGCCTGTACCTCATCAATGGAGCTCAGTGTGTGTGTAAGCTCCTGCAGAACGATCCCTGCATATTCCTTATTGTTCATTCCCTGCTTCCTCCTATTTCAGATGCTGCTTCATTTCTTTTGCGGCAGCTGCACGATCCTTTGCATTGCAGATGGCACCGCCGACAACGACAACCGCAGCCCCCTCGGATGCAATCGCATCAATGGTCGCAAGCTTCACCCCGCCGGCAACGGCAGATTTCGCATGTGTGATAACACGGTTGACGATCATCAGCTCATCCAGCGGATTCTTTCCGGTCTGCTGTACATCAAATGCCGTATGCACACATATATAATCCACACCCATGGCGTCGATTTCCTTTGCTCTAGCTTCCAAATCCTTTACCGCGATCATGTCGATCATGATTTTTCCATTGTATTTCTTTGCGGCCTTCACAGCGCCCAGAATGGTTTCATCGTTGCTCGCTCCCAAAACGGTAACGATATCCGCTCCGGCTTTAAATGCTGTTTCCGCTTCCAGTTCTCCTGCATCCATAATTTTCGCATCCGCCAGAATTTCGATTTCCGGGAAATGCTGTTTAAACTCTCTTACCGGACGCATGCCCTCCTCGATGATAAACGGTGTTCCCACCTCTGCAATATCAACGCTGCCTCTTGTTTCCTGCAGCAGGGTCATGCATTCCTCCAGTGTCAGTGTATCCAATGCCAGCTGTAATTTCATAATCCTAGTTCTCCTTTACCATAATCAGTTGTTTGACCTCACTCACGCAGTCCTGCTGCCCTTCCTGCAGCTCGTTGGTAATCATGACATCATAGTCTGAAAACTTGGCGAACTGATAGGTGGCTGTCTTTGTGAATTTACTGGAATCACAAAGCAGGATGTTCTTTCTGGAATGCGCCAGAATATGACGGTTTACCTCCGCATGCTCCATGGAAAAGGTCATCGGACCATCCATATCCATAAAGCCGTCGCATCCCATAAACGCAATGTCAATACGAACCGTATCAATGACATTGGTGGCGTAATATCCGACAAGCGCACGTCCTTTTTTCTGAAGCTTTCCCCCGGTCATAATCAGATCCAGCCCGCTGTCACAGATGATATCCGCAATCGGCAGGGAATTGGTCAGTACCGTGATGTTCTTCTTCAGACGCAGCAGCTTCGCCAGCTGCAGACAGGTGCTGCCTGGATCCATGTAGACAATGGCATCATCCTCGATAAATTCCAGTGCCTTACGCGCAATCAGCTGTTTTTCCAGCGTATGCTCCTGCAGCTTGACATCAAAGGGCAGCTGATAATAGGCATTGCGAACGACAGCGCTCCCATGCTTTTTCGTCAGCACGCCGCGTTCCTCCAGCACCTTGAGATCCTTACGTATCGTTTCCGTTGTCACATCCAGCTGCCGGGCCAGCTCTCCAACCCGCACTCTGCCTTCTCCCAGAACTCTCTGATACAGCGCATTCCGTCTGGCTTCACTTGCTTTCGACATGTCGCTTCACCACCTTTGCACATGGTTAGTGTACGTTTTTCTTTGCCTATCGTCAATCTGATTTCGCAGTTTTCCAAAAAAAGAAGCATAAAAAATTGGTTTTAAGACGAAATACTGCGAAAAATCGCAAAGTTTTGGTTTTAGGTATTTGAAACATATTCTTTTTTGTTGACTGTGCTATAATACTCTTGGTTTAAAGGAGGAAATCGCATGAATTCTTTTGACTTACATATGCATTCCTGTTACAGCAACGATGGTGAATTTACACCACAGGAGCTGATTCATATGGCTGATGCAGCCCATTTAACAACGATTGCACTGAGTGATCACAACACGCCGAAAGGAATTGCGGATATGGTTCGTCTGGGAGAGGCAAAGGGCATCCGCGTAATTCCCGCTATGGAATTTGATACGCTGTTTGAGGAGCTGGAGGTACACGTGCTCGGCTACGGTATCGACTATGAGCAGCCTTATTTTCAAAGCCTTTTCGATTCTTTGAGTGAACGAAAACAAGCCGTGCAGATAAAGCGTGTAGAAAAAATCAGAGAGGTCTTCGACCTGGATATCGATCCCGCTGCGCTTTTAAAGCGATATGCAGGTAAAAATCCGTTTCCTGCAATTGTGCACCATATCATGGAACAGTATAAGGATAAGAAAGAGTTTGCGGATTATCAGCCCGGAGGCAGACGCTGTGAGCCTCAGCCGGTGAATTTCTACTGGGATATGTGCAGTGCCGGAAAGCCCTGCTATGTCCGTGTGGAATATCCATCCCTGAAGGACACCGTACAGCGCATTCACGATGCCGGGGGTATTGCCGTACTGGCACACCCATGGCTGAACTTCTATCAAAAGGAGGAACGTCTGCAAAAAGCACTGGATGAGGGAATCGATGGAATCGAGGCCTACAGCAATTATCATGAAGCAAAGCATAACCGCTATTATGATACCTATTGCCGCCGGCATGGTGTCCTGATGACCTGCGGCAGTGATTTTCATGGGAAGATGAAGCCGAAAATTCGAATGGGAGAATACGGCTATGAGAAGGATGACGGTGAGAACATCCTGCAGGCTTTTTTAAAGCGGCTGGCAAAATAAAAGAGCATATATGAAAAAAAGCCAATGCGCACAGGAATGCGAAGCTATCCTGTAGACATCGGCTTTTTCATATGCAAAAATGAAATGAAAAGGCGTCTTCCCGCCATGCAAGGTAAAACTGCGACGGTTTCCTTATTCGGCGAAACCTCTGCCAAAACCGTAATGCTTTTCAAACAGCAGCTTCATTCTATGGGAGGCCGAAGCAGAGTCTACGGCTTCCTTCAGCTGCGTATCCTTAATTTATTTAACAGCTCACACAGCTTTTCACGCTCCTTTTGTGACCGCTGACGGATATGATTGATAAACCGGTACTGCCATTCCTGCTCCTGCTCAATCTCCCTCAAATCGGCATCATCCAGCTTCCATGCCTCATGAAAATTACCACCTGCAGGATGTAACAGCTTTAACAGTACAGCGATTTCCTCCAGCGACAGCTGTTCATAATACGCATCGTACTCCTCATTCATGAAAACAGCATTTTCCAACAGATCGATCAGGTCATAGGCACTGATCTTCTGGGAGCGCAAATGCTGAATTTTGTCCTGCAGGCAGGCATATTTCTCCACCTCCTCCAGCAGCGTCAGAAACGTTTCCTCATCTTCTCCCTGTGTCAGGTCGATGACAAAACGGTCATCTACTGCTTCCTCATACACAAGCAGGGCATAAGCATCCCGGACCTGTAGCTGCGCCTGCAGCTGTTCTTCAAACAGTGTGAGATAGTCTGCCACGCTTTTCCCCATGCTGGCAGCGATTGCATGATTGACCTTCTGAACAGCCTCCTTCAGTGAACAATGCCTCAGCAGCGCCCGCAGACGCTTTACATCCTGTTCTGCCAGCAAAAGTGAGGGCTTCTGAAACAGCATGAGGGATGCAAAGCACTGATACCAGAGCTGCTCACAAAGATTCAAGCCTAAATATTCCACAGTCACTCCCTTTTGCTGTTCATAGCGTCGGAGAAATTCCGGCAGTTCTTCACGAAAGTATTCGCAAAAGGTATGCTCCAGTGCAAAGCGTTCCATATAATACAGGACAAGATCCATCCCATCGAGGTGATACATATCATGAAACAGAGGAATCCCATCCACCAGCGGATAGTCCAGATCCTCTGTGGTGTGACTGTAGTATAAAATCCCCTCATAGGTGCTCAGCTGCCCGAGATAGTGCGGTATCTGTTCATCCATCACACTGTTGTAGCGCTCATTGCAAAACGGCAGACGGTTTCTGCGCAGCTGATTCAACAGGTTTCTTGTCTGCTGCTCCTTATCCTGTAAAACAAGCAGACCGCGTTCAAAGCATGCATCTATTTCCAGTTCCTGCAAAGACCGTTCTTCCATCTTCTCCAGTCCCTGTAAAACCACATAGCTGATGGTGTTTAAAATACGTTTATGATCCGCCATGCTCAAAGAGGTGCTCTGCTTATGGTTGAGCAAAAGGACAAGCTCCTGCGCCATATGTTCGCACTGCTTTAACAGATATTCCCTACGCTTTTTTGTGATTTCCCCTGCCTCCTGTGCATGCTGCAGCAAGACATACAGCGAATTGCAAACACGCTGTTTTCCAACGGTATATCCCATATGCTATTCCTCCTGTGACCTTTTCACTCGCTGTAAAATACGCAAAGCGAGCTGCCGGTTGATTTCACCGTGATAAAGAAGATACTCTTCATACAGTATCTCACACAGCGCCTCATCCGATACCTGCCAGCTTATATGACTGCGTACATGGTAATACAGCCAGATCGACTGCTTTAAGTGCAGCATATATGTTGGAAGTGCCATGTAGGGAGATTTTAAAAACGGCCCCAGTATGTCGAATAGACGGTCCTCTTTTGTTTCCACCCATCGATACCGTCGCAATGCCTGCTGCTGTGTCTGATACAATTCCTGCATCTGCTCCTTACGCAGCTCTAGTCCGATGCAGGCAAGCTCCCTTCTGAGACCGCTTTCCCCTTCCTGTAATACCTCCAGTATGTTCTGCCAACTCATTATGCATACCTCCTTATCCGTGTCTAATAGATATATCACGGACACTGTTTGCATACAAGACTGGAAAAAACGGTCCATTTGTGTTATGATATAGACAGAAAAACTGAGAAAGCATACGATTTGGTATGCTTTTTTCATGTCGTCCCCTTGCTATCAAATACAGCCCATCAAATTCCCTTCTTCCAAGTCTGTAGCTTCTCACATACGGGTGAAATTAAAGCCGCATTCGAATGATTACATAAAGCCTTACATTTTTGTGATAGTGGAATACAATTGAATATGATATAATGTACATGCTGTTGGGAAGGTGCGAAACATTATGAAGCAAATACCGAATATACTGTCCGCAGTCAGGATCATACTGTCATTTCTGCTGCTGGCTCTGACAAAGAATACAACCTTGTTTCTGATTGTCTATCTCATCATAGGAATCAGCGATGTCCTGGACGGAGGGCTCGCCAGGTCCCTGCATGTGCAGAGTGAGCTGGGTGCCCGTCTTGATTCTATCGGTGATCTGGCATTCTACTGCATTTCACTATACATCGTTTTCTTTCAGATGAATTTGAAAATCATGAATCTGATTTCCATGCTGGTGCTGTGTGTCTTCGTACTGAAGCTTGCGGCGCTGCTGCTGACAAGATGGAAGCATCATATCTGGGCGAGTATGCACACCATAGGCAATAAGCTGACCGGGTTGCTGTTGTTTCTGCTCGTTCCGCTTTGCGTGGTAACCAAAAGTCTACCGCTAATTCCGGTTGCACTGGTAATCGCCTGTTCCTACTTAGCTACCTTTGAGGAAATGCTGCTGATTCTGTCACGTAACACGTATGATATCAATACGAAATCATTATTAAAAAAATAGGAAGCCGATATGCAGCTCCAACTCAGATTATCTGGTAAGAAGAAGGTTTGAAGCCATAAAGCATTCCCTTCCTGTCTCATCCGAAAGGATCTGCCTGTACGAATACAGGCTTTTTTTCTGCAGATTCTCAATGCCTGCGCACGCTGTTCAGTGTCTATGAAAAACGGATTCCCCACCCTAATCGGCAGAGAATCCGCTATTTATACTTCCTTGCTGTTTCCTTCTTCCTGCATAAGAACCAGCTGTACTTTATGGATTCGCTTGTACTTTACTTCCTTTACCTGGAATTTGATATTGTTCCAGATAACCTCACGTTCCTCTCCGTCCTCTGGTATCTGTCCTATCAGATCCAGCAGAAATCCGGATATGGTTTCATGATTGTCATTTTCAAGCTGCAGTCCAAGCTCTTCATTGATATCATCTATCGGCATGCCGCCGTCCAGCACGTACGTATGCTCATCAAGCTTTTCAATCTGCGGTTCATCATCCTCATCGTACTCATCCTCGATATCTCCCATAATTTCCTCAACAAGGTCCTCCATGGTTACGATACCGCTGAAGCCTCCATATTCATCAATCAAAATGGCGATATGCTGATGCTTGCTCTGCATCTCCCGAAACAGATCGTCAATGTTTTTGCTTTCCAGCACAAAGAACGGCTTGCGCAGAATGCGCGATATATCCACGTGCTCGAAACCGTTTTTCCTTGCCTCGACTACAAAATCCTTGATGTTCAGGATGCCGATGATATTGTCGATGGAATCCCGGTAAACCGGAATACGGCTGTAGCGCATTTCCATCAGCTCATCCAGATATTCACTCTGAGGATCATCAATATCGATACAGAATACATCCGGTCTCGGAGTCATCACCTCTTCTGCCAGAATATCGTCGAAGGCGAATACGCTGTCGATCATATCAGCTTCATCCTCATCGAAGACACCGCTCTCCTGCCCGCTTTCCACCATGGAACGAATTTCCTCACGGGAAAGAGATTCTTCAACATTTTCATCCTTCATGCCGAACAGACGGAGTACAAACCGTGTTGACCAGGATAAAATTTTGATGAAGGGCGATGCGATTTTTGAAATAATGAGAATCGGCTTTGCGCAGAACATGGAATAGGCTTCCGCATTCTGCAGAGCGATCCGCTTGGGAACAAGCTCTCCGAAAATCAATGTCACGAAGGATAACAGGATGGTAACCACCACCATGGAGATCGTTTCTCCATAAGGGATGACCCAGGCCTCCAGAACAGCACCAAGGCGTACGGATATACCGGTTGCGGCACTGGCGGAGTTGAAGAAGCCGGCAAGAGTGATTGCCACCTGAATGGTGGATAAGAAGCTGGTAGGCTCCTGAAGAAGCTTTTCCACAAGCATTGCCTTGCGGTTTCCCTCCTCCACCTTGCGATGAATCCTGTTTTTGTTAACGGATACGATGGCCATTTCACTCGCCGCGAAATAGGCGTTGATCAGTGTCAGTATGACAATCAGCAGCAGCTGCAGTGTAATGGAAGATTGCGCGGGGTCTGCGTCCATAAAATAATATCTCTCCTTTTCTGTTATGAATTTGATTGCTATTGTATCAGAGGTTGTGGCATATGTAAAGAGCCAGCACCAGATGGAATTGTAAATTTTTTATAAATCCGGAATACCTGAACACAGGCTTGTCCTTTTCTGCAGGCACGGCGACAGGAATCAAAAGCTCTCTGCGATATCTTTACTCAGCCCTTCAACAATCTGAACTGCCAGTTCAACAGCATGCTCATAGTCCTGATAAGCCAAAATCCCGTAGGAGGAATGTGCATAGCGAACCGGTACACCGATGACGATTGTTGGAATGCCGAATTGTGCCGTATGTGTAATACCGCCATTGGTACCTCCCCCTTTTCGTACACTCTCCTGAACCGGAATGTCATTTGCATGGGCAAGCTCTAAAGCAAAGCGTTGAAATCTTGGGGATGTAATCATGGAACGGTCGAAATGCCGCAGCATCGGTCCCTTTTTCAAGGCACTTTGAATCATATATTCCTCTTCGAAGCTGTCATCTGCAGGGCATCCTTCAAAACAAATCACAACATCCGGCTTCACGTTGTTCATCACACAGGTCATACCGCGTTCGCCAACCTCCTCCTGGGAGGACAGGGTTGCACTGACGGTATTCGTGAGTTTACGTCCATGCAGTCGACAGAGTGTTTCCACAACGGCGGCACATCCGATACGATTATCAAATGCCTTTCCCATAAACGTTTGATGCTCTTCGTCATAGGTACAGGTAACATCAGGAACGATCGGTGCACCAATACCGATGCGGAAGGATTCCTGTACCTCCTGTGCACTCGTCGCACCGACATCAATCAATACATCGGCAAAATCCAGAGCCTTTCCCTGCTCGGAAGCATTCATAAAGTGTACCGGCTTGCTGCAGACAATCCCCGGAATCAGTTTGCCGTCTCTGTTTTTAATGAGCACCTTATTCGCAATGATGTTCTTCACATCCCAGCCGCCCAGCGGCAGAAACCGCAGGAGCCCGTTGCTTTTCACCGCCTGAACGATGAACCCTACCTCATCACTGTGCGCATCCAGCATGATGTTTACACCACCCTGACTGTTTCCCTTCAAATTCATATACAGATTGCGCATATGGTCCTCTTTACATGTACAGATTTCACGTACCTCTTCCTGCGCATACGCAACTACAGCATCTTCAAAACCGCTGGGTCCAAAGGCATCCGAAAATTTTCTGATTCTATCAATTTGTTTCATATCGTATTCTCATCCTCTTTTCTATTCCCTATTATAGCAGAGAATGCGAAAGAGTTCATCCGGAACTCCTATTCTTCTGTCTCCAGACCAAATGATTTCGGATAGAAAGGCAGCTGCAGAGCCTTGCAGACAGCCATCGCCCATTCCCGGAACCACCAGCCGTTCGCGGTTATAACATTCCCGTCCTGCACATAGCCGTGAAGCTCGGGATGCTTTTTCTGCTCCTTCATATCAAGCAATCCCTTCATCTGCCCAGCACTGAGCTCCACCGAGGTACAGGCACCGCCCGCCATGAAGCATTCCCGATCAACGGAAGCAACATAGCGCCGTTCATTCATAATGCCGGCATTCACCAGAATCATGGGAGCACAGGAAATCGCCGCAATCAGCTTCCCTGCTTTATCAAAGGAGCGAATCAAAGATAACAGCTCCTCGTCTGCCAGAATCCAGTCACTGCTGTCATCCTTTGCTCCGATACCGGTTAAAACCAGCACATCATAATCCTCCGCACAAATCGTTCCCCAGGTATATTCGCCAAGAGCGAGGAAGCCCTCCTCCGCACGCACCGGTTTCAATGTCTTGGCTATGTAGTCGATCTGACTATCGGCCAAAGCAAGGGATTCCAGCAAAACACTAAATTCGAAATTACAAAAACCGTCGTATAAACAAACTGCTGCTTTCATATACAGTCCTCCTATAAAAAAACCTTCTGCACCTGTTCAAACAGGATTCGAAGGCTCTATAAATTCACACGAAAAAAGCTATGGAAAAAATTTGGCAACGTCATGTGAAAAAGAGTCTGTAATCCATTGGTGAACAGGCGTACATCTGTATGTCTGATTCAAAAATCCGTCTGGATTATTTGCTCACTTCACATCACCTCTTGCGTTCATTATACAGAAGGAGAACGCAAATCGCAAGCGCTCACAGTAAAACACCGCTCAGCGCCAATGAAACAAATCACATAGAATGCATTGCACGCAACGTGTTGCTTCATCCATCGAACAGCGTCAACTGCATGGTAATCCGCGGCGATACTGTCTATTCGTTGATTGATTTTCCAAGCTCTTAGTATAACGCATCCGCTGCATATCGTACGTCAAAACGAACGTCAGCATGTTCCTGAAAATAAAAAAACCCCGATATCTACGGGGTTACCTGTTATCATGGCGCCTTAAACAGGACTTGAACCTGTGACCTGCCGGTTAACAGCCGGATGCTCTACCAACTGAGCTATTAAGGCGTTTCTTAAGTGCTTAAATATAATATCATAAGATTTTGTGTTTGGCAAGAAAAAATAGCAAATTTTTTAGGATTTTTTTAGGATTTTTTATGGTTTTATTTCTGTCCACAGCCATGCGGATGAAAGCGGAAGCCCTGCCATGGCAAGTTATCCTGAATTTAGATTATATTCATAACCGAATGATTCCGGCTACTGTATCCGCATCCTCCTATGAAAAGCAATTTAGAGAAGCAGCTTCCAAAGGATTCAGCGTTCTTCAAATAGCAAAAAACAGCGGTTTCCCGCTGTTAATATCCACCGTCACTGGTTTCTTTCTGCATCAGCTTCACACCGGCACTTGTACCGATACGATCTGCTCCGGCTTCCACCATTTTCTCCATATCCTCATAGCAGCGTACTCCTCCGGCTGCTTTCACCAGACAACGCCCCTTCACGGTATCCTTCATCAGCTTGACATCCTCAGGTGTGGCTCCGCTTGTTGAGAATCCGGTTGATGTTTTAACAAATGAAGCACCGGCTTCCACACAAAGCTCGCATGCTTTTACGATTTCTTCCTTTGTCAGCAGACAGTTTTCCAGAATGACCTTGACACAGTTACCTTCAGCTGCTTCCACAACAGCTTTTACATCAGCGCGTACCGCATCGTAATGTCCGGCCTTCATTTCTCCGATATTCAAAACCATATCGATTTCCTTAGCACCGTCTGCAATAGCAGCAGCTGTTTCAAAAGCCTTGGCTTTGGTACTCATAGCTCCCAGCGGGAAGCCTACCACGGTACAAACCTTAACGTCTGTTCCCTTCAGCAGCTCTGCACATGCTGATACCCAGTAGCTGTTAACACATACGCTTGCAAAATCATATTCCTTCGCTTCTGCACACAGTGTTTCAATTTTGTCATACGTAGCATCTGCTTTCAGCAGTGTATGATCGATATACTTGTTCATTTCCATAAAATAACCTCCTGCATTATCTTTCCAATGTACTTTTAGTATATCATGGAACCCATAGAATATGAAGTTCATTTCTCTTCATCACTAGTTACAATTCCTGGTCTTCCTGAATGCCTTCATGATATCTGCGCATCCAATAGACGCGAACAAAGGGGTCCTTCAGAAAATACTGCAGCAGACGATACAGCAAAAGGTAGCGCAGCAGCTCCGTTACAATAAGGATTCCCCAGGAAAGCAGCTGATAGTTCTGCGTCTGAAACACATCGGCAAGCTGTGGAAGGGTGAAAAGCAGCCGCAGCAGCTCCGTCCCCCACATAACGGGTATAATCCATCGGCTCCATGGCTTATAGAGAAACAGTGATACCGCCGGAAGAGACCAGATCAAGGCGGAAAACAGGGAAGCCAGCAGCAAGGTTCGCTGCATAAACTGCATCCCTTCATGATCGCTGCTGTAATATCGGAAAACAAACATGAGAAGATACAGCAGAACCAGCATACCATACTGATATAGCAGCAAGGCAACAGAGCAGGCGCGGATGCGGTTTCTTGCCCGTATATCCAGCCGGTGATCATGCTGTATATGCTCCTTCTGTGAAAAATTGACCGGGCTCATCGCTTTTCCCTGCATTTCATTGTCCGCTTCCGTGCTATGCGGTTTCCATATGTAGATTATCTGCGGATTTCTTTGCAGGCTCCACGACATATACAATGCCAAAGCTGCTTTCCCCGCCACCATAAGAATAAATACGATTCGCAGAAGGGAATTTTCCTTTGCGATATCAATTCGAAACAGCGCAGGCAGCTCATACAGCGTATAGAGATTTACAAGAGACAGCATCTGAAATAACAGCCTCCCCAGCCTGCGACAGCTCCACAGCATACGAATCACCGCAAGCCATACCAGCAAAGCGACACTGTGAAACAGGAAATTGCGCAGAAAAGCTATATGAACATCCTCCAGCATCAGCTTCAGCAGAAAATAGGAAAACACCATATAAGCAATTAAAAATATAGAAAACAGCACCAGTAGCATTCGCAGACGGCGAACACAGGCTCTGCGCCGCTTTTTACGTTCCCGCAGATTTTCTTCTCTCATCGATATCATCACCTGTCCTTATTATACAGGAAAAGCATATCATTTGCACAGCACGTAAGCAATGTGCCGTACACAAGCTCTAAAGGGATGAAAAGGCTGCTGTCATCTATACCAATATAACCTTTTGTGTAATCTTTCAAAATATAAAAAAAGCAGGATATCCCTGCAAAGCAATCGGGATGCACCTGCTGTTTGTTTTCAACATATAGCCAGATTTCGTAAACGTATTTTTGTATCGTAAGAGCTTATTTTTTAAACGGGAAGTCCTCGATATCCGAAGGATTCACAAAGGTTGGATTCGGTTTGTCAAAATAATTGGATGTATCCAGATCCCAGGCATTATGGGTGTCTCCTTCTCCAAAATCCTTCATTTCCGTGTGTGTCGTTAGAATATGCAGCAGATTCCGTAAGGTATCCATCGCTTTTTTCGCACTGTCCAGCAGATAGGAAAAGGCTTCATCCGCACCATCATCCTGAATATAGCGAATCAGCTCCTCATATATATGAATCTGTTCTTCCTCATACTGCATATCCCGCATCACTGCAGCAGTTAAATCATTGTTCACATGGTGCTGTTCCTCTTCTGATTCCGGCTGACAGCTACAGTGATCCTCCTGCGTATGGCACGGCTTGATAAATTCAAAAACAGGTGTATCATCGTTTGATTCATCATAATAACGATCATCCTCCCCATGCATTTGATGAATAATACAGCTGAGTACCTCCATATCACTGATCTGTCGTGCACCCAGTCGCATAAAAATATCATGGAAGGTCGGATTGTTGATCATGAAGCTCTGTCGTATATAGACTGCCGCCTGCTTCAAACCGCTGCTGCAGCCCTTCAGCTGGCGATCCAGCAAAAGGTAGTATTTCATATCCGGTCGCGTAATCCGCACCTCAAAGGGCAGTTTTGTATCATAAATAAACATATGCATACCTCCAATTTCTACCGTTAGTATGGAAGCTTTTCCCTGTTTTATGCTATAATATGAAGCATAAAAAGGAAGGTACGTTTATGAAAGAAATCAAATTGCATACAAAGCTAACCAAAAAGATCACAGTGGAAGAAAGCATGCTGGCCTCCCATGTTGGCAGCGGAATTGTAGATGTCTATGCGACACCGATGATGATTGCGCTTATGGAGAATACCGCTGCAGCCTGTCTGAATCAGTTTCTGGAGGAAGGAGAAACCAGTGTCGGCGTTATGATGCGGACAACTCACGATGCAGCAACTCCTGCTGGTATGACGGTAACGGCTGAAGTGGAAATCACAGCTGTAGACCGCAAAAAGGTTTCCTTTCACATCATTGCTAGAGATGAGAGGGATTTGATCGGTACAGCAGACCACGATCGCTTCATAGTAAAAAAAGAAGCCTTTGAAGCAAAGGCGCTAAGTAAGCTGGAGAATTCATAAATACATGTGCAGCCGCCGTTCAAGATTCTTTCCCGTTTGTGGGTAAGCTTAAAACAGGGAGACTTCAACTCGATTGTATTCATCAATAGAAGTTGAAGTCTCCCCTTTGCATACCCCCTAACGTAAGGAGGACCCCCGTTAAAGCAGCTGCTTTTTCTATATCTGCCTGCCGTTGTGATGATGGTATTGACACAGGCAGCCCCTTCCTGAACAGCAAACCCTGTGAACGGGATACAGAACCATATGTACATGTATGAATAAGCGAATGCAGATGATTTTGAAGGCACTGTTTTGGGCTTTCGCTTATCGTCAGTAAACGCCGGACAATTTCTTCCTGCATGCCTCCGTGCACATACAAGTCTGTATCAGCCAATTGCTCTAAGATAGAGAAGCTTCCACCGTTTCCTGAGAGGAGATGAATGCAGCAGCTTTCCTGCCTGCTTTTGTGCGTAGCCGTAAACAAGCTCTGCCTCCTGCCTTGTCATCGCATGCGGGGAATATAAGGCTTTCTCACACAGGGCGCGTATCGTCTTCGGCAGGCTTTCATGCTTCATAAAGCTGATCAGATAACGATAGCTGTAATAAACCGCCTTTTTTGCATCCCGCTGCAGACACTGTCTTTCTCTGTAGGCAATACGCAGTCGTCGTTGAAGCACACAAATCAACACCGGCAAAGCTATCAGTAAGGCTGCAAGACCGGCCTTGGCAAAGCCTGCAGGCGTATCGCCTTGCTCTTTTTCGATTTGTTGATTCTTTGCAGCGTTCCCCGTCTTCCTGTCTGTCTGCTCTTTTGGTGTTTCCGTCTTTGCTGTCGTCGTACCACCCTGCTCCTGTCCCTGCACAGTTGTTTGGGAGGACGGCTTGCTTTCACTCTCAAAGCCCGGTGTCACCTCAACCGGAATCCACCCTTTTTCCGAATCGAAGATTTCCACCCATGCATGTGCACTTTCATCCGGTACCTCCATACTGCCGCCACTCATAGCTCCGGCCTGAAAGGAAAAGCCTTCCGCATAACGTGCAGGTATCCCCATATAACGAAACAGCATAACTGCCGTGGTTGCATAATGCACGCAATAGCCCTTCTTATTCTCAGTCAGAAAAAATTCTACAAAATCCCGGTCATCCGGGGTTCTTCCAGGCTTCAGTGTATAGCTGGTCGTTTCTCTTAAGTATTCCTGAATGGTTGTCTGAATATCATATGTCAGATGTTCACCCGTTAGGGAGGTCAGCTTTTTAAAAGGCTTACGTTCATCAAACAGCCTTTTTAGATTGGCAGGAATCTGGAGATAGTGCTCCTTGACAAAGGCGGGATATGCATCTGCTTTCACAGTGGAATCACCATTTATGGTCGTACTGGATAATGCATAGGCAGTATAACGCATGGTATCATCATGCTCCAGACGATAAGCGTCATACCACGGTGTTGTTTCCGGCAAAGCATCTTTCATAAGATACGGTGTCAGAGCATAGCGTTTGGATGCGCGATGATCCTCTATCTCCAGATGCATCAAAGCCCCTGTTTTTTGCAAAATCTGTGTAAAGGCGGGATTTTTCTTATCAAGCCACATATCCACATCCTTCCAGTCATAGGATTTCAGAGCTGCATAGCTGGATTCCGGCAGCGACTGCCAGCGATTATCCTCATACAGCGCGCCGCTGTAGCTTTTCAGGTAGATGGTACCGCGTGCATCCTCAGATCGCACAACCAGCTGCGTTGCACCGGTGTAATACCGATTTGACGCCTTCCCCAGATCCACCTCTCCCTCATCTTCCCCGGCATGGGTTAGGAAATAGGCAAGCTCATCCACACGCTGCAGCAGCCGCTCACGAAGCGAACCGCTGGTGCTTCGCATTTCATAGGTATCCGGCAGCGAAGTAAAAAAGGTAAGCAGCACGCAGATTACACTTAATCCGAAAGCACTCAGCCGTACATATCCCCCATGTCCGTCTGTCACTCCTTTGCGCGAGAGAAGCAGCATAAACCAGAATATGATAAGCGAAACGGCAAACAGCCAGGGAATCGGTGTCTGATAAAGCAGTGTAAAAAACACCGGGAGAAAGGAGAGCATAAATAACGCAAAATAACGACGCGTATTCCAGAAGGTCAGCATACCGCAAAACAGCCATATGCTCGCATACAGCAGCAGCCAGGTCAGCGAAAGCCGGTACAGCATGGCAGTATCGGTTACATCGTAGGGATAGAACACATAGCCGCTGGCATCGTGATACACCTCAGTAATAATATTATAGGCGATATGAGCCCCCTCCTGCAGCAGTGAAAAGCTGAGTACCCCAAGCAGAAGCATGCCTCCTGCCAGTATCAGTATCACCTTTTTCCTGCGGCGAAGCAGCAGACGGTTATACACAACTACAGCAAAAATCAGTACCGGTATGTACAGCATCCAGAGAACTGCATCCCAAAAAGGAAATGCGAACAGAAATACACCGAGAGAGGAAAGCATTCCCATCAAAAGCAACAGCGCGGGTATCACTTGTTTTTTCATATACCGGCCTCCTGTTCGAAAAGAGCCGCAAATGCCTCGTCCAGATACAGGGCATCCTGCGAATCGCGGGATACTTCACAAAAGCGCGGCATGGATAGCAGTTTTCGTAAAAAGCCTTCCATATCCTGAGGACCTTGCAGCTCTGCCGTCTGTCTTCCTCCTGCTGTCCGCCAGCGAATACGAACAAGATCCTGCGGACTTGCTTTCCGACAGATTCCACAGGCGATTGCCAGAAGGCGCTCACAGATTTCTTGCTCCTGTGGAAAACAAAGATGAAGCAGTACAACGGCAGATTCCTCCTTCTGAAATTCACGTACCATCGTTTTCTGCAACCGATAGCTTGCTTTATAGTGAATCCGGCGCACAGGCTCTCCCTCATGGTGCTCCTTCAGCTCATAATCACTGCTGAAAACACCGGTGAGACTCTGGCGAGCTTCCTGCAGAAGGTTTGTATACTGCACTTGCGTAACCGTACAGGGCTGTGGGAAACAAAAGGTCGTTACCTCCTTGTCCCATGATTGGGTTTTGCGAAATAGTCCGAGAAGATCCCTGGTCTGGATGGAGGTCAGCTGCAGCTCATACTTTCCGCTCCCCAGCTTCGGTATTTGCAATTTCTGTTCCCTGTGCTTCACTTCCAGAGAAATCTTTCGCTGCTTTCATAAAAGCAATTCTTCCACGATCCCTGTATTCGAATACCACTGCATACAAGCAGGGGAAGACTGGTTGGCATATGAATTACACAGCCCTTTTTACTCGTTTTCAGCTGCAGCTTCAGGAACCGGTTTCCGGCGATAAACAGAAGCAGGCTGAGTAGAGGAAGCATAAGCAGCACACGCAGCAGGAGATAATACAGATACCCGTCAATGCTTATCCATGCCAGAGCATCCAGAAGCAGCAGAAGCAGATAGGCGAGCCAGGAACGGATCATAGCCCCTTCCTTCTTGTGTGCGGTGGCTGTATATGGTGCAGGAGCTGTGTCAGCGCATCCTTTGCCGCTGCGGCATCTATGCTGTGTGATGGCTGCATGAGAATACGATGGGCGATGGTATCCACAAAGACATTCTGAATATCCTCCGGTACCACATAATCACGCCCCTGCAAAAGAGCACAGGCCTTGGACATGTCAAGCAGAGCTACCCCTGCTCTTGGACTCGCTCCCCGATAAATGCGCTGATTGTTTCTTGTCGCCTGCAGCAGCTGAATGATGTAATGATAAAGGGAATCGTGTACAAACACCTCCCTGCAGGCCTTCTGCATTTCCAGAATCTGGGTGCGCTGCGCGACACACTGCACACGGTAGCTTTGCGGATTCTGCTTACGCTTGAGGATTTCAATTTCATCATGCTCCTGCGGATAACCGATTTCCAGGCGGATCATGAAACGGTCCAGCTGACTCTCCGGGAGCTGCTGTGTTCCTGCAGAGCCGTAAGGATTTTGTGTCGCAATCACCAGAAACGGCTGTTCCAGCGTCATGGTTATCCCGTCAACGCTGACACTGCCCTCTTCCATTACCTCCAGTAAGGCTGCCTGTGTACGGGAGGAGGTACGATTGATTTCATCAGCGAGAAACAGATTGGTAAAAACTGCCCCCTTGCGTATCTGTGTCTTACCCGTCTGCGGATCAATCACACTAAAGCCGGTAACATCTGCCGGTAATACATCCACTGTAAATTGCATTCTCCGGCAATCCAGCTGCATCGCATCCGCAAACGCCCGTGCGATTGTTGTTTTCCCCACCCCCGGCATATCCTCCATCAGAATATGACCATTGGCCAGTATTGCCATCAGGATTTTTTCCAGCAGCTCATCCTTTCCGATCACTGCCTTTTTCACTTCCTGTAATATTCGTTCACTCGTTCTCATCCGTTCTCCCTTCAAGTATTCAGCCATCCTGCTTTTACCTATTAAAAACACATAACTACCTTTATTGTATACAATGATGTGCACTTTAGGTCAACAAAAGATTTCTTAACTTTTTATGAAGATTGCACTTTCACTGTCCCCTGCTTCAGGGATTTAACGAAAAAAAAGCAGCCAAGGCATTTCCATCAGGTTCCGGCTGCAAAGTTAAAGCTATTTGAATTCCCGACGCATGCACACAAGGTCTTCCTCCTGCATTCCCAGCTGACGCAGAGTGACTTCCTTTTTGTTTGGACAGGCTAACGGCTGAATCATATAGGAGCAAAGCGTACAATATCCGGATGATTCGCTACGACGGATACATGCATACCCGCATTTGCGAATACAGTTCTCATCCACCCACAGTGCCAGCTGATCCAGCGCATTGGTCGCTATAAGATTGGCTTGTTCCTGCGGTATACCCGCATCGAGGAGATAGCGGAACAGGATATCTGCATAGGTCAGAATATATTCCATAAGAAAAAAGTTTTCTGCATTGTTCTTCTGCATACGGTTCGGCCACAGAGGAAGCTTGATATGATTTCTGATATAGCGTTCCTCCTCCACATGCTTGCGCGGATTTTTCAGGCATTCATGCGGACATTCGGCACATTTATATAAAAATTCCCCCATTGTTTTCAACAGCTGAAATTTAAAGGTGGCAAAATCTACCGTCACTTTAAATTCCTGCTCGATTTTAGGAAACGCATCCGCACACATAGTCAGTGCAGCATCCACGGTTTCCGCTTCAAATACACCCAGCTTTGTGATTGGCTGCGGCAAAAACATCATCAGATCCCTGCTGTTCACATATTTCATTTTTCATCACCATGCCTTATGGTACACTATTTTCAGACAAAAAGAAATACAGTTGAAATATTTTCCCTTACTTTATCGTATACCGGATAGAAGGAGGCGAAGATCATGAAATCTATGTTCCTCATATTTTATATGCTTTTAAATTCCATGGGCGGCTATCTTTTTCAACAGACAGCAGTAGAGACTGCCTACCCGGATATCGCCAGAAGGTGCCCGGATCTTACATTGCATGATACCAATGATCTCGTAGACGGAAGTGGCTGGATATCCTTTTTAAAGGGACTGGATACTGTTTCTTTATCAACGATACGCATAAAGGATGCCAGGGATTCCACGCAGGATTTTCTGATAAGCTATGATGCATTAGGAAAAAGCTATACGCTGACAAGGCAGGATGACAGCGAACATGCCGTCACCTACAGCCATTTGATTCGCATGGACGGACAGCGCATAGCGGATATGCAGCTTGACGATATGTGCATCTGTTTTGCGAATAATCCAGCAGAATACTGGTACTGGTATCTTTGTGATGATGTAAATATAAAGCCGCAGGACATCTTTCGGGAGCCGAATACAACAAAAGCGCAGTTATTGTTTACCGTGAAAAAGACCTGAGAACAAGCAATCTGCATCGTATAGGCATCCTCATTCAGATACAAGCATGCCGTGTATAATAAAAAAGGATTCCGACCGTTAGGATTGGAATCCTTCAATATGTTATCATGGTGGGTTGCCCTTTGCTAAAGGAGAACTTTCCCTTTTCCAATATTAGCTTTAAATCAACTTCTTTACCTTCAGAGCAATAAACCCCATTACTATTTCACTCTATATCTATATTCTAACACATATAAAATATATGTCAATAGTTCGACTCGTTACTTAGGTCTTTTTTTTATTTTTTTCAATTTAAGCTTCTTCATTGAATTCTATTGAGATGGCTGCTTTTAGTGATGTGTCCACAATGATCTCTTTTACATAGTATTCTATGTAGTTTTTGCGTTCTTTATCACTCATACTGCTCCACTTTTCTGTATTCATATCCCGACCTGTAGTTTTTATTGATAATTTTTTCATGATCTTTTCTTTTTCTTCTTCCAGCTTATTGACCAACATACCATAAACCTTTGCATCGATCTTTGCTGAAACGTAATCTTGATATGCATTTTTTGTTTTTTTATCCAATGTACGTAGTCTTCGATATAAATAATTTTGACTTTTCATCTCCTGCTGCTCTCTTGCGTATACCGCAATCCTTGATAAGGTTGCCTCTACGATCCTATCCTGTGATATCCGCTTTTGACACTCTGGACAAACATAGTAATAGTATTTTTTTACACCTTCCTTTAACTTTTTTGATGTGCTTTTTCGCTCACAGATTTTTCCACATGTATCTGTGATTTTGTTTCCAAAATAATATTTACTAGGATCTGTTTCCTTGTAACGCTTGTATATCATTCTTTTCGCCTTCTCATATGTTCTTTTGGAAACGATTCCCGGTAACTCATATTCCTTATCTTCAAATTCATATACACCATAGTTTATCGTTCGCAACAACATATTTCGTATCACCTCTGCTTTCTTTTGGAACTCCGGATACTTCAATGGTGCTATATGCTCTATTTCTTTCATCGTATTTCCACTCATTGCCAGTTCGAAACAATATCTGATATATTCCGCTGCTTGAAGATCGATATGCAGATATCCTTCAGGATCCCGATTATAACCAAATGGAACTTGACCAAAGGGATACTTTCCTTGATTCAACATCTCCTCATTCGCATCGGAAGCTCTTTCTTTGATCACTTCGCGTTCCCATTGCGCAATGATTGCCAGTACTCCCACTAATAGTCTTCCATTCGCACTGTGAATATCCAGATTGTCCACGACTGCTTTCAATTCACACTTTTGATCGATAAAAAATTGCAACAGCTCGTATGTATCGATGACATTCCGTGCCAAGCGATCCAGCTTGTATATGAGGACCTCGTTTACTTTGTCATCCAGTATGTCCTTCAGAAGTCTTTGCATAGCAGGTCTATTCAATGATTTTGCACTGAACCCATCATCTATATAAACTTCCACAGTATTGATATCGATGCCGTCTGCCTGTAACTTATTCATTATGTTTGACAGTTGTGCATCAATTCCATAACCGGTTAGAGCCTGCTCCCGGGTAGATACACGAGCATAGACTGCTCTCTTTTTTACTAATGCTGTATTCTTCGTTCTTTCTTCTCTAAGTTTTGTTAAATACTTCGTATCGATAACTTCATTTCGCTGTGAATACATCATTGTTGTTTTCATTTTTTATTTTCCTCCATTTGCACAGAGGGTAATATGTTCGAGCGAAAAGAAAAGGGGCATATATCTTATTGACATACACCCTCTCCTGCCTCATTAAGATCAGGGGTTTATTGCATGTAGACGAACCTTATCTTAATAGACTTTTCTATAATAACATGCTCTTTTTTGTACTGTAAATATTTTCTTTTTAAAGTTTATACCAAACAAATTTAACAATCAGAAATGCGGAGCCAGTATTGGAAGGCTCCAAGATAAGCACAAATCCAGTAAAGATTATTCAAGGATATTATATCGCTCCAGATTCATCTTCCGGTTTATCTACGCAAGACCTAGCGAAGCAATTAGCTGAATCGTTTAAAGATGATGAGGTGATGTTTGACATCATGTTACATACGACGATGCAAGCGAGGATATGCGGACAGATGTATAAGGGTGGTGATTATGGCGGATTTTGGTTTATAGCACACTATGGAGCGACTTATTTTTATAAAAATAATGGCACATGGGGGAAAAAGGATTTGTAAAGGAAGTGATCCAAAGTATCTCGCATGGGCGTGCGTTAAACGCCCACATATTGCCAAGAATGGCGGAAAGAGATGAGGTATATGAAACATATGGTACAAACAATCACAGACAACTACAACGCATTTGTGGGCACTGTTATAGCAGTTATCAGCGTGATATTCGGAGAACACTGGTATCTGTTTGCTTTGTTCCTTGCACTTAATATTGCAGACTGGGTAACAGGTTGGATGAAGTCAAGAATCATGAAAAAAGAAAATTCTGTAAAGGGGTGGAAAGGAGTACTCAAAAAGATTGGATACTGGATCATGATTACGTTTGCATTCATGATTGCGGCAGGCTTGATCGAAATCGGTGAGATAATCGGTGTAGACTTGCAGATTACAACACTGCTTGGATGGTTCGTACTGGCAAGCTTGATCGCCGCTTTTTTATATTCGACAAATAATGACAAACCATAACAGAATGGCAGTTATAATTGAATACGTTCATGACTTTGATACGCACCTCATTCATTTTTTTTGTGGAAGTCCTGTGAAAGATGGAAATAATCCAATATGCAGATACAGTTGGGAAATACTTTGTGTACAACATCCCGATACACTTCATACATGTCTGAACAGGCGTATTTTACCTTTTTGCGTTCTTCTAAAGGGATCTTTTGAAAGTAGTTTAAAAGATATTCCTTTTTACGGTTCGGTAGAACATCAACGGGAACCTGCTTTTTAAAATCAAGAAGAACGCAGACATATTTACTTTTTTCGGATTTGAAGGCATATTATCTCATCAAAATTGATGATTTCCGGAAGCTTGTTTCTGGCAATGTCCACATGATTATCGAAAATAGTAGAAACGGAAGTAGGAGAAACATGGTATCTTCTGGCAACAGAAGTAAATGTTTCGTTGAAGTCTTTCAGATCCTTCAGAATATTATGCACAGTGAGGATCGATATTTTCTGAGATTTGAAGACAAAGGGATTGAATTCATAATAGGTCTTTCCACAAACAGGACATTTGTAGCGACGCGCCCTGTATTTTATTATGCATTTCTGTGTGGTAAGTGCTGAATGAGTGACTTCCTTGGTCACATACTCCTTAATTTTGGGCGCAGTAAACCCACAGTATGGACAAGCCTGATGTTTATCTGCAAGTGTAACAATAAGAACCATCATCTTATTGAATGTAGTACAGAGAATATTGGCAATATCATCAGGATTCAGGTGAAAAAGATTGTTTAACAACAGTTTGAAAGCATCATTATCGATCATAAGATCATCTCCCTTCTAATTTCAATGACATAATATCAAAAGAAATTAGAATCCGAGTTACAGCTCTGTTGGTGGTATATAAATTGAATGATACTCATGAGTGGATCCAAAGAGGATCTTATGACGCTTTAAAGATTCTATCTTTAAGTCGTTCTGCTTGAGATCTCTCCAATCTGGAAATAATGAATCCCAAAAAGCAATCACACGAGCTTTAACCTTACGAACTGTTTGTAGTGCAACATCAAAAGAAGTAATCAAATCATCATTCTCATCAAGTGTGACAATATAGTAAATGAAAAGATAAGTGAACTGCGTAAAAGGAACAAAATTAGTTGGAAGCAAGGAGTGAGTGGATCTACATTGAGTACACTGGATACGCTGAACACGAATGCTTATTTTACAATCATTAGATACATCATCTGTAATCACAAATCTTTTATAGTGTCCGTATAAGATAAAAAAACCAACAACACCACAAACAGGACAATATAAAGAAAGTAAATCAATCGAAGCAACAAAAGCCTGATAATCATTTTCATTCAAAATCATGTTGAAGTCGTTGGTAATTTTCAGTATCATAATATTGTCTTAGAGGACGGATAGAAATCACAGAACTTTGGTCGGTTAGTGGTTTTCTATCTTTTTTTAACGTCCAATCTTTCTAAAAATACTGTAACAAAAAAGATAGAGAAATTCATCCTAAAAGTGTTTAAAGGTTATCACTTTCTAAAAGTAAAAATCCCTATGACTTTTAAAGGTTGATTTATCCCTATCCAGTTTTATATATTCCTAATAGTCAAGTGGTGCCTGCTTCTTCTTGCTTTATAATATGTTGAAAAGATAGTGAATATAATATTACTGATAATAAGTATCATATAATTTGATAAGGGAATATTCCTTTTTTAAGAGGCTTTTTCTTATACAGCTATATCGGAATCGTTAAGAAATTCATTTATGTAATCATAAATATAAAGAGCTTCATTCATAGGAATTTTAACACCATATGTATAACTTATACTTTTTAGCGATTCTAGGATGATGGATAAATAATGTTTTTGATTGTCATTAATATCCTTAAAATCAATCTCTGCTTCTACAGCAGTGTGAGTAACTAATCTTTCTATCATACAACTTATATGAATAATTAATCCTATAGAGGTGCTAAAATCCATTTTTATATGTAACTTCTTTTGAAGAACAGCCAATGCTGTATTTACTGTTTTTATTACATTTTGTGCATCCAGGATTGTAAGATAGCCGACTACATTCTGCATTGAGAAATTTAATAAAAGATTCTCTTGAAATTGAATAAGCTCTGTTTTATTCATATACGAATATAAGATGGAAGCGATTTTTGATAGCTCACTTGTATTTAAGAAGGAATCTAAACCTATGAAGGGTACAGAAGTAACATTTGGGTTTAAGGTACCACATATGAATAGAATTTCGTGACTGTTAAATATAAAGCTTTTATCGCCTTCATCAAGTAAGGTTTTGTAATCGTATGGAATAATATGAATACCAGTTTTTCTTGGTAGACTTTTCTTAAAGAGATCAACAAGTCTTTCGTTAATTATATTCCCGTTTTCGCTTGTAAATAAGACAGCTTTATCTCGCTTAGTATTTATGATAATTTTGTAATTTATTAAATGTTCATTACAAGACTCTTTCATAATATGTTCTAGCGAAACATTAGCAAGAATTTTTTGACCAATATTTATGGCTAATCCAGTTGATATATTATTTACAATACCAATATTTATATTATAAAGAGAATCGAGATTTTCACCTAAGTGTTCTAAAGATCCCATATCTACCATAAGAACAAGATTTCTCACATTTCGTTTTACATTCATCAATTTTTTTACCTTTTCAGCTACTTCTGGCATTTGCATCGTTAGAGGCATATCGCAGGATTCAAATAGGTGATAGCCTAATAAGCTATTTGTAGTATCAGCAATTGAGGAAGCGCTGAGATAACCGTGTGCAATGATAATTCCAAGTGTTTCTGTATTATGAATATTGTGATTATATACATGAATACTTAAGGTAATGATAATTTTCTCAAGATTACTCATCTTAAAATCTAATTTCAAGAAAGTTAAATTTGTAATTTCATCGGCGATGATGGCTTCTTTAGATAAGGTTTCACAGACAGTTTGATAAAATGATTCAATTAATTTAGCATTTTGTTCTTCAAATGACATAAATTTGGAATGCATTTGTAACCTTGTAAAGATTGAAGATGCTAATGCATGCTGAAATGTTGCTGGAAAGTATAAGTGATAGGTATCCTCAATTTCATTAACGATTGTGTTAGTCACATTTTCGATAGCCTTTATTCTTGAATTTGAATATTTATTATCAAACATTAAATATTCATAGTAATCACTTATTTTACGGAAACATTGAGATATAAAACCATTAAAACTTAAAGTGTTTTCAGAGAATGCAATATAAGTTTCAAGCATTGTATTAAAAAAGTTAAGTGTCTCATTGGTTTGAGTAGTATTAAAATCTTTATTTATACGAATCATGTTTGTTTCTTCATCTTTAATTGTATCTATCGTCCGGCTTGAAATTAGAAGATCAGGCAAGTTGTGAACAAAAACATTCATTTCTGTAGACGAATTGGGATTCATTTTAACGTAGGCATTAGCGACACTGAGTTGAATAGCATTTCTTAAGCCATTGATATTATCTATGAAGTTAAAGTTTATTAATAAGTTCAATACATGATTGCTTATTGAAATTTTATATTTAATTTTTTTCTCCTCTTCAGTGAAGAAGTATTGAATAAAATTTTTTTTCTCGTTTAATAAACGTTCATCAAGAGATGGTAAATTTAGAATGATAGGAATTCTTGCTGTTAATTTCTGGCGAATATTCTCATCTAGTCTAGTTGAACAAGTCAGTATGTATTGATGAGAAATTGCTGTTGTATGAAAAGCAGAACTTTTACCCTCAAGGATAGCTAAAATTTTTTCAATAGCCTCAGTTTCCAATAAATGTATATCATCAAATGTGATAATCAGTTTCCGTTTTTTTTCTTGTTCAATAATCTTATTTATTAATTTAATAAAATTAATAGAGTTGTTTTGATATCGCATGCAATTGACATAAATAATGTCTTCTCCTTTTTGGATGATTTTATTATTTAATGCGTATTCACTAATTAAGGAACTAATGAAAGTTTTGCCACTACCACTTTCACCAAAAATGAGAATAGGCAACCCATTAGAAGGATAGGTTACAGCTGTGATTGCTTGTTCAATACAATAAGAGAGGCTATTATCTTTTCCTATGGCTTTATTGAAGTCCGCATATTTTTCTTTTGCATTATTTAATACATTAAATATCTCTTCAATACTTAAATATTCCCATTTTAAGTCAACTAATTGGTATTTCATTGTCAGTGTTTCAAAATCTAGGAAATACACTGGACGTGTATTAATCTTGATCAATTTATATTCCTTATGAAGCTGGTTTAAATATTGACTGACTAAGTTTCTGCTAAGCTTTAATTCATTGGCGATATTAGCAGTGGAAAATAAAGTGATATTATCTATTGTTATGCGATTACTGATGCTCTTTACATAGGAATAAATCTCTTTTTTTGTATTTTCAATCATAATATCATCTCCTGATTTTATTGTAACATATATTATTTCGTATCCATAACTGGAATGCGTATTTAACTGTAGAAGTTCTTTTTAATATATATTTTTTCTATTTTCGACACTTAAATAGTTTTTTTTCACACTAAACAAATATTAAATAAATTTTATCAAACTTAAAGGATAGTGTCAAAAAGTAGCTAACAGATATATAGGATTTTGAAGATAGTGTAAGAAATAAGGATGTTTTATTAATTTTATGTTAAAAAAAATTGTAAATTCATACAGAACATTAAAAAGCGTATATGATGATATCGTACAAGTACATGAAGCGCCGGTGTAATTAAGGAGGAAATATTATGATTACTTTGTATAGAATTGACGATCGATTAGTTCATGGGCAGACGATGATTAAACTGTTACCCAATTACCCTTGTGATGGTATCATCATTGTGAATGATGAAATAGCTAAAAATGAGCAAATGAAAGCTATTTATCAAAGTGTACTGCCTAGTACTGTAAAATTGCATGTTTTTGATGTAACTAAAGCATCAAAAAAACTGGAAGAAGCACAGAAGTCAGGAAAAAAGTATTATATTATAACTAAAAATGTAACTGATTATGAACGTCTGTATGAATTAGGATGGGTTGTAAAGGAACCAATTACTGTAAGCTGTTGTAGTAAAAAAGAAAATTCAATTGCAATTAATAATGGCTTCTTTTTATTACCAGAAGAAATTAGAACATACAATCGATTAGATGATTTAGGTTATGAATTTGAAATCATGACGATGGTATCTAAAGTTCCATCAAGTTGGAAGAGTTTTAAGAAAAAGTTTAATAACTATTAATTTATAAAAGGAGGAAACACAATGTTTGTAATTCAATGTATTATAATTTCATTACTTTGTGCAGTTAGTGGAAATGCATTCCCGTTGCTTGGCAATTTAAAACGTCCGTTATCAGGTAATTCTTTAGGATGGTATACGTTAGGTAGACCGTTAATTGGTGGTACTATATGTGGAATTATTTTAGGAGATATAAAAGCTGGTGTCGAATTAGGAATTGGGGTACAGCTCGTTTATTTAGCAGTCGTAACGCCAGGAGGAGCTGTTGGTTTGGATGTCTCATTTATGGCTTATCCTGTTATCGCAATAGGTATCTTAGGAAAGTTGGATGCAGGCGCAACAATTGCCATTGCATCTGGAATCGGTGTATTGGGGTCATTTACCTTTACTGCACAAGCTGCGGTGGGAAGTATGATTAAAGGAATTTATACAAAGGCATTAGCTGATCATGACTATAAAAGCTTTGTAAAAAAATTCTGGCTATATAATCAAACAATATATTTCGCACTACGCTTTATCCCGTCTTTTATCGCAATTTATTTTGGGGCACAATATATTGGAGATTTTATGGAGATGTTACCTCAGTTTGTATCAAATGGAATGAATGCATTAGGCGGAATCCTTCCAGCAGTTGGTATTGCAGCGTTATTAACAACAACGATTCATAACAAGTTCTTTATTATCTTTTTCCTTGTTGGATTCACCTTGGTTGTATTTATGAATATAAATATCATCGGATTAACATTTATCGCAGCTGGAATAGCATATTTATATTATATAGGTAGTGATAAGGGAACAACTTATACAAATAACACACTTACGGTAGAAGAAGAGGAGGTATTATAATGGTTGAACAAAAAAAAGATAGAATTACAAAAACGACGGAGCCGTTGACAAAAAAAGAAATTGATACTATTTGGCGCAGATTCTATAACGCATATGGCGTAGCTGGATCATTTGATGCATTGTCAGGTCCAAACTTTCTTTGGGGATTGGAACCACTATTTGATAAATACTATGATAATGATAAAAAATGTGAAGAGTTGTTAAAACATTATAAATTCTTCAATACAGAAAATATTTTTGGTAGTGTGATTTATGGAATTGTTACTGCTATGGAAGAAGCAAAAGCATTAGGGAAAGATGTTGACGATGAGCTTATACAATCTACAAAAACATCTTTAATGGGACCGATGGCCGGAATCGGAGATGCACTTAATCCAGGATTAATTGTTCCATTATTATTATCTATTGCAATTACATTATCAACTGGAGGATCTATTCTTGGAGCTGTCTTCTATATAATAGTATATAATTTAGTTGTAATATTGATATCAAAAGTGTTGTTTTATAGTGGCTACAGACTTGGATTAGATTCAATACAAACTTTGATAGGAGAAGCATCTAATAAAATCAGAGATTCATTTTTGTTATTAGGTACAACAATTATGGGTGGTATTGCCGCAAGTTATGTAGGAATTAATTTACTTGTTACATATCCTAGCGGTAATGATCAAGTTTCTTTACAGGGATTATTAGATGGAATTTTTCCTAAACTATTACCACTATTGCTTGTTTTAGGATGTTGGCAATTGATGGCTAAAAAGAATGTTTCTGTTGTTAAAATGATTCTAATACTGATTATAGCAGTGTTTGTTTTAGCAGCTATTGGAATTATTTGATAATCAGAATGGAGAATGTATAAGATGAAAATACTGTTATTATCACACGGGATGTTTGCTAGAGAACTTGTAAATTCTTGTATGTTTATAGTTCAAAATGCAATTGAAATAGAAGCCATTTGTTTAGATGAAGAAGGGATTGACAAATTCTCTAAAAAGCTAAATTCATATCTGAATAAGAATAAGGATAGTTCTATTCTATTCTTCTGTGATTTAAAACATGGAAGTCCTTATAATCAATTGCTAATAAATCTTCTTACAAATGAGGTTAAAGATTATAGAATTATATCTGGTATGAATTTACCAATGCTTTTGCAAGCTATCACAATGCGAGAAGTCACAAAAGATTTGAATGAAATTGCGATTAAAGTTAATGAAGCTGGAATTGAAGGGGTATGTCTTGATGAGCAGGAAGAATAGAATTGCTATTTTAGGTGCAGGGCGTTTAGGAAAAGGTTTTTTAGGAGCTGAATTTCTAAATGCTGGATGGAATGTTGATTTTTACGATATAGATAAAAAAGTTATCGATAATTTAAAAAATAGTGAATTTACTGTTGATATGCACACTCCTTATCAAACTTATAAAAAAAAGTATTCTGGTTATGGCGTATATGATGTAAATGATGATATTAGCAAACCATTAAGCGAGGCAAATGTTATAGCGATTGATACCTATCCACAAGATATTTACATGCTTTATCCTTTGCTTGGAAAAGTTGCAAAGGATAAACTTACACAGAAGAAGAGATTAAGTATACTTGTTTTTACTAATAAAACAAATTTGATTTTATCTATTACCGAGGGGATTAAGAATTACTTGAATGAGTTTGAGAATAAAGAGTTTGATACTTATGTTGAAGTTAAAGATGCAATTATTATTCGTTCGACTTTTGCTCAATCAAATAGTGCATTGGAAGTACAAAGTCTTGCTGTAACAGACTCTATCATTGAAAAACTAGCTTATAATGATATTTCAAATATTTCAGGAATTTGTGAATCAGATGATGTACATAGACTTAAATTAATGAAACTATTCACGCTAAATGGACCACATGCGGCTTACGCCTATAGTGGATTCTATTGTGGTTTAGAAACGATGAATGAAGCTGAGTTAAACCCATTTTGCCAAGATGTTGCACTTGGTGTCGCAAAAATAACAAAACGAGTTATATTAAATGAGTATAAATTAAAGGAAGCTGACCTTAATCGAATCAGTATATCCAATTTGGCAAAAGATCCAATATTGGATAGCATTAAAAGAGTTGCCTGTAATCCTATTCGAAAATTAGCTTATAATGATAGATTAGTATATCCAGCTGTACTGGCATTGCAACAAGGAGAAAATTACGATTTTCATGCTAAAGCAATTGCTCTAGGGTTACTGTATGTAGATGAAACTGATGAAGAAGCGTTAGAATTACAGGCTTACCTTAAAAATAATGGAATAAGAGAAACACTAAAAAGATATAGTCAATTAAATGAAACGCATGACATGTTAATTCGTAAAATAATGTATTTCTATGAAGGATTAAAGAAGAGGAGATAAAATTGAAGAAAAGAAAAATATTTCAAATTGATCCCATCCTTGAGAGTCGTATCTGGGGAGGAAGGTCATTGATAAAAATGTTTGATTTAAAAACAGATTTACCGAATGTAGCAGAAATCTATTCTGTAATTGCTATACCAAATCATTTGGATTGCAATGTGCGGGAAGAAAATATTCCATTATCTCAGTTTTACTTAGAAAACAGAGAATTGTTCGGATGTAATTTAGATTACTTACCAGTTCGCATGGTTATTGGCAATCAAGTTGCTCCATTATCTGTACAAGTTCATCCAAGTGATGAATATGGATTGAAATATAGTGGTATGCGTGGAAAACCGGAGAGTGAATGGTTGTTAGGTGAGGGAGAAGGTTATATGATTCTCGGTCATCATGCAAAAAGTAAAAAAGAGTTTATTGATCTGACCAATAAAAAAGAATGGGATAAGCTATTTAGAAAAGTGACTGTGCATGGAGGAGATTTTATTGATATCCCACAAGGAACCTTACACGGATCTGCAGGAGAAGGAGTATGTGTTGCCTTTTCTACAAATGGTGATGTTACATACCGTTTATATGATTATGATCGTGTTGATAAAGATGGTAATCCAAGAGAATTGCATATAGAACATGTATTTAATAATGTTACAATTCCAGATGATAAGAAAGAACCTCTTGAAACAACGGAGATTGAAAAAGATGGATGTCATATCACTGAGTTTTTGGATAGACCTGGTTTATATACCTGCGGAAAAATTAAAATAAAGAATAAAGGAGAATTTTGTTTAACTGAGTTCTACTTCATTCTATGTGTAGAAGGAATAGGGGTCATTGATGGTAGAAAAATAAAGGCAGGAGAAACCTTCTTCATTCCTTGTGGTTATGGTAAAATCATGATAGAAGGAAATGTGCTTTTAGCATATATCAGCTATAGAGATAAGTAAACCTAGTATGGAAAAATATCAAAATCATACAATACTATATCGAAAGCATCAGGTAAAAGAGTGCCTGAAAAAAACCTTAAAGAAATTTTTTGGAAACGGTTGCATTATGGGAAACTATGTGTTAATATAAATCTGCAAACAGGATAGTGATTGTGAATACAAGCTAAACCTACATGCTTAATACTACTGATTTTTTGTGGGAATCCGCAATTAGATAGGGTCGACTAAAAGTTGGCTTCAAAAATTGTAGGGTTGAAAACCCTATGAGTGTTTAAAGAATTATTAACTAGGGAGCAGAGATGTTGAAATCTCTGCTCCTTTTATAATGGGTGATTTGAGTCCGAATAATTCAAATCAATGTATTCTGTTAATCGGTCATACAGTTCTTCAAATCTTATGTCTATGTAACCGCGTAATTCTTCGATTTGGAATTCTAATTCATTGTTTTGTAGTTTTCTGAAGTATTCGATCAGTTCAATAATATCCTGTGCATCCATAATTATTTCTCCTTTGGCTCTAGGCTGAATGTTGCGTCTGGATCGAGTACATACATTACGCGATTGCGGAAGCGAAGCCAGTTGGTGTAGCCATTGGCGTTGTTCTTGATACACTTGATAATCTTGTTTCGATCCTCAATGATCGCATTATTCACTTTTTTATTGCAGACCACCACCTGGCCTTTGTCTGCTTCAACTTTATATTCAGTACCTACAATCGTAAATGAATTAATGATCTCCTGTTTCCAGTTAATAAGATTATTAGAGAATTTGATCATTTCTTCAATGTTTGTATCAATGCAGCTGCGAATCAGTTTTTCTAGATTCACTTTCGCATTGTCGATTGTAGATTTTGAATAGAAGTCTACAAGTTCTAGTTTTAATGAGTAACAAATAGTTAGATCATTATTGATTTCGAGAAGTTTCTTTCTTAAATCGTAGTAGTTCATATAGCTTTTAAAGTGAGAGTTGTATTTGCGTTCACGTTCTACATCAAACAGTCTTCCATATTTATCTTCATCTTCTGGATTTTTAAATAATAGCCAGTTGAATTTCTTTAGAAGATAGTATTCATCCGAAGCCTTGTCATCTTTGTATCCTTTCATGACTTTGATACGCACCTCATTCATTTTTTATGGAAATCTTGTGAAAGATGGAAATAGTCCAACAGGCAGATACAGTTGGGAAACACCTTATGTACAACATCCCGATATACTTCATACATGTCTGAACAGGCGTATTTTACCTTTTTGCGTTCTTCTAAAGGGATCTTTTGAAAGTAGTTTAAAAGATATTCCTTTTTACGGTTCGGTAGAACATCAACGGGAACCTGCTTTTTAAAATCAAGAAGAACGCAGACATATTTACTTTTTTCGGATTTGAAGGCATATTATCTCATCAAAATTGATGATTTCCGGAAGCTTGTTTCTGGCAATGTCCACATGATTATCGAAAATAGTAGAAACGGAAGTAGGAGAAACATGGTATCTTCTGGCAACAGAAGTAAATGTTTCGTTGAAGTCTTTCAGATCCTTCAGAATATTATGCACAGTGAGGATCGATATTTTCTGAGATTTGAAGACAAAGGGATTGAATTCATAATAGGTCTTTCCACAAACAGGACATTTGTAGCGACGCGCCCTGTATTTTATTATGCATTTCTGTGTGGTAAGTGCTGAATGAGTGACTTCCTTGGTCACATACTCCTTAATTTTGGGCGCAGTAAACCCACAGTATGGACAAGCCTGATGTTTATCTGCAAGTGTAACAATAAGAACCATCATCTTATTGAATGTAGTACAGAGAATATTGGCAATATCATCAGGATTCAGGTGAAAAAGATTGTTTAACAACAGTTTGAAAGCATCATTATCGATCATAAGATCATCTCCCTTCTAATTTCAATGACATAATATCAAAAGAAATTAGAATCCGAGTTACAGCTCTGTTGGTGGTATATAAATTGAATGATACTCATGAGTGGATCCAAAGAGGATCTTATGACGCTTTAAAGATTCTATCTTTAAGTCGTTCTGCTTGAGATCTCTCCAATCTGGAAATAATGAATCCCAAAAAGCAATCACACGAGCTTTAACCTTACGAACTGTTTGTAGTGCAACATCAAAAGAAGTAATCAAATCATCATTCTCATCAAGTGTGACAATATAGTAAATGAAAAGATAAGTGAACTGCGTAAAAGGAACAAAATTAGTTGGAAGCAAGGAGTGAGTGGATCTACATTGAGTACACTGGATACGCTGAACACGAATGCTTATTTTACAATCATTAGATACATCATCTGTAATCACAAATCTTTTATAGTGTCCGTATAAGATAAAAAAACCAACAACACCACAAACAGGACAATATAAAGAAAGTAAATCAATCGAAGCAACAAAAGCCTGATAATCATTTTCATTCAAAATCATGTTGAAGTCGTTGGTAATTTTCAGTATCATAATATTGTCTTAGAGGACGGATAGAAATCACAGAACTTTGGTCGGTTAGTGGTTTTCTATCTTTTTTTAACGTCCAATCTTTCTAAAAATACTGTAACAAAAAAGATAGAGAAATTCATCCTAAAAGTGTTTAAAGGTTATCACTTTCTAAAAGTAAAAATCCCTATGACTTTTAAAGGTTGATTTATCCCTATCCAGTTTTATATATTCAATAAAAACCAACTTTTATGTCGGTTTTTTATTTTTAGACCATTTTAATAGAGATACGATGATATAAAAAACAAAGAATATGACGCCGATAGGAAGAATAATATCTTTATGTATTTTGAAAATGTAACCGGCGATATAGGTAATGCATACAAGGTAGCCAAGAACAGTTTTTAATAAATTTAAATTCATAGTCTTTTATCCTATTTTCTGATAAGTGATTTTCCAGTATCCGCTATTGCAAACACCGGAATGGATTGGCTCACATCCTGGTACTCTTCCTGAGACATAAGTGTATGTTACTTTATATTTTCCATTCGGTAAAGGCTTCCCTGTTGTTTTTAAAAGATTTATTGATTGCCTTACTAAATGCCCACAGATATCTTTATTCGAAACCCATTGGATTACTTGACATGTTCCAAACACCCAGGCAGCCACACCGGATGCAGATCTGGTCTCGATTCTAGTGATGTTCTCTTCATATGAACCAGATGTTTTATTTCTACCTTCTTCGTATGGTACGATGATTTCAAAGTCTGTATCAGAAATATAATGGAAATCCCAATAGATATAATCGTCATCTTGTATATTATTTTCAGATACGATGATAGGAGAACAGCTTTTGGACACTTCCTTAGCATTCGCTGAGCATGATTCAGAAAATGAGATACTCGCTAATGCGCACGTTATGACTGATAAAATAATTTTCTTCATATAGTTACCTCCCTTAATTTTATTAGTCTTTTTTAGAAAACATCAATCATTACCATATGACCACCCCTTTGCTTTATATAACTAATTTAACAAATTACTATGAAAAATCAACTATATTTAAGATTTCTTAAGAAAACGGTTTCAATTACAAAATTGCTATTTGGATGCAAATAAAAACATAAATCTATTTATGAAGTGAAGGAAAAAACAAAAAATTCCATATCTGATGATTTTTAATTACATTTATTATTTTATGAGATACTAAATAAATAGCTAGGCTTTTTCCACATGCCCATATATACTCATGAGTACCAGCTATCGTGATGCGCGAGCCTTTTACTTAAAGCCTAAAATAAATTTAGAAAGTATATATTTTTTATGTGTTTTCTCACAAACTTCTCACACTTTTAAAATGTCATGTAATAAGAAATAGAATCATGAAAGTAAAAAAACTTTATTTAAAGGGGTTTTAATATATTGCACAATATGATACAATGCTGATTCAGCAGAAATGCTGTTACGTTTCGTATAAGTTTTGTATAATAAAAACATAAATTTCTACGTTTATAAAAAGGACGCATGTCTTAAAGACATGCATCCTTCGCCATCCCAAGGGAAGGGGGGGTTACATATAAAGTGAACCTTCCCTTGAAAACAATATTATATTATCATACCAAATTCTTTTTGTAAATACTCTATTCATCCATTATCCAGTCGTCGCGAAAGGACTATAGTAAATAGAATATCATAAATATGTAGATGAACGATATCGATATACCATCATAAAACTGGCGTAGAGCCGGCAATGTCTGAACGTCACTGGATACATTGTATGTCTTTGTGAAATCTATGTATTATGACAGATCAGACAGCACGTTTATACAATATTCCGGTCATGATTGCAAATGAAAAGAAGCTGCTCTCTCGCATAGAAGCGGCTTCTTTTTCCATCATCCTATCCTTTCACAGCCCCTTATATAAGCTACGATAGATGCTCTCAAGCGCGAGCTGCTTTGATTCTTGAAATCGTTATCTTTTGCTTCGGCAGATCCTGGATCATCTCCAGTTCGATCCTCAGATCTGCGGCATAGATATATTTATACCACTTTTTTTCTGTGGGTCGATAATGATAAGAGAAAGCTTTCCATAGCTCCTTATCTTCAATCGAATAGGTCTCTATCTTCAAACAATAACATGGTCGTATGTAGAACGTATTGTCCTTGATGATCCTGAAGTCTGCTCGATTCTGATATTGGCTCAGAAAATACAGTTCGTCATCGTATTCTTCTGCCTTTATATACTTGCTCCAGGCTTGCTGATCCGGATCATACCGATAGCTGTTCGCCTTCAATAGATTCTTGATCATATAAGCATCGAAAACCAAGATATATACATGCTCACTTTCCTGTCTCGGCTCACATCTCCAGCTTTGAAAGGAACCGAAATTCTCTTGCAACCGATCCTTCAGTCCCCGGATGCCTGTACGGTACAGCTCCGAGGGTAGGATCATATTCTGCTTCAATGCTGTATCTAATAATTTCCGGACGATAAGCAGATATGTCCGGTCATCATGCGTCTCTTTCCGCCGGATGATATCGATATGATGTGCCAGCTCCAGGATCAAAGAGAGCAGGATATCTGCCGGCTCTCTGGATAAGGTAGTTATCTGCAGGATCCTCTTCTCGAAGATATATTTCGAGTAGCTGCTCTTCTTTTCCTTGAATTCGAATCGGATATAGAAATGGCGATATCTTTCATAATCCTCCGGATAGCTCTTTCTCACCAATTCCAGCATCCGCTCATGTACATATTGCATCATTAACATATTCGTATCTCTCCTCATTCCGCGTATGGTTCCAGCAGCTGCTGGAGCTCATATTTACTGATGATCTTCTTATATCTGTCCATATAGACGATCAGCTCGCCATAGCTTTTTTCCAGTACGAGCTCCGCACACCGGCGGTCTCCGGTCAGCTTGTACAGCTGATCTGCCACGAGCTCAAGTCCCTCAAGCTCTCGCTCTTTTCTGACCTCCAGCTCCGTCTCTTTTACAGAAACGATCGGAGCGTGACGTTCCATGTGCTCATCGATCGCATACATGAGGTGATCGTATGTCATATAATCGATCCCGCTCATTTCATTGATCGTCTCTTCTCCCTTGCTTTCTGCCGGCCACAGTCCCCATTCCGGAAGATAGTATCTGCACAGATGTGTCTTGAATGGATATTGATTCCGTCGTAGGAGCAGTTTCATGCCGGCTTGATCCATATGCAGCAGCTCCGGCACCCTCATCAGCGCCTGTTCCATCATTTGCTCGGTCTCGGAATGACTCGTACTCCCGAACAGGGAGCCACTCTTGCCAGAATCGTGGCTGACACTGATAGAGCCGGTCTTTATCGTCTTCGTTCCGATCGCCTTCGATAGACGCTCTGCTGTATCCGTATCCTCCTGAGATAGTGCCAGGTAGATCGATACTGCGCATTGATCCATCATGATCTTCATGATATCTTCTCCGTATTTGTTCTTCAGCTGATGGTCTGACTGGTAGATGAAATCACCGATGATCCCTCTGCCACGCATGATGGCCAGCCAATCCTCCACTTCGTTGACCTTAGGATACAAGGCGAACTCTTCCCATTCCAACAAGATCCTTCTCGGCAGCTTTTTCCCCGGTAATGTATTCGCATATTCCGTGAGCTGATTATATAGCTTTCGGATGATGATCGACGCATAAGAGCGGAACTGCGGCTTATGCTCCGGGATGACGATATATAATATACTCTTCTTATCCAATAGATCGCGATACGAGAATTTCTTCCCCGCATGAGCGGGCTTCGCGATGATCTGCTCGGCCAATGCATTGATGTAAGGCTCCAGATCTCCCAGGACCGAGGAATAGATATTGGTCTCCGTTTCTTCAGCGGCCGCAAATGCAGCTCCCAGATATTTCTTTGCGCCGAAATCGTCCGGCAGCTTCCGCATGATCTTCAGGATCATCGGCGTCTTATCGCTCTTGTCCTTCGGCGCTTCCAGCATGCCATGAAGGATATTGTTGATGCTTCCCAGATGCTTATACTTCGGTTCTGCAAACATAGAGAGTAATAGAATCAGGCTATGGATCACGCCCTTGCTCGCTTGAGCGAAGAAGGGATTCTCATTATTTCCACGATCACGGGAATATACGATATCCATAGCGAGCGCTCCTGCAGCGTCTTCGCAGGCAGCCTTCGATTTGATGTCTCCGTGCGTTAGATGGTGATCCATATATTCATTGATATCCTCAAATAGATCGATCTGTACAGAAAGCTCCGGATCCTGAAAATCTATAACGTATGTCTCGAATCCACAGTTCCTGGCATCCTGCGCTGTCTTCTCATAGATCTCCTTCTTCGTATCCGGGATGATCATGCTGGTCCCGGCCATGATATTGTATTGTACGTTCGGGATGACATATTCTGTACTCTTTCCGGATTCTGTCGGTGCGACGATCCTGGCATGTGTATTCGTCGTGTCGATGTAAGCCTCTCTCGTCGTCTCATCATAGTGTATGATCCGCCCTTCCGGATACTCCCCGCTATGATCCTCGATCTCTTCCGGTAATCGTATCACTGTATAGAAATCCTTGGCTTCCCGTTCTGTCATGAATCGATCGTTCCCGTGCTGTCCATCTCCTACTTCCTTTGCTTTGAACCTATCCAGTTTTCGCGAACTTCCGGATATCCATGCCATGGCCATTACACATATCCCGATCACGATGAATGCGATGATCGAAACAGGTGTTATATGTATCATCTCGTTCATAAGCCCTCCTTCATAGTCTTATCGTCGGTGCTTCTTCATAGAGCTCCTCTGCCATCTCGGTTATATCCTGCTCCTGCAGCCCGATAACTTCTGCTGCATACTGATGAGCGGCCTGTTCCAGTTTTCCGAGGTCGAGACAGCGATCGATCAAATAGTGCCGTACCTCATGCAGCTTCATACTCCTTATCTGCACCGCTCTTTTTTGTAATGCCGAATCATTTAATGCATGCAGCATCTTCTTCAAGAGATTCACTTGATTGTAACGGTCTCGCTGTGAATGGAAGGTGACATAGCGATCGATATTTCTGTAATCGAGTCTCTCTATGCATTCCTCCGGTACCGGGAACATATATCTCAGATTGCTCACAGCGACCATCTTCTGAAATTCATGATCGTACAATTTCTGAAATGTAAGATTCGCCGGTATCTTATCATGCTTGTCCGGTATATAATGACTGACGCCCGCCACATAGCATATCCCATCCTTCCGGATGAGGGGACCATAGAACGGTTTTATATGATCAGGACCGTAATCATGATCCGGTATATGAGGATCGATGCGCTTCAGGTATTCCATATAATCAGCATCGAGGATCATCCAATAGAGCTTACCACTCTGGATATGTTCGACGCTCGTAAGATTGTTCTCATATTCTTCTTTTTCATATCCTATCACGTCGTTCTTGCCTCTCGTTTCCACTTTGACATCCGGATCATCCTTTCATCTCGTAGGATAGCATTATGCAGACGGGCAGCTTCCTGCGTATTTTGTCTCGTCTCGATCGTCATGAAGCTGAGCATACCATGCAGGAGCTTGGCACAGGAATGCAGCGTATGATCAGCACGGACATCGGTCTGTGTTTCCTGCTCTGCCTTCGATAGGTAGGTATCCTTCAACAGCTTCCAATCAGCTCTCGTCATGTGCCTGAGCGTGTCATCGCTCTTGATATCCAGATAGAGCTCCATACGTTTTTCCTCATCCCGGATGACGGCAGCTGCCGCCTCCAGAGCCTCCTCGGCAGGTCTTCCCAGAATTCCATATATCCGATAGATGCTTTTCGCGACTCTTTTCGGATCTCTGATCTCCTCTGCAGAGATCTGTTTCGTTTTCATCCTTTCGATGATGTCCTGCAGCATAGGCTCCAGCTTCAATCTTGCTATGAACCTTTGTTCCTTGATCTGATGTGCCTGCTGCAGCACCATGTTATGGAGCACCTTTCGATCCTTCTTTCCGGGATGTATCAGTCTTTCCAGGGTCTGGTCCATGTAAGCTTTCATGGCCTTCGAATCATCCGACATATAAAAAGCAGCCAGTTCTCTCTGACTGCACATATATTCATGAAAGATCGGCTTGATGCTCTCCTCGGATAGTATCTTCGCTACGATTAGATCGATCTCTTGTTTTATATCCCTGCTTTGATACATATATGCCTTGCTGCCACTGTCAGGAAGCAGGGTAGACAATCGTTCCATATCCTCTACGATCTGTGCTGGTACCTGCTTCATGCATGCTTTATAACAGGCATCGTTTTTCTTCTCCAAAGGATCGCTCTCCTTCAACAGGAAACGTTCCTCCAGTTCCTGCCGCTTTGCCTGCTTGAACTCCCGGTACAACCACAATTCATTGCTGAAGATGTCATTCACGAGTCCACTTTTGAAATCATGGAGCGTCTGTTTGCTGCAGAAGCCTTCTCCTTCCTTGATCGACCAGTACATCATATGGACATGCGGATGATAGGATTCGTCATGAAATGCGGCACACCATCGGAAATGCTCGATCGGTATCCCCATACCTTTCGCAAGGGAAGGGACATGCTGCTGTAGCAAGCTCCTCCAACTTTCTTGATCATCTCTATCGAACTCTTCTGCATCATTGCGGCGTAAAGAAATGATGCTGCGCCATACGTTTCCACTATGCTGCTGTAATTCTGAACGTATCGCTTGCAGATCTGCGGCTCCTCCTTCATCGAACAGCCCATGCTCCTGATCGACGTCCTTATCGACGCCCGGTCTCTCTGCTATATAATTCGCATAGATCTCGTTTCCCATCGTCAGCTCCTCCAGACGCTCTGCCAGCTCCGCGATGAATCTGCTTGCCGTATACATGTTCTGATCCTTTTTATATTCCTCATAGGGGATATCTTCTTTCAGATCCGGATATTCCTCTAATAGGGCGTTGATCAGAACTCTTTGCCTCTCCGTCACCTGACGGCTGGCCGTCGCAGGATTCAACTGCCGCTTCATATCGCTCAGACGTTCTTCCATCCCATTCTTTTCCACACCTTCTCTTTTGGCTATATAGTCCAGACTTTGCAGGACATGAGACGGATCGCTCCCTGCATTGAGATAATCATTGTAGATGATGAGACGAGCCATGCTCAATCATCTTCTTCCCTGACGAGCTTTGCATATGTCATCGGATAGAATTTGTTCTCTCTCATCTGTTCTACGGCACATTCACGATACTGTCGCAGGACCTTCGCAGATTCCTCGTCATTCCCGAATTTGTTCATATAATCATAAACGATCTGATTGAGTATGGATACATTCAGGGCCACCTCTCCGCTCAGCTTGAAGAGTCTGCCTCCAAGACGCTTCTCACTTTCTCCTACGGTAGAAGAGACGATCTCACGGATGATCCGGATCAGATACGGATTGCGCATATTTTCGATCTCATTCATCTCCAGGTAGTCCTGCAGGACATAATTGATCAGCTCCCGCTTGTTTCCATACGGTCCTCCTTTCAACTGGACTGTCTTCACCAGTCGTTCATATAATTCCTTATCGATATAGCGTACAGATGCTATCGATTCCTTGTTTTTTTCCATGCTCTCCTCCTCATATCGAGATCCCGGCGATCCGGATATCTTCTTTCCTTTCCAGGAACAGCTCCTGTTCCTCTTCGAGCAGATCGCTCATCGCTACCAGCTTCCGATAACTCCTTTCCAAGCATCCCTCATTCGTTTCTCCCGGCTGCAGCACCAGGAACTGTTCGAACCCATTCTTCCTTTCGAGAATATCTGACAAGCTTACATCGACGCTACGATCCTCGTAAAGGAAGCTCATATGATCGGATGACAGATCATAGTGGAGATTCCGGATATCGGGATAGCGATGGATCAGCTTGTCGATATCTGCACAGAGACGCTCCGCACTGACCGGATCTGTCCCGGCGATGCTGTATCGGTGTTCATAAGCGTCCGTGATCATCACCTGAGCTTCTGTAAATGTCTCCGGAAGCGATACACGAATCGTATCGTCTATGAAGCCTTCCTCATATAGCGTCACGCGTCCGTTACATATATCGCCGTATCCGTAGCTCTTGAAATCAAAATAGGTGATGATCTGCAGTTCATCTAATTTTTTCATGAGCCCGGTATCGATCGCCTTCGTCATACCGTAGCGCTCCTCTAAGGAGATATCGTTGATCACATCGCTCTGCATCAGCTCGTGGTCATAGGTGAAGTAGGGGATATCATCTGCATGCAGGCTCAGGATCGTCAGCGCCTCATTCTGAAAGATATCCTTCGTATCTGCATAACAGATGAGTCCTGCCAGCTGTCGCTCATTCAACATGCTCAGCTGCTTGGCCAGTACGTTCAATGTCATGATGTCTTCATGCGGATCGATACGGTAGAACGGATATCCGTCATGATTGGGGATATCGAAGGCTTCCCGGTACCATCCACCTTCTTCGGTCTTTGCGATACCGAGGCTCCTCATGGTATCCTCGATCTCTTTATCTCCTGCCGGCAGATCCAGCCATACCTCCGCGTCATCCGCAAGCCTGTGCAGAGCGATCGAGAATATCGGATCCTGTGCTTCCACGGAAAGCTCCGGTCCTCGTACGTCTCCCATTTCGATGAACTGCTCATATCCTCCGACCTTTTTGATATATCCGGTGATCTCTTCTGCATCCCGTATGGCACGGAAGAGTTCATTCGGATCCTTCTCCAGCACGCTGATCCAGTTTTGTACATATGCCATATGCTGCTGGCTGTGCCGATCATCATACGAAAGGCCCAGATCCTGCATCAGGAAGGAAGAACCGATCTCTGCCCGCAGTTCCTCCTTTGCATAGGCTTCGCTGCCAAACACCCCTGACAGATCTCTGGCGAGACGTTTTTCATGCCCGCTCGCGTGACATAATTCATGCAGTCTCGTCGAATGATAAGCATACGTATGCAGGAATGCTTCTTTAGGCGGTACCATTACCTTGTCTTCTGCCGGCACATAGCAGGCTCGATCTCCGATCTCCACGTAGTCTACTTCCATGTTCTCGATCAGTCCGTCGATGAAAGCATTCTTGTTGATCTCTATCTCCTCCGATAGATAAGGAGCTATCCCATCTAGCTGTGCTGCATTGAATACATGACTGATCTTCGTCCGCAATCGGAAATCATGTTCATCTGCTCCGTTTTCGATCGCGGTATGATATTCCTCCCAGCTATAGGTCCTGTGTTCTTCCGTATGGATGATGAACCAGTATTCGACCGGTACGGCGTGCTCACCCTTGTATATACGCCAGCCCTGTTCCTTCGCCTGCAGGAACGTACACCATCTTGGATCCTGCCATCCGTTTTCATTTGCGATGTGATCCAGCAGGAGATGATTGATCCCCTTATAGGCTCTGCCGGTAACTGCATTCCTCGGAGCACGCGTCTTCCATGGCTTCTGCCAGGGGATCGTATCCGAGCGCAACGCTGTCAGGTACTCCGCGATCAAACGTCTGCGTGCGGCATTCAGCATATCATTCATAAAGATCACCATCCTCTTCTTCCCATATGTCCTTCAGATCCAAAGCTTCTTCTAGCTCTTTTGGATCGCTGATCCATATCCCTGCTTCCTTTATGACTGTTTCCAATTCAGTTTCTTTTTTCTTCATGATCTTTACCTCTTTTTTACAGGGTACCCGGCCATATCTGCGGCAAGTTCTAACACACGGTTCACGATCGCAAGACTACGGAAAATTTCATTTTCCTAGCAAGCTGCTCCGCAGGTCTTGCCATCCTTTCCCATCCGTGTGTTTTCATTGCCATCGCAGACATGGCCGGGTACCCATGATGTGTCTGCGACACATGGCAAATTGCCGGGAAAGGAAGATATCTATGAAATACTATTTTGCTGAGACCTGTTCTACTTATGACGATGATACATGTTCCTGCGTATGTGCATTCGAGGGAGAATTGAAAAAGGACGATATCGTCGTCATCGACTACAACGACCATTTCATCACCGCAAGAATAAAAGAGCCCTGTGATGAGCTCAAGATACTTACAGGACGTTACGACTATCACAACGCTCTGACGAAGGTCGAAATAGCTGAGTATCTGCGTGGAAAGGAAGCCGAGGTCAATCGTGCGATGCTGTTACGTGAGATGGAAGACCTCAGCAAGGAAGTCAAGATGGTGGAACAGATGAAGAAATGTGCCGCTCATGATTCCCGCATGCAGGAACTCCTAAATCGCTTCGAGGCGTTGAAGCATTAGAAAAAAAGGCCAGTCACTGGCCTTTTGACCGATGGTCAGGCAGAGCTCATATCTTGTGTATGGGCCTTTGCTTGCTGGACGCAGGATAAAAGGATCTGCGCACTTTCGTGCGCAATCCTGGCTACATCGCGCGGCAAAGCCGGGCGAGACCCTTATAAGTGCGCATTTTCGTGCGCACACAGGAAGCTTTTATCCATCGCACGATTTCAACTTTTCCACAGAAAAATGCGCACGATTTCCTCTTTTTGTACGCACACACCTCGTCTCTGCGCACATTCATGCGCACAACGTCACCCTCGTGCGCATGAATGTGCGCACGAACTATCGGAAACGTCCTTTCTATCAGCTTTTTGAATGCGCACGACTGTGCGCACTTAGGATATCCAACATAAAAAAGGCCAGTCACTGGCCTTTTTTATTTAAGATAAGAGGATCTTAGATCCTCTTCATTTGTTTGGCATCTCCTTATATATCTTTCCATCTAATTCATGCCCGTTCTTTTTCTTGTTCCATCCTCCCCATTGTTTGAAAAAGAACGGTATCCTCTCTTCCTGACAGATATCCCGTATCTCTAGGATCCATGCTTTATCTACCGGCCTCGCATTACTTCCGGATTCTCCTCCTGTCACTACCCAATCGATCCCTTTGAAATCGATATGCTTCAATGATCCCAGTAAAGGTTCACAGGATAAGAATCGTATTCGTGCTTTGACATTTCGCAGGATATCTACTCTTTCTCTATATGTCTCCGATTCCAGACTTGTTCCCACCCATACGTTATCTGGTATTTTGTGTTCCTTTGAAAATTGTAGAAGTCTTTCAGGCCGCTTCGTCAATACTTGGAAGATATGCTGATCCGCTCGTTCCATCGTATGGAAGATCTTTTCTATATGGATAAAGTTCACTTCCTCATGGAATAGATCCGACATGGAACATACGAATATCACACTTGGATTTTTCATCTTCAATGGTGCATCGAACAGATCCTCATGTATCGTAACCTTAAACTCGTTCTCATATCTTGGATTCTTCATCGCATGCAATCTATGTGCCATTTTTTTTGCATAACAATTCTTACATCCATCACTGATCTGAGTACATCCGGTGATCGGATTCCATGTCTTATCTGTCCATTCGATTTTACTCTTATTCATAAAGTCCCCTTTCCGAAAACTTATAATAGACGATTGTCTTTCCATTCTCTTCTCTTTTCACGATTTCATACTTCCATACCTTTTTTACCATATTCAAAACATTAGTAGGTAAGTAGGGATGTCTCCGCAATCTTTCTCTAAAATCTTCTTTCGTCAACATCTGTCCCTTGAACGCTTCACAAAACATCTTGATGATATGCTCATCTGCATAATGAAATTCAAACTCTGATATACCGGATCGTCTATCTTTTACATATATATCTTCTTCAGTTGTGGAAAATAGATCGAATTCCTGCTGCACGTTTTTCTCGATAGCTTGTTCTCGGTCTCTGTACAGCCTGTACATCGTATTCTTTAATAATTCTTGGCCATATGTTGAATATGAGAGGACGATGATATCATAAATGTGCAATTTGTGATCGAGAAACACAGGTGTATAAGCATAGCTATGCTTATCAGAATATTTTTGAAGCTGCTTTCTTAAAGCTTCGCGAAATAATTGATTTCTTTCTATAGGAGTATTTCCATGATTGAACACTTTCTTGATTTCACTGAATTTCATCCCATAGGCTTTTTCATAATATTTACTGATGGGTTCTTTAATAAGATTTTTTACAGTTCCTTTAAGGGATGTTTGTTTAACTATCACAGATCCTCCGCATGTACGTATCTAAACTTAAGAGTTTGCGCCTTTGTCCTCTATCATTCTCATTTTGTAGGCTTCTAGCTGAATCTCTGCATATTATAGAAAAAGGCCAGTGACTGACCTTTTTCTGATATTGGATCCTATAAGGAAAACTGTGATCCATCGTTCGCCTCGTGAGACTCCTTTCTGTTCGTTTTCAGACAATGAAATCATCTGCTGATTCCATGACCGTGCTTCCTTTCATGATATGTATTTTCATATTCATCGATTTGATCTTGTAGCTGCTGGTTTTTACTTTTGAGTAACTCTAATGCGACCTTCATCGCAGCTATCACCTGCTCTTGCTCATGCAGTTTTCTCTCAAGCGTAGCATTTTTTTTAGATGCTGCGTATCGATACCATATACTTCCTATGAGTCCGATAATCGCTACAGCTACTGCCCAAGATCCTGCTTCCATATGCATTCCTTCATCGCTATTCATGATCAGTATGATATAAGCGATGAATTGAGAAAGGATGATAGGAAATAGGGAATACTTTGCATTCATATAGTTGAATCACTCCTTCTATTTCGAAAAGGTATTCATGACCAGATCGTTATCGCTGTAATCCTGATAGCTCTCCCTGCGATTCACGAAGGTCGCCTTTGCATCCTGTCCATCGGTATCAAGTATCACCTTACTGCCGCTCACGCTTCCGGATACCACGCCTGTGATGCGTTCCAAACGATATCTCGATACCGGGATCTCGCTGATCTCATATTCACCGGCAGGGATATCC
>OLOS01000053.1_pt1 | contig 130775 bp, 117 predicted proteins | sample 1672631 | NCBI WGS metagenome assembly OLOS01 (sample SAMEA3136707, study PRJEB25190) | human gut metagenome | biome: human gut; feature: human-associated habitat; material: faeces | place: Austria | collected 2013
GCTCCACATCCGTGTCGGCTGCGCCGGTGGGCGCGGATGTGGAGCAGGTGCGCCCGCTGCATCCGGCGATGGCGCGGCGGCTCGCGCAGGCGGACTGCGGCGACCTGCAGCCGTTCGAGCTCTGGACGCTGCGTGAGAGCTGGTTCAAGCTCACGGGCGCGGGCGACCTGCGCACGATCCCGTTCCAGCGTGCAGACGGGCGCATCGTCCCACCGGAGGCGGGGGCGCTCTGCCGCGTGTATGACGGCATTCCCGGCTGCATGGCCGCCGTGTGCTCGTTTGCCGAGCAGCCGCCGGAGCGGCTGCAATTCGTGCCGCCGCGTGAGATTTGCATTTGTACTTGAAATATGCACCCGGCTGTTGTATAATCAAACGACCGCATTTGCCGGTGTGATGGAATTGGTAGACGTGCTTGACTCAAAATCAAGTGCCGCAAGGCGTGCCGGTTCGAGTCCGGCCACCGGCACCACGGCGTCGGAGCGAAGTCCGCTCCGCTCAAAATCCGGCAGCTCAAAATGAGCTGCCGGATTTTTTGTATGCGTTCCCTTACTTCTCCTTTCAAACTGCGGCCCGCTGCGCTGGGTTCACAGTTTATCGGTTTCGTTTTTGCGCTCTTTGCGGCTTCTCGGGTCTATGATCGAGCCTTGAAAATATGTGATGATCTCAAATTTGAGCCATGGTGAAAATGAGAGATTTACAATGGAGAATGATGGTAATATAATTAGCGTTGTAATATTCATAAAATTCAGAGAAATTTGACAGGGAAATGGATAAGTGGTCACTATGATGCGTACAACCGTCAGCACACAACCACAGATCATCATCGTTGTCTGCTGCATTACGCTGCGCCGCAGCGCCTATGACGCGTGGGGCAGCTACTCTGTGCACGATAACAAAGGTGTGAAGAACACTTAGCCCACCTTCATCGGGCACATCAATCCACTGCGCTATCGCGGCTATTACTACGACCGCGAAACGCGCCTTTACACGGGTGGGAATTCTGCTGACACATCAAGTCCCGAGAATTTTGGCGGTTCAACGCCTGCCTCGCCTCAACCACCAAAGAATAATGGGCGAGGTAATAATAAAAAAGTAATAATAAGCCATCGCTCAAAAAGCTTACGAATTTCCAGTTGAAGTCCAATGGATTGGATGCTCACGCCTTGAAAAAGGAGTACCTTGGGAAAAAAGCGGAGATTAAATTATATGATTTAGCCTATGATTCAAGAAGCCGTATTATATTTATCATTGACAAAGCGGGGAGGATTATTTATGAAACCGCATACAAAATTAACTGAAAGGTAAAATGTTAAATGAGTATATGCGAGGATAATATTTGTTTTTCGCCTCCTTTGCCGCCAACTATTTGGGGCGAGCTTTTCTTTTGCTTTGATACAGATTTTCCGATAGATGAAATTTCATCCATCATTGGTGTGCGGCCGACGGAGGCAAAACGAAGACAAGAATGCAAGTGGAATGCATATGAGGGGACACAGAATCCGGGATACTGGACTATTGTATTTGACCAGATTGACACTTTTAAAAGTGACGTAGTCCAACAGGCGATGCATTGTTTTATTACAGAACATGAGCGTGAGTTGCATCAGGTTCTGGAGCAATTTCAGCCATGCGCACTATTCTTGACGATTTATATTGCGGTACATCAAAGCGGAGAATATCCGTCCATCCGACTGAAATCACATTTTTTACAAGATGCTTGCCTGTTGAATGCACGTGTGGATATTGTTATAGATGATGATTATGCAACAGAAGAGGATGACAGAAGCAATGATATAACATAGCTTTCGCATTTGTTTTCGGTTGTGCTACGGAAAAGATTAGTGGGTGGTGCTGTTGCACCGCCCGCAGGGAAATGGACAAGTGGTCACTATGATGCGTACAACCGTCAGCACACAACCACAGATCATCATCGTTGTCTGCTGCATTACGCTGCGCCGCAGCGCCTACGACATGGAGGCGCTGCGGCTTTGTGTATATCGGCAGACGGTGCAGTAGATTTTTTCTCAAACCGGCAAAAATGACGTAGATTCGCGCTGGTGTTTTGTGTAAGATTTGCGTTGTTTTCTTCACAATGTTGTGGTAAACTACGGACATGAATTTATGAAAATGAGGTATGTCTATGAAGCCACTGTCCAAAATTGCCGCAGGAGTGAGCCCGTCCGCGACGCTGGCTGTCAGCGCACTGGCGAAGAAGATGAAAGCAGAAGGGAAGGACGTTATCGGCTTTGGCGCCGGCGAGCCCGATTTTGCCACACCCGACCGCATCAGCTATGCGGGTGTGCGCGCGATCTGCGACGGAAAAACGAGATATACGCCCGCAGCCGGTATGATCGAGTTGCGTCAGGCGATTTGCGACCGCGTGAAGGCGGATTACGGTCTGGAGTATGAGCCGACGCAGGCGGTCGTCGCCAGCGGTGCAAAGCACGCGGTCTACATCGCACTGGCTGCGCTGATCGACCCGGGCGATGAAGTGATCGTTCCGGCCCCGTACTGGGTCAGCTATTATGAGATGGTTCGCCTGTTCGGCGGCGTGCCCGTTGTTGTCAATGTCAGCGAGGAGCAGGGTTTCCAGCTCGCGCCGGAGCAGCTCGAGGCTGCCATCACGGACAAGACCAAGGCCATCATCCTCAACAACCCCTCGAATCCGACTGGTGCTGTCTATTCGAAAGAAGCGCTCAAGGCAGTCGCGGACGTCTGCGTCAAGCACGATCTGTACATCATCTCGGACGAGATTTACGATAAGCTCATCTATGACGGTGCTGCATTTACCAGTGTTGCAGCACTCGGTGAGGAGATCAAGGAGCACACCATCCTCATCAACGGCGTCTCCAAGACCTATGCCATGACCGGCTGGCGCATTGGCTATGCATTGTGTGCAGCGCCGATTGCAAAGGCCATGGCCAATTATCTCAGCCACTCGACCGGCGCACCGGGCACGATGTGTCAGTGCGCAGCCATTGAGGCGCTCACCGGCCCGCAGGATGAGGTGGAGCAGATGCGGCAGGTGTTCGAGCAGCGCCGCGATCTGATCGTCAGCCGCATCAATGCAATGCCCTACGTGAGCTGCCTGAAGCCGAGCGGCGCGTTCTATGTCATGGTGAACCTCGAGAAGACCATCGGAAAGCAGATCGACGGTCAGACCATCCGCAATGGCGACGATTTTGCAAAGCTGCTGCTGGAGAAGTCTCTGGTCGCGGTCGTGCCCGGCATCGGCTTTGGTGTGCCGAATTTTGTGCGCCTGAGCTATGCGATCTCGACCGAGAACATCATGACCGGTATGGACCGTCTGGAAGCATTTTTGAACCAGCTTCAGTAAAACCGATTTGTGAGACGCACGGGTCACCGTGCGTCTCTTTTCTTGTGTGCCGGTTGACGCAAGGTGAACAAAATGGTATTCTGAGAGCGTGTCATAAGCGCCCGTCCTCGCTGCATATTCTGTCAGGAGGGGGGAGCGCTGTGACGAAATCGCTGTATCATCGGATACTTGTCGGGCTGCTGGCTGCGGTCGTGGTGTTTGGCGGCTGGTTTGCAGCTGACTGGCAGCTCCGGCAGGCAGAAGCGGTCGCAAACTGGCGCGAGCAGGCGCAGATCCTGATTCTGGACGCCGGTCACGGCGGGGAAGACGGTGGGGCAGTGGCACCGGACGGGACGGTAGAGGCGGACATCAATCTGCAAATTGCGCTGCGTGCGCGTGCCATCGCAGAGCTCATGGGCGTCAAGGTCGTCATGACGCGTGAGAGTGCACAGATCGCATACCCGGATGACGCTGTCACGGTCGCGCAGCGGAAAAAAGCCGACCAGTATCAACGCGCCGAGCTTGTGCGCGCGACCAACAACGCTGTGCTTATCAGCATCCATCAGAATTGCTATCCGGACAGGAAGCCGTCCGGCGCGCAGGTGCTGTACGCGGCGAGCCCCGGCAGCGATACGCTCGGGATACAAATGCATGACAATCTGGTCACGTATCTTGACCCGCAAAACCGGCGCGTTGCGGCGCCGATTTCGGAGAAGATCTATCTCATGCACGCGGTGCAGTGCCCGGCTGTTTTGGTCGAGTGTGGCTTTCTGTCCAATGCTTCGGAATGTGCAAAGCTCAAGGACGCTGATTATCAGGCAAAACTTGCGACCGTTATCATCGCGTCTTACTTACAATACCGGCAGTCTCTGCCGCAAACAGGAATGATCACATGAAAGCAAAATCAAGTGCAAAAACCGTCTTTTATTGCTCGGAATGCGGCAATGAGACGGCAAAATGGATGGGGCAGTGCCCGGCGTGCGGCGCGTGGAACACCCTCGTGGAAGCGCCGAAAGAGCCCAAGGCGACGCTCGGCACACGCGCAAAGCGCATTGCGCAGCCCAAGCTGATCTCGGAGCTGGATGCCGAGGAGGAACTGCGGTTTTCCACAGGCATCGGCGAATTTGACCGCGTGCTCGGCGGCGGCGCCGTGCGTGGGTCGCTGGTGCTGGTCGGCGGTGCGCCCGGCATCGGCAAATCCACGCTGCTGCTGCAGCTTTGCGGCCGTATCAGCGAGCGCGAGACGATTCTCTATGTCTCCGGTGAGGAAAGCCAGCGACAGCTGAAAATGCGCGCGCAGCGCCTCGGCGTCGATCATGGGAATATTTATGTGCTGGCCGAGACCGACTTGAACACGGTTTTGACCACGATCGACGATCTGCAGCCGACAGTTCTGATCGTTGACTCCATTCAGACCATGTATGACGCGGAAACGGCATCAACGCCCGGCAGCATCAGCCAGGTGCGCGAGTGCACGATGCGCATCATGCGTTCGGCCAAGGACAGCGGCTATACGGCGTTCGTGGTCGGTCACATCAACAAGGAAGGCAGCATCGCAGGGCCGAAGGTGCTCGAGCACATGGTCGACTGCGTGCTGTATTTTGAGGGCGACCAGAGCACGGCATATCGTATCCTGCGCGCAGCCAAAAACAGATTTGGGTCAACGAACGAGATTGGTGTCTTTGAAATGGAGGATTTTGGTCTCCGAGAGGTGACAAATCCATCTGAAATGTTACTGTCCGGGCGTCCGAGCAACACACCGGGCACGTGTGTTGTCGGCGTCATGGAGGGCTCGCGCACGGTGCTTGCTGAGGTGCAGGCGCTGATCACGCCATCGGGCTATAGCGGCGCGCGGCGCAACGCCAACGGCATCGACTACAACCGCGCGATGCTGCTGCTGGCCGTGCTGGAAAAGCGCGCGGGATTTTCGCTGTCAAGCTGCGATGCGTATATCAACGTTGTCGGCGGTCTGCGCTTGGACGAGCCGGCCACAGATCTGGCAGTGATTCTTGCGATCGCGTCGAGCTATAAGGATCTGCCGGTCGGCAGTGATCTGGCAGCAGTTGGCGAAGTCGGTCTGTCCGGAGAGATCCGCTCGGTGAGTCATTTGAATCAGCGCCTGTCAGAGATCGCACGGCTGGGATTCCGGCGCTGCATCATTCCGGCGCACGTGCGCGACGATGTACAAAAGCAAAACGGTTTGGAGACGATCCCGGTCAAGAACATCCGCGAAGCGCTCAAGGCCGTGTTCGGCACGTGAAGCGGTGAAACGAATACAGCATAAGCGTGTGAGCACGCAAAGCGCATTCACGATCGCAAAACGGTCACTTGCGCAACCAAACTGTCAGAAAACCGCCGGAAAGTCTGAAACGGGCTTTTCGGCGGTTTTCCCCTCCTCTAAATTCGGCAAAATTTTTATTTTGCCGAATTATTTGTGGATTTCGTCAATAGACACTGCCCTGCGCTTCTGGTATGCTCATATCAGAAATCGAGGTGTCGGACATGGACTATACGGATGCGCCGCAGGTGCTGCGCGACTTTTTGACTTATCATGAAACGATCTGCGGTCACTCTAAGGCAACCGTTGATCAGTATTATCTTGACCTGCGGATGTTTCTGCGGTTTTTGAAGCTGGAACGCGGACTTGTGTCGCGCACTGCGGAGCTGGATGAAATCTCGATCCACGATATTGACGTGGCATTTCTGCGCGCTGTGACACTTACCGAGGTTTATAATTTCCTTGCCTATCTGTCGCGCGATCGTATCAAGCAGTCTAACGCGCACGAACCGGAATACGGTCTGAGCGCAAATTCCCGTGCACGAAAAATCGCGGCGATCCGCAGCTTTTTCAAATACCTGACGATGAAAGCAAAGCTGCTGGAGGAAAACCCCGTGCAGGATCTCGACTCCCCAAAGATTCCAAAGACACTCCCCCACTATCTCACACTTGAAGAAAGCAAACGGCTGCTGTCTGCGGCGGATGGGAAAAACAAGGAGCGCGATTATTGTATCCTATGTATTTTTCTCAACTGTGGATTGCGTATCTCCGAGCTTGTCGGTCTAAATCTGCAGGATGATCACGGCGACAGTCTGCGCATCCTCGGCAAAGGCAGCAAGGAGCGCGTGGTCTATCTCAACGATGCCTGCCGTGAGGCGCTCGACCGCTATCTGGCGGTCCGCAAAGAGATCGCGCCGCCGCGCACGACGGCAATGTTTCTCTCCAACCGGCGCACGCGCATCAGCTGCGACTCTGTGCAGGTCATGGTCAAGAAAAACCTGACGCGTGCGGGGCTGGATGCCAGCCAGTATTCGACGCATAAATTGCGGCACACGGCAGCAACACTCATGCTGCAAAACGGCGTTGACGTGCGCACGCTGCAGGAGGTGCTCGGGCATGAACATCTGAACACGACGCAGATCTATACCCACGTGGATAACGACCAGCTGCGCACGGCGGCTGCGGCAAATCCGCTTGGAGAATTCTCCCCAGACGAGAATTTGACAGAAAAAATCTCCGATCCCTGAGCGTTGGATCGGAGATTTTGCATTTTATTCTGACTTGATCTTCGGCAAATAGTCTCGTACACGGTGGTGCTGCTTGTCAAAACCGAATGCGCGGATCGCCATCAGCAGCGTGCCGAGCGCGGCTGCACCGTCCAAAACGGCGGCAAACCAAAGCGTGCAATAGCCGAGCTCCGCCATCACCAAAAGCAGCATCTTTACGGCGGCGCCGATCACCAGATGCTCACGGCAAATGCCCTCGACCCAGCCGGCGGTCTCGATCGCTTCCGGCAGCAGGTACGGGTCTTGGCTCGTGAGCAGGACATCGGCATCAAACCGCTCCTCGCTCTCCTCCGGAATGACACAGACATCCAGGTCAGCACCCGAATGCTCAGGATGCGCCGTGCAGCGACGGTCATAGTAAAGCAGCAGTTCCCCGTCGTCCAGCTCTTCCACCTGCTGTGAGAGAAGCTGCTCTTTTTCTTCGCTGCTGCATTTACAGTAGAGATGATCCGCCTGAAGCGCCTTCGCGTTTTCGGACACGGAGTCATTGCTGGCGTTGCTGAAGAGCGTGATCGTGTGCACGCCGAGCGCGCGCAGCTCTTCAAGCGCGGGCTTGACGTCCGACTGCACGACCTCCTGCAGCAGGATCTTGCCGGCATATTGTTCGCCGACGGATACGTAGACCACATACCCGTCCGTCAGATCTTCATCGGGGATATCCACCCCCTTGAGGATCATCAATTCACGCGTACCGACACAGACACGTGTCGATTCAATATACACTTCCACCCCGCTCTCGGGAATGTCCACCGCATTGGAGAGGTACTCGCTGCGGATCGGACCGGTATAGGCGGCGCAGATAGCGCGCGCCGTGCGGCTGTTGGAGCAGGATTCGGCATTGGCGGCCAGCTGCAGCAGCGCATCCGGCGTCAGCTGATCCGACTTCACGCTGACGATCTTCGGGAGCCGATTGTCCCCCTCCCCTTCGTCGACCGCGACTGCGCGCACGGCGTTGAGCGCGCGCATACTGCGGCAGCTGCGAAACAGGACATTGCAGCGATATGCGCCATTGACGGCGCTGTACCACACGAGCGGCACGGAAATGAGCAGCGCACACGGCGTAGACAGAAACAGTGCGATCATCGCGGCGTGGATTGCCTGGGAAACAGACGCCACCTTAAGCACGCTCTCGAGCACTGCGACCAAGACTGCAACGCAAAGTCCGGCCGGTGCAAGATAGCCGATCCATTTCGGCGCGGAAAATTCAGCGGCCGAGTGGATCTCCCCGCCGACAGCATCCTTCAGCGTCTTCTGCGCGTGCTGCGTCACGACTGCGATCAGGATCGTCACAAGCCGGTACACAAGCAGGAAAACGGCGGCATCCACCGGCTGGGCGACCGCCAATGTGCCGATCACGCACACGGTGATAAGCACTGCCGGCCGAAATACTTGCCGCGCAAGGATGCACGTGAGCGCAGCGGCGAGATAGTCATAGCCGGAGATGAGCACGGACAAGATCAAAAGTACATAGCGCAGCGCCGTGCTGTGCAAAAGCGCACCGACTACGCACAGGACAAGCGCCGCAAAGAGCCGTGCAATCAGCACAAGGCTCAGCCCCGTTTCCGGAAACAGGCGCAGCGTTTTCCAATCATAGTCCGGCCGATCCGCGGCAAAGCAGCTTGCGGACAGGCGCGTCAGAAGTTCCTGAAAATTCATGGGTATCCCCCCTATTCAGATGGAGCGGTATGCGATACGTGAACAGCTCAGGCTTTTCCGTCGCAGCCGAGCACATCGATGATCTTATGCTTGACGAGCTGCTTGATGTTCTCTCGCGCGGGACCAAGATACTTTCTGGGGTCAAATTCCGATGGATGCTCGGCAAGATACTTGCGCACCGTACCGGTCATGGCCAGACGCAGGTCGGAGTCAATGTTGATCTTGCACACGGACAGGCGCGCGGCATGACGCAGCTGATCCTCCGGCACACCGATCGCGCCGGGCATATTGCCGCCGAATTCGTTGATCATCTGAACATATTCCTGCGGCACGGAGGACGAGCCGTGCAGCACGATCGGGAATCCCGGCAGGCGCTCGGAGACTTCCTCCAGAATGTCAAAGCGCAGCTGCGGCTTTGTGCCGGGCTTGAACTTATATGCACCGTGGCTCGTGCCGATTGCGATGGCCAGCGAATCGCAGCCGGTGCGCTCAACGAATTCCTGCACATCCTCAGGGCGCGTATAGGACGAATCCTCAGCCTTGACCTTCACATCGTCCTCGATGCCGGCAAGCGTGCCGAGCTCTGCCTCGACGACGGCGCCGTGCGCGTGCGCATATTCCACGACCTGACGCGTCAGTGCGACGTTCTCCTCAAACGGCTTGGATGAGGCATCGATCATGACGGACGAAAAACCGTCGTCCACGCAGGACTTGCACAGCTCGAACGAATCACCATGATCCAGGTGCAGGCAGATCGGCAGACCGGTCTCGATCACGGCGGCCTCCACGAGCTTGACCAGATACGTGCGGTTTGCGTACTTGCGCGCGCCGGAGGACACCTGCAGGATCACCGGAGCGTTACATTCCTTTGCAGCCTCGGTGATGCCCTGAATGATCTCCATGTTGTTCACATTGAACGCACCGATGGCATAACCGCCGGCATACGCTTTTGCAAACATTTCCTGAGAAGTAACAATCGACATTGACAAGTCAACTCACTTTCGTATAATATAAGAAACGGTGATAGAATGAATATCTCCGATAAGGGGTTCAATTCATTTTACACATCTTTTGAGATAATAGCAATAGAAGAATTCAATGTTCCCTTAAAATCTATCAATTTTGTGAATTCGTGGAGGTAAGCTATGTCCGGTGTATTGAAAGGTGCGTGTATCTTTGGGCAGTCAGGAGGACCGACTGCTGTCATCAACGCCAGCGCTTACGGCGCGCTCAAGACCGCATTGGAATCGGATGCCATCACCAATGTCTACGGCGCGGCGCACGGCATCCGCGGTGTTCTGGACGACCGTCTGTATGATATCCGTCAGGAGGATCCGGATGAACTCCGCCTGCTGCTGCACACGCCGGCGTCTGAGCTGGGTTCCTGCCGTTACAAAATGGCTGACCCGGAAGAGGACGATACGGATTATCGGCGCATTCTGGAGATCTTCCGCAAATACGACGTGCGCTACTTCTTCTATAACGGCGGCAACGACTCCATGGACACCTGCAATAAGATCAGCCGCTATATGCAGGCGCACGATTGGGAGTGCCGCGTGATGGGCGTGCCCAAGACGATCGACAACGATCTCTTCGGCACTGACCACTGCCCCGGCTATGCCAGCGCCGCCAAGTACATAGCGACCTCGTGCATGGAGGTCTCCAAGGACTGCCGCGTATATGATAACGGCACGATCACGGTCATTGAGATCATGGGTCGTCATGCAGGATGGCTCGCGGGCAGCGCCGCGCTGGCGACGTACTGCGGTGCCGGACCCGATCTGGTCTACCTGCCGGAGGTGGACTTTGACATGGAGCAGTTCCTTGCCGACGTGCACCGTGTCTACGAGCAGAAAAACAGCGTCCTCATCGCCGTCTCCGAGGGCATCCACTATGCCGACGGCTCGTTCGTGTCCGAGGCGAAGGCCTCCACGACGGACGGCTTCGGCCATGCGCAGCTCGGCGGTCTGGCTGCCCGTCTGGCGCAGGTGCTCAAAGAGCGCGAGCACGCAAAGGTCCGCGGCATCGAACTCTCGCTGCTGCAGCGCGCCGGTGCGCATCTGGCGTCCCAGACCGATATTGACGAGGCGTTCGCCGCCGGTAAAACCGCGGTCGAGGCCGCTATCGCAGGCGAGACCGGAAAGATGGTCGCCTTTGTGCGCGAAACGGTTGACGGCAAGTATACCTGCCGCATGGAGCTCATCCCGCTGGCCGACGTCGCAAACTACGAGAAGAAAGTGCCGGTCGAATGGATTGTCCCGGAGGGCAACAACGTCACGCAGGACTTTATCGACTATGCCCTGCCGCTCATTCAGGGCGTGCCTGAGATCCCTGTGGAAAACGGTCTCCCCCGCTATGCACGGCTGAAAAAAGTGCTTGCAAAATAAAGATCAGCAGAGCCGGTGATCATCGCCGGCTCTGTTCGTGTGTAAATCTGCTGTTCAAACAGTCCAAAGTATGTTATACTGATTTATTATCTATATTTCGAACGTAACGAAGGAGTTTCCCAAATGATCACTGTTGATGACCTCTCGCTGCAGTACAGCGGCGCACCGCTGTTTTCCAAGGTAAACCTGCAGTTCACCCCAGGCAACTGCTACGGCATCATCGGCGCAAACGGCGCCGGAAAATCCACATTTCTGAAGATCCTCTCCGGTCAGCTCGAGCCGAGCTCCGGCGGCGTGCATATCGATCCCAAGGCGCGAATGTCCGTGCTCAAGCAGGATCAGACGATGTATGACGCCTACACCGTCATGGATACGGTGATCATGGGCAATCAGCGCCTGTATGACTGCGGCAAGGAAAAGGACGCCATCTACGCCAAGGACGAGATGACGGACGAGGACGGCATCCGCGCTTCCGAGCTTGAGGAGGAATTTGCGGATCTCGGCGGCTGGGAGGCGGAGTCTGACGCCTCGCGCATCCTGCAGGGACTGGGCGTCTCGCCGGAGTTTCATGAGACCATGATGTCCGACATGGATCCGCGCCTGAAGGTGAAGGTCCTGCTTGCGCAGGCGCTCTTTGGTCACCCGGACATCATCCTGCTCGACGAGCCGACGAACAACCTCGACCTTGCGAGCGTCGTCTGGCTGGAGGATTTCCTGATGGATTACGACGGCACCGTGCTCGTCGTGTCGCATGACCGTTACTTCCTCAATAACGTCTGCACGCACATCGTCGATATCGACTACGGCAAGATCAAAATGTATGTCGGCAACTATGACTTCTGGTACGAGTCGAGCCAGCTGATGCAGAAGCTCGTCAAGGATCAGAACAAGCGCGCCGAACAGAAGATCCAGGAGCTGCAGGCATTCATTGCCCGTTTCTCCGCCAACAAGTCCAAGTCCCGTCAGGCGACGTCCCGCCGCAAGCTGCTCGAGAAGATCGCCGTCGAGGATATGCCCGCCTCCAGCCGCCGCTATCCGTGGGTCGGCTTCAAGGCGGAGCGCGAGCCGGGCAAGGATCGCCTGTTTGTGACGGATATCAGCAAGACCGTCGACGGTGAAAAGCTGCTCAACCACGTGAGCTTCATTGTCGGCAAGGAGGACAAGATCGCCATCCTCGGCAAGAACGAGCTTGCCGTGACGATGCTCTTCAAGATCCTCATGGGCGACGAAGAACCGGATGAGGGCACGGTCAAGTGGGGCGTTTCAACCACGCAGGCCTACTTCCCCAAAGATCACAACAGCTATTTTGAAAACTGCGACTATGACCTCATTGACTGGATGCGCCAGTTCTCCGCGGATAAGCGTGAGAGCTACCTGCGCACGTTCCTCGGCCGGATGCTCTTTTCCGGCGACGATGTGTACAAGCAGGTCAAGGTTCTCTCCGGCGGCGAGAAGGTGCGCTGCATGATCTCGAAGATGATGCTCTCGGGCGCAAACTTCCTCGTCTTTGACCAGCCGACGAACCACCTTGACCTTGAAAGCATCGCGGCGCTCAATAACGGCATGGATGCTTTCCCGTATAACATTATCTTTACCAGCCACGACCACCAGCTCACGCAGACGGTCGCCAACCGCATCATTGAGATCACGCCCGACGGCATCATTGACCGCCGCTGCACGTATGACGAGTATATGCACATCTCCGGTCAGGAAACGGAATAAAACCATGGAGCAGCTTGCAAAAAACCAACTGCATACCGCCGAGATCACCGGGTACACATCCGAGGGCGCCGGTGTGTGCCACATCGCCGGGCGCGCCGTGTTTGTTAAGGGCGCGCTTGTCGGCGAGACGTGGCAGGTGCGCATCCTCAAGGTCACGTCGGCCGCCGTTTACGGCAAGGCGGAGCAGTGCCTGTCCCCTGCCGCTGCGCGCACAGAACCGCCCTGCCCTGTCTGCCGCACCTGCGGCGGCTGCAGCCTGCAGCACATGGATTACGGCGAACAGCTGCGCATGAAGCGAGCGCGTGTCAACGATGCGCTCACACGTATCGGCGGCGTTTTGACACCGGTGCAGGATATCATCGGCATGGAATACCCGCTCTGCTATCGCAATAAGGCGATTTACGCCGTCGGCATGAAAGACGGCCGTGTGGTCAAGGGCTTTTACCGCGCATCCAGCCACGATGTCACGCCGGTCGAGCAGTGTCTGCTCCAGCTCCCGCTCGCAGACAAGGCGGCGCAGGCGGTCTGCGACTGGATGAATCTGCGCGCCATCGCCCCCTATGATGAGCAGACCGGGCGCGGCACAGTGCGCCATCTGTTCACGCGCTGCGCCATGCACACACCAGACGCCGTGCTTTGTATCGTCTCTGCACGCGGCTTCGGCGCGCAGACGGAGGAACTTGTTGCATACCTGCGCGAGCATTGCCCGGAGCTGACCGGTATCGTGCTCGATATCAACAAGCAAAAGGGCAACGTCGTGCTTGCCGGGGATTTTTATACGCTCTGGGGTGTACCCGAGCTGACCGACCGGCTCTGCGGACTGACGTTCACGCTCTCGCCGCAGGCGTTTTATCAGGTCAACCCCGTACAGGCAGAGCGGCTGTATGAGCGCGCGGTGGAGTATGCCGTCAATGCGCCCTCTGACCGTGTGCTCGACCTGTACTGCGGCGCAGGGACGATCAGTCTGTGTCTGGCGCGAAAGGCTGCGCACGTCATCGGCGCGGAGATCGTGCCGGAGGCGATCGAGAATGCGCGCCGAAATGCGGAACGAAACGGCATGGAAAATGTAGAGTTTCTCTGCGCGGATGCCGGTGCTGCCGCAGCGGAGCTCGCGCAGCGCGGGATCCGTCCGGACTGCATCGTGGTCGATCCCCCACGCAAGGGTATGCAGCCGGATGCCATTGACGCGATGGTATCCATGCAGCCGCCGCGCATCGTCTATGTCTCCTGCGACCCGGGCACGCTCGCACGCGACGTGAAGCTGCTCACACAGCGCGGCTACACGCTCACGCAGGCGCTGGCCGTGGATATGTTCCCACAGACGCCGCATGTTGAGACGGTGGTCCTCTTGTCACGGAAACAAATCCACTGACGGTTGAGGTCAGAATGGAAGTGGAAACCGGCGAGGTCAAGGAGCATCCGAGCTATAAGCGTATTCAGGAGTATGTGCAGGAAAAGTACGGCTTCAAAGTCCATACGGCATATATTGCAGAGGTCAAGCGTATGGTCGGGCTGGATATGCACAAAGCACCGAATGCAGTGGAGCAGAGAAAACATGAGTATCATCCCTGCCCGCCTGAAAAGGTCGAGGCAATCAAGGATGCGCTGCGGCATTTTGGCTTAATTTCAGAGTAAATCGACTGTGAGGGCAGTAAAAACGCCGTGTTAAAATCGAGCGTAGTGAAAACAGTAAAGTTCTTTCTCCCTGCACGAAAAAAGCACATCGGAAAGTAAAGCACGATGGAGTGCACACGGTACACTTCTGCGCGTGAGATTTTGCGAAACAGTACATTCCCACGCCACGCAGCAAAATGCGAAAGAGCTATCTGCAAGCAGCGCATTGCTTTATCTGCTGAAAATCGCTGTAATCAGGAATAGCCCAGCATCACGTCAATTGACGCGATGTTGGGCTTCTTTTATGTTGCGTTTCGGGGCTTCTTTCGAGGATAAAATCGCCTATGTGCCGTTTGTTTTCTTTGCTATATTGACACGCTGCCCCCTACTCATCACGGCAACTGTACGTTTTCGGGGTAGAAAATAGACACTTTTCTCCGTATAGGGAGAAAGCCGGCGAGGAAAAAAGAGAGTTAGCACGGGCTGTGGGAACGGTGTGTAAACCGCTTGCGGTTTTCCACGGTTTCCATAGCAGCAGCGAGGGAGAAAAGGGAGAGGTGGCTTTCTCGCTCAGGCGGCTTGCCGCCGCTCTTTTGCTCTCCCTTTTCTCCCTGAATATCAGGGATTATTCTGCGTTACTGCTCGGCGTAACAGGGCGAAAGTCCTCCTGAACCCCTTCATTGAGGTCAAAGCACATGGTTTTTGCATCAGCAACCCAGAAACCACGCACCTTGTAACGCTTGCCGGGAATCCAGTCTTCGCCGGTGACAGCGCGAAGCGGGTCAAACAGATTCTTATTGGAAATCGTCGAAAGCGAGCCTGTTTCTACAAGCCTCCGAAAACGCACAAATGCCGATAAAGCCTGATATGACAGGTAGTTTCAGATGAAGCTAATCCATATAAGTTCACGTTTCCCTACGCATCCCCACGCGGAAATGGCGTAAAAATGACGTAGAGGAACCGGCGATACGCAGTTGCAAAAATTGCCTGCTGCAACACTTACTCTGATTATTCAAGCAGTCCTGTTTTGAAGGCACGACTGCTTTTTGCGTTTTGCCTTATTTGTCGAGGGAACGTGAGGAATAGATGATTCTCTTTGCAAACGTTTATGTCGCATATTTGCCTTGCAAAGATGCCCGTCTTACGCTATGATTTTCTTGAGGTGATTTTCATGGAGCTGCGCGTCCTACGTTATTTTCTCGCTGTGGCGCGGGAGGAAAATATCACAAAAGCGGCGGCGCTGCTCCATGTGACGCAGCCGACACTTTCCCGCCAGCTTATGCAGTTGGAGGACGAATTGGGGGTCAAGCTCTTTCGCCGCAGTCAGTACCGCGTTGTCCTAACGGATGATGGAATGCTTCTGCGCCGCCGGGCGCAAGAAATCGTGGAGTTGGCGGACAAGGCCGAACGGGAGTTGCAGCATACGGAGGCAGAGTTGGCAGGCGAAATCGCCATCGGCTGCGGCGAATCCGTGGGTATGACCTTTCTTTCGGAGCATATTCGGGAGTTCCGCAAGTTGCACCGCCAAGTGCAATTTCGCATTTACAGCGCCAACGCCGACGACATCAAGGAACGCATTGAAAAAGGCTTGCTGGACATGGGGCTTTTGACCGAGCCGGTGGACATTGGCCGACATGCCTTTCTGCGAACGCCGCAAAAGGATCGTTGGGGTGTGCTGCTGCCAAAGGAGCATCCACTGGCACAGAAAGGAGCGGTCACACCGAAAGATTTGTTGGGTGTTCCGCTTCTTATCAGCGGGCGCGAGACTGTCCGCAACGAGCTGGCTGGGTGGTTTGGTGACGCATACGACAAGATTGAGGTTGCTGCTTCTTATAATCTGATTTTGAACGCTGCCAACATGGTGAAAAACGGTGTGGGTGTGGCGCTCTGCTTTGACTTAGACAATATCTCCGACGCGCTGAACTTTGTACCGCTCTCGCCCAACCTGGAAACCGGAACGGTGTTGGCATGGAAGAAAGATCAGACCTACTCACCAGCAGCGGAGGAATTTCTTAACTTCGTCAAAAATGTGTTTTAAGCATTTATGTTTTCTCAAAATAGGTATTCGACATATCAGGAAAAGCGTTATACAATACAGGCATCCAAAGAGGATGTCTGTATTTTTATGTTCAGGAGTTGATCGGATGACGCAGCAGGAAGCAAGCGAGCACTACAATATCCCGGTTTCCATCTTACAGGAGTATGAGAGCTGGGGACTGTGCGGCGCAGTCAAGAAAGTGATGGGTGTGTGGCAATACGATGATGAAGATTTGGAGCGGCTCAGTACCATTATGACGTTGCACGACATCGGCTTTACCACCGAAGAAGTAGAAACCTATATGCGCCTGCTTCTGGAGCAGCCGGACAGCGACAAAAAACGGCTGCGGATGATGGAAGAAAAGCGAAACGAAACCTTAGACGAAATTCACTTCCATGAGCGGCAGCTTCAGCGACTGGATTATCTGCGCCATGAAATTCAGAAGAATAAGAAAGGGTGATAAACATGGATACGATTATCGGGATGCAGGGCGCTCCTCCGAGCCCGTCCCCATGGGGCATGTGGAGTCCGGCTTGGAGCAACTTGCCGCGATGAACGGAAATTTTGAAGTAACGATCACAAGAATCATTTGAAAGGAAGCGTCAACACAATGAACAGAACAGAAAAAGCTGCGGAAACCATGAACGCCTTATACGGTGAGGCTCATGCTGCCCTGACCGCTTCTGACCCTGAATTTGCCGCGATCAAGGAGCGGCTTATCTATGGCGAGGTGTACACCGAGGAAAAGCTGTCCGCCAAGCTGCGGGAGCTGGTCATTTTAGTCGTCGCCACTACCAACCAGACTATGAACGAAGTGAAGCGTCACACCGCCGTCGCTCTTGCTTCCGGCGTGAAGCCGGAGGAGATCCGCGAGGCGGTCTACCATTGTGCCCCCTACATCGGCCTCGGCAAAGCGGAAAACGCCGTGAACGCCGTCAATGAAGTGTTTGCCGAAAAAGGCGTTGCACTGCCTTTGGAAAGCGGTCAGACCGTCACAGAGGAAAGTAGACTGCCCGATGGCATCACCGCACAAAAATCCATTTTCGGGGAGCATATCGACGCCATGCGCGCCGCCGCGCCGGAAAATCAGAAGAATATTCAGGACTATCTCTCCGCCTACTGTTTTGGTGACTTCTATACCCGCAAGTTCCTGACCATCCCAGAACGGGAGCTGCTGACCTTTGCCATTCTTGCCGCACAGGGCGGCTGTGAGCCGCAGGTCAAGGCTCATGTGGGCGGCAACGCCGCCGTGGGTAACGGCAAAGAAACCTTACTGGCCGCTCTGACGGTGTGTTTACCCTACATTGGGTTTCCACGTACCCTTAATGCGCTGGGCTGCGTGAATGAAGTTCTGCCGGAGAAGGCGTAAAGGAGCATTTCACATGGAGTACACAAAATTAGGCTGCACCGATATTGAAATTTCCAAGGTCTGCGTAGGCTGCATGAGCTTCGGCAAGGCAGGCACTATGCACGATTGGACGCTGGACGAAGCGTCCGCCGAGGAGGTGGTGAAACACGCTCTCGATCTCGGCATCAACTTTTTCGACACAGTCAATGGCTATTCCGCTGGAACCAGCGAGGAATACTTAGGCCGTGCGCTGAAAAAGAATGTCAGCCGGGATCAAGTTGTAATCGCGTCCAAAGTCTACTTCAATCCCGGACGGCTCTCCCGTGAAGCCATCCACTGGGAGATCAACGGCAGTTTGAAGCGGCTGGGGACGGATTATCTCGACCTCTACATCATCCACCGCTTTGACTATGAAACGCCCATTGAAGAAACTATGGAGGCGCTGAATGATCTGGTCAAGGCGGGCAAAGTCCGGGCGCTGGGCGCATCCGCCATGTATGGCTATCAGTTCTACAATATGCAGCTATGCGCCCGTGACCACGGCTGGGCACGGTTTGAAGCCATGGAGAACCACTATAATCTGCTCTACCGCGAGGACGAGCGGGAACTCATTCCTATCTGTAAGCAGATGGGTGTATCACTCATGCCGTACAGCTCTCTGGCGGCGGGACACCTGACCCGGCCCACTTGGAACACGGACACACTCCGCAGCAGGACAGACCGTGTTGCTATGGGCAAATATGACCGCACCGAGGAGCAGGATATGCAGATCGTTACCCGTGTGCATGAGTTGGCAGAAAAGTACGGTGTGAAGATGCAGGAGATCGCGCTGGCATGGCATTGGGCCAAAGGCGTGGCATCCCCCATCGTGGGAGCAACCAAAGCAAAGTATCTGGACGATGCCGCCGCTGCGCTGGCAGTAAAACTCACGGACGAGGATATTGCCTATCTGGAGGAGCCGTATGTGCCCCACCGTATCGTGGGGGCCATTGACCACAATCCGCCGCAGGGCGTGATGCTGCTGGACGAGAAAAAGTAGTGGGGCTGCGAGACTCGTCAGCATGCATTTATGATTAAGGGAAGGGTCTCCTTAATCAGAAATCGCCGCGTGTACGCACACGGGCTGTGCTTGCTATTCTCTCAAATCTTAATATCCGCAAATCGTGATGTCCCTGCTTTTTCGGAAGCGGGGACACTTTTTTATCCGCGTCAGCAGCGAGCGTCAGGTAAAGGGGTATAGTCTGGACGGGCAGAAACACTATCTGGCTGAATGCGCCGAGCGTCGGGGTATGACCGTTCTTGATACCTACGTTGAAGAAGGAAAAAGTGGCAAGAGCATCGAGGGACGGACGGTGTTCCAGCGAATGCTGGATGACATTCAGAGCGGAAAAGTACATACGGACTATGTGCTGGTTTTCAAATAATCGCGGTTTGGCAGAAACGCACGGGACGTGCTGAACTCCCTTGAGTTTATTATGAAATATGGCGTTCACCTGATGTGTGTAGAGGATGGGCTTGATTCCTCAGCCTCTATGGGAAAAATGATGATTACCATTCTCGGTGCGGTAGCTGAGTTGGAGCGAGAGAACATCATTGCACAGAGCCTTTTGGGGCGCGAGGAAAAAGCAAAGTCCGGCGGCTGGAACGGCGGCTTTGCACCCTATGGGTATCGTCTGGTAAAGGGTGATGACAAGAGTAAAGGGAAATTGGAGACCGTCCCGGAAGAAAAGGCTGTCGTTCAACTGGTTTTTGATATGTTCCTGAACCGAAATATGGGCTACACGGCAATTTCGGGCTATCTCAATCGAAACGGTTATACTCGCCCACCGGCAAAGAATGCCATCCGCCCCAGCTATGGAGAGTGGAGTTCTGACCACATCAAGAGAATGCTTAGCAATCCGGTTTATACGGGGCGCGTGGCATGGGGAAAGCGACGGACAGAGAAAGTTCCCGGCAAAGATAACGAATATCGACTTGTGAAGCAGGATGAGTATATTTTGAGTGAGGTTATTTCCCATGAGTCGTTTGTTTCCAAAGAGGATTTTGACAAGGTGCAGGAGATCAAAGCCATTCGTGGGAAAAAGGGTAATCACAACATAGGTCAGTATAACGCGCATCTGTTGTCCGGTATCGTAAAATATCCGCAATGCGGCGCACCTATGTATATCGGTATGACCAAGTGGACAAATCAGGACGGCACGGAGCGCCGCACAGAATCTTATGTCTGTTCTTATGCGACTAAACATAGAGGGACTTCGGTATGCCGCAGAAATGGCGTGGTAGCCAGTCGGGTTGAGGACGAGGTGATGGAGTACACCCGGAAGATTGTTCGCAATCCGCAGTTTATCAAGGATTTGCAGGAAAAGGTAATGGCCGCCGTGGACATGACCGAGGTCGAGAATGACATTACCGCCTACAAAAACCAGCTATCCGCTTTACAGCGCAGCCGCGACAGTTTGGAGCGGGATATTGACCGCATTGCTCCGGATGACAAGTATGCAGAGCGCCGCCGCGCAGACATGCCCCGCCGCCTGAATGACCTCTATGACCAGATTTATAAGGCGGAGGATCTGCTGCAAGAGAGCCTGATGAAAAAGGCAACTCTGGAAAGCGAGCAGATGTCTGTGCAATCTGTGACCGGAATCTTCTCGCCTTTTGACGCAATCTATGATAGAATGAATGCGGCAGAGCGGCGCGACCTTGTGAAATACCTGATTTCCGAGGTTGAGTTGTGCCCGCGTGAGGAACAAAAGACGCAGAAACACTTTGTAAAGGCAATTGCGTACAAGTTTCCCATTGAGCAAAAGGTGCTCACGCAATTTGATGAATGCGGGGCATCTGTTGAGACGGTGGCACTGCTGACATATGCAGCTAATGAGAAGGAGCATTAAATTTTTAACTTCAACGGAATTGAGAGTGATATAAGGTGGCAAAAGGAATTATCTACATTATGGAGACGGTTGTCCCAGGCCTTATTAAGATTGGAAAAACGGGGTCGGAAAATTTTGAGCAGCGAATGTATTCACTTGAACGCAATGGCTACAACAATGTCGTCGGCTTAAAGAGACGCTTTGCCATTGAGGTAGAAGATTATGATGCTAAGGAAGCGCTGTTAGACAGCTTGTTTGATAAGAGCCGCCTTCAAAATTCAGAGCTTTTTGCATTGGATATTGATATGGCGATCCAGCTTCTCTCCTCATTTGATGGCAGACAGGTTTATCCCAAAAATGAGACCAAAGAACAGGCATTTACGTCGGCTACAGAAAATCGCAAACTCACAGCCGATATTGCGCTCATTCCAAACGGTGTCTACTACATGGACTTGCAGAAAACCGGCTTTGGGCGTGTCACTGCAAAGATGAAAGTTGAGGATGGCCTCTTTACCGTGCTTAAAGGCAGCATTTGTTGTCCGACCAATGCGTCTTGGGTTCCGGCAGCACGGAAGGGCGCTATTATCAAAAACAATGTTCTGATGGAAGACGTCGAATGCAGTTCCCCATCAACTGCGGCTTGGATTCCCACCGGCAGCCGAAACAGCGGATGGTACGTTTGGAAAACAGAAACTGGAAAGCCGATTGATATTTTCAGAAAACGCGACTCCAGCAAGGGCTAAAGTCATCAAATATGCAATATACACTATTTTTCTGAAAACTCCTCTTGCAATCCACCAGATGTTGTGATATAGTAACTCCGTTATAATAGATGATTTCCCCTATCATGAAAGGATGAATACCATGACTACTTTGGAACTGATTCTGACGATTATCCAGCTGCTGTCCGGTCTGGCCGTGACCGTGATCGTGCTGATGCAGTCCGGCAAGAGCGCCGGCCTGTCCGGTGCCATTGCTGGCGGTGCGGAAACGTTCCTTTCCAAGGGCAAAGCCAAGACGCTCGACGCCAAGCTCGCCAAGGCGACCAAGTGGTTCGGTCTCGTCTTTGTTGTCCTGACGCTGGTGCTGACCGTGCTGATGCACAAGGGCGCATAATCACAGCAAAACAGCACAAAAGAGCATCCCCCGAGATATTCGGGGGATGCTCTTTTTCATGTAAGGCTCAAAGCGTGATCAGTCCGGATATTCCGCACGGCTGCCGCCGATGAGCTTCGGTCTGGTGCGCGCCGCGTTGACCGCCGCCTCGCCGATCGTCTTGACCGACAGGCGCAGCGGGACTGCCACGTGCTTGAGGTGCATACCGATCATGGTGTTGCCAATGTCGAGCCCGGCGTCAGCCTTTACGAATTCGACCGCGACCGGGTCATCCATCGCCTCATAGACGGCCGTTGCGAACGAGCCGCCCGCCTTCGGGCGCGGTCGGACGCAGACGATCTCATAGCCGAATTTCTCAGCCGCTGCGCGCTCCATGATCAGCGCGCGGTTGAGGTGCTCGCAGCACTGCGCCGCAAGATAAAGACCGCGCTCGTTCAGGATCGGCAGGATCTCGTCAACCACGGCCTTTGCCGCCTCGGGCGTCGAACCCTTGCCGATCTTCTGCCCCACGATCTCACTCGAGGAGCAGCCGATCACGACCTGCTGCCCGGGTTTGAGCGCGGCTGCATCCAGCAGCTCGAGCAGAGCCGCGCGGGCTGCACTGCGTACTTCTTCATACATAAAAGGTCATCTCCAGACAGTTATTAAAATTTCTTATTTTCATTGTAGCACGCCGCGGTTGATTTGACAATCCTCTGCAAGGCGTGTATCATAAATGTGAACCAAACGTAACAGGAGGACTCTGTTTTGAAACGTATACTTGCTTGTCTTCTTGCCGCAGCGCTGCTCGTTTGCGCCGGCTGCGGCACGAAATCCGAAAAACCGTCCGCCAGCGGTGCTCCCTCGAAAACGGAGACGTATTACGCTCCGCTCACCGGCGAGCAGCTGAGCGCAAAGCCGGAAAACACCCGTCCGTTCGCCGTCATGATCAACAACATCGTCTATGCCCAGCCGCAGGTCGGCATCAGCAAGGCGGACATGATCTATGAGATCCCGGCCGAGGGCGGCATCACCCGTATGATGGCGATTTTCAGCCACCTGTACGACATTGAGTCTGTCGGCAGCATCCGCAGCCTGCGCCCGTATTATCTGAGCGTTGCCCTGTCGTATGACGCCATCGTCATCCACGCCGGCGGCAGTGAGCAGGCGTACAGCGATGTCAAGACCTACAACGCCGATCACCTCGACGGTGTGCGCGACGGCAATACCAGCTCCATGTTCTACCGCGATAAGAGCCGCGGTCAGCATGGCTCGGAGCACACGCTGTTTTTCCACGGTGCAAACGTGCAGCCGCTCGTGGAGAAATATCAGTTCCGCACCGAGCACAACAGCAGCTACAAGACCGGCCTGAGCTTCGCGGACAACGCGGTGCAGCAGTGCACTGCCGACGCCGCCACCGCACAGGTGACGTTCAACACTTCCAAGAGCACGTCCTTCACGTACCACGCCGATACCGGCAAGTACACGGCCGTGCAGTATAAGGGCGACTACAAAGACGGTGCGACCGGTGAGCCTGTCCCCTTCTCCAACTTGCTCATCCTCTCGGCTGACATGAAGACGGTCGACAGCTATGGTCGCCTCGCGGTCGATCTGATCGGCAGCGGCACCGGATACTTCGTGACCGGCGGCAAATATGTGCCGATCAAGTGGGCGCGCAGCGACATCAACAGCTGCTTTACCTACACGCTTGAGGACGGCACTGCGCTGAATCTTTCGCGCGGCACGACGTATGTCGGCGTGATCCCGACCAACGGCGGCAGCGTGAACTTCAGCTGACGCTGCAGCAGCAAAATCACCCTCTGTCCATCGACAGAGGGTGATTTTTATCCTATCTCATTCCCACGTCTTCCACACGTCCGGACAATAACCGACGGTCGCCTGACGGCCGTTGCGGACGATGGGCGTGCGCAGCAGGGACGGATCGTCGAGCAGGCGCTCGATCTTGTCCTGCTCATAGGCCAGATGCTGCACGAGCGCATAATCCGCCGCCTTGGGGTCAAGCATTGCCTCAAGCCCCACGGCATTTTTCACACTCGTCAGCTCGCCGCGGCTCATCCCGTAGCGCAGCAGGTCAATGGCCTGATACGGGATGCGGCGCTCCTTAAAATAGCGCTCGGCCTTTTTCGTGTCGAAGCATTTGGACTTGCCCCAGATCTGGATCTTCATGCCGTGCCTCCGCTCAGACTTCGATGATCACGGGCAGCACCATGGGGCTGCGGCGTGTGGTCTTATACAGGTAGCCGCTGATGTTTGACTTTACGCGGCCCTTGATGGCTGCCCAGTCGTGCTGCTTCTGGCGCTCGCAGCTGGCAAGACTCTCGTTGACGACTCGCTTGAGCTCGCCCATGAGCGCCTCCGCCTCCTTGACGTATACAAAGCCGCGCGTGATGATCTCCGGGTCTGTGACGGGCTTGCCGTTTTCGGACGAGAGCGTGATGATCGCCATGACGATGCCGTCCTCGGCGAGGTGGCGGCGATCACGCAGCACGGCACTGCCGACATCGCCGATGCCGGTGCCGTCGATGTACACATCGCCTGCGGGAACGCTGCTTGTTGCGCGCATACTGCGCTTGGTGATCTCGATGACTTCCCCGTTTTTGGCCACAAGCACATTTTTCGGCTCGACGCCCATGAGCTTGCCGATCTCGGCGTGCTTGCAGAGCATACGGTATTCGCCGTGCACCGGGATGAAGTAATGCGGTTTCGTCAGCGCGAGCATCATCTTCAGCTCTTCCTGACAGGCATGGCCGGAGACGTGCAGCGGCGTGTTGCGGTCATAGATGACCTCTGCGCCCTTCTGGAACAGCTCGTCAATGACGCGGCTGATCGTGATCTCATTGCCCGGAATGGCCGAGGCGGAGATAATAACGCGGTCGCCCGCGTCGATCGTGACCTGCTTGTGCTCGGAAAACGCCATGCGGTGCAGTGCGGACATCGGCTCGCCCTGGCTGCCGGTACAGACGATAACCGTCTTACTGCGCGACAGGCTGCCGATCTGTGACATGTCCATCATGACGCCGTCGGGAATGTCCACATAGCCGAGCTCCGTCGCCACGCGCATGACGTTTTCCATGCTGCGGCCGGTGATGCCGACCTTGCGCTTATACTTTGCCGCAACATTGATGATCTGCTGCAGGCGGTGAACGTTGGACGCGAAGGTCGTGACGATGATGCGCTTATTGCAGTCCTTGAACAGCTCGTCAAAGCAGTCGATCACGCGCGCCTCCGATGCACAGTAGCCGGGGCGCTCCACGTTCGTGGAGTCTGACAGCAGCGCGAGCACGCCATCGTTTCCAAGCTGACCGAGGCGCGGCAGGTCGATCATGCCGCCCTGGATGGGCGTGAGGTCGATCTTGAAGTCGCCCGTGTGGATGACCGTGCCGATCGGTGTCTTGATCGCCAGTGCAACGGAATCGGCAATGCTGTGGTTCGTGTGGATGAATTCGATCTCAAAGCAGCCGAGCTTAAACTTATCGCCCGGTTTTTTCGTGAAGATCTGCGTGTGGTACAGCAGGTCGTGCTCTTCGAGCTTGAGCTCGATGATCGCCGCCGTCAGCGGGGTCGCATAGATCGGCATATCGAGCTGCTTGAGCACATACGGGATCGCACCGATGTGGTCCTCATGACCGTGGGTGATGACCATGCCGCGGATGCGGTTTTTGTTCGCCTTCAGATAGCTGATATCGGGGATGACCAGATCCACACCGTAGAGGTCCTGATCCGGGAAGCCCATGCCGCAGTCGACAAGGAACATATCCTTGCCATACTCGTAGATGGTGAGGTTCTTGCCGATCTCACCAAGCCCGCCGAGCGGGATGATTTTCAATTTGGATGCCATTTGTAACTCCTTTACGTTCGCTTTCGGGCAGACTACTCCCCCGGAAGCAGGTTGATATTTCGAAAAATATGTACGAAATGCGTTGCCGCGGCGGCGGATACCCAGAGTATACCCGGAGATCCGAGCCGTCAAACCTGTTACATTTCCATTCGGCCGGCCAGCGCTCGCAGGAGCGTGGCATCGTCCGCATATTCCAGATTGGATCCGACCGGGATGCCGTAAGCCAGACGTGTGATCTTCACGTCAAACGGCTTGAGCAGGCGCGCGATGTACATCGCGGTCGCCTCGCCTTCCGTGTCGGGGTTGGTGGCCATAATGACCTCCGTGATCCCGCCATCCGCTACACGCTTGATGAGCTCCTGGATCCGGATGTCATCCGGGCCGATATGATTCATCGGCGACAAAACGCCGTGGAGAACATGATACACGCCGTTGAATTCACGGCTGCGCTCAAACGAAAGCACGTCACGCGGCTGCGCCACGACGCAGATGGTGCTCTGGTCGCGCTTCGGGGACGCGCAGATGCTGCACGTCTCCTGGTCCGTGAGATTCTGGCAGATACTGCAGCAGTGGATGTTCTTCTTGGCGTCCACTATAGCGGCTGCAAACTTCAGCGCCTCCTCTTCCGGGAGGGACAGAATGTGAAACGCCAGCCGCTGCGCGCTCTTGCGTCCGACACCGGGCAGCGCAGCGAACTGATCGATGAGATTTTCAAGTGCATTCGGAAAAAAAGACATGACTATACCGTCCTGAATCAAGCGTTACGGATGGCGGCGATGGCGGCCGCGCGATCACTCTGGCGGAACACGGCGCTGCCGGCGACCAAGACATTGGCGCCCGCGGCCTTGACAAGCGGAGCCGTCTCCGGGTCGATACCGCCGTCCACCTCCAGCTCACAGCCGGGGTTATGCTGCAGAATACGCTCATGCAGCGCTGCGATCTTCGGCAGCTGATCGGCCATAAAGCGCTGCCCGCCGAAGCCGGGCTCGACCGTCATGACCAGTGCCAGATCCAGCAGCGGCAGATACGGAATGAGCACGCTCTCCGGCGTTTTCGGCTTGATGGCGAGACCAACCTTCTTGCCGTGCGCCTTCACGTCCTCGATTGCGGCAAACACATCCTGCGGCTCGTCCGCTTCGACATGAAACACGACCAGATCCGCGCCGGCATCGCAAAATTCGCCTACATAGCGGTGCGGCCGGTCGATCATAAGGTGTACATCCAGAAACATCTGCGTATGCTTGCGCACGGATTTTACGACCGGGATTCCGATCGAAATATTCGGCACAAAAATGCCGTCCATCACGTCGATGTGGATGTAGTCCGCGCCGCCGGTCTCGATCTGTGCAATGTCATTGCCGAGCGTGCAAAAGTCCGCCGAGAGGATGGATGGTGCAAGTTTGGTCATGGATGTCACTCCGATCTGAAATGATCCGGCTGAGCCAGATGTGATACTGCATACTATAATTAATTGATTATACACCCGTTGCGGATATCCTGCAAGTGCCGGAGGGAAAAAATCGGCTTGACGAAAGCTGTCGCCTGCGCTATGATGAGCTTTGGATACTTTCCAATATGAGAACAGGAGCGAGGCAAATGTCTATTGAAGCAGGAAGAGCATATTTCCGGCAGTTTGGCATGGAAGACCGTGTGCAGGAGTTCACAGTCTCGAGCGCGACCGTTGATCTGGCCGCAAAGGCGCTCGGTGTTGAGGGCGCGCGGATCGCAAAGACCCTGTCGTTCAAGACTGCAGACGGCTGCATGCTGATCCTTGCCGCCGGTGATGCGCGCATTGATAACCATAAATTCAAGGAAAAATTTCACATGAAGGCCAAGATGCTCTCGGCGGATGAGGTCGTGGAGCTGGTCGGTCACCCCGTTGGCGGCGTGTGTCCGTTTGGCTGCAAGGAGGGCATCCCGGTGTATCTGGACGTGTCGATGCAGCGGTTTGAGACGGTGTTCCCCGCCGTCGGCAGCCCGTCGAGCGCGATCGAGCTGAATCTGGAAGAGCTCTTTCAATACTCCAACGCGATTGAGTGGATTGATGTCTGCAAACTCCCCACCCCGGCCGAGGCATGACCGGAAGACAGAAACATAAAAAATCCTGACGAGACATTGTTCGTCAGGATTTTTTATTTAGGATTGGTCCATTGCTGATGGTCACGGCAGCAGCTTCGTCATGCTCTTAAGGCTGATGGCCAGCGTTGAGGCGTTGTGCAGCAGTGCCGAGGTCGCCGGCGGCAGAACGCCCGCCACGCCCAGACAGATCAGCAGGAAGTTAAAGCTGATAATCTTGCGGTAGTTGCTGTGAATGCGCTCCATGAGCGCGTCGCTCAGGCGCTTGAGCGTCAGCAGTGCATACAGATCATCCGCACTGACCGTGATATCGGCGACTTCGCGTGCTATAGCGGCGCCGTCGCTGATGGCGACGCCGGCATCTGCCTCGGACAGTGCCGGTGAATCATTCACACCGTCGCCAAGCATGATGACCTTGCGTCCGGCTGCATGTTCTGCCCGAACGAAGGCAGCCTTGTCCTCCGGAAGAACTTCGGCATAATAGGCATCCACACCGACCGCCTCTGCGACTGCACGGGCAGTCTTCTCATTGTCTCCGGTCATCATGACGAGCCTGGACACACCGAGCGCACGCAAGCTGCGGATAACGTCGGCCGCCTCCGGCCGCAGCGGGTCTTCCACGCAGATGACCGCCGCCAGTACGCCGGAAACGGCAAGATACAGGTGGGAATACGTATCCGGCAAAGCGTCAAATTTGGCCTGCTCCCCTGTCGGAATGACGCAGCGCTCATCCTCAAAGACAAAGTGATGGCTGCCGATGACGACCTTCTGACCATCAACGCTGCTGGAGATGCCGTGCGCGACAAGGTATTCGACGCGCGAATGGCGCTCCTCATGGCACAGGCCACGGCGCAACGCCTCGGCGACAACCGCTTTGGCCATGGAATGCGGGTAATGCTCCTCCAGACATGCAGCCAGCCGCAGCATATCCGCTTCATCATGGTTGCCGAAAGTAACAACCTGCGCAACCTTTGGCTCGGCACGCGTCAGCGTACCGGTCTTGTCAAAGACGATCGTGTCGGCTTCAGACACAGCCTCAAGGAATCGGCCACCCTTAACGGACAGATGATGATCGCTCGCCTCTTTCATCGCAGAGAGCACGGCGATCGGCATGGATAGCTTGAGCGCACACGAAAAATCGACCATCAAAACAGCCAGCGCTTTGGTCATATTACCTGTCAGAAGCCAAACCAACGCTGTTGCGCCCAGACTACATGGAACGAGCCGGTCCGCAAGGTGCGACGCGTGATCCTCCGTTTCGGACTTGAGTTTTTCCGATTCTTCGATCATACGGATGATGCGGTCGTAGCGGCCGCTGCCGGCGCTCTTTTCCACACAGATGGTGCAGTCGCCCTCTTCGACGACGGTGCCGGCGTAGACATAGCCGCCCTCCGCTTTGCGGACAGCCAGCGGCTCGCCCGTAATGGACGCCTGGTTGACCATCGCCTCGCCGGAAACAACTTTTCCGTCAAGCGGGATTACACTGCCGGTACGAACGACAATGTGGTCGCCGATCTGCACGTCGGCCACCGGCACCAGCACCGAGCCGGCGTCCGTCTCTTTCCAAACCTTATCCACATTCAGAGACATGGTCTGTGCGAGGTCGACAACGGACTTCTTATGCGTCCATTCGTCGAGAATATCGCCAATACCCAGCAGGAACATGATCGAACTTGCCGTCTTGAAGTCCTTGCGCAGCATAGAGACCGAAATCGCCGCCGCATCCAGCACCGGCACCTGAATCTTCTTATGCAGCAGACAGTTAAGCCCGGCCTTGATATACGGCACGGAGCGCACGACCGTGATCAGCGTGCGCACAGTGCTCGGGATGAACAGCTGCTTCATACCGCGCCAGCACAGCGATGCAATCAGCTTGTCCTCAAATTCGCGGCTCATGGCGCGGCTGCTATGCTCCGGAGCGAGCGCTTGTTCGTTTGCATAGGAAAATGATGCAAGTGCCTGAATGATGGCTGTGCGCGGCGCGTCATAGCAGATCACAGCGTCACCTGTGCGGTCATAGACAGTTGCTTTGGTTATACCTTGGATTTGCCTTAAATATGCCTCGAGAATATCCGCCTGCCGCAGTGACATAGCGCCCTGCATCGTGCGCACGCGCATGCGGCCTCGGGTTTCATGCAGGATCGTGCATTTCATGCTTACTCAGCCTTCTCCGCCGTATCCTCAATTACCTCGGCCTGTTCAGCCGCGCGCTTTTCGTTGAATGCCTTTGCACCGGCCAAAACGTCACCTGCGAGCTCCTTGACGCTCGTTACAACCGCCATGACATCATCCTTTTCACGCAGGGCCGCTGCCGTCGTATAAACGTATACCTTCTGGGCATCTTTACTTGCGAGAATCTTTGCACCGACTGTTGCAAACAGCGCGCCGCCAACAAATGCTCCCAATTTTTCCATGCTCATAACGATTTACCTCCATGTTATTTGATCCGCAAAATTGCGGTCTGGTTAGCTTGCTCTAATTTCTGTTAGATGCAGCTAACTCTCAATTTCAAGTTATACCACTCTAACCGTTTTTTTTCAAGTGTTCGGATAAAAATCTACACATTTCGGCAACGTTAACAAAAGTGCCCCGCCAGAAACGGCGGGGCACGATCAATCTGTCGGATATTTGGTTACTTCAGCAGCATCTTACGGAAATTCTTCTTGCCGCGCTTGAGCACGACGCCTTCTTTCAGCTCCGCCTCGGTAAAGGTCTTGGCGATATCGGTGACCTTGTCGTCATTTGCCGTCACGCCGCCCTGCTGCACATTGCGGCGCGCATCGGACTTGGATGTACACAGACCACTCTTGACGAGCAGGCTGAGGATGTCGTTTCCGTCCTCGGCTGCGATCTCCACCGTCGGCACGCCCTCACCGGAACCGCCGAACACAGCCTTGGCAGCTGCCTGCGCCTTGTCGGCCTCCGCCTCGCCGTGTACCATCTTCGTGAGCTCGTAGGCAAGGATCTCTTTGGCTTTGTTGAGCTGCTCACCCTGCCAGCTGTCCATCTTGTCGATCTCCTCGAGCGGCAGGAACGTCAGCATACGGATGCACTTGAGCACGTCAGCATCGTCAACATTGCGCCAATACTGATAAAACTCAAACGGCGAAGTCTTGTTCGGGTCGAGCCAGACGGCGCCCTTGGCGGTCTTGCCCATCTTTTTGCCCTCAGAATTGAGCAGGAGCGTGATCGTCATAGCGTGTGCATCCTTGCCGAGCTTGCGGCGGATGAGCTCCGTGCCGCCGAGCATGTTCGACCACTGGTCGTTGCCGCCGAACTGCATATTGCAGCCGTAGTGCTGGAACATATAGTAGAAGTCGTAGCTCTGCATGATCATGTAGTTGAACTCGAGGAAGCTCAGGCCCTTTTCCATGCGCTGCTTGTAGCACTCGGCGCGCAGCATATTGTTCACGGAGAAGCACGCACCGACCTCGCGCAGAAGCTCAATGTAGTTGAGCGGCTTGAGCCACTCGGAGTTGTAGAGCATGAGCGCCTTGCCGTCCGAGAAGTCGATGAAGCGCTCCATCTGACGCTTGAAGCACTCGGCATTGTGCTTGATGGTGTCCTCGGTGAGCATCTGGCGCATATCGGTACGGCCGGAGGGGTCACCGATGAGCGTCGTGCCGTCGCCGATGAGGGCGATGGGCTTATTCCCGGCCATCTGCAGGCGCTTCATCAGGCACAGCGCCATAAAGTGACCAACGTGCAGCGAATCCGCCGTGCAGTCAAAGCCAATGTAAAACGTGGCTTTGCCGTTGTTGATCATGTTCTTGATCTCTTCCTCATTGGTCACCTGCGCGATCAGGCCGCGAGCGATCAGTTCATCATACAGTGTCATCATCTTATCTCCTCATACATGTCATTCTTTGACCTTGTTCTCAGCAAGAATTTCCTCAGCGCGCTGAGCACCCCATGCGATCATATGGGCACAGTGACCCTTGCCGCCGTTTTTCGCCACAAGCTCCTGACAACGCAGGCAGCCAAACTCCTCGCGGAAGGTCTGCGTCATTTGCTTGGTCATAGCCGTGGCAGTTACCTGATCGGCGGCGAGTCCGAACGCCATCACTGCTCCGGAGATGCTGCCGCAGATCTCACCGCAGCGCACGCCGCCGCCAAAACCGGTCGCAACACGCCGGGAGGTATCTTCATCCAGACCGGTTTCGTTCTGCAGAGCCATCAGCACGCTCTGCGCACAGTTGCAGCCGTTCGTGTGATATGCAACAGCAGTTTCTTGGATGTTCATAATTGTTTATCACCTTTCTCAATGGATTGTTTATAGGCAGCGGCAGAAGCAAGCTGCTCAGCCGCGCTGGCAAGCGTCAGCAACGTGATATGCTCGCCGCCGTAAAGCCGCGCGATCTCGCGCTGACGGCCGTCATCGTCAAGCAGCTGCACCGTTGTGCGGGTGCGGCCATCCTGTTCGCGTTTTTCGATCAGATAGTGCTGATCGGCCATTGCCGCGATCTGCGGCAGATGCGTGATGCAGATGACCTGCTTGGTCGCGGAGAGCTTGCCGAGCTTTTCGCCGACACGCTGGGCAGCCACACCGGAAACGCCGGCATCCACCTCGTCAAAGACCATGGATGGCACATCATCGCGCTCTGCGAACACATTTTTGAGCGCCAGCATGATGCGCGAGAGCTCACCGCCGGATGCGATCTTGCTGATGCGCCCGAGCGCCTCACCGGCGTTTGCCGAGATCAAAAAGCGCACATTGTCCGCACCCGTGCTCTGAAAACCGGGTGTGCCGCCGAGCGGTGTGATCTCGACGTGAAAGCGCACGGACGGCATGGACAGCTCGCGCAGCTCACGCTCGACCTGCTGCTCGAGCGCGGCGGCGGCTTCCGTGCGTCTGTGCGTCAGCTCCGCTGCCGCAGCAAGGGTCTGCTGTGCCTGCTTTGCAATCAGCGTCTCCAGCTTTTGCAGCCGGTCACCGGCGTATTCGATCTGATCGAGGCGTTTGCGGACCGAATCGAGCAGGTCGATCAGTCCCGCCTCGTCGGTGTTATACTTTCGCTCCAGCCGCCGCAGCAGTGCCAATCGCGTCTCGATGCGGTCAAATTCTTCGTCGGAAAAATCCAATCCGTCACGAAAATCGCGCAAAGTCTCCGCCGCATCCTGCAGCGTGAACACCGCGCCCTTGACCGCCTCCGGCAGCGCCGCGAGTTCGCCCGCGTAGTTTGCCGCCCGCTCAACCTCCGACAGCGCCTCGCCCGCGAGCGCCGTGGCGGAATCGTCCCGCCCGGCCAGCAGTGCATAGGCCTGATCGACAGCCTCGGAGAGCTTTTCAAAGTTACGCAGCAGGTCACTGCGCTCCGTAAGCTCCGCCTCTTCCCCGGTCTTGAGCTCTGCGTGCTCCAGCTCTTCCAGCTGGCGGCGCAGACTGTCAGTCAGCAGCTCTTTCTCGTTTTCATAGGCCGAGAGCGTGTCGCGCTCCTTGCAGAGCGCCTGATACGCCTGATATTGCGCCTGATAGCGCGCGAGCTCCGGCTCTAAACGGCCGAACCTGTCCAGATTGCGCAGATGCTCCCGCTCATCGAGCAGATGCCGCCCGTCATTCTGACCGTGGATATCCAGCAGCAGTGCGCCCAAATCGCGCAGCTGCGCCGTCGTGACCGGCACACCGCAGACACGGCAGGACGTTTTCCCCTCTGCAGTGATCTGGCGGCGGATGATGAGCTCATCGTCACACTCGATCTCGTTGTCATCACACCACGCACGGCACGGCTCGGGGTCGAATGTCGCACACACGACCGCTTTGTCCGCGCCCGTGCGCACGAGCTCACGCGAGGCGCGCGAGCCGAGGATCGCGTGCATGGCGTCCACGAGAATGGATTTGCCAGCGCCGGTCTCACCGGTCAGGATGTTCAGGCCGGAGCCAAACTCCAGATCGGCACGCTCAATGACCGCGACATTTTCAATATGCAATTCTCGCAGCAAAGCGCTTCACCTCCTGCGGCGTGTTACAGCAGCTTTTCGATCTCTCGGAAAAGATCATCGGCGGATGTGTTGTCCTTCATGAGCAAAAATGCCGTGTCATCGCCTGCGAGCGTGCCGACAAGGGTGTCGATACGCATACTGTCGAGCGCGGAGCACGCGGCCGGCGCAAGACCCGGCAGCGTTTTGATGACAATGATGTTCTGCGCCTCGGCATAGGACGTCACGCACTCGCGGAAGATCTTTCTCAGGCGCTCATCATAGTCGGGAAATTCATCTGCCGACGGCGCGGCATAGCGGTATTTCCCGCTCGGCGAGAGCGTTTTGGTCAGGTGCAGCTCCTTGACATCACGCGACAGTGTCGCCTGCGTGCTTGAAACGCCGTGTTGTGCCAGCACGTCCATGAGCTGATTTTGTGTCTCGATCTCCTGCTCAGAGATGATTTGAAGAATGATGTTTTGTCTGGTAGATTTCACGTCGTCCCTCCTCACAGTCTGTCTGTCAATTTTGCAAAAGCCGTCTCATAAAAGCTGCGGATACCGGTATCGGCCAGCAGCGTATAGTTTTCCGAACGGCGGATGCGAATCTGATCGCCGCGGATAAGCGCAATGCCGTCTCCGCCGTCTGCCACAAGAATGGCCGGGCGGTCATAGATCCGATCCGGCACGATCGTGATCTGCCGACCGGGGGCGAGCACAAAGGACTTGCCCGCCAAGCTGTGTGCGCAGATGGGGGTCATGATGATGTTCTCGTTTTCCGGCTCGACAAGCGGACCGCCTGCCGACATGGAGTAAGCCGTAGAACCGGTCGGCGTGGCGACGATGATACCGTCGCCGTGAAAGCGCGTGATCGGAACACCGTCACCGTATGCCGTGATGCCGATGCAGTCCACGTGTCCGCCGTGGATGACCACGTCATTGAGCACGGACTGTGCACAGATGACGCGTTCGTTGCGCACGAGCTCCACATCGAGCATCATGCGGCGGCTAATCGTATACTGTCCGTCTGCGATCTCGAGCAGAATGTCCAGCTCATCGTCCTCGAGCCCCGCCAAAAAGCCCTTGCCGCCGAAGTTCACGCCGATGATTGGGATCGGATGGTCGCGCATCTGCGCGGCGACGTGCAAAATCGTCCCATCGCCGCCCATAACGATGATGAGTCCCGCATCCTGCGCCGCTTCCGCAAGCGGCTGCGGCGAAATGTCGTCCGGCAAATACGATTTCGGCGAAAACACCGGGGAAATGATCACCTGATGCCCGTGCTCGGTGAGCATCCGGTAAACCATTACCGCCTTTTGCAGGCCAATATCACGGTATGGATTGGCCGCTATGACAATGTGATTCATAGGCCGCTCTCTTTTCCGTGCGCCAACGCACCGTGCGACTGCGCAACGACGGCGGCCGGGTCGAGCTGCGGCGCATCATGGCTGCCCTTGCGCAGGTAGCCGAGGTACTCAATGTTGCCCTCGGGCCCCTTGATGGGCGAATAATCCAGTCCCATGACGGTGTAGCCCGCGCCGGGAACAAACGCCAGAAAACTCTCCAACACCTCGAGATGTACCTTCGGGTCGCGGACAACGCCCTTTTTGCCGACCTCTTCGCGCCCGGCTTCAAACTGCGGCTTGATGAGGCACACGACCTCTGCGTCATCCTTGAGCAGCGGACAGACCGCCGGCAAAATCAGTTTTACAGAGATGAAGGACAGATCCATGACCGCAAGATCCAGCGGCTCGGGGATCTGCTCGGCGGTGATATAGCGCACGTTCGTGCGCTCCATGGAGATGACGCGCGCATCGTTTCTCAGGCTCCACGCGAGCTGACCGTAACCGACGTCGACGGCATAGACCTTCGCAGCGCCGTTTTTCAACAGCACATCCGTAAAGCCGCCGGTAGAAGCACCGCAGTCGATGCACGTCAGACCGGTCGGGTCAATGGGAAAGACCTTGAGCGCCTTTTCCAGCTTAAAACCGCCGCGGCTGACATAGGGCAGCGTGTTGCCGCGCACTTCGATATTCACATCCGGCGCGACCTGCGCACCGGGCTTGTCCGCGCGCTGGCCGTTGACATAGACCACACCGCTCATAATGATCGCCTTCGCGCGTTCGCGGCTCTCGCTCAGCCCCTGGTCAAAGACGAGCTGGTCAAGTCGTACCTTCTTCATGCGCCGTTCCCCTTCTCTCTGTCATTTGCGCACAGCGCCTGTGCAGCGGCTGCAATGGCCTGCGCATCCAGACCATACGCCGTTTTGAGTATATCCGGTGCGCCGTGCGGGATGATGCCTCTGCCGAGATTCAGCAGCCGGGCCTCTTTCATTGGCAGCCCTGCCTGCTCCGCTGCGGACAGCACCTGCTCTCCGATGCAGTTGGCGGCGCACACATCCTCGACCGCCAGCAGCCGCCCGGTCTTTTGCAGCGATGCAAGCACCGGAGCTGTTTCCAGCGGCGCGACCTGTGCAAGCTTTACGACCTCTGCCGAGATCCCCCGCTGGGCAAGCAGCTGCGCCGCCTGCAGGACATCGTTGATGACGATGCCATAGGTCAGCAGCGTCAGGTCGCTGCCCTCGCGCAAAACCGCGACCGGTTCGAGCGAGCACGCCTGATATGCGCCCTCTCCGCCGCGCGGATAGCGTACGGCGACCGGTCCATCCAGCTCCGTGACCGCCTTGCGCAGCATGGCGCGCAGCTCGGCAAAGCTCGCCGGGCAGAAGATGCGCATATACGGCACGGAGCTCAAATAGCTGATATCAAAGCAGCCGTTGTGCGTATCTCCGTCGTTGCCGACGATACCGGCGCGGTCAACGCCAAGCACAAGGTGCAGCCGCTGCAGCGACGTGTCATGGATGAGCATATCATACGCACGCTGCAAAAAGCTCGAGTAGATCGCAGCGACCGGCTTGAGCCCCTGCTTTGCCATGCCGCTGGCCATCGTGACGGCGTGCCCCTCGGCGATGCCGACGTCATACAAACGCTCGGGATGCGCCTTGGCAAACGTCTCCAGCCCCGTCCCGGTCAGCATGGCCGCCGTGATGGCGACGACGGTCGGGTCTTCGTCCGCAAGCTGCGAAAGCGTCTGACCGAACACGTGCGAAAAGTCCGGCTTCGAGGCAGGCAGTGCGCCGCTCACGGGGTCAAACGAGCTGACACCGTGGTATTTTTCTGGCGCACGCTCGGTATACGAGATACCCTTGCCCTTTTGCGTCACCACGTGCAGCAGCACCGGCTGGCGCAGGTCACGCGCCCAGCGCAGCATTTTTTCCAACTGCGGCTCATCGTGCCCGTCGACTGGTCCGATGTAGTAAAAGCCCATGTCGTCAAACATATTGTTCGGCAGGACGAGGTCTTTCACATGCTCCTTGATGTGGTGCAGCACACGGTAAAGCCCGGGCGCTTTGCCGACGGTACTGCGATAAAACTGCTTAAAATGCAGATATCCCGGCTTGACACGCTGCTTCGACAAAAGTGTTGCCATGCCGCCGACGTTCTTGTTGATCGACATGCCGTTGTCGTTGAGCACGATGACCATGGGCTCGCCGCTCTGTCCGGCGTCCGACAGCCCCTCGTAGGCCAAGCCGCCGGTGAGTGCGCCGTCGCCGATCAGGGCGATGACGTCATAGTCTGCGCCCATGAGCGTGCGCGCCCGCGCCATACCCAGCGCAACGGAGATCGACGTGGAGGCGTGGCCGGAGACAAACGCATCGTGCATGCTCTCATCCGGCTTCGGGAAGCCGGCAATACCGCCATACTGCCGCAGCGTCGAAAACGCTTCGCGCCGCCCGGTCAGGAGCTTGTGCACATAGCTCTGATGACCGACGTCAAATACGAGCCGGTCGCGCTCTGTGTTGTAGACACGGTCGATCGCGACCGTAAGCTCCACCGCGCCGAGGTTCGAGGCAAGATGGCCGCCGGTTTTCGAGAGACTTTGTACCAGAAAAGAACGAAGTTCCGCACACAGCTCCGGAATTTCTCCCGCCGGCAGCGCCTTCAGGTCAGCCGGTGAATGGATTCGCTCTAATATACTCAAAACAGAATACCTCACGTATCGTATAATAATACAATCTATACTATAACAAAAAGTGCCGGACTTTACAAGTGTAAGCCGACACTTTTCGCAATTTCACCGCGGGCGGTGTTTCGTTGGTTCAGTTTTTCCGGTCTGCAAGCGAGCGGGCAAGCTGCTGCAAAAATGTGCTGTCTGCAAACGCGCCGTCAACGGCGGCTGCCGCCTGCTCAGACAGCTCATGCACATACGCGCCGCAGCGTTCAAGACCGTAGAGCGCCATGAAGGTGTTCTTCCCCTCGCGCGCATCCGAGCCGATGGGCTTGCCGAGCTCCGACTCTGTGCTGATGACATCGAGCATATCGTCGCGGATCTGGAAGGCCAGACCGAGCGCCTTGGCATATTCCGCCGCCGCCGCGCGCTGCTGCTCGTTTCCGCCGCCGCAGGTCACGCCCATGAGACAGGCGGCATAGATCATCGCCGACGTTTTGCGGTCGTTGATGTCCATCAGCTCCTCTTTCGTGAGCACCTTGCCTTCGCCCTCCATGTCAAGCTGCTGTCCGCCGCAGATGCCGTTTTCACCGGCAGCCTCGGCCAGCAGGCGCGCACACTCAGCACGCACCTCCGCCGGCAGTGCCGTCGAGAGGATCGTGCGGAACGCTTCCGCCTGCAGCGCGTCGCCCGCAAGCGTTGCCGTGCACTCGCCGAACACCACGTGGTTGGTCGGCTTGCCGCGGCGCAGGTCGTCATTGTCCATGCACGGCAGGTCGTCGTGGATCAGCGAATAAGTATGCACCATCTCTACCGCGCACGCGACCGGAAGCGCCGAGCGCACATCTCCGCCGCAGGCAGCGCAAAACGCGAGCACCAGCACCGGGCGCAGCCGCTTGCCACCGGCGGAAAGACTGTAGTGCATCGCCTCAAGCAGACGATGATAGGACACGCTCGCGTCCGTAAAGTACGTATTGAGCGCCGCATCCGCAAGCGCCTTATATTCGTGATACTGCGTCTGATAATCCATGCGTCATTCCTCTGTTTCGAACGGAAGCTCAACGGGCGCACCGTCGCTCCCTTTTTTCAGCTGCACGACCTTCTGCTCAGCATGATCGAGCATCTCGTTGCAGGTTTTGAGCAGGTGCGAGCCCTCCTCGAACAGCGCCAGCGACGCATCGAGCGGCACATCGCCCTTTTCCAGCTGCTTGACGATCTCGTCCAGCCGCTGCATGGACGCTTCAAAGGTCAGTTTCTGTTTTGCCATGGGCTTCCTCCCTGTCATTCACGGTGCAGTGCAGCGCACCGTCTTGAAGCTGAACGCGGATCGCATCTCCGGGCTGTACCTGCGCCGCCGAGCGGAGCACCGCCCCGGCTGCGTCTGACGCCACGGCATAGCCGCGGCCGAGCACCTTGAGCGGGCTCATCGCGTCGAGCGCCGCTGCGCACTGCGCAAAGGCCCGTCTGCGTGAGGCAAGATAGCGTTCCCCCGCCGCGGTCAGGCGGCTGCGGGTGTAGTCAAGCTCCACCCGCCGGAGATCAAAATATGCCGCCGGAGACTGCAAAACGCGCCGGCCTGCCAAATTCTCCAACGCCGCGCGCCGCTGCGTCATCTGCTTGCGCATCGCCTGTGTCATGCGGATGTCATAGCTGCGCAGCGTCTCGCGCAGATCCTCCGCATTCGGCACGGCAAGCTCCGCCGCATTGGACGGTGTCGCCGCGCGCAGGTCAGCCACAAAGTCCGAGATCGTCACATCCGGCTCATGACCGACGGCGGAGATGACCGGAATGTCCGAGTCATAGATCGCGCGCGCAACGCGCTCGTCGTTAAACGCCCACAGGTCCTCGATCGAGCCGCCGCCGCGCCCGGTGATGATGAGATCACCTACCTGATAGCGGTTGGCATAACGAATCGCCCCGGCGATCTCCGCCGGAGCTTCCGCACCCTGAACGCGCACGGGCAGCAGCACGACCTCACTGGCCGGCCAGCGCTTGCCGAGCACGCGGATGATATCGCGCACCGCCGCACCGGCGGACGACGTGATCACGGCGATCCGCTGCGGAAACTGCGGCAGCGGTTTTTTGTGTGCGCGGTCAAACAGCCCCTCTTTTTGCAGCTGCTCTTTGAGCTGCTCATAGGCGGCATACAGGTCGCCGACGCCGCCGGGGATCAGCCGCGTACAATAGAGCTGATACGCGCCGTCACGCGGATAGACCGCGATGCGCCCGACTGCCGCCACGCTCATGCCGCTCACCGGGCGAAAGCGCAGCGACTGTGCGCTGCTGTGAAACATCACGCAGCGCAGACTGCTCTCGGCATCCTTGAGCGTGAAGTAGTGGTGTCCGGACGGATAGACCTTATAGTTTGACAGCTCACCCGTCACGCAGACGTTGCCGAGCAGCGTATCTGCGTCCAGAAGCTGCTTGATGTGGGCATTGAGCTCCGTGACAGTAAAGGATGTACGCTCCATCTCAGCCTTCGGCGCTGCCTTCGTCCGCCGGCGCGGATGCCTCAGCCGAGGGCTCGGCTTCCTGCGCAAGCTCGCCGCGCACAAAGCTGCCGAGCACACCGTTGATGAACGCGACCGTCTCCGGCTCTTCATAGCCCTTGGCGAGCTCCACCGCCTCGTTGATCGCGGCGGCATTCGGCACATCGTCCATATAGAGGATCTCGCACATGGCGCATCGCATGATCGCCGCAGCAGTGCGCGAGATGCGCTCGAGGCGCCAGCCGCGGGCGTATTTTTCAATCATGTGGTTGAGCTCGTACATGTGGTCATAGACCAGGCCGGTCAGCCGGCGAATGTAGTCAAGCTGCGTATCGTCCGGATATTCCCGGAACAACGGATCTTCCTCCGCCAGCGTCGCAAAATACTCCCGGCTGAAAAATGTCTCCGCCGTCTCGCGGGCATCCTCCCCGGCGAGCTGCGCGGCAAAGCTGAGCTGGATCGCGATCTCACGCGCAACCGTTCTTGTCATAGTGATTTCTCCTGCTTTTCTTTATTTGTCGAACGCCACACCGGACACGTGCACGTTGACGATGGGCTTGCCGATACCGGTCATGGACTCCACCGCACTCGTGACGGACTCCTGCACCGCTCTGGCAACGGCCACAACGCTGCAGCCATAGCGCACCGTGATGATCGTGTCGACCGTCATCGTGCCGTCAACGATCTGAACCTTGATGCCCTTGGCAGCGGACTTGATGCCGAGCAGCTCGGCCAGCTCCGTACCGGCAGAGGTCGCGATCCCGGCAACGCCGTCCACTTCCGTGATCGCTGCGCGCACCATCGCGGCAACGACGTCCTCAGAGATATTGATGCTGCCCTTTTCATCCTGGCAAGTAATATAATTTTCCGGCATAGAAAAATACCTCCTGATAAAATTGTACAGTATAGTGTACCACGTACAGCGGCAAAAAGAAAGCAAAATGTTTTCTGCGCGGCAAAAAGATGCACCCCGGCGCATTCCGGGGTGCATCTGCGGATTCTGTGTTATTTCTTCACGTTCTTGCAAAACTGCATCAAAATGGTCGCGACCTGCTCGCGGGGCGCGTTGCCGTTCGGGTCGAGATAGATCGTACCGTCAGACGCCTTGTTGCCGTTGATGAGTCCGAGCGAAACGGCGTCCTGCATCGCACCCAGCGCCCAGCCCGGCACATTGTTCACGTCCGGATACTTGCTCAGATCCGCGGGCGTCCACGTCGGCTTGATGTTGCAGACGGTCTTGGCGTACTTCATGAGGAAGGTCGCCACCTGCGCGCGCGTCACCGTGGCATACGGGGAAAAGGTCGTGTCGCTCGTGCCGGAGGTGACGCCGGTCTGGTATGCCCAGAGAACGGCATTTCTGTACCAGACCTCGGGCAGATCCGTAAACGGCAGCGCACCGCTCACTTCCGGTTTTCCATGGAGGCTGTAGAGCATCTGCACGAACTCCGCGCGCGTCGTCAGACCGCTCGGGTCGATCCTGCCGTCGCCGACACCGCTCAGGATGCCGCGCTGCACACAGTAATCAAGACCGGCGTGCGCCCAGTTGCCCTCCGGAGGTGCGTCCGTGAACCCTGCAGTCGGGCAGCCGCCGCCGGTGGCGGGGATGGTCTCCGTCTTGGTCGCGCTGCAGCGCGTGCAGGTGAAGGTCTTGATGCCGGTCTCCGTCGCGGTGGCGGGCTTGGTTACCTTGCCGCCGTCCCACGCATGGCCGAGCGCGTCCGTGTAAGTGTCCACATAGCTATGACCGCAGGAGCAGGTGTGCGTCGTGTACCCCCTTTCGGTGCAGGTCGGCGCGGTGACGACTGCCTTGTAGCTGTGCGTATGCGAAAGCACCGGAATAGTCTCCGTCTTGGTCGCGCTGCAGCGCGTGCAGGTGAAGGTCTTGACGCCGGTCTCCGTCGCGGTCGGCTGCTTGGTCACCGTGCCGCCGTCCCACGCATGGCCGAGCGCGTCCGTGTAAGTGTCCACATAGCTATGACCGCAGGAGCAGGTGTGCGTCGTGTACCCCCTTTCGGTGCAGGTCGGCGGAGTCACAACAGCAGTGTAGCTGTGCTCATGCGCCTCGACGCATTTGAAAGTTGCATAGGAGCTTGAACTATAGTTGGCATACTTTGTGTTGCGTGACTCTACTGTCACATTGCAATGCAATTCGCGTCTTTTTATTGTCACTGAAACACTTGTGTCGGTCGTATAAATAACTTTTTTGGATCCGCCGCCCTCTACAGTCACACGGTATTCTCGCTGATCATATTTTCCCTGAAGCGGGCTCGCCGTCCAACTGATTTTAACTTCCTCGCCCACAGTGACCACTTCCGGAACCGTGATCTCCACTTTGGGAGGCTTGGGCGGCTGCTGATAGTTCTCCACAGTGTAGATGTTAAACAACTGCGCATTGCCGTTGCTGTCATTAGGTCCCCAGTTTCCATACAGCTGGAGCTGTGTGCCGGGAGTCGAACTGCCGTCCTTACAGTCTATCACAAGCCAATTGCCGGACGCGACCGAGTCCTTCGCCACCAGCTTGCAGAGGCCATTGTAGTAAGCAACATACCAATAGCACTTCGAGGTCAGCTTGTCACTTGTCGTGATTTTCGCCTGCGATGCGCAATTTCCCTCGTAGCAGAGGTAGTCATTGCTGTATGCATTCTGGATCACATAGCTATTGTCAAAACCCATGTGCGTAAATAACCAGATCACATTCGGGTCAGACGAGCCGGAGTTTACGATTTTCACATCCCGCTTTGCGTTTTGGTCATAGCACGTTCCGGTGGGCACCCATTTGTCCGCGCGGATGATATAACGGTAGACACTTGTGCCGATGTTGATAAAGTCCGGCTTAAATACCGCGCTGCCAAAGTCCGGGCGGATGACGCCCCAATACGGATTTGCGAAGCCGTTATATCTGACGTTTGTAACATGGACGACTTTGCGCTGATTGGCATAGTTCTGATGCCATGTGCTGTAGTCCGATTCATAGATCGCGACATGGCCATACTTGTTTGCAGCGTTGCCGCTGTAGACCAGAATGTCGCCCTTTTGCGGCTGAGCGTTTTGTAGTCTTTGCCAGCCCGCGGGGAGCTGATTCCACGAATAATCCACGCCGTTGCCGCCCGGAGAGGTCTGGCCGAGGTACGAGTAGTAGGCTTTGATCAGCGCCACACACTCGCCGCTGCCAACGGGTTGCCCTTCTAGGCTTCTGACTCAGTTGATCGCATCATCCGCTGTTTTGCCGTTGGTCGAGGCAAAGGCCGCCGTCGGCAGCAGACAGGCGACCATGATCACAGCGAGGATGAGACAAAGAACACGTCTTTTCATACGTCATCTTCTTTCTAAAAAGCTCTGTAAACGCGCATTTTGACAGGCGTGCACAAAAAGCGCGCCGGAAAATGCCGCGTTTACGCAAGTTCAGTATACACACTTTAATGTTTCTGGTCAATAAAATTATCAAGAAATTTTAACTAACCATGATCAGGCAATCGCGCCAAAGCGTGGGATTTTACACCGTGTTTTGGCACAAAAATACGCCCCATTCAAAGGAATGGGGCGATTGCGTATTACTGTGCGTCCGCTTTGACCTCAATGACTTTGATCTGCGGGGCTGTGTAGTCCGTCTCACCGACGATCGCGTCCGTGATCGTGGCGACCTGCGCCGTGCTCAGGCCGTCCGCCGGCGCAGGGACGGCGACCGTGATGCCGTCCTCCGTGATGTAGACCACGCACTCGGAAAAATTCTTGGCAAGCAGGAGATTTTCGATCTGCGTCTCTGTCATGGAGTCGCTCGCCATGGCGGAGATGGCGCGCATGGCGCTGTCGATCGTCTCCTGCGAAGCGCCGTCGGCAACCGATGCCGACTTGAGCAGGGACAGCGCCTCGTCGCGCGACTGTTGGCGCGTCAGGCGTGCCTTGGCGAAATAATCATCGGTCGACGCCGAGGCTGCGGCGGTCTCCCCGTCCGCATTGGCCGCCGCCATGGCAGCGTCCTCGGCGGCGGCCATTTCGGCGTCCGCACTGCCCCACTGCGCATTGTACGACCAGTTAAAATAGACCGCGGCGCATACAAACAGCAGCACCACGATGACCGCAACGTTTCGCTTGGTTTTTTTCATAGCTGCCCTCCCATTTTTCAGATCACGCGTCCGGCTGCTTTTTGAGCACGCTGATGCGATCGGTGCTCAGACCGGTAAACTGTGCCACTGCCTGCGTCACGGCAAGCTGTACCTGCGGTGCGTCCGCCCCGTCGCAGACAACGACCGCGCCGAGGTACTGCGGGCTGACCGTGCGCAGCTCCACCGCTGCCTGTGCCCCGCCCCCGGCGGAGATGATGGTCGGCTGACCGGAATCATCCGTTGCCAGCTCCCGCTCCGCCGAGCAGCGGTACGACAGCAGCACCTGCACCTGACCCGCGCCGCTGATCTGCCGCAGCAGCTGCGCAAGGCGCTGCTCCTCGGTCTGGATGGTCTGCGTCTGCGTCTGCGCGGCAAGCGGCTGTGCCGCTGCCGGTTCTGCCTTTGTCCGGCTTCCGCTCGGCAGCAGGAGCAGGATCAGTCCCGCCAGCAGGATGATGAGCACATATTTGTACTTGCCTGCAAATGCGCTGAGTTTTCGTGTGTTCATGATGCACTGCTCCATTCCTGCCGCGCACGCGGGATGCCGAGGTCCGCCTCGATGGTCTGCGCCAGACGGCTGTTTTCCGCCGCGCCCGAAGTGATCAGCCGGACGGAATACGGATACCAGTAGCCATCGGTGCTCCACTGCAGCGTGACCTGCGCATCGACGAGCGAAACGCCGCACTGCGCGGCTTTGTCCAATATATATGCGCGCAGCTCCGATTCTATGACCGTGCGCTGCAAGCCGTCCCCGCAGTCCGGCGCAGCCCCATCCGTCTGCACCGCGAGCCGGCAGCTTTGCAGCGCGGCGGCGTAGCTGTCATAGTCAAACGACACAAGCGGCGAAAACAGCAGACACGTCAGCGCGACACCGCCGATAAGCTTCACGACGCGGCGCAGGCTTTCAGACGTCGGAAACATGGCTGCGAGCGCCGTCAGCAGCGCAGCGCCCGCAAGCGCAAGCAGCCACGCGCGCAGAGATTCGATCATCCCGTCACCGCCTTCATACTCGATACGATGGAGAGAAACAAAATCAGCGACGCCACGCCGACCATCCCAAGCAGGAAGCCATACACATCCGCAAAGCCGCCGATCAGCCGCCCGACCCGCTTGTCGGCAAACGAAGCTGCGATCCCGGCGGCCAGCTTATACAAAGCATAGTGCACGGCGAGCTGCAAATACGGTGTGACGCACACGGCGGCAACGCTCAAAACGCCGACGATGCCGATACCGCCGCGCAAAACTGCGGCGCTTGCCGTGACGGTCGCCGCCGCATCCGCCACGATGCTGCCCACGACCGGCAGCGCCGCAGAGACGGCGGTTTTGACGGCCTTGGCAGCAGCCGCATCCGCAGAGCCGGTGAGGATGCCCGTCAGCGACAGGTAGAGCGTGAACACCCCGGCAAAGCCGATGAGCAGCAGCCGAAGCGCCTTGCGCAGCAGGGCGCTCAGCGCCGTGAGCACGTCCTGCTCGAGCGCCGCGCCGCAGATGACAGTGCCCGCGTATGTATAGAGCATCGGCAGCAGCACCGCTGTCTCCGCCGACAGCAGAATATCGAGGAAGAGCGATGTCGCCGCGTATTTTGCTGCTGCCGACGTCGCCGCCCCGCTTGCCGCCGCTGCGGCGCACATACTCGGCAGCAGGATCTTGGAGAAGTCGCGCAGCGTTGTCAGCGCGTTGCTGCCGGCCGTGATGCAGGACGTCACATGGGTGACGCTCAGCGCAGCCACTGCCACCGCACCGGTCATCTGTGTGACCTTGGCGCACGCACCGCTTGCAGACAGTGACGCGCACAGCGCCGCCAGAAATACGACCGCAAGCAGCAGCGCCGCATTGCGCGCGGCCGACGCCAGTGCTCCCCCGCCCTCACGCAGCGCATAGTCCCAGAGCTTTTGGAGCAGTGAGCGTGGATGCGCGGCATCTGCGACGCTCAGCGCACCGAAGGCGTCATACGTCTGCGCCGGGAGCGCGGATTCCAGCGCCGCCGTGCCGAACGCCTCCGCCTGCTCGGACGCAATGTCGTAAGCGTATGCAGGCTGCGTGCATATGGCCGCCAGCGTCAGCGCCGCCAGCAGCGCAAGCAAAAACCGCTTCATAGGCACGCTCCGATCATGGTCAAAAATGTGCGCAGCAGCGGCAGCGCCGCATAGAGCGCCGCCGCAACGCCGACAAGCTGCACTGCGCTTGCGCCCGCAGCCTGTCCGGCATCCTTGCACAGCCCCTCCCCGATCACAGTCAGGATGCTGATGGTCATGCACTTGAGCAGCGGCCCAGTGTAGACGCCTGATAAATCACTGAGCGCGATGGCATCACGAAAAAATTCCGCCAGCGGCTCAAGCAGACCGACACACAAAAACAGCGCCAGCAGTGCTGCCGCCGCACTCAGCAAAAACGAGATCCCTGGCACGGTCTTATAGATCGTAGCTGCGGCAGCAGCGGCGACGACCACGATCAGCATCGCGCGAAAGACCGCATCCATCAAAATGAAAACAGCTGCTTGATGAGCGCAAACAGTTCGCTGATCTTCTGGATCACCAGCACCAGCACCACGACCAGCCCCGCAATGGTCGTCATGAGCGCCTGCTCGTCGCGTCCCGCGCGTGAGAGCAAAATGTTGAGCACGGCGACGAGGATCCCGATCGCCGCGATCTTAAAGACAAGGTCAACGTCCATAAGTCCCTCCCCGGATCAGAGCAGCGCGACGGCGGCGAGCAGCCCGAGCGTTGCACCAAGACCACAAGATAGCTTTCCGCGCCGCCGCGCATCGTCTTGCAGCGTACCGGAAATGCTCCGCAGAGACGCAATGCAGGTGTCCAGCGCCTGCCGCTGGAGCTGCGCGTCATATTTTCCGAGCTGCGCGCCCAATGTCAGCAGCGCCGCGCGCGCGTCCGGCGTGAGCGTGTCGAGCGTCCGGATCGCCGCCGTCCATTGCTCATAAAACGGCCGGTCGCTGTCCGTGATGCCGTCTGCAAGGGCGGTATATTGTGCGCGCAGTGCATCCGGCGCCGTCTCCGCCGTGTGGCGCAGCGCCTCCGGCAGCGGCAGCAGCCGCCCGACGATATCACTGCGCAGCAGCTGCAAGCTGTCGATCACCGCTGCAAGCAGATGCGCGCGCTGATACAGCTCACACCGCAGCGCGAAGCCCGCCGCAGTGCTGCCCAGAAACAAAAGCGCCGCGCCCAAGCCGTGCGCCCACGTCATGGCAGCTCCTCGAGCGTGTAAAAACGCGCGCCGCCGCTGCGCATGATGCACACGGCGCGGCGGAAAATATGCTCGTCCAGCAGCGCGCGGTACAGCGCCCGGCAGCGCAATGCACCGACACTCTGCGCGTGCGCCGTCGCCAGCAGTGAAACGCCGCAGCCGGCTGCAATGCGGATCGCCTCGATATCCTCCGGCGCGCTGATCTCGTCAAACGCCAGCACATCCGGGCGCATGGCGCGCAGCAGCATCATGCAGCAGGCGGCCTTTTGTCCTCCGGTCATGACGTCCGTGTTCGCGCCGACGTCAAACTGCGGCGTGCGGTTCTGCACCGCCGCGATCTCACCTCGCTCGTCCATGAGCGAGATGCGCAGCCCGTGGTCGGACAGCCGGCGCACGCACTCGCGCAGCAGTGTTGTCTTCCCTCCGCCGGGCGGAGAGAGGATAAGCGTGCTGCAAAAGCCGTCCTTCATCAGCTGCGGCATGAGCGCATCGGCGCAGCCGGGCACGGCGTGCGGGATACGCACGGACACAGAGCTCACCTGCCGGATGCCATCGACCTGACCGGCAGCCTGTCCATAGGCGCAGCCGCACAGCCCGACGCGGCAGCCGCCAACGGTCTGCAAATACCCCTGACGGATCTGGTCTGCTGCCGCATAGACGGACGCGCGCGTCGCGCGCTCGAGCAGATAGTCCAGATCGTCCGGCAAGACCGCGCGGCACTGCACCGGATAGACGTGCTCCTGCGTCAGTAATACGGGCGGACGCCCGATGCGGCAGCAGATCTCCTCCACGAGCTCGTCCCGGTCGCGCTGCGTCTGTGCTATGGCCTGTCCCAGTGACGGCGGAAACAGTGCCAGCGCCTGATTTGTGAAGATCATCCGTCTCCCTCCTCTTTTGTTCTGCCACAGTCTATGCAAGCAGCGCATGGAGCAGAACAAAAAAGAGAGACAGCCATCTGGCTGCCTCTCTCAAGCAAAGGATAGATCAAATTAGAGTTTGCGGCACTCAAGGTAATAGCGCTTGTCCGCGCCGAGACCGATCGAAAAGCTCTTTTTCGGGAACGGACCGGAACGGAGCACGGACGTGAAGAGCTCCTCTTTTTCCATGCGCGGCATCAGGATGCCGCAGCAGCCGTCTCCGGCGGCAAGATTAAGCGCCTCATCATCACCGTGGATGTAGTCGATCCGGCCGCCGTGCGTCTGCATATACGATGCACAGAATGCATCCAGCGCAGATATCGCCTCGCCAAGTGAGCTGCCGCGCGCGAGAATGTCTCTGCGCTGCGCACCAGCCAGCAGCGTGACCGCATAGCCGCAGCCGTCTGCCGCCGCAAGCGCGCGCTCGGCAGCATCCAGCCAATGCGCCGCATCGGTCTCGAAGAGGACGCGGTGGATGGGCTCAAACGTCACGGCCGGGCTGTGCAGGTTCACAAGCTCAACGAGCGCATAGCGCGCGGGGTCGGCTGCCGCCTGCTCGGGCGAGAGCGTCTTTTTCTTCTCCAGCCAGCACTGGCGGGCAGCTGCCAGACTGTGGTTGCCGTCCGCGATCGCAAAGCGCATGGGGTGCGCGCCGTCCGTGCCGACACCGGTCGCACACAGGGCAGCGGCGAGCTGCCCGGCTGCGTCCCCGGCGATGCGGCGGCCGCAGATATGTCCGCCTCCGGCCATGAGATCAAAGTCATAGAGCGTATCCCCTACCAGCGCTTGCGCCTCGGCACAGATGGCATCCTCAGGGTCACTGTAAAAGACCATGATGTGCGGCATTTCCAGCGCTGCCGCCGCACGGATGCGCACACGCGCCGGAAGGCGCGAGGCGACCGTGCCCTCCGTCGCGCGGATAGGCGTGACGGAATCGGGCGCGTAATCATACGCCTCAAGGTCGAGCGCGCCGACGATGCCGCAGCGCACAGCGCCGCTCGGCAGCGTACGCTGCACGAGCACAAGGCTGTGCGGCACGGTGCGAAATACGCCGCTGTCGAGATAGGTATGCATCGTCTGCTGAATGCCGCGCGTCGCCGCAGCCTCGTCGCACTTACCGAGATAAAACTCCGGCAGCATCAGCCGCAGCGTAGAGGGCGCATCGCCCACCGTGTCCTGCACCGAGCGCCAATAGTCGGCATCCGACGTGAACTGGTCGCAGGCAATGACGCTCCAGCGGTGCATATCTGCGTGCTCAGGCAGCAGAATATCTGCAGGCGCAAAAAACAGATCCCGGCTCATTCGAGGCTCCACTTTTCCGCTCTGCTGACGGCGCGCAGCCAGTTATCGTGCTGAAGCTTTGCCTGCTCGGCATCCATTTCGGGTTTGAAAATGCGGTCGGACTGGCGCAGGAGCGCAATGTCGTCCACGCTTTCCCAGACGCCGCTGGCAAGGCCGGCAAGGAACGCCGCGCCGAATGCCGTCGTCTCGACCAGCTTCGGGCGGTCGATCGGCACGCGCAGTATATCCGACTGGAACTGCATCAGGAACGAGCTCACCGACGCGCCGCCATCCACACGCAGGACGGAGATCGGGCTCTCAGCGTCGATCTGCATGGCATCGAGCAGGTCCTTGACCTGATAGGCGATGCCCTCAAGCGTCGCGCGGGCGATGTGCGCCTTGTTGCTGCCGCGCGTCAGACCGACGATCGCGCCGCGGGCATACATATCCCAGCGCGGTGCGCCAAGACCGGTGAACGCGGACACGAGATACACGCCGCCGTTATCCGGCACGCTCTCGGCCAGCAGGTCGCACTCATGCGCCGCGCCGATGATACCAAGCTCGTCGCGCAGCCACTGAATGGAGCTGCCGGCGTTGAACACGCTGCCTTCGAGGGCATAGGTGGTCTCGCCGTTAACGGACCACGCAACACTCGTGACCAGACCGCTGACGCTGCGCACGGACTTGTTGCCGGTGTTCATGAGCGTGAAGCAGCCCGTGCCATAGGTGTTCTTCGCCTGACCCGGCTCGATGCACGCCTGACCGAGCAGCGCAGCCGCCTGGTCGCCGGCGCTGCCGCAGACGGGCACGCCCTCGAGCGCCTCCAGACCGGACAGCCCCGCCGTCACCCGTCCGTACACCATGGAGGACGGCACAGGCGTCGGCAGCATGCTCATCGGGATGCCCAGACGCTCGCAGAGCTTCTCATCCCAGCACAGGCGGTCAATATCAAACAGCATCGTGCGCGAGCAGTTGGAATAGTCCGACACGTGCGCGCGTCCGCCGGTGAGATTCCAGATCAGCCACGAATCCACGTTGCCGAACAGCAGGTCGCCGCGCTCGGCACGCTCTCTCGCACCCGGGACGTTGTCCAGGATCCACTTGATCTTCGTGCCGGAGAAGTAGGCATCGATGAGCAGACCTGTTTTCTCCTTCACGTAGTCGCCGAGGCCGTCCGCCATCAGCTGGTCGCAGATGGGCGCCGTGCGGCGGCACTGCCAGACGATCGCATTGTAGACGGGTCTGCCGGTGTGCTTGTCCCAGACGATGGTCGTCTCACGCTGGTTCGTGATGCCGATACCGGCGATATCCGTCGGCGACAGGCCGCTCTTTTCGAACGCCTCGCTCATGGCGAGCAGCTGGCTCTCAAGGATGACCATCGGGTCATGCTCGACCCAGCCCGGTTTCGGATAGATCTGCGTGAATGGATACTGCGCCAGAGATACGATGTTACCCTTGCTATCGAAGATAATCGAGCGGGAACTGGTTGTACCCTGATCAAGTGCAATGATGTAGCCGTTCATAATGAAAATAACCTCCGTAGACTTGACGAATGCCGTCAATTGGAATACAATTCAGGTATCTTTTAGTATATCACAAAGTAAGGAGTATTGCTATGCCATCTTTTCATGATTTTAGGTTTTTGTCCACTGACGGGAAACACAACGTGTTTGCCAGAGAGTGCACGCCTGATGGCGAAGTGCGCGCCGTCCTGCAGATCGCGCACGGTGTTGCCGAGCACGTCTACCGTTATGCCCCGTTTATGGAGTTTCTCGCGGAAAACGGTTTCGTCGTCGTCGCAAATGACCATCTCGGTCACGGCAAGACCGCTGAAAACGAGCAGGAGCTGTGCTTCTTCGCGGAAAAGGACGGCTGGAACGACGTTGTGAGCGATATGGACCAGCTCCATAAGCTCACTGCCGCCAAGTACCCCGATGTCCCCTACTTTCTGTTCGGTCACAGCATGGGCAGCTTCCTGACCCGTACCTATATTATTGACCACCCCGAGGGTCTCAAGGGCGTCGTCATCAGCGGCACCGGCCAGAACCCGGGCGCAGTCGTCGCCGCGGGCAAGCTCATGGCAAAGCTCGAGATGATCGACAACGGCCCCATGTACCACAGCCCCATGCTCGACAAGCTTGCCTTCGGCAGCTATAACAAGAAGTATGACCACGTGCGCACGAAGCTTGACTGGCTCACCCGTGACGAGGCGATCGTGGATGCCTACATCGCAGACCCCCTCTGCGGCGCGATGGCAACTGCCGGTATGTTCCACGACATGATGGGCGGCCTGCAGTACATCTGGAAGACGGAAAACCTCAACAAGATGAACAAATCCACCCCGGTCTACTTCATGTCCGGTGACGGCGACCCCGTCGGCAACTACGGTGAGGCGGTCAAGAAGGTTTACGAGCGCTTCCTCAAAACCGGCTGCAAAGACGTAAAGCTCAAGCTCTACAAGGACGGCCGTCACGAAATGCTCAACGAGCTCAATAAGGATGAGGTATATGCCGATGTCCTCGAGTGGCTCAACAGCAAGATCTGACGTCTCAAGCCGATCCCCGCGCACTGCGCGGGGATCGGTAAATTCCCGGAAAGAATGCAGGACAACGCGCGATGAAACAGGTGGATACCAAAGCATATATGTCGGCGCTACGCTCACTCACCGAGCAAGGGCACAGCGTCAGCGTACCCGTTGCCGGCAGCAGTATGTCGCCCTTTCTGGCGGGCGGGCGCGACACCGTGTTCTTTTCCAAGCCGGACACGCCCCTGCGCCGCGGCGACATCGTGTTTTACGAGCGCGCAAGTGGGCAGTTTGTCATGCACAGGATCCGCCGCGTGCATCGTGACGGCAGCCTCGACATCATTGGCGATGCGCAGGCTGACACTGAGACCGGCATTCTGCCGCAGCAGGTCTTTGCGCGGGCGACCGCCGTCTGCCGAAAGGGCCGGCAGCTCTGCCCCGGAGATCTCCTGTGGGAGGTCTTTCGCGGACCATGGCTGTGGGTCATTCCGCTGCGGCGACCCATCGTCCGGGCATGGTGCGCATTCAAAAAGCGCCGGACATGACGCAAACTTGCAGATTTTGAAAAAGCGAAGTGGTTTCCACTTCGCTTTTTTCTATTCTGTGTGGGTCAGAGAATGTCCAGTTCCCGGAGCTTTGCTGTAAAGGCATGGACATCCTGTCGGAGGACGTCACGCTCGACGTCAAACATCTCATAGAGCTGCTCGACGATCGCCTCCTCATTCTCCGCCGCCGGCAGCGCATCCCATATGGCAGCGCCGGTCTCGTTGATCGTGAGCAGCCCCTGGAGCTTCGTCGTGGTCTCGCCGACCGGGACGAGGATCACATCCCCTGCGATCTCGCGCTTGACAAGCTGTGCTTTAAGCTTCATGTGTGTTCATCCTTTCATACGCGCTCTGCGTCAGCGCGGCAGTGGTCTTCGTCATGGCGCAGACATACTCCGGCTTCCCGTCAAACGCGCCCGTCTCGGTCACGCACATCGCGGCGCAGACGTGGCACATATGCTTGTACGCGCACTGCGTGCAAGCCGACGGCAGACGGATCTGCGCCGTGGCCGCCTTCGTTTGCTCCCACGCGCGCGCAAAGCCGAGCTCCGGAACGGAAAAGTCCGGCTGCACCATCATGCCGCACGGCGTCATGGCACCGCGCCAGTTGATCCAGAAGGTGCTGCTGCCTGCGCGGCAGGTGAGTTTTTCTCCCGGTGTGCCGTCACAGACCTCGCTGTCCGGGACACAGATACCGGCGCGCATTGCCTCGGCGCGCTGGCAGAACACCTCGTCCGAAAACCGCAGCCGATCCCAGCGCACGCTGCACGCCGCAGCCTCCTGAAAGGTGAAGCGGTCGTTGCTGCCGGTCGCGCGCTCGTCACGGCGCACAGGCGGGAACATATACGACGCCATCTGTACCGGCGTACCGAGCTCGGTCGCTATGGCATAGATCGCGTCCATATCCTCGACATTGTAAGGCGTCATGGAGGCATTGAGCTTCACGCCGATACCGAGCGCCTTGAGCGCGCGGATATTGCGCACAACGCGGTCATACATCGGCCGCCCGCACAGACGTTCATACGTCTCGTTGCAGCCGCCGTAGAGCGTGATGTTCATGCGCGACGGCGGCTCATGCCGGAAGAAATCCAGCCAGTCATCGTCAATGAGCGATGCGTTGCTGTTGATGGAGACCATGAGCCCCATCTTCTTGAGTTCGGTGAGCAGATAGCGAAAATCTGCGCGAATGAGCGGCTCACCGCCGGTCAGCAGCAAAAACAGCATCCCCTGACTGCGTGCCTGCTCCGCGATGGCGAGCCACGCATCTGCGGTGAGCTCCGCCCCGCGCCGCCGCTGCTCCTCCGGCGTGAGGTGCACGTAACACATACGGCAGTTGAAGTTACAGCGCGGTGTGAGCTCAAACGTGCCCGCAAGTGGGATGCCGTTTGCGCAGGCACGCGCGTGCAGATAGGCCGACAGGCGCGGCTCAGCTCCCGTATGTTCCATATCAGATACCTCCCAATTGATCGTGCAGTGCTTCGACCGCCGTAGCGTCCGGCAGACAGTCCATGCGCAGCACCGGCACATCGGAGACGAGCCGCGCCGCGCACGCGGTCATTTTTTCCGCCGAGGGCACATCCCATTCGTAATACGCGCACTGGCTGAGCACGCCCGCAAACGCCGCCCGCGGGCTCGGAACGAACACGCGGTTTTCCCTGCTCTGACCGAGCAGGACGATCGCCCGGATGGGCGCCGTGACATTTTCGGATATGCCCGACGTACCCGCATAGAAAATGCCGTTCGCGGTCTTATTTTCGATGTTCACAAGCGCACGGTCACCATTGACGACCCGCGCTCCTGCGCAGCGCTGCCAGAGTGCGGCCTGTGTGCTCTTGCCGATGCCGCTCGGGCCGGAAAACAGGATGGCCTCGCCCGTGCGCGTCACAATGTACGCGCTGTGCAGCACGAGCATTCCACGCTCGGCAAACACGTCAAACAGCCCCACAGCCTCCAGCGCCGTGCTCACCGACGCGCCGGTGCGATAAGCGCTCGCAAAGGTCACATCCGTGTGCGCACCGTTTGTCACGGCATAGGTAAAGCGCGGAATATCCCCCGGCGCACTGACCCATTGCAGAAGATGCCGCTGCGCGCCCGCTTGCCAGCGAAACACATCATCGCGCCGCAGCGCGTCCGCCGGCGGTGTTGGCAGCGCATCGCTGAACCGCAGGCAAATCGTGTGATCAGGTACGCCGTCCGGCACATGAAACGCTTCGCACACCGGCGAGCGTTCGAGCGGCGCATCGGACTCCAACGCGAAGGTCACGCCGCCGAAGCGATAAAGCTCACGGTACATAGGTCACAAACAGCAGCGCACTCGCACCTTCATGAAAGTGGCTGGTATAGCTGCTCTGGCTCTCGCCTGCCGCGAGATCTTTGACGCCCGCTCGGTACGTGATGCCGCCAAGCAGCATATCGCCGCTGACATTTTTGTAGTAGACATAGACCTGCGCGGCGGCAGCGCCGGAGTTGTTGGTCACGGTGATGGTGTTGTCGCTCGTCGTGACGGTGAACAGATCATCGTGCATGGACAGCGGCTCTGCGAACGCGGCGTAGGCTGTCACGGTCACTGTCAGCTCCTCCGGCTTCTCAGGCATAGTCTGCGCGCCGAGCTCCAGCGCCTGAAGCGTCTGCCCGGCCGGGAGCGTGCTGATATCAAACTCATAGCACTCACTGCCGCGCGTGAGCGTAATGTGCGCATACTGCACGTCGCTGCTGCCGGTATTTTTCACGCGGATGCAAAATACGTCCGACACCGTCTTGTCAGACCCATCCTCGACGAACAGGCCCGCATAGCGGCCGGTGCTGACAAGCTGCAGATCGTTGCCAATGTCCATACCGTCCAGCTTGGACTTCTCCGCCGCAAGACCGTATTCATCCGGCTTGGCGGGCTTTTTCCCGCAGCCCGCGCACGCGAGCAGCAGCGCCGCGGCAAGCGTGAGCAGCAGCGTGCGCACACCGCGTGTCCTGAATTTATCCATAGTTTTGCTCCTTTGCTGCGCGCGTCATCGCGCGGCGTTCGGTTCTTGAAAAAATGCCCTGCCCAATCGGGCAGGGCATTTCCTTGTGTGAGCTTGTGTCAGGAGGCGAACAGTTTCGACCCCTCAAACGGAACCTGGTAGCAGAAGTTAAGGTCATTCGGGTCCATCTTGCAGGTCCCCTGAGAGAACACATCGTTACGATAATCGCCGAAGATATCTCTGCAGGTATCCTGGTTGAGGTTGAGCGGCTTGGCGCAGTTGTCTGCGATGCTGGCACTCAGTTCAAAGCTCTCGAAGTAGACTTCGGGTTTCACATAGGTTTTCTTCATACGTTCGATCACTCCTCTCTTAGTGCTGCCACTTGCCGAAAATATCGTGCCACCAGTCACGGATGGACGGACGCACCGTCAGCTTTGCGGTGATCGGGTCACTCGCAACACCGTCGGCATTGATGGCGTAGATGGTGTAGTCCGCCGTTGCCGTCGCCGTCACGGTATACGTGAACACGTGGTAGGTCACCTTCTTCGCGGAAGAGCCCCAACCGCTGCGCTCGGTGCGAACCTTATAGCTGTCGATCGTCACATCGTCGACATGGATCGCCTCGACATCCGCAGACGCCTTGACCGTCAGCGTCGCCTTGCCGCCCTTATGGACATTGCGGCTCCACTTGGCCGTGAAGTGCTCAGGCTTAAAGGTCTGCTCGGGCGCGGCAAACAGCGCGCGCACAGACATGACCGCGGCGTTCTGCTCCTCAGCGGTCGGCGCGCTCAGTGCAGCTGCGCTGGCCGGTTTGTTATTAAAGGTGATCTTCAGGTTCGTCAGAGACAGGATGCCTGTTCCGGTGCTGGTGATCGTGAAGCTGCCTCCGGAAGCTCCGATCTCGTAGTACATCTCGGTGGCGGACGCAATGTTCGTTTCCGTACCATTCACGTTCATCTGCGCAGCGCTGCCACTGGGGGCTTTTGCGCCGATCTGAACGCTTGCAATGTTGTCGTCACCCGGGACGGTAAACACGATCGCCTGACCCTTGGCCAGATAGACCTCGTTGTTCGGGCCGTAGTTCTTATAGGCAGAGATGTCCGCTGCTGCAGCGCCATCGATGAAGAGAGTTGTCTTTACATTCTCAGCCACCAGTGCGTCATGCAGCTTGATGTACTGCGGGTAGCCCTCGCCGTCCTGCGCGTAGACATCCTTGTTCTTGTCCATGGGGTCATAGACGCGGATGGCATCGAGCCAGAAGCTGAAGGAATCATTGCCCGTGTGATCGAAGACCTCACCGTAGCCGACCTTAATCTCGACGGTATACGTGTCATAATCCAGACCGGAGACCTTGATCACCGGGATCTGGTAGAGCGCCTTCGCGCTGTCAGTCGTCACACCGGCGGCATCACTGTAGTACGTGTCGCACGGGCCGACCTTCACTGTTTTTCCCTCGGAATTCGTCACGGTGTACATGACCGTGCCGGAGGTGTTGCTGGTCAGGGAGATGACATCAAAGCCGGTGCCCTTGAAGGTGAAGGTCGCAGTGGGCGCCTGAACGTGCTTACTGCTGGTATTGGCATCGACCGTGACCTTGGTGGCGCTGCCCATGGAGAACGTTCTGCAGTTGGCATAGGCAGGGTCATAGCCGTAGACATTGTTGTTCTCACTCTTGAGCTGCTCAAAGACCTGCTGCTTCGTCGTATCCTGCTCGCCAACGGTCGTCCAGAAGCCGTTGGTCTGGTTCTTATTGACAACGTTCGTGCCATCGGCGTTCGTAAACGTGGCGAAGCTGTCCTCATAGTAGACACTCGTCGCGGGGATTATGTTGACGGAGACGGCCGTCGGCTGCTCAGCCGGATCATTCGTAAACTTGACAAAGAGCGAGATCGCCGCCGTGCTGTCAAGCGTATTGTGGAGCGTATACGTCACCGTCTTATCGTCGCTGTTGATCTTCGCAGTGCCGTACTTGCCCGTATTCTCAAGCGTCTGCTCACCGGCAAGCAGTGACATCCACGTGATCGTGCTGGCATTCGTAATGCCGAACGCGCTCACCGGGATCGTCACCGGCAGACCGAAGTCAACGACGTAGGTCTTGGCGTTCAAGTTCTTGCGGTCATAGTGCAGCATGAGCGTCTTGCCGCCTTCGGAAATCTCAGCCCAGCGATACTCGTAAATGCCGCTCTTGTAGTTGCCGGTCACACCGTCAAGCTGCTTAATGTCCTTACTGATGGTCTGCTGGTTACCGGAAGCATTGACCACATAGGCGCTGTCCGGCAGATAGCCGTTATCCTCGGCAGTCTTGCCTTTCCACGGGCCGTTTCCGCCGATGCAGGTCTGACCATCCATGAGCGCGGTCTCATAGCTCGGCTCAGGATCGGTTGCCTGATGCTTTGCCACGATCTGATACTTATAGATCTGGGTGTTGGCATCGTCATCCCAATAGGTGACGTTCAGGTTGGTTTCGAGTTCCACCGCGCTCAGGTAGATCAGCACCAGCTTGCCTGTGTCCGCTCCAGACCACTTAATGTTGCTGGTCTTGCCGTTGACGATAGGCTCCGTGCCATAGCTTGCGTCCCAAACCACAGTCTCATCATACCAAATGCCGCCTGCTTGGGTCGTTTTCATGTGCCAATTAATGCTATCATCAGCATACCATTTGTTCTTATGCTTGGTATGACTGGTAACACGATCACCATCCGTCACGGTGATCTTGGAGATCGTATAGTACTCGTTCTCCTTCGGCATGATAACGCCGATGTCACGGCCTTTCTTCTGGTAGTTATAAATGCTTGTTGAGCCCGGATACATATCCTCCTTCGAAGGCAGCACCGTGTTGTCAGGATAGACGACCGCAAACGTCAGCGCGGCCTGGTCATATCCGCTGCCGCCGCTGGAGGAAGTGTCTTTCGTGACTTCTTCGCCCCAGTCTTTGGTGTAGGTGACAACGTCCTTCGTGACCTCCGTTTTCTGGAGGTAGTACGCAACCAACTGATCGCCGGAGCGGAAATAGTGCCAGATCATATCTGCCGTCTGATACTGCCACGCTGCGTTGTGCCAGCGAACGTGGGTCAGAGAAGTGCCATCACCCGTGCTATCGCCAAAGCCACTAGCAGCCTGCTTATGATTCTTATCCAGACGCATGGTTTCCCAGTAGGTGGCATCCTTATCGCCCTGTTTCGGTTCGTTAGCCGGATTAAAGTATCCCTCTGCGGGTGCAAGCGCCGAAACATCGACTCCATCTGCGCCGGAGGCATTCACACTGGAAATCACATAGTTCTTCGACTTATCAGACTTGTTATACACATAGCAAGTCGTAATCATATATTCAAGCGTAAGGGACTTGTTTGTAAGGGCATCGGAAGGCCGCTCGTCGTTGACCGTGATATGATACCACGTATCACCAATCTGGACATCCGTCGTACCGACGTTGCGACCGGTGATAGCGATGGTGCTCGCGGCGACCGGCTCAGTCGCGGTGGTCAGAGGTGTACCAAGAACAACGCCTCGCGTTGTCTTAAAAACGCCGGCTGCGCTATCATACTGCAGCGAGACCCAACTGGTAGGCAGTTTACCTACACTCCATTCCCCGCCGGACATATTCACATATGTTCTGCTGTATTCCAGATAGTCGCCGGTGATTCCGTCCTTCCAGGTCCACTGAACGGCATCTTTATAATCATCGACCCAATTAGCATCATCGTCAAGATAACGCCCATCGCTGTTCTGGATATAATAGGAGCTATTGAACATAACCGCCAGCACGGTATCACATGGATCGTGCTTACAGGTGACATCCACTTTTGCAATGTTATTATTCGTGGCGTAGCTGGTCAGATCTTTATGGTGCACGGTCTTTGTCCACGTTTCGCCGACGGTAAGGTCGATCTGCACATCGCCCTCGCCCGCGACCGTGAGATCCATGGAATAGGACTGGCCGTTATCGACTTTGGCGGTGACCGTCGCAGTGCCTCTCGAGAGGGCGTTGACCGTCACGCGGTTTCCGGTCACGGTGCTTGCGGCGCTTCTCGTCACGCTTCCGAGAGACAGAACGCTCGCATCGCTGACAGACCACACTGCATTCAGGCCGGTGGAAAGGCGCAGAACTGAGGAATTGCCCACAGTCAGTGTCTGTCCGCGGTGAGCGGTCTCGACCTGCGGCGTAACGGTCGTAAAGTAGGTGCTGTTCTTCTGCGACAGCGTCGTCATGAGTTCCTTGACATAGCCCTGTTCGCTGGCGCTGTACTCCGGTTTCGGATCGTCGCACCAGAAGCAGATCATCGCGCCGATCGGCGTCACGCTGCCGTTCTTATCGCCGCGCACAGAGGTGACAGGCGTATTTACCACGCCGTTTTGGGCATGTTTATACGTGTATGCTGTGACTTTATCAGCAAGCACATAATACCATGCATCATTGGTGTTGAGAATCTGGTGACCCTTATTTGCAATAAAGCTTGCGGGTGCCGGGGTGTAGCCAGACCAGCCGGTCGTCCAATAGCTGACGATAATGTCTGAATCAAACTCTACCGGTCTGCCATTTTTAGTGCCGTTGCTCGTAACAGTAGAATTATAGTAGATACCGTCATTGAAAGCAATCGGCTTCATTTGGGCATCCTTTATAATTCTTGCAACGTCGTTTACATAGTTCGCAAACTTATCATAAGCATTCGTGCCGATCAGTTTGCCAAAGCCCATGTCGGTGCCCTGACACACATCATTGGCATACTCGTCCGCACCGAGGTTGAAGTAGCCGCAGCCCTTGTTGGCGAAGTACGTGATGTACTTCTGCAGGAGCGCCTGTGTGAAGGCAACGGCATCCGCATTTTCAAGGTCGATCGTTCTCGCCGAGCCCTTATATGCCGCATTCTCAACGCCGAGCGCCGTCATGCAGTCCAGGATCGCATCCATGTGACCCGGCGTGTTGATCAGCGGGATGATGGAGATGTTCTTGCTCTGCGCATAGGCAATGATCGTGTCCATATCAGACTGCGAGAGCTCATTCGCGCTGCCCGCATCGTAATAGTTCACATTGCCGTTATGGATCTGCGTCTTCACGTCGTCACTGGCATAGGTCTTTCCATCAACCGTGACAGACATATCGTCCAGCAGGAAACGCAGGCTGTCGTTGCCGACCGCCAGTTCCATGTGCGTATAGTTCGCCGCGGAAGCCGTGTCGATCAACGACTTGATCTCAGCGACGCTGAAATACTTTCTGCCGCAATCCAAATGGAAAACGCGCATGAAATCATTTCGTGCCGAGCTGCTCGCTCCTGTCTCGTTCGTTGCCATCGTGAACGCTGACATGGACATCAGGCTCAGCAGCATGACCAGTACAAGAATCATGGAAAGCACTTTTTGCATTGTCGTTCTTTTCCGTGCCTGGTTCATTCTTGTCATTCCTTTCGATACCTTTTTTCCTGCCGTTTTGGGGCCATCGTGCAGCAAAATGGGCGCAGCACGACATACTGTTCTTATATTACTATAGAAATTGCGACGTTTCAATACCTTAACTGCTTTTTTGCACAAATTATCGTATAATTTTTTTAGGAGCACACTGCTGTATTTGGGCACAACTGCCAAAAACGGGCCCTGCGCAGGCGCAGCGGAGACCCCCGCTACAGCGCAGAACCCTGTGTAAGATCGTCGCGCACGAAGGCGGCATGGATCGCGTTGAGGACACGCTTTTTGTCCGCGCTCCAGAGCGGCGCGATGAGGTCGCGCTTCGCCCCGTCTCCGGTCAGCCGGTGGACGACCAGCTCCGGCGGGAGCACGCGCAGACACCGCTCAAGCAGGTCGATATAGTGCTCCGGCGTGAGCACCTCGAACCGCCCGGCGGCGTAGTCCGCCGCCAGATCCGTGCCGCGCAGCACGTGCAGCAGGTGCAGCTTGATGCCCTGCGCCCCGCACTGCCCGATATAGCGCGCGGTCTGCACCATGTCGGCGTCCGTCTCGCCGGGGATGCCGAGGATCTGATGCACGATGACCTCGAGTCCGGCGGCGCGCAGACGGAGCACCGCATCGTCGAACACCGGCAGGTCATAGCCGCGGCGGATATAGGCCGCGCTGCGCGGATGGATGGTTTGCAGACCGAGCTCGACCCAGACTGGCTTTTCGGCGTTCAGCTGCCGCAGGAGCGCAACGGTTTCATCCGGCAGACAGTCCGGCCGCGTGGCGACCGAGAGCGCGACCACATCCTCCGGCGCAAGCGCCTGCGTGAACAGCGCCTCCATGCGCGCAAGGCTGCCGTAGGTGTTCGTGAAGTTTTGAAAATAGGCGATGTACTTGCCGCCGCCGTTTTTGGCGCGGACGCGCGCCTTGGCCGCCTCAATCTGCTGCGGGACCGACAGCGCACGGTCGGCCGCGAACGCACCCGAGCCGTCCCCGGCGCAGAAGATGCAGCCGCGCGTGCCGATGGCTCCGTCGCGGTTCGGGCAGGTGAAGCCGCCGTCGAGTGCGAGCTTATAGACCTTGCAGCCGAAGCGGCGGCGCAGCTCGTCATTGAGTGTGTGATAGTACATAGCAGAAAAAAGGCCGGGGATCGCCCGGCCTTCCCTTTTACGCTTTCATCTGGCGCTTGCGCGCGAGGTTGACCATGCCGTCGGGCATATCGTTGAGGTTCATGAGCATCTTGCCGCTGCCGAACGCCGCGCACGAGAGCGCATCGTCCACCACGGTCGTGCGGATACCGGTGTCCTTCTCGACAAGCTGGTCAAAGCCATAGATCAGGCTGCCGCCGCCGGCCATGACGATGCCGTTTTGCGCGACGTCCGAAACGAGCTCCGGCGGCGTGCGCTCGAGCACCATGTGGATGGTTTCCAAAATGTCGCGCGCGGGCTCGGCAATGGCCTCGACAAGCTCGACCGAGCTGATCTTCACGGACTTCGGCAGTCCGGTCGTCAGGCAGCGGCCCTTGACCTCCTGAATGCCCACCTCGGCGCGCGGCACAAGGTACGCGATGCCGATCTTGAGCTCCTCCGCCGTGCGCTTGCCGATGAGGATGTTGTGCTTGCGGCGCACATAGCGCACGATCGCCTCATCAAAAGCGTCACCGGCGGTCTTGATCGACTCGCTCTCGACCACGCCGCCGAGAGAGACGACCGCAACCTCCGTCGTGCCGCCGCCGATGTCGATGACCAGGTGACCGTCCGGCTTGGAGAGGTCGGCGCCGGCGCCGGCCGCCGTCGCCACGGCGGACTCGACCAGATACACCTTGCGCGCTCCGGCCTCGATGACGGCGTCGATGACGTTGCGCTCCTCCACGCCGGTCACGCTGCTCGGCACGGTGACGAGCACGCGCGGCTTGAAGAGGCTGAACGACGTCACGCGCGAGAGCAGCTCCTTGAGCATGAGCGCCGTCATGTCATAGTCCGAGATGACGCCCGCGCTGATCGGATGGATGGCCACGATGTTCGCCGGTGTGCGGCCGAGCATCTTCTGCGCATCCTGACCGACCTTGAGCATACGGCCGGTGTACTTATCGACCGCCACGATGGACGGCTCACGCAGCATGATGCCCTTGCCGCGCACGAACACGCGGATGTTGGTCGTGCCGAGGTCGATGGCAATATCCCTTTCAAAAATCATCATAAAGCAAAACTCCCGTATCATCCGCGCTGCGGATGTTATAGTTGATCGTAGCCGTCTGGCGGCCGTTTTAGTCAGCGGAGCGCGCGACCGTGGCGCACACCACCTGCTCCGCGCCCGCCTTGCCGAGCACCCGCGCGCACTCTGAAAGCGTCGCGCCGGTCGTGACGATGTCGTCCATGAGCAGGATGCGCTTTCCGGTCACGTCCGCACCCGTTTTCATGCGGTACGCACCGGCAATGTTCGCGCGGCGTTTGGCAGCGTCGCCCGTGCCGGACTGCGGCTGCGTGTTGCGCTGCTTATGCAGCGTCGGCGTGAGCGGAAGCCCAAGCTCCTTCGCCGTCGAGCGCGCCAGCAGACGCGCCTGATCATACCCGCGCTCGCGCAGGCGCTTGCGGCTCAGCGGCACCCACGTGACGAGGTCATACTCCCCTGCCAGCTCCGTGCGCACCGTATCGGCGACGAGGCGGCCGTAGACCTTGGCATACCCGGTCGCGCCGCCGAATTTGTAGCGCAGGAGCGACGCACGCACATCGCCCTCATAATTGAGCGGCGAGACGCACGCGCGGACGAACGAAAAACGCTGCCGTCCGCCATTTTGCGCAAACGGCAGGCCGGTCCTGCAGTGTGCGCAGAGGCCGTCGCCGCTCGTCTCGAGAAAATCATGGCAGAATGCGCACCGCGGTGGATAGAGCAGGTCAAGCAGGAATGTGACCACCTTCATACCGCACCGCACTCCCCGCAGAGCCGGGCGCGCAGACCGCTGTAGCGGCGGGTCTGCGTCTGGTTGTCGATCATGTGATAGGCTGCGCCCTCGTCCCCGACAATGATGAGCAGGGACTTGGCGCGTGTGATGGCCGTGTAGAGCACGCTGCGCGTGAGCAGCATGGGTCCGGCCTTGCCGATGCAGAGCACGACCGCGCGGTACTCGCTGCCCTGCGATTTGTGCACCGTCATGACCCATGCGTGCTCGAGCTCGTTGAGCATCTCGAAGCCGTAGGTCGCGGTCTTGCCGTCGTAGCACACCGCGAGCGTCTCCGTCTGCGGATCGATGGCCGTGATCTGACCGACGTCGCCGTTATAGACGCCCGTTCCGGCCGTCGTACCGTCCGGGTTTTTGAGCACGATGTCATAATCATTGCGGATCTGCATGACGCGGTCGCCCTCACGAAAGACGGTCTCGCCGAAGCGCCGCTCCTTCTTCTCGGGCGACGGCGGGTTGAGCGCCGCCTGCAGGCGCACATTCAGCGCCGCCATGCCAGTGTCATACTTGCGTGTCGGCGTGAGCACCTGAATGTCTGACGGCGGGATCTTCATATTGTTCGGCAGCCGCGTCTGGCACAGCTCAACGACCGTGTCGGCGGCTTTCTGCGGGTCTGCGCGCCGGAGGAAGAAGAAATCTCCGCTGTTTTGCGCAAGTCTCGGATGCTCGCCGCGGTTGATCGCGTGCGCGTAGGAGACGATGCTGCTGCCGGCGGCCTGGCGGAAGATCTCCGTCAGGCGCACGGTCGGCACGACACCGCTGCGGATGATATCCGAAAAGACGTTGCCCGGTCCGACGGACGGAAGCTGGTCTGCATCTCCCACGAGGATGAGCCGGCACTCCGGGCGCATGGCGCGCAGCAGCGCGCACATGAGCGAAATGTCCACCATGGAGCATTCGTCAAGAATGACGGCATCGCACTCAAGCGGGTCATCCTCGTCGCGCCGGAAGGTTATATCCTGATGGTCATCGCTCATACCGGCCTCGAGCAGACGGTGGATCGTCTGCGCGCTCTGCCCGGTCAGCTCGCTCATGCGCTTGGCGGCGCGCCCGGTCGGGGCGGCAAGCTGCGTGTCGAGCTTAAGCGCATCAAAGAGCGCGAGGATCGCGCGGATGGACGTCGTCTTGCCTGTGCCGGGGCCGCCGGTGATGGCGATGACCTGATGCTGGCAGGCGAGGCGCAGCGTCTCCTTTTGCTGGTCGGCAAAGGTCAAACCGAGCTGCGCTTCGATGCGCGCGGCGATCTTGTCGGTGTCCGGCATACGGCGGTATTCCGTCTGCGTCATGGCAAGCAGGCGCTCGGCCGTGTAGGCTTCCGCTTCATGCAGGCGCGCAAGATAGCATCCGTCACATCCGGCGACCCGCTCGCGCACGAGCGCGCCGCTGTCGACGAGCGCATCCACGCTCTGCGCGACCAGCTCGTCCGGCACACCGCTGAGCTGCGACGTAGCTGCGAGCAGATTGCGGTAAGAGATAAAACAGTGCCCGCGCACGGCGTTGTAGGCAAGCTCATACAGCGTCGCCGCAGCGACACGTTCCGCGCTCTGATCGTCAAAGCCGTGGCCGAGCGCCAATGTGTCCGCCTCCTGAAACGAGGCGCCGATGGCGTCCGAAACGAGTATGTAGGGGTTGTCCTGCACGAGCTGGAGCGCATTGTCCCCATAATACTGGTACATTCGCAGGGCAATGACCGGGCGGATGTTCGCCGAGGCAAGAAACTCGATCAGGCGGCGCATACCGGCCTGACGGCGGAAATTCGCCGACATAGCCTTCGCCTTGGAGACGCTGATGCCCTTGATCGTACAGAGCTTTTCCGGCTCATATTCCAGCACGTTGAGCGTGTCGGCACCAAAGCGCGACACCATCAGCGACGCCGTCGCCGGGCCGATACCGCGCACGGCGCGTCCGGCAAGGTAGGCATAGATCGCGTCCGCAGTCTCCGGCATGGTGCGCTCGGCAAAGTCGGCCTTGAACTGCTGACCGTGCGCCGGATGCGTCATCCAGCTGCCGCTGACGATCATGGACTCACCCGGCACGGCATACGGAATGCAGCCGACGACCATCGTCTGGCTGCCGTCGTCCACGTCGAGCTTGAGCACGGTGTAGCCGTTTTCCTCGTTTTGATAAATGACCGCCGCAACGGTCCCGCATAATTCTATTGGGTTGACGTTTGCATCCATTGGCAAATTTCCTCTGTTTTGCACACTTTCAGATCTTCACACCGCCGCGCCGCGCGCTCGCAGAGCGCGGCCGCGTCATCCGTCAGGCCGCAGTCGATGAGCAGAACATCCGCCACGAGCGTTCCGCCCTCGCGCAGCCAGCGAATGCCGCGCAGAAGCTGTTCGAGCTCCGGTGCGTCCCCGCGTGCCTGTATGATGAGCGTGAGCCGTGCATCCCGGCTCGAGCGCACCGGTGTGAGCAGCGCGCAGCCGAGCATCCGCAGCAGCCACGCAAAGCCCAGGATCAGCAGCGCACACAAAGTGATCTGAATGAACATCTTCACCGCCCCCTCTCCTTTCAGCCTATGAGAAAGGGGCTTGACCATTAACCTTCGAGTTCTTTTTTCAGGAATTGACCGGTATAGCTCTCAGTGCAGCGCGCACAATCCTCCGGCGTGCCGGTAAAGACGATGCTGCCGCCCGCGTCGCCGCCTTCCGGACCGAGGTCGATGATGTGGTCGGCCACCTTGATGACGTGCAGGTTGTGCTCGATGACGAGCACCGTGTTGCCCGCGTCGGTCAGACGATCGAGAATGTCGATCAGGCGCGCGACGTCCGCCACGTGCAGACCGGTCGTGGGCTCATCGAGCACGTAGATCGTCCGGCCGGTGCTGCGTTTGGACAGCTCCGTCGCAAGCTTGATACGCTGTGCCTCGCCGCCGGAGAGCGTCGTGGACGGCTGACCGAGCTTGATATAGCCGAGACCGACGTCCATAAGCGTTTGCAGCCGGTCGCGGATCTTCGGCTGGTTCTGGAAAAATGCGAGCGCCTCTTCGACGGTCATGTCCAGCACCTCGGCAATGTTCTTGCCCTTATAGTGCACCTCGAGCGTCTCGCGGTTGTAGCGTTTGCCCTTGCAGACCTCGCACGGGACATAAACGTCCGGCAGAAAGTTCATCTCGATCTTCAGCAAGCCGTCGCCGGAGCAGGCCTCGCAGCGGCCGCCGCGAATGTTGAACGAGAAGCGCCCGGCATTGTAGCCGCGCAGCTTCGCGTCCTGCGTGGAGGCAAAGAGGCTGCGGATATCGTCAAACAGCCCGGTATACGTCGCAGGGTTGGAGCGCGGCGTGCGGCCGATGGGACTCTGGTCGATGTTGATGATCTTGTCCAGATACTCCACACCGTCAATGCCGTCGCATTTCCCGGGGCGGAGCTTCGCGTGGTTGAGCTTGCCCGCAAGCGTTTTATACAGCATCTCGTTGACGAGCGAGGACTTGCCGCTGCCGGACACGCCGGTCACACACGTCATGACGCCGAGCGGGATGTGCACATCCACGTGCTTGAGGTTGTGCTCGCTCGCGCCGCGGATCACGAGCGCGTGGCCGTTTCCGGTGCGGCGCTGCGCGGGCACGGGGATCTTCTTTTTGCCGGACAGATACTGCCCGGTGACGGAGCGCTCGCAGCGTGCGACCTCCTCCGGCGTACCGGCACAGACCACTTCCCCGCCGTGCACGCCCGCGCCCGGGCCGATGTCGATGAGATAGTCTGCCGCACGCATGGTGTCCTCGTCGTGCTCGACGACGATGAGCGTGTTGCCGAGGTCACGCAGCTCGCGCAGCGTGGCCAGCAGCTTTTCATTGTCGCGCTGGTGCAGACCGATGGACGGCTCATCCAGAATATACAGCACGCCCATGAGCGACGAGCCGATCTGCGTTGCGAGCCGGATGCGCTGGCTCTCGCCGCCGGAGAGCGTTGCCGCCGAGCGCGCGAGCGTCAGATACTGCAGGCCGACACTCTGCAAAAAATGCAGCCGCGAGCGCACCTCGCGTAAAATACTGTCGGCGATCTGCGCGTCTTTCTCACTGAGCGTGAGCCGGTCGAGAAACGCCTGCTCCTCCGTGATCGGCAGCGCCGTAAATTCGGAAATATTCAGCCCGCCGACCGTGACGGCCAGTACCTCCGGCCGCAGACGCGCACCGTGGCAGTCCGGGCAGGCCGTCTCCGCCATGCAGTCCTCAAGCGATGCGCGCATGGCATCGCTCTGCGTCTCCTGATAGCGGCGCTCAAGGTTGCAGACGATGCCCTCAAACGGGCGGCGCAGCACGCCGCTGCCGCGATTTGTGTCGTAGTGCAGGGTGAGCTCCTCGTCCCCCGTTCCGTAAAGCAGGATCTCGCGCACGCGCTCCGGCAGGTCACCGATGGGCGTTGCAAGGTCAAAGTGATATTTTTCCGCCAGCGCATCGTAATACATCCGGCTGATGCTCTCATCCTTGACGCCGTTCCAGCCGCTCGCGGTGATGCCGCCGTCGAGGATGGACTTCGACAGATCCGGAATGATGAGCGCCGGGTCGATGCGCAGCCGCGTGCCGAGACCGCCGCAGGTCGGGCACGCGCCGTAGGGGCTGTTGAACGAGAACATCCGCGGCGTGAGCTCCTCGATCGAGATGCCGCAGTCGTCGCAGGCATAGTTCTGCGAGAAGAGGATCTCGCGCTTCTCCTCCGGAATATCCGCCAGCACGAGACCGCCGGAGAGCGCGGACGCGATCTCGACAGCATCGGTCAGGCGGCGGTTCTGGTCGGGGCGAATGACGACGCGATCGACCACGATCTCAATGTTGTGCTTGCGGTTTTTATCAAGCGTGATCGTCTCCGTGAGGTCGTAGATGCTGCCGTCCACGCGCACGCGCACATATCCGCCGCGGCGGGCATCGTCGAACACCTTCTGGTGCTCGCCCTTGCGTGCACGGATGACCGGCGCAAGGATCTGCACGCGCGTCGCCTGCGGCAGCGCCGCGATCTGATCGACGATCTGGTCGACCGTCTGGCGGCGGATCTCCTTGCCGCACTTCGGGCAGTGCGGCACGCCGACACGCGCCCACAGCAGGCGCAGATAGTCGTAGATCTCCGTGACCGTGCCGACGGTCGAGCGCGGATTTTTGCTGGTGGTCTTCTGATCGATGGAGATGGCCGGGCTCATGCCGTCGATGGAGTCGACGTCAGGCTTGTCCATCTGCCCGAGAAACTGCCGCGCATAAGACGACAAGCTCTCCATATAGCGCCGCTGCCCCTCGGCAAAGATGGTGTCAAATGCAAGGCTCGACTTGCCGGAGCCGGACAGCCCGGTCATGACGACCAGCGCATCACGCGGGATCTCTACATCAATGTTCTTGAGATTGTTTTCCCGCGCGCCTTTGATTACAATATGATCCCGCATGGGTGCCTCCGAAATTGCTTAGGATTCTATGGTCAGCTCTGCCGTGGCCGCGCGCACGAGCGCGATGAGCGCCTGCGGAGCGACCTCGACCTGATAACCGATCTTTCCAGCGCTGACAAGGATGGTCTCCTGTGCGAGCGCCTGAGATGCAAAAACCGTGCGAAGCTGCTTTTTCATGCCGACCGGCGAGCAGCCGCCGCGCACATAACCGGTGAGCGGTGTGAGCTCGGACACGTGCAGCATGGCGATGGACTTCTCCCCCACAGCCTTGGCCGCCTTCTTGAGGTCGAGCTCACACGCGACCGGGATGACAAAGACATATGGCGTCTTGCTCGCGCCGCGGGCGACCAGCGTCTTGAACACCTTCGCCGGGTCCATGCCCGTCATCTGTGCAACGGTCACGCCGTCTACCGCATCGTCGCCGTGCGGATAGGTGTGTGGCGTGTAGGCCACCTTCTTCTGGTCAAGCAGGCGCATAACATTCGTTTTTTCGATCGCAGATTTTGCCATGATGCATCCCTCCGCTGATAATAACACTTTATTATATCCGATTTTCCGCATAGATTCAAGGGATTTGACCGCAAAAGCGTTGCCAACCGGCGCAGGTATGCTATAATGCTCCCAGAACGAAACCGGAGGAATGACCAATGCCGGACAACACGATCCGCGGCCGCTTCGCGCCCAGCCCGAGCGGGCGGCTGCATCTGGGCAATATGCTGACATTTCTGCTTGCTTGGCTGGACGTGCGCGCACGCGGCGGGACGATGGTGTTCCGCCTTGAGGATCTCGACCCGGAGCGCAGCTGGGAGCACTATGCAGACCTGATGGCAGACGACCTGCTCTGGCTCGGTCTCGACTGGGACGAGGGCTGGCGACCGGGGTCTCAGACCTATCGGCAGGGCACGCGCACGCAGCGCTACACCGCCGCACTCAACGCGCTGACGGAGCGCGGCATGGTGTATGACTGCTATTGCAGCCGCGCAGAGCGTCTGGCCGCGAGCGCACCGCACCCCGGCGAGCCGCACGAGGCCGGCTGCCCCTGCCGGACGCTGTCAGAGCAGGAGGTGCAAAAGCGCCTGCGCATGGGTCGCCGCGCGGCAAAAAAGCTGGAAGTCTCCGATGCGGACATCACCTTCATCGACGGGCATTTTGGGGCACAGAACGCCGCGCTGCGGCGCGGGCGCGATGATTTTCTCATCCGGCGCTCAGACGGGGTGTTTGCCTATCAGCTCGCCGTGAGCGCGGACGATCTCGACATGGGCATCACGCGCGTCGTGCGTGCGCGCGACCTGCTGGATTCCACACCGCGGCAGATCTGGCTGATCGAAACGCTCGGCGGTCAAGCGCCGGAATATGCGCACGCGCCGCTGCTCGTCGCGCCGGACGGGCGCAAGCTCTCCAAGCGTGAGGGTGACCTGAACATGGAAGCACTGCGGCAAAAATACACACCCGAGCAGCTGACCGGCAAGCTTGCAAAGCTCGCGGGACTGCGCCCGACGGACGCACCGGTGACGGCGGCAGAGCTGGCGGCGGACTTTTCCTGGGACAAGGTGCCGCGCACGGACATCCCGATCCCGGATGATTTTTAACACGAGACGCACAGTGGGCGCATCCGTCTGGATGCGCCCATTTTGCACGCCATTATTTTTTCGTCAGCCGCTGCACCATGGTGTCGTGCGCGGCACGCTCGGCAGCATCGTCGAGCGGCTGCAGCTCCAGCTCCGGATAGCGGCCATGCAGCGCCGTCGTGAGCAGGTGGTCGCAAAACTCCGGGTTTTTCGGCAGAACCGGACCGTGGCTGTACGTGCCGAAGACGTTTTGATAGCGCACGCCCTCAAAGCCGTCCTCCCCGTTGTTGCCGCCGCCGGCGAGCACCTTGCCGAGCGGAGACACGCCGCTGCCGAGGTAGGTCTTGCCGCTGTGGTTCTCAAAGCCGACGACCAGACTGCCGCCGGACTCCGGCAGGCACTCGAAGAGCGTGTTGCCGATCATGCGCTCCTTCGCCCCGACGGTGTAATAATCGATCGCGCCGATGAAATCGCACTGCTTGCCATCCCAAGTGCGGTAGTAGCTGCCGAGCATCTGATAGCCGCCGCAGATGGCCAGAAACGTCTTGCCGTCGGCGATGGCGGCCTTGATCTCGCCGCCCTTTCCGGCGCGCAGATCGGACAGGAGCACCTCCTGCTCAAAGTCCTGACCGCCGCCGGCGAAAAACAGATCAAACTGTGTGAAATCTGCCTTCTGGCCGACCGTGACCCCCGTCACCTCGGCGTCGATGCCGCGCCACTCGAGGCGGCGGCGCAGACACAGGAGGTTGCCCCGGTCGCCGTAGAGGTTCAGAAGATCCGGGTACAGATGGCAGATGCGCAGGGTCTTTTCGCTCATTCCCAGAACTCCTTTCCGCCGAGCTGCTTTTGCAGCCGGCCGCGCAGATCCAGCATAGCCGTGTAGGTCGGCATGATGAACACCGGGTATTCCGATGCGCACATCGCGTCGATCAACGGGTTATAATCGTAAAACACTTCGATGCGTGCCTCGTCCACGCCCGCATATTTCAGGCGCAGGCGCATATCGTCCGCGCGCACACCGGACACATACACGTGCCGCAGGTGTTCGCCCATGGCGGCAAGCCGCTCAAAGTCGGCATCCCAGATCCACGAGATATCCGTGCCGTCGGCGTCGCGGTCGTTGAGGCAGACGACAAACGTCGCATCCTCGTCGAGTCCCGCAAGATAGCGCATGGTCTGGTTGCAGCCGGCGGGGTTTTTCACGAGCATCATGCGGCCAGGTGTGCCGCGCAGGTCAAACTTCTCCATGCGGCCAAAGCCGCAGCCGAACGCACCGAGGGCGTGCACGATCGCCTCCGGCGCGAAGCCGAACGCAGACAGCGCGGCCGCAGAGCCGACGGCATTATAGATGTTGTATGCCGCCGGGAGGTTGATGTGCACGGCGTACTCCTGTCCGCCGATGGACATGGTAACATCGCTCGTATCCACGCCGAGGCTCTGCACCGCCGTGACGGCGACCTGCGGGGCTTCGCGGTGGTAGCCGCACTTCGGGCAGCGGAACGCACCCAGATGCCCATAGGTGTGGTAGTCATAGACATACTCGGTCTTGCAATGGATGCAGTGCGGCGCGTCGGACAGCTCCGCCGTACCGTCGTCGCCGAGCGGCACGTTCACACCAAAGCGCACGACCGGGTTCGGCACCTGCGCCGGGATGGACGCGATGAGCGAACAATCGGCGTTGATGCACAAAATGCTCTCCGGCGTGTGGCGAATGCCCTCGAGGATGTTATTGAGCGTGTGCGTGATCTCGCCAAAACGGTCAAGCTGGTCGCGGAAAACATTCGTCGCCACAATGACCTCCGGCTTGAGATACTTGAGCACGGTCTTGGACGCAGCCTCGTCGCACTCGATGACGGCAAACTGACACTTCGGCTTACCGGTCAGGGTGCTGTGCATGGCAAACTCCGCCGTGATGCCGGAGATGAGGTTTGCGCCCGAGCGGTTGGAAAAGTAGTTGAGCCCCGCATCGGCAAACGCCTGCTCGATCATGCGGGAGCTGGTCGTTTTGCCGTTTGTGCCGGTGACGAGGATGACGCGCACGCCCCGCGAGAGCACGCCGAGCACTTGCGGGCACACCTTGAGCGCCACACGGCCGGGAAACGCCGTGCCGCCGCGGCGCAGCAGCCGCAGCAGCCCACGCGCAAGCTTACACAGCAATACTGCAAAAAAAGTTCGGATCTTCATTCGTTTGGGTCACTCCGTGAATATCGGCATCTGTCAGCAGATGCTCATTTTAACTGTTTTTCCGGCCAGGGTCAGCATATCGCGCAGCTCCTGCACCAACTGCAGCTTGCGCTCAAAGCTGAACTCGGTATCCTGCTGGGCGAGGTTGCTCGCGTTGCCGAAGAGGACATTGACCTCCGTCGCCTCCTCAAGCAGCATGAGCGCGAGCTTGGACGCACCGTCTTTCATGTGGGCGAGCTCGAGCGTGTACATACCGTCGGCAAGGTAGTCCTTGATGCGCTCCATCGTCGCGTTGACCGTAACGATCCCCTCGGTGGTCAGATCCACACCGTGGATCTCGCTCATCGGCGGGACTTCCTCCGTGCCGCTGCCTGGCAGCGTGCGCACCTTCACGCCCAGATATGCCGCGACGGCGTTGGCCGTGCTGCCGCCGCAGACGACGTGCTTGCCGTCCTTGCCGAAGAACAGGCGCATGGTGCTCAGATCGTCATCCTTGCTCTCGGGCGGGCCGATCATGACATTGACCGGGCAGCGCTCGCGCAGACGCGCGACGACGACGGTCGTGTCATCGTGCATGGCGTCCATGTCCAGCGTCTTGACGGTCGAGAGGATGCTGGCCGCCATGCGCTGTGAGGAGACGGTGGGCGAATAGTTGCGCAGGATGAAATCCTCAATATCCTGCCGCGCCCAGCCGGCATCCGTCGTCACGCCGCGCCCGGCCTCCGACACACCGTCGCTGAAGAGCACGAGCATATCGCCCACATCAAAGTGCAGGTAGCTCTCATGCAGTTCCTTTTCCTGGATGAAGTTGACGGAATAGTTATATTTCCCGATCGCACCGTTGTGCACGAACACGGCGTTCGGGTTGTCATACTGGATCAGGCGCGCGCGGCTGCCGGCCGTTTGCAGGATCGTAAAGGTCGCATAGGCGAGCTTGCGCTCCTTGCACATGGGCAGCGTCTCCGCCACGGTCGTGACGCACTCGTCGATGGGCACATTGCCCTTGAGCATGGTCGTGAGCATGGTCGTGGTCAGCGTGGAGAGGATGTTCGCCTTGACGCCGCTGCCGAGGCCGTCGGAGAGGATGACCGTCGCGTCGGTGTCGTCCCATTCGAGCACGCACTGGTCGCCGCAGAGCGTCTCCCCGTTTTTGTTGCGGCTGATGACGCTGATGTCCCAGACTGTGTTCCTGCAGCGATTCGTTCGTTTACGCATCATCATCGCCGTCCTCATCGAGCATGATGGCTTCCTTCAGATCGTGCACAGCCACCTTGGTCTCCGCCGCCGTTTCACCGAGCAGGCTTGCGATCTCGTGGACGATGCGCAGCTGGTTTGCGATGATATCGTCCGCCAGATCGGCCGCATGGATCTTCGTCTTTTGGATCTTGTTGCGGCGCTGCCGCGCCTTGGTCACATCGCGCATGATGCAGGTAAAGAGCGTGCGCTCCGGATCACAGATGAAGATACGCTCCAGATAAACGTTGTAGTCGGCGAGAAAGACCTCGTCCGTGACCTGTGTCTCATCCTGACTAATCATCTTCACAAAATCGTACTCATCCATAATGCGCGACACCGGATAACCGATGATGTCCGCCGGATCCTTGATGCCGAAGATCTTGCAGGCCGCCTTGTTGATCTGCTGCACCTTGAGCTTCTTGCTGACCGTGACGATGCCCTCGGGCGAGACGTTGATGATCTTCTCGGAGTAGGTCTCGGCGCGCTCTTTCATATAGGGCATACACATACTGATCTCGGCACGCCCCTCATAGACGGCGATGGCCTTGTCGCGGCAGGTGCGGTAACCGCACAGGCCGCAGTTGAGCTCATCCGCCGGGCTGAATTTGCCCATCTTGCGCAGGATGCCGTTGATGACGGATTCCGGCGGCAGATCGGTCGGATGCTTCTTGTCGATGAGCACGCGGCGCATATTGACCGGCTCTTGAATGCCGAAGTTCTTGCTGCCGTTGGCGCTCTGGATGACGCGGCGGCGCGACTCGAGCAGATTCGTATGCTTTTGCCGGAACGCGAGACCGCCGACACAGTTGCCGTGACAGGCGGCGATTTCGATAAAGCAGTTGCGCAGCTCGCCGTTGACAACGCTCTTGAGCGTCTGGATGCTGTCGTCCAGACCGTCAAGGAACAGGTAATCACGCCCGGAATCCAGCGCCATGGAGTGCAGGACGCCGTTTGTGATCGTATAGCCGCGCGAGAGCATCGGCTCATCCGCCGGGACATTCGGATCGACCGCAACACCGGCCTCGTTCATCCACTCCTCCAGCTCCGTGAAGGTGATGTCATAATCGGCGCCGACGCTCTCAAAGCGCGTCGTCTCCTCCTTCTTGGAGATGCAGGGGCTGATGTAGACAATGGTCGCACCCGGATAGCGCTCGCGCAGCAGCACAGCATGCGCCTGCATCGGCGAGAGCACCGGAGCGAGATACGGCAGCGCCTCGGGCAGGTGCTTTTCCACATAGAGCACGATCGTCGAACAGCCGGACGTGATGATCGGCGCATCCCCCGGCTGGGCGGCGATCCTTTCAAGCTCTTTCTTGACCAGATAGGCGCCCTCGGCAGTTTCGTGCGCCGCCGCAAAGCCGAGCGCCTTGAGCGGTTTTTCGATACCCTGAAAACCGGGGGTGTCAAAATAGGCGATGTACGACGAGTCGACGCTCACGACGACCTGCTTGCCGGAGGCGATCAGCTCCCGGATCTGACCGACGTCGCTGATGTCCTCTTTTGCGTGCTGCGGGCAGACGGACACGCAGTTGCCGCAGAGAATGCAGTCGCTGGAAATGATCTGTGCGTGACCCTGATAGACGCGGATGGACTTGACCGGGCAGAACCGGACGCATTTGTAGCAGTTTTTGCAGTTGGCCTGTTTGAAACGCAGAACATCCATGGGGCTCCCGCCTTTCTGTGAAATTTCACGAGTTCCGTTTCACGATTTCTCACGATTTCTATTTTTTTAATGTACCACAAAACTCCCTCCCGCACAACCCCCGCACGGCACAAGACGACCCGCTCCCGAAAAAAATGCGCACGGCAAACGCCGTGCGCACACAAAAAATCCGCATCAGAACCGAAACAGGTTCAGCCCGATCTCCTCGCTGCGGAAGCGGTCGACCCGTCCGTCGATGAGCGTGATGACCATCTCGCAGGTGGCGCTGACGACGGCGCGGTTGAGATGTCCGCCGAACACCTCGCCTCGCTCGTTTCCGGCGCTCATATGCAGGTGCGCATAAAACGCGCCGTCCATCGTGTTGATGGTGCCGGTCAGCGAGACGATCTCAAAATCGCCCGTGAAGGAATTTGCGTGGTACTGCTTTTCGGCCGTGTGGAACACGCCGACCGTAAACGCACCCACCGCGCCGAGTGCCTGCACGCTCGCAAGCTTGATCTGCTCGGCCTGCGCGATGGTCTCGACCTGCTCGAGCACCTCTTCCCCGCGGTCGATGCGGGCGACGATGGTGTTATCAAATCTTCTGTATTCCATGGCTCTGCCTCCTGATATATGAACTGACTGCGGTCATTATACCGCGCGCAAGATCCGCTTGCAAGACCGTGTTACTCCAGCTCGAACGCGCCGGTATAGAGCTGATAGTAGACGCCCTTTTCCGCGATGAGCTTGGCGTGGTCTCCGCGCTCGATGATGCGGCCGTGATCGAGCACCATGATGACGTCGGCATTCTTGACCGTCGAGAGCCGGTGCGCGATGACGAACACCGTGCGCCCCTGCATGAGCTTATCCATGCCGCTTTGCACGAGCGCTTCCGTGCGGGTGTCGATGGAGCTCGTCGCCTCGTCGAGGATCATGACCGGCGGGTCGGACACGGCCGCGCGCGCAATGCTCAGAAGCTGCCGCTGCCCCTGACTCAAGCCGCTGCCGTCGCCCTTGAGCACGGTGTTGTAGCCGTCGGGGAGCATACGGATGAAGTGGTCGGCGTTGGCAAGCTTTGCCGCGGCGATGCATTCCGCATCCGTCGCAGCCGGATTGCCGTAGCGGATGTTTTCCATGACCGTGCCGGTAAAGAGGTTCACATCCTGCAGCACGATGCCGAGGCTTCGGCGCAGGTCCGCCTTGCAGATTTTATTGATGTTGATGCCGTCATAGCGGATCTTACCGTCGGCAATATCGTAAAAGCGGTTGATGAGGTTTGTGATCGTCGTCTTGCCGGCGCCGGTCGCGCCGACAAAGGCGACCTTTTGGCCGGGCTCTGCGTAGAGCGTGATGTCATGCAGGACCTCATGATCCGGCGTGTAGCCAAAGTCCACGTGGTCGAACACGACGCGCCCGGAAAGCTTTGTGTACGTGATCGAGCCGTCGCTGTGCGGGTGTTTCCACGCCCAAAGGCCGGTATGCTCCGCCGTTTCCACGAGCGCACCGTTTTCCTCTCTGGCGTTGACCAGCGTCACATAGCCGTCGTCCGTCTCCGGCTGCGCGTCCATGAATGCGAAGATGCGCGATGCGCCGGCCAGCGCCGTGACGATGGAGTTAAATTGGTTGGAGATCTGCGAGATGGGGTTTGTAAACCCGCGCGAGAGCGTGAGGAACGACGCGATCATGCCGAGCGTGAGCGTATTCATGCCCGTCAGACCGAGGTTCGGCGTGCCGGCGATCGCCATGGCGCCGCCGACGACGGCGATGATGACATACTGCAGATAGCCGACGGCGTTCATCATCGGCATCATGCCGTTGGCCATGCCGCTGGCGCGCGCGGCGTTTTCCGCCCAGACGCGGTTGCGGCGGCGCAGCTCCGCCTTGCTCTGCTCCTCGTGGCAAAAGACCTTGACAACCTTCTGTCCGTTGACCATTTCTTCGACATAGCCGTTGAGATCGGCCAGCGCCGTCTGCTGCGCCATGAAGTAGCCGCCGATGCGGCCGGTGAGCTTGCGCACGAACACGAGGATGAGCGCCATGACCGCACACACGATCAGCGTCAGCCAGACGCTGATGTAGAGCATACAGAAAAACACGACCGTCAGCGTAAACACCGACGACACAAGCTGTGACATGGACTGCGCAATCATCTGGCGCAGCGTGTCGGTGTCGTTTGTGTACAGGCTCATGATGTCGCCGTGCGTATGCGTGTCAAAATAGCGGATGGGCAGGCGCTGCATCTTCTCGAACATCTCATCGCGGATGCGCTTGAGCGTGCCCTGCGCGATCGTGACCATGCGGCGGTTATACAGCCATGTGGCCAGCGTACCGATGAGGTACACGCAGCCGATGGTGATCAGTGCGCGGATCAGACCGGAAAAATCCGGCGACGCCGTGCCGAGCATGGGCACGATATAGCCGTCGATCAGCTTTTGCAGGAACATGGACGAGGCCGCGCCTGCGACCGCGCTCAGCAGGATGCAGACCGTCACGAGTACGAGCGTGCCCTTATAGGCGCGCATATACGACAGCAGGCGTTTGAGCGTCCGGCCGTCAAATTTCGGGCGTTCACGCATCGTCCTCGCCTCCCTTCTGCTGGGATTTATAGACCTCGCGGTAGATCTCGCACGAGCGCAGCAGCTCATCGTGACTGCCGACAGCGTTGATGCGCCCGTCGTCGAGTACAACGATGCGGTCTGCATTCTGCACCGAGCTGATGCGCTGCGCGATGATGATCTTCGTCGTGTCGGGGATGTAGGTCGACAGCGCCTGCTGGATCTGCGCGTCTGTGCGCGTATCGACGGCGCTCGTCGAATCGTCAAGGATGAGTACCTTGGGCTTTTTCAGCAGCGCACGGGCGATGCACAGGCGCTGCTTCTGACCGCCGGAGACGTTCGTGCCGCCCTGCTCGATGTGGGTGTCATACCCGTCCGGCATGGCAGAGATGAAGCCGTCCGCACACGCGAGCTTGCAGGCATGGCGCAGCTGCTCGTCTGTGGCGTTTTCATTGCCCCAGCGCAGGTTTTCCGCGATCGTGCCGGAAAAGAGCTCATTTTTTTGCAGCACCATGGCGACGGCGTCGCGCAGGGTGTCCAGATCATAGTCACGCACGTCCACACCGCCGAGCATCAGCTTGCCGCCGGTCACGTCGTACAGGCGCGGGATGAGCTGCACGAGTGAGGATTTCGACGCGCCGGTGCCGCCGATGACGCCGACCGTCTCACCGGAGCGGATGTGCAGATCAATGTCATCGAGCACCTTTTTGTCCGCCTTGGAGGCGTAGACAAAGCTCACGTGGTCAAAGTCGACCGCACCGTCGCGCACGGTCATGACCGGGTGCTCCGGCTGGCGGATATCCGTCCGCTCCTCGAGCACCTCGGCGATGCGCCGCGCAGACGAGAGCGAGATCGTCAGCATGGCAAAGACCATCGAGAGCATCATCAGGCTCGAGAGGATCTGCATGGCATAGGTGATGAGCGCGGTGAGATTGCCGGTCGTGAGGCCGAGCGCGGGATCGTTGCCGCTGGCGATGATGGCCTTCGCGCCGAGCCACGAGATCAGGATCATGCACGTATAGATGCAAAACTGCATCAGCGGGGCGTTGAGCGTGATGAGCCGCTCGCCTTTGGAAAAGTCCTGATAAATGCGTGCGGAGATCGCGTCAAACTTGCCGATCTCGTGCTGCTCCTGGTTGAACGACTTCACGACGCGGATGCCGCGCACATTCTCCTGCACGACGTTGTTGAGCTCGTCATATGTGCGGAACACGCGTGTAAAGACCGGGAATACGCTGCGGATGATAAAAAAGAGCGCCAGTGCGAGAATCGGCAGAATGATGAGAAATGTCATCGAGATGTCGCGGCTGATGCGAAACGACACGACCATGGAAAAGACCAGCATGACCGGCGCACGGATCGCCATACGCATGAGCATCTGGAACGCATTTTGCACATTTGTGGCGTCCGTCGTCAGGCGTGTGACGATGGACGCAGTGGAAAATTTGTCGATGTTCGAAAAAGCGAACGTCTGCACATTGTCGTACATATCCTCGCGCAGGTTCGCCGCGAAGCCGACGGACGCGCGCGCGGCAATGCGCGCGGCGAGCACGCCGGTCGCCAGCTGGAACGCCGCCAGCAGCAGCAAAAACGCGCCGAATTTCCAGACCGCCGCCATACTGCCGCCCTCGATGCCGAAGTCGATGAGGTTGGACATGAACAGCGGGATCACGATCTCGAACACCACCTCCAGCGCCGAGAGCAGAACCGTCACGAGCGCCGGGCCTTTGTTCTCCCGCAGACTGCGGGTCAATGTATGAAGCATGGGTTTCCTCCTTCCGGGTTTGCGGGCAGCTCAGCCGAGGTCAGCATAGATCGTGCGCAGCGAAGCTTCCAGCGCGGCGATCTGCTTCGGGCTCAGCGAGCGGAGCATCTGCTGCTCCGCGGCCGCAATGGTCGCCTGCATTTCGTGTGCGATCTCGGCGGCGCGCGGTGTCTGGCAGACGAGCTTGCTGCGCTTATCCGCAGGGTCTGCGCAGCAGGACACGAAGCCCTTTTGCTCCATGCGCCCGATGACGCCCGCTACGGTCGGGTGCGACACCTGCAGGAAGCCCTCGATCTCCTTTTGCGTCGCCGTGCCGCCGTTTTGCGCCAGATAACCGAGCACGCGGCTTTGCGTCAGCGTCAGGTCATGCTGTGCAAGGTTGGCGTCGGCCTGTATTTTGATTTTGTCCGTGATCATTTTTAATAGACATCCGATCGGATATTGCTCCATGATGCACCTCCAAATATGTAGCACGCTACGCATTATAAGGGCATTTATCCGAATCGTCAAGAGACTTCATAAATTGTTTACACGCGAAAAACGGCTGCAAAAAAGCACCCGTCTGCCGTGGCAGACGGGTGCTGAAAAACGCTGGTATCACAGGTGCTGGTTGCGCTCGATCCGGTCGTAGTGCTTGAGCAGGATGCCTTCCATGACGGAGGTGAGCTTCATGTCAAGGTTCCAGAAGTAGACGACAAACGTGACCGCAAATGCGCCCAATGCGCCGAGCGACATACCCAGCAGGGCCTTGAGCAGCTTACATTTCAGATTGTTCATGTTTGATCTCCTCTCTGATTACCAGGACTTCTCGTCCTTCAGGATCTCCAGGCTCGGATCCACGGGCTCTTCCTGCATGACAGTGCGCATATAGTCATTGACCTGCTGGCGCACGCCCTGACGCGAGATGACACGCGGGTCGAACAGATCATGCGTGACCCAGACGAGGTGGATGCCATGCTCACGGGCGCGCTCTTCAAACAGACCGTGCATACCGTCGAGTGCCTTGCAGCTCATATGCTCCCAGAGAATGACCATGTCGGCGTTGAACTCTTCGCAGAACTCCCACAGCTCATCAAGCAGCACCTTGTAGCCGCCGTGCGTGCGGTTGCGCATGATCATGTTTTCGGTCAGCCATGCCATGTCGTAATACGCCTGCTCGCGGTTTTCCGGCGTGTCGGTCGTGGCGAGCTCGCGCGTCGAGACCATGGAGAGCATATCCGTCAGCGGCACGATGCCCCAGCAATTGAGCAGCCAGACAAGGAAGTCCATGTAGAAGTGCGACTGCACGCCCCAGACGATGGCGCGGTGGCGGTACGCATTGGCCGCGCGCTTGCGCTTGCTGTAGGCGCGCTCGGCAAGCTCCGTGATCTTGCGGTCGGCCTCGTGGAACGCGGGGACCTTGCCGCAGATGGCCATGTAGTTCGTTTCGGTATACAGCGCGAGGTTGGAGCCAAAGACCTGCGGGTAGTCGGTCTTGTTCATCTCCAGCCACTCGAGGCGGCACTTGGTGGCATAGTTCACGCGCTCGGCGCACTCGAAGTACGCCTTCCAGTCCCACTTTTCGCCGGTGTGCTCTTCAATAAAGGCGATGGCGTTGCGGATCTCCTGCGCGGCGTATTCCTGCACATCATCCTCGCGGTGGCGCAGGGGCGCGGCGAGCTGGAACACCGGGATGCCGTCCTCGAGCTCGAGGCGCTTGGAGATGACGCCGTTGCCGAGCAGAGAGCCGTCGCAGGTCGTGTTGCACTGCACGGCGCAGGCGCCGAGCACGGGCGCATCGTCGTCGATGGACACGCCGGCCTCGGCCTCCGGCATCGGGCAGACGTCGCCCGCAAGACCGTATTCCTGCGCAACATCGATGTAATGCTCGGCCGCGTGCTGGTTGAGCAGCACGGAGACGTAGGTGGACGGCGTCTCGCGGCTCAGGCACTTGAGCGTCGGGAAGCCCATCATGACGGCAGTCATCTCATTTTCATCCACGAGTACGACCTTGTCGGAAAACTTCTTATCGTTGCCGATACGGCGGTCGCCGCGGAAGAGGCTGTCGAGCAGCTTTGCCACGTCCTCAATGACGAGGTCCTGCTCCAGGTGGCAGATGCGCAGATATTCATCGCGCAGACCCTGCGTATGGCGGTCGACCATCATGGGCACGGCCAGATAGTTGGCCATCCAGCGATAGCGGAACATGGCCTTGATGTTGCGCGGCTTGATGATGAACTTTGCAAGGATGGTCATGATGTGCAGCCAGCGGCTGTAATCATAGAGCGTATCCTTGACGCCGCGCCACTCGCGGCGGTTGCGCACCTTGCCCTCGGTATAAAACTTGCCGAAATTTTCGCAGCCGATTCTCTTGTTGGACATCACTGTTTCCCCCCTTGAATCTTCTTGATCTCCATGCTTTCCACAAATGCCTGCACACGGGTGCGCATCTGGCCGGAGGAAGCGATGTTATACGGGCGGTCAACGGACAGCACCGGATAGCCATAGTCGTCGTTGAGAATGTGCGAACCGAGCATACGCTCATACGCCCACGGGTCGCAGAACTTGATCTGCTCATAGATGATGCCGTCGGCAGCATACTCCTTGGCAAGGCTGTTGACGTATTCGCGGCGGCCGAGCATCTTGGGCATATCCATATAGCGCGGGCACTGGGCGCGGTTCATGTACTGTCGGCAGATCTGGGTCAGCGCATCCTCGTCGTCCGTCAGCGTGATCGGATCGCGGCCCGGGAACGAGCCGTAGCAGAAGCGGTCGGCGCAGACGTAAGCGCCGGTGTCCTCGACGAGCTTGATGAAGTCGATATCATCGACCTCCGAGCCGACAACGACCACACGCGCGCGGTACGGATTTTTCTTATCCGGGCGGCGGGTCTTGAGCTCCTTGAGCGTCTCCTCCAGCTTGTCGATGAGCAGGTATTTCGGCGCGACATAGGTCGCAAGCGTGATGACGTGGAATTCATAGCCCGTGATGCGCGGATTGTCGCCCTTGCGGTACTCACCGATGGCGCGCACAAGCTCGCACACGCGGTTATGCTCGGCAACGGCGCTGCGGATGGCCGCGTCCGACACATCGATGCCGTAGTGCTCGTGCAGCGGCGTGAGGATGTGGTTGCGGCACTGGAGCACATACAGATTCAGACCGTTGTCGTCGGCCTTCATCGGGATCTCCATGTACTCGTAGAAGAACTTCGGCTTGCTCTTGCCCATGGTCTTGAGCAGCTCCATGTTCTCGACGGCGCGGTTCATCATCGAGCAGCCGTCCGGCGTGATCATGCAGTCGGCAAAATTGTAGCCGCCCTCGATGGCACGCTCCAGCAGCGCGCGGCTGTACTCGCACAGAAAGCTGGTCATGTAGTACGTGGCCATTTCCATGGAGCCGGTGCGCGGCGCGCGCAGGCGCGTCGAGAACGCTCCGGGCAGGTTCAGCAGCGGCTCGGGCGTGTTTTCGCAGGCGTAGGCAACACAGATCTTCCCCTCGTTCTGCGCCTGTGCGATCAGGTCGTTGTGCGCTTCCTGCAAAAGGTTTTCGAAGTATAAAAGATGTTTCAGGTCTTTCATGGTTCACTCCCTCTTCGTTTGTGTTTCTATCAAAAGCGGCTGCGCGACCGCCTTTGTTTCTTGGGACAAAGCGCAGGATCTGTGGTTATTTCCCTGCGTATAAAAAAACCAGCGGCAAAGCATCCGTTCAAGCCGCTGGTTTTGCGTTTGCGTCTGAAATATGCAGGCAAACCGGTTGCCGCAAAAATCAAAGCCAGTACCAAAAAAGCTATTCCATTCAGTCAAAAATTTGACGAGGTCATTATATCAGAAGTAAATACGCAACGCAAGTACTGTTTTCTCACACGCATGGACTTTTTCAGCGGCTTTTTGCGGCGCCAAAACAGCTGCCGAAATCCCTTTGAGTTCCGGCGGCTGTTACGTGAAGTAGGATATTGGGTTGTGAGGTCATTTCCGCTCGCCAACATACCATCGGTCAGAGTATCAGAAAAACTCTTTTTCATGGCTTTTGAAGAAGCCATAATACGTTTTGACATTTTCCAGCTCAGTCCACGGCTTTACAGCGATCGGATCTGAGTCAAGATCATATATTTTCGCACCCTGCATGGAAAGCAGAAACGGTGAATGCGTTGAGATGATAAATTGGCAGTGATAGAATCGCGCAGAATCCTCAAGAAAACTCTTCAGTTTCATTTGCAGAGCGGCTGACAAGCTGTTTTCCGGCTCATCGAGCAGGTAGAGCGCGTTCTCTTTGATCGCGTCGGTGAAGTAATATAAGCCGCTTTCTCCATTGGATCGCTCTTGGACATTTTCCATCAATCGCTCTTTGACAAATCTGGACCGCGATTTTGATTTGGCATCGCATCTGCGTTTGAATTCCTTGTAGTCGTCAAGCCCCTTTAGCTGAAACGGCTCGTATTTGTCACTTACATATTGATCAAAGAGCTTGACTTTCTCCGCGTCGATTCCCTGATTGATACGTCGGATGTCCAGCAAATAGTCAAATACGTCATCGCTGGTTATGATGCGGCTGCCCGTAGGCACAGTTTCTCCAGACGCCATTTTATAGCTGCATTCTTGCACATAATCTTCAAAAAAGCTGCTCCGATTATAAGCGGCTTCTCGCGCAAGATGCAGTCGTTCCGCAATCATGTTCAGCAGTGTTGTTTTGCCGCTCCCATTACCGCCATAGAATATAGTCAGAGGCTCAAATTCGAGCTGCGGCACATTGCGGTAACGGAAGATATTGAACGGGTATCGCGTTGTATAGCAGGTTTCTTTGATCGAATCAAGAAACGTTTCTTCCTGCTCACGGCTCAAAATCGTAAAACTTTTCAAATAGACCATTTCTAACGTATCTCCTTGGCAACATAGGAGTTTGCTATCGAGAAGTATAGCCCACGCCCCTGTACATTTATCTGTACAGGGGCGCTGTGCATGGTTTATATCAATTTTGCATCGTTTTCCATGGAAATAATATTCTCAGAAAAAATGTTTTCAAGGCTTTTCAGCCTTTCGGGGATTATTCCCACTCGATCGTTGCGGGCGGTTTGGAGGTGATATCGTAGACGATGCGGTTGATGCCCTTGACCTCGTTGACGATACGCACCGAGACACGGTCGAGCACGTCATACGGGATGCGCGTCCAGTTGGCAGTCATGAAGTCCGTCGTCGTGACGCTGCGCAGCGCAAGCGTATAGTCATACGTGCGGCCATCGCCCATGACGCCGACAGAGCGCATATTCGTCAGCACCGCGAAGTACTGGTTCATCGTCTGCTCAAGGTGTGCCTTGGCGATCTCATCGCGGAAGATGAAGTCCGCGTCACGCAGAATGTCGAGCTTATCCTTGGACACCGCGCCGAGGCAGCGAATGGCCAGACCCGGACCCGGGAACGGCTGGCGCATGACCAGATACTCCGGCAGGCCAAGCTCGCGGCCGAGCGCACGCACCTCGTCCTTAAACAGCAGACGCAGCGGCTCAATGATCTCCTTGAAATCCACAAAATCAGGCAGGCCGCCGACGTTGTGGTGGCTCTTGATGACGGCAGCGACATTCGTGCCGGATTCGATCACGTCGGGATAGATCGTGCCCTGTGCCAGATAGTCGACCGAGCCGATCTTCTTGCCCTCTTCCTCAAAGACGCGGATGAACTCCTCGCCGATGATCTTGCGCTTGGTCTCCGGGTCGGAGACGTCCTTCAGGCGCGTAAGGAAGCGCTCCTCGGCATTGACGCGCACGAAGTTGATGTCCCAGTTTTTAAACGCGGCCTCGACTTCATCGCCCTCGTTCTTGCGCAGCAGACCGTGGTCGACAAAGATGCACGTGAGCTGACTGCCGACAGCCTCGGCCAGCAGCGCCGCCGCAACGGAGGAGTCCACACCGCCGGAAAGCGCCAGCAACACCTTGCCATCGCCGACCTTGGCGCGGATGTCCTCAATGGACTTGCGCATGAAGTCGCCCATCGTCCAGTCACCGGTCGCGCCGCAGACCTCATAGAGGAAGTTGCGCAGCATGGCCTGACCGTACTCGGTGTGGTTGACCTCGGGGTGGAACTGCACGCCGTAGAAGCCGCGCGCCTCATCGCAGATGCCGACCGTCGGGCAGGCATCCGAATGTGCCACGAGCCGGAACGACTCCGGCACCTTGGCCATATAGTCCCCGTGGCTCATCCACGTGACGCTCTGCTCCGGCAGACCGCGGAACAGACGGCAATCGGTGTCAAACCAAGTCTCCGTCTTGCCGTACTCGCGCGCGGTATCCTTACCGGCAGCGGTCACTTCCCCGCCGAGATACTGCGCCATGAGCTGGCAGCCGTAGCAGATGCCAAGGATGGGGATGCCGAGCTTGAAGATCTCGGGATCGACCTGCGGCGAGCCCTCGGCATAAACACTCTGCGGGCCGCCGGTGAAGATGATGCCGATGGGGTCAAAGGCGCGGATCTCCTCCACGGTCATGGTGTTCGGCTTCACTTCGCAATAGACATTGCACTCGCGCACGCGGCGCGCAATGAGCTGGTTATACTGTCCTCCGAAATCGAGGACAATGACAGACTGATTCGGCATGGATGACGCTCTCCTTATTCGACAGTAACGGATTTTGCGAGGTTTTTCGGCTTATCGATCGCGCAGCCGTTGGCTTTTGCGACGTAATATGCAAAGAGCTGCAGCGGCACGATCTCTGCCGGGACGACGAACAGGCCGTCCATACGCGGCACGAGGATCACATCGTCCGCCTCGGAATAGATGGCACGGTTGCCCTCGAGCGCCACGCCGAGCACGCGCGCACCGCGCGCCTTGACCTCTTTGACGTTGCTCATGGTCTTATCAAACAGCGGCTCATAGCACGCGACGGCAATGACGAGACGATCTTCCTCGATGAGCGCGATCGTGCCGTGCTTGAGCTCGCCCGCGGCATAGGCCTCCGAGTGCAGGTAGGAGATCTCCTTGAGCTTCAAAGAGCCCTCCATGCAGACGGCGTAGTCCACATTGCGGCCGATGAAAAACAGCGACGGGTTATTCTTGTAGCGCTCGGCAAGCTGCGCGATCTGCGGGTTGAGATCGATGGCGCGCTGCACCATCTGCGGCAGGATCATGAGGTCATCCGTGAGCTTTGCCGCCTCTTCCCTGCTCAGGCAGCCGCGCTTTTCGCCCAGATAGAGCGCCAGCAGATACAGCACCGACACCTGCGTGGTGTAGCCCTTCGTGGTCGCAACGGCGATCTCCGGGCCTGCCCAGGTGTAGATGACATCGTCCGAGATGCGGGCGATCGTGCTGCCGACGACGTTGACGATCGAGAGCACATACGCGCCCTTGGACTGCGCCTCGCGGATGGCGGCAATGGTGTCCGCCGTCTCGCCGGACTGCGAGATGATGATCATGAGCGTGTGCTCGTCCACGATCGGGTCACGGTAGCGGAACTCACTCGCAAGGTCTGCGTCGACCGGGATATGCGTGAGCTTTTCGAGTGCATACTTGCCCGCCTGACCAGCGTAGAACGCCGAGCCGCAGGCCGTGATCATGATCTTGTTGAAGCCCATGAGCTGCTCATCGGTCATCTTCAGCTCGTCAAACACGACGCGGTGATCTTTCACGCGCGGGTCGAGCGTGGACTTGATGGCGCGCGGCTGCTCCATGATCTCCTTGAGCATGAAGTGCTCGTAGCCGCCCTTCTCGGCAGCCTCGATGTCCCACGCGACGCGGGAAACAGGCTTCTGCACGGGCTTGCCGGTGCAGTCAAAGACGGTATAACCGTCGGCACGCACCTCGGCGAGCTCCCCGTCGTCGAGATAGACCACATTTTTCGTGTGCGACACGAGCGCCGTCACGTCAGAGGCAAAGAAGTTTTCGCCCGCGCCGACGCCGATGATCAGCGGGCAGCCGTTGCGCGCGAGGAACATCTGCTCCGGGCAGTCGGCGCACAGGATGCCGATCGCATAGCTGCCCTCCAGGCGGCCGAGCGTCTTCATGACGGTGTCCTTGAGGTTACCGTCGCCTGTGTAGTACATATCCAGCAGGTGGACAATGACCTCCGTATCCGTTTCGCTGTGGAACACGAAGCCCTTGGCCTGCAGCATCTCGCGCAGCTCCATAAAGTTTTCGATGATGCCGTTTTGCACGATGGCAAACTTGCCGTCGTTGCTCACGTGCGGGTGGGCGTTTGCCTCCGTCGGCGCGCCATGCGTTGCCCAGCGCGTATGGCCGAGGCCGATATAGCCGTGAAGGTCGCTACCGTCATGCGTTTTGGCCAGCAGATTCTTGATCTCGCCGCAGGCCTTGGCAAGCTCGATCGTGCTGCCATCGAGCACGGCGATGCCGGCCGAGTCATAGCCGCGGTATTCGAGCTTCTGCAGCCCTTCGAGAAGGATCGGCGCAGCCTGCTGCGCGCCGACGTATCCAACAATTCCACACATAGTCGGTTCTCCTTATAATTCTAAAAATCCTTCTTATCTCGATCCTATGCCGGCATCCTGCAAATACGTACAGAATGCCAAAATAGCATGCTAAATTTTATACCGTTTGGCGGCTCGTGTCAAGTTTCGGTTTCGCTGCGTATGCCCGGGCGCGCATTTGTGCGCGCAGTCACGCCGGTATCGGGGCGCTTTCACAACGGCTCTTGCAGAATGCGGGGAAAAATCGTAAAATACAGCCGAGAACGAACGGAGGTGCAGCTATGGGATTGTTCAAAAGTAAAAAAGGCAGCATCATCAGCGATTATTTCTCCATCGAAACGGATATCGCGCAGTTTCGCAAAGGCAGCGCAGTAGATGTCGCGCTCTATTCTGACCATCTGGAGCTGCAAAACGCCGTCGGAAATAAGGACACGGCGACGCTCGCCTACAGTCAGATCACCGATATTTTTTACGGCTCGAAAACGCAGCTGCAGCTCAAGGAGAAATCCCCCATCGCACGTGCGTTTGCCGGCGGACTGCTGTTTGGGAGCACCGGCGCTTTTATCGGCGCGCTCAGCGGTCTCGGAAAAAAGGAAAAGAAAGTCCGGAAAATTCTCTTCATCATCAGCTACGTGACTGCGGACGGATAGGAGGCGTTCCTGCCGTTTGAGGACACAAGGCTGTACAAAGGGCCGAAGGTGGCTGCCAGGCTGCGGGAGCTCTGCGGCATCGAGCGTGTGCAAACGCAGGCGGCTGCGGCGTCCGTGACAAAGCTGTAACGCGGCCGTTGAGCCGGTTTTGAACTTAAAATACGAAAACCCACGGTGCAATTTGCACCGTGGGTTTTTCCGTTAACCGAAGAAACAGCCTCCGTTCCCCCGCGTGTGCGGGGAAAAAGGCACATCTCAGACGGAAGAATCACTATTTCAGGTCTATGTGATTCAAAATTAAATGCGCATCATAAGTTATGAGATTTCTTTCATCGACATCCAAAAGTCTTTCTTTTTCTTCTTCTAAAAGATCGGTTTTAGCCACATGTTGACCATTTTTGCCCCCAAAAGTTGCTTGGGATATAAAATTCATATCATCCAAAGTGAGAAGCATATATCGCCCCCCGTTTAAAATCTCCATAGCTTGTTATTCGTTTTCACACACAGCCGGTTATTTATTGAGCTTCAACAGCTCGATCAAGACGCCAATAGGCAGGAGCACCAGAAACAGCAAAACGTACATGCCGCGCATCTCCTTTCGGAATCAGAATCATCCACACACGGCGGAATCGTGTATCTGTCTCCAATATACAGCATCATATGTCCAATAAAACGGTCACTGAAAGCAAAGCGCGAGAAATAACCGCTTGCAGAAATTGCATATTGCCGCACTGCATACTTCCGCATGGTCCGCAAAAAATAGGAGCGGGTCAAGAAACCCAAAACGAGAAAAGGAGATGGAAAACAAAATGGCTACTTCCAACAGCAACAATCTGGTCAACCCCAATGCCCGCGAGGCGATGAACCGCTTCAAGATGGAGGCTGCCGCCGAAATGGGCGTAAACCTCAAGCAGGGCTACAACGGTGATCTGACGTCCCGTCAGGCCGGCAGCATCGGCGGTCAGATGGTCAAAAAGATGATCGCCGCCTACGAAAACGGCATGCAGTAAGCTGCTGACCATCTTGCGCAAACAAAAAGCAGGGCCGCGGAATTTCCGCGGCCCTGTTGAGACTGTCAAAAGTATTATTTTTTGGCAAAGGGGCTTGTGGCCTGACTGCATCGCACGCACCGTCTGCCTTGGGCGGACGGTGCGCATGTTTGCAGGCCGAGCAGTATTTTCTTCGACGCACATGTCGCCGAAGAAAATGATTGGACTTTCTTTCGCCGCTCCGGCGGCGAAAGGCTACGAGGTTCTTGACATACTGAGCAAAGATGTGCATTTTATTTTCCGGGGTAAGCGGCGAAAAACGCCTTGATCGTGTCCGCCGGTGCAGTACATGAGCCCTGGATCATAGTGGGCTTTCCGCCGCCGCGGCCGGAGATGGCCGCATTGATGGTCTTTGCCTCGGCACGCAGATCGAGCGCGCGGCTGCCGATGATATAGCGATAGCCCTCCGCGTCGCTGCCGGTGAAGGCGGCGCAGACGCCGCCAGCGAGCAGCATACCGGCATTGACAAATTCGCGCATGGCGACCGGATCGTCAAAGCGGTCGATGACGCAGATGCTGCCGGGCGTCTCGTGCAGCAGCTGCAGGCGCTGCGCGTTGAGCCGGTGCTCGAGCTCTGCGGCCGCAGTCTTGAGCTGCACGATCTCATCGAGCAGGCGCTGCACAGCCGGAACAACGTCCGCCTGCCGCACGGACAGCTGCGCCGAGAGCGCCGCGATCTGTGCGCTCTTGGTACGGTAATCGCTCTGCGCGTCCGCGCCGCACAAGATCGTCACACGGATGCCGCCGCGATGACGCATGACGGACGTGAACTTGATGGCGCCGATCTCGCCCGTGCAGGACACGTGCGGCGCGCAGCAGGCGCAGACATCGTAACCCTCGACGGTCACGATGCGCACATCCTCCGTGAGGTCAAGCTTGCTGCGGTAGGTCATCTGCGCAAGCCGCTCCGCAGACGGGTACTCCGTGCGGATCGGTACGTTGCGGTACACGGCTTCGTTGGCAAGCTGCTCGATGTGCATGAGCTGCGGCCACGTGAGCTCGCCGTTATAGTCCATCGTGATCGTGTCTTGTCCGAGGTGGAAGCCGACGTTGTCAAGGCCATATTCGCTGTGGATGAGCCCCGAGATGATATGCTCGCCGGAGTGCCCCTGCATACGCCGGAAGCGCTGCGGCCAGTCGATCTCTCCGCGCACCTGCGCACCGGACATGAGCGGCGCGTCGGTATAGTGCACGATCGCCTCCGGCGTGATCTGCACATCCAGCACGCGCGCACCGCCGAGCACGCCGGTATCCGCCGGCTGCCCGCCGCCCTCCGGGAAAAACAAGGTCTGGTCCAGCACTACGGCATAGCGCTCGCCGTCCGCGTCGCAGCGGAGCACGGTCGCAGAAAAATCGCGCCGATGGCTGTCCAGATCGTACAGTTTCTTGGTCATGGTCATATCCTCCATTTCTCGAAACAGTATATCAGCATTTTTCGTCGAACTCAACCCTTGCATATTTTGGTCGGATGTCGTATTCTTGTCACAACATCAGGAAAAGAGGATACTTATGAACCAGAAACTCAGAAACCTCGTCTACACCGCCATGCTCATGGCTCTGTGCTGCGTGGCAACGCTCGTCATCAAGATCCCGACCGTCACCGGCGGCTATCTCAATGCCGGCGACATCGTGGTCGTGCTCGCCGCTCTGCTGGCAGGTCCGCTCTACGGCGGCGTGGCTGCGGGCTTCGGCTCCGGTCTTGCAGACGTGATCTCCGGTTACATGAGCTACGCCCCTGGCACGCTCGTCGTCAAAGGGTGCGCCGCCGTGGTCGCAGCGCTGATCTTCCGCGCCTGCCACAAGAAAAGCTTCGGCTTCGCGCTGCTGAGCGCCATCTGCGGCGAGATCATCATGGTGCTGGGCTACTTCGTGTTTGAGAACTTCGTTCTCGGCTACGGCATGGCCGCCGCCGGTGAGATCCCCGGCAACGCCTGTCAGGCTGCCGTCGGCGTTGCGGGCGGTCTGGCGCTGTACTTTGCGCTGAGCAAGGTGCCGCAGATCCGCGAATTTGCCGAGTCCGTGTCGGCGAAGAAAAAATAATCCGCTCTCAGGCGCAAAACAGCCGCTCCCGGTCGGGAGCGGCTGTTTTCATATTCCGTTACACCACACGCACACGGATGACCTCCGGAATACGGTCGATCCTTGCGATCTGGTCATCATCCAGGCAACCGTTGAGATCCATCATGGCATAGGCATACGCGCCGTAGGCCTTGTTGATCATGTTCTCCACGTTCAGACCGGTGCTGCAGGCGATCTCGAGGAACTGGTTGAGCATCGTCGGCACGTTCTGGTGCAGGATGCACACACGGCTGACACCCATGCGCTCAAGCGTCGCGTCCGGGAAGTTGACGGAGTTTTTGATGTTGCCGTTGGCAAGGTAGTCATACAGCTCGCGCGCGGCCATGACCGCGGACTTTTCCTCGCTCTCGGGCGTGCAGGCGCCCAGATGCGGCAGCGCGATGATGTTATCCACACCGACGACCTTCTCGTTCGGGAAGTCCGTGACATACTTGCCGACGCGGCCGGAGGCGATGGCGGCAAGCATGGCGTCGTCATCCACGATCTCGGCGCGCGACTCGTTGATGATGCGCACACCGTCCTTCATCTTGGAAAACGCCTTGGCATCGAGCATATGGTACGTCGTGTCCGTATACGGAACGTTGATGCTGATATAATCCGCTTTGGCATAGATGCCGTCGAGATTCACCTCGTGCTTGACATCACGCGACAGACGCCATGCGGCATCCACGGACAGGTACGGATCGTAGCCGCAGACATTCATACCGAGCGACACGGCGGCATTTGCGATCAGCGCGCCGATCGCGCCGAGGCCGATCACCCCAAGCGTCTTGCCCATAAGCTCGGGGCCTGCAAACTGCGATTTGCCCTTTTCAACGAGCACGGGGATGTCCTTGCCCCGCCCGTTGAGCCCCTTGACCCAGTCGATGCTGCCGAGCACGTCACGCGACGAGAGCACGAGCGAGCAGAGGATCTGCTCCTTGACCGCCTCAGCGTTCGCGCCGGGCGAGTTGAAGACAACGATGCCGCGGCGGCAGCACTCATCGAGCGGGATGTTGTTCGTGCCGGCGCCGGAGCGCGCGATGGCGATCAGGCTCGGCTCGAACGCATAGTCATGCAGGTCTGCCGAGCGCAGGATCAGGCCGTCCGGATCGGAGACGTTCTCCCCGACGTTGCAGCCGCGCGCTTCGAGCTTCTGCAGGCCGCAGGGAGAGATGTGGTTCATGGTCTTTATGTTATACATGGTGATCTACCTCGAACTGTTTCAGATAATCAATGAGCGCATCCACGCCCGCCATCGGCATGGCGTTATAGAGCGAGGCGCGCATACCGCCGGCAACGCGGTGTCCCTTGAGGTTGAGCAGACCGCGCGCAGCAGCGCCGCTGATAAATTCCTTATCGAGCGCATCGTCCCCGGTGCGGAACGTAACGTTCATGTCCGAGCGTGAGCCCGGCTGCGCGCAGGCGTGAAAGAGCGCACTGTTATCGAGAAAATCGTACACCTTCGCGGCGCGCGCACGCTTGAGCCGCTGCATACCTTCCACACCGCCCTGCTTCTCGAGCCATGTGAGCACAAGTCCGAGGATGTAGATGTTCCAGCACGGCGGGGTATTATACATCGAGTCCTTGTCGATCATGCGCTGATAGCTGTACATGACCGGCGTGATGGGCAGCTCGTGTCCGGCAAGGGCGCGGTCCACGATCGCGACCGTGAGCCCTGCGGGGGCCATATTCTTCTGCGCACCGGCAAAGATCACGCCGTACTTCGACACGTCCACCGGGCGCGAGAGAATGTCGGACGACATATCGCACGCGAGCGGTACGCCGCCGGTCTCGGGTACATACTGCCACTCCGTGCCGTAGATGGTGTTGTTGGCGCAATAGTAAAAATACGAAGCACCGTCCGTGAGCTGCAGCTCGCTCTGCTGCGGGATGCGGGTGTGACCGCAGGTAGAGGTGTCGGCCGCGATGTGCACCGTGCCGTACTTCTCGGCTTCCTTGGCGGCGCTGCCGGAAAAGTGCCCGGTCACGGCGTAATCCGCTGTGCCGTGCGCCCCCATCAGATTGAGCGGGATCATGGAAAACTGCGACGTGCCGCCGCCCTGCAAAAACAGGATCGCATGTGTGTCCGGCACGGACAGCGCGCTGCGAAAACGCGCCTGTACTTCCTGAAAAATGTCGGAAAACGCCTGGCTTCGGTGACTCATCTCCATCACGGACATACCCGTACCGCGATAATTAAGCAGTTCTGCCTGTGCCTGCTGAAGCACTTCCTCCGGAAGCACCGACGGTCCGGCGGAAAAATTGAATGTATCCTCTCGAGTCACAAAAATCGCCTCCTGCGCTGAAATCGCCCCATTGCAGAACATTCCGCATGGATTGAGAAAATTCTAACACCATCCGGATGACGCGTCAAACCAAATCCCCCACAAGCATTTGTCCGGAAATTGCAGAGATTTTGACATTTTTCACAACGCCGCGCAGATCGTCCCCCGCGACGCTGACCAGGCAATAGTTATCCGAGTGCCCGACCCAGCGGCCGTCCTGCTCCGTCTCGAACAGGACCGGCAAAACCTGACCGATCTGCTGCGCAAGGTAGCGCTGCTTGCAGTCGTCGGCCACACGCTGCGCAGCGTGCGCGCGCGCGGATTTCACGGCGTGGCTGAGCTGCTCGGGCATGGCGTCCGCCTTCGTACCGGGTCGGCGGGAATACGGGAACACGTGCACGGCTGCAAAGCCGACCTGCTCCAGGAATGCCACGGCCTGCGCCTGATCGTCCTCCGTCTCGCCGGGAAAGCCCGTGATCATGTCCGCCGTGAGCGCACAGCCCGGGAAATACCGGCGCAGCCGCTCGACGCAGGCGAGAAACTCCGCCGTCGTATACTTGCGGTTCATGCGCGCGAGCGTGCGGTCGCAGCCGCTTTGCAGCGACAGATGAAAATGGCGGCAGACCTGACCGGTCGCTGCGGCGCGGCGGCAAAAATCCTCCGTGATGACCGTCGGCTCGATCGAACCGAGGCGCAGGCGCATCTGCGGCGCGGCGGCGGCCACCGTCTCAACGGCATCGGCCAGCGTAAGCGCGCCCGGAAGGTCCCGGCCGTAGGACGCGATCTCAATGCCGGTCAGCACAAGCTCACGGTAGCCCTCCTCGGCCAGATGCGCAGCCTGCCGCGCCATTTCATCCGGCGGCAGGCTGCGGATGCGGCCGCGCGTATACGGGATGACGCAATAGGTACAGAAGTTGTTGCAGCCGTCCTGGATCTTGAGCATCGCGCGCGTGCGGCCATAGGCAGCGCCGGCGGGCAGCGGCTCAAAGTCAAAGCGGCGGAACGGGTTATCGACGCAGGTGACGGGCGTATGCTCACGAAACGCGCGCAGGATATCGTCCACGAACGCCTGCTTGCTGCCGCTGCCGTGCACGACGTCGGCGCCGATGGCGGCGGCATCCTCGGGGCTGAGCTGCGACCAGCAGCCGCACACGGCACACAGCGCCTGCGGGTGCTCCTCGCGCAGCTTGCGGATCATCTGGCGCGACTTGCGCCCGCCTTCCGCCGTGACGGCGCAGGTATTGACGACGATCAGATCGACCGGGTCACCCTCCCCTGCGGCCGTAAATCCATGCGGGTGCAGCAGCGTTTCGATCGCCTGCGCTTCATACTGGTTGACCTTGCAGCCGAGAGCGGTTATAATGTAGTGCATAAAAACATCTCCAAATCGAGGTAATTGATCATGGTTTATCTGGACAATGCCGCAACGACCCGTGTCTGCCCGGAGGCAGCGGAAGCGGCAGTACATATGATGACGGAGTGCTTCGGAAACCCGAGCACGACCTACAAGCTCGGCCGCGAGGCCAAGGCCGCCGTGGACAAGGCGCGCGGTCAGATCGCCAAGGCGCTCGGCTGCCGGCCGGACGAAGTATACTTCACGTCCTGCGGCTCCGAGGGCGACAACTGGGCGCTCATCTCCGGTGCGCGGTCGATGCGCCGGCGCGGCAAGCACATCATCAGCTCCGCCGTGGAGCACGACGCGGTGCGCAAATCGCTCGACTTTCTGGAAAAAGAGGGCTACGAGATCACGCGCCTGCAGCCGGACGGCACAGGGGCGATCCCGCTCGAGCGTGTGCGCGCGGCGCTGCGTCCGGACACGATCCTCGTCTCGCTCATGCTGGTCAATAACGAGACCGGCGCGGTCAACGACATCGCCGCCGTCGCCCGGATGCTGAAAGCGGAAAACAGCATTGCGCTGCTGCACACGGACGCGGTGCAGGGCTTTTTGAAGGTGCCGTTTTCGGCCAAAACGCTCGGCGCGGACCTCATCACCATCAGCGGTCACAAGATCCACGCGCCGAAGGGCATCGGCGCACTCTACATCCGCAGCGGGCTGAAGCTGCCGCCCTACATCCACGGCGGCGGTCAGGAGCGCGGCATTCGCGCCGGCACGGAAACCACGCCGCAGATCGCCGCCTTCGGCGTCGCGGCAGAGATCGCCAGTGCAAAAATGGCCGAGGCTACGAAAACCATGGCCGAGCTGCGCACGCACGCCATTGATCGGCTGACGGCCGAGGCGGAGGGTGTGACTGTCATCGGCGGCGGCGCGCCGCACATTCTCAGCATCTCTCTGCCCGGCTACCGGAGTGAGGTGCTGATGAACTTCCTTGAGGCGCGCGAGATTTACACATCAAAAAGCTCCGCCTGCAAAAAGGGCGGGCGGAGCCATGTTCTTGAGGCGATCGGGCTGCCGTCCAACGTGATCGACGGCGCACTGCGCATCAGCTTTTCGCGCTACACCACGCGGGAAGATGTCGACGCGCTGTGCGATGCGCTGCGCGACGCCAAGCACTCCCTCTTCCCGTCACTTCACTGAATCATCCTTCGTTTCCTTGAGCGCTGCGTGCGGTGCCTCCGTCGGCAGACGCACCGGGCGCAGCGTGGCATCGTCGATATAATCCAGATTCATGTATTCCGCGGTCTCTGTTTGGAGGCCGCGTTTTTTCAGCCCGTTATTGACCAGCTTCTCCAGGCCGGCATAGATCACGACGAACACCGGCACGCCCAGCAGCATGCCGATAAAGCCGAACAGGCCGCCGCCGAGCAGGATGGCAAACATGATCCAGAAGCCGTTGATACCGGTGGAACTGCCGAGGATCTTCGGTCCGATGATGTTGCCGTCGATCTGCTGCAGGACGAGGATAAAGATGACATAGATCAGGCACTTCATCGGCGAATCAAGCAGAATGATGAGTGCAGTCGGCACGGCGCCGATGAACGGGCCGAAAACCGGGATGATGTTCGTCACGCCGACGACCACGCTCACGAGCACGACATACGGCATGCGCATGATCGCACAGCAGATATAGCAGATGACGCCGATGATGGCAGAGTCAATGACCTTGCCGCTGATAAAGCTCATGAACGCCGTGTCCGTAAAACGGATGGCCTTGAGGATGCGCTTGGAGGAGCGGAGGGGGAAAATGCTGTAGAGCACCATCTTGGCTTTTGCCAGAAACAGCTCCATATTCGACAGGACATAGCAGGCAACAACGAAGCCGATGAGCACGTCAAGAATGCCGCGCAAAACGGCATAGATGCCGGTCGTCAGGCTCGTGACAACCTTGCCCATGGACGGCAGCAGCGCCGTCTTTGCCCAGTCAAGCAGGCTGTCGGAAGCTTTTCCGGTCGCCGAGAGGAGCGCCTGTTCCACCTCGGGGTTGTTTTCAAAGAAGCGATTGATCCAGCCGGTGATCGTTTCGTAATACTGCTGGGAGTTGAGCACGATGCTCTCAATACTCGTATAGAGCTGCGGGATGATGAGCCAGACGAGCGCGGCAATCAAAACCAGCGCGACCAGGATCGCCAGCACGACGGACAAGCCGCGCGCAAGCGACTTGCTCACAGGCTTTTTGGGCCGGATCTTCTGAAGCAGCGGCTCAAAGAGCTTGCGCTGGAACATTTTCACCAGCGGCCAGAGCAGGTACGTGATGACCATGCCCCAGATGATCGGACTGAGGATGCCAAGGAGCGTATCGATCGCGCCGCTGATCGATTTTCCGTGCTGCAGGAGCATGAAAAACAGGATCGAACACGCGATCACGCCGAACGCCGTGATGCCCCAGCCGAAATATTTGTTTTTCGGATCAAAACGCTTCATAAATCGTTCCCCCATCGCGCCCGCCGGCGCCCATCGGTGCTGTCAGTAACGCTCTTTATTTTACTATCATGCACACAAAGCGTCAAGCGGGTAATGCCGAGCTTTTCGCACATTTGCGACAAGAAGCGGCGCATCTTGACACGCTCTGAACACCGCGATGTGCAAAAGGCTGTGCAAATTGTGGGGACACGGACTGCTTTTCCGCCGCGGCGCGGCATAGGCTGGTATGGAAAAGCAACGAAAGGGGCGGATAACATGAAACGATGGATCTCCCTGCTGCTGACGGCGCTGCTGCTGTGCACGTCTGCGGCAGCGCTCGAACAGCCGACAGAGGAGGAGCTGAGCATCGGCGCACCGTCGGCGATCCTGATTGAGCGCGAGACCGGCACGGTGCTCTATGAGAAGAACGCCGACGAACGTCTCTCCCCCGCCAGCGTGACGAAGATCATGACGCTGCTGCTCATCTTTGAGCAGCTTGACAGCGGTCAGCTCTCCACGGACACCGTGGTCACCGCAAGCGGCAACGCAAGCGCCATGGGCGGCAGCCAGATCTGGCTCAAGGAGGGCGAACAGATGACCGTCGACGAGATGATCAAATGCATCGCCGTCTGCTCCGCCAACGACTGCGCCGTCGCCATGGCAGAGCACATCTGCGGCTCGGAAGCGGCCTTCACCAAGCGCATGAACGAGCGTGCGCAGGCACTCGGCATGGAAAACACGCACTTTCTCAATTCCACCGGGCTGACCGACGACCCCGCGCACTGCACGACCGCGCGGGATATTGCCGTCATGTCGCGCGCACTGCTGGCATATCCGCGCATCCGCGACTACACGACCATCTGGATGGACACCGTGCGTGACGGGCGCTTTGAGCTCGCAAACACCAACAAGCTCATCCACGGCTACCCCGGTGCGACCGGTCTGAAAACCGGCTACACAAAGCAGGCCATGCACTGTGTATCCGCCAGCGCCGAGCGCGACGGCGTGGAGTATATCGCCGTCGTGCTGCACGCCGAGAGCTCAGCCGCGCGCTTTCAGGACGCACGGGCGCTGCTCGACTACGCCTTTGCCAACTATGCGCGCTGCCCCATCGCGGCCGGCATCGTCATCCCGCCCGTGCGCGTGCGCTTCGCCGAGACCGACAGCGTACAGCCGGTGCTCTCCGGCGCGGACGCCATCATCGTGCGCAAAGGCGCGGCAGCGCCGCGGTTTGACATTGCGCTCGAGGAAGATCTGTGCGCGCCGCTGCCGCCGGGCGCACAAGTCGGCACCGTGACCGTGACCGACAGCGACGGGGACACGACCGTTGTCCCGCTCACCGTTCCCGACGGCGCTGCACGCATCACGACGGCGCATCTCTGGCTGCAGGTGCTGCGCGCGCTGTGAGCGGCAGATAACGGTTGCGAAATCCGGATTATCGTGTATACTGGAGATATCCTTTATGAGAGAAGGTATCGCTATGATCAAAGTGGACCTGTCCGGCGCTGCCGGATTTTTTGACCCAGCAGGACCGGATTATGCGGCCGCTGCACGGGCGCACCGCACCCTGCTCGAGCATTCGGGCGCCGGTGCGGAATTCACCGGCTGGCTCGACCTGCCGGGACACATCCAGAACGGTGAGCTCAAGCAGATCCTCACCGCCGCCTCGCGTATCCGCGGCCGCGCACAGGCGCTGGTCGTCGTGGGTATCGGCGGGTCGTATCTCGGTGCAAAGGGCGCTGTGGAGCTGCTGCGGCCGCACCCGCAGCCCGGCAACCCGAAGATCCTCTTCGCCGGAAACTCCCTGTCGCCGGACGCACTGATGCACCTGCTCGAAGAGCTGGGCGATCTGGACTTTGACCTCAACGTCGTGTCCAAGTCCGGCACGACGCTTGAGCCCGCGCTCGCGTTCCGGATGTTCCGCGGTCTGCTGGAGGCAAAGTACGGCACGGAGAAGGCCAAAAAGCACATCTTCGCCACGACGGATGCCCACCGCGGCGTGCTCAAGCAGATGGCCGATGAAGAGGGCTGGGAGACGTTTGTCGTGCCCGACGACGTCGGCGGGCGCTACAGTGTGCTGTCCGCCGTCGGCCTGCTGCCGATGGCCGCCGCCGGCATCGACGTGCAGACCGTGATCGGCGAGGCGATCGAGGCCTTCGCCGCCATGAGCGCGCAGTCGCCCGAAAACCCCGCGTGGCAGTATGCCGCCGCGCGCCAGCACCTGTATCAGCTCGGCAAAACGACTGAGATCCTCGCCTGCTACGAGCCGTCGTTCCGGTTCATGGCCGAGTGGTGGAAGCAGCTCTACGGCGAGAGCGAGGGCAAAAACGGCATCGGCATCTTCCCCGCCTCCGTCGAATACAACGCAGACCTGCACTCCATGGGTCAGTATATTCAGGACGGACCGCGCACGCTCATGGAGACTGTCGTCTCCTTCGAGCAGCCGCTCAACGAATTCAGCGTGCCCTTCGCCATGGGCGATCCAGACCGGCTCAACTACCTTGCCGGGCGCAAGCTCAGCGACATCAGCCGCATGGCGCAGGAGGCCGTGAAGGCCGCGCACGTCTCCGGCGGCGTGCCGAACCTTGAGGTGCGTGTGCCGAAGCGCGACGAGGCCGGCTTTGCATGGCTCGTGTGCTTCTTCGAGCTGGCGTGTGCCATTTCGGGCTATATGTCCGGCGTCAATCCGTTCGATCAGCCCGGTGTGGAGGCGTACAAGAAGAATATGTTCTCCCTGCTTGGCAAACCGGAGACAAACTGAAAAGTTATCGTTGCAGTCAGCGCGAAAACATGATAATCTATACTCAGGGCGCCGCCCTGACTTTCAAAAGGAGTGTGATTGACATATGGTCCAACTGATCATGGGTCTCAAAGGTTCCGGCAAAACAAAACGTCTGGTGGAAATGGTCGCCACGGCCGTCCGTGAGGAAACCGGTTCTGTCGTTTGCATTGAAAAGGATAAAAAACTCACCTACGATATTCCGTATCAGGCGCGCCTGATCTACGCCTGCGACTACGCCAACGCGATGGGCTCTTACGATTTCTTCAAGGGCTTCCTCAGCGGTCTGCATGCCGGCAACTACGACATCACCCATGTGTTTATTGACAACTTTACGAAGATGCTCTCTGAGGTTTCCGAGCAGCAGATCGCAGAGTTCCTGGCATGGCTGAATGATTTCTCCGAGCGTGAGCACATTCAGTTCACCCTGTCTCTGAGCATGGATCCTGCAGTGACCGGCAGCGAGATTACCAAATACATGATCTGACACGCAGCAAAACCGCCGCTCCGTTCGGGAGCGGCGGTTTTTTGCACGCTTTATTCGGCAAGCTCGCGGTACATGGCCGCAGCATCGTCCTTTTTTGCGTTCTCCGTGGCGGCGAGCACCTCCACCTTCACGGTGCGCTGGCCGAGGGCAATCTCGATCACGTCGCCGATCTTGACGTCATACGACGCCTTGGCCGTGCGGCCGTTGACCGTGATGCGCTGACCGTCGCAGGCGTCGTTTGCCACCGTGCGGCGCTTGATGAGGCGCGAAACTTTCAGGTATTTATCCAGACGCATAGAGCTCCTCCTGACAAAAACGCTCCGGTCATACCGGAGCGTTTCACATCGTTCTTATTTGGAAACCGCGTCCTTGAGCACCTTGCCCGCCTTGAAAACAGGCACGCGCGTGGCCGGGATCTCGATCTCTTCCTTGGTCTTGGGGTTGCGGCCGATACGGGCGCCGCGCTCCTTGATGTCAAACACGCCGAAGCCGACGAGCTGCACCTTTTCGCCGACCTCAAGGTTCGCGGCGATGGTGTCGAACGCCGCGTTGACGGCCTTCTCGCTGTCCTTCTTGGACAGACCGGTCTTTTCAGCAACTGCAGCAATCAGTTCTGCCTTATTCATGATGGTAATCCTCCTACTTCATGTTTGTGTTGGCATATGCCATTGTATAGAATCCCGCACGGGTCTCTCACTGCCGTGCAGATTTCCTGCTTTCCTGTTCCGCGCTGACGGTCTGCTTTGCCTGCTGCCAGAGCGTGAGCATCTGCGCGAGCGTGCGCTGCGCAAGCGGCGCACCGTCATTTGCGGCCGCGGTTTCCATAGCGGCAAACCTGCGGATAAATTTTTCGCACGCGGCGTGTGCCGCCTGCTCGGGATCGACGCCTGCAAAACGCGCCACCTTCACGGCGGCAAAGAGCAGGTCGCCCAGTTCGTCGCCGATCGCCTCCGCGTCACCGGAGACAACGGCCGCGCGCAGCTCGCGCGTCTCCTCATCGACCTTGTCGAGCGCCGCATACACATCCGGCCATTCGAAGCCGGTCTTGGCGGCCTTGGACTGGATCTTATCACAGCGCCAGAGCGCCGGCAGGCTGCGCGCCACGCTGTCCATCGCCTCGGCGGTGGTCGTCTGCGCGCGTTCGCGCTGCTTCATGGTGTCCCAGTCCGGCGTGTCCGGATCGTCGCGGCGAAACACGTGCGGATGCCGGTAGACGAGCTTTTTGCAGGCGGCGTCCGCCACGTCGTCAATGTCAAAATGCCCGGCCTCACGCTCGATATCCGTGTGAAACAGCACCTGCATGAGCACATCGCCCAGCTCCTCGCGCATATGCACAAGGTCTCCGGCGTCGATCGCCTCACAGGCCTCATACGTCTCCTCAAGGAAGTTGCGGCGGATGCTCTCGTGCGTCTGCACCTGATCCCAGGGGCAGCCGTTCGGCGAGCGCAGGTACGACACGAGCGCAACAAAGTCGCGCAGGTCATAGCTTTCTTTGCAGAGAAAATCTAACACAATTTTGCTCCTTCTGCAACCCTTTTTTGAAAAAACCATTGAAAATTCAGGGTTTCCGGTGTTATGTCATCTGATATGCAGGACTTTGGCGAGCTTTTCACCGCGCGGGATCAGCTGCATATCCGCAAGCGTGATGGCGCGCGTTTTGACCACTGCGACAAGATACGTCACGACCGCGCAGGCCACCGCCGCGAGCATAGCCAGCGCCATGCGCTTCCAGCTCAGGTCACCGCCCATGACAGCGCTGAGCCCGGCATACACGCCTCCGGCGACGACCACCATGAGCAGCGTGCTCAGCAGCGGGCGCGCAAGGCAGCGCCCGATGTGCAGCCGCTCATGCAGCGTGCGGCACAGGAAGATGTAGTTCACGATGCAGATGACCACATAGCACGCGAGCGTGCCGATCGGCGCACCGACGATGTTGAGCTCCGGCACTGCGATCAAAAACCAGTTGACCGCGACCTTGGCCGCGCCGCCGGCCAGCATCGACCACACGGGGCACAGTTCATGCCCGGTCGCCTGCAGGACGGCCGTTGTGATCAGCGAGATGCACACGAACACAGACGCGAGCCCGAGCAGCAGCAGCAAGGTCGGACCGGCTGCGTTGCTGCGCGGATAGAGCACGTTCACGATCGGCTCTGACAGCACGGCGAGCCCAATGCCCATCGGCATGGCGACCGACGCCGAGATACGCAGCGCCGACTCTGCGACGGCGTGCCCCTGATCGAATTTTTTCTGCACGACCATGGCCGCGATGGCCGGGACGATGCTGATCGTCATCGGCGTCACGAACGCCGCCGGCAGATTGTAGAGCGTCTGCACCTTGCCGTAAACGCCGTAGAGGACGTTGGCATAGGTCTCGGAATAGCCGAGTGCCGTCTGCAGGCGGTACATGATGAGCTTGGTATCGATGAGGTTGATGATGCTCAAAACGCTCGAGCCGAGCGCGATCGGGATGCTGATGCGCAGCAGTGTGCCAAGAATGCGTCCGGCAGAGTCCGGCACATCCGGGTCAGCGACCGGTTTGTCCGGGTAATGGCGGTGCTTATAGAGCGAGATATAGATGAGCGCGAACGCGCCGCCCGCCGTGACGCCGAAGATCGCGCCCGCCGAAGCGACCGGCAGCCCCTTGCCCGCGCGCGTAAAGCTCCACGCGAGCACCAGGCCGACGCTGACCTTGCCCACGACCTCAAGGATCTGTGAGACGGTGGTCGGCTTCATGTTGCTCATGCCCTGCGCATAGCCGCGGTACGTGCTCGTCAGGTACACAAGCACAAGCGCCGGGGACAGCGCCCAGATGCTCTGTGCCGCGCGGACATTGTTGAGCATTCCGGCAAGCTCCGTCGGAAACAGGAACATGACCAGGCCGAGCAGCAGACCAAAGACCGCAAACGTCAGCCATGCGACGCGGAAGATCTTGCGCACCTGCATGGGACGGCCGAGCGTATCCGCCTCGCTGATCATGCGCGAGAGCGCGACCGGCATACCCGCCGTGGCCATGGTGAGAAATACGTTATAGATATTATAAGCGACGGAAAAATATCCGTACCCCTCGTCGCCGAGGATGTTGCCGAGCGGGATCTTATAGATCGCGCCGAGGATCTTGATGACCACCACGCCGGCCGCCATGATAGCCGCGCCGTGGAGATAGTTCTGCTTGCTGTTTTCCTGCAAAACGCGCTCCCTCCCCGCTGAAATTTCACGTGCCGCTATACTTTACACGAACGCGCAGAAAAAATCAAGGGAATGCGATGCATTCCCTTGATTTGCAGTTGAATTTTTTCGATCAGGCCTTGCGGACGCTGTCGATGTGGCGCGTCAGGTCGAGCATCTTGTTGGAGAAGCCCCACTCGTTGTCGTACCAAGCCATGAGCTTGACGAAGTGATCGTTGAGCGCCAGACCCGCTTTGGCATCGAAGATGCTGGTGTGCGGATCGGTGATGAAGTCGGAGGAGACGACCTCGTCGTCAACGTACTCGACGACGCCGGCCATCGGGCCTTCCGCGGCAGCCTTGACGGCGGCGCAGATCTCTTCATAGGTCGCAGCCTTCTCCAGACGGCAGGTCAGGTCAACGATGGACACGTCCGCGCTCGGGATACGCATGGAGGTGCCGGTCAGCTTGCCCTGCAGGGACGGGATGACCTTGCCGACAGCCTTGGCAGCGCCAGTGCTGGTCGGGATGATGTTGCCGTGCACGCCGCGGGACAGACGCCAGTTCTTCTTGGAGAAGCCGTCAACGACCTGCTGGGTGGCAGTGTCGGCGTGGACGGTGGTCATGAGGCCCTCGACGATGCCGAAGTTGTCGTTGATGATCTTGGCCAGCGGCGCAAGGCAGTTGGTGGTGCAGGAAGCGTTGGACACGATCTTGATGTCGGGGGTGTAAGTGTCGAGGTTGACACCGCAAACGAACATCGGCGTGTCGTCCTTGGACGGGCCGGAGAGCACGACGACCTGCGCACCGGCATCGAGGTGGTCCTGTGCCTTCTCCTTGGTCAGGAACGCGCCGGTGCACTCGAGCACGTACTCAACGCCCAGCTCGCCCCAGGGCAGGAGCTTCGCGTCGCGGTTGTTGAGCAGCGCAACGCGCTTGCCGTTGACGATCAGAGCCGGGTTTTCGCCCTCTTCAAAATCAACGGTGCCGTTGAAACGGCCATGCACGGAGTCATACTTCACGGTATATGCCAGCTGCTCGGGCGTTTTATCCGGAGCGTTGACGGCGACGACCTCAATATCGTCAGCGCAGATCGCGGCGCGGAAAGCCAGACGGCCGATACGGCCGAAGCCATTGATGCCAATTTTAATCATACTCGTTTCCTCCTGTTAAATCTGCTGCGCACAGCACGCAGCGCATTTTCTTACGGGTCTATTTTATAACAAATCCGGAAAAAGCGCAACCACATTCTTTCCAGTTGACGGCGCGCAGTCGATCACAAGTGACAATTTTCCGCTTAGATTTGTGTAAAAACTTGTATCTATTGACGAGCTCTGTTATACTGATTTTTAATACATCTCAGGGGGGATCGGAAAATGAGCAATACACACATCGTCGACTCGCTCAGCACGCTGTTTTCCATGAGCACCACAGCCGTGCTCGGCGCGCAGGGGCAGTTCATCGCATTTATGAATCCGGCGGCACAGGAGCTCTTTCGCGGCGACCGCACGAATCACAAGCTCACCGAGCTGCTGCCGGATCACATCACCGAATCCACGGCGACGGAATTTGTGACCTCCGCCACGGTCGGCAAACGCCACGTCATCATCTCCGTGACGTCGTTCGGCGCATTCCGGCTCTACTCACTTGAGCCGCAGGATGAAAACGCGCTGCGCGCGGGTGCGCAGTTCGCGCCGTTTCTGACGTCTCTGTCGGGCCTTCACACGCTCACGACGTACTTCACCGACTACGGGATGCATCTGAGCGACGTGCACTTTCGCCACAACGCCGCCGAGCTCAAGCGGTTTTATTACCGGCTGCTGCGCTTTGCGCTCAATGCCTCCACCGCCTCCGGACTGAGTGACGGCTCGCTCGCATTCGCACCGCAGCTGTGCGACCTCGGCGCGGAATGCCGGATGCTGCTGGATAACATCCAGTCGATCACCGACGACAACGGCATCGTGCTCGACGTGCACATCCCGGAAGAGCCGATCGAGTGCGCGCTCGACACGGCGCTCATCCAGCGGATGCTGCTCAACATCATCGCAAACTGCATGGAGCGCTGCACGCGCGGCGACCGCATCCACGTGACCGTCACGCAGACAGACGGCCGCGCCGACATCATCATCTGCGACGACGGCACGCGCATCGCCCCGGCAAAGCTTGGGACGATCTTTATCCCGCTGCGCGTGACGGGCGTGGACTTTTCCGACCTGAGCAGCAACAGCTTCGGGCTCACCGTCGCGCTCGGCGTCGCAGAAAAGCACAACGGCACGATCCTGCTCGAGAGCAACGACTGGAACGGCACGACCTTCCACGTTGTGCTCAGCACGGCGCTGCCGGAGTCTACGCTGTTTCGCGCGCCGAGAGCGCCCTATGTCCGCGCAGAGGAAGACCCCGTGATGATCTTTCTCGCGGATCAAATTCCAAAGACCTGAAACTGATAGCCTCATGTCGGAAAACCGCTTGGTTTTCCGATAAGCCAAAACGGCGTGCCGCCCCGATCGGGCGGCACGCCGCTTTTTCTGCGATTGCTTTTATCACTCGGTCAACCAGCGTGCACGCAGCGTCTCCCGCTCGGCCGCGCCGACGCCGAGCGCCTGCGACAGGAAGGCATCCATGCTGCCGCAGCGCTGCACAGCCGCATCGCGCGCGGCGGTCAGAAACTCCGCATCCGCGCTGTCAAACGTGCGGATCACGTCCCGCTCTGCCTCCGTGAGATCATAGTCCTTGACCGCCGTCAGCAGGCAGTCGGTCGTGGCGGCCATGCGCTCGTTCGTGATCAGATAGTTTTCCACGATGGCCGGCCAGTCCACGCCCAGCGCCGTCAGCAGCAGCATCGTGCCGACGCCGACGCGGTCCTTGCCCGCGGAGCAGTGGTAGAGCAGCGCCCCGTCCGTCTGCGCGAGCAGATGGGCAAAAAACTGCCGGTAGTGCGCGATCGAGTAGTCTTGCGTGACAAGGCTTCGGTACATCGCGCACATGAACGCCCGCTCCTTGCCCGCCATCGTTTTTGCGTGCGTGACAACGGCGGCGTAGGGGTCGGCGTGCTCCTCGCGCGTCAGCCCGGTCGCCGTCTGCTGCACGATCGGGCAGTGGATATAGCGCACGCCCGCAAGGACGCGGTCGGGCTTTTGCTCCCGCTCCAGATCGGTGCGAAAATCGACGACCGTGCGCAGCGGGAATTGGCTGAGCGTCTGTGCATCGGCATCCGTAATGCCTGCAAGCTCGCCGCTGCGCAGCAGCACCCCTGCGCGCACCTTGCGTCCGTCCACCGTCGGCAGGCCGCCGAGGTCGCGCGCATTCGGCGCACCGTGCAGCAGATAGCGCTCAGAGATCAAAGAGTTTCTTTCCATTTTGCAGTGTTACCTCCGCGACTTGGTCTGTAGTCATGCCCTTGATCTGCGCGACGCGCGCGGCGATGAACGGCAGGTTGCGTGAATCATTGCGCTTGCCGCGATTCGGCACGGGCGCGAGATAGGGGGAATCCGTTTCCAGCAGGATGCGCTCCACCGGGCAGGCGGCGATCACCTCGGGCGCTTTGGCGGCGTTTTTATACGTGATCGGCCCGTCAAAGCCGAGATACCAACCGCGGCGCAGCAGTTCATGCGCCATCTCCACGCTGCCGGAATAGCAGTGGAACACGCCGCGCAGCTGCGGATAGTCGCACACGATGCGCAGACTGTCGCCGTGCGCCTCGCGGTCATGCACGATGACCGGCAGATCCAGCTCGAGCGCAAGCTCCAGCTGTGCGCGGAACATCCGCTCCTGCTTCGCCTTTGTGGAGGCGTCCCAGTAATAGTCCAGCCCGATCTCGCCGATGGCGCAGACCTTCGGCTGCGCCGCCAGCGCGCGTATGTGCGCAAGGCTGCTGTCCGTCCAGCTGTCGGCCTCCTCCGGATGCCAGCCGACGGCGGCATAGACAAAATCGTGCGCCTGTGCCAGCGCAACGGCACGCTCCGACGTGACGCCGCTGTCGCCGGGGTCGACCACGAGCGCGACGCCGCTGTCATGCACGGCGCGCAGCACCTCGTCACGGTCGGCGTTGAACTTTCCGCTGTCGTAATGCGCGTGGGTGTCAAAAAACCGTGTCATTCGGCGTGATAGGTCGCGGCCGGGCGGCGCTTGTGCTCGCTGCGGCTATGGTAGCGGTCGATGATGGCTTTGTCGTGCTCATTGGCCTCGCCGGTGAGGATGTACTTGTCAATGGCGGCATAGCTCACGCCCATCTCCTGCTCGTCCGTCTGTCCCTCGAAAAGCCCGGCAGACGGCGCCTTGCGGATGATGTTTTCCGGCGCGTGCAGCCACGTCAGGAATTCATAGATCTCCGTCACGGTCAGGTCGGCGATGGGGTTAAAGTCATACGCACCGTCGCCCCACTTCGTGAAGTAGCCCATGTACGCCTCGCTGCGGTTGCCCGTCCCGGCGACGAGACGCCCCTCTGCCGCGCCGATCGTGTAGAGCGTGAGCATACGCAGACGCGGCGCGATGTTCGCAGTCGCCATCTGGTTGAGCGTCGTGACGGCGGAGACCGTCTGCATGACGAGCTCCTTTTCCGCCGTGAGGTCGACCGTGCGCGTCTCAATATTGAACTGCTCGGCCACGGCCAGACCGTCGCTCATGTCCTCGCCGAAGTTGCGCTTGGACGCGCACGGCATCATGATGCCGACCGTATTGTCACACGCCGCCTTGCAGAGAATGCCGACAAGCGCGCTGTCTTTGCCGCCGCTGTTGCCGTAGATGATGCCCTGCGTACCGCTGCTCTTGAGCAGGTCACGGATAAAGGCCACGCGGTTTTCAAATTCTTTTGCATAATCTCGCATGATGATTCCTCCGTTTCGTCGTTATTCCCGGATCATGTCCAGGAATTCTGCTTCCGTAATGATCGGCGTGCCGAGTGTGAGCGCCTTCTGGTACTTTGAGCCGGTATTCTCCCCGGCCAGCAGATAGGACGTCTTTTTCGACACGGATGAACTGGTTTTGCCGCCGAAGCGCTCAATAATAGCGCCGGCCTCGTCACGGCTGAAGTGCTCGAGCGCGCCGGTGAGCACGAACGTCTTGCCCGCAAAGCGGTGGTCGACGACCTGCTCCCTGGACTCGAAGCTGACACCGGCCGCGCGCAGCAGACGCAGCTGGTGCTGCGACTGGGGATTTTCAAACCACGCGCGCAGATACGCCGCCGTCGTCGGTCCGACGTCGGGAATGGCCATGAGCTCGTCCTCCGTCGCCGCCATGAGCTTGTCGAGCGTGCCGAAGTGCATCGCCAGCACCTTGGCCGCCTTCTGCCCCACCTGCCGGATGCCGAACGCACACAGCAGACGCGCCATGCCCGCATCCTTACTCTTTTCAATGGCTGCGATGAGGTTTTCGGCCGATTTTTTGCCCATATGATCCAGCGCCGCGACCGCCTGCGGCTCGAGGGAATACAGCTCCGCCGGTGAGCGCACGAGGCCCGAATCGATCAGCGACTGGCACAGCGAGACGCCGAGCCCGTCAATGTCCATCGCCTCGCGCGAGGCAAAGTGCGCAATGTTGCGCAGCCGCTGCGCCGGGCACTCCGCACCCGTGCAGCGCAGGGCAGCGCCGTCCGGATCGCGCACGACCGGCGCGCCGCACTCGGGGCAGGTGTCCGGCATACGAAACGGCACCGTGCCCTCCGGGCGCTTTTCGCGCACAACGGAGAGGATCTCGGGGATGATCTCCCCCGCCTTCTGCACGAGCACCGTGTCGCCGATGCGCAGGTCGAGGTTGTCAATGAAGTCCTGATTGTGCAGCGTGGCATTCGTAACGGTCGTCCCCGCCAGGCGCACCGGCTCGATGACTGCCTTCGGCGTGAGCACGCCCGTGCGCCCGACCTGCACGACGATGTCACGCACGCGGCTCTCCTTTTTCTCCGGCGGGTACTTATACGCCACCGCCCAGCGCGGGAATTTCGCCGTGCTGCCGAGATACTGCCGCTGCGCAAGGTCGTTGATCTTGATGACCGCACCGTCGATATCGAACGGGAACGTCTCGCGGTTGTCACCGATCCAGTCGATACGCGCGCAGCAGGCATCAAGCGTCTCGCAGCGCCGGTACGGCACGACCGGGAAGCCGAGCGACGCCAGATAGTCAAGCGTCTGCGCATGGGTGGCAAACGTGCGGTCGCTGTCATACTGAAGGTTGAAGATGATGATGTCGAGCTTGCGCGCCGCCGCGACCTTCGGATCCTGCTGGCGCACAGAGCCCGCCGCGGCGTTGCGCGGGTTTGCCAGCAGCGGCTGCTCAAGCAGCTCGCGCTCGGCATTGAGCTGCGCAAACACGGCGTGCGACATATAGACCTCGCCGCGCACGATGAGCTTTGCGGGCGCATTTTCAAGCGTCAGCGGCAGGTTTCGCAGCGTGCGCAGATTTTCCGTCACGTCCTCGCCGGTGACACCGTCGCCGCGCGTCGCGCCGCGCACGAACACACCGTTTTCATACTCGAGCGACATGGACAGACCGTCGATCTTCGGCTCGACAGAGTAATCATGCGCCTGCGTGAGCGCGGTGTCCATGCGCGCGCCGAACGCGCGCAGCTCGTCAAACGAGAACACATCCTGCAAGCTCTCGAGCGGCACCTGATGGTGCACCTGCGCGAAGGTGTTGAGCGCGTAGCCGCCGACGTGCTGCGTCGGCGAATCGGGCGAGGCGTACTCCGGGTGCGCCGCCTCGAGCTCCTCCAGTCTGCGCAGGAGCGCGTCATATTCAAAGTCGCTGATCTCAGGCGCGTCCTTCACATAGTAGAGAAAGTTTGCGCGCTCCAGCTGACGGCGCAGCGCCAGGATTTCTTCATGTACGTCCATAGTCATTACTCCACTTCCACATACGTCTGGGGCACTTTGCCGACGATGACCGTCTCGGCCAGCAGCGCTTGCGTGCCTACGGTCTCCGTCTGGTGCGCCCACGGCACCAGAATGTCCAGATCCATGTTGATATCGAGGTATAGCTGATATTTGCTCTGATTGATCGCAGCCGACACGAGCTCGTTGCGGTAGCGCACGTCCGACGTCGTCAGCACAAGGATGCGCACCGGAAGCGGCAGCTTGAGACCAGGCAGAAAATTCACGCCGAAGAGCGTCTCAAGCGGGATGTCGAGCTCGATCTGCCCGTCATCGCCGTCCATCATGCGCTCAAGCACGAGCGAGGCTACCTGCCCCACGCGCTCGGCGTCGATGCTCACGGCCGTGATCGTCCCGTCCGCGTCTGTGCGGTAGGTATAGTATTCGCCGCGCACCTGCGCCATGGACGCACGGACGGCGGTGTTGATCTTCAGCTGCATGAGATCGCAGGCGGCGTTCACGGCAAGCTGCGTGATAAGCTGCAGCACCGTCACGGTCACATACGCGGCGCTGCCAAGCACAGCCAGGGCCAGCAGCAGCGCCGCCACGCTGCGCCTGAAGCGCGGCGGACGATGGGCAGCCGGACGCCAACGGCGAGACGCACGGATCATAGCACTCCCCCCTGCCATGCTATGCAGGCGGGGCGCGGTCCATGCATTTATTGCAGACTTTCCACGATGGCGCGGAAAGTATCGCCGCGCTCGGCAAAGTTTTTGAAGAAGTCAAACGACGAGCACGCCGGTGAGAGCGTCACGGTGTCGCCCGGCTGCGCGAGACGGTACGCCGTCTCGACCGCCGCACGAAAATCCTGCGCTTCAACGAGCGGCAGCTTTCCCGGGTCATAGAATTTCGAGCCGCGGATGGCCGCCGCGATGCGCTGCGCCGTCTCACCGACGACGACCGCCGCCTTCGCGTGCAGACAGACCTCGTCGCCCAGCTCGTCAAACGGGATGTGCTTATCATGCCCGCCGAGAATGATGACCGGCGGCTTCGGCAGCGCGTGCAGCCCCGCGATCGTGCGCGTGGGGCTCGAGGCGATGGAGTCGTTGATAAACGTGATGCCGTTGAGCTCACGGATGCGCTCCATGCGGTGCGGGACGCCTGCAAAGCTGCGCGCGACCTGCACGCACGCCGCCTGACCGACCAGGCCGTCAGTCGCGGCAAAGGCGGCCATGTAGTTTTCCACGTTGTGCGCGCCGGGAATGCGGATATCCGAAACGTCGATCAACTTCTCCGCCTTGCCGCCGTGGGCGCGATAAATGACGCCGTCCGAGCAGTAGACGCCGTTTTCCACCGGACCGACGCTGCTGAAATAGCGCACGCTGCCCGGCGCTTCGGCCGCAAAGCGCGGCGTGTGCGCATCCTTGGCGTTGAGTACGAGAACACCGTCGGGGCGCTGACCGCGGTAAATGCTGCACTTGGCCGACACATAGTCCTCCAGGTCCGGATGCACATCAAGATGGTTGGGCGAAATGTTTGTGATGATGGCCACATCCGGCGCACAGTGCATACTGTGCAGCTGGAAGCTGCTGAGCTCGAGCACGGCAAAATCGTCCGGCCGGATGTCCGCGATGCGGTCAAACAGCGGTGTGCCGATGTTGCCGCCGAGGTGCACGGTGTATCCCTGCGCACGCAGAAGCTCCGCCGTGATGGTCGAGGTCGTGGTCTTGCCGTCGCTGCCGGTGATGGCAAGGATGCGGCAGGGGCAGAGATTGCAGAACGCCTCCATCTCGGAGGTGAGGATCGCGCCGTTTTGCGCAGCCTTGCGCAGCTGCGGCACAATGGGCAGTACACCCGGCGTGCGGAAGATCACGTCAAAGTCCAGATGCTCGAGATAGTCCGCGCCAAGGGCGAATTTCGCACCCTGCGCCGCGGCCTCATCCCCGGCCGCACCAAGCTGCGCGCGCTCGCGCCGGTCGCACACGGTCACGTCACAGCCGTTGCGCAGCAGCACACGCACGAGCGGCTGATTGCTCACGCCGAAGCCGATGACACCGATGCGCTTGTCGCGCAGGTAGTTGATATAATCCGAAAAGGTCATGCAGACACTCCTTTTGAAGAAAAAGAATCATATAAAGCGATTATACCGCCCATTTGACGCGATTACAAGAAAATAAATCGCCGCAGCGCTTGACGTACTGCGGCAGGATGTGTAAAATAGTCGGGCGAGTGAGCCGGACAGCCGCGGGCACGAGCCGAAAGGCTGTGCGTGAGGAAAGTCCGGGCTCCGCAGGGCAAGGATAACGGGTAACACCCGCCAGGGGCGACCCTCGGACAAGTGCAACAGAAAGATACCGCCCGAGCGATCGGGTAAGGGTGGAAAAGTGAGGTAAGAGCTCACTCGCCGGCTGGAGACAGTGCGGCGCTGTAAACTCTATCCGGAGCAACACCGCGGAGGGACATATGGCCTGCCCGGCCGTCCCATGGAGGTGGCTGGAACGCATCGGCAACGGTGCGTCTAGATAGATGGCTGTCGATTACAGAACCCGGCTTATAGGCTCACTCGCAACAGCAAGACCCCGCCATCCGGCGGGGTCTTGCTCAGCTTGTCAAAGAACCTCGTAGAGTTTCGCCGCCGCAGCGGCGAAAGAAAGTCCAATTATTTTCTTCTGCGACATGTGCGGCGAAGAAAATACTTCTCGGCCTGCAAACGTGCGAGCTGTCCGCATCCGGCGGACAGCGAGTGCGATGCGGTCAGGCAGCCCACCTCTTTGTCAAAAAAGTAGTACTTTTTTGACAGTATCTGCAGGACCCCGCCATCCGGCGGGGTCTTGCTGTTGCCGCAAAAGTGCCATTGCGCATCGGGCGCGCGCCTGCTACAATAGATATACGGCGCACACCGCTGATATTCGTCATACGGAGGCTGGGCATATGTACTACTCGCAGCTCGTAAAAACAGCGTGCAGCATCCTGTTTCAGGCGCACAGGGACGATCTCGACAAGGGCGGCTACCCTTACGTGTTCCACCCGTTTTATCTCGCCACGCAGATGGACGACGAAGCATCGACGTGCGTGGCGCTACTGCACGACGTGATCGAGGATCACGGGGATATGTATTCCTTCGCGGATCTGGAGCGCGCCGGATTTCCCGCGTCCGTGCTCGATGCGCTCCGGCTGCTGACGCACGCCAAGGGCGTGCCCTATATGGACTACGTGCAGGCGCTGGCGAAAAATCCGATCGCGCGCAAGGTCAAGTGCGCCGACCTGCGGCACAACCTCGACACCCGGCGGATCGACGGCGCTGCGCCCGCAAAAAGGGACACTTACCTGCAGGCGCTGGCCTATCTGGAGAAAGCGGAATAACAAACAGCGCCGGACGGGTCTGCCCCGTCCGGCGCTGCGGCTTCCTTCGGCGCGCAAAAGGATCAGAAAAAGAAAAAAACCTGTAACCGCAGCGGTTACAGGTTATTTTCTGGAGCTGCTACCCGGATTCGGACCGGGGACCTCATCCTTACCAAGGATGCGCTCTACCGGCTGAGCTATAGCAGCATACAAATCCCGCGGAGCTTTCGCTCCGCGGGTGGCGACCGAGAAGGGACTTGAACCCTCGACCTCTAGCGTGACAGGCTAGCGTTCTAACCGACTGAACTACTCGGCCTCGTCGCCTCAGCGCTTGTTTAATATACCAGACGAATCGACCGGTGTCAAGTAATTTTTGAAAAAATTTTCGGTGATTTTCATTTTTCCGCTTCGGCCGGTTTTCCGGGCGCAAAAAATGTCTCCCGGGCAGCATCACCCGGGAGACACACGCGGGAAAATTACTTTGTGATCTGGAACGAGCGCGTCATGGGCGCCGCCTGATAGTTGCCGCCCAGAGTCACGACCGTCATAACATAGCGGCCGGGCTCGGTCGGCGGGGTCGTGGTGCTGGAGTAAGACTGCCAGTCGCTCGTGATGCCGGTGTACAGGTATTTCACGCAGGACTGATCCACGACCGGCTTCTCGTTATAGCGCAGCGTCGCACCGAAATCGAACGCAGCTGCCTCTTCCACAGTCAGCTTCCCGTTGAGGGGCGCATTCCACGTCAGGCGCACATCGGACATACGCGCCTTCACAACAAGGCTGCCCATCGCAAAGCCGGTGTGATAGTTCTTGTTGTTCGTGACGGCACACACAGTGTAGATGCCCGCCTGATCCGGCGTGCCGAAGGCCACGCGGACATCGTCAAGCAGATTGGGGAACTTGTTGAGCGCCTCGTTGAGCTTGACGAGGGTGTCAATATCGATGCCGGCCTTCGCAAGCAGCTCCTTCACAGACTGCGGCAGATTATCAGCATTGGTGACAATGTCGTTAAAGAGCTTGCGCAGCTCGCCGACCGTCGTGCCCTCCTTCATCATCTGCGTGAGCGTCTTCTGGTGAAGACCTTCGAGCGTTTTGTCAATGAGCTTGATGATCGTTCCCTTTGTCAAACGCTCGGGCAGCTGCACGAACACGCTGCCGGTCACGTTGTTGGTCACGCCGCCAAAGACCGTGAAGATATCGAAATTATCGACCGGATCGGTAGTGATGAAGTCCTTGCTGAGCTCCTCGCCGGCATAAATGCTCGTCGAGTGCACCTTGACGGTGACAGGCGCTTTCTTGATCGTCAGATAGCAGTCCTTCGGAAGCTCAGCGCCATTGCTCGGACGGTAGTCCGCATTGCCCTTGTAGGTCACGCGGATCTTATGCTCGCCCGCGCCAATCTGCTCACAGAACGAATAGTCTGTCAGGATTTTTTTGCCCGCGATCGGTGCCCAGCGCTTCTCGCCGGTGCCGACGACCAGGCCGTCCTTATCCGTGATCATGATTTCCGCTTCGTACTCGAACGTGAAGTCGTCCGCGCTCAGCGTGCTCTTGTCGGGCAGCGTGGAGTCATCCCAGTTGATGACATATTCAAAGAGCTGTCCCGCAACGACGGAGACGTCCTTATTGTAGATGAGCGAGATGCTCGGCTTGAGGACGACCTCGGTCGGCTGACGGTTATCGACCATCTTGACCCGGACGCGCGTCTCCTCAAACGGCTTGTAGTCCGCATTGCCGCTCCAGGACAGGCGCAGGAGCTGATCGCCGAGACCGAACTTTCCGGCCTTGATCCCATCCAACAGATCGCTGTCGAGCACCTTGTAACTGAGGTCCTTATAGTTGGCGATCCAATCATCCGTAATGGAGGTGCCGTAAATATTATACTGCACCTTCACCAGATCGATCGGGTAGCTCGGATCGGTGCTCTCGATGAGCGCCTCGCGCAGCGCCTGCTCGGTCGCGGTGTAGTTGATGCTCAGGTCCGCGTTGTAGACGATGCCGACCTCGGTCACGCCGCCCTTGAGGTGGAACGGAGCGGGATCGCGGTCGAGGAACGTCACATCCATTTCCCTGCTGCAGCCTTTGTAATCGGCGTTGCCGTCGAAGGTGATCTTGATCTTCCAGTTGCCCTCGGAAATGGCAGGATAGCCGACCGTCTGGTTGAGAATCGGGATCGTCACAAATTCGCCCTCGAGCTTCACCCATTCCTTATGAGAAACCAGCTCGGACTTGGCATAGTACTCAATGTGCACGTCGTTCACCGTCAGCTTCGGCATGCTGCTTGCAACGACCTGCTCAAAAATGCGTGCGCGCAGCGCGTTAAAGTCCAGCGCACCGGCGTCGGTGTACGGCATCTTCACCTGGACACCGCTGCGCAGCGAGATGGACGAATCGAGCTTCTCCACCTTCGTGAGCGTCACCTCAACCTTCGTACCCTGAACGCGCACGTTATAGTTGCCGTCGCTGTTTTTGGCAAGTGCGGGGTGCTTATAGTGCGTCGTAACCTTAACCCAGCCTATTTTTTTCGAGGTTTCGCTTTCAAAGCCGCCAATGGAACCCCAGTCGGAATGTTTTATAAGACCGGTTTCCTTGTCTCTGCCCTCGCAGTAGTATTCCCACTGAAGGCTGCCCAGAAGCGCGTTCTGGTCCGCTTCGCTCATCTGGTCAAAGCCGACGACCAGCGCCCGCGTCAAGGCACGGTTCACCTCAGCGTCCGACATACCGGACTTGATGATGGCCGTACCGTTTTGCAGCGAGTATCCGCCTGCTGCACGCGCGGCCGGCAAAAACGCACCGACCTGCGACAGCAGCAGCACCGCCAGCAAGCACGCCAGCAGACGCTGCAGTTTTTTCCCTGTCATAGTAGTTTCCTCCTGTCATTTTTTTCGCCGGAACAACAGCCTGTGCCCATTCGGCTCGTTGTCCGTCACGATGGTAAGGTCAAAGTAGCAAATCGTTTATAAAATGTCAAGGATTTTAATTGAAAAAATTGAAGTTTATGAGAAATTGAATATTAAATTTTAATTCGTTGCCAAAAGTGCATTTTTCCTCTTGCTTTTTCGGTTTTCGTGTGCTATATTATTTGAGCAATTAAGATATCCGGGTGTAGCGCAGTTGGTAGCGTGCTTGAATGGGGTTCAAGAGGCCGGAAGTTCGAATCTTCTCACTCGGACCAGCAAAAAGTCCTGTATTCTCAAGGAATACAGGACTTTTTCTTTTTTTCGGACACACTGTTCTGACGCTGTGTGTCCACGCAAGGCACAGCAAGCGCAGCGCATACGTTCGCCCGGCACTTCTGCGTGCCGGGCGAACGGTCGTTATGGGCTCAGCCGAGTTGACGGGTCTTTTCAAACGCCGCCTCCACGGCGGCGATGCAGCTGCCGCGAAAGGCGCGCTGCTCAAGCGCGTCCACACCGGCGATTGTGCTGCCGCCGGGGCTGCAGACCTCGTCCTTGAGCAGCCCGGGGTGCTTGCCGGAGTGCAGGACCATCTCCGCACTGCCGGCGAGCATCTGCGCCGCATAGCGGACGGCCTTGGCGCGCGGCAGACCGCACTTGACGCCTCCGTCGGCGAGCGCCTCGATGAACATATACGCAAAGGCAGGACCGCAGCCCGTGATGGCGCAGCCGGCGTCTATAAGATGCTCCGGCACGGGATCGACGATGCCCGCGTCCGCCATGAGCGCGCAAAACGCCGCGAGGTCATCGTCCGTGACGCGCGCATTCGCGCAGTAGAGCACGACGCCCTGCCCCACCGCACAGGGGGTGTTCGGCAGGATGCGGATGATCTTCTTATCCGCGCCGAGCGTCCGCTCAAGCCGCTCGAGCTGCACGCCCGCAAGCATCGACACGAAAACGCTCTCTGTCGCCGCAATAGGCGCGGACAGCGACTGCGCCACGCCGTCAAGCATCTGCGGCTTGACGCCGAGGAACACGAATCTGCTCTCACGCAGGATCTCCTCCGGTGCAGCTGCCCGGCAGCCGAGCCGCTCGGCCGCTGCCGCACTGTGCGCGCGGGTGCTGCACGAGACGGCAACCCGCTCCCCCGTCACCTGCCGCGCTGCGGCGGCTGCCAGCGCGCCGCCCATATTTCCGGCGCCGAGAAAGCCTGCTTCATACTTGCTCATAGTGTTTCCTCCTCAGCGGATCTGTCCGTCACCGCGGATGATGTATTTATAGGTACTCAGCTCGTCGAGCCCCATCGGGCCGCGGGCGTGGAGCTTTTGCGTGGAGATGCCCATCTCGCAGCCGAGGCCGAACTCGCCCCCGTCGGTAAAGCGCGTGGAGGCATTGACATAGGTCGCAGCGCTGTCCGTGCCGTTGATAAAGCGCTCGGCGCTCGCGGCGTCCTCGGTGACGATGGCATCGCTGTGGTGCGTCGAGTGCGTGAGCACGTGCGCGATGGCGGCATCCAGACTGTCCACCACGCCGACGGCGAGGATGTAGTCGAGATACTCGGTGTCAAAGTCCTGCTCGCCCGCCGGTGTGCCGTCGATGATCTGCGCCGCAGCCGCATCGAGCCGCAGCTCGACCGGCGTGAGCCCCTGTGCCGCGCGGTCATCGACCAGCGCCTTTTTGAGCATGGGCAAAAACTTTGCCGCGACCGCCCGGTGCACAAGGCAAACCTCCTCGGCATTGCAGACCGAGGGGCGGCTGGTCTTGGCGTTTTCAATGATGCGCACGGCCTTGCCGAGGTCGGCGTACTGATCGACGTAGACGTGGCAGATGCCCGTGCCGGTCTCAATGCAGGGCACGGTGGCATTGCGCACGCAGGCGCGGATGAGCCCTGCGCCGCCGCGCGGGATGAGCAGGTCGACGAGCCCTTTGGCCTGCATGATCTCCGTGGCGCTCTCGTGGCTGGTGTCCTCGACGATGTTGACGATGTCCGCATCGCCGCCGACGGAGGCAATGCCCTGCTTGAGCGCCGCGACGATGGCCTTGGCCGTGTGGAAGGCCTCCTTGCCGCTGCGGAGCATACAGACGTTGCCGCTCTTGATGGCGAGCGCCGCCGCGTCGGACGTGACGTTCGGACGGCTCTCATAGATGATCGCCACAAGACCGAGCGGCACCTGCTTTTTATAGATCTTCATGCCGTTGGGGTGGTCGATCTGCGCAAGGATGCGCCCCGTGTGATCCGGCAGCGCCACGGTCGCGCGGATGCCGTCGGCCATGGCGTCGATGCGCCCGCGATCCAGATAGAGCCGGTCGAGCATGACGTCCGAAATGTGACCGCGCGCGGCATCCATGTCCTCGGCGTTGCAGCGCAGGATCGCATCACACTGCGCCTGCAGGCTGTCGGCCATGGCGGAGAGAATGCGGTTTTTGTCCTCGGCAGAGGCGTTGCAGATGCTCGGCCACGCGGCCTTCGTCCGCTTGAGAATTTCGAGAGTCGTCATAGCAGTTCCTCCTCAGATTTTGGGATCAAGAATCTTGTGCCGACGCGCTTGCCGCCGACGATATCATAGAGCACTTCCGGTTTTTCGCCGTTTGCAATGACCATCTCGCAGCCGGCCGCCGTGGCGATCTGCGCCGCGTGCAGCTTGGTGACCATGCCGCCGGTGGCGAGCTCCGAGCCTTTATCGCCCGCGAGCGAGAGAATGTGCGCATCGATGACCGGGACGGTCTCGATGAGCTTGGCATCCGGGGCGCGGCGCGGGTCGCGGTCATACAGACCGTCAATGTCCGAGAGCAGGATCAGCAGATCCGCCGAGACGGTCGCCGACACGACCGCCGAGAGCGTATCGTTGTCGCCGATGACGATCTCATCCGTGGAGACCGTGTCGTTCTCGTTGATGACCGGCAGCGCGCCGAGCTCAAGCAGGCGTGCGAGCGTATTGTGAAAGTGTGCCTTGCGGCTGCCGCCCTCCGCCAGATCCGGCGCGGTGATGAGCAGCTGCGCCACGATGTGGTTATACTCCGAAAACAGCTTGTCGTAAAAATACATCAGCTCACACTGACCGACCGCGGCCGCAGCCTGCTTGGTGGGCATATCCTTTGGCCGCGCGGAGAGGCTCAGCTTGCCGACGCCCATGCCGATCGCGCCGGATGAGACGAGAATGATCTCATGTCCGGCGTTTTTCAGGTCGCTGAGCACCTTGCACAGCCGCTCCATGCGCTGGATATTCAGCCGACCGGTGGCGTGTGCCAATGTGGATGTGCCGACTTTGACGACGATTCGCATAACGATCCCTCTTGAACATAAAGAATGCATCCATTATAGCGCATCGCGCGCGAAATTGCATCCCTTTTCATCTTTGCTGTGCAAAAGAACCGGAAATTTTTGCAGCATCGGATGATAGAACGCGGGAGCTGTCCAAAAGGCAGCTCCCACGGCAGGTTCAATATGGTCTGCCCTCAATCCGCAAACAGCGGCGTGGACAGATAGCGGTCGCCGGTGTCCGGCAGGAGCACGACGATGGTCTTGCCCTTGTTTTCCGGGCGCTTGGCCAGCTCGATCGCCGCCCAGACGGCAGCGCCGGAGGAAATGCCGACCAGCACGCCCTCCTTGCGGCCGATCAGACGGCCGGTCGCAAAGGCATCTTCGTCGCTGACCGGGATGACCTCATCATAGATCCCGGTATTGAGCACCTCCGGCACGAAGCCCGCGCCGATGCCCTGGATCTTATGCGCTCCGGCGTGACCGGCGCTCAGCACCGGCGACGTCGCAGGCTCAACGGCCACGACCCTGACCTTCGGGCATTTTTCCTTCAGATACTCTCCGACACCGGTGATCGTGCCGCCCGTGCCGACACCGGCCACGAAGATGTCGACATCGCCGTCCGTGTCCTCCCAGATCTCGGGTCCCGTCGTCGCACGGTGGACCGCCGGGTTCGCGGGGTTGACGAACTGACCGGCGACAAAGCTGTCGGGGATCTGCGCGGCAAGCTCGTCCGCCTTGGCGATCGCCCCCTTCATGCCCTGCGCACCGTCGGTGAGCACAAGCTCCGCGCCATAGGCCTTCATGAGCTGGCGGCGCTCCACGCTCATGGTCTCGGGCATGACGATAATGATGCGGTAGCCTCTGGCGGCGGCGACGGACGCAAGACCGATGCCGGTGTTGCCGGAGGTGGGCTCGATGATGACGGAGCCCGGCTTGAGCACGCCGCGCCGCTCCGCGTCCTCGATCATGGCAAGCGCCACGCGATCCTTCACAGAGCCGCCGGGGTTAAAATACTCCAGCTTTGCCAGTATACGCGCCTCGAGCCGCTGCTCTTTTTCCACGTGCGTCAGCTCTAACAGGGGCGTTTTGCCGATCAGCTGGTCTGCGGACGAATAGATGTTACCCATGTGTGATCCCTCCATTGTGTGTCACAATATTGCTATATTATATATATGTATATCCGGGGGCGAAGGCTGCATACCGGAAGCGGCGGCATCCGCATCGCCCTGTCTTTAAACCTATAATCTTTATAGGTTAATGAGATTATAGCCTCTTATCCACGCAGTGTCAAGAGTGCTGTCGCTGCAGGTGAATAAAAATTCTGCGCAAAAACATCATGTTCATTACCAAACACGCTAATCACAAAGCCACAGCGTGCCGAACGCAGAGCCATTTTGTGGCGCTTCATCATCCATTGGGCGCGAATAAGGCAACAGAAAAGCTCGCATTTTCCGGTTTCTTAACACGCTTGGATTTTGTGCACATCGTTTCCATAGCTTGACTTTTCCTATGGTCACGTGTATACTATGACTATAAGTGTACGCAGCCGGTAGTTTTACCCTGCTTCCGGCAAAACGGCGCTTTGCAATCTATCAAAGGAGTGGAAACTATGAAGAAATCCCGCAAACTGCTCTGCCTGCTTCTCGCTTTGGTTATGGTCGTCAGCCTGCTGCCGGTCATGGCTTTTGCAGCCGATGAAGACATTGCAGCGGAAGAGGTTGTCCCCGCTTCTGTCGAGGAGATCTCTCCGGAAACCGCCGGCATCATCACCGATGCCTTTGCTAAGCTGCCCAACTATCTGGTCGTCGTCAAGACCCCGTGGGGCACGCTCGCAAGAGGTGCTCAGGTCGTTCTCTACAACCAGAACAGCGACAAGATCGTTGCTTCCGAGGTCGCTACCTACGGTGTTGCCGTCTTCACCAAGGATCAGCGCATGAAGGCCTACACCATGTCCGCCACCTGGACGCAGAAAGAGACCGGCATGAAGTTCAAGTCCGTGCCGAAAATCACGATCGGCAAGACTCTGGACATGGATGTCATCACCGTCTACCCGGCCTACCGCATCGGTCTGAAGAATACCGATCATGACGCGTACATCGCCGGATACCCGGACGGTCTTGTCGGCCCGAACTACACGCTCACCCGTGCAGAAGCCGCGCAGATCATCTACAAGCTCATGACCGATGAGTCCAAGGCGCAGTACGCCAAGAAGGCCGGCAAGACCTTCATCGACGTCAGCAAGGATCACTGGGCTTACGACGCCATCACCATGATGACCAAGGCCAGCATCCTCGTCGGTATGGGTGACGGCCGCTTCGCTCCGGATGCCGTCATGACCCGCGAGCAGTTCGCGACCATGATCGCGCAGCTGTTCATGATTGAGGTCAATCAGCCCATCGCCGGCTACATCTTCAAGGATCTCAACGGCGGCTTCGCTGACAAGTACATCAGCGTGCTGTACGCGCTCGGCATCATCGATGGCAAGGGCAACAATATGTTCGGACCGAAGGATTCCCTGACCCGTGCGCAGGCCATCGCCATCATCAACAAGATGATCGGCCGTCTGCCGGCCAGCACCAGCTTTGGCGCTGTCGCCGACCAGATGAAGCACTGGCCCGACAACATGGATACCTCCGCTTGGTACTACGCTGCCGTTCAGGAAGCGACCAACAGCCATGATTACACGCTGGACATCAACTTCAATACGTTTGAAGACCTCAAGGGCGACATCTTCCAGAACATCAAGCACCCGGTCACCGAGCGCTGGACTCTGATCCGCTGATCAAACCCTGACTTTTGCAGCAGACACCTTCGGGTGTCTGCTGTTTTTTATTGCCCGCAAAGCAGGAGCTCCCGGCATTTTCCGGGAGCTCCTGCTTGATCGGCATTTGAGCGGCAGCGCCGCTCAGGTGCGGTCGAACGCGGGGTTGACCGCATAGACATTTTTCTGGTCCATTTTTTCCGTGGCCAGCCGCAGTGCCTCGCCGAAGCGTTGGTAATGCACAACCTCGCGCTCACGCAAGAAGCGGATCACATCCGACACGTCCGGATCATCGCATAGACGCAGGATGTTATCATATGTCTTGCGCGCCTTCTGCTCGGCCGACATATCCTCGGAGAGATCGGCGATCACATCGCCCGTCACGCCGATCGTCGCCGCCGTCCACGGCGTGCCAGATGCAAACTGCGGGAACACGCCCGCCGTGTGGTCGACGAAGTACGTGTCGTAGCCGGAGCGCTTGATCTGTTCTGGTGTCATGCTGCGCGTGAGCTGGTAGAGGATCGTGCCGACCATTTCCAAGTGCCCCAGCTCTTCCGTACCTGCCGATGCGGTGAAAATGTTCCCTCCCCTGTTCTCACACCGCTGCAAATGCGCATACGCTCTCTTGGGAGGTGATGAGATGCCGGAGATTTGGGTCTGCACCGCACAGCCTGCGGACGCAGCGCTGCGCAAGGCCGCCGCTGCCGGCACGCTTGCGTTCGAGCACGCCGTGCTCTCTCTGCTGCTCGAGCGCGGCCGGCTGACGCGCGCGGAATATGACGGCTGCGCCGCGCTGCTCGGTCAGGCGCTGACATGAGCGCGGGCAAAGGACCGCTGCGCGTGGCCGCCTACTGCCGCGTCTCCACGGACGGCGACGATCAGGCAAACTCCTTTGAGAGCCAGCAGCGCTACTTTCGCGCCTACATCGCGCAGCGGCCGCATTGGGAACTCGCCGGGATCTTCGCCGACGAGGGGCTGTCCGGAACGAGCACGAAAAAACGGCTTGCCTTTCAGCGCATGATCGCCTGCGCACGCGCCGGAACGCTCGATCTGATCGTGACCAAGGAGATCTCGCGCTTTGCGCGCAACACGCTCGACAGCATTTACTACACGCGCGAGCTCAAGCGGCTGGGCGTCGGTGTGCTGTTTTTGAGCGACAATCTCTGCACGCTCGACGGTGACGCCGAGCTGCGGCTGGCGATCCTCGCCTCCATCGCGCAGGAGGAGAGCCGCCGCACCTCCGAGCGTGTCAAATGGGGGCAAAAACGGCGCATGGAGCAAGGCGTCGTGTTCGGGCGCGACCTGCTCGGCTACGATGTGCGCGGCGGCGCGCTGTATGTGAACGAAGCGGGGGCACAAACCGTGCGGGAGATCTTCCGCAAATGCGTCGATGAGGGCAAAGGCGCGCACACCATTGCGCGCGAGCTGAACGCCGCCGGCATCCCGGCAGCGCGCGGCGGTGCGTGGCGCAGCAGCGTCATTCTGCGCATCCTGCGCAACGAAAAGTACTGCGGCGATCTGGTGCAGAAAAAGACCTACACACCCGACTACCTGACACACGAGAAAAAATCCAACCACGGGCAGGAGAATTATATTATCGTGCGCGAGCACCACACGCCGATCATCCCGCGCGCGACATTCGAAGCGGCCGGGCGCATCCTCGATCAGCGTGCAGCAGCACCGACCGGGCAGCGCAAGTACAGCCGCCGCTATCCCCTGTCCGGCAAGCTGCGCTGCGGCATCTGCGGCGCTGTCTGCGCCGCCCGGAAGAAAACGCGGCGCGACGGCACCGACGCCATCTCATGGCGCTGCGGCAGCGCCGTGAAATACGGACGGCCGCACACGGACCCAGACGGCCGCAGCCGCGGCTGCACCGGCGAGAGTCTGCGTGATGAGGATGCGCTGCAAATTCTGACACAGGTCTGGAGCGCCCTCCCGCTCGAGCGCGACGTGATTGCAGCCGATGTGCTGGCAGCAGCCCGTGCGGTCACACCGCACGAGCAGGCGGACGCCTTGGAATCCGAGATCACTGCAATGCTGCGCGGCGACACAGCGCTGACTGCGCAGCTGCTCGCGCAAATGACCGTTTACGACCGCGCGCACGTCACACTCACGCTCCGGGGCTTTCCGGGCAAGTGGTGCTTCGCGCGCACAAAAAAGGCGGCGTCTCCGTGAATACGGAGACGCCGCCTGACGCTGTCAAAAAAGTGCTCTGAAATTTATTGTTGCGTTTTCCGTCAGGAGCGCCTATACTTGTACGTAGAACGTCACGAAGGAATCTGACCTGCGGATTTTTCCCGTATGAGTCGGTTATGTCCTTTGTGACGTTTCCATTTTCATTCCGTCACTGGCAATCCACCGAGCGCGAGCGCGCCACGCAGGTTCTGCTCCGTCATGTTGTGGACGGCCACGAGATCCCGTGTCTGTTCCGCAGTATCTCGAATGGATAATTTTTCCTTTACGCTTCGCTGATTCTGCGAGCCTCCGGGATTGCCCGTGTTGCTATTCTCGCCAGAAGCGCAACATCACCCTTGACACGCAACGCATCCAGCAGTATATTTGTTGCATAGAGTTCTTTGCTTGTAGCTTTCGGCCCTGTCGTGTTCAGGTGTTCATTGCTGCTTGCAGAGAGCTCTTTTACATTGTCTCTTCCACCGTCTCTATCGACGCTTGATAGACTTCCTCCGGCGTCATGTCGTAGTTCTTCGCCGACAGCTTGTCGAGAAGCACGAAAAGTTCCTCGTTCGTTTCTACTACCGTCAGAATATCCAAGCTCATTTCCTTCGGGACTTCCATCATAATCATGAGCCTCGCTAATTTTTCGCTCTGCTCTTCTGTAAGTGTTCTGTGCGTCATAATGCTCCCCTTCGTTATACGCGCGTCTGGATATTTCCACACATCCGTCTACTGTCTTTTCATAAAAGTGAAATCTCCCAAATCGAGGAAATTTCTTTGTTTCACCCGCAGGTGAAGACCCATTTGCCCACTGGAGGAAAAGCGTTTCTGACTCGCTGTATCTACTGCATTTATTGTACCGCTTTTGTTCATCGCGTTCAACCTTTTTCCTGCTCTGGTGCTGCTCGCCTTTGGCCGCAGCCTCGCATCGTCATCCGTAACTGCGCATATGTTGAGGCGGCGTCTCCGTGAATACGGAGACGCCGCCTGAATTTGAGGACTATGAGATTCAACGGGCAAGAAAACGCGACAGAAACTCGCGCGTCTTGGGGTCTTGCGGATTTTCAAAGAGCTCGTGCGGCTTGCCCTGCTCACAGATGACGCCGTCAGACATATACACGACGTCGGTCGAGACGTCGCGCGCGAACGCCATCTCGTGCGTGACGACGATCATCGTCAGCCCCTCTTCCGCCAGCCGGCGCATCACGTCGAGCACCTCACCGACCATCTGCGGGTCGAGCGCACTCGTCGGCTCATCAAACAGCAGCACCTCCGGCTGCATAGCCAGTGCGCGCGCGATGGCAACGCGCTGCTTTTGTCCGCCGGACAGCTGCGACGGCCGGGCATTGATATACGGCGCCATGCCGACCTTCGTCAGGTACTCCATGGCGATCTCCTCCGCCTCCTTGCGGCTGCGCTTGAGCGCGGAGACCTGACCGGCGATGCAGTTGTTGAGCGCCGACATATTATTAAAGAGGTTGAAGCTCTGGAACACCATGCCCACCTTTGTGCGGTACTGCGTGAGATTGAAGTCCTTGGCCGTGATGTCCTGCCCGTGGTAGAGCACCTGACCGGAGGTCGGCGTCTCGAGCAGGTTGATGCAGCGCAGCATCGTGCTCTTGCCCGAGCCGGATGCGCCGATGATGCTCAGCACCTCGCCCTTTTTCACGCTGAGGTTGATGTCGCGCAGGACGGCATGGTCGCCGAACTGCTTTTGCAGATGTACCAGCTCGATCACATTGTCTGCCACGGCTCAGACCTCCTTCTTGATGTGGATCTCGGCATTGACATCCGTCTGCGAGCCGAAGATCGTGTAGTTTTCATTGCCGTCCAGCTTCCGCTCGACCCAGCGCAGCAGACGCGTGACGGTGAACGTGAGGATGAAGTACAGTACGCAGACGACGAGATACGTCTGGAACGTCTGGAAATTCTGACGCTTGATGATGCCGGCAAAGTAGTACAGCTCCGTCACGCCGATGACGTTCAGGACGGAGGTGTCCTTGATGTTGATGACAAACTCGTTGCTGACGGACGGCAGGATGTTGCGCATGACCTGCGGGATGATGACCTTGAACATGGTCTGCGCGTGGGTCATGCCGATGGACATCGCGCCCTCGAACTGACCGCGGTCAATGGAGATAATTCCGCCGCGCACGATCTCGGCCATGTATGCGCCGGTGTTGATGGACACGATCAGGATGCCCGACGGGATCAGCGGCAGCGTGTCACCGCCGGTCGCAAAGGCATAGCCCCAGTAGATGACCATCGACTGCACCATCATCGGCGTGCCGCGGAAAATCTCAACGTAGATCGCAATGATCGCGTTGAGCAGCTTATGCAGCGCGCGCAGCACCGGATTTTTGGACATCGGCGCCGTGCGCACGACACCGGTCAGCAGACCGAGCGCAAGACCCGCCACCGTACTCGTCAGCGCGATGAGCAGCGTGTTGCCGACGCCGGTCAAAAGCTGTGGGTAATACTTGATGAAGATATTCAGGACGTCGTTTAAGAAGCTCATAGTTACTCCGTTTTTCCGTTACGACGAAGCGGCAGACGCCGTGCGCGCGCACAGTGCCTGCCGCCTGCGTCGGGGGTTCTTACTTGCGGATGATGACCACGAGGTTGGATTCGTAGTAGGTGTCGGTGAAGTCGACCTGCTGCGCACGCTCGGCCGTCGGGCTCATGCCGGCGATGATCGCATCAATGGCGCCGGAGTTGACAGCCGGAATGAGAGAATCCCATTCCATGGCGTAGATCTCGAGCTTCAGACCCAGACGGTTTGCAACATACTGGGCAATCTGCACGTCATAGCCGTTGGCGTAGAGGCCGTTTTGACCCTCACTGCTGATGGGCACGGCGCCGAGGGAAGTGCCCTCCGTATCGGTCCAGTTGTAGGGCTCGTAAGCGCACTCCATGCCGATCTTGAGCGTGCCGGTCGTGGTGGCCGGAGCGTCACAGTGGACGGCGAACTCCGTCACGGTGCCGCCGGAGGCGAGCGTCACGATCTGCTCCATGAGCTCGGTGCGCTGCTCGGCCGTGATCTCGGCGAGGACGGTGTTGATCTGGTCACGCAGGGTGTTGCCCTTCTTGAAACCGATGGCGATGCCGACATCGGCCGCCGTCGCAGTGAAGCCCGTGTCATTGTTCTTGAACGGCAGGTAGGTCAGATCGTCGTTCGAGGCGCAGACGGAAAACGCCGTCGGCTCTTCGGCAACGTAGCCGTCGATCGCGCCGCTCTTGAGCGCGGTCAGAAGGTCGGAGAATTCGGGATAGGTGCTCGCCTGGACGTTCGGGATCTGCTCAAGCGCATCGGCGTGGAAGGTGCCCGTCTGCGCGGCGATCTTCGCGCCGGCAAGGTCTGCGATGGACTTGGCGTTGCGTACGTCCACGGCTGCGGTACCACCGTTATCCTTGCTGCTGCCGCAGCCGGTGAAGCACGCCACACAGAACATGACGGCCAGGAGGATGGATACGATTCTTCTCATGTTTGCTTGCATTTCTCTGCATCTCCTTAAAGAGTGATTCAAAAAAACAGGAGCCTGCGACCCGAATGGTATCGCAGGCTCTCTTGCAAGCAAAGAAACATAAGAAAACCCTTGATAGTGCTCCACATACGAGGTATGTGACAGTCCTGCGCCTATTAAGCGCAATCCCAGCAAGTCCGCAGCGGCAACCGCAAGACAGCTTCGGCGGAGCAGCCTTTCTCCCGCGACCGCTTGCCGGCGTATATCACGGGGTACTCATCAGATCCGCAACCTCTATCAGGTACTGCAATCTTCTATTTTTTATGGCGTCATCTTAATGCATATCTCAGAAGTTGTCAAGCCTTTTTGCATATTTTCGCCTTTTTACGAAAAAGCGCGCACAAATACCGCCTGTTTTTGTCCGCCTTGCATCAAATCGGCGCTCGCGGCGTCATTTTCGCCGCTTCCGTACCGATATCGGTCAGCAGCGCCGAAAGCTCCGGATACGGCATGGCATAGCGCTGACTGAGATAGCGCAGGGACGCGCCGAGCTCGCCGTCCGGTCCGCCGTACTGCGAGCAGATGAACTTCGCCAGCGCGGGGTTGGCGTTGCGGATGCGCACCGGGTATTCGAGTTTCTTTTCATAGACAAACATCGCTTACTTCTCCTCCCCTTCCGGCTGCCACGGCCACGGTGCGTTGAGCCAGTCATAGACGTCTGCGCACGCGAGATCCGACACCGTGACCGGCCCGTACTGCTCCGTGTAGCGCTTGTGCCCTTCGGCACGCATACGGATGCATTTTTGCAGCGTCTCGAACGCCTCGCGGTCATCCGGATGCGTGTCGAGGTAGAGATTCAGCTCGCGGATGACGAAGTCCAGCGCCATCAGCTCGCACAGCGGCGTGCTGAGATCGGCGGGCTTGTTGACCAGATTCATAAACGGCAGATCCAGCCCCGGAAACAGCGTGCCGCGCGCCAGCGCCATTCGCTTGTCATACGCGGGCTCACTCGCGCACTGCATGGGCGTCTGCGCCAGCGCCAGCGGCGCGCATTCCGGAAGCGAGCCCTGCTTAAAATTGCATTTGTCCACAGTCGTTCCTCCTTTTCTGATCGGGCATTTGACCCGCACCATCTTATGCGCAGTCGGTTTCGCCGGTGCAAAGGCGCGAAAAAGGGCGACGCCATCCGGCGCCGCCCTGAGACTGTCAAAAAGTATTACTTTTTGACAAAGGGGTTTGCGGCCTGACTGCAGCGCAC